>Ga0074045_10000021_pt1 | contig 126396 bp, 106 predicted proteins | sample BogForMeECP23OM2_FD_94442 | JGI IMG/M metagenome (GOLD analysis project Ga0074045, IMG submission 94442) | Bog forest soil microbial communities from Calvert Island, British Columbia, Canada - Bog Forest MetaG ECP23OM2 | ecosystem: Environmental > Terrestrial > Soil > Wetlands ... | reverse complement strand
TTCTTGACGAAATACTCGAAGAACGCGTGGTCTCCAGCCGCAAACGATGGAATCCCCGTGGCGTGAAGCGCAAGATGAGCAAATACCCGTTGCGGCCGAGACACCGAGTGCCAGCCAAGTGTCCCAGCATCGCAAAATGCATTCATATCCTTAAGTGAACAGTATTGGGGCTAACCCCTCTCTGCCAATCGTTTGCAGGGAATCTACTTATTGCGTTCCGCGCAGCAAAAGGAGCTTACGGGATACCACACTAGTACTCCAACACTTGAAAAAATGTCTTGCCGGTGCTGAATCCGCTGGTACCCGGAATATTTTGAATATGCAATGGCCCTCCAAGTTTGGCGGGCGGAGCCCTCATTTATCGTCAGAAAACGGCTAGATGTTTTGCGGCGTCCATGATTCCGAAATTGCTGATTCATTGCGAAAACTGCTCGGAGAATTGACTGCAGAGCGACTGCAGAAACAGTTTAGATTCTGTCAGATTTTGATCAAGCTCGAAGGTCCAACTCTATTGCATCGATCAGCGGCGCGAGCCACGCGAGGAGCGCTTGATGTGCAGGATGCTGAACATACGCGTCAAGTGATGCTTTGTCCTTGAACTGCATGATGCCACCGAACGTGTAGCCCTTTCCTCGAGGCGAGATGTTGGGACCTACATGGGTCTGAAGTAGTCCGGGGATCTGCCCTTGGAAAGCAGCGATTTCTCTCGCGGCTTTATCTTTCTGCGCTTCAGATGCATCTGGCTTCCACTTGAATGCGAATACGTGAAAGACGCTTTCTGCCCCGTCTTCTCTCGCAGCTACATTTTGCAGACCGGCAGAAGTTGCTGTCGCTGCGATGCCGCCATTCCGGATTAGCGTTCGACGTGTGATTTTAGGCATTCAAATATCCTACTGACTTGCAGATATACATTCAAAATGGTTTTGGCGGAGGGGCGTGGTTTTCATCCCTCCGCGCCTCGCGTTAGCCGCGTCGGTACTGCAAAAATCTGCTGGCGCTATTATTCCATACAGCCAAAAACTAGTTAGCCGCTATCTCTCAGTGTGCCGTGAAAGGCGCTGATCCACAGCGGGTGAGAGTCCCGCCCGGGAGCTGGTTCGTTCCACCCGGTAGCAATCGAAGCAGTAGCGGAGGCAACGAAGCTGCTGAAGCCTTCGGTGCAGAAGGTCGCGAAGGCGACTTGGCAAATCTGTAGGCCGTAACAAGGTAAACGCTGAGCAGGCCTCGAAAAGGGCATTGCAGGGGCCGACCCGCCTGAGATTCGGGGAAGGCCGAAGGCGATGGGAATATACGAGCGAACAAGATGGAAGGAAGGGATAGAGGGTTTGGAAAGGTTACGCACGCGCTCTCCCAGCTGAGCTACACGCCCACAGCGTCGTGAGCTACTACCACAATTGCTGAGCAAGAGTTTCTGGTCCCAGTTTGTGCCGGTTGTCTAGCGAACAGGTTGGACTGCGATGTTTAGCGTCTTCGCGAAATCCAGAATCGCGTCTACCACGGCCTCATCGCCGATCGCGGTGTTGATCATCGTGTGATAGATGGCGCGGTTCGGCCATTCGACGTGGAAGTATTTTTGAATAAAGTCGGCGCGCTCTCGATCTACCGAATCCACTAACTGCTCGGCCTCGGTTGCGGTCTTGCCGCGAGTCAGCAGCCGACGGACTTTGGCATCTTTCGGGGCGTAAAGAAAAACGCGCAGGGTGTCCTGGTTATTCCTCAGAAAATGCTGGGAGCCCCTGCCGACAATGACGGAGTTACCCTCTTTTGCTACTTTTTCGACTACCCGCTCGGTAATCTTGGCGATGCTTTCGCTGTCCACCACATTCAGTTTGTGGGCGTTGAGGCTGCCTTCGTAGCTTCCGCGCAAGAAGGATTTAAAGAGCCGGTAATAAAGCGGATCGGTGCGCTCCTCGCGTATCTCGACGGCGATCTTGGGGCATTCTGCAAGCCGGGCGATTTCTTCGGTCAGCGATTGGTCCCATAACTTCCAAGCAAGCCGCTTTGCGAGGCGCTGGGCGATTTCGCCGCCGCCAGCCCCATATTCGCGTTCAATGGTGATGATTCTGATCATTTTTTAGACCATTTCGTCGTGCTGCGCGAACTCGAGTTTACGATTACTCCGCTACGTGTACACCACCAGCGCCGGGATCATTTTTCTTCAAGACAAATGCCAGCCAGAACATGATAAAAGCTCCCACAGCAAGCACCATAAAGGTATCAATGTAGGCGAGGCTGGCCGACTGCGCCTGCAGCTGCTGATAAATTCTAGCGTAAGCCTGCATGGTAGCTTCATGCACTCCGACTCCCGATTTACTTAGCTGTTCGGCGAGGCCGTTTACGGTGTTCTGGAAATTCGGATTGTCAGAACGGGCATAGTTCACAAGGATTTGTTGGTGGAATTGCGAGCGCCGAGCAATCAGTGTTGTTACGAGCGAAGTGCCCACGCTACTCCCGATGTTGCGCATGAAATTGACGATGCCGGCTACGGAATTATTTTTCTCGGGTGCTATGCCGATGTAGGCGACGAGGGTAATCGGCACAAAAAGAAATCCAAGCCCAATCACCTGGGTTATCCGCAACCATACCGCAGCATCGAAGCTGATCAGCAAGTCGATGCGTTGCGTGGAGTAGTACATGGCGATGGACAAGGCCAGCCAACCGAAAGCTATTAGATAGCGCGCTTGTATAAATGTCGTGAGTTTGCCCATGAGGGGCATCTCGAAAAGCAAGACCAGTCCACCCGCGGAAAGCGCCAGTCCGGCTAATTGCGACGTGTAGCCAACCAGCGTCTGGAGAAACTGCGGCATCAGCACCAGGCTGCTGAACAACAGAATTCCCAGAGTGAACATCATCAAGTTGGCGCTAGCGAAATTGAAGCTCTTGAACATGCGCACATCGATGATGGGCGCTTTTTGGAACCATTCCCAGATCACCAACGAAATTAAGCAGACAGTCGCGACAATTATCAACGTCGTTATGAATCGGGAGCCAAACCAATCATCCTCCTGGCCCTTGTCTAGCAAGATTTGTAACGCGCCGATTCCCAGCGTAAGAAAAGCGATGCCAATGTAGTCGAGCTTCACCCCAGCGCCTCTGTTTTTTGCCAGATAGGGTGGATCCTCGACAAAGCGGCGCACCAGAAACCAGGTGAGGATGCCGACTGGAAGATTGATGAAGAAAATCCAACGCCAGGAATAGTTGAAGGTGATCCAGCCGCCGAGAGTCGGGCCAATTGTTGGTGCCATGATCGCGGTGATGCCGTAGAGGGCAAAGGCCAAGCCTCGCTGTTGCGGAGGAAAAGTGTCCGCCAGAATTGCCTGCGCCATCGGCTGAAGGCCACCGCCACCTGCGCCTTGCAACACCCGGAACAGCAGAAGAGAACCGAGACTCGGTGCAATGCCGCAAAGTAGAGAACTGACTGTGAACACGCCTAAACACGCCATGAAAAAACGCTTCCGGCCGAGCGCACTGGCCAGCCAGCCGCTGATCGGCAAAATAATAGCGTTTGAAACGAGATAGGAAGTCAGTACCCACGTGCTTTGATCATTGCTGGCCCCGAGATTTCCCGCCATGTAGGGAAGCGCCACGTTGGCGATACTGGTGTCGAGCACTTCCATGAACGCAGCGAGGGCCACGACAACGGCAATCAGCCACGGATTATACTTTGGTCGCCAGACTTCAGCGCCGAGGGTCAGCGCGGCCGTGCTCATTGGAGGAACACGTCCGGCACCACGTTCATGCCCGGGCGGAGCACGCGGTCTTTGTTTTCGCCCGGTTCGAGAACGATCTTCACAGGAATGCGTTGAACAATTTTTACGTAATTGCCGGTGGCATTTTCCGGCGGAAGCAAACTGAACGTCGGCCCGGTCGCGCCGGCGATGCTATCGACATGGCCTTTCAGTTTACGGCCGCTCGAATCGACGTGGATTTCCGCTCTTTGCCCAATTTGCATCCGGCGAAGCTGCGTTTCCTTAAAATTGGCGGTGATCCAAACTTCATCGAGTGGCACAACGGTTAGAAGTTGTTGTCCGGCCTGGACATTCATGCCGACGACGACCGTTTTGTTCACCATGCCGGTCACCGGAGCTATGATTTTGGTGTACTGGAGATTGAGTTGGGCTTGCTCGAGCAATGCGCGTTTTTCTTCGACGTCGGCAATTGCTGCGCGCGCGCGCGCACGGGTTGAGGAAACTTGCTGGGGGCCCGTTTCTGCGAACTGATGATTGGCTTCCGCTTCGACTAACTTGCTTTGTGCCTGCTGCACGAATTGTTGCGCCGCGGCTTCATTCGCCATAGCCGCTTCGACGGTTGCGGTGGTGGACTTTGCAGTTGCCAATGCCTGATCGTAAACCTGCTGGGCCACTTCTCGTTTGTCGACCAGTAGTTTGTAGCGCTGAAGGTCGGCTTGCGCCCGCACATCATTGGCCTTAGCTTGTTCCACCTGCGCTTCGGCAGCGGTGAGTTGGCGCTGCGCCGCGATGATTCCAGCTCTGGTGTTATCAATGTCGGAAGCGGTAGATTTCAGTTGGCTGGAAGTATTCACCGAAGTAATCGGCACCGTAATATTCAGCGACTGCGCAGTGGCTTCGGCGTTGGCCAAATTTGCTTGGGCTTGCGCAACCGCGACTTCGTAGTCCTTCGGGTCAATCTGAACGAGCAGCGTTCCTCTCTCCACCCACTGGTTGTCGTCGACATTGACGCCGATAACGTAACCGGAAACGCGTGCGCTCACCGGATACAGGTGAACGTCCGCTTGGGCATCATCCGTGGATTCGTAGGTATTCAGATAACGCCACAAAAGCAGTCCACCCACGATTACAAGTACAGCCGCAACCAGGAAAATAACCCGCCGGCGGATTTTCGGCGCGACGTAAACGTGCGCTGTAAATTTCTTGTCACCAAGTGGGGCGGAATCATCGCTCGGGCGGCTGTCTGGGTTGGGTACCGCAGGGCTTGGGGTCTCTCCCGGCATCTTCATTTTCCTTTGAAGTATTCCTTGACGCCCGCTTCTGCGATTCCCAAAGCGCGAGCCAGAGAAATCTTTGCGAAATTGTAACTGTACAGGCTAGAAATGAATTGCTCATGGGCACTGGCTACGGCTTCTTGCGATTGAACTACTTCAACGGAATCGGTGACGCCGGCGCTGAAACGATCGCGCGACTGGACAAGGGTTTCTTCGGCCAGATCGATGGTGCTCCGCGCAACATTCACCTGATCTGTTGACGACTGCAGGTTGAGCAGCGCGGTGCGTATGTCGGCGTCGATTTGCGCCCGTAGATTGTCCAGGCGCTCACGTGACTGCTGCAGCCTGGCATCGGCCTGCAAAATGTCCGCATGCACACTGTTCCCTTCGAAGATGGGAATTGAAAGAGTTCCCCGCACATCGAACACCGGGGTTGCGGTGGAAGGATGCGCCCCTGCAGCGCCGTAGTCTGCGTTGAAGGAAAGAGTCGGGTAATACCCGGCGACCGCCGCCTTGCGGGCGAATTCCGCCGCGCGCACGTCCGTCATTGCCGCAAGGTAATCGGAACGCGAAGCATACGCGCGTTTCAGGGCGTCTTCGAGACTGATGCCATCAAATGGGCGATAAGGAGACTTGTCGGTGAATTCAAATTCCTGTCCCGAGGCCAAGCCGATGACGCGCGCGACGGTTAGTTTTTGAATTGCGAAATTATTTTTTGCTTGAATCAATTGCTGTTCGCGAGTCTGCAATTCTACTTTGGCTCGCAACCCATCAATGGCCGGCGAAGTGCCTGCGTTTACTTGATCGTTTGCCTGGTTGAACAGGGCCTTCGCCGTTTCAACCTGCGCTGCCGCTGTCTCGATGCGGGACAGATCGGCGATAGCCTGCAAGTAGACATAGCCGACGGCCAGGACAACGAGGTCTCGAGCATCTTTGTAAGTGTATTCGACAGACTTGAGATTCTGGCTGGCCGCCCGGGTGTTGTTGATGAGCTTCGAATCAAAGAGTGTCTGGGTGAAATTGAGACGCGCATCAAAATACGAAAACGGCCCAATGGACTGAGGAAGATTCGCTCCGGGAAGACTCGTCAGACCGAGTTCGGCAAGATTAATCTGTGAGTCAGCGATGTAGGGGGTCACCGCAGCATGTGGCAAGAGAGCGCTTAATTGCTCCCAACGCTGTCCGCGAGCCGAGCGGATGTTGGCATCGGAAAGAAGCAGTCCGAGATTCTGTTTCAGCCCGCGATCGATCGCATCCTGGAGCGAAAGCGGCAAAACTCCGGGCACCAACTTTGCTGGAGCGCTTCCAGAGAAGGGACTCACTCCGAGTGTCCCGGGAATGGCTTCTCCCGGAGTACTTGCTGCTGGAATAGATAGGGATTGCGCGTGCAAAGTTTTTGAGCTCCAGAACAAGAATCCAGCCAGCAGGATTGTCTGCGCCGAACCATATCTGAATCTCAAAGGAGCTGCTCTCCTCATTTGAGTTCCTTTTCTTTTCTGCTGCGATTCTGGTTATGTATAGAAGAGCTAGATGATTGGCTGGCGCATGAAGTTATACACTAATGCGCAAACTACAGGGCCATAGAGGGCGCGTCCTCGGGCTTAGTGCCAGGTACTGGCCATGCCAATCGGCCCGAAGACAAGCTGCTCTCTGCGTAAACACGTACTAGGAAGGAGTGCCTTGCCTGCTCCTAGTGGGACTTCGAGTCGTGACCCCGGTCACGGTCGCCCGTGTAACTGACTCGCCAGATAGAGTTTGAACCATCGTCGGTAACGAGCAACGAGCCATCCGGGGCTACCGTCACGCCAACTGGCCTTCCCCACACATGCCCGTTGTCCACCACAAAGCCGGTTAGGAAATCTTCATACTCTCCACTGGCTTGCCCAGTGTGGTGCATTGGCACGCGAATTACTTCATATCCGGTGCGTACCGATCGGTTCCACGAACCGTGTTCGGAAGCAAAAATATCGCCGCGATACTCGATCGGAAATTGCAGGCCCTCATAGAAGGTAAGTTCGAGGGAGGCAAAGTGAGGTTGTAGCAGAACGTCTGGAATGATTGCTTTATCCTTCAATTCCGGATGTTTCGAGGGATGGCGCGGATCTTGATGCCCCCCGATATACCACCAGGGCCAGCCATAGAAACCTCCTTCTTGGACGTGCGTGATGTAGTCGGGCACGAGATTGTCACCCAAGCCGTCGCGTTCATTGACCGAGCACCACAATTCTTTGGTGACGGGATGGATCGCGAGACCGCCGCCCGCATTGCGAATCCCATAAGCGTAAACACGCATGTCGGAGCCGTCAGGATTGAACTCGAGAATATCGGCGCGATTTTTCTCAGCGGGAGTCGTATCGGGATCGTCGATATTGGAGGACGAACCGACACCCACAAACATGTGTTTGCCATCGGGCGAGAATTGAATGTCGCGAGTCCAATGGCTGCCCCCGTGAGGAAGATCGGCGATGTGTTCGGAGGGGCCACGTGCTGTTAGGTCTCCGTTCAGGTATGGAAAACGAATGACGGAGTCGGTGTTGCCGATATAAACCCATTGGGGATTGTCGCCGGGAGGGTAGAAGGCGATGCCATAAGGCCGGTTGAGGCTCGTCGCAAAAACGCTGGTCTCTTTGGGCTTTCCTTCTCGTGTAGTTCCCCGGAATAGCTTGATTTTTCCGCTGCTGCTTTCCGCCAAGAAAATATCTCCATTGGGAGCGGTGTGTATAAGACGTGGATTGTCCAGTCCTGTGGCGTACTGCTCAACCGTGAATCCGGCTGGAGCCTTTGGCCAAGCGTCGTTGGGACGTGCAACCAACTTCGGGCCATTGCTGGAAGCCTCAGTCGCGTATGGCGCGGGAAGGATCTGCGGTTCGATTTTTCGAACTTTTCCCGGTTCTTCGTAACGGAAGTCGGTGAAGGGTGGTTGTGGCGGAGGAGCGTTCGTCGCGACGGGAGTGAGCCTGGCTATCTCGACAGGATTTTTCGGCTCGCCGAGGGACGTCTTGAGCGACTTCAAATAACCGATAATCTCCCAGCGTTGCTGCTCAGACAGCATGCCCCAGGCCGGCATCCCATTGTTGACGGAACCCGTGGTAATGAACCAGAACACTTCTCCCTCTGGGGCGGTTTGGGTCGGCCCCTCGCTAAGAGGCGGTATGTTGCCGGTTCCCTGTCCCGTTACTCCATGGCACGACCCGCAATACGTGGCGTACAAAGCAGTTCCCGCAGTGACGGCGGCATTCTGGCCTGCGTACGGGTTTTTTTGCTCGGCACTAACTGCGGGCGCATTGTGAAAATGGGTGTCTTGTCCGGATAGCTCAAATGAGATAAGGGAGATGGCAAATAGTACAACGAAAAAGAGGCTTCCGCGTCTTAGCAAACGGGGTTTCAAGATTCTCTCCTCCACCGACGATGGAGCATCACACCCACAAGCGATCTAGTGAACTTAGATGGCTCGGCGGTCAATCAGGTTCCATTTTCGTTCGAGAAAAAGGAGACGAAACTGTAGATGCTACAAACAGTGGCCAGTGAGCAGGATCACAGGCGAGATATCTTAATCCCTATTGGATGGTAAGTACCGGGCAGTTTGAACGGCAAACGATTCCATAGGCCAAAGCGGAAGGCAGATGGCCGGTGGCCCTTTGTTCCCTACGCACACCCAGAAAAATCAGGTCGGAGTGCAATTGGTCCGAGGCGGAGAGGATTTCCTCCATCGGCTTCCCGAAACGTATTTCATATTCCGGACTGCAATTGTCTTCGCAAGGCGTAGGTATGCATTTGGCCATCCGCTTGACGAAAAATTCCCTGACGATTTGGTTGCTTTGTTGCGAACTCTCGCTGGATTCTTCAACAACATGAAGTATGGTCAGTTTCCTGTTCGGGCCGCATCCGAGAGAATGGGCCGCGAAAGCGGCGCGCTCGCTGTGCGGCTTGAAATTGGTGGCGAATAAAATTCGTTGGATTTCGGGCATGGCGTTCAAACCAGGTAGCGGGGGTGCGGTCAGAATCGGACAATCCGCCACCCGGTAAATTTGCTCTGAAACGGAGCCCAATCCAAGCTTCCGCTCATTCGCATTGCCATGCGTGCCCATGGCGATCAGGTCGATTTGCCGCGACTGGATGGTCTTTGAAATTGTCGGCCACAATGTTCCTTCGGCAACGATCCCTTCCTCGTCGAAACCCTCGGACTTTCCCTCTTTAAGCAGCATTTGCATCCCGTCGCGTGCAAACTCGTTTGCTAGAAGCAGGGCCTCCCCTCTAGAGTGCCCGGATAGGAACTGGAAAACGCCGGAGGGGATGACATGGAGGATGTAGATCTTGGAATTGAATTTGCGTGCGATCGCCCGGGCAAACTGCAACGCGGATTTGGCGCCTCGAGAAAAATCGCTCAGGACCAAAACACGCCGAAACTCAGATTCGGGGCGAACCTGGTCGCCCCGAACGATAGACTTGCCAATCGACATAGTTGAAATCCCGGAGTTGCAAATCGGGTTGTCTAAGTGATGCACAGCACATGCCAAGGTGATTTCTGCAAGCTATTGATATAAAGAAGCTTATTTTCGCGAAAGGAAGATCTTGTGCCTGTCAGTGTGGCAGATTCCGCAGCTTCCGTGAGTTTTCACCCATTTCTGACCCAGCGAGCGTGGCGCACGCTCGCTTGATCGGAATGCCGAAGTCGGTGCTATGATCCTCGAGCTATGCACGCGCCTAGGCCACTCTCTCCGAGGGATGAAAGCTTTATCGAAGAGATGAAGCGCTACCTCCATTTCCAAGAAAAAGATGCGCAATTGCTGAAAGCCCTGGGCGTCAGGATGGAGCGTCACCTCCCTAAAATGGCCGAGCAATTCTACGCGCAAATCCCCCGTCACCCGGGTGCCACTCGGGTCTTCACGGGCGGTGAGGAGCAGGTCAACCGTCTGAAGAACACACTAGAAGCCTGGGGACGCGGACTGTTTTGTGGCCGTTACGATGAGCAGTACGCCAAGGAACGATTCCAGATCGGTTTTCGCCATGTGCGCATCGGGTTGGATCAGAAGTATGTGATCAGCGCGATGGGGGTAGTCCGCGCATTTCTGCTCGATCGATTGTTCGAGGAAATTCCCACGTGGGGAGAGCGTCAGGTCTATTCGCTAGCGCTCAGCAAAATATTGGATCTGGATTTGAACCTGATGTGCGATTCCTATTTCCACGCGACCATGGATCGCCTCCAGGCTCTCAATCAGGAACTAGAGATTGCCAGTGTGCAGTTGATGGAAGCCAATGCGATCAAAGATGAATTTCTAGCGCAAGTTTCCCATGACCTGCGGACACCGCTAAATTCGATTTTGAGCTTTACAAAACTTGTGCTCGATGGCCTCTGCCGGGGACCGCAAGAGGAGAAGGAAGTCTTGCGTGACGTCTTCAGCAGTGGCGAGCTTTTGCTGCAACTAGTGAACGACCTGCTCGATATTTCCTGCATCGAAGCGGGAAAGTTGGCGCTCATGCTGGAACCGATTGATCCACGCGCGGTTTTTGACTCGACCCTCCCGCTAGTAGCCTTACAAGCGGCTTCCAAGGATCTGCGGCTTGTCGATGAGACGCTGGAGCAGGATCTGCCGGCAGTCTTGGGGGATGAAATACGATTCCGGCAGGTTTTGCTGAATCTGCTGTCGAATGCAGTGAAATTCACCGGCAAAGGCCAGGTGACGGTCAGGGCGGTCGAAAATGGATTAGAAGGGTTTCTGCGCATTGAAATTGAAGATACCGGAATGGGAATTCCGGAGGAAAAGCGTAACGCCGTGTTTGAAAAGTTTGTGCGCCATAATGCCCAGGCACTGAAGGGAATCAGCGGTACAGGATTAGGGTTGGCAATTGCAAAACGACTGGTGGAGATGATGCATGGCAAGATCGGCTTGCAAAGTGGAGCCAACGGAAAAGGTTCGCTGGCTTGGTTCACGTTGCCACTCGTTGAGGTGAAGACTTGAGCGGCGAACGCGGGGCGGAGCAGAAACGCAGAATAATCATTGTGGAAGACAACGCGCTTGTAGGAAAGTTCTTCCGCATGGCCCTGGAAAGAGCCGGAGGATTTGCCTGCCTTGTCACGGAAGATGTTCCCTCCATTCTGGCTGAAGTGCGCGCCGAAAAAGTCGACCTGGTTCTGCTCGATCTCTCCCTGACGAATGCGGAGTGGGAAGGGCAAAAGGTGAATGGCGTGGAGCTATGCCGGTTGCTAAAAAAGAATTCACCGCGTCACCTGCCGGTGATGCTGGCTACTGCACATGCAATGAGCGGCGATCGCGAGCGTTTTCTGGAAGCCTCGGGCGCCGATGGTTACCTGGAAAAGCCGGTCTACGATTCCGCGCTGCTAGTCGCAAAAGTTCGCGAGCTGATGCACTGAACTCTGGAATTGACTTCCGACATCGGGTCAGCCCAGAGTGGCCAGGAGGACCTCCCGTAGAAGTTCCTGCTTTTGCGAGGTGAGTTTCTGGCCTTGCGAAGTTAAGTAGAACACGTCGATCGCTTTTTGGCCTTCCGTATCGATTAACGCCACTTCGATGTTGCACGCCAGTCGGGCCAGTGCGGAGCCAATCTCGTACAACAGCCCGGCGCGATCCTGTGTGATGATTTCCAGCAGCGTACAGTGATCGGACGACATATCATCAAAAGTCAGAGAGGTAGGCACGGCGACTTTCGGCGGGCGGGCCAGCGATGCGGACAAGCGACCTTTTAGCAATGGCTCCAGTGCCTGGGGGTGGTTCACTACCTCGGCGATGCTTTGCCGGAAGCGCGGAATTTCGCTGGGATTCAATTCCAGAGTGCGATGCATATCGACAAAGTGGAAGGTGTCGAGCACAACTCCCGCGGCGTTTGCAAACGCGTCGGCCTTGACGATGTTCATTCCCCATGCGGCCAAAACGCCGGCGATCGATGCGAAAAGAGCAGGCTTGTCTGCCGAGATCAACGTAAGGGTAAAAGCGTGTTGCGTCGGCTTGATTTCCGTTTGCACCGGTTCTGCCCCTAATTTCTGGTACAGCGCAAACTGGGAAGCGATTTCGGCCGGAGAATGCACGGCGAGGTAGCGGCGAGGGAAACCCTCGAGAAAGCGCTCGATTTCCGCTCGAGATGCCCACGCCGCTTGCTGACGAACCTGTTCGAGGAGCAAAGCTTCATCGGACGCGTGCAAGCGATCGCGATCAACGGTCCGGCTAAAATGATTGGAGGTAGCCACGAATAATTGCCACAGCATTTCTGCTTTCCAGGGAGTAAGGGCTTCCGGATTTACGGCATGGATGTCTGCATAGGTGAGCAGGCACAGCCGTTGCAGACGTTCCTGAGTGCCGGCCGTGCCGGCAAATGCAGAAACTGTGGATGGATCAAAGATATCGCGGCGCTGAACGGTGGAGGACATATCGAGGTGATGCTCGATGAGGAAGCTCACTTCGGCCTTTTCCTCGGCAGTGAGTTTCAAGCGCTCCGCGGCCGTTTCCAGCGCTTGCAGGCTTCCGGTGACATGGTTTTCCACGGGCATCCCCTTGCCGACATCGTGAATCAGCAAAGACAGGATCAACAGATCGCGGCGCTCGACGGTGCGCCACAAGGGGGTGAAGTGAAAACCGAGGGGGTCGTTGGGTTCCGCGAGATCCTGCAAATGCTCGATGGTGCGCAGGGAATGCTCGTCAACCGTATACCGGTGATAAAAATCCCGTACCACGAGCGAATCGATATTTCGGAATTCGGGAAGGATTTCAACGAGGATGCCCAGTCGATGCATGGGACGAAGAGCCACGCCGGGGTAGTCACCCCCAAGAATGTCGCTCAATACCGGCCAAGTAATTCGCGTGTTGCGCTGCGGAAGTTCGGGATGCGTCATGATGTAAGCAATCGCGCGTTCGGAATCTCGGCTAAGAGGCACGCCGCTACGAGCAGCTTCGCCTAGCAGAGAGTAAGTCAGACTGCGGTCGGCAAACGCCTGCTCTTGGGTAATTTCAAGCAGGCCATCGCGCAGCATAAATGACTTTCCATTTGTGCCATCCGACTTGGCCCCAAGCGTGGCGTTCATGAAGCGCTGGCGCAGCGTCAAGGTCACGGGCGAACGCTGCTCAACGAAGCGCAAAAGCTGGCGATTGAGCGTCCGCGCGTGGCGGAAATATAGGCGCATCCATTCCGCTGCGTTGCGCCGCAAATTGTCGTCGATGCCTAGCGAACGTTCCGCCGCGTCCGACTGCAATTCGTAGGTGAGCGTATTGTCGTTGCGGCCGTTACTGTAGTGCAGGAAGCAGCGAATCGAGCTGAGGAATTCCACGGCGTTGCGCGTCAGCTCATCTTCGTTGACGGGGCTGATGCGAGGATCGCGGCGCTCTCCGGCAAGCTGGCGCATCCACAACAGCGCATGATAATCGCGCAACCCGCCTGGAGCTTCCTTCACGTTTGGTTCCAAGTGAAAGATCGTATTGCCGTAACGCGCGAGGCGTTCGCGGGTAAGTCGCTGCAATTCGGTTAATAAAAAAGAGCGAGATTGTTTTTCGGAGCCCGAAAGAATCTTCGAATCCAATTTGTTAAGCATCGCTTCGTCACCAGCGATGAAGCGACGGTCCAGCATGGCAAGATGAAATTCGGCGTTGTCTCCTTCAATGCGCCGACACTCATCCAGTGTGCGGCCAGCGGAGCTGACACGAAAGCCAAGATCCCAGAGTGTACGGGAGAATTCAGAGATCAGAGGGCGAAATTCCTGTTCCGCCTTATCGCCGCCGAAAAGAAACAACAAATCCAGGTCCGAGTAGGGGAACAACAATTCGCGCCCATACCCGCCAAGCGCCAACAAACAAAGTCCCTGCCCACTGGAATTGCGAACGCGCAGCAGTTCACCAAAAACTTTCTGGATGGAGTCATCAGCCAGCTCGCACAACTGCCGCAAGGTATCTTGCGCGGTAGCGCCGCTGTCAAACAGCTTTCGAATACGCTCGCGTTGGGCCTCGCATTGCGGACCTAGCACAGACAGCGGTGTGACCGATTCTTCCATCGTTCGGCTCTCGCGAAGCAAAGAACTCAGACCTGGACGCAGGGAGGACATTGTAACTATAGGGCGCCTTCGCCACGCTCCTCGTTACGGATCCGAATCGTATCCTCGATCCGGGACAGGAATATTTTACCGTCTCCGATTTTCCCAGTCTTGGCAGTCTTTAGTATGGTTTCCACCGCGCGTTCGACCAGACTGTCCGGCAGTACAACTTCCAGTTTTATTTTGGGAAGCAGATCGACCGTGTATTCGCGCCCCCGATAAACCTCGGTGTGTCCCTTTTGCCGGCCGTGGCCGCGCACTTCGGTCACGGTCATGCCTTCAATACCGATTTCCAGTAAGGCGTCCTTGACGGATTCAAACCTGGATGGCTGGATGATTGCTTCAAGTTTCATCATACGAATTTGTGCTCCATGGAGTGGTGAACCTGGCCAGCTTGCTAGGATTCCATGTTATAAGCTTCTTCTCCGTGTTGTGAAATATCCAAGCCTTCTACTTCTTGTTCTTCGTTCACCCGAACGCCAACGGCGGTATCGACTATTTTCAGAATGACGATGGTGCCGACGAGCGCAAAAATCCAGGCAAACGCGATTCCCACAGCTTGGTAACCAACTTGCGCCCAGCGGCCGTCTAGCCCGCCAACCGCTTTGCCAGGGCCGAAGATGGGATTATAGAGAGCCTGCGCGAATACCCCTGTAAGGATTGCCCCAATCGTGCCACCCGCCCCGTGAACGCCGAACGCGTCAAGCGAGTCGTCGTAACCGAACAAAGCCTTAAATTTTGTGACCATCAAGTAGCACAAAATTCCGGCAACAAACCCGATGAACAGTGCAGGCATCGGGCCGACAAATCCCGCAGCTGGCGTGATTGCGACAAGTCCAGCCACGGCTCCCGAAATTGCCCCAAGTGCACTGGCGTGGCCGTTGTTCAGCCATTCCGCCAGACTCCAGCTCAACGCAGCGGCCGCCGCGCCAAAATGGGTGGCAACGAACGCCGAACTGGCCAGTCCGCCCGAGGCTAGCGCGCTTCCCGCGTTGAAGCCAAACCAGCCCACCCACAGCAAGCAAGCGCCGACGAAACTTAGCACCAAACTGTGCGGTGGCATGGGCTGCTTCGGATACCCAATGCGTTTGCCCATGTAGAGCGCGCAAACCAGCGCGGAAACGCCCGAGGTGATATGCACAACCGTACCGCCGGCAAAATCAAGAGTAGGGAATCGCCCGCCGAGCGAAGCGTTTAACAAGCCGCCTTTTCCCCAAACCATGTGCGCCATTGGGGCGTACACAATCAAAAACCACAGGGTCATAAACAGCATCGTTCCGGAAAACTTCATGCGCTCTGCGGTCGCGCCGGTAATCAAGGCCGGCGTGATGATCGCAAACATCAACTGATAGATCATGAAAGTCATTTGCGGAATCGTTGCGGCATAATCCGTATTCGGTGTGACACCAACGCCGCGCAAAAACGCGTGTTCGAAATTGCCGATAAACGACCCACTGCCACCGAACGCCAAACTGTAGCCAACCAAAGCCCACAACACCGTGATCAACGCCATCAGCGCAAAACTTTGCATCATGATGGCCAGCACGTTTTTGTGGCGCACCAGGCCGCCGTAGAAAAGAGCCAGGCCGGGGCCGGTCATCAGCAGCACCAGCGCCGCGCACACCAGCATCCACGCATTGTCCGCGGACGATTGTGCCGCCGCCACTTTTTGGTCAAGTTGCGCCAATTTATCGTTCAGAGGCGCATCGGGAGAAGCAACACCGGGGGCGGGAACAGCTGAGGAGGTTTCCTGCGCAAGGAGAGGAACTGTCGTAAGGAGAAGGGTAAGTAAAAGACAACAAGCAACCGCCAATTGCTTCATCAAGCTCTCCACTCCTAAAATAAAGTCTGAGGCTAAGTCCAGTCGTTTCAATTGCCATATGAGGTCTGCACTACCGACTGGGGATCAGACACGATGTAGGCGGGATTATACGCGCCGCACCCTCCCCCTTCCGATTGAACTTTTGCTAGATTGGATTCATTTTTCGGATAGTTGACCAAGAAGCAGCTTGCGCTTGGTTTCGCGGGCGAAGCGGTCGGCGTCCCGCGTGGGCCGGGGTATTCGACCGCCATCGGTCACGCTGAGCGTCAGTTCGAGGGCCGACGGAAAGCTGACACGGTGCCCCGGCGAGACGTAGATCGGGCTGACATTGTCGCGGGTCCGGACGACCATGCCAATCATTTGGGCGCCATCCTCTTCGTCAAAAAGAGGGCTCCAGTTTTTTGCTTTCCTCGCAGGTTCCGCAAAAATACCGGTCAACCGGCTCTTGGCACACCCAATCGTGGGGTGGTCCAGCACGATCCCTAAATGGGTGGCCAGACCCATCCGCCGAGGGTGGGCATAACCCTGCCCATCGCAGAAAAGGAGGTCAGGCATGGATTTCAGCCTTGCCAGAGCAACAAGCAACACCGGAATTTCGCGGAAGCTTAGGAAGCCCGGCACATAGGGAAAATGCAGCGGGAGAATAGCAGAAGCGCGCGCGATCTCCTCCATTTCCGGATAGCGGTACATCACCACACAGCCAATCGCGCGGTTTGCGGCCCGGAGCGCGGTCGCCCGGTTCAGCCGGGACCGCTGACCGAGGGCTTGTGATTTGACCAGCACAAACGCGACGTCCAGCCCGGCAACGGTGCGAATCTTGCCGAAGCGGTCCTCGCCGATCCAGTGTTTCCGCAGTCCATCCTGGATCTCGCGGGCACGCGCCGGCAGGACGTCCCAGCGGTGCCGGCGGCCTGGGATTGCTATCTTGTTCTGCATCCTTAACATCGTATAATGCAAAAGCCACTGCGGACTCCGATTCCCCCGCGGCAGCCCGGTTTTGCTTGAAAGCAAGGAAAAGGTACCCCCGATGACTTTGCACCCACCCTTGGAAGTTTCCTCGCACGAATCCGCTGGCATCTACTTTGTCGAAGTGCACGGAAGACTCACGATTGGCGATCCCAGCGAGCAATTGGGCGATTACGTGCAAAAGTTAATGCAGCGCGGCGCCCGCAAGGTTATTGTGAATCTCAACGAAATTCCACAGATCGACAGCTCCGGCATTTCCGTACTGGTAAAGCTCTCCATCTCGCTGGCCCGGCAGGGTGGCGGGTTGCACTTGGTCAGCGGCCAGGGCCGCGTCCGCGATGCCCTCACAATTACACGCTTGATCGAAGCGATCCCCACCTTTGAAACCGTAGACCTCGCAAAAGCCGGCTTCTAACCTACGCTGTGCCCCGTATTGTTTCTACCTGCCGAATCCCGCTCCTACGGACACGGCACGGCATGCATTGCTCGGCGAAGGATGGACGCGATCCGCATCGTGCGTGGCTTACGGTAGAACCTGGAGGCGGTCAACCTCTCCCCACCTGGTCACCGTTGCCGTGAATTTTCAGATCTACTCTGAATGGGTTGGCAAACGACCGGGCAAGGACATTCTGCTGTTTTTCGAGATTCTTCTAGGAAAGAAATAACATCCATGGAACCGGATCGTTCCTAGCTGCCTTTTTTCAGTTCGGCCAGGACGAGGCGGGCGAGTTCTTTCAAGGTGTCAAACACGCCTTGGCCGTTAATGGCGACACCTTCAATTACCGGCTCGCCTTTTTTCTGCAATTGCTTGGTCAGTTGTTCGACCGACAGGGCATTCGGCAGGTCGCGCTTGTTGAGCTGCAGCACGTAGGGAATCGTAGCGAAATTCAGATTGTGTTCTTTCAGGTGCTCCTGAAGGTTATCCATCGTTTCAAAATTTGCATCGAGCCGTTCTTCCTGCGAATCGGCAACGAACACAACCCCATCCGCGCCTTTCAGAATCAGCTTGCGGCTGGCTTCATAGAAAACCTGTCCAGGAACAGTGTAGAGATGAAAACGCGTTTTGAAGCCGCGGACGGTGCCTAAATCGAGAGGTAAAAAGTCGAAGAACAGGGTTCGATCCGTCTCCGTGGCGAGGGAGACCATCTTGCCCTTCTGGTTTTGTGTGGTGTGATCATAGATCCATTGGAGGTTTGCTGTCTTGCCCCCCAAACCAGGACCGTAATACACCAACTTGCAATTTATCTCGCGAGCAGGAAAATTAATGAAAGGCACGAGTCGTCAACCTGATTCCCGGCTAAAACTTATAACACACGCATGAAGGGCAAGCCAGTGATCCCCCCTTTGCGTTGGAAGCCTGGAATCTTCTCCTCTAGTGTCGGGGAGAAGTCGGGTTTTGGGGAAAGCTATTTTTCGGGGTTGGTGCCGGAGGGTAAAGGCTATCGAACTCGTCACTTTGTGGAAAACCGGGGCAGATCGTTGACGGAACACTCCGCCTTTGCTAGCATTCGCGCCATGGCCAAAGCGCAGAAATCCTCAAGGGGTTCAGGGCGCGGGAAGTCGTCCCCCAAGCCCAAGGCTAAACAACACAAAGAAAAGAAGTTACCGGCTCCTCCGGCGCCGCGTGGTGGGGTGGAAATGGTCGATCCTAAGGTGCAAGCGCAGATGAAGGTCTATGAAGAGGCCATGGCCTTGTTTCATCAGCAGAAATTTCAACGCGCCAAACAGGAATTGGAAAAAGTGCTCGAAGGTCCTAGCAAAGAACTGGTGGATCGCGCGAAGATGCATATCAAGATTGTGGAACAGCGTATGAAGCCGCAGGCTGACCAGAATCCCAAGTCGCCGGAAGATCACTACCAGCGCGGTGTAGGCATGATGAATCTGGGACGCTGGGATGAAGCGCGGGAGAGCCTGGAAAAAGCGCGAAAGCTCGCTCCTAAAGCCGACCACGTGCATTATGCGTTGGCAGCGCTCGATTGCCTCACCGGGGAGGCGGATTCTGCGATGGCCAATCTGAAAGTGGCAATTGAGCTGCGTTCGGCCAATCGCTATCACGCGCGCAACGACGAGGATTTCGCTTTTCTGCAGGAAGACCCGCGGTTTACGGAACTCCTGTATCCTGAAAAGGACGGCTACGTCGGCTAGGATTTTCGCCTTCCGGCTACTCTGAATAGAGTTTGCATTTCCCGAGTTTTTTCTCTCGTGCAGTCGAGTATTCCCTGCCCTGCGGAACAATGCATCAGTGAGGAGCGCTCCGACCTCACCGGCAAAATTAGAAACTGAGCTTCCTTTGAATAAACCACGGAAAAGAAAAAAGAACGAATCGCGAGCAATGCGGGTTATCGCTTTGGGCGGCGGCACGGGATTATCGGCCCTGCTGCGGGGGCTAAAAGAGCATCTGGCGAGGCGCAGCGACGAAACATTTTTCAAAGAACGACCGATTTCGGATTTAGCTGCAATCGTGACGGTCACCGACGATGGCGGTAGTTCCGGGCGATTGCGGCGGGAAAACCGCATGCTCCCGCCGGGCGATATACGCAATTGCATGGTGGCGTTGTCCAAAGACGAGGCGCTACTGAGCCGGCTTTTCCAATATAGGTTTCATGCGGGGCGCGGCTTGCGCGGCCACAATTTCGGAAATTTATTTCTGGCGGCTCTCACCCATGTCACCGGGGACTTTGCCGAGGCCGTTCGCGTTTCCGGAAAAGTGCTGGCGATTCGCGGCCGAATATTTCCGTCAACTCTAGCCAACGTAAATCTTGTCGCAACCCTGGCAAATGGCAAGCGAGTTCGTGGGGAAACGAAAATATCGTGCAGCCGATCACCAATTCAAAAACTGGAATTGATTCCGAGGCGAGTCAAGCCGCTGCCGAAAGCAGTCGAGGCCATTGAGGAAGCGGATCTGATCCTGATGGGGCCGGGTTCGTTGTTTACCAGCGTGATTCCTAATCTGCTGATTCCGGAAATTGCAAAAGCTATTTTGCGGTCCAAGGCGCCGCGAGTGTACGTAGCCAATTTGATGACCCAGCCGGGGGAGACCACGAACTATCCGCTCAGCGAGCATGTTCGCGCGATTGAGGCCCACGTGGGGAAGCCGGTGATCGATTACGTGGTCGCCAACCGAAAAACGGTGTCCCCGGAAGTGGCCCGCCGCTATCATGCGCAGGGCGCAGAGCAGGTGGAAGTGGATGGCGATAAAATTTCGCGGATGAAAGTGAAGCTCATTCTCGATAATTTGCTCGAGGAGCACGGAGTGATCCGTCATAACTCGCAACGTCTGGCGCGGCTACTCGTTGAACGGTTCCTGTGATCCTCCTGTTTGGCGGCGCGGGCGGCCCCAAACTGATCACTCGGGTTTTGCCGATAGCTTCAAGCGGTCGGTACTAGGGAGCGACGCTGACCTTCCCGGTTAGAACCGTAACAGACGCCTTTGGCAGCACGACTTTTGGTGTCAAAGACATATCCAGCGTTTCTGTTCTTGCGGGGCCATCGGGCGCGGCATAACTGGCAGCGCCTTCGGGATGCCACACGTATTCGGCGGCGCCGAAGGTAACTTTTTTTGCGTTGCCTGTGAATTTTGCCGAAGATCCGTCCTTGCCATTCGCTTGGAACTGGATGCTGATCTCATGTGCGTTGCTGGGATCTTTGTTGATCAGCAGCAAGGACCAGTCCCCCTCTGGTCGCTTCACAGCGTAAGCGGTGATTAAGGTGTGGCCCGATTCATCCTCGAGATCGGATTGCGCGGGATAGAGTTCGTGGATACCATCGCGGTGTTTCACCCATTCGAGGTTTAGAAGCTGGCCCGCAAAATATTGCGAAGTGTGTTGGCGAATTTCTAGCGTTTCATTGGCGACAAAATTTCCGTAGGTACTCCAGCCGTGGCAGCCCGGACGGAACGGTTCAGGTTGAATTGGGGAATGATAATAGACACCGCCAGCCCCAGCGTTGGTGAGAAATGCCCCGACGCTATCAGCCAACCAGAGCGCTGCAAAAACGTCCTGCATGGGATCGGTAAGCTCCCAAGAGACATTGCTCTCGGTATTCATCAAGGGGACGTCCGGGGGAACTCCGTCGTCCCGCCAGACCTTTAGAATGCCCTCTAGCAAGTGCGGTTCCCGGTAGAGGTCGTTCCAATTAATTTCACACGGCGGAAAGGGATAATGCTCGAAGGAAACAAAGGCCAAATCGGCCATGCGGCCGTGAGCTTTCAAGTAGTTAAGAAACCGTCCCAGCCACGAAGTGCGGCCCTCGGCATCCGGCCATGCTTTTATGTCCTCGTTGACGCCGGTGAAAATAGGGCCGCCGAGTTTTAATTTGGGATCGACTCGGTGAAGCGCCGCGGCCCACTGCAAATAGAGCGTGGCGTAATCTTCCGGCAGCATAAATTGCCCATCCGGCTCTTCGCCCATTTCCACATAGGAAATCGAATAGCCACGTTTTGCCAGATAGGAAAGTTCCGCGGCGCTGTCTTCTGGCGTTCCATAGAGCAGCGAGACAGGAATCATCGCGGGCAAATGATTGGTGATACCACTGGTAAAAAACAGATCGAACCCGGTTTGGATCCGCGACGGAATCATATCGACGGCGGTGTGCCAGGAGTCATTCGAGGAGACCTGAACGTTTGTTTGTGCTTGTCCTGGCGTATGGCGGATGAGGTCTACAAATTGTCCGAGCGAATTGAAATTTCCAGCGTAGATTTCCGAGATCGCGTAACCCACGCAGTTTCTCGGGTCTTCAGAGCCGTGGCTATCGCAGGTATTTGAGGATTCGGTCATCCAGATGCGCAGGAACCGGGTGGAGATCGGGCGCTCCGTCAAACGCTGCACTTCATTGGTTTCCGAACTGGACTTCTTTTCGCCCAGAGGGAATGCGATCCATTCTCCAGAGATTGGTTTGGTGATGGCATTTTCGTTGCCGGACCAATATTCCACAACATAGCGCGTGGCGTATGGATTAGCCCATTGAATCTGAATTGCGCTGATGTCTTGTGGGGTTGCAAAATCGATCACCACCCACTGCGGGTGCTGGCTGTCCGGTTCCCCGGTAAATTTCTCACTGAGGTAAGGATTGCTCTTCCAGTAGCTGCCCGGATCACCATCGGTGAGGCGCGAAAACTCGTCTTGATCGAAGTCGCTGCGAGTGGATCCCCGGTGGGGTAATTTATAGCCGAAAGACTTATTAAGCGGGCCAGTTGGTTCCACGCTGCCAACAAAGTAGCCGCTCTTATTCTGGGAATCGCTCCACTGACCATCCGGATTCCAATGCCACGCATCGATCGTCAATTCGGTGTTTTGCCGATAGCTTGTGGGACCCCATCCCGCCGATAGCGATTCCTTGAGTATCGGAGCGCTGTAGACCGTCTCGAACTGTTTTGCCGACAGGATATCCATGGTGCTGCCCATGGCCTTGTCGGGATCAAAGGCAACCGCGTGCGAGGGCGTGGTGTCAATGCGCACGGTCTGCCCTTCGGCAATCACCGGTGCAGCTGTCGAGCAAATCAGAAAAAGTAGAGCGAAAGAAGCAAGGTTTCGGATGGAGTGGCGCATCGGACCTCCGTAAACCTCTGTATTATAACGATTTAATAGACCGATTCAATGCAATTTGATTTGCGCAATCGTGCGCCTCAGTCGTTCATCTATGGCCCCATTCAGGATTTGACCCGCTATCAACGGCAGTAAAATCCAGCTAACATTCTTTGCGAGAGTAGAGATTGTTTTGGGAGAACCCATGTCAACCTTTGGACTTATCGAATACCACGAAGCCAGTCAGGAAGTAAGAGCCATCTACGACGATATTTTGACGACTCGGAAAACGGACTACCTAAACAATTTTTGGAAGGCCATCGCGCACGACCCGGCGCTACTGAAACGCACCTGGGAAAGTCTCAAAGCCATCATGGGCCCCGGAGCTATCGATCCGCTGACCAAAGAACTGCTCTACATTGCGGTGAGTGTCACCAATAACTGCCACTACTGCATCGCGTCGCATACAGCTTCCGCGTTCGGAAAGGGAATGACGCCGGAAATGTTTAAAGAACTGCAAGCCGTCATTGGCATGGCGAACGAAACCAATAAACTCGTCACCGGCTATCAAGTGGCGATCGATCGACGGTTTGAGCCTCCGCTGGCATTCGCAAAATAGGGAGTTGGCGGTTTTCTCGGGCTAACTTCGTAAGCACAGTGTTCCATCGTAGTACGCAAGTACTATATGGCCGCCTGCGCAACACTCGCACTATGAAGGAAGTAGATCTGGGGCCTCCCTGCCTGTGGCAGGGCTGACTTCCTATCCTTTTTTTTGGGTGAGTGTCCCATGGCGCCTATTGCTAAAGATGTGGAAACTCCAACTCGGACGACTTCTGCTGTTCCCTCCCCCGGCCCAACTGCGCAAGCGGCCGCAACTCGTCCGCAGCCCGTTCCGCTGGAAGTACCAGTGAGCGTCAATGGAGCGCGAACAATCGAAGGTTCCGACAAGCGTGAACCATTTTCAGAATCGACCAAGACCGTTTTGGTGTTTGCCAACGGCGCAGTGATTCGTCTGGCGTCCAGCGTTTCGCCTGGACAACTGCTTTTTGTGACCAATGAAAAGTCGAAAAAAGAAGTTGTTTGCCAAGTCGTGAAATCGAAGAACTACCGAACTGTCACAGGTTATGTGGAACTAGAGTTTACCGAACCTGCCGCAGGATTCTGGGGCGTTCGCATACCAACGGAATCAGCGGTAAGTCCTGCCACTGCCGTGAAAGCCCCCGCGGTTGCTCGACCCGGAGCACCGGAAGTGAGTCCAGCGGCAGCTCCGCCGAAACCTCTTGCAGCAACTCCCGTGGTCCCCGTGGCGACAGTCTCGACAAAACCCAATCTTCCAGTCGCTGCTCCGGCGAACAAGCCCGCAGTCGTTCGACCGACATCACCTGCGGTCCCTCCCCTTCCGGCAAAGCCAGAATCGAACAAGAATGCGCTCCCGGCAAAAGATCCGCAACCACCGAAGCCGGAAATTAAACTGCCGACCATCGCGGAAGTTCTGGCAGCCTCACCGGTTGGGCCACCGCAGCCGCCCGCAGTCAACGGCGAACCATTGCCTGCACAACAACCCTCCACGTCGGCACCTTCCGTTACTGCTCCGGCGGCCGAACTAAAATTACCGATGGCTTCGCTGCCCGCGCCAACGGTTACAAATCCGCCAGCCAAAACGAAGGACGCCACGACCGACGAACTGCGTCAGCAAGCGGCTCGTCTGCAAGAACAGCTGAGCTCGCTACTATTCCGCGAAGAAGTTCTCGAAAAGGGAACGGCACGACCTGTAGTTGCGACACCAGGCGAACCAATTCGAGAATTGGCAACTACTCCGAAGCCAGCTGCGGAAATTCCCGTTTCTGCTCCACTTGTGTCCCCAACAGAGATTTCCACGGAGGTTGCGATCGCGGTGAAACCCCTTCTGGCTGCGAGCCCCGCAGGGGAAACCAAACCCAGCGCTGCGAAACCTGCACCGTTCAACTTAAAAGTGGAGGAGGTTAAAATACCCTCCTGGCTGGCGCCGCTTGCACGCGAGACAGACGCCCAATCGTCCTCGCCTTCCCCGTCTGAAATTTCAGAGAACATCGGGATTGAAAACAATGCGAGAGTAGACTCCGGAGACTATTCATCGCAGGGCGCGGAGGAGAAGTCGGCTGCATCAGAAGCAGTTGTGTTCGGTGGTCAATTGCTAGGTGGTGCGACCGCGACCGACGAGCGAGTGTCTTCGCCTGGTTCAAAAAAAGGATTGATTCTCGGTTTGGCTGCCGCGGTTGCCATCGTGATCGGCGGAGGAGTATGGTACGGATTCGAACCAGGGAATTTTTTGGCGGGAAACCGAGCTGCACGGACCATTCCTGCGAGTAATTTTCCTGAACCCGGCCCCGCTACTGCCTCGCCGACGGCGCCAGGTTCCGCGCTGACGGGTTCTGTCGCGCCGGTTGTAGCAAGCCCGTCTCCTGCCCTAACCCAGCCAGCAAAGACACCGGTCGCCGAGGGGAACAAGACTTCGAGCGCGCCCGTCAATTCAGAAACAAGATCTGGGAACTCGGTCGTCGGCACCGAACCTCCCCTCGAGCAGCAGAAAAAGCCGGTCCTTGGCGAGGTGCACCTGGCAACGCCGAACGTGAACCACGGCGAAAATTCGGCTCCAAGTGAAGCCGCTCCGTCGATCGACTCGACCGATGCTGCCGCAACGGGTGACCAACTGGGGGCAATCGCCACCGGCAACGGGTCGCAACCTGCAGTTCCCCTGCCGGTTGGGGGAGAGGTGAAGCCTGCGGAATTGCGGAAATCAGTCCCCCCGATTTATCCACCAACGGCGAAGTCACAAAGAGTAGCGGGTGACGTGAAACTCGACGCGCTGATTGATGCAGATGGAAATGTGACGGCCACCAGGGTCCTTTCCGGTCCGGTGTTGTTGCACCAGGCCGCTGCGGCTGCGGTGAAGCAATGGAAATACCAGCCAGCGGTTCTGGATGGCAAGCCAACCGCAATGCATCTGACCGTCACGGTGCAATTCCGGCTTGACTAGAAGTTGAACCTCTGCAATTTGCGTTTAGGAATGAATAAAACTTAGCGTGTGGGGGAAAGTCCGCCCTGCGCCGACAACATAGGATGAGCCAGCGAAGACTCTGCATTCAATTCGTCTGCGGCTTGCGGATTGGCGTGCAGAATTACGATCCAGGATAGATGCGGGAACGGCAAAAAGCGGTCTATGGGCCGGAGGATCGGAACCAGAAAATTCAGCAGCTTGATTTGCCAGAATCCAAATGTTTCTTTTTTCAATACCCGCCCGTTCAGCCACCAGCCCGGTGCACCCATGCGATTGAACTTCAGAACTTTTTCCACCGTAAAACCCGCCGTCTCACAGGCCCTCACCAATTGCTCTTGGGTGTAGCGGCGATAGTGACCGAGCACGCTGTCGAGCGAACCGAAAAGCTGTGGTCCATTCGGGACTAAGATGATGGCGCGGCCGTTTTTATCGAGGCTCTTGCGAATATTGCGGAGTGCAAGAACGTCGTTTTCAAGGTGTTCCACTACATTCAAGCAAACCACGGTATCGAATTGTTCGGCAGGAAAGGTTTCCGCCGCGCTGGCGTCGGTGTAGTGCACCTGCAAATAGGGCCGTGTGTGCGTCAGGGTTTCCAAGCGGTCAAGGTAATGCGGATTGATGTCGCTGGCATGATATTCGCTTCGGGGCACAAGATTTGCGGTTAGATTCCCAATCCCCGCTCCAATCTCCAAGACTCGATTCCCAACATAAGGGCGAATGGTATCGGCCATCCATTTGGTAAATCTTGGGGCACGGTTGAGCCGAGCGAGTATTTCGCTGCCATGGGAATCCGCAACGTAGATTTTGTCGGAGATCCCGTACTTCAATAAGGCACCCAATGCCTTCACCCCATCTCTCCAGGTGATTTTCTTTCCTTCGGCGTAAGTGCGGCCGGAGTAACGAATGGGCACTTCAAAAATGCGCGCTTTGCGCTTGGCGAGCTTCACCGTAATTTCAGGTTCGATGCCGAAGCGATCGCTTTCCCAGGGAATGCTCTTGAAAATGTCGCTGCGAATCATTTTGTAGCAGGTCTCAATGTCCGAGAGATTGAGATCGGTCACGATGTTTGTCAGCAGGGTGATCAGTTTGTTCCCCAGGCTGTGGCGGAAAAGTAGGACACGGCGAAAGTCACTCGAGAGAAATCTGGAGCCAAAAACCGCATCCGCATCTTCCTCGAGGAACAGCGGCAGCATCTTCCGGATATCCGACGGATGGTATTCCAAATCCGCATCATGGATCACCACCAGATCCGTATCGATATGTGGGACTGCGGTGCGAATCGCTGCGCCTTTTCCTCTGTTTTTCTCGTGGTCCAGGAATATCCATTCAAAGTGCGGCACGTTCAGTTGCGGAATCGCATTTCGAAAACGGATGAGTGCCGCAGCCGAGTCATCACTCGAGGCATCGTTGACGACAATGACCCGGACCCGGCTGAGCAACGGGCTCCCCTCAAGCTCCGCAAGCCGCTTTAAGCTGGTCTCCACCAGATATTGTTCGTTGTAGACTGGGACTAAAATTGCGAGACTTAATTTGCCTTCCATACCTGCCATCACTCATGAAATAGCCCGAAAAACGGCTTATCCTGATTTGCCGCGTGTCAAACCCATTAAAGAATAATACCAGATTTACAGCGGCCTACTTCTTTGCGGGGAACCTGCTGTGTCGGCTTGCCTAACCCAGTTCATCTGTTTCGAGCGAGCCCGGGCGTCCGCTGGGCATTCTCTAGCGTCGAGCAACCTTGCGGTCAGGCCATCCGCCTTCGTATACTGGCCACCCGGCCAATTGAGCGTTCCGGAGGGTGGGTAGCCCGCCGTTGCAACCTCCCTTGGCTATTTTTACGAGCCTGTATGTCTCTCTCGGGCCGAACCGTGCTGCACAGCCCCATGCTCCAAGGCTCTGTCAGCAAAGGAGACTTTTGCATGTCGCTAGCGCCAATGCCGGAAGAGATGAATGTCTATCAAAATGCCGAAGCGCGCTTTGAAATGGCCGCGAATAAATTAGGCCTCGAGCAGGGCATTTATCGTTATCTGAAATATCCAGACAAAGAAATCACACTCTATATTCCCGTCGGAATGGATAACGGGCAGCTCGAAGTGTTTACCGGCTATCGCGTTCTGCATTCGACGGTACGCGGTCCCGGTAAAGGTGGAATTCGTTTCGCGCCCGATGTCAGCGTGGATGAAGTGCGCGCGCTGGCGGCGTGGATGACCTGGAAATGCGCGGTCGTCGACATTCCCTTTGGCGGAGCCAAGGGCGGGATCATTTGCGATCCACGGAAGATGTCGCGCGGCGAACTGGAACGCCTTACCCGTCGATACACCGCGGAACTTTCTGACTGGCTTGGTCCAGAGCGCGATGTGCCAGCGCCGGATGTTGGCACCAATGAGCAGACCATGGCCTGGGTGATGGACACCTACGCGATGCACGCCCGCCAAGCGACGACGGCCGTTGTCACCGGCAAGCCGATCGAATTGGGCGGGTCACGCGGGCGGCGCGAAGCTACAGGACGCGGCGTCATGATTTGCGTCGACAAAGCTCTGACAAAACTTGGGATGAAGAAAGAGACGACTCGCGTCATCGTGCAGGGTTTCGGCAATGTTGGGTCGCTTGCTTCCGAACTGATGCACAAGGCGGGTTACAAGATTGTCGGCCTGGCTGATATTGGCGGCGGGTTGTATACCGACAAAGGGTTCGACGTTCCCAAGGTCATCGAATGGGTGTACACCCAGAAAAAGCCGCTGCAGGATTTTCCTGGCGGTGGTACAAAGATGAGCGCCAGGGATGTTCTATTCCAACCCTGTGACGTGGTGATTCCCGCGGCCATCGAGAACCAAATCACGGAGCAAAATGCCCACCAGGTTCAGGCCAAGATCCTTTGTGAAGGCGCCAATGGTCCGACCACCTGGCAAGCCGATGCGATCATCGACGGCAAAGGCATCTTCACCGTGCCCGATATTCTCGGAAATGCCGGTGGCGTCACCGTTAGTTACTTCGAATGGGTGCAGGACCGCCAGGGCTTCTTCTGGCGCGAAAGTGAAGTCAACGAGCGCTTGTACGATGTGATGGACCGGGCTTTTGATGAAGTTGTCCGTTATGCGGAAACGCATCGTGTCAACAACCGAATCGCCGCCTACATGCTGGCCATTGACCGGGTGGCGACGGCATTGAAACTGCGCGGAATATACGCCTAATTTTACTTGGCTTTCTTGGTCACTGAGCGTACTCTCTTTAAAAGTTGTCCCCAATATTTTGGTTGTCTGAAACTGGTCAGACCTCCATAGGTCGAGGAAGGAGTCCGCATCGTGCCTACGGACTCAGTACCATCATTACGAGCTGAAGATCAACATCGCCGAGATATTTGCCTAGTGGGCCGCTGGATGTATGAACGCGGCCACATTGTGGCCTGCGAAGGCAACCTGTCGATTCGTCTTGATGCCGAGCGCATTCTGACGACGCCTACCTGTATCAATAAAGGCATGATGTCGCCCGAGGACCTGGTCGTCATGGATATGGAAGGTCGTCACCTTCGTGGCGACCGGAAGATCTCCTCGGAAGCCGGGATGCACCTTCTGTTTTACCGTATGCGCCCCGACGTGCAGGCTGTTTGCCACGCGCATCCATCCACGGCAACGGGATTTGCTGCGGCGGGAATGGGGTTGGACCAGGCGCTGCTGCCGGAAATCGTGGTTGGCCTGGGCAAAGTGCCCCTGGTCCGTTATGCCACGCCCGGCACGCCGGATTTGAGCGCGGTGCTCGAGCCGTATGTTCCCCATTACGACGCTTTGTTGCTGGCCAATCACGGCGCGGTCACCTGCGGACCGGATCTGCTCAACGCATTTTTCCGCATGGAGATGCTGGAGCACTTCGCGAAAATTATGCTGGCGGCACGGCTGGCGGGCGAACCGCAACTTTTGTCCACTCGTGAAGTAGCGAAATTGATGGCGGCGCGTGCAAGGTATCACGTCACGCCGCCTCCGGGCGGCGGCGCGGAGCTGCCGGAAACTTGCGACAACGGCGAAAGCTCGACGGACGAAGTCACTTTGTCGCGCGCGGAACTGGATGCGCTTGTAGATGAAGCGGTTCGCAAAGATCGTGCCCGTCGCTAAACGCATGGCCAATTAAAACTTTGTAGGGGCAGTGGGCGGCTTTCTGCCGCCCATCTTTTTGAGCGGCAAACCTCGGCCAGTCTGGAGCGCAATTCATGCTCAGAAAAGAAACCGTAGACGATTTTTTCGCGGCCATTCGTGCCGGCGAACTGAACCGCGTCAAAGCACTCCTTGATTCTGATCGGTCACTTGCCTCGGCCAAAAATGAATCTGGCGTTTCCGCAGTTCTTACCTCGGTCTATTCGGGGCGGACAGAAATTCGCGATTTGCTTCTCGCAGGCGGAGCCACACTCGAATTGCAGGACGCCGCTGCCCTAGGACGCTTGGATCGCGCTCAAGAAATTGTTGAAACGAACCCCGCGCTGGCCCATTCCCTTTCCGCTGATGGATTTCCCGTTGTCGCACTTGCCTGCGTCTTTGGCCACATCGAAGTTGCGCGCTACCTGGCGCAAAAGGGTGCAAACATCAACGCTGTCGCGACCAACGGAACGGGGTACAACGCGCTCACCGGTTCGGTCGCCGGCGGCCATGCCGAAATCGCCAAATGGCTGCTCGAATCTGGCGCTAACGCTAATTATAGATATGGCGCCGGCTATAGTCCGTTGCTAACGGCCGCAGCCAATGGCCGTCTCGACATCCTCCGGCTGCTCTTGGCGCATGGCGCAGATGCAAACGCCAAAACAAACGATGGCAAATCCGCTATTAGTCTGGCAGAAGAACGGAGTCACCCAACAGTCGTCGCCTTCCTCAAGAATCGTTGAAGCTTCCCTTTGACACCTATACTCGTCTGCGGCAATACTCGGAACCGATGATCGGACTGTTGCGTGGACGGTTGCTAGAGAAGCGGCCAAATCAAGTCATCCTGGACGTCGGTGGCGTGGGCTATCTTGTCGCTGTTCCGTTATCGACGTTTGCAGCGCTTGGCGAGCTGCACGCCGAAGTGACTCTGCTGATTCACACGCACGTGCGCGAAGATGCCTTGATGCTGTACGGTTTTTTGTCCGCGCGCGAGAAGCATGTTTTCGAGTTGTTACTGGGCGCCTCGGGCGTAGGCCCCAGCCTTTCGCTTAAAATACTTTCGGGCATGAATGTTGAGGAACTGGTGCCGGCGATTCGTGGAGGAGACTTCGCTCGCCTGACCAAGATTCCGGGTGTCGGGCGCAAAACGGCCGAGCGCATGGTTCTGGAGTTGAAGGACAAGCTCGACGCGGTTGCCCTGCAAACCGATCGTCCGGCTCCGGCGTCCCCCGCGGGCGTGGAAGCGGACGTGAAATCGGCCTTGATTAACCTCGGCTACGACGAGCGCACCGCCGAGAGTGCGGTGGCAGAAGCAAAAAAAGAAGCCGGCCCAGCAAATTTCGAAAAATTGTTGCGCAACACGCTGGCAGCACTCAGTCTTTCCATGAAATGATGTCCAACAGCGAAGCGAACGGAAGCAGGGGAAATGGAACGGAATGGCTGATTTCACACCAAAGAAAGCACTGGCGCGCAACAACTCCGATGATCGCGAACGAGCTCGTATCGTGTCTGGTGCCGCTTCCGAAGATGACGCGCGGCTCGATGCCAGCGTGCGCCCCAAGCGACTAGAGGAATACATCGGCCAGAAGCGCGTAAAGGAAAATATTGCGATTGCGATTGAAGCGACGCGCAGCCGGGGCGAAGCCCTCGACCATGTGTTGCTCTATGGCCCGCCAGGCTTGGGAAAGACCACCTTGGCGCAAATTATTGCCAACGAATTGAAGGTAACGATTAAGACCAGTGCCGGGCCGCTGCTGGAAAGAAAAGGCGACCTCACCGCGATTTTGACCTCGCTCGATGCCAAGGAAGTTTTCTTTTTGGATGAAATTCATCGGCTGCAGCCCGCGGTCGAAGAGGTGCTGTACCCGGCAATGGAGGATTTTCGCGTCGACCTGATCATCGGCCAAGGTCCGGGAGCGCGCATTCATCCTTTTCCGCTGAATCATTTCACGTTGATCGGTGCGACAACGCGAGCGGGGCTGATCACGGCTCCTCTGCGCTCGCGATTTGGCATCGTGCATCGGCTGGATTTCTACGAGCCTGACGATTTGCTGATCATCCTCAATCGCTCGGCAAAAATCTTGAACATTCAGTTGGACCAAGCGGGCGCCGAAGAAATTGCCGGGCGCTGCCGCGGAACGCCGCGCGTGGCCAATCGGCTGCTTCGACGAGCACGCGATTTTGCCGAAGTGCGCGCGGCGGGACGCATCACGCGTGAAGTGGCAGAAGACGCACTGCGCATGATCGGCGTGGACGCGTACGGTCTCGACGAGGTCGACCGCAACTTGATGATCGCGCTCATCGACAAATACGGTGGCGGACCGGTGGGGCTTGGCACACTGGCCGCCGCGCTTAGCGAAGAACAAGACGCCATCGAGGAGATGTATGAACCGTATCTGATGCAGATCGGCATGCTCGACCGTACCCCACGAGGCCGCGTCGCTACGCCCCGCGCTTACGCCTACTTCGGCCGTGAATTGCCGAAACGCCAGCCGCGGCTATTCTGAGCACATCGGCCGAAATCTTGGGCGGCACCTCTGCCGGTCTGAGGTATCTTCAATAACAAAGCCGAAATGCGCCGATCGATTCGAGCGGCGAGCCGAGTGGCGACCGCTTGGGATACTTGTGACCGAGACCACCGCGAAAACTGTTGACTCCTCACCAGCTACGAAACGCTTTGCCTTCCTCGTGGCTGCAGGTATCTTCCTCAGCCGCGTAGCCGGTTTGATTCGCGACCGGGTGTTCGCCCACTATTTTGGCAACTCCGATGCCGCCGATGTTTTCAAAGCGGCCTTCCGCATCCCTAACTTCTTGCAGAATTTATTTGGTGAAGGCGTTTTGTCCGCTTCATTTATTCCCGTCTACGCACGGCTGCTTGCGGATAAGAACGAGACTGAAGCGCGCAAGACAGCCGGTGCCGTGGCGGCGTTGCTCGCACTAAGCACGTCGGTATTGGTGCTACTGGGCGTTCTCACTGCGCCTTGGCTGATCGATGCAATCGCTCCGGGCTTTCATGGCGAAAAGCGCCGGCTGACCATCCTGCTTGTGCGTATTCTTTTCCCCGGCGCGGGACTGCTGGTCGGCTCGGCCTGGTGCCTTGGGGTCCTGAACAGCCATCGCAAATTTTTTATCTCCTACACAGCGCCGGTTCTCTGGAACGTGGCGATGATCGCCGGGATGGTTGCGTTCGGCCCCAATCACTCCCAGAGTTCGCTCGTAGTGATCACCGCCTGGGCGTCGGTCGTCGGCAGCGCTTTACAGGTTGCAGTACAGTTGCCGATTGTGCTCAAGCTTTTGGGTGGGTTGCAACTACACGTGAGGCAGCAGGCCGAACACGTTCGTACCATCATTCAGAATTTCTTCCCAGTTTTCATCAGCCGCGGTGTAGTGCAAATCAGCGCCTACATCGACGCGTTTCTCGCCAGCTGGCTGCCGACCGGCGCTGTCGCGGCGCTGGCCTACGCGCAGACTCTCTATACCTTGCCCGTCAGTTTATTTGGTATGTCGGTTTCTGCCGCAGAATTGCCCTTGATGAGCGGAGTGATCGGAGCCGCGGATGAAGTTGCTGGCATTCTGCGCAGGCGGCTTAATGCGGGCCTGCGCCAAATTACATTTTTGGTTGTACCGTCGATCGTCGGCTTTTTGGCGCTGGGCGACGTGATCGTCGCAGCGATCTACCAGTCGGGCCGATTCATGCACGCCGATGTGCTCTATGTCTGGGGAATTCTTGCTGGCTCGACTGTTGGATTGCTCGCCTCCACGCTTGGCCGGCTTTACGCCTCCGGATATTACGCATTACGAGACACCCGTACGCCCCTTCGTTTTGCGATCGTCCGGGTGGTACTCACTACCATCCTGGGATATTGGAGCGCACTACCGCTGCCGCGCCTGCTCGGAATTGAACCGCGATGGGGCGTGGCCGGCTTAACCATCTCTGCGGGAATCGCATCTTGGGTGGAGTTCACGCTGCTGCAGAGAGGCTTGCGAAGCCGCATCGGCCAGGTGGGTGTGCAAATCAAATTTCTTCTGCAGGTGTGGATGGCCGCTGCGCTCGGTGCGGCGCTGGCCCGCGGCGTGTTGATTCGAATTGGGCAGAGAGGCCCCATCCTCACAGCGATTCTCGTGTTGGGAGTCTACGCCGTAATCTTTTTTGGATTGGCGATGGCCATGCGATTTCCTGAGGTAGAGTCCGCACTAGCCATCTTGCGCCGTCGCCGAGGCGTAAAATAAGCGCATGACCACAGTGTATTTGGCCGTTGGTTCTAACATCGGCGATCGCAAAGAAAATCTTCAAAGAGCCGCCGTGCTACTTCAGGAAGCGGGTATAACAATAAAAAAAGTTTCGAGCATTTATGAAACCGAGCCCGTGGACTACCTCGATCAGCCTTGGTTTTTCAATGGCGTCCTCGAAGCCGAAACAACGCTTCGGCCGAGGGAGTTGCTGAAAGCCACGCGGGCCATCGAAACGGCTATGGGTAGCAAAAAGGCATTTGCCAAGGGACCTCGTCTCATCGACCTCGATATTTTGCTCTACGGCGATCAGACGATGAATCTGCCGGAGCTACAAGTTCCCCATCCGCGAATGCTCGATCGCAAGTTTGTGATGGTGCCGCTCGTAGAGATTGCTCCAGAGCTTCGCCATCCCTCATGGAACGGGACGGCAGAAGAAATTCTGGCAAACAGTACGGATCGAAGTGTCGTTCGCAAGCTCAGCGCTTAACTGCCGAAAAAGCGCTTTTCACACACCGAGCGTTCATAGAGAGAAGAGAGCACCGGGGCCAGGGAGGAGGACTGGGGTGCTGGCGATTGACCGGGCCTCTAGCGCACTCTCCCCTTCCTGGTTTTAGCTTGATCTCCGCAAAACCAGTCGGTGAATGGTAATCACCTTCGGCTCGAGCGAATCCAGTTCAATTTGCGAAATTGGACCGGCGCTGATTTCCCGCCAGCGATACACACCCGGCTCCGATTCCGTCTGTTCGCGGCCCTTCAGCGGCTGTAGGAACTCTCGCGCATCGTCATGAGAAGCCACTTCACGCAACCTTGGCCGCGCGACTGCCTCAATAGCGTAGCTGCGGACCAATTTATTCCAATACGCGTTGAATAAATCGCCGGAGGCAAAAATGTCGCTCCAGGCAACTTCTCCTCCGTAGGCAACCACTACGCCCACTACGCGTTCGCCTTTGAGCCCTGAAGTCTCTTTGCGGAATCGCCGCTGAATTTCTTCTACCAGCACATCGACCGAGGCCCCTACGCGTCGCGACGCATATATCTTCGCGTACGATTCTGTCGGGGCCTCTTCCCGTATCGCTGCGCTAAGTTCACTTTGGCTTACCCGAGGCGTTGTAGACGACCCAGCAGTCCCGGCACTCCCGCTGCCGGCAGCGGGCCGAGGGGTGGCCGCCGCCATACTGCCCACGGCAACCGCTTCCCACACCGCACTCTGGCTCTTCTTGTCTGCAGCTTGTTCGCGCACACTCGGATGTACGATCGTATTGGCTGCGTTGAATTGGGTTCCGGCAGACCAGCGGCCGTGCTCCACACAAAACACATTCAAGGGAAGCGGGTCCGAGCCCGGCGCGACTAGCCGGTCCTTAGCGATAATTCGGTCCTGTTTACCGCCGCTAACCAACTCGCCTGAAAGCAGCAACAGCGGCCGCTTGCTGCGATTGAGCAAAACCAGTTGATTCACCGACGCTCCGCCGGGACCGGGAAGATATTGACGGTTCGAATCGCGATTGCGAATCAGGGTCTCCGCCCCTAGTTCGCGCACGATTACTTCGCCCGAGGACAAGCCTTCCTCGAGGGTGAGGAAGTTCGAGGTGTCATACCCTCCCGTGGAGACTACCGGGAATATCGTCAAGTTTTCATAGGAAATGGGATCCAGAAGCCGCCAATCGCCTTCCGATTTGGGTGGAATTGCCGAGGAACCGCCGCCGGACCAAACGAATCCGAGTGCGGTCAAACCGAGTACACTGCCAAACAGGTTCAACAGCGAACGATCCATACCATCCTCCAGGATGTGCCGCAAGAGAGCACCATCTGGAGTTAGAACGCGGGTCGCTCGAAAACTTGCAGACCAGCTTTGGAGAATGGCATAAAACGGCAGCACGGGGCCCAGGTGGCGGCCTGTGCTGCTTGTTTCTAGGAGTTGGGATTGCCCAGATTGGTACGAGGTTTGTGCCTCCGAGTTGCGGACGCTTCCGATTCCTGCTTTTCGTACTCAGCGATTTCTTCTTCCGAGTAGGAGTAGGAATCTCGCGAGGCGAACATCGACGTAGTCCGGCCACTTTCCTTTTTCTTCTTCCGGGCCCTGCCAAATTCATACCGCGTCATGCGCAGCGGCCCTTCAATCGCTTTCACCTCAACCAGCAGGTCACTCACTTTTTCTAGGAAATCATGCAAATGGAAAGGCCGCATAACATACGGGAGATGCCCAACTTCCAGGTGTCCGATGAACTGATTTCCGGCCATCTCCGGAATCACAAAGAGGACGCGAATCCGCCCGCCCTCTTCTGCCGAAACCGTCGCTAGCTCTTTCAGTACATGAAACGTTGGCGATTCCAGCCCGATCATCGCTACGTTGGCGATCAACAGGGAATACTCTGTGGTTTTCAATTCGGCATGCAGCAGGGCGATATCCGGTACCACGCGCACCCGCCAGCCCTCGGAATCCAGAATCTGCTTTAACGCGCCCGAGTTCTTGGGATCTGCTTCAAGGACAAGTATGCCCACTTGTCGGGGTGCTGGAGCGGAAGGTGATGCCATAAAAGAAGTATAGGCCCCCGCGGTAGAAGCGAAATGGAGGTGGAGGACAGGATGCGTAACGAGCACCTGTCCCTAAGGACGGCTAGAGCGCTAGCAAGTACTTACGGTTGCGGAGGAGAGGAATCGGGGACCTGCTTGAGGACCAGGTCAACCGCATTCTGGTTGCCGCCGGTCAGCACCGGATACGACTTTTCGCTGAGGAAGCGTAGCTGGCCGCCGACCAGGATCTTTGCGTTCACCGTATAGGTATGCTTCTCATCGATCTGCGCGGGATCATAGTTCAAGGAAAAGCTGACCGGCACCTGCCGGTTGCCCAGTGCGATTTTCTGTTGGGCTAGGACCGTTGCGGCGGCGTCGGCAAGCGAACTGTCCTGCAACTGCACGATGAGGATGGCACTCGGTGGCAAGGCAATGCGCTGCATGTAACTCACCGTTCCGTTGACAGTTCCGGACCCGCCGTTGGTCGGCGTATCCAATTTGCAGTCCTTCGCGATCATCGCGCCATCGCGGTTATCTTCCTCGAGGAAGCCGCCGTTTCCCTTGCTCCACCAGACCACTGTGCCATTGGAGTAGCGCCCGCCATCGGCCGAGGGCGTCTGCTTCATCAGATAGGTGCTGTCCTTGTAGCGCACCTTCACCGTTTGGTCGTGCAAATACACCACTATTTTCTGCCCGCCTTCGCAAGTGTAGTCAAAACGCTTCCATTCGATGGCGCGTCTCATGGTCGACCGGGGCTGTTCCGGGGTCGCTGCGGGCGCAGGCGCGGGTTCCTGCGCCGTTAGAGAAGTTCCCATTGCGAAAATTCCTGCCGCCAAGCGCGAAACGCTTGATTTTTTGTTCATGGTTGCATGCCTATCACTATTGTGAGTCCCGGCCGATCTGTGGATCGGCCAGGAGGTTAGTTCCCAATCACCATGCTATTGCCGGCGATATACCTCTTCAGTCCAGTCCCATCCCAAAACAGGCGATCGGTGGTGAACGTTTTTCCCGCACTCATCCGGGTAAAGTAAATTTGTATCCCATCACGTGACCACTCGGCCGAGCGCGCCCAGGTATCTGTCGGGCATAGGCTGACTCTCCGCTTGGAACGAATCTCATAAAGGAAAAAGCTGGAGTTGAGCCCCATGGAATCCTCGGGCGATCCAGGGGGCGCGGAACTGTAGAATGCGCTGACCAGCAGGAGATCGGGGTTCACCGGATTGCTGCGAATCGTGTCGCTGCTCATCCGCTGGTAGGTTTCGCCATAAATCTGCTTTAGCGCGACCGTCTGCTGCGCTTTTCCATCTTCGCCCAGCCAGTACAGATTCTCCATATCGGAAGCCAGTACGGTCGTTGGGGAAACCCAGCCGTCCAGTGCCACGACCGCTTGCGGCGAAAATTGCGCCGCCTTGTCCGGGGCGCTAACTGGAAAACTCCACACTTGCCATTGGTCATCGACAAATTTCAAAAAAGCGATGCGCGAATCATCCGGCGACCAGAACGACTGATGTACCAACCCAGTTGCCAAATCTTGAGAACGGCCGGTGGTAAGGTCATAGAGCACGATCGCCCGGTCCTTTCCGGCAAGATCCTTTGTAAAAAGGAGCTTCTTTCCATCGTGAGAGAGAGAGAGCTCGTAACCGCTGGGGGAAGCTATTTTTTTAAGGGCCCCAACGCTGACCTCAATTCTCCCCGCTGCAAGCAGATAGGCAATAGCGACGGGCGACGCAAACTTTGTGATCGGCTCCAGTGCCGGGTTCCTATCTTTGTCCCTATCTTTCGTAGCCGGATCGGGCTCCTCGGACGGATCCAATTGATTTTTCTTGCGGAACTCCGGGAACTTTTCCGGTGAACTTACTCCGCATCCATTGAGGGTCCCGATCTGCGCGTGGTCCACGACAACTTTAAACACATATCTCGTGTCGGACATGCCGTCACTGCACGGTTCGCGGGTCAATTTCACAGAGACCGCCGCGCCCGTTTGCGAATCTTTCGCGTGATAGGTCCACAAAATTCCCGATTCGTCCCGCACCACGTCCAAAGGATCGAGCACGATTGGCGGATAGTTCGCTCGATCAAGCCGCTCGGGTCCTTTCATCCCCAGGCGCAAACCCCAGAACGGTTCGTTCCCATGGGCGACCACCAGAATGGGGTAATGCTTGGTCTGCTGCGGTCCGGCAGTTTCGGCTGGGGTGGGGGCCGGCATCTTGGAAGACGGCTTTTGGCTGGTTGTACCGGGCGTCGATTGCGAAAAGACCGTGGCGGGACAAGTGGCCAGAAGCCCTATCACCCCCATCCGGAATACTACTCGCGCGAGCCTGTTCATGATGTCCTTTACTTTGATGCATCTTTGCTGCGGCAGGCAAAGACGGAACCTAGCCAACAGGCGAGCCTGCGCCGGATGTGTGCGGACGTTCTGTCGCGGTGTGATTAGAACAAAACTCGCGCCCGAGAAGCAAGCGGCAGGCCTTTGGGCGAACGAAATGCGAAAGTGCTTGACACCGCGAACAAAAAGCGAAATACTACCCAGGCTTCGAGGTGAGCTATGTCCCCAGTTCTTCCCCTCTCGACTTCGCGCTTGCTGCTGCGTCGTCGCCCCGTTCGCCACCGCGCTGTTCCTTTCCTTCCTTTTCGCCCGAATGAGCCAAGCCCCAAGCAAGAGACCGGTGCCTCTGCCGAAGCGGCATCCGGCTGGTGCACGGGAAGTATGGAGAACCCCACGGCGGATTGCCCCCCGCCACAACTCCAAACTCCGCCGGCACCACTGGTGGGCATAGCTCGCCTCGCCGCTCGATCTCCAGCGGCAGAAACCAAGCGCAAGTCCCGGGAAAAGCCGGAATATTTTCTGCTTCCCGTGAAATCGATATTGAACCGCTGCGATTCAGATCGTGTGCCTTTTGAGTGGACGATCAATCCGTATCGCGGTTGCGAGTTTGCCTGCAAATACTGCTATGCCCGCTACACCCACGAATATATGGAAATTGACGGCGGAGAATTCGAGAAGAAAATATTTGTGAAACAGGACCCGGCGACACTGCTCGCGCGCGACGTGAATCAGAAGTATTCCTATGAATCTAGAGCCAGCGGCTACACCCAAGCCGAGCACATTGCCATCGGCACGGCCACCGATCCCTATCAACCCGCGGAAAAAGAATACCAGGTGACCCGAGCATGCCTTGAAGAACTGGCCAAACGGGATGGCCTGAGCATTTCGATTATCACCAAGTCCGATCGAGTTGTCGAGGACATGGACATATTGAAAATCATTGCCGCAAAATCGGCTCTTTCCATCAACATCACGGTAACGACACTAAAGGTGCGCTTGGCTCGCTTGCTCGAACCACGCGCGCCCCGCCCCGATCTTCGTCTAGAAGCTGTCCGAAAATTGCGCGAAGCTGGATTAAACGTCGGTGTTTCCGCTTCGCCGCTCGTTCCTGGCATTACCGATGGCGAGGGCGAACTAGAAGCCGTTGCCGAAGCGGCGAAGCTTGCGGGAGCACAATGGTTCTTCTCCGGAGTGTTGTTCCTGATGCCTGCCTCGGCGAAGACATTTCTTCCCTTTGTTCGAGAGAAGTTCCCGAAGCTCGCCAGGCAATATGAGCAGTGGTACGCGAAAAACGGTTATGCGCCGGAAGAGTATCGCAAGAAAGCATCGGAACGGGTCCAGAAAATCCGCCAAAAGTACGGGTTTTCCGTCCGCCCGTGGGAAGGCGACCGCCCCAGGTCGCAAAGCCCGCAACTAAAACTTGCCTGGGACGCCGGCGCCCTCAGCACGGAGTTGCACTCGATACGCTGCTCCTCCGCCAGCTAGGCCGCGTCTCGATGTCTGTTTTCCGCGATTATAGACAGGCAAGAGGATCACGGCACGATAATTCGCGGTTGCTCCTGTTTCAACTCCTGTGCGTTCGGGAATTGTCCACGTAAGTATTCAATAAACCGGCGTGCGCGAGGCCGTCCGTTGGTGTGCATCAATCCCATACGATAGAGAAAAACCAATAGCTGAAAGACTTCCGAATCTCTTGTGTTGCCAAAGGAAACCTGCCGATTTGGTTGCTTCATGCTTGCCAAAAAGTCGGCGAGAGTCGTATACAAATCCCTTTGCACCGGCAACGCCGGAACTTGCTCGTAGACAATGCCCGAGGCCAGTGTTTTGTAGGCATTGGCTAGCGCTGCAATCGCAGCAAGAAGGTCCGGGTCGGTCGCTTCGCGATGCTCGGCAGAGAACTTTACGACGGTAAAGGCGATCGCCGAGAGCAATTGCTGATGCGCCTCGATTATCCCCGGCATCAGGCGCACATCGAGCAGCGGAGTGTCAGCGGGAAGCGTGCGCTGGTGCTGATCTTCATAGCGATTTGCGGAAACCAGATAGGCGCAGGCCGCGGGGCAGTCGATCGACATTTCGCGTTCCGTGCCGCAGCAGACCGCGCAGATTTTTTCCGCTTTCGCGGGACAAAACCGCCCGGGCTTCCGTTTCTCACAAATTGGACAAAGCAAATCGTTTCCCCTGGCTTGCTTTCCACAAAGCAATACGCTCTGCTCGTTGACTTGGACTTCCTGGTGTTGCGCTAGAGACTCGGACTGCCCCGGGCGAAACAGAATATCATGCCATTATCACTTTATTCTGGAAGCGCCGCGCCGCAATGACCAGCAACAGTGTCCCCATAATGAACAGCGCCAGTGCGTCGGTCCACAGATGAACCCAACCAGCCCCTCGCAGAATAATCCCGCGGGTAATGTTGATGAAATAGGTTGCCGGAACAAAGTAGCTCAAGATATAGAAAAACTTGGGCATCGTTTCCCGCGGGAAAATATACCCCGAGAAAAAAATGCTGGGCAGAATCGTGAGGAATGCCAGTTGCATGGCTTGCGCCTGCGTACCTGCTTTGCTTGAAATGAGTATTCCGAGAGACAAGGACACGAACAGATACGGCAGCGACAGCACTGCCAGCAGTAGCACGCTTCCGTGAATCGGCACGCGAAAAATAAAGCGCATGAACGTCAGAATCATGCACAACTCGAAGAAGCCGATCCCCAGGTAGGGGAGCAGCTTGCCCAGAAGCAATCCCATCGGTCGAACCGGTGTGACGAACAGTTGTTCGAGGGTGCCGCGTTCTTTTTCGCGAACAATCGAAAAAGCCGTCAGAAACGTGGTCACATTCAGAAGCAAAATTGCGGTCAGGCCGGGAAGGAAAAAGTTGGGCGAGCGCGAATCCGGATTGAAGAGGATCTTGGGCCGCATGTCGACCGCGAACCCCGGCGCATCTGCGGGCAACACACGGCGCAGCGATTCGTCTAGGCCAATCGCGGTTGTAACGTTGATGGCTTGTCCCGCAACGGAAGAATCCGATCCATCGATGAGCACCAGAACCTGCGCTCCGGTCTGATGAATCAAGCGATCCGAATAATCCACGGGGATTTTGATTCCTACGCGGCATTTTCCCGAAATGATGGCGTCGTTCAAATCCTTATCATTCGAAACGAAGCGCGCCAGATGAAACGTATCTGAATTTCGCAAACGGTCCAGTAGTTCGCGGCTCTCTTTCCGGCCGTCCGCGTTGTACACGACTGTATTTACCTGACGGACATTGGTATCGATGCCGAATCCAAGCAGGAACATCTGTAGCAAAGGAATGATCAGCGAAAAGAACAACGTCCCAAAATCGCGGCGAACATGCAGCGCCTCCTTGTAAAACACAGCGCCGAAGCCGCGGAACGGATTAACCACGCGCCGCCTCTGCTTCTGCCTGATGTTTGTAAGTCAGTTCCACGAAAACATCTTCGAGGGTTGGCGCCAGAGGCCGAATCTCTGCGACCACCACGTGGTTATTCTCGAGCTGCCGGCGAAGATCCTCCAAGTCGAGATGATCGTCAATCAAGGCATGAATCGACTGGCCAAAAATCGTGGCGCTGCGCACGCCTTTGATGGTTCGCGCAAATCGCAAAGCGCGGGTAACTTCAATCGTGGTGATTTCCACTCGATAGGTTCCCGGCGGTTGCACGTCGGGCAGTTCTCGCAAAGTTTCTGGAGTACCATCGGCGATCAGCTTGCCGTAGTAAATGTAGGAAACGTGGCTGCATCGTTCGGCCTCGTCCATGTAGTGCGTGGTCACAAAAAACGTGATGCCATGGGCGGAAAGTTCAAACAGCAAATCCCAAAGCTGACGTCGCGCCACGGGATCGATGCCCGCCGTTGGTTCGTCGAGAAAAATCAGTTTCGGTTCATGGAGCATGGCGCAGCCCAGAGCCAAGCGCTGCTTCCAGCCACCGGAGAGTTGAGCGGCCAAGCGATTCATATACGGACTGAGCCCGTTCAATTGCACGATGGCATCCATGCGCTTAGCGAGACGCGCAGCATCCAGTCCGTACACGCGTCCGTAAAAAGTTAAATTTTCAAAAACCGTCAAATCGCTGTACAAACTGAAGTTTTGCGACATGTATCCGATATTTTCGCGGACCCCTTCTGGGTCTTTCCGCACGTCAATGCCTTCTACGGTCGCGGCCCCTTCCGTCAGCGGCAAAAGTCCAGTGAGCATCTTGATGACCGTGGTCTTTCCGCTGCCGTTCGGCCCCAGAAATCCGAAAATTTCACCCTTCTGGATTTGGAAACTCACATCGTTGACCGCCGTGATGTGTCCAAATCGGCGAACCAGGTGTTCGGCGGAAACCGCGAGTTGTTCTTTGTCGCTCATTGGTTAGCTTTTGGGTGACAGGTTCACATCGGCGGCCATCCCGGCTCGTACCCGGTGTGTGGCATCGTCGATGCGCACCTTTACCCCAAACATCTGGTGCACTCGTTCCTCTTTCGTCTGCACATTCCGCGGGAGAAATTCCGCTTGCTGGTTGATCTGTTCCACGACGCCGGGAAACGATTCCTTTGGGAAAGAGTCCACTTTCACGTCCGCCTTTTGCCCCACTTGGACGTGCCCAATTTCCGTCTCGGGAACGTAAATGCGCACGTAGATTTGATCGCGCTCGAGCAGCGTGGCTATCGGAGTATTCGGCGCAATCAGATCGCCCGGGCGCACATCGAGCACTTCCACGGTAGCGGCCGCCGGCGCCAGTACCTGCCGTTCACGATAGCGCGCCTCATCTAGAGCTAGGGCGGCACGTGCCGCAGCGATATCTTCGGAGCGGCTGCCATTTTCAAATTTTTCCAGTGTTGCCTTGGTTTGCCGGTAGCGCGCTTCGGCTGCAGCGACTTCTTCGGACCGGTAGCCGCGCTTCAACTGGTCCAGTTTTTGCTGAGCACTTTCCTTCTGCGCCAGCGCCATCTTGTAATTTGCTTCGGCCGTGTCGCGCTGTTGCTTCGAGACCAGGTCCTTTTGTGCCAAAGCTTCGTAACGTTGATAATCGACTTGGGCGCGAAGTTCATCGGCACTGGCGCGATCCAAATCCGCTTTTGCAGAATCGATGTCTTCCTGACGGTACCCGTTCCTCCGCTGTTCGTATTCGGCCTTGGCCTGCTCCTCGGCTGCTCGGGCTTCGGCGATTTCTTCCGGGCGGAATCCCCGCACTGATTTTTCAGCCGCCGCGTGCGATTCCGCTAACGCTGCTTGCAATTCTTTATCATCGAAGGTGATCAATACCTGGCCCGGCTCAACCGAATCGCCTTCGCGAACCAGCACCTTGTCGATCCGTCCACCAATTTTCGATCCCACGCGGATATTCCGTGCTTCTACCGTGCCGGAACTCTCTAACAGAGAGTCATGGCGAAACCATCCGGCGGAATAGCCGGCAGCGGCCACGAAACAGGCCACCACCAGAAGCACAATTGGCAACTTACGTTTCATTTCCATTTCCTTTTTTCGAGCGAGGGCCTCGCGCACCGCGAGAAGTAGTTCTCGCGGCGAGCCCATTCCAGAGGACGTTTATGGCTGTCTCGATGCGCGCCTCTAATGACCCGTCGCCGTACAATGACCAGATCAACATCGCACCGAGCAACGATTGCCGAAGGGTCTGTGCCGTCTCCTGAGCATTTAGATCCTTCCGGATTTCCCCGCGGTCTTGACCAACTTTCACGATTTGCCCGAGTAGCGCCGTGGCTTTGGCATGAATATCACGCATCGCTTCGCGCACTGGTGCGTTTGAAACATTTGCCTGTACGAGAACACGCACTATGGCCGGGTTCCGCGCTGGTTCCGAGATTAGCTCGAGGGCCAGATTCTGGAGGAAATCCCGAATGGGAATTTTGCTGGCTTCGACCGCATCCGCGGCTATTTGTAATTTTTCAATCTGCATTCGTCCGAACGCGGCAAGGATATGGTCTTTGCTCGGGAAATAATTAAAGAAGGTACCCTTGCCCACATCCGCGGCATTGGTGATGTCTTCGACCGTTGTCTCTGCATATCCCTTGTGGGCGAGCAGTCCGAGTGCCGCGCGAAACAGGCGTTCGCGGAGTTCGGCGCTGCGGCGCTCGCGGCGGGAGGAGGGGATGGCCAGAGTGGCTGTCATGGTGACCTTAGTTCATATATGACTATAGGTCATGTTTCTGCCGCCGTCAATCAACCGGCCCCGGCACGTTGCGGCTTCCTCGGTTTAGAAGGATTTTCCAGACGACATATTCTTGGGCGATTTCTTGTTCAAATACGCGACCATCTTTTGTGCCGATGGCGGCACGGCGACTGCGCCCTTGAAGATAATGTCTTCCGCAGAGACGCGTTTGTTGTACAGATCGCTATTTGCCGAATTATCTGGTCGCACAGAAGAGCCCGCAAGGGAGATTCCGGCAAACAGTCCCCGAGCCCGGGAGTAAGATAGAATTTCCGCTCGCATCGTTACATCTGTGGAGGCTTCCGCATTGCGCCCTTTGGGCCCAGCTGCAGCCGACGCGTCCGCGCCGAGCTTCACTTTGCTTGTCAGAATGGCCCTGGCTCCTCTGGAGTTCATCACCAGAAGCACGAAATCGGTAGCCTGCCCGCCGATCTGGAATCCAAAGCTGCCACCTTCAAGCGCCATCATACTCGGAGCGCTCCACGGTCCACGGAAATCCTCGCCCGTGCGGCAAATCATCGCGCCCCGCCCGTAGCTTGCCCCAAAAACAAATGCCGCTTTGACAACCGATGGATACACAATCACGCACTCGGCTTTATCAATCAGGTCTTGAGGAATGTCGTCTGGAATATCCATAATTTCCTGAATCACCAGGCCACAATTCTCCAGCCGGTCATTTATCTTCTTGTCGTCCGCCTGAACAGGGAGTCCAATGAGGACGATCGTCAGGAGGAACGGAAAGATCTTTTTCATTCGTTTTCACCTTTTCGGTTTCGATACACGTCGCTTCCAGGTATGGAAGGACTGGCCGATTCAATGGCCGGACTGGCTCTTGCTCTTTTCAGTTCCGAGACAAGCTCCGTTTAGAAGGGTGGGTCCCCACCGGCTTTCGAATATACTTTCTGACAGCCATTTTGCCATAGAGGATTTATGAACAGAAGAATTCTTTGGGCGGCGAGTCTGCTGATGATAACTGGCGCCGCTGCCCGACGGGGAACTGTCGCTGCCGATAAGCCCGTTCAGCAAGACGCGGTGAGAGAAGAAAAGCCCCGGAAAACGAGCGCAGCCGATGGCTTCACCGTACGGGTCAATCATATTCTGGAATCGTCGCCCGCAAGCAAAGGCGAGTGGGGCATTCTGGTTGTCGATGCCGCAACCGGACAGACTTTATTTGAAAAAAATGCAGATTCATTTTTCGTCCCGGCATCCAACATGAAACTTTTTACCACCGCGCTGGCCTTGGACAAACTGGGCCCCGACTATCGATTTCGCACCACACTGGAAACCAATGGAAAACTCGAAGATGGCCTGGTTCAGGGAGATTTAATCTTAGTGGGTAGAGGCGACCCCAACCTTTCCAACCGCAAGTTTCCCTACGACACCAAGGAAGAATTCGACGGCCCGCCGGAGCGGGTCCTCAGTGAGCTCGCAGATCAGTTGATGATGCGCGGGGTGAGTCAGATTTCTGGCGACATCGTCGGGGATGACAGCTATTTCCCGCCACAACGCTACCCCGACGGTTGGGAAATCGACGACATGGTGTGGGACTATGGTGCGGCCATCTCGGCTATCGTGCTAAACGACAATATGGTCACCGTGAACGTCATTCCCGGCGAAAAGATCGGCGAAACGGCGACGACGACCTTAGAGCTGCCCACGCCAGATTTTTCCGTAAAAAATGAATTGACCACGATTGGCGCAAAAGAAAAAGGCGAATTGCGTTTGACCCGCGAGCCGGGCGCCAGCACTGTGGTCGTGAGCGGTACCATACCGGCATCTAGCCCGCCTCACAAATTGCTGTTGGCCGTCGAAGAGCCCGCGCAAAATGCAGCCAGCATACTTGCCAAGCTGCTCGCCGAGCGGGGAATTAAAGTTGGCGGCAAGGCGCGAGCCAATCATGACCCGGATCCGGCCGAGCTTAGCCGAACCGTCCTGGCCGAGCATCTTTCGCTTCGTCTCGGTGACACCGTGAAACTGGTAAACAAGATCAGCCAGAATTTGCATACGGAAGTCCTTTTGCGGACGGCTGCGCGGCAGCAAGGGCCCTGGGCCGCACCAGAGGATCTGACAAAATTTCCCGAACCGTTTTATGAAAAGGTTGGCATCGCGTCTGGCGACGTCATGCAAACCGATGGTTCTGGACTGTCTCGTCACGATATGGTGACGCCGCGCGCGGTCGTCACACTGCTCGACTATGCGCAGAAGCAAACCTGGTTTCTTCCGTATTATCTCTCGCTGCCCGTTTCCGGTGTCGATGGCACTTTGACGGAGCACATGAAAAATGCGGGAATGACGGGAAAGATTCACGCGAAAACCGGTTCCGTCGCGCACGTCAGAGCGCTCTCGGGATATGCGGACACGGCTAGTGGCCGCCGCCTGATCTTTTCTTTCTTGAGCAATAATATGGGTGGAACTGGCCACGAAGCGCATGAAGCCATCGATAGTCTGTGCCTCGCGATGGTCGAGGAATTCAATTCGCCAGCGGTCGCTAGGAAACCGGTGGCAACCCACTGAGAGCGAGCCAATGAAGGAAGAATTGATCATCACGGTTTTCGGAAGTTCACGACCCACCGAGAATGATTCCGATTACGACGAGGCACGCAGATTGGGCGCGGAACTTGCCAAACACGGATTCGCAGTTTGCAGCGGGGGCTACGGCGGAGTGATGGAAGCGGTTTCGCGCGGCGCGAAAGACGCTCGAGGAAAGACGTACGGGGTTACCGCGGAGTTTTTTAAGCGTAAGGCAAACGAGTGGATCGATATCGAGGTTAGGAAGAAAACTTGGGAAGAAAGATTGTTTGAACTGATTGCACTAGGAGATGGTTTTGTTGCCTGCAAGGGCGGGACGGGAACCTTGGTTGAATTGGCTGTGGTGTGGGAGATGCTGAATAAGTCCGTGATAGCCGCGAAGCCGTTCGCCGTGTGCGGTGATTTCTGGCAGCCGATCCTTGATCGAGTACGGGAAGTGGAACAAGAGAAGCGTTTGTCGAGCGAAGCTCCGAAGTGGGGCGAAGCCGATGCCAGAATGGTGACGAGTGCTCGGACGCCGAAAGAAGTTGCCGACTATCTGGCGTCGGAACTGAAAAAATAGAGATGTCGCGATCGGCCCAAGACGTTCTCGAGTTCGACAAACTCCGCGAGTTGCTGCGGCAGAGGACCACGTGTGCGCCTGGACGCCGTCGTTTAGATGCACTGCAGCCAGGCACCGATCGCCCGTCGCTTGAAGGTGAATTTGCCCTGATTGGCGAAGCCGGCCAATGGCTGCGTATGGGGCGCGAATTGGGATTCGGGGCGCTGGCCGATCCCAGCGCGTGGCTCGCTCGTCTGGTAGCACCGGGAGTCGTTCTAGAGGCCACAGAGCTCTTGGACGCGGCAACGTTGCTGGAGACCGCTTCCTGGTTGCGCTTGCAATTTCAGGAAGATGCAGCAAGATTTCCTTTGCTAGCCGCACGGTCCGGGTCGCTCGCCGATTTTCGCGAGTCCCAGAACGCCATCCGCCGTTGCGTCTTGCCGAATGGCGAAATCAGCGACGACGCTTCGACTACGCTTCGGAGAATTCGCGCTAGTATTTTGCAGACGCGCGACTCCATCCAAAAAACACTAAAGCAGATCCTGCGTTCCCGCCAGGCGGAGTCTGAGGAAGACTACGTGACGCTGCGCAACGATCGTTTTGTTATTCCCGTGCGTTCCGAGCATCGCCGCACCGTGCCGGGCATCAACCATGGCGCTAGCGCCACCGGACAAACGGTTTTTGTCGAGCCACTTGAAACGGTCGAAGCCAACAATCAACTTGTCCAGCTTGCGGAGGATGAAACCGCCGAAATTTTCCGCATCTTAGGAGAGCTCACGGAGCGGTTGCGGCAGACAATTGGTCCACTCGAGGCCGCCGCAGGCACCATTGCGCAACTCGACAGTATTTTTGCCCGCGGCCGATTTGCCCGCGAGTTCGATGCGTGCATCCCCCAGTTTAGCGAATCTGCGGAGTTGCGATTGGATTTGGCGCGCCACCCGGTCCTCGAAGATAAATTGCGCCGGGAAAATCGCGCGATTGTGCCCATCTCACTGGCCCTTTCTGGACAACAGCGGCTCCTCGTGATCAGCGGCCCCAATACCGGGGGTAAAACCGTGGCGTTGAAGACCACCGGAATCGCCGCACTTTCCGCGCAATCGGGTATACCTGTTGGTGCGCAACGTGCCGTGCTGCCCTTGTTCGATTGCGTACTAGTGGACATCGGCGATGAGCAATCGATCGCCGCAGATCTTTCCACATTTTCTGCGCATATGCTGAATCTGAAATCGATGGTCGCCGAAGCCACTCCGAGCTCCTTGGTCCTTGTCGATGAAATCGGCACGGGGACAGCGCCCGAAGAGGGTGCGGCACTGGCCGAAGCGTTGCTCGATGAGTTTCACAAGAAGAATTGTTTCGTGCTGGCAACCACGCACCACGATCGCTTGAAAACCTATGCGTCCACTACCCCCGGAGTCGTAAATGCCGCCGTTGAATTCGATGACATAAATTTGCGCCCCACCTATCGTTTGATGCTGGGTGTGCCCGGCGGCTCGAGCGGTATCGCCATCGCCGAGCGCTTAGGCCTGTCCGAGCCAGTGATTCGGCGGGCGCGCGAGTTGATGACCCCGGAGTCAGAGGAAGCGGCGGACCTGATTGCCTATCTCCATCGCAGCCGCGACGAACTGGATCGCTTGCGCGAGCAGATGGCCGACGAGCGCCAAGCGCTTGAAAGAGAACGCCAGAAACTGCGCGCCGAATGGGTTGACCGCCAGAAGCGGCGTATCGCCCAACTGGAACAAAGTTTTGCCCAAATGGGGAAACGGTACGAAGAGAATGTAACCGCCATCGTCGAAGCGGTACACGATCGCGAGCTCCGCAAGCAACTGGAAAAAACGGCTGGCCGGCAATTGCGTGGCGTACGCGGCGAAGCAAAGGACCAATGGAACGCTGCGGTGGTGCAAACCATCTCCGAGTCGCAGCAAGACTTAGGGCTCAAAACAGAATCCGCTGACGCGATCAATCTGGCCAGCTTGCAATCCGGAACAAAAATTCGAGTGCGCGGTTTCAACAAGCCAGTCATCTTCCGGCGGCTCGATGGTTCTTCGCTAGAGATAGAGGCCGGCCCATTGCGCATGAAAGTGGCTAGGGACGAAGTCACCGGCCTGGCAAAGGAAGCCCCCCCGGGAACAGTGGCAATCCAAGCAAATAAACGCGATAACGTAAGCGTCACGTCAGAAAGCGAGGAACGTGGTTCCAGTCGAAACGGCGAGATCAATGTAATCGGCATGACCGTTGAGCAGGCCAGCGAACTGGTCGACAAGTATATTGATGAATCGGTGCTGGCCAGCCGGCCGCGTATTCGCATTATCCACGGGCACGGAACGGGTGCGTTGCGTCGCGGACTTGCGGAATTCTTGAAAACGCATCCTTCCGTAGCGCAAGCGACTTTTGAAACCGAGGAGCGCGGCGGCAAAGCCGTCACAGTTGTAGAATTGCGATTGTAAGCAGCCATGGCTGAAGCCGGATCATTCGCGGATAGGGTAAAGCAGCAAGCGGACATCGTGCGCGTGGTCGGCGAATATGTGCGCCTCAAAAAGAGCGGCCAGAATTTTACTGGGCTCTGTCCATTTCACGGCGAAAAATCTCCATCGTTTGCGGTTCATCCGGTAAAACAGATTTTTCATTGTTTCGGTTGCGGTAAGGGTGGCGACGTATTCACGTTCGTGATGGAAATGGAAAAGTGCCCCTTTCCGGAAGCTGTCCGCATGGTGGCAGAGAAGTGCGGCATCGCGGTCCCGAAGCCCAAGGAGCGTTCGCCGGAAGAGCGCAGAGAGAATCAGCAGCGTGCGGCGCTGGTTGAAATGCACCGCGAAGCGCAGGTGTTTTTCGCCAAGCAACTGGAGGCCACCCCTGAGGGCCGGACTGCCAAAGACTATCTCGAAGGTCGCGGCTTGCACTCCGAGACGATCGCGCGCTTCGGGATTGGGTTTGCGCCAACCGGAGGTGATGCTCTACTGCGCTTACTGAAACCCAAGTACGCAGAGAAGCTGCTCGTTGACTCGGGTCTTATCTCCCGCGATCCAAATAATAACGGCCGTCTGTACGATCGATTTCGCCGCCGTATTACCTTTCCGATCGCCAACGAAGCCGGCAAAATTGTGGCCTTCGGCTGCCGCGCGATGGGCGATGAACTGCCCAAATATTTGAATTCACCGGAGACGCCGATCTATTCAAAGAGCAACGTCCTCTATCACATGGACAAGGCGAAAGAACCGATTCGCCGCCAGGATTTTGCCGTACTCGTTGAAGGTTACATGGATGCCATCGCCGTCGCCAACGCAGGCATCGGCAATGTCGTAGCCAGTTGCGGGACCAGCCTGGCCGATCCGCAGATTAAATTGCTGGGACGGTTCACCAAGCGCGTTATCGTCAACTACGATCCCGATGCCGCTGGCCAAGCTGCCACGGAACGCTCGCTCACGCTATTGCTCGAGCAGGATTTTGAAGTTCGGGTGCTGGCTCTTCCTCCGATTGGAAACAAAAAGGCCGACCCCGATCTATTCATTCGCGAAAAGGGCGCGGAAGCCTACTGCAAAGCCCTGAAAGAAGCGCCACCCTATGTCGATTACCTGATTTCCCGCGCGCAACAGATGGATCTCCGCTCGGCGGAAGGGAAGTTACGCGCCTTGAATTTTCTCTTGCCGTTCCTGCAGAGGATCCCCAATCGTTTTCTTCGCTCCGAATGGGCCACGCGAATCTCGCAACAGATGCGTGTCGACGAACCGGTCTTGCGCGCAGCGTTAAGAAAAGCGGCCGACGAACGACGCGGCGAAGTGAAGACCCAACCGGAACTGATCGGCAAAGCCGCAAAACCAATCGAACGCCGCTTGATCCGCTTGCTGGTTGAAGCAGAAGCGTTCCGCCGCGAACTCGCGCTGCGGCTAGAGCGAGAGCGCCTCTATGCAGGGCTGGAAACCGAGAAGATCTTTGCGGCCCTCATCGTCGCCGCTGTTTCCGGCCACCCGATCGAACCGACCGGGCTCGGCGCGCTGCTAGAAGAGCGCGATCGCCGGGTCTTTTTCGAGATCTTGTTTGAGCCGACGCAAACCCCGTCGTGGGAAGAGGCCGAAAGTTGCCTCGAAGCGCTCAAGCGCCGCCGCCTCGAGCAGGAATTAGGCCAGCTCCAACGCGATATCGAAGCCAACGCCAGCAGTCCGCAGCTGCGCGAGCTGCTCACGCGAAAACAAGAGCTTTTAAAACGATTGTCGGCCCAAAGCAATCCGTAACCCGTTCGAAGTAGAAGGGATGTTTCGCGCTTGGAAATTCGCAGGAAGTAATTGACTTGACACGACTTAAGCGTGTAGCGTAGAAGGGTTGGGCAGATAACGGTTTCGCTCCGCAAAGCATCCATCTATCTGTAGACGGAGGCGAGGCGACCGGATCGCCAGAGCGCGGCAGGCGGATAGAGCGTGGGGCATCGGCAAGCAAACTTCGCGCATGGGACTTGGCTTCACCGAGACAACTTAGAGCTTGCGAGCGGGATGATGACGGCTTCTCTTTGCCATGGGAATTTTCTCATTCTTCCCTAGGAAGGGCGATGCTCTGTCTACACCAAATCAGTTTGGGGTCTGATGGAAGAACTTGGGAGGAGTTGTGGCGGCTTCGGGTTTAGAAGAAAAATATGATGCAGTAAAACAGCTCATTGCCGTCGGCAAAGAGCGTGGCTACCTGTTGTATGACGAGGTGAATGATTCACTTCCGGCCGAAGTGCATTCTTCCGAAGAGATTGACGACTTACTCACGACCTTTGAGCGCAACGGAATTGAAATTTACGAAGACGCGGCGTCGGCCAAGGCCGCTCGCGCGGTAGAAGTCTCTGTCGAACGCGGCGACCGCGATTCCGGAGTGAAAGAGGACGGGCACGCCGAAGACGGCGCGGTAAGCGGCAGCGACCTGGATCTGACGCCGGGTTCGCTCGAAAAAACAAACGATCCTGTTCGCATGTATTTGCGTGAGATGGGAACGGTGCCCTTGCTTACGCGCGAAGGCGAAGTAACCATCGCCAAGCGAATTGAGCGCGGGCAACTGGTCGTGATGAAGGCCATCACCCGTTCGCCTATCGTGATCAAGGAATTGATTGCTGTCGGGGACGATCTGCGCAAGGGCGCACGGTCCATCAAGGAAATTGTGGTATTCGACGATGAAGAGCTCACCGAAGAAAAAATCGCCAACAAAACCAAGCAGACTCTGAAGTACATCGAGAAGATTGCCAAGCTCTATGATACGGCGCTGAAGCAAGCCGTTAAACTCGACAAAACTCCCAAAGCAAAAAAGCGCCCCTACACTCATGCGAAGTGGGATGTAGCGCGCACGCGAATTCAGATTTCGCTGGAAATTCGCGACATCGATTTCAATCCGTTCGAGAAAAAGCGCCTGATCGACAAGATGCGCGGCACCGTGGAGCGTTTGCAATCACTTGAGCGCGAAGCCGGACGGCTCGAACGCCGCGCCGATGTTTCCAAGGGCGACAACGCGACGGAAGCGCGCCGCGAATTGCGCACGCGCCGGTCTGAGCTGAAGGACATCGAGGAAGCCAGCGAAGTTGGTTTGACCGAACTGAAGCGCACGCTGACGATCATTCATCGCGGCGAAGCGGAAGCCGAGCAAGCCAAAAAAGAATTGATCGAAGCTAACCTTCGACTGGTCGTTTCGATTGCGAAAAAATATACCAACCGCGGCTTGCAGTTCCTGGATTTGATACAGGAAGGCAACATCGGCTTGATGAAAGCCGTCGACAAGTTTGAATGGCGCCGCGGCTACAAGTTTTCTACCTATGCGACGTGGTGGATTCGCCAGGCCATTACCCGCGCGATTGCTGACCAGGCGCGCACCATTCGTATCCCGGTGCACATGATCGAAACGATCAATAAATTGGTCCGCACCAGCCGCCAGCTGGTGCAGGAACTTGGCCGCGAACCGACCAGCGAAGAAATCGCCAAGCGCATGGACATTCCGGTCTCCAAGGTCCGCAAGATTCTCAAAATTGCGCAAGAGCCGATTTCGCTGGAAACACCGATCGGGGAAGAAGAAGATTCGCATTTGGGTGACTTCATCGAAGACAAGGCCGTGGTTTCGCCGTCCGACGCGGTCATCAACTTGAATCTAAAAGAACAAACCTCTTCCGTACTGAAGACGCTCACCCCGCGCGAAGAAAAAGTCATCAAGATGCGCTTTGGGCTCGATGATGGCAGTGAACACACGCTCGAGGAAGTGGGCCAGTCCTTCGCCGTTACGCGCGAACGCATCCGCCAGATTGAAGCCAAGGCTCTGCGCAAGCTGCGCCATCCTTCGCGTTCCCGCAAGCTGCGGGCGTTCCTAGAAGGGCCTTCGCGCGACTACCTATAAATAGCGAAATTTGACCAATAAATATTTGAACGCCCCGACTTTGATCGAGGCGTCTCTATCTTAAGCGACACTTATAAAGTGATTTGTGCCTTGCGTCCCGTGGGCACGCACAAGGCAGTAACCAGAATGTTTCACCGGGACGGGAAGCGCTTGCCTTATGGGCGCTAATCCGACAGATTGGAGGGCGATCCAGCCGATCGCGGAATCCGTAGGCGGGGCAGCTTCATCGTGAAAAAAATTCAAAAGATTGCCGCTATTGTCATTCTGCTCTTGGTGGGACTCGCCCTTTACGGTTTCTGGCAAACACGGCCATCTTTGTCTCCGCGCTCGTTAAAGGGAAAAGAGAGTTTCAATGCCGAGAAGGCTTCGGCTTCGCTGGTGGATCAAACTCCGCTCAAACGAGCGCAGCAACTTGCGCAGCTAGCAACCTCTCCCGAGCAGCACACCCTTGCTCTGGAAGCGTTGCGCTTGGCCGATTTTGAAGTGGACCTGGCGTTTGACACGGCCCTGCGAGAGGCCCGTTTGCATCCACCGGTGCTCACTTCGGAAGCCAGGGAAATCTCCGACCGGCTGCAAAAGGGAGAAAAACTACTCAAAGCCGACCAGGAACGATCCAAGCAACTCTCCGAGCAGGTCGCTAAAGCGCCGGATGCAAAAAAGGAAATTTTGGAAGTTGATTTGGTTCAGGCCCAGGCAGACATGGAGCTCGATCAAGACGAAGTGGACGATGCGAGACAAGATCTGATTCGTGCCGGCGGTGACCTGACCGACAGAATTGAAGCGCTTCGAAAGGAGCACGAGGAAACCACTCACAACACGCCTGCCGCTGCTCCAGATGGAACTGCGCCGCCTGAGAAAGTGGGGCTTTATCACCGCATTCAGCAGTGGTTGGAGCTCCGCCAGAAGGAGCGCGCGCTCCTACAAGCTCAGGCGGAAACCGAAACCGCCGTCGCCCAACTTTCTGCGCAGCACAACGCCCTTGATGAGCAGATCGATGCCGAGAAAGAAAGTCTCCCGGAACTTTCTCACCACTCCAAAAAGAACAAGACTGGTGAGGCGGCTGTTCGGAAATCAGCGGCGGAGAAGAGCAAAGAGGATTCCGCGGCGCTGCTTACCAGGACAGAACAGATCGCTTCCAACCAGCGCACGCTTTCGGCTTTTGACAAGCGCATCGAAACCCAGAAAGAACTGGGAGGGGTCTACGCCCATTGGGTGGAACTTGTCGCGGCACACCAGCAGGAAGTGGCGCATCGCGCGTTTCTGGCGATACTCATTGTTCTAGCGATTGCCCTTGTCGGGCTATTCTTCAGCAGTTGGGTAGACTCAATCGTCCGCAATTTTTCTCTGGATCGCCGACAGGTCGAATCCCTGCGCACGGTTACGCGCGTTTCGTCACAAATTCTTGCGCTGTTTTTAATTTTGCTGGTGCTCTTCGGCCCTCCGGGACAACTTGGAACGTTCCTGGGACTTGCCGGCGCCGGGCTCACCGTCGCACTCAAGGATTTCATCGTAAGTTTTCTGGGCTGGTTCGTGCTCATGGGCAAAAACGGAATTCGTCTCGCCGACTGGGTGGAGATCAACGGCGTCACCGGCGAAGTTGTGCAGATTGGCCCCTTCCACACCGTTTTGCTCGAGACCGGCAATTGGACCGACTCCGGCCATCCGACCGGTCGCCGCGTCACGTTCACCAACAGCTTCGCCATCGAGGGCCACTACTTTAATTTTTCTACCACTGGCCAGTGGCTGTGGGATGAATTGCAGGTGGTTCTGCCCCCGGGGCAGGATCCTTATCCCATGGTGGAAGCGATTCGGAAAAAAGTGATCGAAGCGACACAGCAAAGCATGCAGCAAGCGGAAGAAGAGTGGAGAAAGGCTTCCAATTCGCCCGAGATGTCCGGTTTTTCCGCGATGCCCGCAATCAGCGTGAAGCCCGTCCTCGGCGGAATCGAACTCGGCATTCGCTACATCACCCGAGCGAACGAACGTTACTTACTACGTGTAAAACTTTACCAAGTCGCTATTGAAGTCCTCGGTGCGAAAGCCGACGCATTTCCCGAACTGCCACCACTCGACTGACGTCTAAACGGCTACTTCGGAATTCGCCTGACCTGTTTCTCTTTATTTGTCTTTGACGGTATGTTTGCCGGACGAGTCACCCCGATGCGATCAACAATCGTCGTGCCCGCATCGCCGTTATCGTTGCACCGGTGTACATGGCTGCCAGCAGAAAAAATCCAATCGCGATGCTGAAGCGTTCGGCGATCCATCCGAGCGAAAAGCTCATTGCTAATTGCAGAATCGTCGCAAAAACTGCAAACGCCGATTGCGTGCGCCCCATAAAGCGCCGGGGAACAATTCCCATCAACGCCGATTGCGCCACGATGCCGCCGAGCGCGCGAAAAAATCCGAAACATCCCTGCAGCAAAGCCGCTCCGAACAAAAAAGCCACAAACGGCACTGCCATATGACCGATCGCCAGCCCGGCCATCGCAGTCACATACAGCGGCAAGCGAATTTTCTGCGGCAACTGGCTGGTGAGGAAACCGCCGGTAATCGCGCCAACGGCCCAGCCCGCTTCGATAAACCCAAATCCCCGCGCGCCGGAGTGCAGGATGTCGTTGGCCAGCGCCACGACCACGATGTTTGAACTCACAATGCTGGCCATCAAAATTGCGTGCGTGACTCCTAGCGCCAGTACCACCGGTTGTTGCCGCAAATAGCGGAAGCCTTCGATCATGTCCGAATAAATCGCCAGTGACAATCCCGCTTCTGCCACTTCGGGATTTTCTCCGCTCTCAAGTGCTTGCACCGTTCCTTGCGTTGCCTCGGAATACTCGCGCGGAAAAGTCTTGTGATCCCGCGGTGAAACGTAACCGCGCCGCAGCAGGACCAGGCAGTAGGATGAAACGAAATAGGTGAGGCCATCGATCAGCAGGATTCCGCCAATACCGACATGGTCGTAGAGGAAGCCGACAAAGGTGCCGGCCAGCAACATCCCGCTCTGCACGCCAACCAGCACTGCCGCGTTCGCGCCCGTGAATTGGCTTGCCGGCACCACCTCCTGTACCAGGGCGTTTATGTTGGCCCAGTAAACCGCTGAACCGGTGCCGGTGATGAGCGTCATTAAATAGAGATGCCAGATTTGCAGATGGCCGCGCCAGGCAATGTAGGAAGTGGCGAGCACCGCCAAGCCCCGGGCAAGATCGAGCATCACCCCGAGGTAACGGCGGTCGATCCGGTCAATCAGCACCCCGCCGATGAAGGGAACGACAAGGCCTGGAAGCGTCACGACGATGACCTGCCAGCTTACCGCAACCGTTGAGTGCGTGGCCGACATGATGTACCAGCTCACGCCAATGAAATTCATGCCGCTGCCGAACAACGACACAAACATCGCCGAGAAAAAATAGCGGAAGGCCTTCTGCTCCGAGAGCAGTTTCCAATCCACTCGAGATGTCGCTGCGGTAGCCATTCAGCAGTCTAGAGTACTATCGGGAGGCACTCATTTTTATGAATGGTGCAGCTTCGGTGCGGTAAACGTATCATAGCTACGATGGACGAACTTCTTAGCGCAAGCAACTTGACGGTTGAACTGCCGACGCCGCTCGGATGGATCCGTCCGGTAAATGATGTTTCGCTGCTGATCGCCAAAGGCGAATCGGTTGGACTGGTCGGCGAATCAGGCAGCGGCAAAACCATGCTATCGCTGGCGCTCATGGGGTTGCTGCCGACCGGCGCGCGCGTCGCGGGCCAAGCGATTCTCACCACAGAAGATTCTTCCACAAGAAAAAATCTGGCGAAGTTCAACGAAGCCCAATGGCGCGCCGTTCGGGGCCGCGAGATCGCCATGGTTTTTCAGGAGCCGATGACGTCGCTGAATCCGGTCATGCGCATCGGCGCGCAAATCGCAGAAGCCATTCGCGCGCATGAGCCGGGAATTGCGGCTAGCGTTCTCCGTCGCCGCTTGCTGAGCGCGTTGGAGCAAAGTTCGGTGCCCGAACCCGAGATTCGTGCCCAACAATTTCCCCACCAACTCTCGGGCGGATTGCGCCAACGCGTTATGATCGCGATGGCCCTAGCTGGACGTCCCAAACTTTTAATCGCGGACGAGCCAACCACCGCACTCGACGTCACCGTTCAGCAGCAAATCCTCGAACTGCTCGACCGACTTCGCCAGGAGATGCACTTGGGTCTGCTCTTTATCACCCACGATTTGGGCGTGGTCGCCAAAGTGGCCGAGCGCATCGCGGTCCTCTACGCCGGCCGCATCATTGAGCTAGGCGCAACCCGGGACGTGCTGAGCTCGCCGAAGCATCCCTACACCCAAGGCTTACTGGCGGCTTCCCCATCACTTCGGCGTAGCAAACTTTCACCAATTCCCGGAACCGTACCACAACTGACCGCGCTTCCACCCGGTTGCTCGTTCGCGCCTCGCTGTTCGTTCCGTCGCGCGGACTGCGACCTGCCCATGCCCGAGTTGCGCCTTGCCACCCGAGGCCAATCGGCGAGGTGCGTGCTGGTATGAAGGAAGCAGAGACACATTTTCTCGAAGTCCGCAATCTGCGCAAAATCTATCCGCGCCACACCGGCGTCTTCGCCTCCCCGGGGAAAAGGGAAATGTTCACCGCGGTGGGCGGCGTCAGCTTCAACGTCGAAGCCGGCGAAACGTTTGCCATCGTTGGCGAAAGCGGCTGCGGGAAGACTACCCTCGCGCGCATGCTTCTCCGCATGATTGAACCGGACAGCGGCGAAATTCTGTTCGAAACGCACGAGCTCCTGGGTCTCTCTGCAAAGGAAATGCGCGCCAAGCGCCGCGAGATGCAGATGATCTTTCAGGATCCCTACGCGTCGCTCGATCCCCGTATGCGCATTGGCGAAATTGTGGCCGAGCCGCTAAGCGTTCACGAGCCTCGACTGACCAGCGCCGAACGTCGGGCGCGCGCCGCAGAAATCCTCAAGCGCGTTGGCCTCGGCGAAGACGCACTGAAAAAATATCCTCACGAATTTTCCGGTGGCCAGCGGCAGCGTGTCGGAATCGCGCGGGCCCTGATCCTCCGCCCCAAGTTAGTGGTCGCGGATGAGCCGGTCTCCGCCCTCGACGTTTCTGTCGGTGCACAAGTGCTCTTGCTGCTCGAGGAATTGCAGCAAGAGTTCGGCTTGACCTACGTTTTTATTTCGCACAGCCTCCCTGTCGTCGCGCAGATCGCCACGCACATCGCCGTAATGCAGGCCGGTGACTTTGTCGAGTATGGCCCGGCCGCACTCATCCTGAACGAGCCGACCGCCGCCTACACCCGCGAGCTGATCGCCGCCGTTCCCACCATACCCGCACCGGACAGCGTGTGATACTTTCTGGGGAGGCCCTGCGTACCATCTCCAGAAGCATTTTACTGCCCTGTCGTGGAGGACCTCGAAAATGGAAACCACTCCTGTGCCGAATTCCCTGCCCCAGCCGCCGACGTCAGAACCAGCGCCAAAGGCTGCGATCTCTCCGCTCGGGCGAATTGCCGGCATGTTTTTCTCGCCCCAGGCTACCTTTGAGGATATCGTGCGTGCCCCCAGCTGGATTTTGCCCTTGGTATTGATACTGGTTTTGAGCCTCGTCGCGGTCATCGCACTCAACAGCCACTTTAATTGGCGCGATTACGCTTCTGGGCAAATAGAAAAAAATCCACGGACGGCGAAACTCACGCCCGAGCAGAAGCAACAACAGGTGGAGATCAGCGCAAAGTACTCGCCTATTGTGGCTTACGTTGCTGGCACTATTCTTCCTGTTTTGGGCTTGCTGGTAATAACGTTAGTGCTCTGGGGCGCATACAATCTGCTGGCCAATGCCGGGGCAAGCTTCAAACTTTCGTGGGCCATTGTGACGCACGCCCTGGTTCCGGCTTCCATTGTGGGCACGCTTCTTTTTATCACCGTACTGTTTCTCAAACCGGCCGGTACGTTTGATATCGAAAATCCAGTGGCGACAAACCTGGCAGTGTTTTTTCCCGACGATTCGGCGAAATGGCTGGTGGCCTTAGGCAAGAACATTGACTTGCTTGAGTTCTGGAAGATTCTGCTTCTGGCCATAGGGTTTGCCGCTTTGAATCCGAAGAAACTAAAAGGCGGCAAATCCCTGACCATCGTTTTGAGCCTGTTTTTGCTTTACGTGGTGATTCGCGTGGGCGGCGCCTTCATCTTCTCCTGATACACTTGTGCGGTGAGTTTTTCCTTCGAACTTTTGCATGCGGATCCGGCCGGCGGGCGCCTGGGGCGCTTGACCACACCGCACGGCGCGATGGAAACTCCGACGTTCATGCCTGTCGGAACCGCCGGAACTGTAAAAGGCATGACCCAGGACGCGCTCGAAACGCTCGGTGCGCGCATCCTTCTTGCCAATACCTATCACCTCTATCTGCGCCCGGGCCACGAACTGATCCAGAGACTGGGCGGCCTGCATAGCTTCATGTCCTGGAGCGGTTCGATCCTTACCGACTCCGGTGGCTATCAAGTGTTCAGCCTTTCCGCGCTGCGAAAAATTTCCGACGAAGGGGTCCGTTTTCGCTCGCATCTGGACGGCTCGGAGCATCTTCTTACCCCCGAAAAGGCCGTTGAGATCCAACTCGCGCTCGGTTCGGATATCGCCATGGTCCTAGATGAATGTATCGAGACGCCGGCTCCGCGCAGGATCGCCGAAGCGGCAGTGAAACGCACTACCGATTGGGCGCAACGCGCACGAAATTATTTCCTCAGAAATGCACAAAAAAATGGTGACCAGCCGCAGTGGCAGTTCGGCATCGTGCAAGGCGCCACGTTTGTCGATCTGCGCCGCCTAAGCGCAGAGCAACTACGGCAAATTGATTTTCCTGGCTACGCCGTCGGCGGCTTGGCCGTTGGTGAGCCGCACGAACTCACCTGTGAAATGACCGCTGAAGTTACCGCCCTGCTTCCCTACGATCGTCCACGTTATTTAATGGGAGTCGGCCGCCCGGAACAGATCGCCGATTACGTCCGCCTGGGAATCGACATGATGGATTGCGTCCTGCCTACGCGCGCCGCGCGTCACGCCTGCATCTACACGAGCGAAGGCCGCGTGCTCATTAAAAATTCACGCTACCTTGCCGACCAACGCCCGCTCGACCCCAACTGCCATTGCTCGGTCTGCAAACGCTACACCCGCGCGTATCTTCGGCATCTATTCGCTGCCGGTGAAATCACTGCGGCCATCCTCGCGACCCACCACAATATCCACTTCTACCTTGACATCATGCGGCAAATCAGAGAGGCTATCAGTTTTGGGCATCTCGAAAAATTCGCGTCTGAGCTGCATGCGCGGTACAATATCGGGCCAGCGTGAAGTCGGCAGCCCAGTCCGGGTCAGGTCGGTCGTAGGGTCAGTTATCCCGCACTTGGTCGAATCTCAGAACGAGAATCGAACGGGCAGGATTAGCGGAAGAATTTCCGCTGCTGTGGAGTCTTTTCCAGCCCCCCCGGGAAACGCAGAATTCTCCCCGGGAGATTGGATGTCGCAGTTTGTGGAAAGGTACGGTAGGAAACGACGAACATGACTTTGCCAGCTTTTATTCTTATGCAGGCCGGTGGTGCGGCAGGATTGGGCGGTTTTTTGATCCCTCTCGCCCTCATGTTCGGCATCATGTATTTCCTGGTTATTATGCCGCAGCAGCGGCAACGTAAAAAGGTGCAGGAGATGCTCACTGGCCTGAAAAATGGCGACAAGATCATCACGACTTCGGGCATCTACGGCACTGTGAGTGGCATGGACGGCGATACGGTCATTTTGAAGATCGCCGACCAGGTAAAAATCCGCGTCGCGCGTGCGGCGATTGCACAGGTGGAGGCATCGGAAGATGCAAAGTAACTCCGCGGCTCGCTCAAATCTGCGCTCAATCTTCTAACCATGAACCCTAATCTGAAGTGGAAAGTCGTTTCGATCATCGGCATTATCCTCATCTGTCTTTATTTCATATTTGGCTTGCCCAATTTTCCGACCTCTTTCTCTACGCTGAAAAATAATTTCGCGCAGCAGATCAAACTCGGCCTGGATTTGCAGGGCGGCACGCACCTGATTCTCCAGGTGCAGGTGCAGGAAGCCATTGCACAGGAAACCGATCAGACCGTCGATCGGATTACCAGTCAGTTGCGCGCAAAGAATATTCGCTACGATGAAGTTCGCCGTCTCGATGACACCCACATCATTGTTCGCAATATTCCTTCCGACCAGGTTTCGCAATTCCGCGATTTGGTTCACGAGCAATTTGAAACCAACTGGGAATTGAGTTCCGCACCAGGTGATCCGACGGGATTGCTTCTGACGCTCCGTCCGAGTGCGGTTGCCCGCATTCAGGAAACCACCATGACCCAGTCGCTGGAAACCATTGAGCGGCGCATCAACGCCCTGGGCCTCACCGAACCAACCATTCAACTTCACGGCCGCAAAGATAATGAGATTCTGGTGCAGCTCCCTGGCGAAGGTGATCCGACCCGCGCGAAGCAGGTCATTCAGGCTGGCGGTCAACTGGAACTAAAGCTGGTCGAGGATCCAACTCCCTATCCCTCGGAAACCGCAGCACTCGCGCAACATGGCGGCGTACTGCCTGCAGGCAGCGAGCTTGTAAAGGGCCGCAGCGAATCGCGCAATCCGCAAAATCCAAGCGACACCGGTGAGAATTGGTACGTTTTGAGCCGCGCTCCGATAGTTACCGGACGAGATCTGCGCAGCGCCACGGAAACGCGTAGCACCCAGATGCCCAATCAGTATCAAGTGAACTTCGTGCTCTCTGGCGAGGCTGCCCGGCGTTTTGGCCCCTTCACCGAACAGAACAAAGGCCGCCAGATGGCCATCGTTCTTGACCATCACGTCTATTCGGCACCGGTAATTAACAGCCGCATCGATGATTCGGGCCTCATTGAAGGCAACTTTAGTCAGGAAACGGCTCACGATTTGGCACTCGTTTTGCGCGCCGGCGCCCTCCCCGCCTCAATCAAGTACCTCGAAGAACGCACCGTCGGACCCTCGTTGGGCGCTGACTCGATCCGCCATGGCGTGCAAGCCTCGATTTTGAGCTTACTCGTGGTCATGATCTTCATGGTGTTCTACTACCGCTTGTCCGGTGTAAACGCCGTCTTAGCCTTGATTTTGAACCTCATCATCCTTTTGGCCGCGCTTGCGATGTTTGGCGCGGTGCTGACCCTTCCCGGCATTGCCGGGGTGATCTTGACGATTGGTATGGGCGTCGACTCGAACGTACTGGTGTTTGAACGGATCCGGGAAGAGCTGCGCAACGGCAAGAGTGCCTCGGCGGCAGTCGACGCCGGGTTTGATAAGGCCTTCCTCACAATCATCGACACCCACGTTACCACCGTGGTATCCGCCTTTTTCCTCTTCATCTTCGGAACCGGCGCCATTCGCGGATTCGCGATCACCTTGACGATTGGACTGATTGCCAACGTGTTTACGGCGATCTTCGTCTCGAAGACGATTTTCCAGTACCATTTGAGCAAGATGGACCGCCAGGCGGAACTCAGTATTTAGGCCAAAAAGTTCTGGTACTGCTGTAGCTTTTTCTGCGGTCTGCCCCGGGAACAAATGGGCACAGCATGGAGTCTAAAGAAGGGAAGCGCGAACCAGGATGATCGAGTTTTTTAAAGAACCGAACATTGATTGGATGGGTAAATCCAAGTACTTCTTTGCACTGAGCGGATTGCTGCTGCTCCTTGGGTGGAGTGCGATATTTTTCAAAGGTGGCATCAAGTACGGCATCGATTTCAAGGGTGGCACTAACGTGGATGTGCGTTTTGCCAAAGCGCCGAACATCGATGAACTCCGTAAGGGGCTAGAAGCGCAGGGACTCGGAAACAGCGAAATCCAGAGCATCAGCGACATTGCAAGTCCCAACTCCAACGAAGTGTTGATCTTCGTCGAGCAAGCCGGGAACACCGATCAAGCCTTGGATGAAGGCAAAGCCAAGGTTCTTACCGCGCTCAGTGCCGCCTACAACCTCAACAATTCCGCCAAGCCCGATTTCAATTCCACTACGCAAACCTCGCTTGCAAATGTTCTGGTGCAAAACGATCCGCTGTCGCTTTCCGTCAATGCCGGCGATCGCTACCAGCAACTGGCCAAGGGTTTGCTCGACTACCGCGACAAAGTCAGCGGCGGAGTGATCAGCAATTTTGCGGACCTAGGCAAGGTGCAAGGCGCCACGCCCGCGGTTCTTTCCGCGGTTCAGGAGAATTTCTCTCTCGCACCATTTGCGATTCGCAACGTCGAAATCGTGGGCGCCAAGGTAGGTGGCGAGTTACGCAATCAGGCCATTCGAGTTACCCTCTATGCTTTGGCAGGCATGCTGGTATATATTGCCTTTCGATTCCAGTGGGTTTACGGGGCCGCAGCGGTCATCGCCGTTTTTCACGACGTGCTGATTACTCTCGGTCTCTTTAAAATCTTTGGTTTTGAAATATCGCTGACGGTCATTGCCGCGTTGCTAACTTTGGTCGGTTACTCGATGAACGATACCATTGTCATCTTTGACCGGATCCGGGAAAACAGCCGGCTTTTGCGCAAGGAAGCGTTCGCCGGCGTCGTCAATAAATCGATCAATCAGACGCTTTCGCGAACCATTTTGACCAGCGGACTAACCTTTCTTACCGTGCTCGTCCTGTTCCTGATGGGCGGCCAGGTGCTTCGGGCTTTTGCCTTTGCCCTGGTGGTAGGAATTGTGGTAGGAACGTATTCCAGTTTTGGTATCGCTGCACCGCTGGTCGTCGCCTGGAACAGGTGGCGGGGACAGGGCGTGGCAGCAGGCACCGGAACCGCAGCCGGAAACAAGACCCGGGGGAACGAGGGCGGGCAACCGCGTCTCGCACCAGCTGGGAGGAGGTAGAACTTAGCCATGTTCGAAGAAATGGTCGTATCGACTTCGGCAGCGAAGAAGACCAACAAGCCTTGGACTGTCTTGCTCTCCATGGCTCTCCAGGTCGGCTTACTTGCCATCTTTATCTTGATTCCTTTGATTTACACGGAAGCGCTGCCGAAGACCCTCATGTCTTCGATTCTCCTCGCGCCTCCACCCCCACCCCCACCCCCGCCCCCGCCAGCGGCTGTCCAGGTTGTTCACGTCAAACCGGTTGCCCACTTGATGGACGCGGGCAAACTGGTTGCTCCGAAAGTCATTCCAAAGGACATAAAAATCATTAAAGAGGACGAAGCTCCTCCTGACATGGGCGGCGTCTCGGGCGGCGTCCCGGGCGGCGTAGCCGGCGGCTCGATGGGCGGCGTTCTGGGCGGTGTCATTGGTGGGGCGGGCTCCTCTCTTGCGCCGCCGCCGCCTAAGGCGTCCCCCAAACGCATCACGGTCGGTGGTAACGTGCAGGCTGCGCACTTGGTGAATCGCGTTCAGCCTAGCTATCCCCCGCTCGCACGTCAGACGCGCATTAGCGGCACCGTCAAGCTTCACGCCATCATCGGTAAGGATGGCACCGTGCGCGAATTGCAAGTCGTTTCCGGGCACCCGCTGCTAGTGCAGTCGGCGCTGGATGCTGTGCGGCAGTGGCGGTATCAGCCGACCCTGCTAAACGGCGATCCGGTCGAAGTTGACACGGAGATCGACGTGATATTCTCGCTGGCTCAGTAATATTCAGTAAGTACAACGGAAGAGCGCGGCGGTCGTGGGACAGCCCGTTGTTCTGAGTTCCGCAGTCGTTTTCACAAACTTTGTTGGTCCCCGCGTAAGCTCGGACCACTAGGAAATAAGGAGCAAACGAATGTTAGCAACCCTGTTCGTAAATGCGGTTTTGTTACAAGAAGCCGCCACTGGTTGGGATCTCCGGTCCATGCTTGCCTCGATGGGCTGGCCCGCCAGAATCGTCGTCTTCATCCTGTTCGTACTTTCGATCTATTCGTTCGGCGTTATGATCGACCGCTTCCTGATGTACAACAACGCGCGCAAACAGTCGCGCCTGTTCGTGCAACAGGTTGCCGGTGCGCTCAAGGATGGCAAGCTGGATGAAGCGATCGCCATTGCCGAACGCAACAAAAAAAGCCACATCGCGAAAGTTGTCGCGACCGGTCTCTCTGAATTCCAGTCTGCTTCGCAGCAAGTGTCGGATGCCGAGGTGATTGAAGCCGCCAAGCGCGGTCTCGAGCGCTCCGTCGCCATCGTTCACGCTGAAATGAAGCGCGGCCTTTCGGCCCTCGCCACCATCGGTTCGACGGCACCGTTCGTCGGACTGTTCGGCACGGTGATCGGTATTTTGAACGCGTTCAAAGGTATCGCCAATAACAAAGCAACCGGGCTGTCCGCGGTCGCCGGCGGTATCGCGGAAGCGCTGGTCACCACGGCATTCGGTCTACTTGTCGCGGTACCCGCCGTCTGGGCCTACAACTACTTCACCAACAAGGTGGAAGCGTTCGACGTCGAGATGGATAACTCCTCGATGGAATTGATCAACTACTTCATTTTGCGCCGCGGCGCAAAGAAGTAAGCAGCCGGGAAGAAGGGAAATACTATGGCGTACAAGCCAGTAGCGGGAGCGCAGGTATCTGCCCCCAACGTAGTGCCCATGGCAGACATCATGCTCGTGCTCTTGATCATCTTCATGGTGATCACCCCGATGTTGCAGAAGGGCGTTTCGGTGGATTTGGCCAATGTCAACGATCCGCGGGATATGAAAGATGCGGATCGTGACGACGCCATCATCGTTGCGGTGACCCGTGATGACAATATTTTCCTCGGCAACAATAAAATTGCCAAGGCCGATATTACCGGCCAGATCAAGGATCTAATTGCCAACAGGTTGGATAAGACCGTCTATGTAAAAAGTGATGGACGCGCCAAGTATGGCACGGTCGTCGCGGTGGTCGACGAGATCCGCTCTGCTGGCGTCGATCAACTAGGTCTTCTGACCGAAAAGACCAAAACCACGTCAAAGAGCGGTGCCACGCCGGCTGGCACGCAGCAACAAAAACCTCAGTAGCGCGTAGTCTGCTGTATTTCGTCTCGGTCATTGGTAGCATTCGTTTGCGGAGCTAGCAGGTGCGCCGGATCCCACCCGGCGCACCTCTACTTGCAAGCCGGCACCCGTGACTGGATAGGAGAACTCGCCATGGGAATGGATGTAGGTACTAGCGGTGGATCAATGGCTGCACCGAATATCGTTCCGCTGATCGATATTCTGCTCGTGCTGATCATCATTTTTATGGTCATCACGCCCCTCACTCCGAAAGGTCTGGATGCGCTCGTCCCTCAGCCTTCACCGAATCAGCAGAACAACGTCGAGCTTGAAAATAAGACCGTAGTCGTTCAAGTTGCTGAAAACGGTAAACTCAAAATCAATAACGAAGACACCACCTGGGATACGCTCGGGGGCCGGATGGAGCAGATTTTTAAAGATCGTGCCGAAAAAGTTGCCTTCGTAAAGGGTGACAATGACGTCTTGTTCATGGATGTAGCGCGCGCGATCGACATCATGCACGGGGCCGGTATCGACAAGGTTGGGCTCATCACCGCCAAACTCGAGGCCGGACAGTAAGTACTCCTTTTTCTCGGGTGGTGTGAGGGTCCTCGCATTTCTCTGGCTCGGAGGTGTGAGCGATGAGCTTTACTCTTGGTGCTAGACGTGGGATCGTTTGAGAAGTAAAAATGTGGTTCCACGCGTTGCTATTCTGCTCGTGCTGCTGGTCATTTTCCTCCCGCACGAGCGGAGATGGGGCTCCGGGCCGTGTTACCGCAGGCAAACAGTGTAGAGCCCGGTCCGTTGCCGGAAACATCGCTGCTGTTGCCTCGGATGGTTCGCTCCGTATCCGTCTGTTGGCGATCCAAGGTGAAGAATTGCGCAACCGGTAGGGCATCTTTGCTCAGCGGGTTGCTTTTCTTCACGGTGATCGGTATCTCGAGTTCCAAGCGGTTGCCCAGATTCTGCATACCGCCGATGCTGTCTCGGTCGGCTTGTTAACATCAGAACTGGAAAAAAACCGCTGAACGTGATGGAATGCCCGTATAGGGCGGTTGTGAATCCTAGCCTTGGCTCCTTTTTATTGAAGAGCCACGCTTATCAGGGATGGAAGCTTCCATGACTCATCGATCGGTTTCACGGGAAACCTCAGCGCGGTTCTCCGACATCGCCAGTAATGCTCTCGCGCTGGCCGCGATTTTTATTTTTGTATTCGGGGTTTCGGGCTGTAATAAACTACGCGCTCGCGACCTTCTCAACAAAGGGGTTGCCGCTTTCAAGAACGCCCAGTTTGATACCGCGGTCGAAGATTTCAAGCAGGCCAAGGAACTCGATCCGGATCTCACCAACGCCCGCTTGTATCTTGCCACGGCCTACGCCAGCCAGTACATTCCCGGCGCTCCTTCCGACGAGAATTTGAATCACGGCAAAGAAGCAGCCGCGGAATATCGCAATGTCCTTGAAAAAGATCCAAACAATCTCAGCGCGATCGATGGACTGGCTTCCATCCTGTATCAGATGGCCGGCCAGCCCTTCGACCCGAAAAAGTTTGAAGAATCGAAGTCCTTTCACGAACGGCACATCGCGCTCAAGCCAGACGATCCCGCGCCCTATTATTCCATCGGCGTGATCGATTGGGCTTTGGCCTATCGCGGTAACACGGAACTTCGTTCAGATTACAATCACGCCAATGTCAAGAAGCAGGTTAAGGATGCCGACCCCCTTCCTCCCGATCTTCGCAAGCAATATACAGACAAATACGGCGCGCTAGTTGACGATGGCATCGCCAAATTGAAGAAGGCCATCGAGCTCAATCCCGATTACGATGACGCCATGACCTACCTGAACCTGCTCTATCGCCGCAAGGCCGATATGGTGGAATCTTCCGCGGAACGCGATGCGCTCACCAAACAAGCAGATGATCTTCTCGACAAGGTTAAGGAAATCAAACAGAAGAAGGCCGAAGCAGCGGAAAAAGCACCACCCATTAGCCAATAGTCAACTACGACCACTTTCAAAAGGCCCCGATCTGCTCTCGGGGCCTTTTTTCGTTTCGCTCGTAGTGCACAGGTTCCCCGGCCTTTATACAACCTTCTTCCCGTCGTACACTAAGACATGCCGTCGCCTTCCCATTTGCCGCTGAACTTCAATCGGGACCGCACCGAGCGGCAAGTCAACGCCCGCTTCGAAGAACTCCTTGACAAGCTACGCCGTAATCGTCCTTCAGACGATCCCTGGCTGGTCCGCCGCGCCTACGACATGGCCGCCGAGCGGCACCGCGACCAATTCCGCAGCTCTGGTGATCCTTACGTCACCCACCTGCTCGAAGTGGCTCACATCCTGGCCGACATGAGGCTCGACGCCACCACGCTTGCGGCCGCTTTGCTTCATGACGTGATCGAAGACACCGAGTTTCCGCTTTCCCGATTGCAAGAACGATTTGGTGAAGAAGTCGCTCGCCTCGTGGAGGGGGTCACAAAGATCGGCCGCTTGAACATGATGGCGCCCGAAGCCCGTCAGGCGGAAAACGTACGCAAGATGCTTCTCGCGATGGTCCACGATGTGCGCGTCGTCCTGATGAAGCTAGCCGATCGCGTCCACAACATGCGCACGCTTGAATTTCTCGAGCACGCAAAACAGGTTCGCATTGCCCGCGAGACGATGGACATTTATTCACCCATCGCCCATCGACTGGGAATGGCCGTCATCAAGGGCGAACTCGAAGATCTGGCCTTTCGCTATCTGGAGCCCGACGCGTACTTCTCTCTTGAGAAAGAAGTCACCGATAAAGCGCCGGCCCACAAAAAATTTCTGGAAGACGTGCAGAACACCATCCGCACCAAGCTGGTGGAAAACGGAATTCCGGCTGAACTCGAAGCCCGCGTCAAGGGCTTGTGGTCTCTCAATCGGAAAATCACCCGCCAGGAACGAAGCCTAGATCAGATTTACGACTTGCTGGCCGTGCGGGTCATTACCGATTGCGAGCGCAACTGCTACGCCGCTTTGGGTGTCGTGCACCATGTCTGGCGCCCGCTTCCGGGCCGCTTCAAAGATTACATCGCCATGCCGCGACCGAATCTCTACCAGTCACTACACACCACCGTGATTCACAATGGCCAGCCGTTTGAAATTCAGATTCGCACCCAAGAGATGCATCGGATCGCCGAAGAAGGTGTGGCCGCGCACTGGAAATACAAGGACGGCAAAGCTGTTTCGACCGGCGATGATCAGCGCATCACCTGGATGCGCCAGCTGATCGAGTGGTCGCAGGAACTAGAGGAACCCGGAGAATTCCTCTCCACTCTAAAGGTCGATCTTGCTCCCGTTGAAGTGTATGCGTTCACGCCGAAAGGCCGGGTACTCGAACTTCCGAAGGGTGCAACGCCTGTCGATTTCGCGTATTCCGTTCACACGGAAGTTGGCCATCAGTGTGTCGGCGCCAAAGTGAATGGCCAAATGGTTTCTCTGCGACACGAAGTTCTGAGCGGCGATGTCGTCGAAATTCTCACACAGAAAGGGCATAAGCCCAGCCGCGATTGGCTGAGCTTCGTCAAATCTTCGCACGCAAAAAGTAAAATTCGGCATTTTATCAATACCCAGGAACGAGACGAAGCCAACGAAATGGGCCGCCGTCTTCTTGAGAACGAATCTCGCAATTTCCCCAAAGGCCTGAAGAAAATATCCAATGAAGATCTAGTTGCGCTTGCTGCGCAGTATGGCCTCTCGAAGCCCGACGACCTTTACGCCGCGGTTGGTTTCGGAAAATATTCCGCGCGCCAGGTGCTCAGCCGCTACTTTGGGGAGCCAACCAAGGAAGAAGCGCCGGCCGCGGACGCCAAGCCCACGCTGGTCAAAACCGTCAAGCGCATGCTCGGTTTCGGGGAAGCTCCGCTTATCGTCAAAGGGGAAGACGATCTGCTGGTTTTCCGCGCCAAGTGCTGTAATCCGATTCCCGGCGACGACATTATTGGCTATGTTACCCGGGGTCGCGGCGTCGCGGTCCACACGCGCAGTTGTCCGAACGTGCAAAATCTTCTCTACCAGACTGAACGCCGCATTGCCGTCGAATGGGGCGGCGGCGGCAGCACTACATTTCCTGTCGAGCTGCTTATCCGCGCCAAGGATCGCTCCGGTCTTCTCGCCGAGATCACTGCGGTCATCAGTGATGCAGGTTCCAATATCCGCATGCTCGAAAGTCGTCCCGACCGCCAAAACGCGCGCGTCGAAGCCAGCCTCGAAATCAGTGACAAAAAACAGTTGGAGACGATCCTCGCCAACATTCGACGCATCGCGGGTGTCTATGGCGTCGAGCGCATCTACCAAACGTAATCGTAGTTCTGCAACTGCTGCCCGTTCGTCCGGTATTTAGCAAGGCACATCACCACAAGAGAAACGGTATTCCACTTAGAATAATCTTATGCGGAACTCCTTGCTCATCCCTGGTGCGTTCGTGCTAGTTCTGGCAGGCTGCGAAAAAAAGCCGCAAAGAGATTACCGCCCGCTCGATGCCATGTATTCCTCTACAGTCGATCAACTGAAGAAGATGAAAGTAACAGAATTAGAAGTCATCCAATTGGGGAAGTTAAAGCAAGCCGGCGCTACCGACGAACTCTGCCTCTCGCTGTACAGAATTGCCCATCAGCACGGCCATGATTTCTCAAGCGGAGAGGCCGCAATCGAGTTGTCGCAGGCGGGATATTCCGATGTGCAAATCCAGGAGATGGCGGAATCCGATCAGATCGATGTACTGAGCGGGGATGCCATCACCTTGAAGCTCATCGGGCTCTCGAATCCCACGGTGCAGGAGATTATCCATCGCCGTGTCCAGGGCCTGCCTACAATGACCAGCCAGCAGATCGGCAGAGTGAAGAACACGGGAATGTCCGAACGCCAGATTCTCGATCTGGTCGATAGCGGCTTGACTGGCGATGACGCCGACAAAAAAATCATCCAACTGGAAGCCTCCCGCAATCACGCCCACACCGATTTCGTCCGCAATCAGGGTCGCCTGCGTCACTGATTCTCCCCACGGCCGATTCTCTCTGCTACTCTAAGAATCGGTTTTGTCCGAGGAGAAGGGCATATGAAAGACATCGTCTTGACCGATCGCGGTCCGAAGCCCATTGGGCCATACTCGCAGGCTGTCAAGTCCAACGGTTTCGTTTTTGTCTCCGGTCAAATTGCGCTCGATCCGAAAACCGCTGAATTTGTGGGCACGGACGTTCGCACCCAGACCGAGCGGGTAATGGAAAATTTGAAAGGGATTCTGGAGGCCGCCGGTACTTCCCTCGGCCACGTTGTCAAAACTACTGTCTACTTGAAAGACATGAACGATTTCGCTTCGATGAATGAGGTTTACGCGAAATACTTTACCGCGTCTCCGCCAGCGCGCTCTACAGTCGAAGCCGCGCGGCTACCGAAAGATGCTCTGGTCGAAATCGATCTAATCGCGTTTCTCCGTACTTGAGCTGTGTAGCGAACCCGGCCGAACCGGGGAAGAGTCCCTCTGGCAAAGCAAAACGGCCAACTCGCTTTACGCGTGATGGCCGTTTCCTAAGTTCTCTTTGTTGGGCTATTTTTAATACGGCCGGGCTGGACTTTCCAGCGCTTCTGACACCGCGAAGTAAGTGGCAATGCCCGTCACGGCAACCGCAAATATCAGGAATCGACTGCGCCCCGCCTTCAGTGGGGAACCGCCGCGTCCGCCACCCTGCGCCCCGGAACCAGCACCAGCACCTTGCGGGTCCTGAGGATCCAGATACACGTGATACGTCGTGCCCTCGGCGATCAACTGCGTTTCGCCATCGACGGTAATCGTCAACGGACCGCGCTTGCTGGCGACCAATAGTTCCTTCGGATTCAAATACGTTACTTGACCGATTGTCGGAACATCGGATTGCGCGCGAATCGCGGCTTTTGAAGCGTAGAGTGTAAATGCATGCGCATTTCCCGTTGAAAAAGTAGCCGTGCCCAGCAAAAGCCTTGCCGAGGGCGCTCCGTCGCTATCGTTTACCTCCGCTGCGCTGGCGCTTAAGAGCAGCAACCGCGCCGCACCAGCGCGCAGCTGCATACTGCCCTGTGGGTCCGTGCTCAATTTGTCGCCGGCAAAGACGGTGGTTCCGATGCCCGCTGACCCTTCACCAACATGGGCCTTTTCTGCGGTGATCACCGTTCCCAACACCTCGTTGGTGGCAGGTCCTGCCAGAACCGGAACGGTCGCTAGGGTCAGTACCGCTGTTGCTCTGAGAAGGGTGCGCATTCCTTGCATGTACGCCTCCACATATCCTGCCAAAGGATACTTCCTCGCTCGATTGTCGTCAATCAGGAAACATCCTGACCCGGGTCCCCTCTCTTTTTCCACTCCTCTTTTCGCCTGCTCTGGTACTACTTTCCTTCTACTGTTAGAATGCCTGCAATCGTATGACTGATTGGAAGCAAATTACTGCTCGTATCCGCAGAGCGCGCACCGGAAAAGATCCCGCAGGCCAACTCTCTGCCTTATTCGTCAAAACCCGCGACGCCATGGTCGCCTTCGAGCTGGCACGTTACTTTGAATCAACCGGCAACAATGACGATGCGGGCAGGTGGTATCTGACCGCCGCCGAGCGTTTCCGCCGTGCCGACTGGCGGACCAAAGCCCAGGAGAGTGCCACTCGTCTGGGAGCTACGGTCGCGGCTGAAATTCCGGTTCTGCCGTCGAAAGAAAAATCCCCGGCCGTCGCTGAACTCCAAGCAGAAAAAGAGGAAGCGCATGGACCGGCTGCCGAAGCAGTGGCAGAAGAAGCCGCAGCAGTCGTTGGAGCGGAGTCTGCGAAAAGTTCGGTTACAAAACCATCCGGTTCGCCGCCTCCGGCCAGGAGACGTGGCCGTGGCCGCCGCGGAGGGCGTGAACCCCAGCGCCCCGCCCGAGTGACACACTCCGCCTCCGTTGCTTTACCTACCTCTTCCGAAGAGCCGGAAGCCGCGACAATCCCCGCGCAACCTCCCGTACGCGTCCCCGAGGAGGAGCGCGTGCCGTCGCCGCGCAGCCTGGAGAGCATGGCTGAAGGCGGTTCGCCTTCGCTTCGTGGACGCTCCGGTGATCCCGGCCTTTCCTCGCGTCTTTCGCAGCTCGAGATGAATTTCCGTCGCTTGCTGGCCTGCAACCCTTCGAAACTTGATGATGCCGCGCATGCTCCTGCAGGTCCCGGCGTCTGGGTTCTCACCGACGAAGATCTCTCGACCTACTACTATGTCGAAGCGTGCAAGACGCTGCGCGTCGCCATTGGTCAATTGCTGCGTGGATCTGCGCGCACGGGAATCCCTATCAAGCCGCAACTGGCCGACCACCTGGGCATTCCCGAGGCGCGGGTTGCCAAGTATCTCTCCGAGCACTGCGTGGTTCGCTGGCTGCAAATGGACGATGACGCGGGAAACTTCGCCCACTTCTTGATTGCCGTACTTCGCCCCACTCTCAATGAATAGTCGGTAGCACGGTTGCGCTCCTCTTTTCTTACCTGCATCCTATAAGTAACCGCGTAAGCGCTACTTGTCCTTCGCCATTCGCTGGGCCCACTAACCATTCAACCCGCATTTGTAGCCATTTGCCGCATCCCGCTGGCCTACCCGTTGATCTCACGGCAAACTATAGGTGTTCAAAGACTTATGGGGCCAGTACGACGCGTGTTACCCTGAATGTGGCTTGGGGAATGGTTCCGTTAGGGTTGGTTCACTCGTTTCAATTTGCGTCTTCCATTTTGGTTATCTTGATTCTGAGGGGTGCAGCGGTTATGTCGAATTCTTTCAGCACGTCGATCTTCCGGTCTATGGACTGGGTGGTTTGCAAGGCTGCGGGTATCACCTTTGATACCATTCAATACTTCAATAAGAAAAATCCCAATCCTTCCGTAACTCCGCAATGGTCCGATAAGCCGTTGCTCAAGTCCTGGGAGAAGACCAAGCCAACGCTTGGCTATCCCCGGCAAACGGACTCACTTTGCCCAGCTTGCGTGAAAGAAGCCCGCGAATCGATCATCGCCGGCACCAAGGACTGGCGCGACCTGATGCACGAAAAGGTCGGCGAAATCAAAGCCCAGATCGTTGAACGCGACGGTCAGGTCTGGATGGTCAAGGAATGCCCACAACACGGGCACTACGAAGATATGATGGCCGTCGACGCAAAGTTTCTCTCTTGGATCGAATCACAATTCCCCGGCCGGGATATTCCCGCGCACAATGACGAAGGCCTGCACAAGCACGGCTCTTCGAATGTTCGCTATGGCCGCGGCTCCGTTCTGACCGTCGACCTCACCAATCGCTGCAACATGATGTGCGATCCCTGCTTCATGGACGCCAACCAGGTGGGCTACGTTCACGAACTGACCTGGGCCGAAGTGCAGGAAATTCTCGACAACGCCGTAAAGATCAAGCCCCGCCGCCAGATGTCGGTGCAGTTCTCCGGCGGCGAACCCACCATGAGCCCGTTCTTTTTCGATGCCATCTCCTACGCGCGCAAGGTGGGTTACAACTCCGTGCAGGCTGCAACCAACGGTATCGAATTCGCCAAGAGCAAAGAGTTTTGTAAGAAAGCCTTCGATGCGGGTCTGCGTTACGCGTACCTGCAATTCGACGGTATCGGTAACGACGCCAACAGCCACCGCCAGATCGGCAACCTGTTTGATGTGAAACTCCGCGCCATTGAAAACATGCACGAAGCTGGCATCGAAATCGTTCTCGTGGTCACCATTGTGAACAACGTCAACAACGATCAGGTTGGCTCCATCGTGAAATTCGCGATGGAAAACCCCAGGAAAATCTCCTTCGTCAGTTTCCAGCCGGTCTCTTTCACCGGACGCGACGAGGACATCACCCCCGAACGCCGCCTCCGCCAGCGCTATACCCTTTCGCATTTGGCCCAGGACGTCAGCTCTCAGGTTGGCCGCATCGAGCCTACCCGCGACTGGTTCCCCATTTCCTTCATCAGCACCTTTGCCGGCTTCGCCGACATGGTCAAGGGCAATGAGTCCCAGTGGGGTTCGCTCTCCTGCGGTTGCCACCCGAATTGCGGCGTGGGCACGGCAATTATGATCAACAAGATAACTAAGGAATGGGCTCCGGTCCCGCGCTTTCTTGATGCGCAGAATCTAACCAAGGACGTTACGGCCATCACCGACGCGGCCCGTGGTAAGAATTTCTCTAACTTTATGATGGCCATGGCTCTCCTGAAGAACTACCACCCGTTCCAGGGACCCAAGGGCTTGAAGCTCTGGGATATGTTCAAGAAGTTTGACAAGACCTGGGCGCTCACCAAGGGTGCCGCCAACAAGTACGGCAAGACTTCCCCCGAACGCACCTACGAAGATGCTGTGAGACGCCGCGTCGAGGATCCCTGGAACTTCCTGTTCATCGCCGGAATGTGGTTCCAGGATTTGTTCAACTACGATTTCCGTCGCACCGAGATGTGCATCATTCCCTACGGCACACAGCAAGGTGAAATCAGCTTCTGCGCCTACAACACCGGCGTAGGCTGGCGCCAGATTATCGAAAACATGCACAAGAACGCCACTGTCGCCGAGTGGTACAAGAATCATGGCAAACACGAAATCTACGCCAAGGGCAAGAACGTCGACCTCAAAACCTTCGAGCACTCCTTGGTCATCGACGCCGAAGACGCTGCTCGCGTTCGCCACCTCCAACACGATATCCCCCTGACCGCCGCCGAAGAGAATCGCGCTCGCCGTAAGAAGGCTCTCGAAGAACAAGCCAAAGTGCGCGCCATCTACGAAGAATTGGTTCTGAAGAAGCCACAGCAGGCCGTGGTGCAAATCGGCACCGTCGGCGACATCGCGAAGGCTGTTCCGGCAAACTTCACCAACGCCAATAAGCCCATCGGCATCGCACCTCTAAACGGCAATGGCCACTCGGGCCGCAACGGCGCCCCGTCGTCAGCCACCAGCTCCGAGAAAACCGCCGAAGCCGTCGCCGGCGACTAGTAACGCTGGGCTTTACTCCGAGCGATCGGATCAAGCTTCTAGCGGCTCCCTTAGAGGTCCGAGCAGCTTTTCTGCTTTGAAGTATCGATGCCGGGCGCCTGTCGCCCCTGACCCAACTCTTGCTATACTCTTTTGAGTACCAATTCGAGGGTTTGCTATGCCGATCTATGAATACATCTGCGAAGTCTGCAACGAGCACTTTGAAAAAATCGTGATCAACAAGCAACAGGAAATTTCCTGCCCCAAGTGCTCCAGCAATAGGGCTTCGATCCAACTGTCGGTGTTCGCTGCTTCAACCGGGAGCTCTTCTACTCCGTCCGGCGGAACTTCTGGCGGCGGTGGCTGTTGCGGTGGGGGCTGTTCCTGCCACTAAATAGATGAGTGCTTCCTTCTTTGTTTATTGTAGTTTTCGGTGGAATCATTTTTTTTCTGCTGTGGGGGCTAGTTTTGAACAAAAAGTCTCCTTCGCCTACAACTGCGGCTAACCCTCCCGAGCCAGTTGTGGCTGCGGACGGCAGTGATTTCGCGGTGGAGATTTCTGCAGGGAAGCATCATCACCAGGATCATCCCGGCCACTCGGGGTGGTTTGACGGTGCCAGCGCTCACGGTGGCGGCACTCATGGCGGCTTTGCTGGCGGAAGCCACCACTGATTCTCTCGGCTCCTTTCTAGCTCACATTTCTGTCGGTGAATTCCCGACGATCCTTGCTGGGCACAATCACTTGTCGCGTGCCGGGTGGTTCCTCCGTCGTGGTGCTCCTAACAATTTCTTCACGAACTCCTCATTACTTTTCAGCCCCTCTCCCTCTATTCTCGCTTCATCACAACAATTCACTCCCATAGCGGGGAGGTTGGTTCATGTCACTCAACGCATTTATCACCATCGGCATTCTCAGCATCGACTTCATGATTTACGTTTTATTCCAGTGGACCTACGGCGATAAGCGCCGTGCCCTTGCCCGCAAAATCGCCCGGGTCAGGAGCGACTCCGCGCCCCGCGCCCCCCGCCCCTTCCTGGTGAACACGGGAGCTACGCTTTCACCGGGCGCCCAAAGATCCAGCGCAGCTTGAACCCGGGTTTCCACTCTTTAGCCGTGCGTACTCCCGCTCTCCGTGGTTCAGTGTGGGACTCTGGAACCGTGGCGCCTCTGGTGTGATTCCCGCTTCGCTCGGAAGAAACTTAAACTGCAGGTTTCCAGCTCTCGTCCGGATCGTATTCCGTGATCGCCGATGCAGTGTCAAAGCTCTTCTCGCCCAAATCTTTCTGATACACGACGCCACCTTTGCCGACCATGAAGGTCATAATGCCAGAGTCGCGGTATTCCACCGGATAGGCGATTAATCCGAATCCCCCCGTCATTTTGCCGTTGGTGATATAGTCCTTGGCCCCGCCTTTGGCCTTGGCGCCCTGCTTGGTAAGAAGCTTGAAATAGTAGCCGCCAAACGCCTGGGCCTTGTCTCCAGCGTTCGTGTAACCGGCAGCCTTGGCAAAGTCCCGAACATCGTTTAACGGGCTGGGAGCTTGCCCTTCTGCCACCGCCCAATACAAACCATCCTGCTTGCCTTCCTCGCTGATAAATTTCTGGGCGTATTGCTTCATCTTGGCAAAATACTTTGCCTGCGCTTCAACCACCGCGCCGCTCGCTGCAATGGCGGTCAGCTCATCTTTGCCAATCCGGCGTGCCAGAATTTCGTCGCGACCCGCTGCGGTATCGAAGACCCATTGTCCAGCGGCATTCTTACCAAGTGGAATTGGGAACGGATAATTGTCCGCTCCAATCATAAGAATCTCGCCGCCAACTTTGATTTCGCGCCAGCGATGCATGTGGTTATAGGCGGCAACAAAGTCCTGGAGATTGTCTTTGTCTTTTACCGCGTCACCCGAAAACAAGGCGGTCTTGCCATCCGGGCCAAAAATTGCCAGTAGCGCTGCTTGATCGCCAGACTTTGCCGCGTCCAGAAATGCCTCTCCGGCTGCTTCCGGGGTGGCGAACGTCCTCTGTACCGTAGTTTCTGCCGCTGGTTTTTCCGGCGGCTTGCCGCACGAACTCACCCCGCCAACGATCAGTAGCAAAACTGCCGCCGACCCGCTCGCCCAAACACCCTTCATTCGCTTTTCCCGACTGCTGATCACGCGCAACATATTCGATCCTCCAAACCATCTCTTTTCGCTCTTGGTTTTTGGTCTTTTTTCGATAACTTCCAGCTACCGGCGAAATCCTCCGCCACCAAAGCCGCCTCCGCCGAACCGCCCACCGCCGAATCCGCTCGAGCCCATGCTTCCCCACCCACGGCTGCTTTCCGCACGCGAAGACCAGCCGCCCCCGCCACCAAATCCCCCTGAACCAGAGTGCCCGCTCATGCCACTGAATGCGTTCGAGCCACCCCAGCTACTGTGGTTGGACCAAGAGTCGCCAGAATGATCCGAGCCAAAATTCGAGGCGCTCTGTTTGTTCACATTCACATTGTTTCCGCTGACGTTTCTGTTGTAGTTGTTATTACTGTTGTTGCGGTTGTAGTTGGAATTATTGAATGAATTATTGTTGTAGTGATTGTAGTTGTTGTTGTAGCCGTAGCTACTGTGGTAGCCACCGTTGTAATATCCGCCATGCCACGCGGTATTTCCGTAGTAGCCCCCGCCATGATAGACGACCGCCGTTCCGTGCCAACCGCAGTTCCAACTACTGTAGCCCCAGCTGCAGCAACCCCCCGCCATCATCGCGCCAACGGCGATTCCCGCGCCAAACCCGATCACCCCGGCGGCCGCCACATCCCATCCGCTGTACGCATACGGCACGACATACGGCGTTCCGTAGATCACCGTCGGATTGTAGGTCGGCACATACACGATTTGCGGATTGGTCGGTTGAATCACAATCACGTCAGGTGACTGTTGCACCACAGTCACCTGCGGGGTGGTCTTCAGGTTGCCCGCCGCTTTTGCCTTGGCACGTAAGGTTTGGATCGCAGCCATAACCTCTGCTTGCTGATTGTGAAATGCTTCGCCGAGCGAAGAAGTCCAGGCCAAGTTCTTCGACAGATTGTCGAGCACAGACGGAAATTGCGTGAGTGCCTTTACGCTGGGATCCCACGTCTGGGTATTCACCGAAGCCATCAGCGCGGCTCCCGTCAAACTCTTGTCCTGCTGCTCGAGCCAGTACGCGGCAATCGCCACCTGATCTGGAAATGTGGATGCCGTTAAAATCTGTGCTACCAGGGAATCGGGATAAAGCGCGATCGGCGCCACCAGGGCTTGTAACTCCGCGGGGGTCTGCTGCGTTGTCTCCGTGGGATTTAGCGGTCCCGGATCGCTGGAAGTGACGGCCTGATAGCCGTAGAGAATTTGTGAGGAGGCTGCGAGAAGCACCACGCTAAGAGCCGCCGCGACGATTTTCTGAGACCTTTTTGCATTCATGAAATTACTCCCCTTGTAACCGGGAATTTACAGTGCCAAGCAAACAAACCAACACAGTGCCAGTATTGACCGCTTTCAAGAAAGGGGGAATTGTCAAAAGTACCAAGCCCGGCGCGGCTATTCGCTCCGAGATTGTTGGAAACTACCTGCGATCCTCCTGACAGGAGCCCTTCTGCATGATATAAGTGCGACCTTGGAGGCAGCACCCATGAATACACTAGCAATATTGGCCCGTGACACCCAGCACTCGGGATTCTCACAGGCAGTACCTAAAGTAGAATATAGCGAGAAGGGAAGTACCCGCAGTTGGCTATGCGCTATGGCTGTCGTTTTCCTCATGAGCCTGGTGAGTTCTGGAGTGGCGCAGGCCCAGACCGATCCGTTTGTCGGGACCTGGAAATTGGACACCGCCAAATCAACTCCCGCGCGCAAAACCGAAACGCGCATCGTCGAGTCATCCCCCACCGGACTGAAAGTCAGCGTCGACCGCACCAACGCCGACGGCACCAACCAACAGTTCAGCTATACCGCTAACTTGGACGGCAAGCCTTACCCCTTTGTCGGCAGCGCGCCCTATGGAGCCGATTCGGTCGGGGTCACGCTCGGATCATCCAACACGCTCACGTATAAGTTGTGGAGAGGCGGCAAAGTAGTTGCTAGCGGCTCTTTTGTGGTTTCACCTGACAGCAAGACGGGTACGCTCAAATCCAGTGGTACCGACGAGAAGGGTGTGAAACAGAGTAGTGTATCGATCTACACCAAGCAATAGCCAGCTCGTTCCGACCAAGCTGTCGACCGGCCGCAGTAGTTCCGCGGTCGGTTTTCCTTTATGTCGATCAAAAGTGAGCGGTAGGAATTATTTCGAATAACTTTTCAGATAATCCGGAATCGGACGATCGGCCAGGCGATTTACGTCAGGGATCGGCGGCTTGGCCACCGTTTCCAGTGGCAGCACGCCGGCCCAAACAGGCAGAGTGTAGTCTTCTTCATCGTCAACCGGTCCACCCGTGCGAACTTTAGCGGAAACTTCCTCGAGCGCGATCGACAAAACAGTTGTGGCCTTCAATTCCTGATCGGTTGGTTGACGAATATCGTCCCAGCGGCCCTTCATCACTTGTTCGGTGAAAATACGCAATGCTTCCATTTTCTCTGCGGGTTCTTCGACCAGCTTGGCCGTACCAAGAATCACGACCGATCGATAATTGACCGAGTGATGGAACGCGGAACGCGCCAGGACCAAACCATCCAGATGCGTCATCGTTATGCAAACGGGAATGCCTGCGCTGACTGTGCGCAGCATGCGGCTCGCCGCCGAGCCGTGAATGTACAAGGTTTCCTCTTTGCGCCCGTAATTCGTGGGGATGACGTAGGGCTGTCCATCTACGTTAAAGCCGACGTGGCAGACGATGCCGGAATCGAGAATCCGGTGCACCGTCTCGCGGTCGTATCGGCCGCGCTTCGGTAGTCGCTTTACTTGCGTGCGTTCTGTTGGAGTAAATTCGCTCATCTGCTCATTCTAGCGATTCGCGGGCGGAGCGCTACTGCCAACTTGGCCCTTCACCCCACCGGTGCCCGGCAAAGATGGCTGGCCTCGTTTTTGCGTGGAAAGCCACGGAATCAGGTCAGGCTCGGCAAAGGCCTCGTTCCAGACGTCGTGATCGACCTTGTGGTATTCGGTGTAGCGAAAATTAGCATGCAATTTTTTCATTTGCACCATCATCTGCCGCACCAGCGTTACAGGCACGTTTCTGTCCGCGTCACCCTGAAAAACCCAGACCGGCACCTGAACGAGCGCGTCGGTGTTCGTGAAAGTATCAAAGGCAGACAACACCAGAGCGGCCGCCCAGCGTTCCGGATAAAGCTGCATTAGCGCCCAAACGCCCAGTCCGCCGAGAGATTGGCCTGCGAGGTAGATTCGATCGGGATCGATGGAGAACTCTTTTTCTACGGCGTTGAGCGCTTCAATAGCCAGCTGTAATGGCTTGCTCGGCTGATTCAGGTCGGGATCGGCCCACATTTCATTGGTGGGGCACTGCGGTACAAATACGAACACCGGAAAAGTTTTCTGATTTTCCGGACTGATCCAAAAGTGAGTGCCTTTAAGATCGTCGCGGCTGATCTGTAAAACGTTATCCGTTCCACGGCCGCCCCCGCCGTGCAGCCACACGATGAGCGGATAGCGTTGCGTCTTGGAATAGGTCGTTGGGACGTAAAGGCGATAGGGAATGCGTTCGCCTTTTTTGTTGACGAAAACATTTTTGCGGAAATCGATTTCGTCTTTGGTCATGACCGCGGCCGAGCAGAGAGAGGCAAAAAGACAGAGCACAGGGAACACCCTCGCCGCGTTTCGCAACAACGTAGGAAACTGCATGAAACTCCTTTGAAGAAGATCAAAATGCGGCACTTAGGGCTTTGCCACCGCCGATAGGGGCGGAGCGCCGCGCACCACGCGAAAACCAATATACTCCTCTGCCGGCTTGCAGTTCGAGCGAGGGTCAGAAGGACAATCGGCGCTGCCGCCTTGTGGTTTGCCCCCTCCGCCGGCCGTGACGACCCACTCGGCAACGTTTCCGCCCAGATCGAACACCGGCTGCTCCCGGTCGCTGCTCTGGCCAGAAAAAGTTCCCACCGGTTTGAGCAGCGGAGCCCGGCCCGGAAGTTCCTTCAACGTTTCGCTCAGGCGAATCGTGTCGTCGGGATTCGGCGCATAGCCGGCCCAATAGTCGAACGTATTCTCACCCTCCGTCTTCGCGTAGAGCGATTTCCCTTCCAACTCATTTGGAACGCGCCAGGCCTGCCCTGTTAGCTTGGAGAGCCAGTCGGCGTAGGATTTCGCCTGCTCGAACGTTATTCCGTTCGCCGGGTAATTTTCCGTGCCAGGCTCGATTTTGTAATTTTTATCGTAGACGGCAAATTGCGCGCGGGTGACTTCAAACCTGCCGATTTCGAGATTGCCGCGCTTGACCACTTCAGGAATCAGAACGGACTTGCCCTTGCCAGCAAATGATGCGCCGTAGAAGGGGCCACTGCGCGCGATCGATTTACCTTTCAACGCGCCATCTAAGGGTGACCCGGATTTCACCGCTTCGTTCGCGGCTGGACCTTCCTTGAAGAAATATCGATCGAACCAGGCAATTTCTTCGTCGATTTTGCGCAGCTGATGGGTCAGCTTGCGCGGGCCGTGAGGCTCTCCTGGGAAAACAACAAATTTCACTGGAACTTTTTCGTGGAATTGCAGGGCACGGAAATAGGACCAGCTTTGCGCCAGAGGAACGTTGGTGTCGGCCGTGCCATGGAAAATCAAAACGGGAGCCTTTACCGTGTCGAGTTTAAAGAACGGAGATTTCTTGATGTACAACTGAGGATCTTCAAACGGCGACTTCCCGAAATAGTAAGAGTCAAAAGAATCGCCGAAATCCACATTGCCCCAATCACTGATCCATTCAATATCGCCCGCGCCAACGCTGGCCACTTTGTAGCGCGAGGGATAGGTCACGAGTAGGCTTGTTGAAAGAATGGAGCCGTTGGACCAGCCAAGCGTGGCCACTTTGTCCGGATCGACCTGGCCCCGGCCGATCAGGTAGTCCACGCCCATGTTAATGTCCGGCGTTTCCAGATCGTAATACTTTCCGCAACAGATCGATTCCGCCCATTTCAGGCCGTAATTGTTACTGCCGTGATAGTTCGGGCGGAGAATGAAAGCGCCACGCTCGGTGAGAAGTGGAATTGGGTAGGCCCAGGACACATTCCAGAAATCCTTGTCCGAGCCCATTGGCCCACCGTGGATCGCAGTGATGAGGGGATATTTCTTGCCCGCTTCATAATGGACGGGGTAGTAGAGAATTCCCTCGACGTCTTCGTCGCTCGAACCCTTCCAGCGGATAATTTCGCTTTTTGCAAATTCGCGATTCTCAACCAGATTTTCATTGAGCTTGGTCAGTTGCACGGGGGAGACAATCTTGTTGCCGTCGAGCTTGGCGCCAAAGATTTGCGGCATCTGGCTGGCTGTCGAATACAAGTACGCAATGGTCTTGCCGTCATCGGTCAATTCATACGTCATGATGTTTTTGGCGTGCTGGCCTTCAAGAGAAGCCTCGCGTTTCCATCTCCAGCCTTCTCCCAATTTTTCGCGGGAGTAGTGAACCGTCTCAAAGCGCACCCCGGCCGCCAGCCCGACAATCAGTCCGTCATTGGTAGGCACCAGCCCCGAACCGATACCGTTTTCCCAATCCAGCGGAACCTCGAAACTCTTGCCGCTCGTCAAATCATAAAAATAGAGTAGTTCGATAGAGGCGGTCAGAAACTTTGGGTCGTGCGAAAAAGGCGCTAGGAAATAAAAACCGGAACAATCCGGTGTCCAATCGAACCGGCTGGGGCGGATTCGGCCTTCCGTAAGGATCTGCTTTTCCGAGCCATCCGCCAGGTTATGCAGAATCGTGACGGGAGGAACTTTCTGGTCGAATGTATAGTGCAGGCTCTGGGCATGCTCCGCCGAAACGATCTTGCCGTCCCTGGAGACTGCCCAATTGCGAATCCAGTCGGTGTTGCTCGTGAGGCGTGTGGTCTTCTTATCCTTTACGTTCATCTTGAAAAGGCGAACCGGAGGTTCGTGCTCGGAATCATCGACAACTTCGGAATCATCTTTCCGTTTTTTCTGAGCTTGTTCGTAAGCGCTGGGATCTTCCTGTGCACTAAAAATAATGGTTTCTTTGTCAAGCCAACCGACTTGACGGGGTGCGCGGATCAGGTCAGAGAGCGGATAAGGCTCGCCGCCGTGCGCACCTATCAACCAGATTTGCGTGCTGGCAGTGTCTGGCTTGGCTTCCGGGCGCGGCTTGTTGCTGAGGAAGGCGATCCATTCGCTGTCCGGAGACCAGGCGAAGGAGGAATTGCTGTTCGCTCCGCGCGTAAGTTGAATTTCGCGAGTTTCCGTAAGGCTGGAAAGATAGATGTTCGATACCCGCGCATCTTTCTCTTTGTCGCTAGTCGAGAGCACCCAGGCGAGCCATTTACCGTCCGGGGAAATCCGGAATTGCTGGATCGTTTCGGTCTGGATGATGTCTTCGGCTGTCCAGGGCTCGGTTTTTGGAGCTGATTTGTTATCATCGGCGGCGCGGGAAGTCAGCAAGCCAAAGCAAAGCGCGAAAAACACGAGTGCCAGAATGCCATTCGGGCGCATGAACCTCACCTTTGATCTGAAGTGCAGCTTGAAACAACTAACTTACCCCACCCTACGCCGGAAAAGCATAGTGCAATTGACGCCGAATGGGAATGGTGTAGGCTCGGTACTCCGAAGGAGAAGGCCAACCATGACCGCTGCCAAACCAGTGTTCAGTAAAGAGACGTTCTCATTTTTGCAGGATCTCAAGCGGAACAACAAAAAGGTGTGGATGGAGGCGAACCGCGAACGATATCAAGCCGCACTCGTCCGGCCCTTCCGGAAGTTGCTGGAAGCGACGAGTCAGCCCATCTTGCAAATAGACGAACGTTTTGATGTGTGCGGCAGGAAAAACTTCTCACGGATCAATCGGGATATACGATTCGCGAAAGATAAGACCCCGTATCGGGCGCAGATGTATCTGAAGTTTTCTGTCCGAGGCAGGGACGAACGGGAAACCGGGGAGTTGTATATTGGACTGTCAGCGGAAACGGTGACCGTGGGATTTCGGATCTATACCGGAGCGAAGCGCAAGGATTCGGCCTTGGCGATGGTTGCCGAACCGAGAGTCGCCAATAATCCCCAGTGGGTGGCGGGGCAAAAAAGAAGGCTGGGAAAGAAATATGAGAGTTACTGGTATGCAATGGAAAAAGGAGAATGGAGGAAGCGAGAAGGCTGGCCGACCGGGGCGGAAGACTGGAAACGTATCCGAGGGTGGATCGTGCGCCGGAAAATGAAGCCCTCGGCAGCGGTTAGGCCCGATTTCCCGAGGGAAGTGGGCAAGGCGCTTCAAGAGGTCTACCCCTTGCTGAAATTTACCAGCTTGGGGGAGTAGCCCGAGAGCTCTCCTACACTATGTTAGTTCTGGCAGTTACCTCGAGAGCCCGGTTTGGGTAGGCTCTGGGGTAAGTCGGGAGCAAGGCCCCTTCGCGCTCAGGGTCGCCTAGCTTGGCTCTGCCCATCCGAGGTTTTGCAGCCGATCAGTTTTGACGGAAAGGAATAGGAGGATGAAGATGAAACGCGCGGGTGCCGCTCTAGTTCTGTTGTGGTTTTTTGTAGCGAGTTTAGTCAGTGCCGATACCCTGAAACTGACAAATGGACAGATAGTTTATGGCGTCTTTATGGGCCGCGCAAACGATGCGATTCAGTTTCTGGGACCCGATGGCACCACAAAGTCGTATCCAACGGCGCAGGTGGCGTCGCTCGCGTTTGGTCCGATTCCCTCTCCCGCGCAACAGGCGGCCATGGCGGCCCCTCCCGTGCCGACCGAAACGACCGTGCCCGTAGGAACCTTTATACTGGTGACGATGACAGAGACCTTGGACACCAGCACAGCGCAGCCTGGTCAGGTCTTCACCGCGACACTGGCCACAAACCTTGCCGCAAATGGATACGTCGTTGCCCGCCAAGGGACGACGGTGTATGGCACGGTGGTGGAAGTCTCCTCGGCGCGGCGCCTGTTCGGCAAGTCAAAAATTTCCCTGCAATTGACGCAGATTGTAATCAATGGAAACCCCGTTCCGATCACCACAGACACGTACGATTCCGATGGAAAGAGTTCCGGCGGGCGTACAGCGCGAAGACTGCTCGGTGGCGCAGGACTAGGCGCTGGCATCGGCGCAATCGCCGGGAACGCGGGGGAAGGCGCAGCGATCGGAGCGCTTTCGGGAGCTTTTTTCTCCGTCATACAGCGCGGAAATCAAGTGCAAATTCCCGTCGAAGCACAGTTGGACTTCACGCTCACGCAACCGGTTACCTTGCCAGTACCCGCGATCCACTGATCGGAATTCAATTCGGAGGTATTTATGAGAAATCGATTCGCAATTGCTACCGCGGCGGCACTGATTCTTTCCTTGGGCATTTGGGCGCAGGAAAAGCAGGTGCAGGACCCGGCCGAGAGCAAACAACTAAACATGCAGGCGTATATCGGGCTGCTGCGGACCGATTTGCAGGTGTCCAAGCGCCTGGTGATCAAGGAATCGATGCAGCTCGATGACAAGCAGGGCGAGCTATTTTGGCCGCTCTATAACCAATATGATGTCGAGCAAACCAAGCTGGCGGACGAAAAATTAGCGCTCATCGAGGCTTACGCCCACGATTTCCTGACAATGAATGACCAAAAGGCTGACCAATTGGCCAACCAGGCGTTACTGCTTGAGGATAAACGGTTGGCATTGCGTAGAAAGTATTACGAGTTGATGAAAAAGTCGCTGCCGACCACGGTCGTCGTGCGATTTTTCCAGTTGCAGAACCAGATCGATCTGATCGTCGATCTCCAGATCGCTTCCCATTTGCCGATCATCGAGGAAGCCCCCCCGAAGCAATAAGCCTACCGGTCCGCAGTTCCAAGCGCATGAAACTTGTCATCGCTCGGCCCGCTCGTATTTTGAGCAGGCGGGGGGATCTGCTCTGCTCCTGATTGAATGCAAAAATTGACGAGCAGCGAAGACTCGCATAGGATGCAGACGCACCCAGCCGGATTCTCCCGACAATTGCGGTATTCTTCGGCGCTGCAACTGGACATGAAGCTTTTGCTGAAAACTCTGGCGTGGATTGCTGTGGGACTGCTCGGTGCAGGCGCGCTTGCCTCGATTGCATTCCATCGCGGCGAGCCCATCAACGCGACTTGGTTTGTAGTGGCGGCAGTCTGTTGCTATGCCGTGGCCTACCGCTTCTACTCTGCGTTTATCGCGGCGAAATTGCTGGCACTCGACAACACCCGTGCCACTCCCGCCGAGCGCCACGAGGATGGCCGCGATTTTGTTCCCACCAACAAATGGGTCCTCTTCGGGCACCACTTTGCGGCTATTGCCGGACCGGGCCCACTGATCGGACCAACGCTAGCCGCACAGTTTGGTTATTTGCCGGGCACCCTCTGGCTGATTTCCGGCGCGGCTCTCGGTGGCTGTGTGCAGGACTTTGTGATTTTGTTCTGCTCGATCCGTCGCGACGGAAAAACTCTGGGCCAGATGGTGCGCGAAGAAGTGAGCGAACGCGGGGGACTGGTTTCGCAGCTCGCGGTGCTGGCGATTATGGTGATTCTGCTTGCGGCTGTAGCCCTGATTATCGTCAACGCACTGAAATCTTCGCCATGGGCCACCTTCACGCTGGCGATGACCGTGCCGATCGCCATGCTCCTTGGCCTCTACCTCCGCTACTTTAGGCCGGGACGTGTGCTGGAAGCTTCGCTACTTGGTGTGACGCTGGTTTTGTTTGCAGTAGTCGCCGGGCAGTGGGTTGCCGATTCGGCTTCTTGGTCCCGGGCGTTCACCCTAACTGGCGCAACATTAGCATTCGCGTTGATCGCCTACGGATTTGCGGCCTCGTCGATGCCCGTATGGCTGCTGCTGGCCCCGAGAGATTATTTGAGCGCATTTATCAAAGCCGGAGCCATTTTTTCGCTAGCGGCTGGAATCCTCGTCGTGCGGCCCCTGGTGCTCATGCCGCCGTTGACAAGATTTGTGGATGGCACGGGTCCTGTCTTTGCCGGCAAAGTCTTCCCATTTTGCTTTATTACCATTGCGTGCGGAGCCGTGAGCGGATTTCACTCTTTGATTGCCAGCGGCACAACGCCAAAAATGATTCAGCGCGAAACTCACGCGCGGTTTATTGGCTACGGGGCGATGCTGCTGGAGTCGTTTGTGGGAGTGATGGCGATGGTGGCCGCATGCGCCATGCCTCCAGGCGTCTATTTCGCGATCAATAGCCCCAGCTCGATTGTGGGATCGGCGCCCGAGATAGCGACTGAGACGATTTCCAGTTGGGGGTATCCCGTAACAGCAGAAACCATGGCCCGACTGGCGCATTCCGTGGGCGAGTTAACGCTCTTCAATCGTGCAGGAGGCGCGCCATCGCTTGCCGTCGGCATGGCGCAGATCTTTTCGAACACCATCGGCGGCGAACGGCTACTGAGTATCTGGTACCACTTCGCAATCATGTTCGAAGCGCTGTTCATACTCACGGTGCTTGATGCCGGAACGCGTGTTGGCCGCTTCATGGTGCAAGAATTGCTGGGACGAGTCTGGAAGCCAATCGGCCGCATGAACTGGCTTCCCGCAATATTGCTGTCGAGCGCCTTGATTGTGGCGTCCTGGGGATACTTCCTCTATCAGGGTGTAGTCGATCCGCTCGGAGGAATTAATTCCTTGTGGCCGCTATTCGGCATCTCCAACCAATTGTTGGCGGCCGTGGCGCTGGTGCTGGCCACGACGATATTGATGAAGATGGGGCGCAGGAAATGGATCTGGGTCACACTGCTGCCCATGACGTGGTTGATCGTTGTGACCATGACCGCCAGTTACGAAAAAGTCTTTAGCCCAAATGCGCGCTTGGGATTTTTGGCAAATGCCGGGGCGCTGGCAGCCCAAATGGCCGCGGGCAAAATCCCCGCCACGAGAATTGCGGAGACCGAGCGCCTCATCTTTAACCAACGCCTCGACGCCGCGGTGACAGTCGTTCTCGCTACCATGATTCTCGTGCTCTTGGGGGAGGCCCTCGTGCAGTGGTATGCGATTTTGCGTAAGAGGACGGAAGTGGTGTTGCGCGAGACTCCTTATGTGGCCTCACAATCGGTGGAGGGCGACTGATGCGAAGAATCGGGAAGCAAGTTCGTGCCAACTGGAACGCTTTGTGGCGCGGAATAAGGCAATGGAGCGGTGACGCCGCGTATGAAACCTACGCGCAATGCGCCGCCCGGAGCGGAAAATCCCCCCAGTTATCGGCTTCGGAATTTTATGTCGAACAGTTGAACCGGAAGTATTCAGGTCCTAGTCGTTGCTGCTGATTGTTCAATTTTCAAATGGAAGATTGCAGACAGAATGGCTTCGGAGTTAAAGTCGAGTTTCAGGCAAACTGCACTGAATCGATGGCTTGCCGAAAGGCCTTCACCGCGGTTGGAGAGGCGGTCGCGCTTATCCTTGGCGTGGCCGCTCTAGAGAAAGTCCTCGCTTAAAATAATCGGACAAATCGAGTTGGTTCGTCAGCCTGCCCTGACCCAGTCACCGGTGACTCTGTTCTGTAGCCCGCACCAAGCAATTGTTTAGCGCGTCAAAGAAGTTCCTGCTCTTCGATAGGTTTCTGCAGCGACACTTTGTGCAAGATTTTCACCTTGTGCTTCCGGATTCCGCTGAGGATGGCTCTTCGCGTTTCCAGTGGCAGCGCTTCGGGCGGAAAGACGCCTGCACTCTCCAGTGGAAAATTCTTGATCACCAGTGCCGCAACGTGAGCCGTGGCGTAAGCGACGGGAGTCGTGAACAGTCCTTGCTGCCGGATCTGATAGAGAGTGGGAAAAATGGCGTCGCTGCGAATCAGCATCGTCCCATCCTCCCGCCCGTGCCGCCCTTCGACCAATACCGTGAAGGCAAATCGAGCGTTTTGCAGAATGCCTCGCTTTATAAGCGATGCGATGGCTCGCGGAGAAGAAGTTTCCGGAAAATGGCGACGGGTCATTCCTCGCGAACGCGAAAGCTTCCCGGCCTTGTGCCAGCGCCGCAGGCGATCGAATTCGTTGCCGCCGATTTTTACTTCGAGGTCCCGCATGGGAACGAAATAGGGGAGCGTTGCGACTTCGTCCTGCGCGGCAAGAACGACGCGTGCGGCGCCGATGGGTTCCGGGAAGCGAAATGTTTCCAGTTCGGAAAATCGCTTGGCAATTTTGAATTTTCCGCCCCGATAAATTCGCGGGTGGGAAATCGCTTCGTCGTAAGCGACCTCAGGTGACCATTGTGAAATCGGATCGGCACTTTCGCTGCTTTCGTACAAATAAATGCGCACGGAATGCACTTCGTCCAGTTGCTCGGCGGCACGTTTGACCAAAAGATTGGTAAGGCCTGGAGCTGCTCCGGTATTAATCAGTGCCGCCCGATTCTTTTCCTTGAATTTCTTGTCGTAGCGCAATTGCTCGGACTTGAATGGATGTCGTGTTAGGTGCGAGCTGAGGTCGACGTAGTGCGCCCGCAAACGGAGCGCCGCGCGCAGTACACGTTCATTGAAGACCGAGGCAGTCGCGTTCACGATGATGTCGCAGCCCTTGGCCGTGCGAACGATCGCGGGAAGATTGCGCGCATTGACTGGCGCAATCGCGATGGTGGACTTCATGCCCAAAAAGCGGCGAGCACGAGCAGCATTGCGATCGCCACACCACACATCATGGCCTTGCCGCTCAAGAAGTTGTGCCAGGAGAGAGCCGGTGGCTCCTGCACCCAGGACGAAAATTCGCATGATTTTAGGAAACTTTAGCACAATCGGTCGCCTTAAATACGGTAGGTGTGCGGCGGGAAGGCCCAATTGCACAACGTTTCCCTGCGGCGTAAACTGAACTGGTAACTCCGACTCTGTGGACCTACGGGAGAGACATCCCACGGCAACAGGGCGAGGCGAGCAGGTAGCAGTCGCCGAGGGTTCAGTTGGAAACGCCTGGGCCTCCCGCTTACGAGCAGAAATGCGCGACGAGCTTGGAAAGGAGCCGATTAGCTGAAAATCTACGGATTTTCGGCGATGGCCCGATTCCATGGCGAATCGGGTTTTTGCTTTTTGGGGTGGTCGCTGAGGGTAGCCTTATCTTGAAGGCGACTGGCCAAGGGGTCAAGCTCGGCGCGGTGTGCGACGTAGTTTTTCGTCAAACAAAGATGAGTCTTTACGACCAATTCGGCCGCCAAATCCTGGACCTGCGGATTTCCATCACCGACCGCTGCAACTACCGCTGCGTCTATTGCCGTTCGGCCGATCCGGAAAATTACCAGGCCCATGACGAAATTTTGAGTTGGCCCGAGCTGGAGCGTTTGGCGCGCATTTTTGTCGGTCTCGGAATCAGAAAGATGCGCGTGACCGGCGGCGAACCGCTGGTCCGCGAAGGCGTGGAAGAGTTTATCGGGCGGCTGAGTGCACTGGGCGTCGCGGATTTGTCGATGACCACCAACGGCCATCTGTTGGCGGAGCGCTGCGAACGCCTGCAAGCCGCGGGTTTGCAGCGAATCAACGTCAGCCTCGATTCGCTTGACCCCATCAAATTTGAGAAGATCGTGCGCGTCCGCTCCTATGACAAAGTAATGCATGGAATCGAGGTCGCGCAGAAAACACGGCTGGCTCCGGTAAAGGTAAATGCCGTGCTTGTGCGTGGGTTGAATGACGACGAAATCGAACCCTTCGCGCTGTTTGCGCGCGAGCGCGGCGTGGTCATGCGTTTCATCGAGTTTATGCCGCTCGATGCCGACCGCCACTGGTCGCGCAATTTGGTCGTGCCTGCGGCCGAAGTGCTCGAGCGCATCAACCGGCAGTGGCCACTTGAACAGATTCCCCACAATCAGAGCGAAACCGCACGCAAGTATCGCTTCCGGGATGGAGCACCGGGAGAGATCGGTTTAATTGCTCCGGTGACCCAAGCATTCTGCGGTCATTGCTCGCGCATCCGCCTCACCGCTGACGGTAAACTCCGTACCTGTTTGTTCAGCAAAGACGATCACGACATGCGTGGCTTGCTACGGGGCAAGGCAAGCGACCGACAAATCGAGGATTGGATCAAATCGGTAGTCATGGAAAAGGAGGAAGGGCACCGGATCAACGAGCCGGGATTCCTCCCACCCTCGCGCACGATGGTTTTTATCGGCGGATAAGACACGGAGCAAGTTTGCTTGGGGGAGAAGTAAGCTCCGCTGCCCAGCTGGCGGCGTTTCAAAGCAATTCTGGTAAATCTCACCAAAAGGCTTAAAATTCATCTAGGACGCTAACCCGGGAGCAACGACGAGTAACAAACATGCCGAGCCTCACGCAAATTTCGAAAAGCTCATTAGCCGGAACCGCCCAACCGGCAACCCTGCTCGCGCCCGAAATTGAAAAGGGCGTTGGCTGCGACTTCGACTCTTATTTACTCGTCCCGGACAACACCCTGGACGATCGCATCGCGGCGGCAAAGGCGAAACTCGGCAAAGACGTTGTGATCTTGGGCCATCACTACCAGCGCGATGAAGTGGTGAAATTCGCTGATTTTCGCGGTGATTCCTTGAAGCTTTCGCAGCAGGCTTCCGAGACAAATGGAAAGTACGTGGTCTTCTGCGGCGTGCACTTTATGGCGGAAAGCGCGGACATCCTGCGGCGGGATAAGCAGATTGTGGTTCTGCCGGATTTAAGCGCGGGCTGCTCCATGGCGGATATGGCTGATATCGGTCAGGTGGAAACCTGTTGGAGCGAACTGGACGAGGTGCTCGATAGTAGCAAGATTATTCCGGTCACCTACATGAACTCCACGGCGGCGATCAAATCGTTCACGGGCGAACACGGCGGCTCAGCTTGTACCAGTTCCAACGCCGAAGCAGTGATGAGGTGGGCGTTCACGCGGGGCGAGAAAATCTTGTTTTTGCCAGACGAGCACTTGGGACGCAATACCGGTTACCGCATGGGAATCCCGCTCGACAAAATGATCGTCTGGGATCCCTACGAGGAAAGGGGTGGTAACGCCCCGGAAGATTTGCGCAACGCTCGAGTGATTTTGTGGAAGGGATACTGCTCGGTGCACCAGCGGTTTTTGCCGGAGCATGTGGTCCGCGTACGCCAAGAGCATTCGGGAATTCGCGTCATCGTTCATCCGGAGTGCCGCTTCGAAGTAGCGCAAATGGCCGACGAGATAGGCTCGACTGAGGGCATCATTCGTTCCATCCTAGCTTCGCCTGCGGGCAGCCAATGGGCCGTTGGCACAGAATTGCATCTGGTGAACCGGCTGGCGAAAGAATTACCGGACCGCAAGGTTATCTCTCTCGATTCCAGCATGTGCGTTTGCACCACGATGTTTCGCATCACCCCGGCGCATTTACTGTGGGCGCTCGAAAATCTTGCCGCGGGCAAGGTGGTGAATCAGATTTCCGTGGATGAACGCACCCGGCATTTCGCAAAGATTGCGCTGGACAGAATGTTGTCTCTCAATTGATCTGGGGAACGGGTTAGAGAGCGGGACGGAGCACGCATGGCTGACAATGACGACGAACAGGATGAGCTGCCAGAGCCAGAGGCCCCGCAGCGGTTATTTTCGCTGACCGAAGCGGAACGAACACGCCGCGAGTTGGAACCGTTTTTGATTGAAGCGATTGACGCGCGCAAAAAAGTTGCGGAACTCGAGCAGGATTTACACGCGGTCTCCACGCGCATTCTGATGATGGGCGGCGTCCTCGTGCCCTACGCGAAGTTGGCGCAGAAAAGAATGGAGCATCAGGCTCTGGCCGAAGTCATGAAATCGAATCTGGAAAAAATACTTGCCACCGGTTGCTTGATCAAGGATTTGGATGTGGGACTGCTCGATTTTCCTTCGGTGATCAACAACGAGGAAGTTTATCTTTGCTGGAAACTTGGCGAGGACCGGATTCGCTATTACCACCGTCAGGACGAAGGTTACGGCGGCAGAAAGCCGATCGACCCGCGCGATTTGGGTCCCGGCGATCAGGTTCAATAAGTCCTCGGGGATCTCTCTGCCCTCTCTGCTCGATCTTTCTCTTCGGAATCCGTTCTTCTCCAATATTGTTCCATAAAGGGGAGTGGCTGAAAAAATGACCGAGAATAGACTGAAAGACTCCGCCAGCCCCTATCTTCGTTCCGCCGCACATCAACCGATCAATTGGTACGAATGGGGCGAATGCGCCTTCGAAGAAGCCAAATCGACCGACAAACCGATTCTCCTCGATATCGGGGCGGTCTGGTGCCACTGGTGCCACGTGCTTGACCGGGAGAGCTACGAGAGTCCCGAGATCGCAAAAATTATCAACGAGTATTTTGTCCCGGTAAAAGTGGATCGCGACGAACGTCCCGACGTCGATTCGCGCTACCAGTCCGCGATCAGCGCCATTAGTGGCCAAGGGGGTTGGCCGCTTACGGGCTTCCTGATGCCCGATGGAAAGCCCTTTTATGGCGGCACGTATTTCCCGCCGGAAGATCAGGGCGCCCGCCCGGGATTTCGCCGCGTGCTACTGGCTGTCGCCAACGCCTTCAAAAATAAGCGCGACGATCTCACGAAGACGGCCGTCGCCGTCTCCGAAGCCGTGACCAAGGCCGAAGCGTTCTCCGGCGCCCGCGGCGAATTTACCATCGGCATAGTCGAAGCGCAGTTAAGCTCAATCACGCAGTTGTTTGATCTCCGCAATGGAGGATTCGGGACAGCTCCGAAATTTCCGCACGCTTCGGCGGTCGATTTAATTCTGGAGCGTCACCGCCAGACAGGCCAAAAGCATCTCCTCGCGATGGCAGAAACGACGCTAGAAAAAATGGCCAAGGGCGGTGTCTACGACCAGCTCGCCGGTGGCTTCCATCGCTATTCCGTCGACGAACGCTGGCTCGTGCCGCACTTCGAGAAGATGAGCTACGACAATTCCGAACTGCTCAAGAATTATCTGCACGGTTGGCAGACCACCCAGGATCCGATTTTGAAGACAACCGCTCTGGGGATTATCAGCTGGGTAAATGAACTGCTCTCCGATCAGGAATTGGGCGGATTCTATGGCAGTCAGGATGCTGATTATTCGCTCGACGACGATGGTGACTATTTCACTTGGACAGTAGAAGAAGTAAGAAGCGCCCTAACGAGTGAGGAAGCCCGCGTGATGGAGCTGTATTACGACGTCGAACCCCACGGCGAAATGCATCACAATCCTGCAAAGAATGTTCTGTGGATTGCGCGAGACGCCACGGAAATTGCGCGCACGCTCGGCATTGCAGAAAGCGTGGTCGGCCAGACGATTGCCAATGGCAAAGAGAAAATGCTCAGGGCGCGGCTCCGACGACCGACTCCTTATATTGATAAGACGATGTACGTCAGTTGGAACGCCATGTTTGTCTCTGCGTACCTTGACGCGGCGAATCTTTTGCCGGGACCTAGTAGTGCAAACTGCCGATCGTTCGCGGTCAAAACGTTGGACCGCATGCTCCAGGAGGCATGGGGCGACGACTCCGGATTTGCCCACCGCATCGGCGGACCGGCGCTGCGGGGCTCGCTCGACGATCAAGTGTTTGGCGTTCTCGCGCTGCTTGACGCCTATGAAGCGACTCTCGACGGCAAATATTTTCGCGCGGCGCAACGCACAATGGATATTGTCATTGAAAAATATGGCGACACCTCTTGCGGAGGATTTTTCGACCGCGCTTCCGATGCTCCTCCCATGGGTGGCCTGGAGGTTCGCCGCAAACCGTTCCAGGATTCGCCCACACCTGCTGGAAATTCCGTGGCTGTGATTGCACTCACGCGCTTGCATGCCTACACCGACCTCCAGAATTACGTTGACTGGGCGAAAAAGACGCTGGACAGCTTCGCAGCAGTCGCCCCCCAGTACGGAATGTTCGCGGCCACATACGGCCTGGCGGCTATCTTGTTTGCCGAGCATCCAACGCAGGTGGTCATCACTGGCTCCCTAGGCGACCGAAATGCGCAGAAGCTCGAAGAAGCGGCACACGGCGTGTTTCGCTTCGGCAAAGCCGTTCTGCGCGTAACGCCAGAGACTTCGCTGGGGAATTTGCCCGGAGCCCTCGAAGCAACGTTGCCCCATTTGCCCATGGACAAGGCTGCTGCGCTTGTCTGCTCCGGCAGCGCGTGTCTGCCGCCAGTTGCCGATGCGGACTCACTCCAGAAAATATTGCGCGGTGGCGCTGCGGGAATCGCGGCGCGCTAGGGAAAAAGCGGAACTCTCTTCCGCTCCCGACTTATTTCTTCGGGCACGATTCTGGCGGCACCAATCCATTCAAGCGGTAGTACACCACAATCTGCCCGTAGTGCTCGTTGGCGTGGGCAATCAAGTCGTACCCCAGCACATCGGTCCGATACATCTGCGAACCAAGCTGCACTGGCTTGGCCATCCCGGCATCGCCCTGCGCCTTGATCAGTTCCGCGCCTTCATCAAAACACTTCTTCACAAAGGCCACTACTTGCGCTCGCGTCTTCAGTTGCGACATATCGGGATCGTCCTTCGGCAGCGGCTTTCCGAGTACTGGATTAATGAAGTAATACTGACCTTGGGCGGCGTGCAACAGCTGGCCGACCCACGAGCGCATCTCGGGCTTCGGCTTGTAGTCGTATTTGTCTTCGGGCATGTCTTCCGCAATCGCAATCAGCCTTCGCCCAATGTCATTCCATTCTTCCAACAGGGCAGCGGAAGGCCCCGCAGCAGGCTTGGGAGCCGCGGCGGGCTTCATATCTTGCGCGCGAGACGGCAAAGCTGTAGAACACGCAGCCATCAGTACGGCCACGATGAATGTGAATCGTTTCATTCTCTTCTCCTTAAACGAGGCTAGACAGACCGAAGGATCCCCAATACCTCATTAGAGACGCAAATGAGTGTTGGAAGTTTCCGCCATACCGCACCGCGAAGCAAGCGGCTTGGGTAGGGCAGACATCGTACGACGATAGGAAGGGGGTTCAAGCTCGGAAACTGGGAGCGAGGAGCGGTATCCCGAGGCCAGTTTACTCGCTGTAAGCACCGGGCGATCTCCCCGGATAGATTGCTCAGGGCATGGTAAGCTTAAGAGATGCCGCTGAGGGGGCCGTGGAATTCACCTGGGTATTGACGCGCTTCGTTGTGCTTCTGGCGATCATGACGCTGCTTTTTCGTTCGCAGCGGTTCTGGTACCGCGGGCTGTGGAGAGTTACCTCGCACTGGGGCCGGATTTGGCTGCGGGTTGGCGTGCGAGTGATCTACTTGTCGGGCTGGGTGGCCATTATTCTGGCCCTAGCCGATGGCCTCCGCCAGGACCACGGACGAATTTTGCCGAATCACTCTCCTGTCGCCTCGCTTACCGGCCTTTGGTTTGCCAGCGCCCTCGCTGGTTATCTGGCCGTGCAAGCGGTGCACGCCATTGAATGGGTTTGGCACAGGGTCCATAGAAAAACTGCCGCGATCCACGCTTCCAGGCCAAGCGCGCTCGCCACTCACCATCCCACCGTCCCGGATTTTGTACCCGATCCTTCCCGCCGTACCTTCTTCCGCACCGCAAGCGTCGTTGCGGGAGCCGCTCCGTTTCTGGGCGTGATGTATGGCTATGCGGCCGAACGCTTGCGCTACGAAGTGCGCCGCATTGAAATTCCCCTCTCCAACTTGCCTTCGCAAATGGACGGCATGAGCATTGCCCAGATCAGCGACATTCACTTGAGCGGCTATATGACCCGCGAATCGGTTCGCCGCGCCGTCGATATGGCGAACGATCTCGGTGCCGATCTCGCTGTTGTGACTGGAGATTTGATTACCGGCATCCACGATCCACTCGCGGATTGCGTCGACGAAGTGCGCCGTCTCTATGCGCCGCTCGGTGTTTACGGCTGCAATGGCAATCATGAAATCTACGCGCGCGCCGAGGATTTGGCTGAAAAACTTTACCAGCAGGCTGGGATGAAAATGCTGCGCCGCGAAAGCGCGGTTATCCATTACAAAGGCGGCCAACTTAACCTGATTGGCGTCGATTACCAGCGCGAACGCATGCCCAGCGGACGCAAACTACAGCTGCTGGCAAATGTCGAGCCCCTCGTGCGCCGCGACATGCCGAACATTTTGCTTTCCCATAATCCCAACGCATTTAATCGCGCAGCAGAGTTGGGCGTCGAATTGACCCTCGCCGGCCACACCCACGGCGGCCAAGTGAAAGTCGAGATTCTAGATGTTAGCCTGAGCCCGGCGCGGTTCATCACCGATTACATCGCTGGCCTCTATCACCGCCCCTTCTTAATGCCCGACGTGCCAATACGCATGGGTGAAACCATCAAGCTTATGCCAATCGCCCCCAACGGCTTGTCGGCCTTGTACGTTAACCGAGGCTTGGGCACCGTTGGCGCCCCGGTTCGCCTTGGCGTCCCTCCCGAAATCACTCACATCGTTCTTCGCCGCGCCTGAGCGTGCCCTGCAGTTCACCCCTTCGGGTGGAATTTTCTTCTCGGTAGTCAGTTCTGTAAGGCCTCGTCCACCATTCTGAAGTAGTGAACCGCTAAAGGCCTACACGCTCAGAACCGGAATCGGAACGGCGCAAATAATTCCGTACCCGTGCGTGCGCAAATTCCCTCCATACGGGTAACTGCCGGTGACCAGCAAATCCGCATTGGTCCGCTCTACAGCCTGACTGAGAGTCTTCGGCACGTCACCGCTGCCGATGAAAACTTCTGCCTTGATGCCCGTGTCTTGTTCAAGTCTTGCCACCCGCCGGGAAGCGTCCCGAACCAGCGCCTCTTTCCATTCCTGGTCTTCGTGCCAGCCGCCTGGTCCCCAAATGTTTACTCCCGCCGTAACATGTGCCACCGTAAGCCGTGCATTAAACTCGGAGGCCATCCGCGCGCCCCATAACAGCGACTTGTCACTTCGCGGACCCAGATCAACGGCGCTTAGGACGCTGCGAATGGCAAATGGCTCGGCCGGTCGAGTGGGTTCTGCCAAATCTTCGATGTGCGCGCCGGTCCAGAGCGGGCACTCCGCCCGGCCAAACACTCCTGCCGTCACCGAACCCAGCAGAAATTGCTCGAACGTGAACCCGTGCGACGGCATCATGATCAAATCCACCTTTTCGGTTTGCGCCTGCCGCACGATCGATGCGGCCGGATCGCCGCCGTCCAACAGGCACTGGATCGCCAGTCCCTCTAGTTCCTTGGCAAGCGATGTGTCCTTCGCGTGTTGCGCTGCTCGCTCAACTTCCGTCAGCATGGGCCATTCTACCGGCCCACTCCCGGGCCGCGGAACTCCTGCTCTGTGACTGAGTTCCGTCACGACGTGCAGCATTACGATCTGCGCCTTGAAATGTCGCGCCAGCATGGCAGATTGATGGATCACGCCCAGCGAAACATTCGGATAATCGATCGGCAGAAGAATTTTCTTGATGCTCGACATCTCGCATTTATCGTATTCCTCTCTAGCCACCAGCACAATCATTGACCTCAGTCGCGCCAGTCGGCTGTCACTCCCGATGGAACGCTTTAAACCGGAATGAGTAGCCCACGCCAATAAAATGATCCACGGCGGCCGGCGTCAATCCCACGCCGATGTGAAAATCCAACTGCTGCTGTTGCCGCTTTCCGAGCTTCAGCGCTGATCCGAAGTGAATCAACTGCCGTGTCCCCCCGCGCTCCGGAAAGTCGCCCACGTATTCGACAAACGCATCCCACGGCCCGGTCAATTGGCGGTCTAGTAGAAACGTGGCTTCACCCGTCAGATTGTGCGAGTGCTCCTCTGTGGGGCCATACAAGGAAAGCATTCCCGCCGCCGTCCATTTGGAAGACAGCGCGCGCGACCACGCCACCTGCAAGCCGGGATCGTATCCGCCACTCGATACGCGGTTTGCTCCGGTCGGGAAGCTCACAAACACGGTTGCGGACACATCGAATTTTCCGGGCAACGGACCAAGCTGCTCTTTGAATCCCAGCGCCAGGTCGCCGAATCCCGATCCAACACCGCTGCCGCTCAAGTTGTAGTAATAATCTGGCACGTACAGCCGCAATTCGGTCCTCTGTAGAATTCCAAAACGCACTAAAGTTTCAGACCCGTCGGCAATGTTCTGTCCTTGATTGTTTGTTGCCAGGAAGCCGTTCTCAGCCTGAAGGCTGCCCACCGGCACGACAATACTGGAGTTGGTTACCGCTGGCCGATCCGTGGCGATCGGGGGTGTTTCTGGCGCGCTGGTGGTCGCAGCCTGCTCCTGGCCACGGGTCGGCAGAAGTCCTACAAAGAGGAGTGTCAGCAGCGTGGGGGCAAGACGAGTGAGCATTGTTGGTTGAGGTCTCACGTATCCGCCTTTTCGATGAAAATTGATTTCCTGAAGTAGCAAGCTTTCGTTGATGGCGACGAAAATAACACAAGTGTTTCGTTTTGGGGTTACCGACTGTCGACTGTTGACTACCGACCAGCGACTACAAACTGCCAACTCCCTGTTACAATCCTCCACGAACCGAAGGTAGCGATGCCAAGAAAACCGACCACAAAAAGAGCGCGGCCCGCGAAAGGAAGGTGCGCTCCAAAAAACGTAGAGGAATATCTTGGGTGCGTGCGGGAGCCTGCACGCAGCACCGCGTTTTCCAATCACTGCAGTTTGTTCCCGACCGCGGCCGTGATTAGAGAGTTCAAAAATGAACTGCAGGGCTACTCGATAGCAAAGGGCACCATCCAGTTTCCTGCGGATAAGCCGTTGCCGGCTGTACGGGTAAAAAAATGGTGAAGGCGCGAGTGGCGCAGGTCGAACAGAAGGGATGAAAATTCGAGAAACAAATTATTGGCTGGGGACGGTGGCGTCTCCTGGGCACAGGTCTGCCGAGGCTCTGCCGCAGCAGGTGGAGGTGGCGGTCGTTGGCGCGGGATTCTGCGGGCTCTCGGCGGCTCGCGCGCTAGCCAAGCGCGGCGTGCAGACCGCGGTGCTCGAAGCAGAGACGGTAGGGTGGGGAGCGAGTTGCCGCAATGGCGGAATGGTGCTCAGCGGGATGAAGCTGCCGGTGCCGACGCTCGTTGGCCGCTATGGACGCGACCGGGCGCAGCGGATGTATGCGGCGTCGCTCGAGGCGATTGACCTCGTGCAGCAGATCGTGCGGGAGGAAAGAATTGAGTGCAGTTTTTCGCGTTGCGGGCATCTGGAAGTGGCCTGCAAACGCCCACATTTTGCCGACTTCGCGGCGGCGGCGGCGGAGATCAAGCGGGAGTTCAATCACGAGCTGCGGCTTATTCCGAAAGAAGAGCTGCGCGCGGAGATTGGATCGGACATTTATTACGGCGGGATGGTGGATGAATCCAGTGCTAGCGTGAATCCGGCGCAGTATGTCGCGGGACTGGCGCGGGCGGCCGAGCGGGCCGGTGCGTGTTTGTGCGAGCACGCGCGGGTGACCAGCGTGAAGCGGGAAGTCTTAGGAGGCGGCGGTGGGGCTGCCGCGGGTCGAAACTTTCGCGTAGAGACGGTGCGCGGAACTTTGTACGCGAAGGAAGTGGTGCTTGCGAGCGGGGCGTATACGACCGAGGCGACGCCTGCGCTGCAAAAAAAGCTGATACCGATCGGGTCGTACATCATTGCGACCGAAGTACTACCTGCCGAGCTGGCCCGGGAACTGAGTCCACGGAACAGAATGATTTATGACTCGAAACATTTTCTGCACTACTACCGCTTGACGCCGGATAACCGGATGCTGTTTGGCGGGCGCGCGGCGTTTTTCCCGGAGTCGCAGAACACGGTGCGGGAGAGTGCCGAGCTGCTGCGGCGCGGAATGCTGGAGGTGTATCCCCAACTGCACGACGCGAAGGTGGAATTTGTGTGGGGCGGAACGTTGGATTTTGCGTTCGATGTGATGCCGCATTCGGGAAAGATTGACGAGATGCACTTCGCAGTGGGATTCGCGGGGCACGGAGTGGCGGCGGCAACGTGGATGGGCGCGAAATTGGCGAGCGTGATTTGCGGCGATAGGAATGACAATCCATTCTCGAAAATAACGTTTCCCGGCGCGCCGGTAGGGCTCCGCAGCGGAAACACCTGGGCGCTGCCTCTGGCCGGCGCGTATTACAAGATGCTGGATTGGTTGACGTGATGAGGTGCCGGAGAACCGGGGAAAGGATTTAACTCGGTGAGGGGGGAGAAGAGAGAGGTCAGGTCACAAGGGACTTGAGTTTCGGAAAGAGGAAATACATGAGCACGCCAAACAACACCGGCAGGGGACCCCACTTCAGCGCGAACGGGTCGCTCGAGAGCAGTGCCAGGATACCCATGGCGATGGGCGCGAGTACGACGTAGACGAGCCCGGCGCTTCCCCAGGGAATGACGAACGGGCGCTTCATCTCAGGAAATTTTTTGCGAAGCTGCCACACGGAGAGCACCGTCAGCACGGTGACGAGCGTGCGCAGCCAGACGTACACCGTGAGCAATTGCGCGAGCGTGTGGAACGCGAGGAGCGCATAGATGGCCGAGGAAATGAGAATCGCGACCCACGGCGTTAGGAACTTCGGATGCTTCGCGGCGAACATCGGAGGGAGGTAGCCGTCTTCTGCCATCGCCGAAGGCATGCGCGTGCTAGTGAGAATGGTTGCGTTGAGCAGAGAGACGTTGCCGAGCATCGCGGCGAGGGTCATGAGAAAGCCGAGCCAGCCACCGCCAATTAATTTTGCGGCGGTGGAGAGATAGGCGGTGCTCCACTGCTGCCAATTGCCTAGCGCCGCCAGCGAGAAAAGAGCAGGGAGGAAATATACCGCGACAGAAAGCGGCACGACGATGGCGAGCGCCAGTGGATAACTGCGCTGCGGATTGTCGATCTCTTCGGCGACGCTCGAGCATTGTTCGTACCCGGAGTAAAGCCAGAGACCGAGAGCAAGGCCGACACCGAAAACCTGGAACGGCGGAACGCGCGGCGGGGTGAGCGGATGAAATGGATTGTGATGCCACTCGGTAGCAGCGATGACAGAGAGAAGTAAAACAGGAAGGAGAACGGAGAATTCGAGAATCGTGGAGGCCGCGCCGACCATTTGGATACCGCAAATGTTGATATACGCGACGACGGCGATGAGCGCGACGGAAACGGCATAATGCTTCCCGCCCGTGAGCGCTGGAAAGTACATCGCGAGATAATCGCTGAAGAGAACGGCGTAGCTGGCGCCGAGAAGCCAGGAAGCCGTCCAGTTCCACCAACCGGCGAGGAAGCCCCAGAAATTTCCATAGCCGGCGCGCACCCAGCGGTAGAATCCGCCTTCGACGGGCATCGCGGTGGTGAGTTCCGCGGTAACCAGTGAAACGGGAATGCACCAGAAAAAGGGAATGACCAGTAAATAGATCAGCGTCAGGCCCGGGCCGCTGGTCGTGACCATTTCTTCCATACCGAACGGGCCACCCGTTGTGTAGGCAAACATCACAAAGACGAAGTAGAGGAGCCCTGCTTTTTTTGCGGCGCAACCGGCTTGCGCGCGAGACTGAGCTTGGCTGTGGCTTTCGGTCAACGTTAACCTTTGCTGTGAATTGCTGATTGAGCTGGCAACGGTGCGGGTAATATCCTACAACGCCAGGGGTTGCTGGACTTGCGGGAAGATTTGAAGGAAACTCGCGGCGCTCGGGAGATTGATCGCGGCGAAAGATTTGGTCGTGAAGCAATGGTTTATATCGTAATGGGAGTGGAAGGGTCGGGGAAGACGACCGTTGCGAAGTTGCTGGCCGAGAAGTTGCGATGGGTGTTCCTCGAGGCGGACCAATTCCATTCGGAGGTGAATAAGGAAAAGATGAGTAAGGGCATTCCCTTGACAGATGCGGACCGGATGCCATGGCTGAACGCGATGCACGCGGAGTTGCTGAAAGAGAATGCCTTGGGAAACAATGTAATTCTGGCGTGCTCGGCGTTGAAGACCGAATATCGGATGGTTTTGGGCGCGGGATTGCCGGTGAGATACATCTATTTGAAAGGGAGTTTCGAGCTGATCCAGTCGAGGCTAAAGAATCGGCATGGACATTTTGCGGGCGAGGCGATACTGGCGAATCAGTTTGCGGTATTGGAAGAGCCGGAGAACGCGATTGTGGCGGATGTCACGCCGCCCCCGGAACAGATTGTAGCTGGAATTTTGGCAAAGATTCGGGAAGAGATGGGCGCCAAGTGAAAGTTTCGGCTGAAGCTTTCAACGTACTGCTGGGGAAAATCCGCTGGGAGCTGCTGCCATTTCTTTTTCTGCTCTACGTGGTGGCTTATCTCGATCGAATCAACGTGGGATTTGCGGCGCTGCAGATGAAGGATCAGTTGAAATTCAGCGACACGGTGTATGGATTGGGCGCGAGCATTTTCTTCGTGGGATATTTTCTGTTCCAGGTGCCGAGTAATTTGATGCTGAGAAAGTTCGGCGCGAGGCGGTGGATCGGGTTGCTGATGGTGGCATGGGGAACGATTTCCTGCTCGATGCTGTTGATTGGATCGGCGCGGTCTTTTTTTGCTTTGCGGTTTTTGCTGGGGGCGGCGGAGGCGGGATTTTTTCCCGGGGTGATTTTTTATTTGCGAAGCTGGTTTCCACCGTCGGCGCGGGCTGGCGTGGTTGCGTTATTTATGACCGCAGGGCCGATTTCTGGATTGATCGGCGGGCCGATATCGGGATTTCTGCTGGATTGGAACCAGAAGGCATCGCTGGCAGGATGGCAATGGATGTTTCTGATGGAAGGATTGCCTGCGATTGGATTGGGGATCGCAGCGTATGTGTTTTTGAGCGACAGTCCGGAGACGGCCAAGTGGCTGTCGGCCGAGGAAAAGCAGCAACTCAGGAATATCTTGGACGCGGAGGAGAGCCGGCCGGGACAGACGATTGCCGAGACAGGGCGATCATGGTTGTCGAATCCGAATTTGTGGGGCTTCGCGCTGGTTTATTTTGGATTGAATACGTGTACCTATAGCGTGAGTTTGTGGCTGCCGAGCGCACTGAAGTCGGTGAATATTTCCGTTTTTTCGAACTTGATGCTGGGATTCGTTTCGGCGATACCGTATCTAGTCGCGGTGGTTTTGATGGTGCTGGTGGGAGCGCACTCGGATAAACAGTTGGAAAGAAGATGGCACATTGCGGTTTCTGCTTTTGTGGGCGCGGTTGGATTGCTTTCTGCAGGATATTCGACGGCAACGTGGGTGAGCGTGGTGGCATTCGGGTTGGCCTTGGCGGCGTCCTCGTCGATGACTGGACCGTTCTGGGCGATGGCGTCAGGGAGTTTGACGGCGGCGACCGCGGCTCCCGCGATTGCGGTGATTAATGCGATTGGGAACTTAGGAAGTGGATTTGGCCCCTATTGGATTGGGTATTTGAGGGATGTAACGGGTAGTTTTCGTGGGGGGTTGACGAGCGTAGCCGGATTGCTGTTTTTGGCCGGGGTGATTGTGATGGGTTTGGATCGCAAGGGCGGGAAAGAAATCAGACCGGGGTAGGAACCAGGGCGGAACACAGAGGGGACAGAAGAGAAAGTTACACAGGGAGAGGTTGCGGTAGAGGGCGGGACAGTAAATAATCTCGAGACTGCTTAGGGAGACATCTTGAAAACTTCGACTCGCGGGATGGTTTGGGCTGGAATTGTATCCGCGGCCATTACGATCACACCTTTGAAATCGCATCTGACGGCGGATGAGACGCCGCTCTATGGATATTCCGCGGAGTCTTCCCGCTTGGAACGGCAGTGGGAAGAGAAGATGCGGGCGATTCCGAACCCCGACAACCTTCGGGAGTACATGCAGCGGTTGTCGGCGCGGCCGCACAATGTCGGGTCTCCGTACGACCGGGACAATGCGGAGTGGATTGCGGCGAAGTTCAAGGAATTTGGGCTCGACACGCATATCGAGACCTTCAACGTTTTGTTTCCCACGCCGAAAGAGCGACTGGTGGAACTGGTAGAAGGCGGCCCGCATTTCACGGCGAAATTGCAAGAGCCTCCGGTGAAGGAGGATCCGACTTCGCTCCAGACGGCCGAGCAATTGCCGACCTATAACGCGTATTCGATTGACGGTGATGTGACCGGGCCGCTGGTGTATGTGAATTATGGTTTGCCGGAAGATTACGAGATTCTGGAGCGGCGTGGTATTTCGGTGAAGGGCGCCATCATTATTGCGCGCTACGGTCATTCGTGGCGCGGGATCAAGCCACAAGTTGGCGCGGAACACGGGGCGATCGGATGCATTCTTTATTCCGATCCGCGGGACGACGGCTATGCGGGCGGGGAGGTGTTTCCAAACGGGCCGTACCGGCCGAGGGACGGAGTGCAGCGAGGAAGCGTGCAGGACAGTTCGGTTTTTACGGGCGATCCGTTGACGCCGGGAATTGGCGCGACGGCCGATGCCAAGAGATTGGCGATCAAAGACGCGCAATCGTTGACGAAAATCCCGGTGCTTCCGATTTCCTATGGGGACGCACAGCCGCTACTGGAGGCGATCAGTGGACGCGTGGCGCCGCGCGCATGGCAAGGCGGCTTGCCGATTACCTATCGATTAGGACCCGGAGCGGCGAAAGTTCACCTGAAGATTTTTTCGAACTGGGATATCAAGCCGCTCTATGACGTGATCGGGAAACTTCCCGGTTCGACGAATCCCAATGACTGGGTGATTCGCGGGAATCACCACGATGCTTGGGTGAATGGCGCGGAAGATCCAATTTCCGGAATGGTGACGGTGCTCGAAGAAGCGCGGGCGCTCGGCGAATTGGTGAAGCAAGGATGGAAGCCGAAGCGGACGATTATTTATTGTGCTTGGGACGGAGAAGAGCCGGGCTTGTTGGGATCAACAGAATGGGTGGAGACGCACGTGGAGGAATTACGGAAACACGCCGTGATGTATGTCAATTCGGACAGCAACTCGCGTGGATATTTCGAACTGGAGGGATCGCACTCGCTGGAACATTTTATCAATGACGTGGCGAGAGATGTGCAGGACCCAGAAACGAAGTTGAGCGTTTGGAAGCGATTGCAGATGAAACAAATTGCCGACGCGAAATCCGCGGATGCACGGAGCGAAGTTCGCAACCGGCATGATTTGCGACTGGATATGCTGGGCGGTGGGTCCGACCATGCGCCCTTTATTAATTTTGCGGGCGTGGCATCGTTGGGGATTGGCTTTGGCGGGGAGGATGGTGGAGGGATTTACCACTCGATCTACGATGATTTCTACTGGTACACACATTTCAGCGACACGACTTTTGTGTATGGAAAGGCGTTGGCGCAGGCCGGGGGGACGTCGATCATGCGGATGGCGGATGCCGATCTGCTGCCGTTGCAATTCACCGATTTTGCCGACGACGTCAAGATGTACGTGGCGGAAGTAAAAAAGTTTTCCGTAGAGCAACGGGAAGAGATACGGCGGAAGAATCTGGAGATTAATGATGGGATATATGAGGCGACATCAGATCCGAAACTGACGTGGGTGACGCCCAAGACGGAGGAGTTGCCGCCGTTCATTAATTTTGCGCCACTGGATAATGCGGTGGAGTCACTCGCGAGGAGTTCGACGGATTATCAGAAGGCGCTTGAGAAGGCCAGTGCAAATGGTGGCGCGGTGTTGGCGGCAAATTCGATCGCGGAAGTGAATGCACTTCTCCTCGAGAGCGAGCATAAGTTGACGACGCCGGAAGGATTGCCGGGACGGTTCTGGTACAAGCATGAGTTGTATGCCCCGGGCGTGTACACGGGATATGAAGCGAAGGCGATTCCGGCGGTGAGGGAAGCGCTTGAGCAGAAGAGATGGAAAGAAGCGGAAGAGGCGACGGCCCGAGTGGCAAAGGTGCTCGAGGATGAAGCGCAGTTGATAGCGGAGGCGGCGGGGAAGCTGGGAGCGATGAAGTAGGCGGGAAAAGGAATGAACAGCAGGAGGGTGGATCCGAGAAGACCCAAAGATCTATCGCATAAAAGGCGGCGCTTCGGTCGGAATGTTTCAAGGATGTCGGCCGGGCTAGAGATCGGCATCTATCGATAGGAGAGAGTTTATTCCTTCTTATAATCTGGCGATCGTTGGGTTTGGGCATGTGGGGCGGGCACTGCTGCGGTTGCTGATCTCGAAAGAGACGGAATTGCGGCGGAAATATGATGTGCGCTGGCGGTTGACGGGAGTTGCGTCGCGCAGGATTGGATGGGTTGCGAATGCCGATGGGTTGAATCCGATTGCGACCCTGGGAGGACATTTTCCTTCGGCCGTACCGACTGCGCGAAACGTGCGGGAATGGATCGAACTAGCAAAGGCGGATGTCCTGTTTGAAGCAAGTTCGCTGGATTCGCAGACGGGGCAGCCGGCTATCGATCACATTGTGGCGGCGCTGGAGTACGGCGCGCATGCGATTTCCGCGAACAAAGGGCCGATCGTATACGCGTACCGTGACCTGCTAGCGCTGGCAAAAGAAAAGGGACGGCGATTTCTGTTTGAATCGACGGTGATGGATGGCATGCCGATCTTTTCGCTGTTTCCGCTGGGATTGCCGTTGGCGGACTTACAAGGATTTTCGGGGGTGCTGAATTCGACGACGAATGTGGTGTTGACGGAAATTGAAAAAGGAAGATCGTTTGATGAGGCGGTGAAACGCGCGCAAGCGCTGGGGATTGCGGAAGCGGACCCTGCGCAGGATTTGGATGGATGGGACTCGGCGATTAAGGTCGCGACGATTGCGACAGTGTTGATGGGGGTGCCGACGCGGATCGATCAGGTGCAACGGACGGGGATTCGCGAACTCAGCGAAGAAAAAATTCGTTCCGTGCGCGCGGCGGGAATGCGATACAAGCTGGTGTGCCGGGCGGGACGGCGTGGAAACGGAGTCGACTGCACGGTTGGGCCGGAGTTGTTGCTGCTCTCCGATCCGATGGCGGGGCTCGAAGGAACGAGTTCGGCGATACGGTTTGATTTGGATGTGTTTGGGTTGTCGATGGTGGAGCATAACCCGGGCGTGGATGCGACGGGGTATGGGATGTTGGCTGATTTCTTAAGGGCGGTTGAGGGGTGAGTTGGCGGCTTAGGCTGCGCTCGCTTCCTGGCTCAGGGCAGGCCGGATGAGACGAGTTCGGTCCGGCGAGAGCCCGGCACCTGCACTTCCAGAAATGTTAGCGACGGAAATTTGAGACGTAGGTGGGAGTAGGGATAGTGGCGTCGCAGCGGGTGTCGCGGATGGGGGTGTCAGCGACGAGGTGGAGAGGGATTATGCCGGCCCAGACGTTTAGGGCGTAATCGTCGGCGTCGTCTTCGACGTCGCCGACGCGAACTTTCGCGGAAATTTCTGTTAGCGGCAGTTTCAGGATGCTGGTGGCCTTAAGCTCTTTTTCGTTTGGTTGACGGGCATCGTTCCAGCGGCCGGGAATCAGTTTTTCGGTGAAGGCGCGAAGGGCTTCGAGTTTCTCTGCGGGATCGTCTATCGATGTGGCCGTACCGAGGGCGACGACCGAGCGGTAATTCATGGAGTGATTGAAAACGGAGCGGGCCAGGACTAGGCCGTCGGATAAGGTGACGGTGACGCACACGGGAAGCCCCGCGCCCAGTCCACGCAAGGTGCGACTGGCGGCCGATCCGTGAAAATAAATGAAGTCACCGACGCGCGCGAACATCGTGGGAATGACGAAGGGTTGGCCATCGCCAGAGGCGAAACCTAGGTGGCAAGTAAAAGCTTCATCGAGAATTTTGTAGATGGCCGAGCGATCATATACAGCGCGGATCGGTTCACGCACAACGCGAGTGCGTTCGCTGCTGGGAAGAGTGTCTGGCAAGAGAAACCTCGTAGTGAAACACGGCGCGAAGTTGATAGCCGGCGCAGAACGGCATGAGTGGACGGCTTAGTGAGCGATGGTAACACGATTGATCGAGATTCACGGGGCGGCTGTGGTGTGAGAAACTACAGTTTGTCTTGTAACAGAACGGCGAAAGACCAGCGGCAATCGGACCTGGCCGAAGTCTCAGATAATTCTGAAATGAGCGGGAGTGACCTTGTCGAACACGAAAGCGTTTGATATTGGGTGGGTGCGGGCGCAATTCCCGTCGCTGCAGATGCGGGTGAACGGGCAGGCTGCGGCGTTTCTGGATGGGCCTGCGGGAACGCAGGTGCCCAATCAGGTGATGCAGGCGATACAGAATTATTTTGTGGGCGCGAACGCGAATACAGGCGGCGCGTTTCTGACCAGTCAACGCACAGATCAGATCATTCGCGGGACACGCGCAGCGATGGCGGATTTTTTTCATTGCGATAAGGATGAAGTGGTGTTTGGGCAGAACATGACGACGATTACGTTCGCGATTTCGCGGGCGATTGGGCGAGAGTGGAAGGCGGGGGACGAGATTCTGCTGACGACGCTCGATCATGACGCAAATTTTTCTCCCTGGAAGGCACTGGAGGAAAAAGGCGCGGTGATTCGGCAGGTGGATATTTTAGAGTCCGACTGCACACTGGACATGGATGATTTGAAGCGAAAGTTGAGTGCGAAAGTGAAGCTGGTGGCGGCGACGTATGCGTCGAATGCCGTGGGAACGATCAATCCGGTGGCGGAAATCGTAAGGCTGGCGCATGGGGCGGGCGCCATGGCATACATCGATGCGGTGCATTACGGACCGCACGGGTTGATTGATGTGAAGGAACTGGATTGCGATTTTCTGGTTTGCTCTCCCTATAAATTCTTCGGGCCGCACATGGGAACGCTCTACGGTAAGCGGGAACACCTGGCGCGGCTGAAAGCGTATAAAGTGAGACCCGCAACGGATCAGGCGCCGGAGCGATGGGAAACCGGGACGCAGGTGCACGAGTTGATCGCGGGAATTGGCGGGGCGGTGGAATATCTGGCGGAGTTGGGAAGGCACTGCGGGGGCAATAATCCGTTGACGCGGCGCGAAGCTTTGGCGGCCGCGTTCGGCGCGACTGTAGCTTACGAGAGAAATTTGATTACCCGATTGATTGAAGGGTTGCAGGCGATACCGGGAGTGAAGATCTATGGGATGACCGACCCCAGGCAGTTTGCAGAGAGGTGCTCGACCCTGTCGCTGCGGATTGGGAATCATCACCCGACCGCGATTGCCACATTTTTGGCCGAGCGCGGGATTTTTACGTGGGACGGAAATTATTATGCGTTGAATTTGAGTGAGCGACTGGGGGTGGAATCGCTGGGTGGGATGCTGCGGCTCGGGTTGGTCCATTACAACACGATCGAAGAAGTGGAACGCGTGCTAGAGGCGTTGCGGGAGTTTACGATGTGCTGAATTGCTAGAGTTTGTTCACTACGGGGTGTCGAGTTAGCCGGCGCCCTAAATTAGGAATGATACGAAAACTGTTTTCTGGGAGGCGCTGCCGGCAATTCGGAGCGTAAGAAAGAACTATGGCAAAACGACCAAAGCCGATGGTTTTGACGGTGCTCGATGGATGGGGATTTCGCGCGGATACGAACGGAAATGCAATTGCGCTGGCGCGAAAGCCGAACTACGACCTGCTGATGAGCAAATTCGCAAACACGCTGATCCAGACGTCGGGGCCCTCGGTTGGGTTGCCGCCGGGACAGATGGGAAACAGCGAAGTGGGACATATGAATATCGGCGCGGGGCGCGTGGTGCACATGGATATTACCCGGATTGATTTGCTGATCGCGAACAAGCAGATCGACCAGGTGCCGCTGTTCGAACGGGCGATGGAACGCGGGCGGCAAAGGCAGTTGCATCTTCTGGGGTTGCTGAGCGACGGGGGAGTGCATTCTCACATACAACACTTGTTCGCGTTGCTGGAGTTGGCAAAGCGGGCAAAAGTGGAAAAAGTTTTTGTGCACGTATTTACCGACGGACGCGACACGGGACCAAACAGCGGACGGGATTACGTGCGGCAGTTGCAGCAGAAGATGCGTGAATTGGGTGTGGGAGAGATCGCCACGATTGTGGGGCGGTACTACGCGATGGACCGGGACAATCGGTGGGAGCGCGTGAGACTTGCCTACGATGCGCTGGTGCATGGACAAGCGGAGACCAAGAGCCACGATCCGGTGGCCGCGCTGCAGGCGAGTTACGAGCAGGGCGTGACGGACGAATTTGTCAAGCCGGTAGTACTTACGCGAGGAACGGGGCCGGCGGCTGAGCCGGTGGGATTGATTCGCGACCGCGACGCGGTGATTTTCTTTAATTTCCGGGCGGATCGCGCGAGGCAGATGACGTTCGCCTTGGCGGCGCCGAATTTTGACAAGTTTGTGGATGAGAAGCGGCCGGAGAATCTTTTTTTTGTGGCGATGACCAAGTACGACAAGAACTGGCCATGGCTGCAGGCGGTCATTACCCCTGAAAAACTGGAGCATATTCTGGCGCAGGTGTTTGAGGAATTGCAGTACAAGAATTTGCGGTGCGCGGAGACGGAGAAATATGCCCACGTGACCTACTTTTTTAATGGCGGCGTGGAGAAGCCGTTTGGAGGAGAAGAGCGGATTCTGGTGCCTTCGCCGAAAGTGGCGACGTATGATTTGAAACCGGAGATGTCCGCGGAAGGAATTACAAATGCAGTGGTGAACGCGATTGAGAAGGGCGAGTTTGACGCGATCATCATGAATTATGCGAACGCGGACATGGTGGGGCACTCGGGAAATCTGGAGGCAACGATCAAGGCGGTCGAAGCAGTAGACTCGGGACTGGGAAGACTTTATCAGGCAATGAAGTCGCGCGGTGGCGCGTGGATTGTGACCGCAGACCACGGGAATGCAGAGACGATGATCGATCCCGAGACCGGCGGGCCGCACACCTATCACACGACGAATCCGGTCCCGTTTCTGTGCGTGACAGAGAATGATCAGTTGAAGTTGACGCCGGGAGGAGCGCTGCGGGACATTGCCCCGACGATGCTGAGTATTTTGGGAGAGCCGGTGCCGGTAGATATGACCGGAAGAGATTTGCGAGTGAAGTAGGACCGAAATCGTTGCAGGGAGTTGTGCTTGGTGGAGTTGATCGGTTGAGGTCCTGAGGTGTGGCAAATGGCGCCACAGCAGAGGATGACAATTTGTCAAAAGTGAACAGATAGGAGCTGGTTATCCTGAGATCATGAGTTTGGGCCGAAGGACCTCACGTTCAACTAGGGCACAAATGGATCCAGCGAAATGAATCAGCGAAGCACGGCAGAAAAGACGAAGATGACAATTTGCGTGTGGCATCCGTTTGATCAGTGGAGGCCAACGCCGGCTATGGCTGAGGCGGTGCGGCAACGCTGGCCGGGGATGCGCGTGGTGCATTTGCCCGATTATGAGAGATTGGCGGGGGAATTGCCGGATACCGATATTTTTATCGGGTATTCGTTGCGGGCGAAGCAGATCAACAATGCCAAGAAATTGAAGTGGGTGCACTCGACAGCGTCGGGTGTGGCGCAGTTGATGTACCCGGAGTTGCGCGATTCGGGGATCGTCGTGACCAATACGCGCGGGATATTCTCTGTGCCGATGGCGGAGCATGCGTTGGGGCTGATGCTGGCGCTGGCACGGAATTTTCCAGATTCCGTGCGTCATCAGGATGAAAGACATTGGGGACAGCAGGAGATTTGGGACCGACCGCAACGATTGACGGAGTTGAACGGGATGTTGCTGCTGATTGTGGGGTTCGGCTCCATCGGGCAAGAGCTTGCAAAGCGCGCGAAGGCGTTTGGGATGCGAGTGTGCGCGGTGAATCGATCGGGGCGAGGCGAAGTTTCGATGGCGGATAAAATTGTGCCGAGTTCGCAATTGCCTCAGGTACTCCCCGATGCTGATTATGTAGTGGTTGCAGCGCCAGAGACTGCCGATACCAAGCAATTGATCGGGGGAAGGGAACTGGCTCGAATGAAGGAGGGAGCGCGGTTGGTCAATGTTTCAAGAGGATCGTTGCTGGATGAAGACGCGTTGGTAAAGGCACTTGAAACAGGGAAGCTTCGGGGCGCGGCGCTTGATGTTACGTCGACGGAGCCCCTGCCGGCGGAAAGCCCGCTCTGGAAGACTCCAAACTTATTTATTACGCCGCACACAAGCGCGGTCAGCGACCGGCTGTGGCCGAGGCAGACGGAATTGTTATTGCAGTTGCTCGAGCGATGGTTCAGCGGTCAGGAATTGTTTAACCGAGTGAATTTCAAAAAAGGATACTGAGCTATCCCTGATTGCTTAATCGCCGACGCCGCCCTTCGGGGCTGTGTAGCCCTCGCGGGCATAGACTACAACTTTCTGCTTCTTGCCCTTTTGATCGGTTACAACTAGCGGGCTGCCGTCCGGTTGTACCAATTCAACTTTTACTTTGCGATACTTGCCGTCGGGAGTGTGATTGCTGGGGTTGTAGGTCAGACTGTACTGATGGCGAAGGAACGCTGCGACCTCGCGCATAATCCCGGGAAGTTCGCCATCGAACTGAGGAAACCAGGCGAAACCGCCGGTCATTTTGGTGAAGGTTTTCAATTCGTTTTCGCCCTGCAGAAAATCCATGCGACGCATGCCGCCAAGGGCGCGATGCATCTCCAGATAATTGCTGATGGGCTTGTCGACGCCAACCGCAAAAATGGTGACGTCGGTCTGGCGCAACTCTTTAATGGTTTGATCGAAAGTGTGTTTCGAAAAGGTATCGAGACCACTGGCCAGGAGAAGGATGGACTTCTTGCCTTTAACATCTTTTAGACGGTCCACGGTATCGAGGATGGCATCGAACATATTGGATTCGCTGAAGCCCGGAAAGTAAAGATGGTAGACAGCTTGGCGAAGTTCATCCTTGTTTTGGGTGAAGTCGACTTCCATATGCGGCTTCATGTCGTAGGTAACCAGGGCCACCCAGTCCTTCTGATTGAGATTGGGGAATAGAGCCTCCGACCAATATTTGGCTTCTCCAGAAAACCAGCCTGAGAAGACGTTGCTGAATTCCAAAAGCAAAACCATAGTGATGGGAGCTTCACTCGGAGCGAAATTGGTAATGCTCTGGGGCTGGCCATCTTCTAGGATTCTGAAATTCTCTTTTTTCAGGCCAGGGATGATATCGCCATTGGTGGTCGTGGCAATGACGTCGAGGGTGACGACGGGCACTTCGACAGCGATGGTGACCCCGGCATCCTCCGGTTTTTTCTCTTGGGGGGCAGGAGCCTTTGGCTGGAGTTTCGGATCCGCTTGCGGCGGCGCACTGGTTTGAGGACCCTCGGGGCTCTGGGCGAGAGCAGAGCGGGAGAAAAGAAGAAAGCAGAGAGAAGCACAGAGTGCGCTGCGCAGCAGAAGAGAAAACCTCTTATTCATCAAATACCCCCGAAAGATCAATTCAAAATTAAGATGCAAGATACGAGCCCAGCGTTTCCCAAAAAGGTACACGCGGTTCAATTGCCGATTACGCAACTACCGGTAATACCGAATAAATGCGCGAGGAATGGGCATGTTAGTATGTTTTTTATTCGTTGCACAACACATTCACTTTGGGGGTGTTTTTTGAACAGGAACCGCGCGCGAATCGCGATTCTTCTGCTGTTGTTGTGCGGACCCGGCACGCTCCTGCTGCCGGCTCAAATTGCCCAGAACCCGCCGGGGATGGGGATTCCGGCAAGTAATTCTCTGGTAGGAGATACGGGCCCCTTGGCCCGAGAAGCGCAAGAGTGGCTGGTCGAACTCATCAAGATCAATACCACAAATCCCCCCGGCAATGAGCTGGCTGCAGCAAAGTACATTGCCGCGATACTGACAAAGGAGGGAATTACCTCCGAGTTTCTGGACTTAACGCCTGGCCGAAGCGCGCTGGTTGCCCGATTGCGCAACAATGCAGTGCCCGATCCGTCGAAAGCGCTGTTGCTGGTGGCGCATATGGATGTGGTTGGAGTGGACCGGTCGAAGTGGAGCGTGGACCCCTTTGGCGGCGTGATCAAGGATGGCTACATTTATGGCCGCGGAGCTTCCGATGACAAAGGAATGCTGGTGGCAAACCTGGCGGCGTTTATTGCGTTGAAGCGCGCTGGAGTTCATTTAAACCGCGATGTCATTTTCTTGGCCACCGCTGACGAGGAGCAATTTGGCGACGCCAGCATGAAGAACTTGATAGCAAAATATTGGGATAAATTTGCCGCGGCCTATGCGTTGAATGAAGGCGGAAAAGTTGTCGTAAAAAACGGGAAAGTACAGTATGTGGCCGTGCAAGCGAGCGAAAAAGTGGCGATGAACGCGACTGTGAGCGCGACGGGAACGGGAGGGCATGCTTCGATTCCGCTAAAAGACAATCCCGTGGTGCATCTGTCGGCCGCGGTGGCGAAGATTGGCGATTATACCGCACCGGTTCATCTGACGTCGATAACGCGTCGGTATTTTGAAGCGCTGTCTGCGATTGAGGATGATGAAATTGCAAAATGGATGAGGGTGATCGATTCGGGTGACCGCGCGGAACATGCGCAGAGGGTATTGTCGGACACAGACCCGCTGTGGAATTCCATGATGCGAGATACGGTTTCGCCGACGATGCTGCAGGCGGGGATTCGAGCGAATGTAATTCCGTCCGTGGCGACGGCAAACCTGAATATCCGTCTTTTGCCCGGAGATAGCAGCGAGGCGCTGTTGTCGGATTTGAGAAAATTGGTGAACGATCCTGCCGTGAAGATCGAATTACAACCGGACGCAGGATTGGCGGCGCCGAACTCGTCGATCGAAACGGATTTTTACGGCACAATAACGAAAGTAAGCGCGCAGGAGTTTGGCGGCGCCCCGGTGCTGCCGTTCATGTCCACGGGAGCAACCGATTCCGCGCAATTGCGGCTGCACAGCGTGCAGGCGTACGGATTGCGGCCATTTCCGTTAACGGAAGATGACGACCGGAGAATGCACGGGAATGATGAACGAGTACCAGTGGCGGCTTTTGCAAAAGGCGTGGATCTGATCACGCGGATTGTGGCGGAGTATTGCGTCACTCGATAGTTCGGCGGTGATTGCTGCGTAAGAGCGAAGAAAGTGAGACGCGGTTATGAATTCGCGCCATTCGAAAATTGTCTGCACGATAGGGCCAGCCACACGCACTCCGCGGATGATCCGAAAATTGATTGAGGCCGGGATGGACGTGGCGCGGCTGAACTTTTCACATGGGAGTCACGAGGAACACGGGCAAAACATAGCCATGTTGCGCGAGGCTGGAGTAGCGCTGAGCAAGCCGTTGGCCATACTGATCGATCTGCAAGGACCAAAAATTCGGACTGGGCTGATGGCGACCGGAGAAAAAGTGCTGTTACGAGCGGGGCAGAAATTTACGATAACCACGGCAAAGGTGCTGGGAGATTCGACGCGCGTCAGTACCGTTTTCAAACCATTGCCGAAGGAAGTGAAAACCGGAGACCGGATTCTGCTGGCCGATGGGCTGATCGAACTGTTCGTCGAGGAAGTAGGAGAGCAGGAAGTAATCTGTCAGGTGGCCAACGGCGGGCTCTTGGGGCAGAACAAAGGGATCAACCTGCCAGGGGTGAAGTTGCACGTGCCCGCGTTGACGGAAAAAGACAGGGCGGATTTGCGATTCGCGCTAAAGCAGGGAGCCGATTACATCGCGGTGAGTTTCATACGGCAGGCGGAAGACGTAATGCTCGCGAAATCGCTCATCCGGCGAGCGGGGAAAGATACACCGGTAATTGCGAAACTCGAGAAGCCCGAAGCAATTGAAAACCTGGAAGCGATCTTGAATGTTGCCGACGGAGTGATGGTGGCGCGCGGCGATTTGGGCGTGGAGATGAATCCGGAACGCGTGCCGGTGGTGCAGAAGACGATCATCGCGCGGGCGAGGGAGTTCCGGCGGCCAGTCATTACCGCGACGCAGATGCTGGAATCGATGACAGAGAATCCGCGGCCAACACGAGCGGAAGCTTCCGACGTGGCAAACGCAATTTTTGATGGCTCGGACGCGGTGATGCTCTCAGCCGAAACTGCCACGGGAAAGCATCCGATTGAGGCAGTGAGCATGATGGCGAGGATCATTCAGGAAGCGGAGGAAAGCATTACTGAGTATCCCCGGCCGGCGACACAAGAGCGATTGAAAATTCCGGAGACGGTGGCCGAGTTGGTGTGCCATGCGTCGCGGGAACTACACATGCGATTGATTGCGGTGTTTACCCATAGCGGATTCACAGCGAGGTTGGTTTCGCGCTACCGGCCCGCCGTGCCGATTATTGCGTTTTCACCGGAGGCAGCGACGCGGCGCCGAATGGCACTGTTGTGGGGAGTGACTTCGCGGAGCATCGCGGATATCTCGAAAATCGATGGGTTGGCAGCGCTTGCAGAGAAGCGCTTGGTGGAAGAGCGACTGGTGAAGAAGGGTGATGTGATTGGTATTGTTGCGGGAACCCCAATGGGAATTCGGGGAACGACGAATTTTATGAAGTTTCACGTGATCGGAAGCGAAAGAAAGTAGCCCACCCCTTAGGCACGCCAAAGCACATGGCGGCGTAGGGAGAGCCCTTGACGGCCTCTGCGATAGATTCGGCGGTTTCCTGCGCGAGGTCTCTTTGCCGATTTTTCAGTTTCTAAATTTTCGAAGGGAATGGCCCGGTCGTATTTCCGGCTGAGCGCCTGGTTTGCAACTAGTTTACCCAGTGATCGGGGCCGCGCGGCGGTGGTTCGTTGCGGTTCTTCCTCATGTAGACTTCGAAGCGTTTGCGGTTCTGCTTGTACTTCCAGTCGGCCACTTCATTGCGGACACGAAAGAGGAAAGAACCGCGACGGAGGTAGATCCAGCCAATGAGCATTCCACCCAAGTGGCAAAGATGGCTAACGCTGTCGCCCGAGGAGCCAATGGTACTGAAGAATTCGATGGCGCCCATGACGGCGACGAAGGGGCGCATGGGAATCATAATCGGAAGAGGAAAAAGCCAGATCTGACGATCGGGGAAGAGAATGGCGTTGGCGATCAGGATGCCAAAGATTGCCCCGCTTGCGCCAATAGTCGGAACGTCGGAGGGGCGGTGCCCCCAAAGCATCGGAAGAACTTTGACTAGGATGGTGATAAGGCCTGCGCCGACCCCACACAGGAAGAAGTAATTCGTAAACCGTTTTTTGCCCCAGACAAGTTCCAGTTCACGGCCGAACATCCAGAGCATGAGCATGTTGATGAGCAAATGCCAGATGCCGCCGTGGAGAAATAGATAGGTGACTGGCTGCCAGACACGCAGACCGGGGATTGGGCCTAGCGGTACAAGGCCAAACTCGTGATTGATCCAAGATGTTGGGTCGGGGGAAATGAGAATCGCGGCTAGAGTTTGCAGAGTAAAAACGCCCGCGCAAGTGATAACAATATATTTGACGGCTGGAGTGATGAAGCCGCGCCAGTCGAAGCGAACTCTCGGCGCGCCGAACGACGTACCCATAGAAGAAGTGTACGGCGGGGAATGGGTGTAGGTCAAAAGGCGTGAGATGAAAGGATTGTAAGAATTGGGGCACGCCAGAGTGACTCTGCCACGAGACAGCAAAGGGGTTGCGGTTGTTCGGGTCGCGAACCGCGCGAGCTTCAGGTTGCGAGCGTGGCGGGGGAATAGCTAGTCGAGCTTTTTGCGGGCGAAATAGAAAAGAGAACCGGCAAGAAGCAGGAACATGATGACCCCGAGAGCGTTGCTCGTGGCCAGAGGGCCGAGAATCTTGGGGCCAAACGCGAAGAGATCGGGACGCCAAGGTAGACGGAAGACAGTGGAAACCCACTGGGGAACACGATTGGAAATTTCCGGATCCTGAAGAAGAGCGATCACAATGCCGAGTAGACCGAAAATGCCGCCTGCGGCGATTAACCCGCTCGAATAGAGGGCTCCAGGACTCGCTTCACTCTCTCCTTCGACTTTTCCTTTCATGCTGGCTTCGACCGCCCAGCGAACGAGTCCACCGGCAAACATAGCGGCTGTAGTTGCGACAGAAATGTAGAGGCCGGTGGCGAAGGCCAGCGAGCGGATGCCAAGAATTTCAATGGCAATGACCATGGCCACGCCCATCAAAACCAAACGCCAAGGGAGACGTTGATTCAAGATGCCGCTAATGACGGTGGCCATCAGCCGGGCCTGCGGCGCGGGAGCTTTGTCACTGCCGATGCCTTGCGCCCACTGGAATTCGATTTGTTTGCTGCTGCTATCGTAGAGATATTCCCCGTCGGGAATGGTGTTAGACCCAAGGGAATTAATGAGGGCGTACGTTTTACCGTCGTGCACAAAAGATTCGCGTTCAACTTTTACGCCCGCGGGCAGAGACTGCAGGGTCACCGGAATTTGTGTCGGAATGTATTTTTCGAGACCTTTGTTCATCAGGTTGAGAGTTGCACCGATGGCGATTGTGGAAATGGTCACGCCGACGAGCAAGCCCATCTGCTGCCAAAACGGAGTTGCCCCGACGAGGTAGCCGGTTTTCAGGTCCTGCGAAGTGGCGCCAGCAATTGCAGCCGCGATGCAAACGACTCCACCGATCATCAAAGCGAGGACGGCGTAGTTTGGCGCGGTCCAACCGGCCAGGAAGAAGATCGCGCAGGTGGCCATGAGAGTAGCGATGCTCATGCCGCTAATGGGATTGGAGGAGTTGCCGAGCAGTCCGCTGATGCGGCTGGCAACAGTGACGAAAAGAAAGCCGAAGACTACAACGAAAATTCCGGCAAAAAGATTTTGGTACCAGAGAGTTGCGGCACCCTGCATCGGGTGGAAGGTCAGCAAAACCCACATCATGACGATGATCAGGATGGAGCCGAGGATGACCCATTTCATGGGAGTGTCGCGATCCGTGCGGCTTGCCGCGACGGCCGCTCCGGCACCCTGAGCGCGAACATCTTTCATACCTGCCGTGAGGGCGGAGAGGATCGTCGGCAAAGTGCGAAGGAGCGTGATCAAACCCGCGGCAGCAACTGCGCCTGCGCCCATTGGACGAATGTAGCTGCGCCAGAGATCGTCGGGCGTCATCTGCGGAATGGGAATGGTGGATGGATAGATAGGAGTGTTGCCCGCGAGCTGTCCGTAGAATTTAATCGCGGGCATGATCACCAGCCAGGAAACTATGCCGCCGGCAAAAAGAATGCCAGCGACTCGAGGGCCGATGATGTAGCCTACGCCCAAATACTCTGAGGTGATGGCAGCGCGGAACGAGGCGCCCGGATACCAGTTCGGGCGATTTTCCGGCTGGCCGGTCCAAGCCTGCACGGTGTTCATCAAGAAGGTGTAAACCCCACCGAAGCCTAAGCCCCAAAAAACGCGTCCGGCAAACGAACCGCCCTTTTCACCGGCGACAAGAACGTCGGCACAAGCGGTACCTTCGGGAAAGGTGAGATTGCCATGTTCTTTGACGATGAGTTGGCGACGAAGCGGGATCATGAACAGCACGCCCAGCCAGCCGCCGAGCAGCGCCATGGGAAAGATCCGCCAGAAAGTAAATTCGGAGCCGAAGCCGAGGAAGATCAGCGCAGGGAGCGTGAACATGACGCCGGCCGCAAGGGATTCGCCCGCCGAACCAGTGGTTTGCACGATGTTGTTCTCCAAAATCGTGGAGCGACCGAAGGCGCGAAGAATACTGATCGATAGGACGGAAATGGGTATGGACGCGGAAACGGTAAGACCGGCGCGAAGGCCGACGTAGACAGTGACAGCTCCGAACAACAGACCAAAGAGCGCGCCGAGCGTCAGAGCGCGGAGGGTAAACTCCAGTGGGCTCTCCGATGCCGGGATATAGCTCCGAAATTCCTTTGCTGATACCGCGGAACTCGCTGGGCGGTCGTTCACCGTTAGCCTCCCTATTTTGCAAATGACGATGAAATCGGATGAAAACTTGTGCGGGTGGATTATGCCGCACGGGAAGCGTACAGAAAAGGAAATCCTGCTGCGAAGCTAAAAAATCACCGCTGGTTCTCTTGACATTGGATGTGCCGATACTACTGCGCAACCCCTCGAGGCGAGTCCATGGGGCAACAGGATAGCATTCTAGTCCGTCCGTTAGCGGGGGCTAAGGAACAGGAGGGCGGCGGGGGGACGGAGAGTGGACCAACGATTGCGTCGCGCGCGCGGGGCGCTTTGCAACATTGAAGCGAGCAAATGCTGGGCGCTGGCAAAGGGTAGAGACACGCGGTGCAGGTCGGCTTTGCGGGCGTGGGAATATTTTTCGTAGCGCGCGGGGAATGCGGCGGATTGTTCGACAATAATTTTCCAAGGAGTAGTGACGGCGAAGAGTCTTTTCTCGGAAGCTTCCTCGCGCGAGATTTCAATCACGTGGAGTTGCGTACCACCACCTGTCTCAAACAGTACCGCGATGGCTTTGGATCGATCGAGAGAGATAGAAGGATCGTCTTCGGGGAAGGAAATCAGCAGATTTTGAATTTCCGTAAGATCCGCCCGCAGGCTTTCCCACCAATAACGGTAGCCGTTGTAGATGACCGTTCCGCTTTGAAAAATCTGCTGCACGCGTGAAGCGTTTTTTCCGGTGACCCTAACGACCATGTCGACGAGTTCGTTCAGGCGGAAATTCTGCTTTATGACAGGTCGCACGCTGACATAGCCAGCGTCTTCTTCGGTGTAGCGAACCGGAATCTCTAGCGGAAGCGGCATGCAATCCGTTGGATGAAATGAGCCAAGAAACCGTTCATCCGAGCTTGGACAGTTTCAGGCGCACAAGGTCGCTCAAAAGTTTTCCGTCGACGGATTTGCCGGTCAGCGCTTCTTTGGCGGCTTTGACGACCGCGCCCATCTGTTTCATGGAGTTGGCGCCGGTATCGGCAATCGCCTTGGTGATCGCGGCATCCATTTCCGCTTCCGATGCGCCTGCCGGCAGGTAGGCCTCGAGGACCGCGGCTTCTTTCACTTCCTTGTCGACCAAATCCTGACGCCCGCCCTTCCTGAATTGGTCGATGGATTCTTTGCGTTGCTTGAGCATGGTCTGCAGCAGCGAAATCGATTCGGCCGGATCGAGTTTGCGCATTTTCTCGACTTCCTTCAGTTGAATGGCGGACTTGACCATGCGTAGCACGCTCAGCTTGAGTTCGTCCTTGGACTTCATGGCGACCACTATGTCCTTTTGAATCTGTTCGGAAAGCGTCATGTACACTCCTACTCGTGCACTATAACAGACAGTTTTGAGGCAGCGCGGCATTTCCTTTCCACCGACCGGCGATTTGACACATCGCAGGCCCCCAAGTAATTTTATTAATTCCCTATCCCTGGGAAGAGACTGCTGAGCGCCCCATCACGGCTTTTACCCGAAACGAGGAAAGCATGAAAGTCATTGTCGCAGACAAGATCGCCGAGCGGGGTTTAGAACTGCTGAAGAAAACAGGCTGGAACATTGTATCGACGACCAAAGATACCCTCAGCGCGGAATTGCCGGACGCAGAAGCGCTCATTGTGCGCAGCGCGACACGGGTGACGCCCGAGTTGATGGATCAGGCGCCGAAGCTTCGGGTCGTCGGGCGAGCAGGCGTGGGGGTGGACAATATCGATCTCGATGAAGCTACTAAGCGCGGGATTCTCGTCATGAGCACGCCCGGAGGAAGTTCGGTAAGTGTGGCGGAGCACACGTTTGCACTGTTGCTCTCGCTCGTGCGGCAGGTGCCGAAGTTTGATGCCTCGATGCGCGAAGGAAAATGGGAGAAGTCTTCGTCGGGCGCGGAGGTGCGGGGCAAGACCCTCGGATTGATTGGACTCGGACGGATCGGCAGAGAAGTGGCCATTCGAGCGGCGGCCTTCGATATGCGACTCCTGGCGTTTGACCCTTACTTGAGTGAATCGGCAGCAAGTGAATTGTCGACGGAATTGGTGCCGCTCGAGAAACTGCTGGCGGAGAGCGATTTTATCTCGCTGCACACGGCCGTGAGTCCGCAAACGCAAGGAATGATCAATGCCGAGACGCTTGCAAAGACGAAGAAGGGCGTGCGGATCATCAACGCAGCGCGGGGCGAGTTGATCAATGAGGCGGATTTGGCGGCAGCCATAAACAGTGGGCAAGTTGGCGGCGCGGCGCTCGATGTATTTGCAGAAGAACCGCCGAAGAATAGCCCGTTGATTGGACTAGCGAATGTCGTAAGTACCCCGCATGTTGCCGGTTCGACGGCCGAGGCGCAGGAGGAATTGGGAATTCAGGTTGCAGTGCAGGTACGGGACTATCTTGCCGATGGAGTGATCAAGAACGCGGTGAACTTGCCGGCGCTCTCGCCGGAGCAGTATCGCCGGGTGCGGCCGTACCTGGCGTTGGCAGACCGGCTGGGAGCGCTCGTGTCCCAAGCCGCTGCGACTAGGCCCGCGCGGATCAAGATTCGCTATGCCGGTGAGCTTTCAGAAGTTGGCACGCATTTGCTACGCAGTGCCGTGCTGGCGGGATTGCTGAACGCGGTGTTGGACGAAAAGGTGAATGTGGTGAATGCGCCGGCAGTGGCGGCAGCGCGTGGATTGACCGTCGAGGAAGAGACCCGCAGGAGAGAGCACGGATTTCCGCACACCCTCGAAGTGTCCGCATTTTCAGAGAGATCCGGTGAGTCCGGGTTCAGCGCGGAGGGTACCGTGCTGCACGACGGGTCGCCGCGAGTGATTCAGATTGACGGGATTCCGCTAGAAGCTCCGCTGGCGGGGACCATTTTGTACTTGCGCAATCACGACCAGCCGGGAGTCATTGGCCACGTCGGGACGACCCTCGGGAAGCTAGGCGTGAATATAGCAACTTTTGCGCTGGGTAGAAGGGAAGCCAGCCTCGGGGCAGAGGCGGTGTCGCTGGTATGCCTGGATGGCAACGTCACCGAGTCGATCCTGGCACCGATTCTACAGTTTAAGGCGATTACCCAGGCAAAGTTGCTGCATTTAGGATAAAGGGCAGCCAAGCTCTCTAGGAACGCAAACTGGGTAGCGCAAGGCTAGCAGCACGGGACGGCCGTGCGGATGCCACGTTTCTCGTCCTTTCGCTGCAGTCGCTGGCATGGCGCGACTGCATACATGTGGAAGTCGATGGGGACATCAAACTACCGGACGCAGACCGGGTAGGCACGATCAACGGGCTGGGTTCACAGGTCATTAACGCGTGGAGCCCAAATCAATTCTATGGCCCTTCCGATTTTGATGCGACCCATCAATTCACAGAGAACTGGGTCGTTGAACTTCCGTTTGGCACAAATAAGATGGCTGATGCCCTGGAGTGAACAACAAAGCCTTCAGTTCCGCGCCGAAGTTTTCAACATTACCAACAGCGTGCGCTTCGATGCGCAGAGCGCTGCTCCCACCATTGACAGTTCAGGATCGAATTTTGGAAATTATTCACGGTTGAGCACCAACCCCCGTGTAATGCAGTTTGCGCTGCGATACGAATTTTAGGCTGGATTGAGAACCGAATCTTTGAGGCGTCGGAGGTAGCAACGGGACTCTCCTGCGTTTTTTGGTCGGAATGAATGGGTTGGCGCTGCAGTTCGCCTTGGTTCGTTCCTACGAAGGACTGTCTGGTAGCTGCCTCCTTGCTGTGCTATTCTTGAAT
>Ga0074045_10000020_pt1 | contig 127891 bp, 98 predicted proteins | sample BogForMeECP23OM2_FD_94442 | JGI IMG/M metagenome (GOLD analysis project Ga0074045, IMG submission 94442) | Bog forest soil microbial communities from Calvert Island, British Columbia, Canada - Bog Forest MetaG ECP23OM2 | ecosystem: Environmental > Terrestrial > Soil > Wetlands ... | reverse complement strand
CTGGTTTCATCTCCGTGGCCCTCGCGCTGGCCGTCACCCGTCGCTGCTCCGCCGTTTCCCGTTCCACTTTTGCCGGCGCCGCTCGCGGCGCGCTGCTCTGCTCTGCGCGCTTCCATACCGTCGCAAATCCGCACTCCGCGCAATGCCGCACCAGCCCGCCGTGAATCGCGCACACATCGAACTCGTAATCCCCGTTCAGCAGTGTCGCCGTCGAGTTGCATCCGCTGCATTCCAGCACCAGTTCCAGCGGCCGTTCTTCCAGCGAAGGCGGCGCGGGAAATTCCATTCCCCAGAAATCCAGCGTCTCGTCGAGGAACGCGACCCCATATGTGTGCAGATTGCCTTGCGAGCCGATTTCGCCCACCACGCGGATCTCCGTCTCCCGCTGGCTTTCGGTCGAGCGCAGCACCAGCTCCTGCTCCGCCACCAGTTTGTGCCCGGAGACAATTCCCGCGCCGTGGAAGCTCAGCATCACCGTCCGCGTGTCTTCCGTAAACACACGGCCTTCATAATCATTGCCAATCAGGAGAATCGGAACGGTTTTCGACACGCGCCCGCTGCGGCGCAGCTTCTGCAAATTCATCTTGGCAACCTGGGGAAGGGGCCAAGAATTTGTCCAACTCAGAATACCGGAAAACTCCGCCGCCAGCGCACTTTTCGCGCACCGCGTGCGCGGCAAAACTCATTATTCAGCAGCGATTGCGCTGTTCCAATCAGAAACAGTCCCGTAGGCGCTGGGCTTCAGCCCAGCAAGCCCCTCTCTTGCGCGGACCGTCCGCCGCTTTTGTTGCGGCCGCCTTCTACCTGCACTGACGAGAGAAGGGAGGCGGGCGCCGTTCTCTTTTTTCCGCCCAATCTCGCTTACCGGCATTACCGCGGCAACCCCGATTCCGGCGGACACCCCCGCAAATGCCACAACAGCAGCCCCCGGTGCACCGCAAACTTCTCCCGCCACCCCTTCGAGCGCCCCAGGCTCGCCGCCGTTATCAGCCCGCTCACCAGCGAATCCACCAGCAGCCGCAGCAGCAAACCGTCAAACAGTGCGAAGCACACCGCCGCGCCCTTGTGCTTCACGAAATACGCATACCGCGACCTCCAGTATTCAATCCGCGCCGCAGCCTGATCCTGCTTGGCCGTTTGTCCCTGCCCGTGCCACACGCGCACCTGCGGCAGGTGCATGGTCGCGAATCCCGCTTGCCGCGCCCGCAGGCAGAAATCCGTCTCCTCCAGGAAAAAGAAAAAGCGTTCGTCCATCCCTCCCAGCTTCTCCCACAACTCCCGGCGCACCAGAAAAAACGCCCCGATCACCGATTCCACTGCAATCGGCTCGCGAAACTCCTGCTCTTTCCCGGGGAAACGCCGCGGCCACAGCGTCCGCAACAGAAATTTGTTCAGCAGTTCCGTGGCCAGGGAAGGGAAGTTGGCAATCGAATTCTGCTTCCTCCCGTCCGCATGATAAAGCTGCGCCCCGGCAACGCCGCATCGAGGATGCGCGCGCATCCACTCCACGGCCAGCCCAAGCGCTTCCGGCGCCAGCCGCGCATCCGAATTCAGCAGCAACAAAAAATCCCCCGTGGCCTCACGCGCCGCGAAATTCACTCCCCGCGCAAAACCCAGGTTCCGCTCCATCCGCGTGTAGTGAATTCCCGGAAACGCCGCCGGCAAAACGGACGAACTCTCATCCGTCGAAGCGTTATCAATCACCCTGATCTCTTTCGTAAGCGAATCAGTGGAAGTAAGCACCGACTCAATAGCCTCGCGCGTCTGCCCGCAAGTATTGCGTGTCAAAATGATCACCGAAACGTCCAAACAGATTGCTCCTAGCCCAAAGTGGAAATCCCCGCGTAACCAAAGCCAACGCCACGCAGCGCCCAAAGTGTATCAGGCAGCAACCCGCCGAGAACAGGTGACTAGCGCAAAAGGAAGGTCAAAGCGGACAACGCTAAGGAGTTTGCAGATTTTTCTTTGGCAGCGACGACTTCGTTGTTTTATGTTTCATGGTGAGTTGGGGACCTTCTCAAACCGAGCTCGCTCACCCCACAAGCGGCGTAGGCGCAGCAGACGCTAGCCCAGACCGTGAGGTCTGGGGATGCAATCGTCGAAACTCCTGAGCGCCGTAGGCGCGACAGATGCTTTTGGGATTAGAGAAGGCCTACCGTTGTATTTTTGCAGGTCGTTTGGGTTACTTTACCGCCGCGTACTCTACGCGCAATAGAGGGCGGGGCGGCTCGCCCTCGCCCGCTCACTGCGGAGAACTCTTCACGCCGCCGCTCCGTTCGAGTGCGGCCGCACGTCGTATCCGTCGCGTTTCAAATATCGGTACAAGCTGGTGCGCCCGATCCCCAAAATCTGCGCCGCCCGCAGCCGGTTCCCATTGCACATCTGCAGGACCTTCTGGATGTGCACCTTGCGCACTTCCTCCAGCGACAGCGGCCGCCAGTCCTCGTCCCCCGCCAACCGCGTGGTGCGATGCTGCAAATGCTCCGGCAGATCGCTGATATCGATGAAATCGCCCATCGCGGTAATGCACGCAGTCGAAATCACGTTTTCCAGTTCACGCACATTCCCCGGCCAGGGGTGCTGCAACAGCACCGTCTGCGCCCGCCGCGTCAGCCCGGCGATGTTCTTCCCGTACGAATCGTTGTACTTCTTCAGGAAAAACTGCACCAGCAGCGGAATATCCTCCAGCCGCTCGGCCAGCGATGGTATCCGGATCTGGATCGAGCTCAGCCGGTAAAAAAGATCCTCGCGAAATCTCCCCGTCAGCACCTCGGCCCGCAAATCGCGGTTGGTCGCCGCAATCAGCCGTACGTTCACCTGCTTCACCTCGGGCGAACCCACCCGCTGAATCTCCCGGTTCTGGATTACCCGCAACAATTTCGCCTGCATCGGCAGCGAAGTCTCGCCCACTTCATCGAGAAAGACCGTCCCGCCATTCGCGTACTCGAACAACCCCTGGCGCGTGTCCGTCGCTCCGGTAAATGCCCCCCGCACGTGCCCGAACAACTGGCTCTCCAGCAAGGTGTCCACCATCGCCGAACAGTTGCACACCGCCAACCGCTGCTGGCTCACCGGGCTGATCTGATGAATCGCCCGCGCCACCAGCTCTTTTCCCGCCCCTGTCGGCCCCACCAGCAGTACATTGGTGTAATGCCGCGCCACCTTGCGCGAAAAATCAAATACCTCCAGCATCGCCGGACTCTTCCCCACAATCCCGTGGAACTCCAGGTCCTTCAACAACTGCTCTTCCAGCGCCCGCACCCGTCGCCGTTGGTCATACAGCGCCGCCAGATCGTCCAGCGTCCGCTTCAGCCGCACATGGTCCAGCGGCTTCGGCAGAAAATCCGCCGCTCCTCGCCGTATCGCTTCCAACGCTCCCTCCAGCGTGTACTGCGCGGTTATGATCATCACGTGCACGCCGGGATCGCAGCGCAGCGCGCGGTCCAGAAAATCAAACGGATCGGGATGGTCCAGATGGATGCTGGCAAACACCACCCGGCAGCGCCTCCTCCGCGTCCGGAGTGGACACCGCCTCATACCCCATGTCGGAAATCAGATGCGTCAGCGAATCGCGCTCTGCCGGGTCGTCGTCAAATATGCACGGCGTCAGCGTGCTCTGTACGGGAGATACTGCTACGGATTTGTAAGTTGCGTAGGCCATGTCCCACAAAGAGGCAAGCCCTGTGCCAAACAGGTCGCCATGTGCTCCGGGCATTAATAATCGCCAAAGGCGCCTGCGCCGCACGCTACAAAACAAAGTTAAGTGGATTACTCTCAGTGTAGTCGAAGCGCTTCTCGAATCATGGCAACGCTTCGTGAGCCGCTGAGGATCACCTGAGAAGAAACACAGAATCCTTAAAAATCCCTGCCAAAATGGGCCATCGTCCCGAAGTGGATGGGAACCCGCCTAATTCACCGTAAAGCTCTGCCGCCCGTTCCGCGTCTGCACACCATTCAACCGGAACTGGTGCTGTCCTTCGGGACTGCATCCCAGAAACTCCGCTTCATACGGGATCGGATTCGCGCGATGCAGCGCCGTCGGCTGAATCGGCCGCACAAAGATAATCGCGCCTTCCGTCAGCATTCGCCTCAGCGTGATGTGCTTCCCCGCAAATTCGTCCCAGCCAAGCTCCGACCTCTCCACAAAGTAAATCTCGTTCTCATCCCAGCCCGAAACTTCCACCAGGCCGGTCTGCGTCAGCGGGAGCGTTTCCGAAGTGGGCATTGAAAGCCTCCACCCCACAAAAGAGCAGTTCATCGGCCATCCCCCGCGCGCGAAGCCCATTCCGCCCATGCACTTAGCAGCAGCATCCCGCCACGCTTGTGCGTAGAAGAGACAACTCGCCCCTTCTTGGTTCAATCTGAACAAGAATTAGAACACCCTTGAGGTTTTTCGAAGCTCCAACAGTTCGTGCATCCGGGCAAGGGGCCTACCGGCGATTTCGCCCAATCGTGACAGGCGCCACCGATGTCGCGATTCCAGGCGCCGCGCCGCTATGATTTTCGCTGACCAGCTTCTGCTCCTTAAGCGGCAAGCTGTGCATTCCGTCGAGATACGCCGCAATCCCCCCGTACAATCCCTCCGCCACCCGCTGCCGCTGTCCGCCTTCCAGCAGCAAACTCTCGTCCCTCGCATTGCTCACAAACGAAATCTCCGAAAGCACCGCGGGCATGTTCGCGCCGGCCAGCACCACGAACGGCGCCTGCTTGACACCGCGGTTCTTCTCATTCCTGCTCTCCAGCTGCAGCCGCTGCGAAAGCGTGTTCTGGATGGCCACCGCAAGCAGCCTCGATTCCGCGATCTTGTCATTGCGGGTGATTTTCTCGATCAGTTCCGGAAGCTCGTGCAGCGAGGATTGTCCTGACGCGTTTTCGAGCATGGCAAGTTCCCTCGATTGCGGCGAAGTTGCCAGGTTCAAATAGTATGTCTCGACGCCGCGCGCTTCCCGAAAATCGCTCGAGTTCGCGTGAATGGAGATAAACAGATCGGCGTTCGCGGCATTGGCGATGGCCGTGCGCTCTTCCAGCGAAACGTGCCGGTCGTCCTTGCGCGTGTACACCACTTCCGCGCCTGCGATATTTTCCTCGATCAGCCGGCCCAGCCGCTGCGCCACGTCCAGGCAAAGATCCTTCTCCAGCAATCCTTGCGGACCCTTTGTGCCGGTGTCATACCCTCCGTGTCCTGGATCGATCGCGATGCGCGTGATTTTCAAACCCAATTCGCGCGCCAGGGAAAGTTGCCCGCCGTGGTTGGAGCTGGTTTGTTGCGGCGCGTAGGCCTCGGCGTGCTTTCCAGAATCCGAAATGAGACTGGCATTCGCAGCGGCCGCCGCCTGCGCGTGAACGTCAATCACCAGCCGGTACGGGTCCGCCAGCATTTGCGCAGAATACTGTTTCGCTCCATCCGCATCCAGAACCAGCCGGACCACATCGTCGCTATATTGCGCCGCCCGCACTCCCTTCAGCAGCCCGCTTTCGCCGGGAACCGTCTTCTGCCCTAGCGACGCGCTCATCCGCGCTTTGTGCAGGTCAAAATAAATGCGGTCGGGCGAAACAATCTGCGCGGAGTCGTACCCCACCACGTCGTCGAGCAGCACTACCACCCGCGCATCGTTCTCCGCATTCGACGCCTCGATGCCGGTAACATTCGAAACTCCCCGCGTCTCAGGTTGTGCCCCGCCACCGCTTCCGCTCGGCGACGATCCTGCGCCACTCGTCAATCCTCGCCTAGCCTCCGCTTGTCCGCCCCCGGCAAAATTCCTTACTGCTGTCACCTCATTGCGCACTCTCTGCTTCATCACCTGCAGCGTGTTGCGCGGCGCCGCCAAGCCCGCTGACAGCAAAACACCAACCAGCGCGCAAATCCCAAGAGCCCAAGCCGGCAAAGCAAATTGCGCACGCGGCTTGTACGTCAGCTCTGGCGTCGCAGTAGCGTCGGCGGGTTCCGTCCCTGAGTCGATAGGCGTAGTCACCAGCACAGGCGCTGGCGACGGCGCGGGCGCCGGGCGAGGCGCGCCAACAACCGCTAACTTGCGATCCGCCTTCTCCACAATTTCACGCGTCACCGTGCCGCTGCCCTCGGCATAGGCCTCCAACAACGCGCGGTAACAAAGTTTATTTATATTTCTCGGAACCCCCTGACTCCGCGCGTGAACCAGCGCCACGGCCTCCGGCTCAAAGATCTCTTCACCCCAATGTCCCGCGACCTTCAACCGGTGCCGGATGTATCCGCCCGTCTCCTCCGCCGACAAAGCTTCCAACTGCCGCACCACCACAATCCGCTGCAACAGTTGCGTCAGGTGCTCCTGCCGCAGTTTTTCCCCGAGCTGTGGCTGCCCGGCCAGCACAATTTGCAACAGCTTGGTGTTCGAAGTCTCGAAATTCGAAAGCAGCCGTATAGTTTCCAGCACCGCATCGTCCAGGTTTTGCGCTTCATCCACGATCAGCACAAACCGCTTGCCCGCCAGCATCTCCTCAAACAGCATTTCATTCAGCTTGTTGTGCAGGGCCACCAGCCCCATGCCCGTCGTATCCACTCCCAGCTCGCTCAGCAGATATTGGAAAAATTCGCGGGAGTTGCACTGCGTCTGAAACAAATACACGGCGCGCGCCGTGTCGCGCAACCCCTCCAGCACTTGATTCAGCAGCGTGGTCTTGCCCATCCCCGGCTCGGCGATCAGCGCCAGAAATCCCCGGCCGTCCAGGATTCCCTCCGTGAGCGCATCAAGCGCTTCGCAGTGCGTCCGGCTCGCATACAGATACGCGGGATCCGGCGTAACGCCAAACGGCTCCTCGCGCAAACCAAAAAAGTCCAGAAACATAACCAATACCTCCAAACCTCTGTAGCTCACCCTTCAGGGTTGAGGGTTTCCATACCCGCGGCAAAATTGCGCCGTGATCACGAACCCCTCAGGCCCGGAAGGCTTGAGCCACACCTTCCCCCACACCATCAATTCGCCAAACAACCGCCTTCAGGAAACGCGCTAGGTTGGCAGGGCAGGAGAGCAACAGCGCGCATCTTATCCGGACTCACCGTCGTGAATCCCCAGCAAACCAATACTCTACGTCCGACTGCCCCCGCAAGCAATGCTCGATCCCCGCATGCGAAAATTCCTGTAGCTCACCCCTTGAGGGGTGAGGGTTTCCATAAGTCCATGCACGATCTCTCCTAGGCCAATGCGCGCGAATACAAGTCTGGGGTAAGGGTTTCCATAGCCTCGGCAAAATCGCGCATCACCATCACCCACGGTGAACTGAAGGAACCCCACGCAGCACCTCGGACCTACCCGCTCACTCCGCCGCACACCTGTGACGCATGAACTTTGCCACTCCACCCACCTGTGCCAGACTGCACCATCGTTGAACCGAAGGAATCCGAGCAACCTCGGCGCTTCCAGGAGTTTCCTTGAGACAATCTGTCCATCCGGACCTCGACCCCGGCGCCAAAAACACGCAAGTGCTCCCAAAAACCGCGAAGCACCTGCAAACGCCCGCTCCACCAATCCACGCGGCATCCCAACGAACAGTCTGGATCTTCGCCCTAACCATGTCCCTCAGCGCCTTCCTCCTCTTCCAAGTCCAACTCATCATCAGCAAATACATCCTCCCCTGGTTCGGCGGCTCCGCCGCGGTCTGGACCACCAACATCCTCGTCTTTCAACTCCTCCTCCTCGCCGGCTACATGTACTCCCATTTCGTTTCCGAAAAACTGCCTCCCCGCGCGCAAGCTAGGCTTCACCTAATCCTGTTAGCCGCCGCGCTCTTGGCGATCCTTATCCTCTCCTTCGGCTGGCCCTCCGCAATCACGCCGGGACCCGGCTGGCGGCCCTCCGACTCCCAGCATCCCGTCCGCGACGTCATTGCCGTCACCCTCCTCGCCACCGGTTTGCCGTTTTTCATCCTATCCACTACCGGCCCTTTGCTGCAGCGATGGTTCGCCCTCCAAGGCGGCGACGCTCGCACCTACCGCCTCTATTCCGTCTCCAACCTCGGTTCGCTCCTCGGCTTGCTGACATTTCCTCTCGTGCTTGAGCCGCTGCTCCGCCTGAAAGTGCAAGGCGCCCTCTGGAGCGTCTTGTTCGCCATCTTCTGCGCCGGATGCGCCTGGTGCGCTTGGAACGCCCCGCTCGGCCAAAAAGAAATCCCCGAACAGAATCTTGCCGCCCCCCACGAAGCCGATTCCAAAATCTCTTATTTCCGCTATCTGCTGTGGTTCCTCCTCGCCGCCTGTGCCTCGGCGCTCCTGCTGGCCACCACTAACCAGCTTTGCCAGGAAATCATCTCCTTGCCGCTCCTGTGGGTCGTGCCTCTCGCCCTCTACCTCTTGAGTTTCATCTTGTGCTTCGACCATCCTCGCTGGTACCGCCGCGAAATCCTCCACCCGCTTTTTGCGCTGAGCCTCTTCATTCTTTGCCCAGCGATGGTCTACGCCCAGCGAACCATTGAACTCGTGGTCCTGCCTCTGCTCTTGTTTGTGAGCTGCATGATCTGTCACGGCGAACTTGTACGCCTCAAACCCGCGGTAAGGCGCTTAACCGCCTTCTACCTGGCTATTTCCGCCGGCGGCGCGTTCGGAGGAATTTTCGTAGCCATCGTTGCGCCGCGGATCTTCCGGTTTTTCACCGAATTCCAACTTTCCCTGGGCGCCTGTGCGGTTCTTCTTCTCGCGTGTCTCTTTCTGGATCAGCACTCCTGGATTTACAACCCCGCGTTCTGGCTGCCCTGTATTCTGGCACTCGGTTGCGCTTTCACCGCCTTCGGCATCGGCGAATGGATTCCCGCCTTCGCCGCAGTTCTCCAGGCAACCCAGTTTTACGCCTGGGCGTTTCTCGCCGCCGCGCTAATCCTCTCCGGGGGGTACATCCGAAGGACCGCCGCAACCTCCAAACCCGGATTCCGTTTTGTGCAACTCCTCGTCGCCGCCGTGACCGTCTTGGCCCTCGTCGCGCTGTATGAAAGCGACAAGCCCGAGCCGGGACTCTTCCTCGGCGAACGCAATTTCTACGGCGCTCTCCGTGTTTACGAACTGGGCCAAGGCGGCAAAGCCCTCTTCCACGCCCACACGCTTCACGGCGCGCAACTCGATCCGCCGTACGATCACCTTCCTACGGCGTACTATGGCCCGGAAAGCGGCATCGGCCTTCTCTTGCGCAATCATCCCAAACGCAACTCCGGCGCCGGCGGTCTTCGCGTGGGAATCGTCGGCTTGGGCGCAGGCACCCTGGCCGCCTACGGCCAGCCAGGTGACTATTTCCGCTATTACGAAATCAACCCCCAGGTAGTGGACCTCTCGCAAGGCCCGCACCCGGTCTTCACCTATCTCCGCGATTCCGCCGCGAAGGTGGACACGCAATTAGGCGACGCCCGTCTGCTTCTCCAACAGGAAGCCGCCCAAGGAAATTCCCAAAAATTCGACATTTTAGTGTTGGATGCATTCTCCGGTGACGCGGTCCCCGTTCACCTGTTGACGAAGGAGGCTTTCGACACCTACGCAGTGCACCTCCGCGACGACAACTCCATCATCGCCATGCATCTCAGCAGCCGGCACATTAATTTGTTACCCGTCGTCGAAGGCCTTCGCGAATATTCGCACACCTACTCCTTAGTGAAATTCGCCGACGGCAGCTATCCCTTCCTCGAGAGTCTCTGGGTATTCCTCGCCAAGCGGCCCGAAGCCCTGCAGGTTCCCGGTCTCTCTCCGAATCCTCCGCCCTACCTGCCACCAGTCGAGCCCCGCCTCTGGACCGACGATTACAGCGACATCTTCCGCCTTATTTATTAGCAAGCTTGCGCCGCTCGGCATTCCCCGTCTTCGATGCACAGCCGGCGGGGTGCGCGGTTTGCCTCCTGGTCCAAATCCCGGGCTAATCATTCTTAAAGCGACTTTCCCCCCACGGAAATAAGGCCTACACTCCTTCCATAGAGCTTTGGACGAGCAACGACCGCCTGTGTCAAGGCGATTTGCGGGAACTCAAAACCCGTTCAATCGTTTTCAGGCACAGAGAGAACCTTGAGTACCCGTTTTGTTGCGACTGAAACCGCCCCAGCCGGTGACAAGCCTCACAGACCTTCGGCCGCAACCCGTCAAAAATAAGATTGAGTTTCTATGGAAGGGAGCTCAGTTCCCGTGAATCATCGAACCTCTCGCAACCATTACTGCCTCTTGGTGGCCTGCCTCCTGGTCGCATTTGCCTCTCAGTTCGCACAAGCAGCCAATCTCCCTATTTCTGGTTCCTACGAAGTAATCGAGAAAACCGACCTGGGCTCCCAGACCAAAATTACAGTGCGCCTCCATTTGACGAACCACGGACAGGGCCTTCTGTACCTCCAACAGGTTCTTCTTGCTGATTTTGCACACCCGTCCAATGGAGGTCCCCGCACCTCCTCGATCGCTCTGAACCCCGGCACCTCCGAGGATGCCACACAAGAATTTGTGATCCCGCGGTCGCAGTTCGCTGAATGGCAAAGAGGATTGCGGCCCAGAGTTCTCTTGCAACTGCAAACGGCCACGGGTGCCAGGATCACCCAGGTGATTCGGCTGGATCGCGTTCCCGCCAGGAAGGGTGAGTAAACGTGTTCTGGCAAAAGCTCACTACCGCGGCCCTGTTCGTCACCCTGCTCCTGCTGGTCGCTCCGGGAGCCTCAAACGCTCAATATGCAATCAACACAATTGCCGGCGGCGGTCCCAACGGCCTGCCCGCGCTTTCTTCGAGCATTGGATATCCGGCCGGGTATGCGCGCGACACGCTTGGAAACATCTACATTCTAGATAACTACTCAAGTCGAATTTTCAAGGTCAACTCTGCAGGCACTCTTACTGTATTTGCCGGCAATGGATCGGGCATTGGTGGCCCGGGCGGCTACTCCGGCGATGGTGGGCCGGCTATCAGCGCGCAACTTGGTCGTCCCACTGGCATCGCCATCGACGCATCGGGGAATGTCTACGTCGCCGACACCCAGAATTCCGTAATTCGTTGCGTGGTGGCCGCCGCGGGAGGTTGCCTCGGTTCAACGCTTGCCGCCGGCAGCATTACGACTGTGGCCGGGACCGGCACGGCTGGCTACTCCGGCGACGGCGCAGCGGCTACCAGCGCGCAACTCTCGAATCCCTACGGCGTATTTGTCGACAGCCTTGGAAACATTTTCATCGCGGACACCGACAATTCCGTGATTCGTTGCGTGGTGGGCGTTGCGGGAGGTTGCCTCGGTTCAGCCCTTGCGGTCGGTAGCATTACGACGGTTGCTGGGAACGAAGCCCTGGGCGCCGGTTATTCTGGCGATGGCGCAGCAGCTACCAGCGCGAAGCTTAATCTTCCCAACGGCGTATTCGTCGATAGCAATGGCAACATCTTCATCGCGGACACGGAGAACTCCACAGTTCGTTGCGTGGTGGGCGTTGCGGGAGGCTGCCTCGGTTCAGCACTTGCGGTCGGTAGCATTACGACGGTTGCTGGGGACGAAGCCCTGGGCGCCGGTTATTCTGGCGATGGCGCAGCAGCTACCAGCGCGAAGCTTAATCTTCCCAACGGCGTATTCGTCGATAGCAATGGCAACATCTTCATCGCGGACACCGAGAATTCCACAATTCGTTGCGTGGTGGGCGTTGCGGGAGGCTGCCTCGGTTCAGCACTCGCAGTCGGCAGTATTACGACGTTGGCTGGAAACGCTGCCTTGGGCCCCGGTTATTCGGGCGACGGCGCAGCGGCTACCAGCGCGCAGCTTGATCTTCCCAACAACATTTTCGTCGATAGCCTGGGCAACCTCTTCATTGTGGATACGAGCAATTTTGTGATTCGCGAGGTGTCGGGCGGCACGATTCAAACCTCCGCCGGAAACCACACAGTCGCTCTGTCAGGCGATGGCGGCGCGCCCACCAACGCATCAATGTCTCCAGCCGGAGGCGTCTCTGTGGACGGCTCGGGCAACATCTTTATCGCGGATACGTACAACTCCGTCATTCGAGAAATAGTGGCGGCCACTGGCAACATTCAAACCGTCGCCGGAAATGGCACTGGCGGCTACTCTGGCGATGGTGCTGCAGCCACCAGCGCGCAACTGGAAGATCCACAAGGTGTTTTTGTAGATAGCTTGGGAGACATTTTCATTGCCGACACGGGGAATTCCGTAATTCGCTGCGTGCTGGGCACCGCCGGAGGTTGCCTCGGTTCAGCTCTTGCCGTCGGCAGTATTACGACCGTGGCTGGAAGCGTTACTTTGGGCCCCGGTTTTTCGGGCGACGGCGCGGCGGCCACCGGCGCGCAGTTGCAAGATCCACAAGGTGTTTTTGTGGATAGTTTGGGAGACATTTTCATTGCGGACAGCACCAATTCTAGAATTCGCTGCGTGGTGGGCACCGCCGGCGGCTGCCTGGGTTCAACGATTGCCGTCGGCAGTATTACAACCGTGGCTGGAAATGGCACTGAGTGCCAGAATGTTTCCAGCAACTGCGGCGACGGTGGCCTAGCCACCAGTGCCCAACTCCATTCCCCCCAAGGTGTTTCCGCAGATAGCTTTGGAAACATCTTCATCGCCGATACGCTTGATTCGAAAATCCGCGAAGTGCTGGCCGCCACCGGCAACATTCAAACCGTCGTCGGCACCAGCACCCCCGGATACTCAGGAGACGGCGGGCCCGCTGCCAGCGCGCAACTCAACACACCGTCCGGCGTATTTGTAGATACTTTCGGAAACATCTTCATCGCCGACACCGACAATTCCGTCGTGCGCGAGGTGATAGGTGTGACCGGCAACATTCAAACCGTCGCTGGAAACGGAACGGAGGGCTACTCGGGCGACGCTGGACCGGGCGGTAGCGCGCAACTTTTCTACCCTTCGGGTGTGGCCAGCGATGTCTTCGGTAATCTTTTCGTCGCAGACACGGAGAACGCGCGTATCCGGAAGCTCGTTTCGACGGTGAGCATCTCCTCCGTTCCCACTTCAGCCACTTTGCCCACAGGCGGTCCGCAGCAGTTTGCAGCAAATGTAACTGGAGCGGGCGACGCTTCGGTGACTTGGCAGGTGAATGGCATAACCGGCGGGAATGCGACAGTTGGCACGATTTCATCCTTGGGTTCGTATCTGGCGCCAGTCGCTGTTCCCACGCCGGCAATCGTTACAGTCACCGCGGTTGCCAACGCCAACGGAGTGAACTCAGCATCGTCTTCGGTCACCATCGTTTCAGGCGCCACAACCCTTACTGTCACCGTAAGTACCACTCCCACGGTCACCGAGGTTTATCTGGGCACAACGCAGACCTTTGTCGCCAGTGTCACGGACAATGCCAACACCGCGGTCAACTGGCAAGTGAACGGCGTGCTCGGCGGCAATTCCACGGTCGGAACGATTTCGACCGCGGGGTTGTACACGGCTCCAGCGACGGTTCCCACACCCGCAACGGTGATAATCGGCGCGGTTTCCCAGGCCGACGCCACTGTTTCCGGTTCCTACCCCATGTTGATTGTGACCCCGCCCGCGGCTTCTCAACCTGCGCCTCAAACTGTAGCTGCCGGAGGCACGGCCACGTATTCGCTTGCTCTCGAAAAGAAGGCCGGTTACTCGAAACAAGTGATCACGCTGTCGTGTCTGAAAAGTTCGTTGCCGACGGGTGCGACGTGCACTTTCACGCCCCCGACGATTCTCCCAGGCTCGCCCACCAAGCCGTTCACTTTGATGGTTAATTTGGCCACTTGCTCGGCTTCCCTCGAGCGACCCAACGGCATGTTCCTGGCGCCTCGGCTCTTCGCGTCCCTTCTGCCTATGGCCGCCCTGCTGCTTTTTGGCTGGGACAATCGCAAAAAATCCTGGCAGCGCCTTTTGATGCTCGTCCTGCTCTGCGTACCGCTGGCCGGGTTGATCGGATGTGGCGGTGGGTCGTCGGGTTCGTCTTGTCCAAACGTTGCCGGGGTCTACAACATTGTCGTCCAGGGAACGACGCCGGCGAATCCAACTCCGGTAACGATCACCACCGTGACCCTGACCGTCCAATGACGGAGGCGGGGCGCCGGAATCTCGGGTCAATCTGCGAACGAATAACCATCCGTTTGCGCGTCCGCCATTCGCACTCCGCGTCAGTGTGGCGCTTCCGCCCAGTTGCGCGGCGCGAATTCCAGGACCGTGATTTCTTCAAACACTCCTAACGGCCGAACCTAGTGCGTTCCGGGATCCCGTTTGCTTGCTCTAATGCTCACTCTTGATTGGGTTATCGCATCTGCAAGACAAGATAATACTCGGTAGGAACCCGGCCAAAGCTAAAAGGCAGCGGTCCCCATATCGAAGAATAGAATCCCGCACCCAATGTCATGGTGCCGGCGTAGCCGTGAGGATCTAGTTGCCAAGCTTCTTGTGCAGCCACCAATTGCGGCAATATGGCGATGATGTAGCAGTTGTTCCCCGGGATCACCACTTGGTCTCCGGTATGGAAGGCGAACCTGCCACTTTCCACAGGACGCGCTCCATACAGCTGCATGTAGTACTGGAAACCCCAGTGTCCTTCGAAGAAAACACTGCCAGCTTGGTTCTGAGCCTGACGACAAATGAAGCTGGCCATGGTGCGCCCTGAGTTGGCGAAGACCGTGTCTCCCCAGGCAATCGAGAGCGAGATAATCGCCGACAGGGCGAGGGGGACAACCAATTTTCCGGTAAACCAGCGCATGGGGGCGGGCCGAGTTTCATCCAGCCGCCGGGCCAGCAGAATTGCGGCTGCGGGAATCAGTGGAAGCACCGTGCGAGCATTGGCCGTCCAGTTCAAGAATGTTGCAAACACGAAAGTGCCAAGGACCCAGAGAGCCAATAGTAGTGAGTCAGCGTCTCTTCGTTTTCTGTAGTCTGCAATTGCCAGGCCCAGAACAAAAATTCCGCCGACAACATACCAAGCGAACTGCACCCCAACCCATCCCCAGTCCTGCTCGGCGTTCACAACCAAGGGATGCAGCCAATGCATACCCATGGCCAACCCGACGAGCGCTCCAGCAAAACTCCCAAGAATTAATTGCCAGCGCTTCCACAAATAAGGAGCGAAAAGCAATATCGGTAGCGCGCATCCGCCGAGAAAACTCAGGCCCACCAGGCCGCTGGTCAGGTGCGAGGCTTGATCAACGCGTTCCGACCTCGCAAATAAAGCGGCGTCCCAGAGCAAACCTCGGCCATAAAGTGCCTTAGTCCAGAGTTCGTACGAAAACAGGCAAACTGCGGGGATAAAGAGATACCAGGCCCAGGCTCCCAGGCGGCGCTGCTTGACGAACGAGTAGGCGGGTAGCAGCAGGAGCAAAGACGCACCGAAGTATTTAGTCAGCGCGCAAGCTGCAATCAGCAAACCACTCGCGACTAAATAAGGCGGCTTGCCTGATTCAATTCCTTTTAGCCAGAAAATGACGGCCCAAACCCACAAAGCAACCATCATGACATCACACATCACACCGGTAGCGGAGACCAGGAAACCTGGAGCGAGCAGCGTGGCCATCGCGGCTATCACCGGCGAGGCGGTGAATCGCTTCGCCAAATGGTATGTTCCCAAAATCAAAGCGAGTGCCGGCAGCAGGAAGCCGAGGTGCATTGCTACCTCCGACCAGCCCGCCACGATTCCAACCAAGGCTCCGTAATAGGAGGAAAGAGGAGGATTTTTCGTGATGTCGGACACCGGCATGTCGGTGACATACCAAACCACATGTAATCCGTAGGGATTGAGAGGATGATGCACGATCTGTTGGGCCACCCAGACATATATTGTGTCGTCAATATGAAAAGCCTTTCCGGCGAAAGGCAGTAGGCACGCGAGTGTAGCCAAGCCGAGGACCAGATACGGATTGAACGACAAAGGAAGTCGCCGATTTTGTTGCTTACCCATTGGGTCGTGGCCTCCACGAGGTTGCTCGTACCGTCACAGCGGCATGAATCCCGACGTTGACCCAATCATAGGATTACTTAGAAGCAGTTCACAGAGGAATTGTGAAGCAATGCCCGCATCACAGCTGCCATTGTCGGCTGGTTCTCGCAAGGGATTTAACCATTCTTAAATACTAACTGCCCCGAATATCTTCAAGAACGAAAACAGTGGCGGTCCGTCGCTCTTCTCTTTTTTCCTGCCCTTGCGCGGAATCAATAGTTGAGTCATCTAGCGATGTGACTCCCGTCGAACCATTGAATGTGGCGGGTGTCTGCACGGTGGTAGTCAATGGCACGACGCCGGCGAATACAGTCCCCATAACGATCACCACTGTGACCCTGACTGTGCAGTGATGAGACTGGGGCGTCCAGAGCTCAGTTCATCGTGCAAACTAAGCCGCAGCGATTTTTTAGAGTATATTGCGCTAGGGGGCAAAAAGGCCTGTGACGTATGAACTTTACCCCTGCGGAGGATATGAGAGACTTCCTATGAAGTTGGCAGTTACCGTCTGACTTACGAGGAGTGGCAAGTGATTCACGGGAAGCGCGTTGTCGTTGTGATGCCCGCTTACAATGCCTCGAAGACTCTCGAGAAAACCTACGACGAGCTCCCTGATATTGTCGACTCCACCATCCTCGTCGATGACAAGAGCACCGATGAGACGGTGCAGGTCGCTGAGAAGTTGGGCTTGAAAATCTTTGTTCACGACAAAAACTACGGCTATGGCCGCAATCAACAGACTTGCTATCGAGAGGCATTGGCTGCAGGCGCGGACATCGTGGTCATGGTCCACCCCGATTATCAGTACACTCCCCACCTGGTGACCGCAATGGCCAGCATGATTGCCCTCGGGGTCTACGATGTGGTTTTGGGCTCTCGCATTCTGGGAGGCGGGGCGCTGCAAGGCGGAATGCCTTTCTACAAATATGTGGCCAATCGGTTCCTCACCGCATTCCAGAATTTTTTCACTCGAGCAAAGCTTTCGGAATATCACACGGGCTTTCGGGCCTTCTCCAGAGAAGTTTTGGTCACCATGCCTATCCTGGAGAATTCCGACGACTTTGTCTTTGACAATGAAATGCTCGCCCAGTGCATCTGCTTCGGGTACCGCATCGGTGAAGTTTCCTGTCCAACGAAATATTTTACGGACGCTTCCTCAATCAATTTCCGGCGGAGCGTCAAGTATGGATTTGGTGTCTTGGGCACTACGCTGAAATGCTGGATGCAGAGAACTGGTGTTGCGCGCTTTCGGCTATTCAGCCCCGCCGGTCGAAAACTGCTCCTGGACTATTACTTATCCGTTCCGGATGGCAAGATCGAGCAGATCAGCGACGAGAGCTAGTCACCGCGCGCATCCTCAAGTTCGGACAAGGTTTTTGGCGTTGCAAGCGCACAACAAGTGGGGCGACAATTCTGCCCCTTCCGACGGCCTTTCAATAACCTCTATATGGTTAGGTCGCCGATCATGAATTCCTCGATTTTGACGACGCCCGATTTGATTTTTCAGACGAAGCTGTTGTTCGCGTTCGAGCGCTGGAGTTAGTGCGGAGCCTCTGCCCAGTTGCGGGGTGTGAACTCCAGGACCGTGATGCCATCGAACACCCCTAACGGGTGGACATAGTATGTTGTCGAAGCGTTGTAGGCCAGCCACTGGAGTATTCTGACTGAGGGCTCAAAACCTACGGCTAGAAATCGTTGCTGTTTCGGTCCTGCTTCCTGCAAGAATCCCGACCCGATTCGAACCGCCTGTTCATTCAGCGTTCTTGGCAACGCCACAACCGGCACACTGACTTGGTAATAACTGAGCGGCCCGAACAATGGGCTGTCCTTCACGGCTTCTCCGACCGGCATGGTCATGTGGTCGGCCTCCGGCAGGTCGCTGCAGATCAACACCGGAGCGCCATCGGCAGAGGCATTCTTTTCCACAAATTCCAGCGCATATTTCCATGAGTAACCGTGCAACCTGGAGACCGGGGAGCTGTAGTACGCATAAGCGGTCATGCTCACAACGGCGAGGCAGAAAAGCAATCGTATTGCACGCGAATCGATTCGGCTCACGATCAAAGCCCAGCAGAGCGCGATCCCGGGAAGCGCGACCAGCCGATAGCGGAAGACAAAAATGTGCACCGGAGTCCACACGCTGATGCCGTAGAGGATCAGTATCGGCACAAATCCCAAGGCGGCACAAAACAGGATTCGCCAATCTTTGATGCGGCTTTGCACATCCAGTCGCAAGGTCGCCGCAGCAATAAAAATGGCACCGAGAGCGATCAGCGCCAGCCAGCCTGGTGCGAGCGTCATTCCCAGATCCGCCAGCTTCGGAGCCTCCTCGAAAACGTGAATGCCGCTGGTGTGCAGCAGGTAGCGTAGCTCAGGAATGATTGGCAGGAACGCAACGGCAAACGCCGCGAGCGCCACAACGGCCTGTCGCCACAAATTCTTGCGGTCTCCAATCTTGACCACGAAAAAACAGATCGCCAGAGCTGGCAGGATGGCCCCGAACAGAAAATGGAAGTATATAGTGAAGGCCGCCGAGACTCCGAACAGGGCCGCCAGCCAGTTTGAGTTGTTGTGCCGCAAATGAACCAGGGCAAGAATCGACGCTGTGAGCGCCAGCGATACAAACCCGTACGTCCGGACATCAATCGCTGCAAAGATGACGAAGGGGTGCAGGCAAAAGATGACCGCTGCAATCATCGCAACATCCCGGTCGAAAAGCTCCCGCGCGGCCTTATAAAGCAAATACACCGCCCCAAGCATGGCAAGTATAGAAGGAATTCTGAGCGAAATCTCGCCGGTTCCCGCAATCTTGGTCCACAACCACAGAATGTACGAATACACCGGTACGTTGGGCCAAGCCTGACGCGGCATTATCTCGGAAAATCCCCCTTTGATCAGGTAGTATGAGACCGTTTCATCCAGCCAAAGCGGTGCCCGAATAGCGATAAACCAGACAGAAATGGATACGGCAAGGGCCAGTCCGTACAGCGGATAGAGGACGCGGTCCGGAATGAAATGAATGCTTCCCGTCTGCGCTCCAGCCGCGCCGGATTCTACACCCCGGTCTTTTGCAACTGCGTTTGACGTTTCCAAAACAGTGCTTCCTATCCTAAAGCTCTTTCAGTCCCGCAATTTGAGGCGTGGACTTGTGCACTGTACAAACCGGGAATTTCTTAACCTCCGCAAGGGCTGTCGGAGGGCTTCCACGACCTGAAGCTAGCAGCGATGTAAACTAGAGCGCGTGTTATTCGTCACAGCCCTTTGTGATATTTGTCACCAAGACGCGGCCGAGCGGAACGCAAGCATGGAATGCGGGAGAAAATATGCTTGGTCTGGCCGCTTATCTCGCTGCAGAGACACGATCGAGTTGGTGAAGCTATCAGCTGAGGCCTCCGACGCTCGATGACCAGTTCCGAAGGGGTTTGCACTGAATGAGTGAACGAACGCGTGTTGTGCTGTTGCTGGCCATGGCGATGCTCGTCTATGGGAACACATTGCCGAACTCCTTCACCTTTGACGACGATGCGTACATCCTCAGCAACCCGGCGGTCACCAATCTTAGCGTAAGCGGCCTGTTCCAACCAGCCAAAGCCGACTCCGTCCTTCGCTTTTTTCGCCCGGTAGCCTTTGCCACTTATGAATTGAACTGGGCACTCGCGGGTGCGCACCCCTTGGGCTACCACCTGTTCAATCTAGTGCTACACACTGTGGTCTCCTTGCTGTTGTTCCTGGTTTTGCGAAAACTATTCGAAGAGGTGCAGCGCGGCGCGACAATTGCCTGGGTCGCTGCCCTGTTGTTTGCTGTTCATCCCGTTCACACCGAAGCGGTGGCCTCCATTGTAGGACGCTCTGAATTGCTGGCCGCGGCGTTCTTGCTGGCAGCCTGGCTCCTTCACCTCTACGACCGCCTTCTGCCCGCACTCGTCTGTTTTGCGCTGGCTCTGCTGTCCAAGGAATCGGCAATGGCCTTCCTTCCGCTCGCGCTGGCCGGCGATTATGCTCGGGGCAAGAGGACGCCGCTTTATCGCTACAGTTGGATTGCCGGTGTGGCTGTGGCGTACCTTGCTTTGCTTTGGAAAATGCAGGGAGGCCAATTCGGAGAAAAGGTCGTTCTCTTTCTGAACAATCCCCTCGCCAGACTTCCCGCCAATCTAAGAATACTAAACGCGCTTCGCGTTGCTTGGAAATATGTCGGCCTGCAGCTCTATCCGGCCAGACTTTCCTGCGACTATTCCTATAATGCGATTCTCCTTTTCGCGAGTTGGCGACACGCGGCGCTTCCGGCGGTCGCGACCTTGCTCGTGCTGGTCGTCTGGATCTGGACCTTGTGGACCAGGCGGAACGAATGGTTCCTGGCCGGAGCGATCTATCTGGCCGGCTTTGCCGTTACAGCAAACATTTTAGTGCCAACGGGAACCATCATGGGTGAACGCCTCGCCTACCTTCCTTCCGCGGGCTTTTGTCTACTCGCCGCCCTGCTCTGGGTGAGGATCGAAAAGCATCAGCAGAGACTGGCATGGGGGCTACTCGGCACACTTGTGGCAGTTCTGGCCACCCGCACGGTGCTTCGCAACCGGGACTGGCGTGACAATTTCACTCTCTACTCTGCTGCCGTCCGGGTAGTTCCAGAAAGTGCAAAGATGCACGATGGTCTCGGAGGCGAGTATATGAAGCGCGGCCAGAAGGATGCGGCCCTTGCGGAATGGCGAACCGCCCTGCAGATCTACCCCAACTTTCCCGAAGCCCTGAAATCTGGCGGCATTGTCGAATACGATTTCCGGCTGGTATACCTCGCTGCCCAACTCATGAAGCATGGAGAGAATCTTGATGCCCTGATTTTCTTGGACGAGGCCATCGGGAATTCTCCCCGGTTCTCGCTCGCCTGGTCCAACCGCGCGGTCGTCCACTTTCGGCTTGGCGAGATAACATCGGCTCGGGAAGATGCGCAAAATGCCCTACGTTTGGATCCGGCCAACATCCAGGCGCAATACTTGCTGAGTTTGCTCAGCGCACCCGATACCTTCGCACCTCAGCGCTAATCCGTTAAATTTCGCCTCGGCTGAATCTGGCAAGTAGGCGGGTTTGGCCGCACGCCCCGCACCGATTCTCTTGCAGAGGCAGGAGTCTCCAACTCTCTCCATGAAAAGAGCCGATGCCGCAGCGGGCGTGTATCTATTTGAAAGGGAAGTAAGCAAGCTTCACAAGGCTCGAGAGCGGGAGGAGTCTGGTGTGCAGCTAGAAAAACACCCGCATCGCCATTTCCTGAACCCACGGATAAATCTCCCGAAAAACCAGCATCCCCACCAGCAATCCCGCCATCGCGTAATTGCTTCCGCGGATCCAGTCGAGATATCTCTGCGCGCGTTCCTCACTCATGAACACCATAATTCCAGTGCTCCCATCGAGCGGCGGTACCGGCAGCAGATTAAAAGTACCTAGCAGCAGATTCAGAAAAAATACCACCCGCAAGACGATCCCCACCAGGCTCGGCGCGCCGGTCACCGGATCGCGATGGAAAAGCTGAAAATAGATTCCTACCCGAAGCGCCACAACCGCCAGCAGCATCAGCGTAAAATTCGCCGCGGGTCCCGCCAGCGCCATCCAAGCGGAGCGCCGCGGATGCCGCCGCTCCCACAGCGGATCGTAAGGCGCGCTGGCCCATCCGATCATTCCGCCGCCTGAAAGAAAGAAACTCAAAATCGGAAAAACCACCATCCCAAACGGAGAGCGCCGGATATGCGGAATAGGATTCAAGCTGACCTGGCCACCCAGCGCCGCCGTAGTATCTCCGCCTATTTTTGCCGCCAGCGCGTGCGACGCTTCGTGGCACGTCGTCGAAAAAAGAAACACAATGTACGAGATAAACCCCATCATCAGCATTTCGGGAGTGATATCGCTCATAAGCCACTCAGCGTAGAGTCTGCGCCAACGAAATGCAAGCCGCCCCAGCCCACGGTAGTGGCCCAGCCTCCGATTCCCGCGTTTTCCAGGAGTTTAAAAATCCCCACGCGCTAACAGCGATGGTAGACTCCAAAAGAGTAATTAGTTTTTGCTCGCCAAACCATGCGTGTCCTGTTGATGCTTATGACTTTACTGGGTGGGTCTGTCGCCCTGTCCCGGCAGTCGCCCCAAGAGAATTGGAAGCAATGCAGAAGCGACGATCCCGAGCGGCGTATCGAAGGGTGCTCGGCACTGATCCAGTCTAGTCAAGAATCGGATATCAACTTGGCTGAGGCATTGTACGACCGAGGCTTAGCTTACAGACACAGGGGGAATTACGAGGACGCCATCAAGGACTTCGATCAGGCGTTACGCCTGAATCCAAGTTTTGCCGATGCGTTTTATGAACGGGGCTCCGCGTATTCACACTTACGCAACTATGTTCGGGCAATCCAAGACTACGACCAGACCATTCGCTTAAATCCAGATATGGCTAAGGCGTATTACGGTCGCGGATGGACATACATGCAGCTGGGCGATAATGACCGCGCAATCAGGGACTATGATCAATCCCTGCGGATCAACCCAAACTACGTAGATGCTTACTATAGCCGTGGTCTGACCCACGCACATATGGGTAATTATGACCGCGCGATCCGGGACTATGATCATGCCCTGCAGAACAACCCAAACTACGCCGACGTGTTCATCACGCGCGGCAACGCCTACGGGCTGAAGCGCGATTACGACCGTGCTATTCAGGATTTTGATCAGGCTCTGCGCCTCAACCCTAGTTCTGCAGACGCGTTTTATAACCGGGCACGGGTTTACGAGTACAAGGGTGACTTTGACCACGCAATCCCGGACTACGATCAAGCGGTGAGGCTGAAGCCTACCGATGCCGATGCATTCTTTGGCCGCGGCTTTGCGTACTCGCACAACGGTGATTATGATCGTGCAATCCAGGATTATGACCAAGCGCTTAGGATCAATCCGAGTTACTCCGCTGCGTTTTACAACCGGAGCAAGGCTTATGTGCACAAAGGTGATTATCTCCGTGCAGCCGCCGACCGCGGCCATTTCCTAGGGTTGAGATTTGGCATTTTGGGAATTACGATTCGGCTGTGCATCCTTATCGTTGCAATCGCGTTTGCGTTCGGATTCAGATTCAAGCGGTTTCGCACTAACTCCTGATTTGCCGGCTCACCGGAAGCTGACCCACTACTGAGCCCACACTCGCCCTTTCTTTCTGCGTCCGACTTGTGTATCGTCTTTCCAACACGTGTGTTGGCCGCCTTCCTTAGGTGTGCGGAGGAAATCTGGATTGAGGTCGCCTCATGAAGGCCTGTTCCCTCCGCACACCCGCAAACATCGTCACCAATCCCCTCGAACTTGGCGAACTTCCCAAGCCCGAAACCGCGCCCGGTGAAGTTCTTGTCCGCGTCGAAGTGTGCGGCGTCTGCCGCACCGACCTCCACGTCATCGAAGGCGAACTTCCTCCCAAGAAATCGCCAATCATCCCCGGCCATCAAGCCGTCGGTCACATCGAAGCCCGCGGGCCCGGCGCGCAACGCCTAACCATCGGCTCCCGCGTCGGCGTTGCCTGGCTGCACAAAACCGATGGCACCTGCGAATATTGCCGCCGCAACGAAGAGAATCTTTGCAACCACCCGCAGTTCACCGGCTACACCGTCGACGGTGGCTACGCCGAATTCCTGGTCGCCCCGGAAGACTTCGTCTACCCGCTGCCGGAAAATCTCCCCGCCGAACAGGCCGCGCCGCTGCTCTGCGCCGGCATCATTGGCTATCGCTGCTTGCGGCTCAGCGGCGTGCAGTCCGGCGCCCGCCTTGGACTCTATGGTTTCGGTGCCGCCGGCCACGTGGCCATCCAGGTGGCGCGTCATTGGGGAGTCGAAGTGTACGCCTCCACCCGCGACGCCCGGCATCGCGCGCTAGCACAGGAATTGGGAGCAGTGTGGACCGGCGGCACACTCGATGCCCCGCCAAACAAATTAGACGCCGCCATTGTTTTCGCCCCCGCCGGCGAAATCGTCCCCGCCGCCCTCGGCGCGCTCCGCAAGGGTGGCCGCGTGATCCTCGGCGGGATTCACATGAGCGACATTCCTGCATTTCCCTACCGCTTGCTTTACGAGGAGCGGCACATTCAGAGTGTGGCCAACAACACCCGCCAGGATGGCGAGGAATTTCTCAAGCTCGCGGCGGAAATTCCCGTGCGGACTCGCGTGCAGGTCTATCCCTTGGCCGAAGCCAATCGAGCATTAAACCAGCTTAAGAACGATGCTATTGAAGGGGCGGCAGTGCTTCGCATACACTCCTGACCGCTGCGGTAGCTCCGCGTGTCGAACTCGATGTTTAACAAGGAACAATAATGAAAAGGATGCTCAGGATGAGAAATGTGTGGATTGCCCTACTCTTCGCCGTGACTGGATGTTCCGCAGGCGCGCCGCAAACCGGCGGCGCAGCAACGCCACAAAGCGCATCCGCGGCGAACTCTCCCGCGGACTCCTTAACTCCGACTGGCCAGGCGCAGTTGAAGGAAATTCTCGACAAAAGCCGGTTGGACGGATTGCAGTGGCCGAACTTTTCGGACTATTCGGCGCACATCAAGAAATTTTACGAAAAGGGAGGTTATGCCCTGGAGTGGACCCGCGGCGGAAAACCCACGCAACAGGCGACGCAGCTCATTGGGCTTCTGGAGCAGGCCGGAGATAAAGGATTGGACACCAAGGATTACGATGGCGAACGCTGGCCCGCCCGGGTGAATGCACTTTTGTCCGCATCGTCCAAAAACGAGAGCGAGCTCGTGAATTTTGATGTGGCACTCACGGTCTCGGCGATGCGTTACGCCTCCGATCTGCACCTCGGAAAAGTGGATCCGCGTACTTTGCACACTGATTTTGAGCCAGAACGCAACGAATACGATATGTGCGATTTTCTGTTGCTGCGGGTGGTGCCGGCGGAAAATGTGAGCGACGCCTTCGGGAAAATCGAGCCGCCTTACGGTGGCTATCAACGCGCACTCCTGGCCTTGCAGAAATATATACAGATGGCCCAGGAGGAAAAACCCAATCCCTTGCCGACGGTTGCCAAGCCCATTCCAGCAGGCAAGCCCTATGCCGCAGTGCCGCAACTCGTCGAGCGCTTGAAATTTCTAGGCGATCTATCTCCCGACGCCACCGCGGGCGCGGATCCCAGCCTTTATCAAGGAGAGGTGGTCCAAGGCGTGAAGCGATTCCAGGCGCGCCACGGCCTGGACTCCCAGGGTCAACTCGGAGCTCAGACCATCGCCGAACTCAACCGGCCCATGAGTGACCGTGTAACCCAGTTGCGGCTGACCCTGGAGCGCTGGCGATGGCTGCCACACAGTTTCGAGCAGCCTCCCATCGTCGTGAATATCCCTGAATTCCTTCTCCGGGGCTACGACGAGCAACGCAAGATTGTGGTCACGATGCCCGTCGTAGTCGGGCGCGCAATGCGCACGCAAACGCCGGTGATGGAAGAAGACATGAAATATGTAATCTTCTGGCCCTACTGGAACGTTCCGCCAAGCATCTTGCGCAATGAAATCGTGCCGAAGATTACCAAGGACCGCGCCTACATCCAGAAAAACCAATTTGAAGTGACCACCTATTCCGGTCAAGTGATCACCGACGGCATCATCAGCGACGACGTGCTGGCCCAGTTGCGCGCGGGTAAACTAATGGTTCGCCAAAAACCCGGACCAAAAAATGCCCTCGGCCTGATCAAGTTCATCTTCCCGAACGACAACAACGTGTATCTGCATTCCACTCCTTCACAAGCTGTGTTCTCGGAGAGCCGCAGGGACTTCAGCCACGGCTGTGTTCGCGTCGAAGATCCCGCAAAGCTGGCGGAATACGTGCTCCGCAACAATCCAGGTTGGACGCGGGAACGGGTCGACGCTGCCTTCAAAGCGGAAAAAGAGCAGCAAGTAAATCTGGCGAAAACGATTCCCGTGCTGATTGTGTATGGAACGGCTGTTGCGCCGGAAGCCGGACACGTCCGCTTTTTCGATGACATCTACGAATACGACAAGAGGTTGGAGAACCTCTTTTACCGGGCTTACGCCTCACAGAAATAGTTCAAAAGAAATATCGCGGTCTAGTCGTGCGGAGTATTGCCGGCCGTGCAGCCGTAGCACCACGTGCGCACGCGGCCGGTGTCCACATGCACGAAGCCGGAACGCGGGTAGTAACCCACGCCGCCTTGCCCCAAAGCCAAGGCCGCGTTACGCAGCGCCAGCGTGCTTACTCCCGGAATTCGAATATCAATTGCATGCGCCTGCATGTGCAGACTATTCTTCGCCACCCCGGAAGATTTCGAGCGCAGAAATTCGTTGCTCCAGGAAGAGCGATACCCGCAGATAATGTCAATCTCCCCGCCGGGATGCCCGACCGCCTTCGTCAATTCCGACAAAATGTCGAAAACGCGGGGATCGTAATGCTTCACCTCGCCGGTTCGATGGTCGCGCAGGAAATGATCCAGCTGCTCTTCGGCTTCCTGCAGGAACGTGTCGCCGCGACGGTAAATAATGTCGATGCGCTCCCCCGTGTGGGTGTGATATAGCCGCAAGTGATGTTCCTGCGAATTGGAAACGTCGGCGGCGAAGCTGGACCGGTCAAGCGAGAACACCGCCAACAGGCAGAAGCCGCAACAAACCAAAAACGCCAACATAGATTTCAGCAAGCACACACCTCCATAATAACTTAGATGAATTCTGTGAGGGTGGGGTTTCCCGGGAAGTGTGGCGGTTCCGTATGATTCCGTTGTCAAAAACCTCCCGCAAATTCGGCCTAAGTGCTTAATTCTTAATCGCTATCATGTGTGATTTCCCATCACTTTTGGGCCATATCACCCAGAAAGGCCTCTGCTTTCGGCCTTCTCCACTCTCCCAGTCCCTCTCTCAAGATCGACTAAGCTGTTTACACTGAATAAACTAGGGTCACCTGCGCGGCTTCTTCGGTCATGCGTCACTTCGGCACAGCAGGTGCAACTTGCCACATTGCGTTTCGGTCACGCGGGTTTTGATATATGCTCGGGTCGCAAGGCCTGCCCCGCCCCCCCGAAACCCGATTTTTCGGATTTCGAAGCTTTTCTGTCCTCGAAGCCAGCAGGGAGATACGGGTATGACGGTGAAAACTACGAATCGCTCCCACCGAGTTATTTTCATGGTCGTGCTGCTCGCCTTTGCCGTGGCGCTTACCACCGCCCTGGTGCTTGCAGCCGAGCGCAACCCCCAAGGAACGAAGTCGAGCACCCTACAGCCAAACACCGTACCCACACTGAGGGCCGTTTGCCTGTGGGGGCATCGCAATGTCTAGGCTCCATCTCCGCTCTCGAAATTTTGCCGGATTCACGTTGGGAGTGCTGGCTTTCTTGCTCCTTCTCGTGCTGCCCCTCCGCGCCGACATCCACCCGGTTCCCCTCGATAAAAACACCGACGCCGCGAAGTGCCTCGAGTGCCATGCCGATAAGGGCAGTGGTAAAAACGTCCACACCGCCATTTCCATGGGCTGCATGAGCTGCCACGAAATCCGCGTGAACAAGGACGTCACTCGCGTCAAGCTGATCACCACCACGGCATCCTCGCTCTGCTTCACCTGTCACGCCGACAAGAATCCTGCGGACATCAAGGGCGTCGTGCACGCTCCCGCCCGCCGCGACTGCCTGAAGTGCCACGATCCCCACGAATCCGACAACAAATTTCAGTTGCTCAAGCCTGCTGAGGGCGGCGAGAAAGAAAATCTTTGCCTCACCTGCCACACCACGGGCCTGAACGTCCCGGAAAAGGGCAGCCGCCACGCCGCTCTCGACATGGGCTGCGAAACCTGCCACGTCACCCACAAAACCGGTGAACGCGGCAAGCAGGTGTTCGACTTTCACCTCACCAAGGCCACCCCCGCCCTGTGCATCGATTGCCACGACCCGAAAGACGCCGCCCTGCAAAAAACCCATCAAAATCAGCCTTTTGCCACCGCCGATTGCGTCCAGTGCCACGATCCGCACCAATCCGCGCTGCCAAAGCTGATGGCCAAGTATACCCATCCGCCCTTTGCCGATAAGCAGTGCGAAACCTGCCACGCCCCCGCAAAAGACGGCAAAGTCGTCCTTACCCAGACCGATGTCAAATCGCTTTGCGTCATGTGCCACGACGAAAAGGCCAAGCAGATTGAAACCGCCAAAGTCCAGCATCCCGGCGCCGCTGGCGATTGCACCGATTGCCACAATCCCCACGCCAGCAAATACATCGGTCTGCCCAAGACCAATCCCGTCGAAATCTGCCTCGGCTGCCACTCCGACATCGCCGATCTGGCCAAGAAGCCCGTGCATCACCAGCCGGCCTTCACCCAGGGTTGCGCCACCTGCCACCAGCCCCACGGCGGCGATCGCGAAAAGCTCCTCCGCGCCCAGGGCAACGCCCTGTGCCTCGAATGCCACGGGCCAGACGCCGCTCCCGTCGAAGACAAATCCGCCCATGTCTTGAAGATTTTCAACGGCACCTTGCGCTTGCCGGACGACTACTACAAAGTCAACAAGGTCCCAGTCCTGCCCCTCAAGTATGGAAAGGGCCATCCCATCATGGGTCACCCGGTTTCGGACGTTCCGGACCCGTCGGATGTCACAAAACTCATCCAGAAGATGAACTGCATGACCTGCCACCAGCCGCACTCCTCCTTGCACCCGGATTTGCTGGTGAACGATCAGGAGAACAACACCAAGTTTTGCGCGACTTGCCACAAGGATCTGACCAAGCGCTAAATGATTGTGTTAGGAGAGACTGCGATGCGTAAAATCAGCGGAAATGGAAGCGGGTTACAGCGTGCTTTGCTGGCGCTGGCGGTTCTCTCGGCAATGGCCATGCTATCGCCGCTGGCTCTGCAAGCCGACCAAAAGAAGAAGAAAGCGGACGACAAAGCGGAGACCGAAGCCAAGGTCAAGGCCATCGACTACTCAAACATCGTGTGGCCCAACCCCCCGGCCGTCTCGCGGATTAAATACACTACGTGGTATGCCTCGGACAAGGCCATCAGAAACACTTCAGGGAATAAGCAGAAAAAATCCGCCTGGATGGACCGCCTGGCAGGCACGCAATCCAGCGATGAAGCGTTTTCCAGGCCTTTTGAGCTGGTTCAGCCATACGGGATCGCCGTCGATTCCAAGGGCAAACTTTATATAGCCGACCAGCGGGTGGGGGTTATCTTTATTTTCGATACGGAAACCCGCGATGTGGACCTGATTAAGAACACCGTCCATGCTCATTTTAACCGCATCATCGGCCTGGCCATGGACGACAGCGACCGGCTGTTCGTTTCCGACCCGGGGCTCCGCCACGTTATCGTATTCGATAAAAATCACAAAGCGGAAGACGTCATCACGGAAGGAATGGCCGAGCCCGGTGGACTGGCGGTGGACACCCAGAACCGGTTGCTCTATGTCACCGATATCGAGTTGGACCAGATTCTGGTGTACGACGCGGACACCCTCAAGTTGCTCCGCAAGATAGGCACAACCGGGCACAAGCATGAGCTAACCTCACCGGGAGATTTTTCAAAGCCCGCCGGTGTAGCCGTGGACTCCGAAGGCAATCTATACGTGGCCGATACCTATAATAACCGCATCGAAATCTTTGACGCCGATGGCCAATTTGTCAGCACCTTTGGGAAAAATGGAGACGGCCCGGGCTACTTTTCGCGGCCCAAGGGCGTGGCTATCGACAGCGATGGGCATATCTGGGTAGCCGACGGAATGCAGGATCGCGTGCAGGTGTTCGACAAAACCGGCCAATTATTGATCTCCTTTGGGGGACACGGCCTGCTCCCCGGTCAATTCCAGGGACTGGTGGGCATCGCGATTGACAAGCGAAATCGCGTCTTCACCACCGAGATTTATCCCGGGCGGGCCCAGCAATTTCAATACGTGACCGACGCGGAAGCCGACAAAGAGCGGGAAAGAAGAGCTGCCGAACGCGCCAAGCGAGCTGCCGCCAGGAATGAGACGCCAACCCCAGCACAGCCGGCAACTCCGGCTGCGGAACCCGCCAAGCCCAATTGAGGCGACCTCCATTGCCTGAGGGCGCCCGAAATGCCTTTATCGCCGCGAACACCTCTTCCTCTTATGGCGGCCGCCTTCTGCTGCGGCCGCTTTGCTCTGGCCTTGGTGACACAGACATTCCTGTCTGCTCTTAGGTTATCCGGCTCTGTTGACACATTATCCTACCTGGCGCGGATGTCATCCCGAATCCCCGCGGTTTTGGCGGGGTGAGGGATCTGCTTTTCACTCTTTGACAACCCACCTCCAGGGACGTACACAAAGCCAGGTTATCCCTAGAATCCTGGGCTTCAATTTATCCCGAGCACCAAACAACCTCCGTCAAAAATCCCAGCTAACTCGCCCATTCTCAACCCCCGAAAGCCCAGACTCCCCCACATTGCACTCAATTCCTGCCCTGAATTGAGCTCTGCCTGCCGGGTCGGCACAGTCAGCGCAGCGACAATGGTGTCATCCGGCTGACCGTCACGCCTTCGCAGCGCATAACCCCCTGCTGTGGTGCACGAATATCGGCCGGTGATCTGTAAGACGCTTAGTTTCATTGCATTGGTTTGTGTGATCTTGCATCACAATTGGGTCATATCACCCAGTTGAGCCATCAGAACCCGGACCAACCGTGTCCTATTTGCCCTGACATTCTTCCGTATGTGATAGAAAATTAATCACTTGTGAAAAATCTTCGTCCTTCCTCATTCTGTACCGGTTCGGCATCCCGGTTGCACTTTGGTTCACCGCAGGCCGGACGCGCTCCAAGCCTAGGCCGCTGAAATTCGAAGGGAATTGTTGCAACATCTACGGAGGAATTTAATTTTATGAAAAAAGTGATTTTAGTAGCAATGTTCGCACTGGCCAGCGCCGGATTGGCGATGGGTCAGACTTGGTCATCCACAGTCGACGTCCTCGGCGCGCACAACAACAACGGCCGCGGTTGCGCCGGCTGCCACTCACCGCATAGCGGGTCTTTTGGTTCGGGCCACGGCGGTTCGGCCGATTCCGGAAGTTACGCATTGTGGGGCCAAGATGCTAGCCCACTGTACGGCGCAACGATTGCGTTCGGCGATGGTGGGAAGTACACGGAAGTTCTGCCCGCCAGCATAACTTCGGGCTCGCAGGAAGTCGGCGGCATTCTCCTCTGCCTCAGCTGCCATGACGGCAACGTGACTCAGTCCAACATGATGGTTAACGAATCGTATGAGCAGAGAATTGGTCTTCTGACCAACACCTCCTACGGTGGCCAGCCAATCCCGACCTTGCTCGGCAAGGATGGCACCACGGCCGGCAACTACACGAACGATCATCCGGTAGGACAAAATGCCAACATCAGCTCTGGCAGCGGTCTTGTGTGGGCCAACAACGCCTTCACCGTCACTGCTGGAACTCCTTATGCCCAGTTCGTTGCCAACTACGGCTGGCCAGCACTTGCCCCCGGCAAGTGGAGCGCACCCACGGGCGTCAGCACCACCGGCAAGCCCTATGTGCTCTGCACCACCTGCCACAACCAGCACGTCATGACCGTGTACACCTCCTCCGCATCCAGCCCGATCAAAGCCGACGGCGGCGGGAAGTACTATGCCACCTTCTTCTTCGTCAACGGCCCCTACAACCCGAACATCAACAACGTTTCCAACACCAACGCGCCCTCGACGTCTCAGTTCTGCCGTCAGTGCCACTTTGGCGAATCGAACGAAGCCAACAACACCAACAACATCACCACCGTATTCCAGTAGAGAGTTGCAGCACCGGGGAGGGAGGAAACTCTCTCCCCTTTTTTTTCTTAGAGATTGCCGCCGGAGGATTTCATGAAGACCCAGGTAGTTTTCGCTCTACTACTGGCCACCGCAGTGAACGCAAGCGCTCAGGTTTCCGCCCACGCTCCCACAGGAACAGCAACTCCCGCCTCAGCAGCCACAGCCCCCGTCTCCTCGCCCTTCCTGGTCAGCGACAAACCAGTGGCACGCGTCAACGGAGCCGTGCTCACCGATCGCGATCTCTTGCGCGAAATGATGCAGATCTTTCCGTACGCCAGCCAGCACAACGGATTTCCCAAGGAGCAGGAGGCCGCCATCCGCCAGGGCGCCCTGCAGATGATCATTTTTGAGGAACTCGTATACCAGGACGCGCAACGCCGCAAGCTGACGGTTCCCCCACAGGAGATCAAGCAATCGGAACTCGAATTCAAGAAACAGTTTGGCTCCGCCCAGGAATATCAACAGTATCTGAACGTCGAGATGGGCGGCTCCGAGCAGGCCGTGCGTGACAAAATCAAGAGGTCCCTGCTGATCGAGCAGGTGCTGAAGTCCGACGTGCAAAACAGGTCGGCAGTGAGTCTGGTTGAGCTGCGAGCCTACTACGACAAGAATCCCGCGAAATACCAGCTCCCGGAATCCTTTGCCTTCCAGACTATCTCGGTCCTGCCGCCAAGGAATGCTACCCCCGATCAGAAGAAAGAGGCAGCCAAGCGCGCCAACGATTTTCTGAAACAAGCCAGGGCGGCGAAGACTTACAAGGATTTCGGCCTGCTGGCGGAAAAGATTTCCGAAGACGATTTCCGGGTGAACATGGGCGACCACAAGTCGGTGGATAAGGACAAACTCCCTCCCCAGGTGGCCAAGGCATTACTGGCCATGAAACCCGGCCAGGTCAGCGATCTCATCCAGATCGAGCAGGCCTACACCATCCTCCGGCTGGATGCCCACCTGCCCGCAAGGAAAAAGAGCTTCGAAGAGGTTAAGGGCGAACTGCGCATCGAGCTTCAGAAGAACAAATACGAACAACTCCGCGCCGGGCTCGACAAACGGCTGCGCACCAACGCCAAGGTGGAAGTGCTCTAGCCCAAGGCCTGCAATGAAAGCGGAACACTCCTTCCACGGATCGCGCTCCACGCGTAAGACCTGCAGCTTCCCGGCAAGAATACGCGAAGCGAACTCCTCGGCAGATTCCCATGAACAAGAGACGCTCTTTACCCTGGCTGCCTCGCGGGATGCCTCTTCTAACCTAACTCATCCCCAGCCATCCATCACTGTCCAGAGCCCGTATTTGTCGCCAGTTCGAATTCCTCACCTAACTCAGACCCAGCCACCCATAACCGTCCCCAGCCCATATTTGTCGTCAGTTCGATTTCCTTACCTAAGCCATACCCAGCCCCTCACTGTCATCCTGAGGGGCGCGCCTTTTGCGCCCCGAAGGACCTCAACTGCGGCCCTTCGCGACACTTCAGCCAGGAACCCTTGCCCACTGGAAAGTGCTGCAAAATCTACCGGCACGACTGCTGAGCAATTCGACGCCCAACAGTGGGTGAGATGTCGCAGCGGGTCCCTCAATACCCCTCAATCCAAGCCTGAGTGCCTGGTTAAGTCATTACAAATGAATGCGTTGGAATGTTCTTGTGACAACAGCACATGGCATCGGGTGTGCAATCACAATTCTAGGGTTGTTTCAGTTTGGAACTGCTCGCCATCCCCAGCAGAGAGGAGCCAGGCGAATTGAATCGCATCATCCGATACTCGGCCTGCTTGCTGCTCCTGCTTCTCGGGCCTCTCGGCCACGCGGCCCGCGCCCAGGTGCAGGTGGGTGACGAGCTCCGGATGAATATGAATGGATTGCTCACGGCAGGCTATCAAGAGAACTACGGCACTGACGCTCCAGTGAGTCACAGTTTGAACTACAGCGGGCAGGGAACCCTGACCGGTTCGTATTACAACGATAATTTTCTGAATTTCACCGTCACGCCGTATTACAACCAGTCGAAAGCGGACTCCGATTTTCAGTCGCTGACAGATGCCAGTGGGGTCACCGCAAACGCGAATTTTTTCACCGGCACCCGTTTTCCGGGCAATGTGAGCTTCGACTATACCCGCAACAGCACGGGGACGATTGGCTTGATCGGAACTCCGAATTTTACGACCATAGGTTCCGGTACGGGATTCGGGATCGGCTGGAGTGTGCTTCTCCCCGATAAGCCGACATTTTCCGTGAGCTACTCGCAGGGGAGCGGCGGCGGGAACATATTCGGTACCAGCGAGGAAACTAGTTCCGACAGGCATACGCTCAACCTGAGATCGTCGTATCAATACGCCGGATGGCGCTTGAATGCCCAATACGATCACATCAGCTACAGTACGAACTTTCCAAGCTTCCTGGACGGAGGGTGGGGGAACAACTACTCCAGTTTCAGCGGGAATGACGTTGGAATTAACGGATCACATAATCTGGCGTGGAACGGTTCGATCGCTCTCAGCTTCAACCACTCGTCCTACAATGGGGAGAATGGTTCCACACTGGAGCCGGGCGTTGGTAACACCGATTACTCGACGAACACCGAAACCGCCAATCTGAGCTTTCACCCGACCACAAAACTGACTCTTTTTGCCAACCAGACTTTTACCAGCAATCTCAATGGCTACCTCTATCAGAACATTGCCAACAGCACTGGCAGTGTGCCGCTGCTTCAGTCCGATTCCCACTCGTATTCGAACTTGTTGACCTCGGGCCTAAACTATTCCTTCACAAGGAATCTATTCGGCCAGGCGCAGATCACCTATTACAACCAGGAGTATTACGGGAACAGCTACAACGGGAGTTTCTTTAGCGGCACCGTCGGGTATAACAAGCGGTTGCTGGATACCTTCACGGTGGCCATGACGGTGATCGAAAGTACCAACAAATTTGCGAATAACTCACTAGGTTTTATCGCCAATATAAACGCCTTCCGGCGCCTCGGAGCCTGGGAGGCGTCAGGAAACTTCAATTACGCACAGAATGTGCAGACACAATTAGTGACCTTCACAACGTCCTTCTACAACTACAGCGCCCGCTTGGGCCGGGCTCTGGGGAGAGGGAGGTCGTGGACGTTGGCCTACAACGGCAATCGCAGCGGCTTCGCCCAGCAAGCGGGCTCGCTGAACAAGAGCAACGCAGTTTCAACCAGCTTGTCGTTGCACCGGATCGACCTGACCGCGAACTACGTTAAGTCCAACGGGCAAGCGTTGCTCACCAACACCGGGATCCAACCCATACCCATCACTCCCGGATTGAGCCCCATCGGCATGATTGTCTACGATGGCAAAAGCTATGGTGGCGGAATTAACTTGACGCCCATTCCCCGCCTCTCGATTTCCGGAAACTATTCCCATGCCACCAGCGACACTCTCAGCAACACGACCTTCTCCAATAATAAGACCGATATTTTCTACGCTCAGCTACAATACCGTGTGAGGAAGATGAGCTTGCTGGCTGGATATACGAAATTCTCACAGGGGATCAGCGCGGCGACCGGCGCCGGTAATCCGGGTGCCCAGTATTCGTATTTCGTCGGAGTGACCCGATGGTTCAATTTCTTCTAGCGAAGGCCGGCAGTGGGGGTCTTCGCGGGAAGAGCCTGGCGTGTTGCGCTGCTGGACTTCTTCTGGTGTGCCCTGCCTTTGCCGCGAAGGACAAGAAAAAAGAGTCGACCCGGGTTGACATCCCGGAACTGCTGCTCGACGGCGGCCGCAAGGTGCGCTTCGAGAGCATGTTCAGTTCCGAGCAAGAGGTCAAGCCCAAGAAGGGCTTTTGGACCAAGGTCGTGGACGTCATTATCGGCGACCCCGAGTATCACAGCATGGTCAGGCCCTATAGCGTCACCACGGACTCGAAAGGGCGAATCATTGTCACCGATCCCGGGGCCCATGGCGTGCACATCTTCGATTTCAGCAAGGAAAAGTACAAATTTCTCTCCCGCACCGAAACGGACCGTAATCCCCTGGTTGCTCCACAATGTGTCGCCGTGGATGCCGAGGATCGTATCTACGTCACCGATTCGGACTCTGGCAAGATCTTCGTTTTCAATGCGGGTGGCAAGTTTGAGCGTGTGATTGGCAGCCTGAAATACGGCGAAGGTTTCTTCAAGCGGCCCACCGGCATCGCCGTTGATTCCAAGGCGCAAAGAATTTATGTCACCGACACGCTGCGCAACCAGATCTTCGTGATGGATATGCAGGGCAGCGTCGTGAAAAAGATAGGGAAGCAGGGAACCGCCAATGGTGAATTCAACTTTCCCACGGAGCTTCGCTTGAACGGGGACACCTTGGCCGTGGTGGACGCCATGAATTTCCGCGTCCAGGTCCTCGACAAAACAGGAGAATTTCAGTACTCCATCGGAACGATTGGCGATACCACCGGTTCAATGTTTCGGCCCAAAGGAGTGGCCTTCGATTCCGAAGGCCACCTGTACGTCGTGGACGGCCTGCGGAGCGTCGTCCAGGTATTTGATCGCGGCGGTCAGTTGCTCTATTACTTCGGGAAGCTGGGCAACACCCCGGGAACCTTTCAGTTGCCCGCCGGACTGCAGATCGACAATCAGGACCGCATCTTCGTGGTGGATTCCTTCAATAAACGGGTGCAGGTGTTTCACTACTTCGGCGCAAGCGCCGCCACCGTCGAGAGGAAGCAGTGAAGCGCACCCCCTGCATCGCTGTGCTGATGATGTTTGGCGCTCTCCTCTGCCGCTTTGCCGCTGCGCAGACGGCGCCTCCCTCTCAAGGCGATACCCTGGGGATGCACAATTTGTCCGTGGCCAGCGGATCGGCTGTGACCGCGCCCGGCAGCTTGGGCTGCACCTTTTGTCACGTGCCACACAGCGGTTTGGGCGGGATCACCCCGTTGTGGAACCAGACCCTGTCGTCGCAAACGTACACCCCTTATACCAGCACCACCTATAAGGAGCAGGGCAACACCCAGCCCATTCTCGGCGTGACCAGCAGCTTGTGTTTGAGCTGCCATGATGGCACGGTCGCGGTTGGGCAGTCCGCGGTCTTTGGAAAAATCCCCATAGTCGGGACCATGAGTAACAAAGATATACTTGGGCTCAACCTGAGTGGCTCTCACCCGTTCAGTCTGGTTCTCCCGATTAAGGATGCCCCAGACTTGGCGGCTTCGCTTGTTGCGCAGGGAGTTACCGCCGATCCCACCGGCGCGGTCAAGCTGGTGAATGGAAACATTGAATGCACCAGTTGCCACAACGCCCACGTGCAGGGCATTGACATCGTCGCGCAAAACTTTCTCGTCCGCGACAGCTCCAACGCCCAGATGTGCCTCGCCTGTCACGATCCCAATCGCACGGTCACCGGTCAGCAAAATTTGTTGAGTGGCTGGGCCGGCAGCGCCCACCAGGTGGCCACCAACCAAGTGGCCAGTGCGGCCAATGTCGGCTCGTATACGACTGTCGGCGTCAATGCCTGCACTTCCTGCCATGTGGAACACAATGCCGGTGGACCCGCGCGCCTGCTGCGGTCTGCGACTCCCGCGGCGCCTGGAGTGGATGCCGGTACCCAGGACTGCATCACCTGCCACGGCGGCGGAACCAATGTTTCACCGGTTGCTCCCAACGTCTATGGCGAGTTTGCGAAGATTTCTCACCTCTTGCCCGCCGGCACGAACCAGCACGATGCGGCGGAGCCCGCCGTCCTCAACAACAATCGCCATTCCACCTGCGTGGACTGCCACAGCCCACACGCCTCAAATCAGATGACCCTCTTTGCCGCTCCGCCCGCCATTCGTCCTCCACAGAACGGCGTGATCGGAGTCAGCGGGTTGGATGGCACCACGGTGCTGACGCCCGCCGTCAATCAATTCGAATCCTGCTTCCGCTGCCACGGCACCAGCGTCGGCAAGAAAAACTTGATCAGATATGGTTACCTGCCCACGCGGATCGCGTTTTCCGGTGACCCGCTCAACCTCGTCCCGCAATTCAGTCCCAATTCCAGCTCCAGCCACCCCGTAGTCCACCAACGCAGCAGCCCGCTTCCGCAACCCAGCTTGCTCGCAAACATGCTCAATCAGAATGGAACGCCATCGGGGCGGCTTATGGGCACACAAATCTTCTGCACAGACTGCCACGCCAGCGACGACAACCGCGAATTCGGCGGCACCGGTCCCAACGGCCCGCACGGTTCGATCTATCCGCACATTCTGGAGCGCAACTATCAGTTCTCCCAGGCCACCGTTCCGGGTGGCACTGTAAGCAACACCCATCCGACTCCCGATCTGAGCCCGCAAGGCCCCTACGCCTTGTGCGCCAAGTGCCACGACCTCACCAGCATCCTCTCCAACGCCAGTTGGACGCAGCATAGCCGCCACGTCTCCACCGACGGATTTTCCTGCTCGGTTTGTCACACGGCCCATGGGATGGGAGCCGTAAATCCCAACTATTCGGGCGAGCGGCTCATTAATTTCGATATCGCGGTTGTCGCCCAGAATCAGGTGGCGCCGATTTCCTACAACCGGGCTACGAATACCTGCACCCTGACGTGCCATAACGCGGCTCACAACCAAAATGGTTCGGTTTCTGTGAACGGGACCGTATTGCCTCAGATGCTGTCGGTGCCGAGGCACTGACGAAACGCACAGCGGATTCGTGCGCGAAGAGTTCTTGGATATTCGAAATTCTGCCCATGCGAAACTCGGATTCCGCCGGCAATGCTTACGGTTTGTTCGCGACGCGCGCCACCCGCGCGCTCGCGTTCGTGTTGCTTCTTGCCTTTGCCGCGATTCTTGAGAGCGCGAAACTTTCGTCCTTACGCGATCCGGAAATTTGGGGACACCTGAGAATCGGCGCCTGGATTCTCGAGCACAAAAGCTGGCCGCGGTCCGGACTTTTTTCCCAGTTTCCAGATCTTCCTTGGAGTGATTTCACCTGGGGATTTGACTCCATCGCGACCATTGCCTATCGCTTTGCTGGCCTGCGCGCGCTACCCGCGCTGCTCATCGTCTTCCGCATCTCGCTCGCTGCCCTCACCTTCCGGCTGGCCGGCGGCTGGCGAAATTTCTGGAGCGCTGCCGGTCTATCGGCGATTGCCCAGTATGTCCTGTTTCCGATGGGGCCGATCGCGGCCTTTGTTTCGTTATTGCTCTTTGGCGTGGAGCTTGTTCTCCTGTTGGAGATTCGCGAATCGGGGAATTCGCGGCGGCTCCTTGCCTTGCCGGTCCTGTTCTTCTTGTGGGCCAATCTGGACATCGGCTTTGTCTATGGCATCGTTTTGTACGCCATGTTTTTCATCGTCCTGCTTTTCGAAAAATGGGGCCAATCCCGGAACTTGCATTGGCTCCCCCATCTGGCGGCGCAGATTCCGCTGCAAACCGCGGGTCTGGCCGGTGGTGCGTGCCTTTTTGCCAGTTTCCTAACCCCCAACACTTTTCACGCCTACGGTGCTTTTTTCGCCAATGAATTCAGCGCCGTGAATAAATATCTGCTTGGCTACAGCCCCATGGGCTTCCGCCAACCGCAGGATTACGCGCTGATGCTGTTGGCGATGGCCGCGTTCTTGTCGCTGGGTCTTCTCCGCTCCCGCGACCTTTTTCAGATCGGGGTCCTCAGCGGGTGCGCCGCGCTCGCTTTCCACGCTCGGTGGGAAAATTGGTTGCTCGCGCTGGCGTCGGTTGCGGTGATCGGCCACGCGATTTTGCGTAAGCCCGAGAGATCCGGGAGAGTAATCACCCTACCTGGGAACTGGCAACGCCTCGCCCTATCCGGCGCCGCTTTTGCCTCGGCCTTCTTAGTGTTTGCGATTCACGTTCCCAGAAATCAGGATCTGCTGCTCGCAACGGTCGCCGAGCGGCTTCCCGTTCACGCAGCCGACTTCCTTCGCCAACATCCCATGCCTGCGCCACTGTTCAATTCCTTCCAGTGTGGCGGCTTTCTTACCTGGTATTTGCCGGAATATCCTGTGGTGATTGACGCGCGTCGCGGACTCTATCCCGAAGAACACGAACTCGACTACTTCAAAGTGATGAATGTAGATATCCCTTATAAAAGTTTTCCACCGCTCAAGCAGGCGCGCACCCTCTTGCTGGACAAAGGCGGTGTAATGAGCGAGGCGTTTCGCGGAGTGCCTGGCTTCCAGGTGGTGTACGAAGATGGCATTTCGATTGTGTATTCACACGAAGTAGAGGAATAGGGAGCGTTGTATCGAATGGCCGGAGCTTCGCCATTCGACAATGTGGTTCGGGAAAAAGGGACGCACATGGGCGATCAAGTCAAAGCAACACCTCGACCACTGGCTGGCGCCGGATTCTTCGGCACTTTGTGGAAGCACCGCCTCTGGTGGATACTGCCACTCGGGGTCTTGCTGCTTTTGATCGGCGCGATTTACGCTCTCGAGCATCTCTCCAAGACCGACTCTGAAATGTATCCAACGTCCACAAGAAATTTCTCAGCCTACATCCGCTCGTGCTGACTCATGCCGCCTACAAAAAAAGAATTGATCCTCGCCGCGCTCGTCCTGCTGGCTCTTCCGGCCCTCGCAGAGCTTGCCTTGCGCCTCTCTCGCGTCCCATTCGATGCGCAACTTTACGGCCCGAATCGCCAGCTCGGCTGGTCGCTCTTGCCCGGTGCAAGCGGTCTGGTCTCTACCGAAACGCCTCAGTTCGTGCGTATCAACGCCCACGGTTTCCGCGATCGGGAACGCAGCTACGACAAGCCCCCAGACACGTTTCGCATCGCCGTCCTCGGCAACTCCTGGACCGAAGCATTGCAGGTGCCCCTCGACAAAACCTACACCTCCGTCCTCCAGCAAAAGCTGAACGAATCTTCCTGCTTCACCGGGAAGCGCGTCGAAGTTCTCAATTTCGGCGTCGCCGGCTATTCCACTGCCCAGGAACTTCTCCTTCTCCAACAGGAAGTCTGGAACTATCATCCCGATCTCGTGCTCCTCGCCTTTTACCCCGCGCGCGACATTGCCAACAACGTCCGCGAATTGAACAACGCCGCGAATCCCGAGCGCTCTCCTTACTTCGTCTATCGTGGCCGCCAGCTTGTTCTGGATGACTCCTTCCGCTCGCTTCCCGTGCTTCAGCCCCGGCAAATCTGGATGCAATCGATCGGCTACCAGTTCGACCAGCACCTTAAGTTATTGCAGGCCATCAATACCCTGCAGCGCTTTGGCAAACTTCGCGTGGCCATGGCTGCGGTCAAGGAGCGGGCAGAACAGTCCGGCGTGGACAATCTGGAATATACGATCTACGCGCCGCCCACTCTGCCGGCCATGCAGACCGCATGGCAGGTGACCGAAGGCCTGTTCTTGGCCATGCGCGACGACGTCCGAGCGCACGGTGCGGAATTCCGCATCGTCACCCTGGCTACTCGCCCGCAAGTGATTCCTGACCCCGCCAAGCGGGCAGAACTCCTGAACAAGCTCGGCGTGCAGGAATTTTCTTATGCGGATCATCGGATCACCGAATTCGCAACCCGCTCCGGCATCCCGGTGACGAACTTGGCTCCCGCACTCTCTTCCTATGCCGAAACCCACCACGTCTATCTCAACGGCTTCCATCCCTCAAACCTGGGCGTCGGCCACTGGAATGAAACCGGGCATCGCGTTGCCGCCGAATCCATTGCTGCCGCTCTCTGCCGTGCCTCCCATGAGGCTTTAGCTCCGGAAGCGTCCGCCTCATTGCACCCTCAGGAGTGAACCCGCGCGTGACCTCCATCGTTCAATTCCGTGACCAACTCCGCCACCAACTCCGCACCCATGCGGGTAAAATTCTTCTCCGCGTGGTCGTCTCCCCCGACTTCGACCAGCCGCGCGAATTCACCGGCAAGGCCATCCTCGACCGCGCCGAGCAGCTCGCCTCTTCCTTTCTTCTTCCCAAAGAGCGCTCCGTTGTCCTCCTCCTCTTGCCCCATTCTCCCGAACTCTTCCTCCTCCAACTCGGCCTGGTCCTGCAAGGCCACATTCCCGCGATCCTCGCCTGGCCCACCAGCCGCATCGATCCCGAAAAATATCAGCGCAACCTGGTCCACCAGCTAAGCCACCTGCCGGCCGATCAACTCGTCACCCTGCCGCGCCTCGCCGTAAATCTCCGCGCAAGTCTCCCCTATCCCACCGCAGGCCTGCCGCTCGAAAACGGCGCAGCCTTCGAAAATATTTTCCCCGCCGCCCCTGTTAGCGAGCGCCTCGAACATCGCGAATTTTCTGCGCGCAACATTTCTCCCAGCCCCGACGCGCTCTTCCTCCAGTTTTCCGGCGGCACCACCGGCGCCCAAAAAGCCGTCGTCGTCACCGCGGAAATGCTCTCCCACCAGCTTCGGCAACTCGGCCATGCGCTGCACTTCACTTCCGCCGACAGCGTTGTTTCCTGGTTGCCGCTCTACCACGACATGGGCCTCATTGCCTGCTACTGGATGCCGCTCTGCCACGCTGCGCCTTCCCTTCAGGTGGCCGCCAATGATTGGGTGATCAATCCGGAACTCCTGCTGAAGTATGTCTCCCGCTATCGCGCAAGCTTTTGCTGGCTCCCCAATTTCTCGTTTTCCTATATCAGTCAGCGCCGCGAACAGATGCAAGAGCACCGACTCGACAGCGTTCGCGCCTGGATCAACTGCTCGGAGCCGGTGCGCCTCAAATCCATCACCGAGTTCGCCAATGCCTTTGCCGATTGCGGTGTGCGCAAAGATAGCCTCCAGGCGTCCTACGCCATGGCAGAAACCGTCTTTGCCATTACCCAGTCGGAGTTGGGCAAGGAACTCCTCACCATCCCCCGCCTTCATGTCCGCCACGCAAATCACCCGTATTCTGAACTCGCTTTTGACCTCTTGGATGACGTTTACGTCTCTTCCGGAAAGCCTCTCCTGCACACAGAGTTAAAAATTCTCGCCGCCGATGGCTCCATCTGCGCGGAAGCCGTTCCCGGTGAAATTCATGTGCGTACGCCGTCTCTGTTCTCCGGCTACTGGGGTGCCGAGGGTTTCGAGACGCACTCCCTGAACGATGGTTGGCACGCCACCGGTGATTTTGGATTTCTCGCGGAGGGAGAACTCTTCGTGATTGGGCGTTTCAAGGATATTGTCATCGTGGGTGGCAATAACATTTTTCCCGAGGACGTCGAAACCGTGGTCAACGCCATCAACGGCGTCTATCCTGGCCGCGTCGTGGCCTTTGGCGTCGAGGATCAGGAGTTCGGTACGCAGGGCCTCGGTGTGGTGGCCGAGATGAAGGGCGATTTCACTGAAGAGGCTGCCTTTTCGTTGGAGGCCGCCATCCGTAAACTCGTGCTCACCACAATTGGCACGGCGGCTCGATACGTTGCTGTTGTCCCGCAAAGATGGATCGTGAAGAGCACCGCTGGGAAGATTTCGCGGCGCGAGACTCGCGAACGATTCCTGCGCGAACGCCTCGGTCGCTGAATGGAAGGAGAAATACGTGATCCCCGATAGCGCAACCGTTCGAAACGCCGCCCTGGAAGCCGCGTCCCAACTCACTGGCCGCCCCATCAAAGACGGCCAGCGTCTGGTCACCTCCGGCCTGATCGATTCGCTCTCCGTGCTCAAGCTCATCGGCCTGCTGGAAAGGAAACTTCGCGTAACGATTCCTCCCGAAACGCTGCAGCCCGAAGATTTCGACGACCTCGATCTGATTGTCGAGACCGTGCAGCGAGTCGCAAAACCAATTCCCTGAGCGTCGATTGGCTGGAATCTTTTCTCATGACCTTCAACTCCGTTCTCTATCTCGATTTCCTCGCCATCGCAGTGGCCCTCTTCTGGCTGCTGCCGTCGCGATTTCGCCGCGTATTCGTTCTGCTCGCCAGCCTTGCCTTCTACGCTTCTTGGGGACTCCTCTTCGTCTGGCTTCCTCTTCTCGTCGCGGCGCTCGTCTATATTTTCGGCCGGCAAATCACCGCCGATTCCGCCCACCCAAAAAAATGGATGTGGCTCGGCATCGCGTGTGTCCTGGCCCTGTTGATTTTTTTCAAGTACCGAGGTTTTCTTCTCGACAATCTGGGCGTTCTGGGAATTTCTCTTGGCGCCCAGACATTCTCCCTCGCCGCCAGAATTGCCTTTCCCCTGGGAATCTCTTTCTACACCTTCGAGGCCATCGCCTATCTCATCGATCTCCGCCAGGGCCGCGTGAAACTCCCTCGCTTCCTCGATCTCTGCCTGTTCTTTTTCTTCTGGCCCAACATTCTCTCCGGCCCGCTGGTCCGCGCGCGCGAACTCATGCCCCAGCTCACTTTCAGCAAGCCCTTTGAACCGCGCTTCTGTTTTGAGGGAATGGACCGCCTGGTGTGGGGACTCGTCCAGAAAAATGTAATCGCCAACGTGCTCGGAATCTGGGTAGACAAGGGTTTCTCCCCCAATACCCCCGGCATTCCCAGCACCCTCGATGGCTGGTTCCTCGCCGTCGCCTTCGGCTCGCAGATCTACTTCGATTTCGCCGCCTACACCAACATGGCCATCGGCGCCGCGCGCCTGCTAGGCGTCACGCTCCCCGAAAATTTCCGCCACCCCTATCACGCCGCCACGCCCCCGGAATTCTGGAGCCGCTGGCACATGACCCTCTCCCGCTGGGTCCGCGACTATCTCTTCTTTCCCATCAATGCAAAATGGGCAGGCGCTCCATTGCCGCTCTACGTCAGCCTTATCGGCGTAATGGCGCTGGTTGGCCTGTGGCACGGCGCCGGATGGGGCTTCATCCTCTGGGGCTCTCTCCACGGCACCTACCTCGTTCTTTATCGTCTCTACGAAAGTTGGAAAGCGTCTCGGCCGTTCCTTGCTGCGTCCAGATTCGCTGCACTCGTCTGGCGCTTGCTGACTCTAGTCGCGATAACCGTAGCTTGGGTTCCGTTCCGAGCCGCAACCCTGCACAAAGCGGCCCTGGTCCTCGCGTCAATGTTCTATCGCTTCGGCAGAGGCAGGGCATACGGAAACACCTTCTATTCGTTCACAGCCGCCGTAATCCTCTTCTGTGCAATCGAACCGTGGCTAATACTAAAGCTAACCGAAATCGAAGACCAAGCTGGCGCCGAAGGCCCCTCTCCCTTCCGCATCCTGGGTCGGCCCATCGCTTACTCCTTCGGTCTCCTCCTCTTCCTCCTCTTCGACGAACACAACGCCCAATTCATCTACTCCCAGTTCTAATGCCGTAGGGAACCCATGTAGGCGCTGGGCTTCAGCCCAGCAAGCCCTTATCGCCTAGGCAAAGAGCTGGCTTTCAAGCCAGCTCTTTGCTTCCTAAACCAATCCAAAGAAATTGTTATCCGGAGGGACGCGCAGGTCGCGTCCTGAAGGACCTCAACTGCCAAACCCTTTATCAATTATTTATTGAATCCGCGTCCCATCCGGCAAGAAAATCGGGAAATCATCGTTGGGCCGCGCCAGCACCAACTGTTGCGCCGCTGCCATCCGGTCGTAATCAAAAAGAAAAAAACCAAACTTATAGTGCAGCGTCAAATCATTCGGCGCTTGCCCAATCGCCCACTCATACTGCGAAACGGTATCCTGAAAACTCTCCGGCGTCCCCGCGGCCCGCAGCATCAAGCTCTGCAACTGTTCTGCATGATTCAACTGCTTCGTAAACGGCGGCCGCTGCATGCGATCCGCCATTTCCGCCGCCACCCGGCTGCGGTCATGCGCCGTGAACGCCAGCAGCCGTTCACACTCGCCCTCCGTCAGTGGCTCCATGCTGCGCGCCGAACTCCGCGCCTCCGCCGGCAGCGCATTCACAATCTGCTCAAACGCCCCCCGCGCCAGCAAATAATCTCCCAGCGGCGTAAGATGCACATGGTCATACAGCAACTCCCCGCCAATCACCCCGTTCCGGCTTTCCCCCGCAAACAAGGCCTCCGCATCAAGCAACTGCGCCTCAGATCCGGAGTCTTTAGCCGTTGCGCGAATAACCTCATTGACCCGCGAATCCGCCCGAAACCTCAGCGTGTCCAAATCCCGCGCGCGGACATAGTGCTCCTTTGCCCCTGCATAATCTCCCAGCGCCCAATCGCACCGAGCAATGCGAAATTGCAGTTCCGCGTACTGATCGTCAATTTGCGCCGCGGAGTTATACATCTTCAAAGCCTCCAAATACGATTGCGCGCTCTCCAAAGCCGCGCCGTGCTCCACCAGCGACGTCCACGACTGCAACGCATCCGTACTAAGCCCGATCCGGTGCAGCGACCCAAAAGGAGCGGAATCTCTCAAATTGGTGGCGATGGTACTCAGCAAAACGTGCGCGCCCGAAGCATGTGCGGCGCCTACAATCCCCTTCAGATTGCTCGCAAAATTCCGGTAAGCCGGCTCCATCCGCGGCGAATCCGCACGCACCTGCTTGTCCAAAAACATCTCCATCCCGCGCCACTCTTGCTTTGGCTCGCCGCTCTCCGTTAATAACTGCCCGATCCGTGACGAGCGCACAAAAATGCTGGCGCGAATCACTGGCAAATTCATCGAAGAAGTAGTCAACACCGTGCCCGGTCCATACGGCCCGACAACCTCATTGCTTCCCGCATACACGATGTACATATCCGGCTGATACTTCGCCAGTTCTTGTGCCATTGCCAGGCTGACATGCGAATTAATCGCCACCATGCCCGTATTGACCACTTCAAACTTCCCCGCCGGAAAGCGCGTCCGCAGCATCACTTCCAGATACCGGCTGAAGCCATAAGCAAAATCCGGATCGCCCATCGCCGCGGACTCTCCCAGCACAAAAATCCGATAGGTCCCTCGCGGCTTCACCGGATCAATCGAAAAAAACTGCGGCGTCTTGATCATTCCGGGAGGGAAGAATGGCGCCGCGAAAAAAAGGTTGTAGCAGGAGGACTCCCGGCCGTGGATCATGCAGGGCTCCATCAGCTTTGTGGAATAGCCCACATGGAAAATGCGCAGCGCCCCTTCCGTTAGCGCCAGCAGCACCAGCGGCGCGACGATCGCAAACGCAATACGCGGCGCCCAGAATCGCCAGCGCGACACCGGCTGCGGCCTCATGTTGTTATTTTGCCCGGCCATATTTTCCGTTGCCGCTCCGATGCTTTTCTCATCTCCGCTCGTACACTGTGGCAATCTCATCGTGATAGACAAGTTTGAAGCGAGGATCAATGGTCAAAAGCTTCGCCAAGGGGAGCGTGGAGTCGATCACTACCACACCCGCTTGATCGAGATACGGATCCGTCTTATAACCTGGGAATCCTGACTGCGATTCATAGAAGAGCTGGTCCAGCTCGTCGCCATAGAGATCGTTGCGCCCGTCTATCGCCACGGGCAATTCCGGCAGGTACCACATCAGGAAGCCACCCCAATTGAGATTGTTGTACAACGGACCGGTGAAGGGCTGGCTCCGGAGAAAATTTATTGCATTTACGGGGTAATCGGCGCTTATCGCCCGGTCAAGTCCGCGGGTAGTGAAATTCAAAGCAGGAGCAGCAATCGATAAGATGACGGCCAGAGCGGCAGTTCCAATCGCGAGTTCTCGCCAGGATTCTGTGCGATCACGGGAGGGCTCAGGGGTGGGAAAATCGGCGATGCATGCCGCGGCGGAAAAACAGAGAAACCATCCGTCTCGCATGGTACGAAAGGCCACTACGCTGGCAACCACCAGAAGGATCAGTTTGAAAGGATCGAGTTTTTTCTGCCATCCGACTGCGTAGAAACCCCCGGCTGCCAGGAAGAGTTCGGCGAAAGTGCTGTAGCTCCGAAAGTTCAAGGGCTGGAGTTCCATGATCACGTTGTAGCTGAATTTCGCCTTGGAGTACGCCAGCACGGCAGTGTAAGGATGGTAGAAGTTCGGGCCCAGAATTGTCGCGAGTCCACACAAGAAAAGAATAACCAGGAGAGGTTTCGCTTTCAGCGCCGGTTGCAAGAGGAATTCAGGTTTGAATCCCCAAAATTCAAGAAGTTGCTGTGCAAGCAGCACGCCGGCGAAGAGTCCCACGACGAACAAGCCGTAAATAAACTGGATATGCAGGTTGGCCCAGAGCAGAAACAGCGGTGGCAACAAATAGAGAATCTGAATTCGCCCGCTTCGTTGAGCTTCGAGGATGACCGTCAAGGTGACGCAAAAGAGCATTTCCGAGAAGAAGACGGGGCGCGGACTGCCCTCGAAAAGGAACGCGGAACAAACAATCCCCGCAAGGATGCAGGACATCCAGAAACGTCCTGAAAGGCGTCGCAACATCCAGTAAGTGGCGAAAGCCACGCCCATTGTGAGAAGCATTCCGAAAATGCCAATTCCCAACAAACCGAACCACGCATAAGCTCGTGAGAGCAAAACTTCGTAACCCCAACTGTAGGCAACCCAAGGGCGATCCGCGGCGGTTCGCGAAAGTATGCCAGTGTGCGGCACAGCCAAATTCTGGATGATCCAGTCGCCCACCTTGAGGTGCCACCAGATATCCAGGTCAATCACACAAAATTTCAATCGAAGAGCATTGATCCCTATGCCAGCGAGGAAGGCGACCAGGGCAGAAAGCTGGTTCCAGGGGTTGCGCAGAAATTTCATGAGCTTATGGCAGTAACCGCGATTTGCTTCGCGGTACTCGTGGATTCCTCGCCGGCTTGGCCAGATTCGTGGTATTCGCCATCTTCATTCACACCCCAGATGTCGTACCTGTTCTCGCCCGCGAGGATATTTCGAGCAGCCAGCATCGCGGTCATCATGGCGTGATCCTGATTGTTGTATTTGTGCATGCCGTTGCGGCCAACGAGATGCAGATTCGGGCAATTCGCGGCCAGAGCTTTGCGAATGACGCTCACGTGCTCCTTGTAATTGTCATCGTAAACAGGATAGGCCTTAGGCTGGCGAATGACACACCCATCAACAACGTCCGTCGCAGCCGCCAGGCTCAGTTGCTCCAATTCTCTTTTTGCAAGTGCTATGAGGTCTTCATCCGCCATGGTCCAGAGACCATCGCCCTCAAAACAAAAATATTCGAGTCCGTAACAGCAATTGTTGGAGTCTGGCACCATCTCGGGTGACCACGACTTGTAGTTCTGCACTCGCCCAACCTTTACATTGGGATCATGAATATAAATCCAATTGTCCTGGAAGCGGTTCCGCTCGCGGAGGATCAATCCAACGGTCAGAAAGTCGCGATAACGAAGAGACTCGCCTGATTTCAGAGCCGCCTCGGGAAGTCGGGGTTCGATTTGGGAAACCAACTGTCGAATGGGCATGGAAGAGATCAGGTGTTCCCCGCGATGCTCTTCCAGTTTTCCGTCCGGGGTGCGCGCGGTAACGGTCCACGAATTGCCCGCAGAATCAAATGAACAGCCAATGACGCTACGCCCAAGCAGCACCTCGCCACCCATAGCCCTAACTTTGTTTGCGCAGGTTTCCCACATCATGCCCGGGCCTAACCGCGGATAGCGAAAAGTATCAATCAGAGTTTTTACTAACTGCTTGCGATCAGTGGATGCCCGCTGAAGTAGGAGCGCGTTCTTGATCGCCGAGCCGAGCGACAGCCCCTTAATTCGCTGCGCGGCCCAATCGGCGGATATCTCCTTGCAGCTCATACCCCAGACTTTTTCCGTGTAGGTCTTGAAAAAGATGCGGAATAGCCGCTCGCCAAACTGGTTAATGACCCAATCTTCAAATGATTTCGGATGTTCTGTGGGATTCAGACGCGCGCGAAGAAAAGACAACACACAAAGCGTGGACTCGATAAGGCCAAGTTTAGATAGGGCATCAAACGGCTTCAGTGGATAGGAATAAAATTCGCCGCGATAACAAATCTTGGAAGAGCGCGGGCGCTGTAGCAGGTCTCCGCCTAGAATCTCCGTCCAGAGGTCTTCGACTTCGCGCGATTTCGAGAAAAACCGGTGCCCGCCAATATCAAAGCGATAGCCGTGATACTCCACCGTTCGTGAGATGCCACCCACATATTGGGGATCGCCCTCAAGAACCGTGACCCTCTGCCCTTGCTTGCTCAACTCATAGGCGGCGGTAAGCCCTGCAGGTCCGGCTCCGACGATGACGGCTTTCTTTTGGAATTCGCTCATCGAGCTTTTTTCCTAACAGGCGGCGTTCAAGTTAGAGCTTCGAACAAGAGCCGATGTCTCAGCGCTGCTGCGCCTGCGCGATCAGTTGCACGACCGCTTCCTTATTCGGGTACCCCGGATTCGTCTCCAGCAACTTTTGCCAAACCGCGACCGCTCCCGGTCCATCCTTCTTCCCCTGCCACTTCACGATTCCAAGATTGAAAAGCGTATCCGCCTTGTTCGGATCATACGAAAGCGACTTATTGAACTCCGTAATCGCCATATCCGCGTTGCCCGTGTACCAATACGCTGTTCCCAAATCCGTGCGCACTGAAGTGTCGCCAGGCTGCGCTTTCAACGACCGCTCGTAATACTCGATGGCGGTGGGGTACTGCTTCGCGTCGTAATAGATATTCCCCACGCCGGCCAGCAAACCGGGATTATTCGGCTGCCCTTTCAGCTGGTTGATCATCGGCGCTGCCTGCGCATCAGCCGCCTGCTTCAATTGCTGCGCAGAGGGCTGCACGCTCCCCATCCCAAAGTTCGCCGGAGGTGGCCCGCTCGCCACCACAGCCGGTGCGGGCGCGGAAACGCTTTCCGTTTTCACTGATGCCGCCGTGGACTTGCGCACCAGCCAGCCGCCCGCCACGCCCACCAGCAAACACACCACAATCAGCGCCAAAGCCTGCGCGCCGCCCCACGTCTCTTTCGTCGTCGTTTGCAAAGTCTCCGCCATGCTCGATGCCCCTTCCCGTGTTCTTCCAACTCTTACTTCTTCGCCGCCAGTTTTTGTTTCGCTTCGTCGATCAACTGTTCCACCGCCGGCTTGCGGTCCAGGTCCGGATGCGTCTTCAGCAATTGCTGCCAAGCCGCAATCGCTCCCGCCGCATCATCCTTGCCCTGATATTTGATCATCCCCAGATTAAACTCCGCGTTCACATCCTTCGGGTTGTACTTCAGCGCCTGCTCCAACTCGCTGATCGCTCCGTCCGCGTCTCCGGAATAATAGAGACTCGAAGCCAAATCCGTCCGCGTGGTGACATTCTTCGGATCAACCTCCAGCGCTTTCTTATAGTAGTCCGCGGCGTCCTTGAACTGGTGCGTGCCGCTATAAAGCGCGGCCACCTGAACCAGTAGCTTGGCATCCTTCGGATGGCTCTTCAGTTTTTCCAGCAATGGCGCGGCCTTCAAATCCGCCATCGCCTTCATCTGTTCCATCGTCGCCGTCGGATGACCGCTGGGCATCATCCCGCTTTTTGCCGCCGGAGCCGCGACGCGTGTCGGAACTGGTGCCGTCCGTGCTCCCACAAAAAAGTAACCGATCCCTAGTCCAACAATCAGCGCCGCCACCGCAAGCTGGTACACACGCGAAGCTGGCAGGCCGGGAGAGGAGCTCTCCGGCACTGTTTCCACCACTGAATTGATTGCCATATCGTGCTTGCTCCTTTGCGCCTCTGGCCTTCTCCAACTCTATCAGGCGGGGTGCCCGAACCCTTCTACCCACCCGCCCTAAAATCTCATAACTGCTTCTATTTGAATACCTTATTCCTGATGGAGCGGAGCTCCGCGGCCTTCACGACGCGTAACACCTTCCCAAGCTCGCTCAAACCCTTTTCCTTTATATAAGGTACCGGCTCCCGCTCACTAGCTTCCGCGTCTTTCGTCACTCTCGGCTGTGACTCTCATCACACCCCATTCAAACTCCCCGGAATCATCGTGTCTTCCTCGCCCTCCCGATTCTCCCTATTTGCGAATTCTGGGGATTGCCAAGACCCAGGTGAATTGCGATAGACTCAATGCTCTCTATGAAGCTCAGGAACTTTGCCGGCAGTTGCCACCGCTGTGGGATCACCATCCTGTGTGCCTGCTCATTCCTGTTATTCGCTTCCACACTTCTTCGAAGCTCGAATGCCGCGCCATCGCCCCCCGCACAACGCACGGCCTCGCAAGGTGCCGCGCAATTTGCCATTGCCGATTTTGATGGAGACCTTCAGCCTGACCTGGCCTCCATTCGCGTCACTCGCCAAGGCGCTCGGAACGCCGAATACGCTCTCGACCTGCAATTTAGCTCCGGTCCGCGCCCGGCGATCAGCATCCTCGGGCCTGCGGGAGGCCTCCAGCTTACCTCACAGGATGTAAACGGGGACGAATTCGCCGATTTAGTGGTCACCTCGCTTCTGGATTCCCAATTCGTCGCGATCCTTTTGAACGACGGTAGCGGCCACTTTCATGTGGCCGACCGCGCCAACTTTCCAGAGGCTGGAAAGCGCGTGAGGTTCGGTCTTTCCACGTCATGCAACTCTTCCACCGACCAGGCTACTCTAGGCCAGGGTCGCGGTTCGCAGGGAGAAGTGGGAAATCGCATCAATTCGCAGAAACCCCGTCCACAATCGGCCGGCAGGCTGCTTGCTCCACGAATCACCGCCCTTTCCGTATTGGCCCGGGCGAGCGCCGGCAGGGCTCCGCCGTTCGTTTAAACTCCCGCAACCAATCCTTTACCCAATTGTAATAACTTCCGAATGCGGCTCTAGCTATCGTTTCAACCTGCTAGCCACAGGTGTAGGCCGGTGGGCATCCGCAACGCCAACCGGTAGAACAAGTTTCATCCGGAATGGATTCTGATTTTCGCGTAGCAACCAGAGGTGAGGGTAGATTTATGCAGAATCTTGTGAGCCGCGCGTGTCTCGCCGCTCTACTGCTGGCCGGGATGGCAAGCTCCTCCCGGGCCCAGAAAGCGTTGACCTGGGAAGAAGTGCGCCAGCGCTTCGAAGTCAACAATCCCACCCTGCGCGCCGGGCAAATCGGCATTGACGAATCCAAGGCCAACGAAATTACTGCTTACCTCCGGCCCAACCCCCAGTTGGCGCTGCTCTCCGATCAGATAAATCCGTTTCCCGGCGGCCCGTCGCACGGAACGTTCTCCGCCTGGCTGACTTCGGCCACAGTGACTTACCTGCATGAGCGGGATCACAAGCGCGAACTACGTCAGGAAAGTGCGCAGAAGGCTACGGGCATCGCCACTTCCACGCAAGCCGACCTCGAACGCAATCTGCTCTTCTCTCTGCGTTCCGCTTTCGTCCAGGCCCTTCAGGGCAAAGCCATCTACCAGCTCGCCAAAGACAATCTCGAATACTACGATCATTTTCTCGGCGTCAATCGCGAACGCTTCAAAGTCGGCGCCATCGCCCAGGTGGACATGGACCGCCTGGAAATCCAGCGCGTCCAGTATGAATCCGATCTGCAAACCGCCGACGTAAATCTGCGCACCGCGAAAATTCAACTCCTGATGTTGCTCAACGATCGCACTCCAGTGGACCAGTTCGACATAACCGGCCTGTTTGAATTCACTTCCCAACTCCAGCCCCTCGACGATTTTCACCAGCTCGCTCTCGACAATCGCCCGGACCTCAAAGCCGCCATCCAGTCCGTGGACAAGGCCGACACCGATCATCGCCTCGCCGTCTCCAACGGCTCCACCGATCCCACCCTGGAGTTCGACGTCGGCCGCAACCCCCCCATCGATCAATACATCGGCGTCGGTGTAACGATTCCCCTGCGCATCTTCGACCGCAACCAGGGCGAAAAGCTGCGCACCCAACTCGACATCGACCGCAACCAGAAAATCCTCGACGCCACCCGCGCTGGCGTCTTCAGCGACGTGGATTCCGCCTACGCCACCGTCCACAGCTCCGTCGTCTTGCTCCAGCCCTATAAAGATCGCTATCTCCAGCAAGCCACTCGCATTCGCGACACCATCCAGTTCTCCTACGAGCACGGCGGCGCTTCACTGCTCGATTATCTCAACGCCCAGGCCGACTATCGCAGTGTCGAGGTGAACTACCTGAATCTGATTGCTTCCTACTTGACCGCCGCAAGCCAGTTGAATCTTGCCGTCGGACGCGAGGTCCTCCAATGAGTCGCAAGATCGTTTACCTCTTCGCTGCCCTCTCCTCGTGCGGCCTGCTCCTGGCCGGCTGCGGCGGCAAGCTCAAATCCGGCGAAGGTGCGCCGCCACCCACCAAAGTCGAACAGGAAACCGACGTCAACATCCTGCAGGTGGAACACCCGGACCAGTTTCCCTTGGTGAAAGCAACCGAGACCCTCGAAGCGCCTTCGTTGACCGTCACCGGCGTGGTCAGCCCCGACGTCAGCCGCACCGTTCCGGTCATCTCCCTCGCCACCGGCCGCGTCGTCGAAATTCGCGCCCGCCTCGGCGACTCCGTTCAAAAGGGCCAGGTGTTGCTTCGGGTGCAAAGCCAGGACATCGCCTCCGCTTCATCCGACTACCGAAAAGCCGCTGCCGATGAAGTCCTGATTCGCAAGCAGTTCGATCGCGCGCAAATTCTCTACGACAAAGGCGCCATCTCCCTGAACGATTTCCAGGTCGCCGAGGACGCCGAGTCCAAAGCGAAAGTCGACCTGGAAACCTCCCTCGAACATCTCCACGTCTTGGGCGTGGATAAGGATCACCCCACCGGCATCGTGGATATCAAGGCCCCCGTCGCCGGCGTCATCACCGACCAGCAGGTAACCAACGCTTCCGGAGTCCAAGGCCTCTCCGGCGCCAATCCCTTCACCATCTCAGATCTTTCTCACGTCTGGATTCTCTGCGACGTCTACGAAAACGATCTCGCCAACGTCCACGTCGGGGAAACCGCGGAAATCCACCTGGTGGCCTACCCGGACAAAGTGCTCTCCGGAAAAATCAGCAACATCGGCCCCATCCTCGATCCCAACATGCGCACCGCCAAAGTTCGCGTCGAAGTGGCCAATCCCGGCGCCCTGATGCGCGTCGGCATGTTTGTGGGCGCCACCTTCCACGGCCAGAAAAAGGAGCGCTTCGCGGTGCTCCCCGCCGCTGCGATTTTGCATTTGCACGATCGCGATTGGGTCTATCTCCCCGCCGGCAACAAAAAGTTCCGCCGCGTCGAAGTAAGAGCCGGCGCCACGCTGCCCGACAAAATGCAGCTAGTCGTTTCCGGAATCCAGCCCGGCCAGGAAGTCGTCAGCAGCGCTTTGGTTTTGCAGAACACGGCTGAGCAGTAACGCCGGACCGACAGGATTCGCCGAGGGAAACGCATGATCGCTGGCTTAGTCGATTTCGCGCTGAAGAATCGCTTCATGGTCTTGGCGCTGACCGTGTTGCTGCTCATCTGGGGGGCGATTTCCTTCCACAATCTTCCCGTTGAGGCCTATCCCGACGTCGCCAACAATTACGTTCAGGTCATCACCCAGTGGCCCGGCCGCGCCGCCGAAGAGGTCGAACAACAAGTCACCATTCCCATTGAAATCCAGTTGAACGGATTGCCACACCTGCAGAATCTGCGCTCCGCCTCTTTGTTTGGCCTCTCCAGCATCACCATGATTTTCGATGAAGAATCCAGCAATGACTGGAACCGCCAGAAAGTCCTGGAGCGCCTCGCGCAAGTCAGCTTGCCCAATAATCTGCAACCGTCCATCGGGCCGGACTACAGCCCCGTCGGCCAAATCTATTGGTACACGCTGAAGAGCACCAATCCCAAATACGATTTGATGGAACTGAAGTCTCTGCAGGATTGGGTGCTCGAAAAGCAGTTCAAGTCCGTGCCAAACATCGTGGACGTCTCGAGTTTCGGTGGCACCACCCGCGAATACCAGGTCCGCGTCGATCCCAGCAAACTCATCGCCTATGGCCTGACCATCGGCCAGGTAGAGCAGCAACTCGCCAACAACAACATAAACGCCGGTGGCAGCTTCATCGAGTCCGGCCTGCAGCAGATCAACGTCCGCGCCGTGGGCTTGCTCGCCAGTGTTCAGGACATCGAAGCCACCGTAATCAAGGCGCAGAACGGCGCTTCACTCCGCATCAAGGACATCGCCACGGTACGCGAAGGCCCGCGCATTCGCCTCGGGCAGATCGGAAAATCGTTCCGCGGCGACGACGGCAGCATCGTGAACAACGATGATGTGGTCGAAGGCGTCGTGCTGCTGCGCAAAGGCGCCAACGCGGACACGGTCATCGAGGACATCCACGCCAAAGTGAAGGAACTCAATGAGCGCATCCTCCCTCAAGGAGTGCGCATCGTTCCGTTCCTCGACCGCAGCGATCTGGTCCACTACACCACCCACACCGTTTTGCATAACCTCACAGAAGGCATTCTGCTCGTCTCCATCATCCTGTTCTTTTTCCTCGGCAACATTCGCGGCGCGTTCATCGTCGCCCTCACTATCCCTTTCTCTCTGCTCTTCGCCTCCATCTGCCTGGACCTTAATAAAATTCCCGCCAACCTTCTCTCTCTCGGGGCCCTCGACTTCGGTATGGTTGTGGACGGTTCCGTTGTCGTCATTGAAAACATCGTGCGCCATTTCAATCTCCCCGCCAATGCAGGCAAGACTCCTATCGAGCGCATCCGCGGCGCTGTCTTCGAAGTCCTGCGTCCGGTATTTTTCGCCCGGGCCATCATCATCACCGCCTATCTGCCCATCTTCACCCTCCAGAGCGTGGAAGGACGCCTCTTCAAGCCGATGGCATGGACCGTTTCCTTCGCGCTGCTCGGCGCGCTCATCTTTTCGATCTTCATCGCCTCCGTCCTGGCAGAAATCCTGTTCGACAAAGGCGTCTCCGAATGGCGCAACCCGGTCATGGAATTTCTTCGCAACAACTATCGCACCACCGTTCGCTGGGCCCTGCACCATCGCGGAATCACCTTGAGCGCCGCCGCCGGTGTCCTCGTTGCCACCGTGGTGCTTCTCGGCAGCGGCCTCGTCGGCTCCGAATTTCTTCCCCATCTTGATGAAGGCGCTATCTGGGTCCGCGGAACTCTTGCTCCCAGCACCGGTCCCACCGAAGGCACCCGAATCATGAATCAAGCCCGCCTCATCCTCGCCACCTATCCGGAAGTGAAGCAGGTGGTTTCCCAGGTTGGCCGCCCCGACGACGGGACCGACACCGCGGGCTTCTTTAACACGGAATATTTCGTAGATCTCAAACCCAAAGATCAGTGGCGGCCCCTCTTCGGCGAAGACAAAGACGATCTAATCGCTTCCATGGACCAGCAACTCAGCCAGATCCCCGGTGTGCTCTGGAATTTCTCGCAACCCATTTCCGACAACATGGAAGAAGCCGTCAGCGGCGTAAAGGGCGAGCTTGCCGTCAAAATGTACGGCGACGACCTCAAGCAACTCGAGGACAAAGGCGACGAGGTCGTGCGAGTCATGCGCAGCGTCGCGGGCATCGAAGACCTGGGCCTCTTCCGCGTTCTCGGCCAGCCCAATCTCAATTTGAGCATCGACCGCCAAAAGGCCGCGCGCTACGGCATCAACGTTTCCGATGTCCAGGACGCCGTGGAAACCGCCATCGGCGGCAAAGCTGTCACTCAGGTGCTGGAGGGCGAGAAGCGCTTCGACGTGGTGGTCCGCTACCTGCCGCAATTCCGCGATACCCAGGAAGCCATCGAGAGCATCCGCATCGTCGCGCCCAGCGGCGAGCGCGTTTCCCTCGCGCAATTGACTTCCACCCGCGTCGAAGACGGCGCCTCCGAAATCTATCGCGAAGCCAACTCCCGCTACATCGCCATTAAATACAGCGTGCGCGGCCGCGACCTCGGCAGCGCCGTCGAAGAAGCCATGAGCAAGGTGCGGCGACAGGTCAAGCTCCCAACCGGCTATCACATCGACTGGGCCGGCGAGTATGAAAGCCAGAAGCGCTCGCAGCGCCGCTTGCTCATTGTTCTGCCCATCACCATCTTGATCATCTACATCATCCTCTTCACCATGTTTAAGTCCGCCAAATGGGCGGCCCTCACGCTCGCCAACGTCTCCATGGCCCCCATCGGCGGTATTCTCGCCCTGCTGCTCACCGGAACGCACTTCAGCGTTTCCAGCGGTGTCGGTTTTCTCGCGTTGTTCGGTGTTTCCGTTCAGGTCGGCGTCATCATGATCGAATACATCAACCACCTCCGCGCCACCGGCCATTCCATTGAAGACGCCGCCGTCGAGGGCGCCATACTCCGCCTGCGCCCCATCATGATGACCATGCTGGTCGCCACTCTTGGACTTTTGCCAGCGGCGCTCTCCCGCGGCATCGGCTCCGATTCTCAGCGGCCGTTTGCCATCGTCATCGTCGGTGGCCTGCTCGCCGCGCTGTTCATTAGCATCTACTTATTGCCCACGATGTATGCCTGGGTGGCGCGAGACACCGATCACCTCCCGCTGGCGGAGGCCGAAACCGAAGAAATCACCTGAGGGAATGAACTTGCTGCTGTGATGGGCGTCACACTGCGCGCTGCCAATTTCCGCACCTCCGAAATTCGTATACTTGCCATTGCTTTCAACTTGCGCCCGGCCTACGCTTTTCCTAGCTGTTCCCCGGAGTCCACCTATGAAACGCGCCATGTCCATCCTCGACGGCAACGAAGCCGCCGCCTCCGTCGCCTACCGCCTGAATGAAGTCATCGCCATCTATCCCATCACACCGTCGTCACCAATGGGCGAATGGTCCGACCAATGGAATTCCGAACATAAACAAAATATCTGGGGCGCCATCCCTGACGTGATCGAAATGCAAAGTGAAGGCGGCGCGGCTGGCGCGCTGCACGGCGCATTGCAGGCTGGCGCTCTCGCCACCACCTTCACCGCTTCCCAGGGCCTGCTGCTGATGATTCCCAACATGTACAAAATCGCGGGCGAACTCACCTCCGCGGTGATTCACGTAGCCGCCCGCACTCTCGCCACTCACGCGCTTTCCATCTTTGGCGATCACAGTGACGTGATGGCCACGCGCGCTACGGGTTTCGCCATGCTCGCCTCCAACTCCGTCCAGGAAGCCAGCGACTTCGCCTGCATCGCTCAAGCCGCAACTCTCGAATCGCGCATCCCCTTTCTCCACTTCTTCGATGGCTTTCGTACCTCTCACGAAGTCGGCATGATCGATCCGCTCAGCGACGACGAACTCCACGCCATCGTCGACGACAATTTTATTCGCCAGCACCGCGAACGCGCGCTGTCTCCCGATCGCCCCGTGCTTCGCGGCACCGCGCAGAATCCCGACGTTTTCTTCCAGGCCCGCGAAGCCTGCAATCCCTTTTACCGCGCCTGCCCCACCATTGTGCAAGAGGTGATGGACCGCTTCGGCAAACGTACCGGCCGCCACTACCGCCTCTTCGATTACTACGGCCCCGCCGATGCCGACCGCCTCATCATTCTGATGGGCTCCGGCGCTGGCGCCGCGGAAGAGACCGTCGACGCCCTCCAGAAACTCGGCGAAAAAGTTGCGCTCCTGAAAGTCCGCCTCTTCCGCCCGTTCGCCGCCGAAGCGTTTCTCAATGCCATCCCGGAATGCGTGACCTCCATCGCAGTACTCGACCGCACCAAAGAACCCGGCAGCCTTGGCGAGCCGCTCTATCAAGACATTCTCAGTGTCTATATGGAGCGCTATTTCGCGAATCCTTCCGTCGGCATTCCCCGCATCATCGGCGGCCGCTATGGCCTCTCCTCCAAGGAATTTACCCCCGCGATGGTGAAAGCGGTCTTCGACGAACTCAACAAGCCCGAACCCAAGAATCACTTCACCATCGGCATCCATGACGATGTCACCCACACCAGCCTCTACTACGATCCAGAGTTCTCAACCGAACATCCCGGCACCGTCCGCGCGCTTTTCTACGGCCTCGGCTCCGACGGCACCGTCGGCGCCAACAAAAACTCCATCAAGATTATCGGCAAGGGCACCGGCAACTTTGCCCAAGGCTACTTCGTCTACGATTCCAAGAAAGCCGGAGCCATCACCGTCTCCCATCTCCGCTTTGGCCCCGACCCAATCCGCTCCACCTACCTCATCACCCGCGCCAACTTTGTCGCCTGCCACCAGTATCAGTTCCTCGACCGCATTGACATGCTTTCCGCCGCCGAATCCGGCGCAACCTTCCTGCTCAACGCCCCCTTCGGCCCCGACGAAATCTGGAACCACGTTCCCCGCCAGGCCCAGGAAACCATTCTCGAGAAAAAACTTCGCTTCTATGTGATCGATGCCTACAAGGTCGCTCGCGAAGCCGGCATGGGCAGTCGCATCAACACCATCATGCAAACCTGCTTCTTCGCCATCAGCGGAGTCCTGCCTCGCGAAGAAGCCATCGCCGCCATCAAAAAGGCCATTCTCGATACCTATGGAAAGCGCGGCGACGCCGTGGTCCAGAAAAATTACGCCGCCGTGGACCACACCCTCGCGCATCTCAGCGAAGTCAAAGTCCCCGACCGGGTCACCGCTCTCTTCGATATGCTCCCCGCCGTTTCTCCGCAGGCGCCGCTCTTCGTCCGCAATGTTCTCGGCACCATCGTAACCGGCAACGGCGATTCGCTCCCCGTCAGCGCCATGCCCATTGATGGCACCTTCCCCACTGGCACCGCCATGTGGGAGAAGCGCAACATCGCCAAGGAAATTCCCGTCTGGGACGAGCAGCTTTGCATTCAGTGCGGCAAGTGCGTCCTCGTTTGCCCGCACGCCGTCATTCGCGCCAAGGTTTATGATTCCGCCCTGCTCCAGCATCCCCCGGAGACTTTCAAATCCGCCAAACCTCGTTGGCGCGAGTTCGACACTATGCGCTTCACATTGCAGGTGGCTCCGGAGGATTGCACCGGCTGCCGCCTCTGCGTCGAAATCTGCCCGGCGAAAAGCAAAAGCGAAGTCAAACACAAAGCCATCAACATGCAAGAGCAAGCCCCGCTGCGTCAGCCGGAAAGCCGCAATTGGGATTTCTTTCTCTCCCTGCCGGAATTCGACCGCCACAAACTTTCGCACTCCCAAGTGAAGGACGCGCAACTCCTCGAGCCGCTCTTCGAATTCTCCGGCGCCTGCGCGGGTTGCGGCGAAACCCCGTACATCAAGCTGCTCACGCAACTCTTCGGCGATCGCCTGCTGGTTGCCAACGCCACCGGCTGTTCTTCCATCTACGGCGGCAACCTGCCTACCACGCCTTACTCGGCGAACAAGGCGGGTCGCGGCCCGACGTGGTCCAACTCTTTGTTTGAAGACAACGCCGAATTCGGCCTGGGCATGCGCCTCGCGGTGGATATGCAAGCTCACTATGCCCGCGACCTTGTTTCCCGGCTTGGCGGCCAACTCGGCGATGAACTGGTCAAAGGCCTGCTCGAAGCCGACCAGTCCAAAGAAATCGGCATCGAAGAGCAGCGCAATCGCGTCGTCGAATTAAAGAAAAAAATCGCCGGCTTCACTTCTCCCGAAGCCTTCGCCTTGCTGCCCATTGCCGACACACTCGTTCGCAAAAGTGTCTGGCTCGTCGGCGGCGACGGCTGGGCTTACGACATCGGCTTCGGCGGCCTCGACCACGTGCTCGGCTCCGGCCGCAACGTCAACGTCCTCGTCCTTGACACCGAAGTCTATTCCAACACCGGCGGCCAAATGTCCAAGGCCACTCCGCGCGCCGCGGTCGCTAAATTTGCCAGCGGCGGAAAACACACCAGCAAAAAAGATCTCGCCATGGAAGCCGTCAGCTACGGCTCCGTCTACGTCGCCCGCGTGGCCATGGGCGCCGGCGACACCCACACCGTCAAGGCCTTCCAGGAAGCCGAAGCCCACGACGGCCCCTCGCTCATCATCGCCTACAGTCACTGCATCGCTCACGGCTACGATATGTCCATGGGCCTCGAGCAGCAGAAAAAAGCCGTGCTCTCCGGTTACTGGCCGCTGATGCGTTATAATCCCGCGCTGCGCCTCGAAGGAAAAAATCCGTTCCAGCTCGATTCCAAAGCCCCCAGCATTCCGCTGAAGCAATATGCCTACCAGGAAGCGCGCTACACCATGCTGGTCCGCAGCGATCCCGAGGCTGCCCGCGAACTTCTGAAACTTGCCCAGGACGATGTCGAGCGCCAGTGGCGCGTCTACTCCAACCGCGCTGCCATGCCCGGACGCAGCGAATCCCCGCACATCGCTCCTGTCGAACCGGAATCCGCGCCTGAAACTGTGAAGAAGGGAGGGGAAGAGGAATGAGCGACCTGCGCACAAAATATCTTGGTATGGATCTAAAATCCCCGCTGTTGGCCTCCGCTTCGCCGCTTTGCGAATCGGTGGACAACATCAAACGCCTCGAAGACCAGCAGATCGCCGCCGTGGTTCTGCCCTCGCTCTTCGAAGAGCAACTCGAACTCGAAAGCCTCACCGTGGATTACGATCTCGCCCGCGGCGCCGAAAGCTTCCCCGAATCTGCCAATTTTTTCCCCGACCTGCAAACCTACAATCTAGGCCCGGATGGTTATCTGGAACTCATCCGCCAGGCAAAAGAAAGCGTTGAAATCCCGGTCATCGCCAGCCTCAACGGCATCTCCGACGGCGGCTGGCTGCAATATGCCAAGCTTATGGAAGAAGCCGGCGCCGACGCTATCGAGTTGAACATCTACTCGATCGTCACCGACCCCGCCGTCAGCGGCAGCGAAGTCGAACAGAATTACATCGACCTGGTCCGCCACCTGAAGCGCAGCATCCGCATTCCCCTCGCCGTAAAGCTCTCGCCCTTTTTCAGCGCCCCCGCGAACATGGGTGTTCGCTTGAATGAAGCCCGCGCCGACGGTATCGTCCTCTTCAACCGTTTCTACCAGCCCGATTTCGACATCGAAGAGTTGGAAGTCGTTCCCAGCCTGGCGCTCAGCCGCCCGGAAGAACTTTCGATGCGGCTCCATTGGACCGCGCTGCTCTATGGCAACATTCAGGCCGACTTGGGCATCACCGGCGGAGTTCACACCTCCTCCGACATCATCAAGTGCATTCTCGCCGGCGCAAAAGTTGCCTTCATGACTTCGGCGCTGCTGCGCAATGGCGTGCAACATGCCGCCTACGTTCTTACCGAACTCAATCGCTGGCTCGACGAGCACGAATACGTTTCCGTCCAGCAGATGTGTGGCAGCATGAGCCACCGCTCGGTAGCCGACCCCGCAGCCTTCGAGCGTGGCAATTACATGAAGGTGCTCAGCTCCTACACCCTGCGCGCCAACGTCTTCAACGACTAACCTGCGTGGTGTTCGCGGCGGCTAACCAACGCCTCGGAGCGCGGTCGCCCCACTGTCATCCTGAGGCTATCCGACGAGGATAGCCGAAGGACCTCAACCTCGAAATCTTGTACAACGTGTAGGTTGAGGTCCTTCGGGACGCGAACAACGCGTCCTAAAGATTACAATTGATTTTTACTTTTGAGAAAAGAGTAAATTTTTCTTCGTGAGGAATGTCGCCATCCACGTCACCCCGTCGCCATCACCGGTGTAAACACATGGTCCGCCAGCTTTTCCGCGTCCGACACCAGCTTCCTCATTAGCTTCGTATATTCCTCTTCGCTGTACGCCCGCGAACCAGGAAAACGACGCCCCAGCGTTCCCCAAATAGCCGCCAGGGAACTCGCCTCGCTGCTCGCCAGTTCATATCCATAGCCCAGGCCCAGCTTTTGGCACACCAGATCCGCTGCGTGCACCAGCACGGCCGTGTCGCTCGCCGTTTTTTGTTCCTGCGGCAGGCAATGATATTCGATCACTTCCGACAATCCCACTGGAAGCCGCCACAATTCCGCCAGGATTCGCCCGCTCTCCGCGTGCGTGAATCCCAGGATGCTCTCCTCCACCGTTTCCAGCGCGACTCTCTTTTCTATCGCCTCTTCCAATACGTCGCGAAAATCTTCCATGAACAAGATGCCGTTCACCAGCACCCCGATGTCGTGGAGCAAACCTCCCAGATACACCTCTTCCCTCGATTTCACCCCGAGTTCCTCGGCTATTCCCGTCGCCACCAGCGCCGTCCCCAGCGCGTGCCTCCAAAACACTTCCTTGCCCACAGTGGTTTTTACATTTGCGAACATCATCGGCAAGCTGCAGGAGAATGCCAGGTCGCGAATCCGCCAGAGTCCCAGCGCCAGCACCGCGTCCCGGACCGTGGCCACGTCGCCCCGCTGCTGGAACAACGCCGAATTGGCCAGCCGCAGGCATTGGGCGGTAAGCGATTTGTCGTACGAAATCTGCTGCACCACCCGGTCAATATCAATTCGGCTGCTGTTTTGGCTCAGCGTCTCGCAGAGAGTCGCAAGGATCGCCGGCATCGCCGGCAAATTGCCCAGTTGTTTGATCCGCTGCGTCAAGATGTCATAGGTTACCGGATTCACCGCGCCACCCCTTCGCGCCTGCTGAAGTGCAGTTTTTCCGACATTCGCGTGATGCGCCATTCACTCCGACGCAAAATGCCGCTACAAGTCAAGCACGCGATGGTCCAGAAAAATGGCCTGATTCCCGCGGTTTGCCCGGCCACGATGTTCCAATCCTGAACACTCCCTCCTTTTCTGACTCACTCGCCCGCTCGCCGCTGCCGCCTCTTCCCATCCGTACTTCGCCGCTTCCCCGCGAACTGCTATGCCTCGTGGAATTTGCTCGCACCTCGATGGTTCACTCGCAATGGCCCGTCTCGTGCACCGCACTCACCCGATACTTGCGCGAAAGCCTTCACGCCCGACTATGGCCACCTCCGAAAGTTTTAATCGTTTCCTGGCTCGCCAGCCGATCTTGACGCCCCGCCGCGACCTCTATGCGTATGAAATCCTTTCGCGCTACGGCCCGGAAAACTATTGCCGGCCAAAGCCGGGTACCTCGGTCTCCGAAAACGCGATGGACGAACTTTTCCTCATGGGCATCCGCACCATGACCGACGGCCTCCCGGCGTTTGTGAATTGTTCGCGGGAATTTCTGATCCAGGATTACCTGACGCTCATGCCCCGCGAATTGGTGGTCGGCGAGATTCTGGAAACTGTTGTTCCCGACGCCGACGTCTTGCGCGCTTGCAAGCGCATGAAGGAATTGGGTTATCGCTTGGCACTGGACGACTATTGCCACATGCCGGAGATGCGCCCGCTGCTCGAATTTGCCGATTTTGTGAAAATCGATGTCTTGCTTATGAGTGTCCCCGAACAGAAGTGCGTCGTCGATCATTGCCGCACGCTTGGCATTCCCACCGTTGCCGAAAAAGTGGAAACCGATCAGCAGTTCCAGGTCTGCCGCGAGCTGGGTTACGACTACTTCCAGGGCTACTTCTTCTGCCGCCCCCAGGTCGTTGGGCGCCGCAGCGTTCCGGCCAATAAGCTGATTTATCTCGAACTCCTCCACGCGGCTAACGACAAGGTGTTCAACCTCCACCGTATTTCCATGATTTTCAAACGTGACGTTTCACTCAGCTACCGTCTGTTGCGCTATCTGAACTCTCCCGCGTTCGCCTTTCGCACCGAAATTCATTCCATCCCCCACGCCTTAAGCCTGCTCGGCGAGTTGGCCATGCGCAAATGGATTTCCCTCGTCAGCGTCGCGGCTCTCGGCGATGAAGTTGCCGACAGTTTGCTCCGCTTGCCGCTGCTGCGCGCCATGTTCTGCGAATTAATCGGCAAAAAACTCGGCATGGTCCGTGAAACCAACGAACTGTTTTTGCTCGGCCTGCTGTCGGTTATGGACGTCCTGCTGAACGTCCCGCTCTCCGTGATTCTCCAGGACATCGCCGTCAACGAAGACATTCGCCAGGCGCTGCTCGGCCGCCGCAGCCGCTACCGCCCTATTTTTGAAGTGGTTCTCGACTACGAATCCGGCACCTGGGCGCAATTGGAAGAATCTTGCCAGCGCTGCGGGCTCCACGAAAATTTCCTGCCCGACATCTACCTCCAGGCCGTCCGCTGGGTAAGCGAAATCCTAACCGAGGTCCCCGTAAACGCGTAATCCTCTACCTTCCCGCCTCCGCAAACACCTCTTCCGCCACCTGAAACGCATGATTTGCCGCCGGCACCCCGCAATAAATCGCCGTCTGCAACAAAACTTCCTGAATCTCGGCGCGGGAAACTCCGCTATTCGCCGATGCCCGCAAATGCAACCGCAACTCTTCCGTCCGGTTCAGCGCCACCATCATCGCAATCGTAATCATGCTGCGCGTCTTTCGCGGCAACCCCGGCCGGCTCCAGATCTCTCCCCACGCGTAACGCGTAATCAAATCCTGAAAAGGCGCGTTGAACGCGTTCTTCCGGCCCTCCGCACGCTCCACATGCGCCTTGCCCAGCACTTCCTTCCGCACCTTCATCCCTTTTTTGTGCCGCTCCCGCTCATTCATCCGTGCGCTCCCTGTGACTTCAGAAAAGACAGCACCTGCCTGTTGAATTCTTCACGCGCCTCGATGTTGCAAAGATGCGCGGCGACCAGTTCCACATACTTCGCCCCGCGAATATGCGATTCCAGGAAGCGTCCATCCGCCGGCGGCGTCACCGGATCATGCGTCCCGCTCACCACCAGCGTCGGCGCCTGAACGCCACTGAGCTTCTCCCGGAAATCCATGTCCCGCACCGCTCCGCAACTCGCCACATAACCCGCCGCGTCTCCGCTCTCCAGCATCGCCAGCGCCTCCGACGTTTCCCGGGGATGCGCCGCGCGATATCCGGCCGTCAGCCACCGCTCGATCACCGCTCCGGCCACCGCTTTCATTCCGCCCTGCTGCACCGCGGTGATCCGCGCGTTCCAGGTATCCGGCGTGCCGATCATCGCCGCGGTGCTGCAAAGCACGATCTTGTGAAAACGCGACGCCGCGTTCGCGCCAAGGTACATTCCCACCATGCCGCCCATGGACAACCCGCAAAAATAAACGCGATCGAGTTTCACTGCATCGAGCAGGCCAACGACGTCCCGCCCTAACTGCTCGATGCTGTATGGTCCGGGCGTAACACTAGATTGCCCGTGCCCTCGGTTGTCGTAGCGCAAAACACGAAAATGTTTCGTGAACGCCTCCACCTGGCCATTCCACATCTCATGTGTGGTCCCCAGCGAATTGGAAAAAATCACCACCGGCGCGTTCTCCGGCCCATCCCAGCGATAAAAAAGCTGCGCATCGTTTAATTTTACAAATCCCATGGTCATCTTCCTTTTCGCTCAGCCTGCCACCGCCGCCCGATTCACTTCCGCCAGCACGCGCTCCACAAACTCTTCCGCGCTTCCCAGATAATTGCGCACATCAAACAAGCTCTCTAGGTCCGCCTGCGTCAGGTAACCCCGCAAGCCCTGCTCTTCGCGCAACACATCCTTCAAATGGCGATTTCCCGCGCGCGCTTTCTTGCAAGCGCCTTCCACCAGCAGATGCGCCGGCAGTTTGCCCAGCCGATCGCCCAGCGCCATGGCCACCGCTTCGGCAAAAATCAATCCGTGCGTGGCGTCCAAGTTCTGCCGCATACGCGCCGCATCCACCTGCAAGCCGGGCAGCATCTCCGCAAGGTGATGCACCGCGCCGCCGGAGAGCCGCACAATTTCCGGCAGCGTTTCCCACTCCGCCTGCCAGCCCCCCAGCCCGCGTTGCTGCTCCTGCACCATTGAAGAAAGTATCGTCGCCACCAGGCCGGGCACGCGTTGCGCCGCCGCCAGCAATGTCGCGCAAGTTACCGGGTTCCGTTTCTGCGGCATCGTCGAAGATCCGCCGCGCTCTTCACCGGCTGGCTCTGAAAGTTCACCCACTTCGGTCTGCGCGTGCAGTGAAATATCGCGCGCAATTTTCCCCAGCGTTCCCACGCAAAGGCCCAGCGCCGTGGCAATCTCCGCCAAACGATCGCGATGCGTGTGCCACGAAATCACTGGCAGCGGCAAGTGCAGGTCTTCCGCCAGCGCTTTGGCCACCTCCGGCCCGCGCCCGGAAAGCGCGGCCAGTGTGCCAACTGCGCCTCCGAATTGCAGCGTCAAATTGCGGGAGCGCAATTCCAACAACCGCGCGCGGTCCCGCCGCAATGCGTCCAGCCATCCCGCCACAATAAATCCAAACGTCGTCGGCAGGGCTTGCTGCATCCACGTGCGCGCCGCCACCGGCGTTCCGCGATGCTTGTCCGCCAGGCTCGCCAGCGTGCCCGTCAACTGCGCAAGATCGTGGTCCATCACTTCCAGCGCGCGGCGGAGTTGCAGCACCAGTCCGGTATCCAGCGCATCCTGGCTGGTCGCGCCCCAGTGCACGAACCGCGCCGCATCCTTATTCCCATGCGCCACCAGTTCCGTGAGCTTCTTCACCAGCGGAATGGCCACGTTTCCGGCCAGCGCCGCCTGCGTGGCAAGTTCTTCCAAGTTGAAATGATCGGCGTGGCAGGTGGCGACTATTGCCCGCGCATCCGGCTCCGGAATCACCCCGGTTTGCGCTTCGGCTCGCGCCAGCGCCGCCTCAAAATGCAGTAAACTCTGAATGTATTCCTGGTCCGAAAAAATCCGGTCAATCGCGTCGTAGCGGAACAATTTGTCGAAGAGTCTCATCGCCGCGATCGTCTCCAGTGTAGGGGCGGCTTTAGGCCGCCCTTTCTTCATACCCGATCAAATGCGCTCGATAATAACCGAAATCCCTTGGCCCACCCCGATGCACATCGTGCACAACGCAAAGCGACCCTTGGTCCGCTGCAACTGATACATCGCTGTCGTCACCAACCTCGCACCGCTGGCTCCCAGCGGATGCCCAATCGCAATCGCTCCGCCGTTGGGATTCACATGCGGCGCGTCGTCGGCAATCCCCAGTTCGCGCAGCACCGCCAGCGCCTGCGCGGCGAACGCTTCATTCAATTCGATCACGTCCATCTGCCCGATTCCCATGCCGGTTTTTGCCAAGACTTTTCGGCTCGCCGGTACCGGGCCCATGCCCATGATGCGCGGCGCAACTCCTGCAGTGGCCGCCGCAACCACGCGCGCCTTTGGCGTCAAGCCATGCTTCTTCACGCCCGCTTCCGAAGCCAGCAGCAGCGCGCAAGCTCCATCATTAATCCCCGAGGCGTTGCCCGCCGTCACCGTCCCCTCGGGTTTGACCACACCCTTTAGCTTTGCCAGCGCTTCCAGCGTAGTGTCCGCGCGCGGATGCTCGTCAACGGAAACCAGCACCGGTTCGCCTTTTTTCTGCGCGATCGGCACGCCAAAAATCTCATCCGCCAGCCGCCCCGCTTTCATCGCCGCCGCCGTGCGCTGCTGGCTGCGCAGTGCAAAGGCATCCTGATCCGCGCGCGCCACGTGATATTCCTCGGCCACAATCTCCGCGGTCTCCGGCATCGTGTCGGTTCCGTATTTCGCTTTCAGCGCAGGATTCACAAACCGCCAACCCAGCGTCGTGTCCTCAAGTTTCAAATTCCGCGCAAACGCCGCATCGGCTTTCCCCACCACGAACGGCGCCCGCGACATGCTCTCCACGCCCCCGGCAATCAGCAAATCCATTTCGCCGCTCTTGATCCCCCGCGCCGCCACCGCCACCGCATCCATGCTCGATCCGCACAGGCGATTCACCGTGGCCCCGGAAACTTCCTTCGGCAACCCGGCCAGCAGCAGCGCCATGCGCGCCACGTTCCGATTATCTTCGCCAGACTGGTTGGCGCATCCATACACCACATCGTCCAGCGCTCCCCAATCCACCGTGGGGTTCCGTTCCACCAGCGCCTTGATCGGCAGTGCGGCCAGGTCGTCGGTCCTCACGCTCGAAAGCGCTCCGCCGTATCGTCCGATGGGCGTGCGGATGGCGTCACAAATGTAAGCGATAGTCATGTCTTGGAGTTCTTTCCTCGTCCCCCAGTCTACCGTAAACGCACAGCAGAAAAGCAAACCCTGTGCGCCGGACGCATCGTGTGGAGTAGACTCTCTCTGGGCCACTTTGCCGGGCCGCGCTAAACTTTCAAAATGCTTACCAATCGACGCGAAATTCAGATCGAATGGGGAGACTGCGATCCCTTCGGCATTGTTTTCTTTCCACGTTACTTCGAATACTTTGATGCCTGCACCAACGCATTGTTTCATCGCGCGCTGGGATATCCCAAGGCCGAAATGTTGCGGCGCTTTAAGATTGCGGGCATTCCGTTGGTGGAGGCGAGTTGCAATTTTAAAGTGCCGTCGTCGTTTGGAGATATCGTCATCGTGGAATCGTGCGTGACCAAATGGGGCAAGAGCAGTTTTTCGCTGCAGCACAAGCTCTTTCGTGGTGATGTCCTGGCGGTCGAGGGCCTCGAAAAGCGCGTCTGGACCGTGCGCGAGCCGGGCGATCCCCCCATAGTGAAAAGCCAGCCCATCCCCAAAGAAGTAATCGACAAATTTTCCTGAGGAAGACGCGACTCGTCATGGCCACCGTCCGAACACAGGTAGGGATCGTTGGAGCCGGGCCCGCGGGTCTGATGCTCGCCCACTTGTTGCACCTGCAGGGAATCGAAAGCGTGGTTCTTGAAAGCCACTCGCGCGAATATGTTGAAAATCGCGTGCGCGCCGGCGTGCTCGAACAAGGCACCGTGGACATGCTGCGGGAATCCGGCGTAGGCGCGCGCATGCAGCGCGAAGGCCTGCAGCATCAGGGCGTCGAACTGCGTTTTGCCGGGGAAGGGCACCGCATCGATTTTCAGGAGCTGGTGGGAAAGTCCATCACCGTCTACGCTCAACAGGAAGTGGTGAAGGACCTGATCGCCGCGCGACTCGGCTGCGATGGGCCAATTTGTTTCGAAGCCGAGGCCATGCGCATCTCCGATTTGGACGCCCAGCCGAAAATTCATTATGTGCACCAGGGCGCGGAACACGAAATCGCTTGCGATTTCATCGCCGGCTGCGACGGCTTCCACGGGATCTGCCGCCCGGCCGTGCCCGCCGATCAGATTCAGTTCTACGAACGGCAATATCCCTTCGCATGGCTCGGAATCCTCGCTCGCGTGCCGCCCGCCTCGCACGAATTGATTTACACGTATCACGAGCGCGGGTTTGCCCTGCTGAGCATGCGCTCGCCGGAAGTCTCCCGCCTCTACCTGCAATGTCCGACCGACGAAGAAATCGCCAACTGGCCCGACGAGAGAATCTGGGAAGAACTGCGCACCCGGATGGCGACCAAGGATGGCTTCGTGTTGAAAGACGGGCCGATTTTTCAGAAGGGCATCGCGCCGCTGCGCAGCTTTGTGGCCGAGCCCATGCAGTTCGGCAAATTATTCCTGCTCGGCGATGCGGCGCACATCGTTCCGCCCACCGGCGCAAAAGGATTGAATCTCGCCGTGGCCGATGTGCGGGTGTTCACCCGCGGGCTGGTCGAGTTCTACAAAAACGGAAAACGTGAAGAATTGGTGCGTTACACGGAGCGGTGCCTACGGCGCGTGTGGAAAGGGCAGCGCTTTTCGTCGTGGATGACCACCATGCTGCATCGTTTTCCCAACGAAGACGGCTTCGCGCACCGGCTTCACCTCGCGGAGTTGGATTATGTGACCAGTTCCCGAGCGGCTTCCACCGCGCTCGCCGAAAACTACGTCGGCCTGCCCTTCGATTCGCCCGGGCTGTTCTGATTTTTCCTTTGCCGCTCTCTTTGTGATAGAACAACTGCATTTTGCAGCATCCTTATATAAGCAGGATCATTTCTGAATGCCTTCATCGCAACCAGCCTATGACGTCATTGTCATCGGCGCGGGACATAACGGACTGACCGCCGCGGCCTACCTGGCGAAAGCCGGTCTGCGCACGCTAGTCCTCGAACGCCGCCAGATTGTCGGCGGCTGCTGCGTCACCGAGGAGATCGCGCCCGGCTGCCGTGCCTCCACCACTTCTTACATCGCCAGCATGTTGCGCCCTGAAGTCATTCGCGAACTGCGCCTCGCCGACTTTGGTCTGCGCATGGTGCCCTGTGATCCGGGTTTGCAGGTGCCGTTTCCGGACGGCCAGGTGATGCCGTGGTGGGCGAATCGCGAGCGCGCAGTCGCGGAGTTCCGCAAGATTTCCCCGCGCGACGCGGAACGATTCGCCAAAGTGGATGACCAGCTCAAAAAGCTGGCGCGCTATCTGCAGCCATTCTTCATGGAGCCGCCGCCAGAAATAAACACTGGCTCGCTGCACGGTTGGGGGGACCTGCTGCGCGTCGGAAACAGATTTCGCAGCATCACGAATTCCGAGCTCGCGCAGTTGGTGGCGTTTTTAACCGGAAGTCTTGGCGAGTTTCTGGACAAGAATTATGAAACCGAAAAAATGAAAACCATGTTTCTCGCCAACAATGTCTATGGGAAACATGGCGGCCCGTATCAGCCAGGCACTGCCATCGGATTGTTGTTCCACCTGCTGAGCGGTGGCGAGCACGAAATGCAGGGATTTTACGGCCACGTCATGGGCGGAATGGGTTCGATCACCCAGGCGCTGGCAGCCTCGGGCAAGGCGCTCGGAGCGGAGATTCGTACCAATGCGTCCGTGGCGCGGATCGATTCGCGAAACGCCAGAGTGCGCGGCGTGACACTGGTAGATGGCACCGAGTTGCGCGCGAAGATGGTGCTTTCCAACGCCGACCCGAAGCGCACCTTCCTGCAACTTGCGGACACCGCGCAATTGCCGGCGGAGTTTGTGGAGGCGGTGCGCGGAATCAAAATGGCCGGACCCTGCGCCAAAGTGAACATGGTTTTAAGCGAAGAGCCGCGATTCACAGGAACGCCCAGCGGCGCCACGCCGCAAGAACGCTCCTTGTTCACCCTGGTTCCGTCCCTCGAATTTGCCGAACGCTGCTATGACATCGCCAAGTTTGGCGAGATACCCGAAGAGTTGTGGGTGGATTGCGTGGTGGCGTCGAACGCCGACGATTCGCTGGCGCCGGCAGGGAGGCACATCATGACCTGCTTCGTGCAGTATGCTCCATACAAACTCCGTAAAGGAAACTGGGACGCGAACCGCGAATTGCTCGGCGACCGGGTGGTGAAGAAGATCGCCGAATATGCCCCCAATGTGCCGGGGTCGATTGTTGCGCGGCAAATCTTGACGCCGCTGGATCTGGAACGAACCTACGGACTGACGGAAGGAAATATTTTTCACGGTGACCTGAATTTGGAGCAACTGTTTTTCATGCGCCCGGTTCCCGGCTGGTCGCAATACCGCACACCCCTGGCGGGCCTGTATTTGTGCGGGGCGGGCGCGCATCCCGGCGGCGGCGTGACGGGCGCGCCGGGGAGAAACGCCGCGATGCAAGCGTTGCGCGATTGCAGGCGCGGCAAGTGGACGGATTGAAAAAGCGCGGTAAGCTATGACCGTGAATCCAGGAAACAATACGCCGCTGCAGAAATCGCTGCCGAGCTCTTATTATCGTTCAGACGAAATCTTCGCGCTGGAGAAGGAAAAGATCTTTTGTCGCGAGTGGTTTTGCGCTGCACGCGAAGAGCAGATTCCCGCACCCGGCGACGTGCTGGTGCTCAATGTCCTCGGCGAAAGCGTTCTGGTGGCCCGCACCAAAGATGGCCAAATCAAGGCCCACTACAACGTGTGCCGGCACCGCGGCTCGCGGCTCCTGCCGGAGCCCGGCGAAACAATCCCCGCCGACATCAAGCTCAACGGCGGGGTCCTGGGCGCAAACGGCATCCGCTGCCCCTATCACCTCTGGACCTACGCGCTGGACGGCAAATTGTTGAACGCGCCGTACACGAAAGAGGGCGACGGTTTCTGCAAAGCAGAGTTTTCGCTCTATCCCGTCGGCGTGGAAACCTGGGGCGGCTTTATCTTCCTGAATTTGACGCCAGAAGCGGCGCCGCAAGACGGGCGAACGTTGCGAACAGCCTTTGGCGAAGCGATGAACCGCGTACAACGCTACCCTCTCGAAGAACTGCGATCGGCGAATCGCATCGCCTACGAAGTGAACGCCAACTGGAAGATCATCCTTGAAAATTACAACGAATGCTATCACTGCGGCGCGGTGCATCCGGAATTGTGCGATGTCGTGCCGGCCTTCAAACAGCAGGGCGGCGCGGCGCTCGAATGGGAACGCGGCATCCCGCACAAAGACGGCGCGGTCACCTTCACCCGGACGGGAAAAACGAATCGCGCACCATTTCCCGGATTAAACGCCGACGAAAGAGTACGCCACAAAGGCGAACTCATCTATCCCAACCTGATGCTCAGCCTCGCCTGTGACCACGTGGCCGCATTTACCCTATGGCCCAAGTCAGCAACCCGCACCACGGTGATTTGCGATTTCCTGTTTCACCCCGAGGAGATGAACAAACCGGATTTTGCCCCCAGCGACGCCGTCGATTTCTGGGACCTGGTCAACCGCCAAGACTGGGAAATTTGCAAACGCGTCCAGCAGGGAACGCAATCGCGCGTGCATGAGCACGGCTACTACGCCCCAATGGAAGATTTGAGCCTGGACATCCGCCGCTACGTCCTCGATCGCCTGAAATAAAGATTCCGGACCCGCCTGCAAACGCCAGTTGACCCCTCGCCTCGCCTCCGTAACAATGTTTGCATGACCGACAAACTTTCCGACAAGAAACTCGCCGTACTCGGCACCGGCAAACTCGGCGGCATCCTTCTTCGTGCCTATCTGAAGCAAAAGCTCTTCGCGCCGAAAAATGTTTCCGCCACGGTCCGCCACGAAGAAAAAGCCGCCGCGCTGGCCAAAGAACTCGGCGTCTCAGCCACGACAGACAATCGCAAAGCCGTGCGCGGCGCCGATATCGTCCTCCTCGGAGTGAAGCCCCAGGTTGTCGGCGACGTCCTCAAAGAGATCAAGCCGGAGCTCGCCAAGGGGGCGCTGGTGATTTCCGTTGCCGCTTCGGTTCCCACCAGCTACATTGAGCAGCGCCTCGGCGAAAAAGTTGCCGTCGTGCGCGCCATGCCCAACACCTGCTCGATCGTTGGCTGCGGAATGACCGGCATCTGCAAGGGCGCCCACGCCGGTGCCGAGGATCTGGAATTCGCTCAGGCGCTTTTCAACGCCGTCGGCCGCACCGTGGTCGTCGACGAAAAAAATATGGACGCAGTCACAGGCCTCTCCGCCAGCGGCCCGGCCTTCGCCTACATCATTCTCGAATCCCTCGCGGAAGCCGGCGTAAAAGTCGGTTTGCCGCGCGACGTCGCCACGCTGCTGGCCGCGCAGACCATGAAAGGCTCCGCCAGCGTCGTGCTGGAAACGGGCGATCACCCCGCCTTGCTCAAAGACTCCGTCACCACTCCTGCGGGCTGCACCATCGACGGCATCATGGAGCTTGAGGAAGGGAAGCTTCGCGTCACCCTCATCAAAGCCGTAGTCAAGGCCACGCAACGCGCCGGCGAACTACTCTTTGAAAAATAATCCATTCGTAGTGCCTCGGCCCATCAAGATAGCCACTTTGGAGTGCGGGAGCTCAGCTCCCGCTTTCACGGCTGACCCGAAATCACCCAACCCTCCATTCGCCCCAGCGCAACAACCTGTAATCGCATAACCAAACTGTGTTAGCATTCGCCCAGAGACGATCTCCATGCCAGCAGCCTACATCCCGCTTCTGCTCTTCTCCCTGCTGGTTCTCTCTTTTCCGGTTGTCACCCTGATCGTCTTCAAATACATACGTCCCGGATCGCGCGGCGGCCCCGCGAAATTTCAGCCCTACGAATGCGGCATCCTCCCGGAAACCACCGCTCGCGGCCGCTACTCCACGCGCTTTTACATCATCGCCATGCTTTTCGTAATTTTCGATGTGGAAACCATCTTCTTATTTCCCTGGGCCATTTTATTTCGCACCTGGCTGGCGGCTCACCTCGCCGCTTTCGCACTGCTCTCCATGTTTGTGTTTCTCGGCATCCTGCTGGTCGGCTATGTGTGGCTCTACAAAAAGGGCGCATTAGATCTGGCCTAAAACTGCCACTCGCCACAACGAAACACACCAAGAAAATTCTTATTGAGGTCATGTGCGGCCGCGCATTGACGCCACTCTGAGCGTGTGTTAGAAACCCTGTGAGCGAAGCCATTGGCCGTAAGGTCATCGCTTCGGTTGGCGTATCGCAGTCCGGCTCGCGCCATTTGCTCCTACCCTGCGTGGGCCATTTTTTGCGGTATATTCAGGGGAAGAATTCCGTGCCTGCGCCGCGCTTCTGGCCGGGTATTCCAAGTGCAGCCCAAGGTCCCAGGGTCCATGGCAGACGAGTCCAAGGCGCCCCAATCGCCCGAAAGTTCGCCGCCAGAAAAAACTGGCGCTTCCCCGGCGCCATCCGCCGGGGGTGCACCTCCAACTCCTGCCGCGAAGCCGGCGACTCCCGTTGCCGCTGCTCCCGCCCCAGTGCAAGTGCCGCTCGACAACGAACTCTCGCGGCGGTATCGCGAGCGATTCGGCGCGGCGATTCTCGATGCGCTGGAAGATCGCAAGCAGGCGATTCTCATCGTGGATGCGGCGCGACTTCTGGAGATCGCGCGGTATTCGCGGGATGAAGAAAAGTTCGACCTGCTTGAGGACTACACAGCGGTTGATTGGCCGCGGCGTGAAAAACGTTTCGATCTGGTCGCACAACTTTTTTCGTTCACCCACAACACGCGCCTGCGTTTGAAAATTGCACTCGGCTCCAACGACGAGCCCGACACCCTTGTCCCCGTCTGGCCCGCCGCCAACTGGCTGGAACGCGAAATTTTTGACCTCTTCGGCATCGTTTTTCGCGGGCATCCCAATCTAAAGCGCATTCTGCTTCCCGACGAGTGGCAGGGCCATCCGCTGCGCAAGGATTACGACATTCTCCAGCAGGACACCGCCTGGGTCCGGGAAAATCTCGGCATCGAGAGCGGACAGTAAAGTGTGACGACCTTGGCTGACACTGTGCACGAAAACACGACGCAAAAAACCGACACGCTCTTTGGCGCCGATGAGCTCGTCATCAATATGGGGCCGCAGCATCCCTCGACCCACGGCGTGTTGCGCGTCAAGTTGAAGCTCGATGGCGAGCGCGTGGTCGGCTCCGAATGCGTCATCGGGTATTTGCACCGCGGCGTGGAAAAAATCGCCGAGAATCGCACGTACCAGCAGTTCGCGCCGTATGTGGACCGCATGGACTACGTCGCTGCGGTTAGCAACGGCCTGGGGTATTGCGAGGCGGTCGAAAAGCTTCTGATGGCCGAAGCGCCGCCGCGCGCCCGGGTGATTCGCACGATTCTTGCCGAACTCCAGCGCATCGCCAGCCATCTACTGTGGCTCGGCACCCACGCGCTGGATATCGGTGCGCTCACTCCACTCTTCTATTGCATGCGCGAACGCGAAGAGATCCTGAAGATTTTTGAAAAATACTGCGGCGCGCGGTTGACTACCCACGCGTTTCGCATCGGCGGCTTGCAGTACGACGCTTACGACACCCTGGAAAAAGACGTCGAGCGTTTCTGCACGAGTTTTGCCGGGCGCATCCAGGAATATTCCGATCTGCTCACTGGCAACAGCATCTGGATTGGCCGCACGCGCAATGTGGGCTTGCTGAATTCCGCGGATTGCATCGCGCTGGGCGCCAGCGGCCCGGTGTTGCGCGCCAGCGGCGTGCAATGGGATTTGCGCAAAGCGATGCCGTATGCCGCCTACGACCAGTACAAATTTGAAATTCCCGTGGGCACGAATGGCGATACTTACGACCGTTATATGGTGCGCATCGAAGAGATGCGGCAATCGCGGCTCATCTGCCTGCAGGCCATCGAAAATATTCCCGCGGGGCCGATCATGGCGCGCGTCGGCAAAGTGCTGAAGCCGCCGCCCGGCGAGGTGTATCACGCGATTGAAGGACCCAAAGGCATTCTCGGCTACTACATCGTGAGCGACGGAACGATCCAGCCGTATCGCGTGCGCATTCGGCCTCCATCGTTTATCAATCTGCAGGCGCTGGACAAAATGATTCGCGGACACCTGGTCACCGACGTGGTCGCCATCATCGGGACGCTGGACATCGTGCTGGGCGAGGTGGATCGCTAGCGATGAGCGCCACACTCCAAGACGTGCTCGCGTTTGTACAAACCTGGTGGGTCGAGTTGCTCTGCGCGCTGCTGATTGTGTTGGTGGTACCGCTGATCGCCGGCTACATCGTTCTCGTCGAACGCAAGGTAATGGCCGACATGCAGGCGCGCCTCGGCCCGATGCGCGTCGGCCCGCACGGTTTGTTGCAGCCTATCGCCGACGCCGTGAAGCTGCTCATCAAGGAAGACCTGATTCCCGACAACGCGGATTTATTTATTTTTTGGCTGGCGCCGGTGCTTTCGATGACCGCGGCGCTCACTTCGATGGGCGCGATTGCGTTTGGCCCCTGGTTTCAGGTGGCGCGCGATATCAACATTGGGTTGCTGTTTGTTGTCGGCGTCAGTGCGCTCGGGCCGTTTGGCATCGTGCTCGGCGGTTGGGCTTCCAACAACCATTACTCAATCATCGGCGCGCTTCGCAGCACCGCGCAGCTCATCAGTTATGAAACTACCGCGGGATTTGCACTGGTCAGCGGCTTTTTGCTTGCCGGCACTTTGAATGTGCGCGCCATTGTGGAAGCTCAGCGCACGGACAACGCCTGGTACATTTTTTTGGCGCCGGTCGGATTTTTCACTTACTTGATCGCTTCGATTGCTGAAACCAACCGCGCGCCGTTTGATCTTCCCGAAGCCGAGTCGGAACTTGTTGCCGGCTATATGACCGAATACAGCGGCTTTCGCTGGTCGCTCTATTTTCTGGCGGAGTACGCCAACATGATCGTGGTCGCTTCCGTCGGCACGACATTATTTCTTGGCGGATGGCTGCGGCCGTTCCCCAATGTCCACTGGCTCGGCTGGTTGAACGGCATTCCGGCGCTTTTTCTCGCCGCGGTCGGAGTCTACTGCGTGGTTCGGGCAGGGAAGCAGCCGGTGCGCGTGCAGACCTTATTTATGTGGGGCGTAGCGTTGGCTTGTTTTGTCGTCGCGCTGATTTTTGCTCTGGCCCTGCCGTTTGCGCCCCTGAAATTTATGTACGCAGGAATCTACGGCGCATTCTGGTTTCTGTTGAAGGTGGCCGCCTATATTTATATCTTCATGTGGCTGCGTTTTACGCTGCCGCGTTTCCGCTTTGATCAGCTGATGCGGCTGGGCTGGCACATTCTGATTCCCCTGGCGCTGGTAAACGTGGCGGGAGTTGGCGTGGGCCTGGCATTGCAATCGGAGTTCGGCTGGAATCAGTGGCTGGCCATGCTGCCGCCAACCCTGGGCACGCTTGGCATCGCGCTGCTGCTGATCCGGTGGAACGACAAGTATTCGGCCGCGGCTTCCGCCGCGCTGCTGGCCGAGCCGCCAAAAGCGGGGGACTCGTATGCTGGATAGCGTCCTCTTCTATTTTTTTGCGGGCGTTGCGGTGATAAGCGCGTTACTGATGATCACGCGGCGCAACGCCATCCACAGCGCGGTATTTCTGATCACCACGCTGCTGGCCACCGCAGGGATTTTTCTGCAATTGCGCGCGGAATTTCTGTTCATCTCCCAAATTATTTTATACGTCGGCGGCATCATGGTCCTGTTCATCTTTGTGATCATGCTTGTGCGCCTGGATGTGCCGTTGCCGCAAATTCGCTCGCGCTTGAAAAAATGGGTGGCGATGTTTGTCGCACTGGCTGTTGGCGTGGAGGCGGGTGTCGTCATTCTTCTGGCGCGCAAAATCCCCGGTCAAGGCCTGATCATTCCGAATGCTGCTGCCAGCGATAAACTTCCGCCCAACACCCAAGAACTGGCGCGGAGCCTCTTCGGCCAATACCTTTTGCCGTTTGAAATTGCCAGCATTCTGCTGCTGGTGGCCATGGTGGGCGCGGTGGTGATGGCCAAGAAAAGGGCCGAAACGCCATGATGCCCATCGGCGATTATCTTTTGCTGAGCCTGGCGCTGTTTCTGCTCGGCGCGATCGGGGTGATCACCCGGCGCAATGTGATTATCGTACTTATGTCCATCGAACTGATCCTCAATGCGGTGAACATCAATCTGGTGGCTTTTTCGCGATACTACGGTGACGTAGCCGGGCAGGTCTTCGCGCTGTTCATCATTGCCGATGCGGCGGCGGAAGCTGCCGTTGGTTTGGGCATCATCATTGCGTTTTTCCGCAACCGCGAAACCGTGCTGACGGACGAAATGGATCTCCTCAAATGGTGACCGTCGTTCCAGCCCGCACCATCAGCGCCACAAGAAGGCCGCCGCTCGCCCTAGGGAGGGCACGACTTCAGCTTGCCCTGAGCTTAGCCGAAGGGTCGTGCCGTAATCCGCTGCGACCGAATTGGGCTTTAGCCCTTGGGGCGCGCGCATGAACGCTCCCGGCTATTTCCTGGCGCATATTTGGTTGATCCCGCTGTTTCCTTTGATCAGCGCGGCGTTGATGTTTTTCTTTGGCCGCCGCTTGCCGAAAGAGGCTGTGAATCTGTTTTGTGTGGGCAGCGTGTTTCTTTCTTTCGTGCACGCGCTCGGCGCGGTGCTCAAATTATTTTCGTATCCCAGCAACGAGCGCATCTACCAGCAGATTCTATTTCAATGGGTGACGCCGGGGGCGATGCCTTCGTCGACAGGCATTGTGAATTTTGTCGCCGACTGGGGCTACCTGCTGGACCCGCTCTCCTGCGTGATGGTTATTATCGTCACGTTCGTCGGTTTTTTGATTCACGTCTATTCGATCGGGTACATGGCTCACGAAGGCGGCTACTACCGCTTCTTCGGGTATCTCAACCTGTTCATGTTTGCGATGCTCACGCTGGTGTTGGCCAACAATTTGCTGCTGCTTTTTGTCGGTTGGGAAGGCGTAGGGCTGTGCAGTTACTTGCTGATCGGATTTTATTTCCTGAAGAAATCCGCAGCGGACGCCGGGAAAAAAGCATTTATTGTTAACCGAATTGGCGATGCGGGATTTCTTCTCGGGCTTTTGCTGGTGGCCGCAACATTCGGGACCGTGCGATTCACTTCGCAAGGACTCGGCGATCCCGCGGGCTTCACGGGCATTCTGCAAACGCTGGGCAGCATGGTGACCCAACACCAGCTTGCTTATGGCGCGCCCGTTTTCACCGCCATGGCGTTGCTGCTGTTTGTGGGGGCGGCGGGAAAATCGGCACAGATTCCGCTGTACGTCTGGCTGCCCGACGCGATGGAAGGCCCCACTCCCGTCAGCGCGCTGATTCACGCCGCCACGATGGTGACCGCTGGCGTGTACATGGTGGCGCGGATGAGCGCCATCTATCAGCTTGCACCTGTGGCCATGGATATTGTGGCCATTATCGGCGCGACGACCGCCATTTTCGCTGCGACCATGGCGGTGGTTCAGACCGACATCAAGAAAGTTCTCGCGTATTCGACCATCAGCCAGCTTGGCTACATGTTTCTCGCGCTCGGCGTCGGTGCATTCGCCGCCGGCATCTTTCACCTGATGACCCACGCGTTTTTCAAGGCGTTGCTCTTCCTCGGGGCGGGCAGCGTGATCCATTCGCTCTCCGGCCAGCAGGATATCCGCAAGATGGGCGGCCTCCGGTACACGATTCCCGCTACTTCGGTTCCGTTCATCATTGCGACTCTGGCCATCACAGGTGTGCCCGGCCTCTCCGGGTTTTTCAGCAAGGACGAAATCCTCGGCCACGCTTTCAATCGCCATTTGATGATGGACCGGTATCTCGCGCTGTGGGGGGTGGGACTCATCACCGCCGGGCTGACCGCTTTGTATATGTTTCGGTTGCTGTTCGAGACTTTTTACGGGAGATCGCGCATTCCGGTGGAAATGGAAGGCCACATTCATGAATCGCCGAAGACCATGACGGTTCCGCTGATGATTCTGGCTTTCTTTTCCATCGTTTCCGGTTGGCTGGCGTTGCCGATCCTTTGGGGCGAGGAAAGTCCCTTCGAGCGTTTTCTCGAACCATCGCTGCGCGGCGTTGAGGTGGACACCGGTGCAATCACGTTCGCGCACCACACCTTGCTGATCGAATACGCGCTGATGGCGGCTTCGGTGGCGTTTGTTGGGCTGGGCTTCTGGCTGGCGTACAAGTTGTATCTCAAAAATCCCAAGCTGCACACGAAGCTGGCAGAGGCTTGGCCGCGGCTGCACAAGTTGCTGGTGCACAAATACTATGTGGATGAAATTTATGATGCGCTGATTGTGAACCGCATCAAGGATTTGAGCACGGCGCTGGGTTGGTTCGATTCCAAAGTCATCGACGGGCTTGGCGTGGACGGAGCTGGCTGGCTGGCGCGCGTTTTTTCACGGATGTCAATGTGGTGGGACAAGTGGGTGGTGGATGCGCTGGTCAATCTGGCGGGCTGGTTGCCGAAGTTTCTCAGCATGCCGGTGCGGATGTTCCAGACCGGCGTTTTCTCCACTTACGCGGTTTTTATTTTGATTGGGCTGGCGATTTTGTTGGGTTATTACGGCCACCACGTGCAGGTCTTTGTGCGCACTTTGCACTGAAAGGCGATTGGCATGGAGCATTCTTCACATCATCTCCTCAGCGTGATCCTGTTCACGCCGCTGCTGGGCGCGCTGCTGCTGATGTTCATACCGCGCGAAGCGCCGATGTTGCACCGGCTGGTCGGCAATCTTTTTGGCGTGCTGGGTTTTGTGGTTTCTCTGCCGCTGATGCTGCACTTTCCGGCGGGCAGCGGGGAGTACGAATTCCGGGAAGCGGCGGAATGGATTCCGTCAATCGGGGCGAAGTACTCGCTGGGAGCGGACGGCATCAGCATGCTGCTGGTGATGCTGACGACGCTGCTGGGGATGATCGCGATTACTTCTTCGTGGAGCGCGATTCAGTTGCGCACCAAGGAGTATTACATTCTGCTCCTGCTCCTGCAGACGGGGATGCTGGGCGTTTTTCTTTCGCTCGACTTCTTTCTTTTTTATGTGTTTTGGGAAGTGATGCTGGTGCCGATGTATTTCCTGATCGGCGTGTGGGGCAGCGAGCGCCGGCTGTACGCGGCGATCAAGTTCTTTCTGTACACGCTGGCCGGCTCGGTGATCATGCTGCTGGCGATCCTGGCGCTGTATTTCAACTATGCAAAGACTCTTCCGCCAAACACGGTGGGAACATTTGATATTCCGACGCTGCTGGCGGCGGCGCAGCAATTTCCGGATGGTTTGAAAGCGTGGCTCTTCTGGGGATTTTTCTTTGCCTTTGCGATCAAGGTGCCGATGTTTCCGTTTCACACCTGGCTGCCGGACGCACACACGGAAGCGCCGACGGCGGGCTCGGTTATTCTTGCCGGCGTGCTGTTGAAGATGGGGACGTACGGATTTCTGCGCTTTTCGTTGCCGCTGCTTCCGTCGGATCTGGCGATGCGCGGGAAGATCATTCACATCGTGGTCGTGCTTTCGCTAATCGGCATTGTTTATGGCGCCGTGGTTTGCCTGATGCAGAAGGATATGAAGCGGCTGATTGCGTATTCTTCCGTCAGCCATCTGGGCTTCTGCACGCTGGGAATTTTTGCGATGACGCCGCAAGGCTTGGCGGGCAGCGTGCTGCAGCAGATCAATCACGGGATTTCGACCGGCGCGCTGTTTTTGATTGTGGGTGTGCTGTACGAGCGGCGGCACACGCGGCTGATTTCCGAATTTGGCGGGCTGGCTACGCCGATGCCGAATTTCGCGGCGATCTATTTAATCGTGAGCCTCAGTTCCTTGGGGATGCCGCTGCTCAACGGTTTTATCGGAGAGTTCACCATTTTGCAGGGCGTGTTTGTGGTGAGCAAGGCCTGGGCGGCGTGGGGCTCGCTGGGCATCGTGCTGGGCGCGGCGTATTTGCTGTGGCTGTATCAGCGGACGATGTTCGGGCCGGTGACGCATGAGTCCAATAAAATGCTGCCGGATTTGAATTTCCGGGAGTATGCCGTGCTGCTGCCGCTGGTGGCGCTGGCGTTCTGGATCGGAATTTATCCCAAGCCATTCTTTGCGTTCATCGAAAAGCCGGTGCAGCGGATTGTGCAGCAGGTGAATCCGGGGTTCTATCAGGCGAATCGCATCACGCCCCAAGTCTCGCCGGTTACGGCGCCTGCGTCGGAGGTTAAGTAGCCACCGACCATGCACTTCTCCTTCCTCGACGCGATTATCAACTACATCCACGGCGACGGGATTACCGTGCTGCCGGAGATGGAGTTGCTCCTGTTTGCATTGGGGATTTTGATTTTTGATTTTCTGCTGGAGAAAAAAGAGAAGCAGTGGAACGCGGCGCTGGCGCTGCTGGGCGTTGCGGGCAGTGCAGTAGCACTGTTCATGCAGGCGAAGCGGTTCAACGTGGTGCACGCGTCGAGCACGGATGTGCCGTGGGTGTTCGGATTTCAAAATACGATTGTCATTGATGGTTTTTCGCTGATTTTCGGGGCGATTTTTCTGGCTGCTACCGGCCTGGTGATTCTGCTTTCCGTGAAGTACATGGAGATTGAGCGGGAGCAGGAGGGCGAATACTACTCGCTGGTGCTGCTGGCGTGCATCGGGATGATGTTCATGGCTTCGGGAAGCGATTTGATCGTGATGTTTCTGGGCCTGGAAACGATGGCGCTGAGTTTTTACGTTTTGTCGGGCTATCTGCGGCGCGAAAAGCGATCCAATGAGGCGGCGCTGAAGTATCTGCTGTTGGGCGGATTCAGCACTGGGATTCTGGCGTATGGATTTTCGCTGCTGTACGGACTGACCGGCAGCACGAATATCTGGGAGATTGGGAAAACGCTGGACGTCCGCACGCAGGTGATGAGCAGCCGGGGCATGGCCGATTGGCTGGTGGTTTTGGCGTTTGTCACGGTGGCCGCTGGTCTGTTCTTTAAGGTTGCGGCAGTGCCGTTTCATCAGTGGGCGCCGGACGTTTATGAGGGAGCACCGACGCCGATTGCGGCGTATGTCAGCGTGGCGTCGAAGACGGCCAGTTTTGCGCTGCTGGTGCGTTTGTTTATCTGGGTGTTCGGCGGGTCGCAGCCGATGTGGCAGTACATGGTTGGCGGGGTAGCGATTGCGTCGCTGACGTGGGGCAATCTGGCGGCGCTTACGCAGAATAATATCAAGCGGCTGCTGGCATATTCGTCGATTTCGCATGTGGGATACATTTTGTTGGGACTGGTTGCGGCGAATGAAACCGGGCTTACCGGGATCATGTATTACTTGATCGCGTATTCGTTCATGACGGTCGGCGCTTTCGCAGTAGTGATTGTCATGCGACAGCGCGGTTTGATTGGCGACGAACTGCAGGACCTGGACGGACTGTACCAGCGCAATCCCGCGGCGGCGGTGCTGCTGCTGATTTTCATGTTGTCGCTGGCGGGAATTCCGCCGACGGCGGGGTTCATGGGGAAGTATTTTATTTTTCTTTCGCTGATCGAGTCGCATCATCCGTTGCTGGCGATTTTTGCGGCGCTCTACATTGTGCCGGCGCTTTATTATTATTTCCGAGTGGTGGTGCACGCGTGGATGAAGAAGCCGGGGGAAGATCCGGCGCCGCAGATTAGCAGCGCGCAAGCGATTGCGTTGGGCGTGGCGGTGTTTGTCACGCTGGCGGCGGGGTTGTATCCTGAGCCGTTCACGCGATTGGCGCGGTATGCCTTTGGACCCTGATGACAAGCGGAATCCGGAACTTCCTCCCGCGGCGAAGGGAGTGAAGAGCGCTACGCAGCAGTATGCGATGGCGATGGAGCTGCCGTTTGTGTTGGTGGGAGCGATTGTGTTTGGCGGAGCGATGGGATTTTTTCTGGATCGGTGGCTGCATACGAAGCCGATTTTTATGTTGATTCTGGGTGGAATTGGATTTGCGGCGGGGTTGCGGGATGTTTTGCGGCGGGTGGGGAAGGATTGAGGATTGATGGGGTGGCCGGTCTAAAGACCGGCCACTACATTTTGCGGAAACCTGGAGTTTATGAGCAGTGCTGACATTGATGTGGGGCGGTATTTGGAGACGGAGAAGTGGATTGGGCGATTGACGTTGGTGATTGGAGTTGTCGCGGCTGCGCCGGTGGGTTGGTTTCACGGGAAGGCTTGGGGCGGGGGGATATTGGTTGGGGCGATTTTGGCTTGGTTTAATTTTCGCTGGTTGCGGCAGGGAATGGATGCGCTGACGGAGTCGGCTACGGCACAGGCGGACGAGGCGAAGGCGCAAGTGCCGGTGGGAACGTATTTCAAGGCGGCATTCCGCTACGGGTTGATAGGGTTGGCGGTGTATGTTATTTTTAAGTATCTGAACGTTCCCGTATTGAGCATGATTCTTGGATTGTGTGCGCTGGGAGCGGCTACAATTGCGGTCAGTGTGTATGAAATCCTGGGTCCTCAGGAAAAATAGATGGAAGAACACGTAAGCCAAGTAACCGTCTGGTTTAATCATATTTTTGCGCCGCTGGCGCTGCGGCTGCTGCACGCGATGCATATCCAGCCGAAGGATTACGACGCGCCGATTCCGGAATACGTGGTGATGTCGCTGCTGGTGCTGGTGTTCTGCACGGTTGTGGCGCTGATCTTGCGCGCGCAGCTTTCGGTGGAAAAGCCAGGGGCGTTGCAGCAGGGCGCGGAGATGCTGCTGACGAATCCGCTGGGATTCGGGATTAAGGATTTGCTGGACGAGAATGTGGGGCACGGTTCGGAGAAGTACATTCCGTTTGTCGGGTCGATTTCTGTTTTCATTTTGTTCTCGAATCTGCTGAGCGTCTTTCCCGCGTTAAGTTCTCCGACTGGCAATGCGGTGGTGCCTCTGGCATGCGCGATCCTCACCTTTATTTATTTCAACTGGCAAGGCATTCGCCACCATGGGGCGGTCCATTATCTTGCAACGTTTGCGGGTTCTCCGAAGCAACTGGGCGATTGGGCGCTTGCCATTCTGTTGTTCCCGGTCGAACTTATTAGTACCAGCGCGCGTCTGCTTTCGCTCACCGTACGTCTATGGGCCAATATCTTTGCCAGCGACCTGATTTACATGATTTTCCTGGGACTGCTGCTGGGGCCAGCGCAATGGGGTTGGAACAAGAGTCCGGTGCTGGGAATCGCTCTTGGAGTTTTTCCGGCGTTGTTCCCGATCGCGTTCATTGGCTTGCACATTTTTGTGTCGATTATCCAGGCGTATATCTTCACGGTGCTGCCGTCGATTTATCTTGGACTGGCCACGGCCGACGAGCACTAGCCATTGCGTGAGCCGCAAGCGAAGTGGAGCAAAGAATTTGTTTTTGCCGTTTAGCGTGAGACCGGTTGCAGGGCGCAGATCCGGGAACCACCCACTGGCGGCATTCCAAGGAGGCAGTAAATGAAGAAGGCAGCATTGTTGTTGACGGTGTTGATGGTGGTATTGCTCGTGGCCCCAGCGGCTTTTGCTCAGGATGCTGGCGCGGCGGGCGGAGGAAAAGGGACGCTGGCAATTGCCGCAGGTTTTGGCATGGCCATCGCGGCGTTCGGCGCAGCATTCGGGCAGGGGAGAGTGGCATCCGCGGCTTGCGAAGGCATCGCGCGGAATCCGGGAGCGGCGGGAGCGATTCGCGCATCGATGATTCTCGGGTTGGTGTTCATCGAGACGCTGGCGCTGTTCACGCTGGCGATTATCATGTTGAAGGTGTGACCCGCTAGGCGGGGTTTAGAATTCGGGATTGAAGAGACCGCTCCGGCTTTGCCGGGGCGGTTTTTGTTTTTTGGGGAGACGCGTGGCGATGAGGAAGCGCGGCCCGTCCACCGCGGCGGAAAGGCCGTTACAAGGGCGGGTAGTAGGATGTTGGCAGGAGAGTGACTGCCCACCCCCTTGTTTTATGAATGTGTGTGATTTTGATGGGGATAAAGTGGAGTGTTTTGATAGAGATTTGAATGTGGTGATTCTTTGGAAGTTAGGGGAGAGCGGTTGTTGCAGTCTGAATAGTAGTTAATGAGTTATGGGTTGGTGCATTGGGTGATCCAGAAGACGTGGTTGAATTTTTGTGGATGGCGCGGGTCGGAGTAGTCGGTGCCTTTGTGCTTGTATTCGACTTCGGTGCAATCGGATTGCATGATGGATCTTTTTTTGCCGGTGGCGTGGGCGGTGCCGCCGTCGATGGGGCAACTGGCGGTTTTTGGATAGGCCCAGACGGCTCGGGCCAAAGGCAAAGCCAGCATCAATGCTGCCGCTGAAATCAGAGCGAAGCGGGGAATCTTCTTTTCCATTTGACCCTGCAATCTTGATACAGAGTTCGGGCGCCGACAAGATGGCGTGACGTTCCCGATACCATGATGATAGTTCTGATGTTCGCAGAGTGCTACGGGCTTGAGCGCGGCGACCGGAGAAATATATCTCCGAGCAGTACTCCACAGGTCCGATTTCTTCGCTATGGCCGGGGGAGATCAAGCAGCACTACCTCCGAACTCTCCTGCACTCGTTCGAGGACAAGTTCATGGCCGTCTGGAGAGACGTCGAAGTCGTGAATGTCGAAATCGGGAGTGAAGTTGGTCAACTGGCGCTCCGCCCCGGTTTCCAGGTCGACGAGCCAGAGGTTCTTGTGCTGAATTTCTCCCCGCAGGAGTACGAGCGCGCGTCCTCCGGGCAGGAAGGCCAGATGGCGAGCCCCGCGAGTAAGGGTCAGAGCGGGGAGGGGATGTGCCGCGGCATCTGGGGTAACGGCTTTAACGGAAAACGTGGTACCGATGTCGGGCCCGGAGTACAGCAGGAAGCGGCCATCGGGTGCCCAGACTGGATCGACAGAGTACTCCGGGAGGAAGAGAGCTGGCGAGCCACCGTTGAGCAGGATGCGGAAAAGGTGTGGGATCCCGTGATCGTCCGCCGCCGAGATGATGGATTGTCCGTCGGGTGCCCAGGCAAGAGCGCCCTGCAGGTCGAGCGAATCGGCGACCGCGTGCGCGTTGGTACCGTCCGCATGCATTACGTAGAGGAGCGACTGAGCGTGTTGGCGGACCGAGAAGGCTATATATCGTCCATCGGGTGAAATCGCCGGGCCGCCGAGGAGATGAGCTCCCAGGCCGCTCCACAACTCGGTGGAAGTTCCGCCGGCGAGTTTCCAGATACTCTCGCTGGTGTCAGTCGCAGAAACATAGAGAAGATAGTTTGGACCGAGACGGGGGGAAAATCCCGTGGTGCTGGTCAGCGAGATTCGAGCAGCCGAAGAGACCTGGGCGGGTGAATCAGCGATCGGCAAGCGCCAGAGCGTTCTTTTCGGGCTGGCAAGTGTGGCTACCAGACGGTGACCGTCAGCGCTGGCGGCCAACGAAGTATAGCGGTCCGGGCCGGAGGTCAGTCGGTGGGGAATGCGGCGCTCGACGTCGACGCTATAGAGCCGCGGCCCCGAACCATCGGGATCGTTCGCGAGATACATCAGCGTGCGGCGGTCCAATTGAACCGGATAAATGACGCGGGCGATTTGCGAAGTGATACGTTCGGGGGTCCCACCAGTCGGAGGGATGCGCCAGATGTCCAATTTGTCGGGTAGGGCACCCTGGACGAAGTAGATGAATCTGGTATCGCGCGCCCACAACGGAAAGTGGGAGTGGAGCCCGGCAGGGGCAGTGAAGATGGGGCGATCTCCCGATCGGCGAGTGCCGTCCGAAACGAAGAGAGGATCTCCTGGTCCGGGGGTGTGGTAGGCAAGTCGCGAGCCATCGGGGGACCAGTCGAACTCGGCCACGCCGTCCAGATAGGGCTTCGGCTGTCCGCCCAAAGTTGGGACGGCCCAGATGCTGATGTCGCCGGCGCTGGAGCCATCTTGCTTGCGGACCCAAAAGGTAACGAGGGAGCCATCGGGGGAGAAGCCCAAGGTGCGGACGGAGGGATTGACGAGTTCCGGGGAAGTTCCCCGAGTCAAGTTATGGAATTGTCCCGAACCGACCTGGGTAAGCCAGACGTCCATCTGGCCGTCGCGGTCGGAGAGGAAGGCGACGAAATGACCGTCGCGAGAGACCGCGGCAGCTTGCTGCACTCCAACGAAATCGGTGAGGGTCTGAAATCGCGCGTCAGCAAGAGGGCTTCGCCAGAAGTATTCGGTTCTCTGAAGCCAGAGGACCGCGGCAATCGCCAGAACGGCTGCCGCGGCGGCCAGGGGGGAGAGGAACTTCCGGAGGGAGCGAGAGGTTGAGGGCGTAGAGGGGGATGGCAGGGCAGGGGCGGATGGCGAGGGAGCATCGCTGGCGTTGTCCTGCACTTCTCGAAGATTCCGAGTGCGCACCCAGGAGTCCAACTCCGTGCGAGAGGCGTAGACCGAGCCCATTTTGTCGTGGAGATGTCTGTGGACGGGCATGCCCTCGCGCTTCTCCCAGCGTTGGACGGTGGTGACATCGCGGTGGAGGTAAGCCGCGATTTCCTTCCAGGAGTCCAGGCGGTCGTCGGGGGGTGGTGTCACGGGTGGCGGTGTACCAGGGAATGGTTCGCCCATCGTGCTCTCCTGAAAGGTCCGGGGTTGAGGGAAGCCCGGGAAGCGGATTGTAACGTCCACAGGGGGTAACGGCAAGGCACGGTATTCGACGGCAAATAGAGGAACGGAGGGAATTCCGGGCCTTGCTGTTTGACGAGACCCAGTCAGGTGTCCGAATGTGTGCGCGCGACCCCAGGGCGCAAAGACTACCGGAAAGGACAATCACCATGAGATCAAGGAAATTTGTGAAACCCGCGGCAGCTGTCCTCGCATTCTCCGCGATTCTACTTGCGGCAATGTTGAACAGTGGACCGCGCGTAAAAGCTACCGACGATGACGATGACGACCGCAACGAATCAAAGATCCGACAGGGATTCGAAATCGCACCCGTCCATCTGAATCTGGAGGGGAAGAGCCGGGCGCTGGTCGGACTTGGCAGCTACATCGTCAACGCCCAGGCGGACTGCAATATCTGCCACAATCCCGGCCCTGGGGATAATGAGTTCCTGGCGAACGGAAACCCATACTATGGGCAGCCGAAAACAATCAACCCGGCGACCTACCTGGGTGGGGGCAGAGATTTTGGCGCTTTGGCGACGGGTTCCGCGCACATCGTCTCCCGCAATCTGACCCCGGATAAGAGCGGGTTGCCCGAAGGTGGCCACACGTTCAGGGAGTTTCTTCAGATCATGAGGACGGGAGTGGATTTGGACAACCTGCATCCGACGTGTCCAACCGGAACAGTCAGCACCAGCTGCGTTCCCGCTCCGTACCACGGAGAACTTCTTCAGGTAATGCCTTGGCCCGCCGAGAAAAACATGACGGACCATGACCTGCGGGCCATCTACGAATACCTGAGCGCCATTCCCTGCGTGGAAGGGCCGGCAGCACCGAGTCCGCTGCACAACGATTGTGGGTAAAGCGTAGCGGGGGAATGGTGCCTGCCGACGAGGACGCGGTGTTCGACAGTAGTGCGAGGGATGGATTCCTGGACGCGCATCAGGTTGGCGCGTCCAGGGCTGAGCGAAGTGGCCGGGTTGCTCACGGGAGCAGAAGTCCGCTTTGGAGGTCCTTGGCGAAAAGGAGCGGCATGAAAAAGATGTCGGCGGCCGCCTTGTTATTTGCGGGAAGTGACGGGCCGGTGGAAAAATCAGCGCCGCGATGAGGCGTGAGGCGAGGAAGGAAGAGTTGGCTTGAAAGGCGGCGGTACCTTGGGGAATCCGGCGAGAGGAACGGGGAGTAACCCGAGAGGCCGCCGCTGCGGCGACGGGCTGGGCTGAAGCCCAGCGGCTACGGGATTGGTTAATGGGGGCGCCGGTTTGTTGAAGGTTCTTCGTTTTGTGTGGCGGGTTCGGAATTGGGTTGGGGTGGGGCTGGTTGGCGCGGGGGGCGGCGGAAATGCTCGTTCACGTGGGCGAGACAGGATTCGACGGTGGAGTTCATGTTGTTGAGACCGATGGAGAGAGCTAGTTCCTGTTTGGCCTGGGGGATAGACTTGGCGATGATCTGGGCGAGATAGCCTAAGGTGTGGGCGGTTTTGAGATCGTAGTCGCCGAGGGCCACGGACATGAAGAGACGTGTGAGGGAAGCGTTGAGAGAGGTGTGGCAGACGAAGTCGTTGTAGAGGCCGGAAATGATTTTTTCGCCGGCTTCGATGGCGATGTCGACCTGGTCGGCTTGCTGCTGGTGGAAGTAGCAGACCCTGGAGCGCTGGTTGGTCCAGGGCATGCGGCATTGGCGGCCGTCGGCGAAGGTGAAGGTGCATAGGGACGCGCGGTCCACGGGTTTTTTCTTGGACATGGAAATCTCCGGAAATTTGATTTGGGAGGCCAGGCGGGAGGTAAGAGAATCCGCTTGGCACAGTTGTCTACCGGGAGAGTATGCGGAATGTGTATTGGTTTGTCAAGACAAAAGGAGGTTAAGGAGGCAAAGGAGGGTAAGGAGGTTAAGGATTCGGAGGGGAGGAGTTTGGAGTTGGGGTGGTGGTGATACAGAGGCACGGAAGGAAAAAGCCGCACCCTAGAAGGCGCAGGCCCTTCGGCAGGCTCAGGAGTAAACGTGCGGCACCCAAGGTGACCGACCTAAAGGTCGGCCACTACAGGGGGCTTGCGGCGGGCGGTGTGGAAGATTGCTAGGCCGAGACCAATGAGGAGCGAGGTGGCGCCTAGGAGTTTGGTTAGGTAGAGGAGTTTGTGGGGTTCTTCGGTGGGGGGGATTAGGGAGAGGATGGTGGCGAAAGTGGCGGTGGAGAAGCCGATGCAGCCGAGGAGTTTGGAGATAGATGGCGAAAGGGAGGTAAAGGAAGTTAAGGATGTAAAGGATTCGGCGGCGGAGAGGGAGCCAGGGTGCGCGGGGCTGGCGTGGTGGGCGTGGTTTTGTAGGCGGATTAGGGAGGCGAAGAGGAACATAAAGGGGAGCATGGTGATGACTACGGCGATGGCTACGAGGATGTCGTAGGCGCCCGCGACGGAGGAGCCGGCTTGGCCTAGGAAGACGAAGAGGATGCCGAAGAGACCTTGGCCGAGGACGGAGACCCAGGGAGTTTTGTACCGGGGATGGAGTTGGCCAAAGGCGGCGGGGAGATAGCCGTCGAGACCGGCGACGAAGGGAAGGCGAGCGGCGGCGGCGAGGTAGGCTCCCGCAGCGCCGATGTTGCTGATGACGATGAAGAGGGCGGCGAATTCGGTGATGCCGCCGAGGTGCAGGCGGGACGTGGTGTGGGCGATGGCTTGGGCGAGGCCGTCGAGATTGGAAGACTCGGCGGCGGGAATGGCGAGGAGTACGCAGAAGGTGCCGAGCATGTAGCAGAGGGCGACGGTGGCACCGGCGAGGAGCAGGGCGCGGGGAATATTGCGGCGGGCGTCCTTTATTTCTTCGGCCATCAGGGAAGCCGATTCACAACCAATAAACGAAAAAATGATGATGGACCAGAAGAGCATGTCCTGAACGTGCGCGGTGGGGATAAAGTTGCGCGGCGCGAAGGAGGTGGCGGAGCCGAAGTGTCTCCAGGCGACGAAGCCGAGGACGATGATGAGGAGGGCGGGAATCCACATAGCGATCGCGCCGAAATTGTGGGCCCACTTGGCGAGGTTGAGGCCGAGGATGTTGAGAACGGTGAGACCGACGAGGATGAAGACGGAGAAGGCGACGAAGTAGGCGGGCTTTTGCGAGTAGCGCTGGAGGGATGGATGGAGGAAGAGGACGTTACTGGCGGCGAAGTAGAGGACGGCGGGGAAGTAGGGGAGATTGCTGACCCAGTAGAGCCAGGCGGAAAGGAAGCCGGCTTTTTCGCCGAAAGCGATTTTGGTCCAGACGTAGAAGCCGCCTTCGGCGGGATAGCGGGAGGAGAGTTGGATTACGGCAAAGGCGAGGGGGATGTAGAGGAGGAGAAAGGCCGCGAACCAGATGACGAGAGAAGAGGGGCCGTGGCCGGCGGCGGTGGCGATCCAGCGGAGGCTGACGCCGGTGACGACGTAGAAGAGGACGAGATCGCGGAAGCCCATGACGCGGGAGGGAGAGGTGGACAAGAAGTTAGGGCCTCCGGAGGAGGAGACTGTAGCTAAAAAGAAGCAAAGAAGCAAAGAAGCCGTTAGCCAGCAGCCTACAGCCGTTAGCCAAGAGTCAAGAATGGAAAGTCGGGAGCGGGAATAGAGGAGGTCCGATTAGAGAGTGCTAATCGGAGAAACGAGAGGGGAGTGTGCCGGAATGGAGTGGGACTGCCGAGTTGAAAAGGTGGAGGGAGGAGGGAAGGAGCGGGATTGGAGAAGGATGAGGAGAAGAAGATAGGGAGATGAGAGTTCATTGAAGAAAAGAGGGGGGATGCGGAGAGGGTGGAGGAGAAAAGTACGCGAAGCAGATAAAGAGAAAGAGGTTGGAAAGATTGGTGCTGGAACGCGGAGTGCACGGGGGAATTAGGGAACGCGTGTTGGCGCGGGAGGGCGAGTGTGAGCGGAAAAGGGAAACATCGGAAGAGCGGAGGAACGGGAACGGCGCCGGTGGAGGCGCGTGTCGAAGCGGAACAGAAGAAGGAAGAGGGGATGAGCGACGAAATTGTTCGCGACTTCCTGGTGGAGAGCCCAGCTGAACCTGAGCCAGCAGGAAAACAACCTGGTGGGGGCGGACCTGGCGACAGTGGCGACCAATTTTGCGCAGGCGCAGGTGGGCATCCAGGCGACGTTGAATGCGACGGCGAAGGTGCTGGGATTGCCAACGCTGTTTGATTTTCTGAAGTAGGCGGTGGGCTGGGCGGGCGGCGGTTGCGGTAGATTATTTCCTTACCAAATCAGGTACAAATCAACTTATCAATTTAGGATTTGATTGTTGGGGGAGGATGCGGGCGCGTGTGGACCTCGCCTGCGATGAGGGTTGGTGGTTGGGTTTTGACCGTAAAGCGGAAGCTGGGCTTCCGCACTCCAAATTCGAGGGCGGGATGACCGACCTGAAGGTCGGCCACTACAACGGGGGCGGGGCCAGTTGAAAGTGGCCGCTACGCGGGGGCGCAGTGGAATTCTGGATTGTTCTAATCGGTTATAGAGATGGGGCGTTGCGGGGCGGCGGCGTTTGCGGGAGAATTTGCTGCCGGGGTGGTGGCGGGAATGTGATTTTAGGCGTTTGGGAGCGTGATTGAGGGCACTTGAAACGGTTCGGCAATTCGATTTTGAGAGGGAGTGAGCGAGGGTGAAGCAAAACTTCTTGACAAAGAAATGGAGCTGCACTATAACGCGTGCACGGTGATAACCGGTTAGATTGTGGCGGCAAGTGAAGGATGAACGGGTGCATCGAGGTGCGCCGCCAACGGCCGGGGGCCAAGAGGCTCAAACGGGGATCGAGCTAGACAAGTTCACTCGGAGGGGATTATGCAAGTCACGCGACTTCGCAATTATATCGGTGTAGCGGTGTTGGCGCTGGCGGTGATGTTCTGCGGCCGCTTATATGCGGGTGTAACCGCGAGTATATCGGGGACGGTGACGGATGCGAGCGGCGCGGCAGTGGTAGGCGCCACGGTGACGGCGACGAACGTGGACACGGGGGTGACCACGACGCAGCCGACGAACGGGCAGGGGTATTATTCGTTCCAGTCGCTGGCGCTGGGGAAGTACACGATTGATGTGCAGCAAAAGGGATTCAAGGCATATCAGCAAACGGGGCTGGTGCTGGATGTGAACGCGGCGCTGGTTGTGGACGTGACGCTGCAGGTTGGACAATCCACGGAGAAGGTTGTGGTGCAGAGCGATGCGTTGCACGTGGAGACTTCCAACACCCAGATGGGCGAGGTCATTGAGGGAAAGCAGATGACTGCCGTGCCGTTGGTCACACGAAGTTACACTGACCTGTTGGCATTGCAACCCGGAGTGGTTTCGCAGACTTCGGGGATGACGGGAGCGTACGCGGGTGCGTTCCTCTCGGCCACGTTCGCGATACCCCAAGTTTCTGGGGACTTGAGTGGGGGCCAGCTCTCCGTCAACGGGCAGCGCGAAGGGGCAAACGGCTTCATCCTGAACGGGGTGACGGTGCAAGAAACGGGCTTCTCGGGCGCCGGAGCCATTCCCAACCTTGATTCGATCGCAGAATTCCGGATTTTGACGAACAATTTCGACGCGGAATACGGGAACTACAGCGGCGGACAGATCAACGTGGTCACCAAATCGGGGACGAACGGATGGCATGGCAATGCATTTGAATTTTTGCGAAACACGAACTTGGACGCGGCCAATTTTTTCCAATCGGGCCAGCGAGGCTCCTATCACCAAAATCAGTTCGGCGGTACGTTTGGAGGCCCGATCAAGAAGGACAAGGTTTTCTTTTTTGCGGACTATCAAGGGAATCGCGTGATCCAGGCTGTACCGCAAACCATCCAAGGAGCCCCAACCCAAGCGGAGGAGGGGGGCGACTTATCGGCGCTAGCCGCCGCCGATGTATTCTCAACGCAGCAGGTATTGCCAGGTGTAAACAGCGGCCAGCCGGTTCCGGTGCCAACCGCAGTGAACGGGGCAGCTTGGGCGCAATCCCTGGTAACCGCAACTGGGAACAACAACATTGCCGCCGGTTTTCCTTACTACTTTCTTGCGGCGGATTATAATCCGGTGACAAAAGCGCCCTACGGCGTGAGTTGTACGAATTCGTCTCAGTGTGTTTTCCCCAATGGGCAATTATCAACGACTGCTTTTTCACCAATTTCCAATAATCTATTGCCGTTCATTCTTCCTGCGAACAACGCCTCTCAGACCGCCTTTTCGACCAGCGCAGGGAAGGTCGATCTGAATGACAACAAATTCAGCGGTCGATTGGATGACAACTCTCGATTTGGGCTTCTCTCCGCCTACTATTATTTCGACAAATTCAATCGGATCGATCCCTATTGGGCATCTCCGCGTCCTACGTATCCAGGATTTAGCATTCAGTCCAAGGGGTTGACTGACGTTGTCAATCTTGGGGATACCAAGACTTTCGGATCGGCCACAGTAAATGAATTGCGTTTCGGGTACTTCCGTTTGGATACGCCGTTCAACGAACCTCTCGGCGGAACCGGACCGCAAGACAAGCTGGCGGCCCTCGGATTTGCTTCCGCAGCAAACCGGGGACCCGGTATTTATGTTGGTACGCCGAGCGTGGAGGGCATCCCCGAAACGGACTTCAATAACTATTCGATTGGAGTGCCGAGCAAACCGATCCGCATCACCCAGAACAGCTACCAGGTTCTCGACAACTTCAGCCGAGTCATCGGGACGCACACCCTGAAACTCGGTGGCCAATTCCACTACAATCAGCTGGAAGAGAATCTCTCCAACGCCGCAAATGGGAACTTTTTCTTCGGCACGGGAGTGAACGGCGGAACCAGCGAAACCGGCAGCGACTTCGTTGATTTTCTCCTCGGCGCGCCAAGCTCCTTTGTCCAGGGGCTGTCCTTTCCTTCCTACGGCCGGAGTTATTATCTCGGAATGTTTGCGCAAGACAGCTGGCGTATAAAATCGAATCTCACGTTGAACTACGGAGTGCGCTACGACGTGAACTCTTTCTGGCACGAAAAATATAACGAGATACAGACCATCATACCCGGCGAGCAGTCCCTCGTATTTCCAGGCGCCCCGACTGGATGGGTTTTCCCTGGTGACCCGGGCGTTCCCAACTCTTTGGCCCCCACCCGCTGGAACAACTTTGCTCCGCGGCTGGGACTCGCCTATTCGTTTGGCGACCACGATGGCACGCTTGGTAAGATTCTTGGAAAGCCCGGTTCGACGAGCATCCGGGTTGGCTATGGCAAGTTCTATACGGCCCTCGAGGGCGCCACGAATTTTAATGAAATTGGAGACGCCCCATTTGGAGACTATACGGGGCAGTCTTCTTCCACCTTTGCTGCTCCCTTCACAAACCGGGCGACAGGCAACTCCATTCTCAACTTCTTTCCGATCCAGCCCCCGCCAAAGAACTTTTCAATCGGCAACCCGGCCACCAACGCGTGTGTAACCGGCCAGTTCTGTCCTTACGACAACTTGGTGGACTTCGTGACAGCGTTTGGGACGATCGGCAGTTCGCCCGCGTTCTACAGCAAAAATAAATCACCGTACGCGGAAAACTACGAAGTCTCCCTTCAGCGCCAGATTACGTCCTCGGATTTGTTGACGGTTAGTTATGTAGGTACGCAGGGACACCATCTACTCTTGGCGCTCTCTGCAAATCCTGGGAGCCCTGCGGCTTGCCTCCAACTGATAGCGGAAAATGCCACCCCGACTTGTGGACCCGGGGGCGAAAACACGGTGTACACGCTGCCCGGCGGAGCGCTGGTGGGCGGGACACGCACGCCGCTGAATCAAGGCGTTACTCCTAACGGCGTGGTTATGCTGGCCAGCGGGCCAGTCGTCCCCTTCGGGAACGACTCGTACTTCATCAATATCGGCAACTCCGCGTACAATTCCGCGCAAATCAACTGGCGGCACACCAGCGGCCGGTTGCAGACGCTCCTGGGCTACACGTTCAGCAAGGCGATTGACCTGGCTTCCGGCTACGGCGAGCAGGTGAATCCCGTCAATCCGAAATTGAGCCGCGGGCTATCCGCCTTCGATTCCACCAACAATTTCGTGTTCAGCTACAATTACCGTTTGCCGTTTGACATGTTGCCCGGTCCGAAGAAACTGACCAATGGCTGGGAGATCAGTGGTATCACGCGTTTTGCCACGGGCCTTCCGGTCACCCTCGTCGAAACGGACGATCAATCCCTGCTAGGCACCAACTTCGGAGGACCAATCCCCCTTAATGTGGATACCCCCAATATCGTTGCTCCGGTCAAGAAACTGAATCCGCGAAATTCGGCATGCCCCGGAGCATGTCTATTCTTCGATCCGAGTTCGTTCCAGTCGTCGGCATTGGGTCTGGAAGGCACTGCGAATCGGCGGTTCTTTCATGGGCCAGGAGTAAACAACTGGGACTTCGCAGTGATCAAGAACACTCAGGTCAATGAACGCTTCAACCTGCAATTCCGGGCTGAGCTATTTAACATCTGGAACCACACCCAGTTCTTGGGACCCAGCGGAGTCATGTCAAGCTCTTTTGGCTCCGTGACCCAGGCAGCGCCGCCGCGCATCGGCCAGCTTTCTTTGAAGCTGAATTTCTAGACTGGTTTGTCCCTAGCAACTCCTCTGACCCCGGCGGGGAATCGTCGCGCAAACGGTTCCCCGCCGATTTCAGAATGTAGCGTGTGGCGCCCCGGCCCACCGCAGTAAGAGTGAAAGAGATCCGGCCATGTCGGCGCAAGGCGTACTGGCGGCAACACTTGTAAAACCCGGCGAGTATGAATTGCGGGAGTATCCGTTGCCCGAGCCCGGGCCGGGGTGTGTGCTGGTGAAGATGGAGATGTCCGGAATCTGCGGGACGGACAAGCACACGTTTCAGGGATACGTGACGCAGTACGGCGACCGGAAGCTGGAGTTTCCGATTATTCAGGGCCACGAAAATGTGGGAACGATTGCGGCGATTGGAGGAGGCGGGAAGTACAGGGATTTTGAGGGCGTGGAGTTGCGGGTGGGCGACCGCGTGGTGGTGGGAGCGAATGTTTCGTGCGGGGAATGCTACTACTGCCGGAACGATTTTCCGTACTACTGTTGCGAGAAGACGACGGATTACGGGAATAATTTAAGCGCGAAGGATCCGCCGCATTTGTTCGGCGGGTGGTCGCAATACATTTATATCGTGCCGGGAAGTTTTCTGGTGAAGGTGCCGGACGAATTGCCATCGGAAGTGGCGGTGCTGACGGAGATTTTTGCGGTGTCGGTGGGGCTGGACCGGGCGAAGCAGATGTCGGCGTTTCCGAATGAGTCGTTCCGGTTTGACGATACGGTGGTGGTGCTGGGAGTTGGTCCGCTGGGGATGTGTTTTTTGATGAAGGCGCGGATGCTGGGAGCGGGAACGATCATTGCGGTGGATTTGTCGGAGTACCGGCTGAATTTTGCGAAGAGGTTGGGAGCGGATCAGACGATCAATGCGGGGAAGATGTCGAAGGCGGAGCGATTGCAGTTTGTGCGGGACCTGACGAATGGGCGCGGGGCGGACATGGTGGTGGAATGCGCGGGAGTGCCGCAAGCGGTGCCGGAAGGGCTGGAGATGCTGCGGGTGAGCGGGTTGCTGGTGGAGGCGGGAAATTTTTCGGATTTGGGGGAGGTGGCGATCAGTCCGCACCGGCATTTGTGCGCGAAGAACGCGCGGATATTGGCGGTGGGCGGGGAAGAGCCGGCGGCGTACGGGCCGAGCATGCGGCAGATGGCGCGGTACATGAAGCATTATCCGTTACGGGAGTTTGTTACGCACCGGTATGGATTGCGGGACGTAAATGCGGCGATGGAGACGGCGATTGGCGGGGAGTCGATGAAGGTGGTGTTGGAGCCGTGGGGATAGATGAGTTTGATTGTTTTTGGAAATCATAAATAAGGATGGAGAGTGGAAGAAATGAGCGGATTGAAAGAGAGATTTTTGTTTGCGTGCGCGCCGGATAGCTGGGGAGTTTTGGATTATCCGGGGCCGTCATGGGAGCAGTCGTACGAGAAGATGCTGGATGAGATGGTGGGGGCGGGATACACGGGGACGGAGTTGGGGCCTTATGGATTTTTTCCGACGGACCCGGCAGTGCTGAAGCCGCAGCTGGAGAAGAGGAAGCTGAATCTTCTGGGATCGTTTGTGCCGGTGAAGATGACCGATCCGGCGGCGGGGAAAGCGGTGATCGAACGGATCCGCAAAGTGGGGCATTTGCTGGCGACGCTGAAGGCGCCGTTTTTGGTGATGGCGGATGACCAGTCGCCGGAGAGGAATGCGTATTCGGGGAGGGTATACGAGAAGGGCTGCCCGACGCTGGATGCGGCGCAGTGGAAGCATGTGGGGAACATTGTGGCGGATGCGGAAAAGGTGGCGCAGGAGTTTGGATTGGACCTGGTGTTTCATCCGCACGTGGCGACGTATGTGGAGACGCCGGAAGAGTGCGAGCGGTTTTATGATGCCACTTCGCATACGAAGATTGGGCTTTGTTTGGATACCGGGCATTGCGTGTATGGATATGGGGATTCGGTGAAGGAGGCGGAGAAGTATAAGGACAAGCTGCGGTTCGTGCATATCAAGGATTGCAACAACGCGGTGCTGGAAGAGGCGCGGAAGAATAAGTGGACGTTTGAAGAGGCGATTGAACACAAGGTATTCACGGTGATTGGGAAGGGGAATATTGATTTTCCTGCGTTTTTCCGGACGTTGATTAAGAACGGGTATTCGGGATGGTCGGTGATTGAACAGGATGTGAAGTTTGGGGCAACGGAGATACCGCCGAAGGATAGTGTGGCGGCTAGTTTGAAGTATTTGGAAGGAGTTATGGGGAGTTTGGGGACGGCGGCTCGGGCTTAGGGATCTCTAGAAAATAGAAAAGGGAAAATAGAAAAGGGAAAAAGCGGAAGATTTTGACACAGAGGGCGCAGAGAAGAGGAATGGTCTTATCGGGCCGGGTAGTGGTTGATTGGTTGCCGCGGTCCCTCCACCGCGCGACGGCGAACAACACCGTCGCTCCGGTCGGGATGACAGTACTGCCAGAGGTTGAAGTGATCATCGTGGGAGAAGGAACGGAGAGGGCGGAATGAAGAAGATTGGGATTGGGGTGTTGGGCGTTGGCGATATGGGGAAGCGGCACGCGGAGAATTTGCGGCGACTGGTGCCGGGGGCGGAGCTGGTGGCGATTGCCGACGTGGCCGAAGCGCGGGTGAAAAAGGTGGCGGAGGAGTTGGAGGTTGCGCGATCGTTCGGCAGCCTGGACGCGATGCTGGAGTGCAAGGAGGTGCGGGCGGTGGTGATTGCGGCTCCAGACAAATTCCATGCACAGAGCGTGATTGCGGCGGCGAAAGCGGGGAAGGATATTTTGTGCGAGAAACCGCTAGCGCTGACGATGGCGGATGCCTATGCGGCGCTGGAGGCGGTGAGCAAGGCGGGAGTGCGGCTACAGGTGGGATTCATGCGGCACTACGATCCGGCAACCGCGGCGGCGATGAAACGGATTGAGGCAGGAGAGATTGGGACGCCGCTGATTTTCAAATCGGTTGGGCGGGATAAGGATGAGCCACCGATAGCGGCGTACCAGTCGGGCGTGAATGGGATGATTTTGTATAACAGCACGATTCACGATTTTGATTTGGCGCGGTGGATGATGCGCGACGAAGTGACGGAAGTACATACGTACGCGACGGTGGCGATCCGGCCGGAAGTGGCGCAGTACGGGGACGTGGTGGCGTGCACGGTGAATTTGCGGTACGGCAACGGCGGGATTGGGAATATCGAGTCGTACGTGCAGGCGGTGTACGCGTATGACGTGCGGGTGGAGATCGTGGGATCGAAGGGCGCGATTTTTGTGGGGAGCATCGAGAAGACGCCAGCGGTGTTCTTGAGCGCGAATGGAAGTTCGCAGATGCTGGAGGATCATTTTCTGGCGTGTTTTGCGGATGCGTATCTGGCGGAGGTGCGGGACTTTGTGCAGAGCCTGGTGCTGGACAAGCCGGTGCGGGTCACGGGCGAGGATGGATTAAAGGCGCTGGCAATCGCGGTAGCGGCGGAGAGTTCGATGAAGCAGGGAAGAGCAGCGAAGGTGACGCTGGAGCGATCGGCGACGACGTGAGGCGGCGAGTTCGCGCAGGGTTTTGCGGCGCGCGGTTGACGGGCTGCGGGCCCGGCAGGTGTCGCGGTCGAGGGAGGATGTTATGAGCCAGGGGGCGGCGACGGCGTTCAAGAGTCCACTTCACAAGATGACGAAGACTACACCGACGAGTTTGTGGAACGATTCGGCGTCGGTGGAGGAGTTGACGTATTCGATCGAGCATGGGGCGGTGGGTGCGACGTGCAATCCGGTGATTGTGTTGGGCGTGTTGAAGAAAGAGATTGCGAACTGGAAGTGCCGGATTACGGAGTTGCTGAAGGAATATCCGACGGCGACGGAAGATGTGATTGCGTGGAAGGTGGTGCGGGAGATTTCGGTGCGGGCGGCGGCGCTGCTGAAACCCATATTTGACGCGCAGGGCGGGAAGAACGGGCGGCTTTCGATTCAGACCGATCCGCGGATGTATCGGGATGCGAAGAGCATTGTGGAGCAGGCGGAGGAGTTCAGCCGGCTGGCGCCGAACATGATTGTGAAGATTCCGGTGACGGCGGCGGGCATTCCGGCGATTGAAGAGGCGACGTATCGCGGGATCAGTATTAATGCGACGGTTTGTTTTACGCTGCCGCAGTGCGTGGCGGTGGCAGAGGCGGTGGAACGCGGGTTGAAGCGCCGGGAAAAAGAAGGCAAGGACATTGAGAGCATGGGGCCGGTGTGCACGATCATGGTGGGGCGGCTGGACGATTGGATCAAGGTGCTGATTGAAAAAGAGAATGTAGCGATGGATCCGGGGTACGCGGAGTGGGCCGGGGTGGCGGTGTTCAAGAAGACTTATAAACTTTTTCGGGAACGAGGGTACCGGATACGGCTGCTTTCGGCGGCGTTTCGGAATCATATGCATTGGAGCGAATTGATTGGCGGAGAAGTGGTGATTTCACCGCCTTATTCGTGGCAGGTGCGGTTCAACAAGAGTGACATTGAGGTGGTGCCGCGGATTGACCGACCGGTGGCGGGGGAGATTGTGGAGGAGTTGGGGCGGAAGTTTGGGGATTTCCGGCGGGCTTCGAGCGAGAACGGGATGACGATACAGGAGTTTGATGCGTTCGGGCCTACGCGGAGGACGCTGCGGCAGTTTATTGGTGCTTGTTATGAGTTGGATGGGGTGGTGCGGGAGGTTATGTTGCCGAATCCGGATGTTGGGTAGTGCGGATACATCGGGAAGAGAGAAGATTTCACCACAGAGGGCACAGAGGACGCAGAGAAGTGAAAGGCAAGATCGCTGGCATAAAAGCCAGCGCTACATCTTTAAGTTAAATTTTGGACTGGAGGTTGGGGCTGTGGGAAAACTGGCGATTAGTGGTGGGAAAGCGCTGAGGAAGAAGGCGTTTACCAGGTGGCCGATTGCTTCGAAGGGGGAGGCGGCGGCTTTGAAGAATGTGCTGGAGAGCACGTTGTGGGGCGGGCAGCCGTTTCCGGGGAAACATGCGGCGGCGTTTGCGGCGAAATTCGCGAAGCTGCATACGGCGAAGTATGGGCAGTGCGTGAATACGGGGACGGTGGCGATCCAGGCGGCGTTGAAGGCGATTGGGATCAAGCCGGGGGACGAAGTGATCGTGCCGGCGTATACGTGGGAGGGAACGGTTGGGCCGGTACTGCTGGTGAACGCGGTTCCGGTGTTTGTGGATGTAGATCCAGACACGTATTGTCTGGATGCGCAGCTGATTGAGAATGCGATTACGCTGAAGACGAAGGCAATTCTGCCGGTGCATCTGGGGATGCGGTTTGCGGATATGGATGAGATTTTGCGGGTGGCGGGGAAGCATAAGTTGAAGGTGGTAGAAGATTGCGCTCATGCGCACGGCGGGATGTGGAAGGGGAAGGGCGCGGGGTCGATGGGGGATGTGGGAGCGTTTAGTTTTCAGTCGAGCAAGTTGATTACTTCGGGCGAGGGCGGGGCGGTTATTACCAACAACCTTGAATATTTGGAGTTGGTGCAGAGCTATGTCAATGCGGGGCGGGCCAGCCTGACGGATCAGTATAAGAAGCGGATCATCGGGTTCAATTACCGGTTGGGGGAGTTTCAGGCGGCGGTGCTAGGAGCGCAACTGGAGCGGATGCCGAAGCAGAGTGCGATTCGGATGAAGAATATGAAGCGGTTTGAGACGCGGATGGGGAAGACGGAGGGGATTGGACTGCTGAAACCGGATCCGCGAATTACGCGGCTGGCTCCGTATGGGTATGTGATGAAGTATTTCGCGGAGAAGGTGAAGGGGATTCCGCGGGCGGCGTTTGTGGCGGCGATGCAGTTGGAGGGAGTGCATTGCGACGGGTTGTTTTACGAGCCGGTTTATAAGAGTTCACTTTTCCCGGTGGATGCCACTGATTTTCCGGCGTTGAGCTGGGGACGGGAGAAGCCGCTGGATTTGCGAACGATGTATTCGTGTCCGGAGTCGGAGAAGGCGGCTTACAGCGAGGCGGTGTGGTTTCCGCATCAGCACTTTTTGGGGACGACGAAGGATGTGGATGATATTGCGGATGCGATTCACAAGGTGCTGGAGAATATTGAGGAGTTGCGAGGGTTGGATCATAAGGCTATTCGGAATCAGAGGTTGGGTAGGGCGGATCGGGAGAGTTGAGAGAAGAAAAAACCTTAACACAGAGGACACTGAGGTCGGAGCACTGAGGGCACAGAGAAGAGGAACCCAAGAGCACAGCCAGGAATGGCTGTGCCACGAAGGCGGAATTCACCATTATGAGCGATCGCGGAAAAGTGGGGTTTGCGGTGGTGGGACTCGGGTCTATTGCTCAGGGGTCGGTGCTGCCGGCGTTTCGGCATGCTCGGCGGGCGAAGCTTGTGGCTTTGGTTAGCCGGGATAAGCGGAAAGCTGAGAAGTTGGCGCGGAAGTTTAAGGCTGGGACGGTTTATGGGGCGGAGGAGTTTGGGGCTTGTTTGGAGAATCCGGAGGTGGATGCGGTTTATCTGGCTACGCCGCAGGGGAAGCATTTGGCGGCTACGGTGGCGGCGGCGCGGGCGGGGAAGCATGTGCTCTGCGAGAAGCCGCTGGGGGTGACTTCGGAAGAGTCGGCGGAGATGGTGCGGGTTTGCGCGGAGAGCGGCGTGCAGTTGATGACGGCTTACCGGAAATGGTATGAGCCGAGCGCTTTGTTTTTGAAGAAATTGATCCAAGATGGAAAGCTGGGAAAGATTGATGTGATTCATACGGCGTTCAGCGAGTTGCATGTGGCGGGGCGCTCGATTGCCTGGTTGCTGGAGAAGCGAGTGGCGGGCGGCGGGCCGATGATGGATTTGGGAGTTTATTGCGTGAATACCAGCCGGTGGATGGTGGAGGAGGATCCGGTTTCGGCTAGTGCGCATGCCTGGAAGAAGGATGCGGCGCGTTTTAAAGAGGTGGAAGAGGGGATTTCATTTCGGTTGGATTTTGCCAGCGGGTTGGTGGTGCAGGGGACTTCGACTTATAGTTCGAAGATTTCGTCGTTTGTGTTTGTGCAGGGGGAGAAGGGATGGGTTTGCTTGACGCCGGCGTTCCCGTTTGATGAGGAGCGGCGATTGACGGGAAAGATTGGCGGGAAGTGGATTGAGAAGAAGTTCAGGGTGGTGGATGAGTTTGCGCCGGAGCTGGATGCGTTTGCGGGGGCGATCCGGACGAAGAAGAGCGTGGGACCGGATGGGCTGCAAGGGCATCGGGATATGATTATTTTGGAGGGGATTTATGAGGCGGCGCGGACGCGGGGGCCGGTTGCTCTAGAGTATGGGGATTGAGTGAGAGAGAAGAGAGAAGAGAAAAATTTAACCCAGGGGGCACTGAGGTCGGAGCGCCCTTCGCATTCGCTCAGGGCAAGCAGAGGGCGCGGAGCAGTGAAAAGCGAAAATAGAAAAGAGAAAATGGAAAACAGTGAAGAGAAACCCAAGAGCACAGCCAGGAATGACTGTGCCACTCGGGCGGGCTTGCCAGCTGGAAGCCGGCGCTACCGGCGGTGAATCGGATTTATGAGTTCTGGAAAGACTACCGGACGGAAGAGGACGGGGAAATCCGCAAGCATTTACGATGTGGCGCGGGAGTCTGGGGTGTCGGTGTTCACCGTGTCGGCGGTGGTGAACAACAAGAGCCACGTGGGGAAGAGTTTGCGGGAGCGGGTGGAAGCGGCGATTCGGAAGTTGAATTACCGACCGAATTTAATTGCCCGGAGCCTGGCGAAGCAGAGGACGCATACGATTGGGATGATTGTGCCGGACATTGGGAACCCGTTTTTCCCGATTGTAGTGCGCGGGGCGGAGGATGCGGCGCAGAAGCACGGGTACAACCTACTGCTTTGCAACAGCGATGATTCGCTGGATAAGGAAGAGAAGGCGATTGAGCTGCTTTTGTCGAAGCGCGTGGATGGAATTTTGCTGACGAAGGCTGCAGGGGATTTTCGGCCGCCGTTACGGCAGATGATTCAAGAGGTGGACATCCCGTTTGTGCTGGTGATGCGGACGTATCCGAAGCTGACGAAGGATGCGGTAATTACGGACGATTATCACGGGGCGTATGAGGCGGTGTCGCATTTGGCGCGGGCGGGACGGAAGCGGATTGGGCTGATCAGCGGGCCGCTGAAGGTTAGTAACGCGAAGGAACGATGGCAGGGATTTCATGATGCGTTGAAGGCAGAGGGGTTGCCTTATGAAGAGGATTTGGTGATTGAGGGGGATTACCGATTGGAGTCGGGATTCCGGGCGGGGCATTCTTTGTTTTCCCGGCGGCCGGATGGGATTTATGTGGCGAATCATTTGATGACGATTGGGTTGTTGCAGGCGGCGGAGGAGATGGGGTTGCGGTGTCCGGAGGATTATGGGTTGGTAAGTTTTGACGATTATCCGTGGTTGGGGATTTTCCGGCCGCGGTTGACTACGGTGGAGTTGCCTAAGCATCAGTTGGGGACGGAGGCGGCGGAGTTGTTGATTAAGAGGATTGCGGGGGATACGAGCAAGGCGCTGGTTAGGAAGTTGCAGCCGGAGTTGAGGATTCGGGAGTCTTGTGGGTTTGGGTTGCATGTGGCGGAAGAGAAGAAATAGGAGGCGGATTTTAACACAGAGGACACAGAGGTCGGAGCGCAGAGGGCACGGAGAAGAAAACCCAAGAGCACAGCCAGGAATGGCTGTGCCACACGGCGTGCACGGAGAATTGAGAGAGGTTAGGTTTCGCTGAAGTCGAAGAGTTTGGGGCGTAGGGTGAAGCCCTTGGTGTTGTAAGCGGCGTAGAGAATTCCCACCACCAGCCAGATAATGCCGGCCCATTTGGTCCAGTTCTGCAGGCTGAATAGCAAACCAAAACAGAAGACGAAACCGAAGCCTGGAACGAAGGCGTCGAGGAAGAAGTTGCGCTTGTCGGCGTTTTCGGGGCCGAAGGAGAAATGCAGGAGGGAGACGAGGTTGACTCCCATGAAGGCGATCAGGGCGCCGAAGGTAACGATTTCGGCGGATAGTTCCCAGGGGATGGTGAGCACGCCGATGTAGGCGAGGACGCCGACAATCCAGACGTTGTAGATGGGATTGCCTTTTGAGGGGCTGATGTAACCGAAGATTTTTTTGGGGAGAACGTCGTCGCGGCCCATGCTGTAGAGGAGGCGGGAGGCGCCGACGTGTCCCGCTAGGCCGCAAGCGATGCTGGAGACGAGGAGCATGATGCCGTAGGCGGTGAAGAGCCAGGGGCCGCTGGCAACGCGGGCGACATCCATGAAGGCGGTTTCGGGATTTTGCAGGGTGGTGTAGTCGGGCCAGACGCGCTGGGCCATGTAGACCTGGAAGCCGCTGAAGAGGCCCGTGAAAACGCAGACGAGGACGGAGGCCAGGAGAACGTTGCGGCGGGGATTTTTTACTTCTTCGGCGAGGATGGAAACGCCGTCGAAGCCGATGAAGACGAGCGCGGCGAGGCCGGTGCCGGAGGCTACGGCGCGGAATTTAAAGGTGTCGGGATTGTAGATGGGTTGCAGGGAGATGAGACCGGAGAAATGCTGGTGGAGAATGATGTAGCGGAAGGCTTCGACGATGAAGGCGAAAGTGACGATGACCATGAAGGCAAGAAGGACTTCGTTGGTGCGGGCGGTGAATTTTATGCCCTGGACGGTCATGTAGGTGATGAGGCCGACGGTTAGGGCGGCGAGGATGGCAAAGGGAATTTTGGGGGCCATGCGTTGGATGGCGAGAACGGCGTAGAGAGCGTTTTGGATTGGCTGGAAGAGATATTCGAGGAACATGGCCCATCCGACGATGAAGCCGACATGGGGATTGAGGCCTTTGCTGATGTAGGTGTAGACCGATCCGGAGGAGGGATAGACGCTGGCCATGCGGCCGAAGCTGACGGCGGTGACGGACATGGCGACCATGGCGAGGAGCAGAGTGGCGACGGCGTGGCCGTGGGAGAGGACTTGGGCTTCACCGAAGAGCGGCACGGCGGCGATGGGAGAAGTGAGAATGACGCCGTAGTAGATGAGGTCCCAGAGGCCGAGGACGCGTTTGAGATGGGGCGCGGAGGCGTCGGGTTGGGTGCGGGCTGTGGTTGTTGCCAAGCTGGCCTCTTTCGTGGTGCGAAGAGATTACAGGATTAGACGTGAGTTTGCGCGAATCGAAATAAAGCCCCTAGAAGAAAAAGCGTTCTTTCTTGCGTGCGGTTTCGTAATTTTCGCGGGCGGCGCGGACGGAGTCGCTTTCGGAGACTTCGGCGATGGAGACGTCCCACCAGGATTCGTAGCCGGGGACGCGCTGGTCGTAGGAGGTTTCGACGACTACGACAGAGGTGCGGTCTTGTTTGCGGGCGGCGGCCAGGGCGCTGCGGAATTCGTCGTGGGTTTTGGCGCGGATGGTGAAGGCGCCGAGGCTGGCGGCGTTGGCGGCGAAATCGACCGGCAAGAGGTCGCCGTCGTATTTGTCGCCGCGGCGATAGCGGTAGTTGGTGCCCATGCCTTCGTTGCCGAGGCCGCGGCTGAGGCCGCCGATGCTGGAGAAGCCGTGATTGTCGAGGAGGATGATGTTGAGTTTGACGCGTTCTTGAATGGAAGTGACGATTTCCTGGGCCATCATGAGGTAGGAGCCGTCGCCGACCAGGACGTAGACTTCGCGTTTTGGATTGGCCATTTTTGCGCCGAGGCCGCCGGCAATTTCGTAGCCCATACAGGAATAGCCGTACTCCATGTGATAGCCGCCTGGCTGGCGAGTGCGCCAGAGTTTGTGGAGATCGCCGGGGAGGCTGCCTGCGGCGTTGAGGAGGATGTCAGAGGGTTCTGTGAAATTGTTGAGCGCGCCGACGACTTCGCCCTGGGAGAGCGGCGGATCTCTGCGAACGGCATAGATGCGGTCGACTTCGGTTTCCCAATCGGCGCGGAAGGCGGCGACGCGGGAGGCGTAGGATTTTTCGACTTGGTAGCCGGCGACGGCGGGTTGGAGTTCGTCTAGTGTGGCGCGGGCGTCGCCGGTGAGGGGGATGGCGGCGTGTTTGAAGGCGTCGAATTCGGCGACGTTGATATTGATGAAGCGGACGGCGGGGTTTTGGAAAGCAGTCTTGGAGGCGGTGGTGAAATCGGAGTAGCGGGTGCCGATGCCGATGACGAGGTCGGCTTCGCGGGCGAGGATGTTGGCGCCGGGAGTTCCGGTGACGCCGACGGCGCCGAGTTGCTGAGGATGGTCGAAGGAAAGCGAGCCTTTGCCGGCTTGGGTTTCGCAGACGGGGATGCCGGTGGACTCGGCGAAGGAGGCGAGGGCGTGGAAGGCTTCGGAGTAGAGGACGCCGCCGCCGGCGACGATGAGAGGATGTTTGGCTTGGCGAATTAGCGCGACGGCTTGGTGGAGATGGTCTTTGTCGCAGCGGGCGCGGGGGATTTGCCAGACGCGCTTGCGGAAAAATTCTTGGGGGAAATCGAAGGCTTCGGTTTGGACGTCCTGGGGAAGGCTGAGGGTGACGGCGCCGGTGTCACCGGGGGAAGTGAGGACGCGCATGGCTTCGGGGAGAGAGGTGAGGAGTTGCTCGGGGCGCTGGATGCGATCCCAGTAACGGGAGACGGGCTTGAAGCAATCGTTGACGGAGATGTCTTGCGTGGAGGCGGATTCGAGTTGCTGGAGAACAGGGGCGACATTGCGGCGGGCGAAGATATCGCCGGGGAGGAGCAGGACGGGGACGCGGTTGATGGTGGCGGCGGCCGCACCGGTGAGCATGTTGGTTGCGCCGGGACCGATGGAAGTGGTGCAGGCGAGAGTGCGCATGCAGAAAGTGGATTTGGCGAAGGCGGCGGCGGTGTGGACCATGGCTTGTTCGTTGCGACAGAGGTAGTAGCGGAGGCGGGAATCCTGCTCGAGCGCCTGGCCCAGGCCTGCGACGTTGCCGTGTCCGAAGATGCCGAGGCAACCTTCGATGAAGCGATGCTCGTGGGAGTCGCGGCTGGAGTATTGGGCCTGGAGGAAAGCGACGATGGCCTGGGCGACGGTGAGGCGGCGTGTCATGGAGAGCGTCTCCTTGGGGGGAGTGAGGCTGGCTGAGGATAAGGATGGAGCAGAATGGGGCAGGGAAGCCAGCGGGAAATTGGAGGATTGGCTAAGCGCTTATCAGCGGGCGGCTGGTTCGGGCTACACGAGTTGTTCTGTGCCATGCACACGCTCCAAAGAGATGCTTGGGAAGCTACAGCTTTAGCGCACCAAGGGCAAGCGGGGATCCATGTCTTTCCAGGTTTCTTTGAGCCAGACGTGATTGGGATCTTCGGTGACTGAGAGGGTGCGTGAAGTTCCGGCGAGGAAGTTGAGGTAGTACACGTCGTAGCCGGGGCCGGCGACTACTGGATGGAAGCCGGAACGGACGAGGACGGCGTCGCCATCCTGGGCGCGGACGGTGAGGTCGCGGGAGAGATCGGGGGAGTAGAGGCGCTGGAGAGCGAAACCTTCCTTGGGACGGCTGATACGGTAGTAGTAGATTTCGTCGAGATCGACTTCAGCGGGGGGGTTGTGCACGTCGTGTTTGTGGGGGGGGAAGCTGGACCAGTTGCCACCGGGAGTGTAGACCTCGATGACGATGATTTTGTCGGCGGGGAAATCGGGGCGGATGATGTCGACGATTTGGCGGGAAGCGTTTCCACCGCCACGGAGGCCCGTTGCCACGTCTTTTGGAGTGATTAATTTCGGTTGGAGTTTGGCGTTGGAAGGGACGCGGCACTCGGCAATTTCGCAGACGGTTTCGGCTTTGAAGGTGACGGAATTGTTGGTGGGGAGATAGAGAGAATAGGGAAGGCCGTCGAAAACGTTTTTGCGCTGGCCGATGGAGTGGACGCCTTCGCCCCAGTCGGCGGTGCAGCGGCCGCCGAGGAGGACGAAGGCGGCTTCTTCGCCGCGGGTGGCGGCGGAATAGGTTTCCCCGGGATTGAGGCGCCAGGCGGACATGCTCATCCATTCCCACTGGACGCTTTCGCGGGAGAAGTGGAGGAGTTCGCCGGATTGGCTTTCGGAGAGAGGGCGAGAGTGAACGACGTTTGGAAGAGTAGCCATGGAGTGCTCCAACCTGTCCCGGGAATTTTCCGGGAGAATCTGGCAGCGGAAAGCGGGCAACGGGGCTCGGCAAGATCAAAGCGCTTTGCCGCCGGGAGGGACGAAACCCGGAAACACCTTGGAAGTCCGTCGAAAGGCGCGGAATTCCGGGGATGGGCCACTCGCTAACCGGCTAGATTGTAACGCAGGAGGGAGATTTTTTGTAGTGAATCGGGGGTGGGAAAGAGAGAGATTTAACACGGGACACGGAGAGGAAAACCCCGCACCCTGAAAAGCGCAGGGTGCGGCACCCGGTTACCGGGCCGGGGAGAGGGATTGGAGTTCGGAGGGGGTTAGGAGGCGGTGGGCGGCTTTTGGGAGGGCACCAAGTTGGAGGGGACCTATGGAGGTGCGGATTAGGCGAAGGATTTGGATGCCTTGGGCGTCGAGCATGCGGCGGATTTGGCGGTTTTTGCCTTCGTCGAGGGTGAGTTCGAGCCAAGATTTTTTTTCGCCGGAGCGGAGGAGGCGGGCTTGCTTGGCGCGGAGGATTTCACCGCGTTCGGTTTCGATGCCGCGTTCGAGGGAGTCGAGGAGGTGGGAGTCGGCGAGGGTGGCGATTTGTACGTGGTAGGTTTTGTCGAGGTGGGAGGCGGGGTCGGTGATGCGGGCGCTCCATTCGGGATCGTTGGTGAAGAGGAGGAGGCCTTCGCTGGCTTTGTCGAGGCGGCCGACGGGAGCGAGCCAGGTCAGGTTGAGAGGAAGGATGGAGTAGACGGTGTCGCGGCCTTTTTCGTCGGATGCGGAGGTGACTAGACCGCGAGGCTTGTTGAGCATTAGGTAGATTTTTTTCGCGGCTTGCAGGGATTGGCCCTGGACTTGGATGCGGTCGGCGCCGAGACGTACGGGGGTTTCGGGATTTTTGGGTGTTGTGCCGTTGAGTTGAACTTTGCCTTGGCGGATGAGGGCGGCGGCTTGTTGACGGGAGCAGTAGCCTAATTTGGAGAGAGCGCGGGCTAGGCCGATTTTGCGGGAGGCCTCGGATTGGGATAGCGGTTTGTGGCGAGGGTGCGGGTGTTTCACGGTTTTGTGGCGCGCGTGGCGCTAACTCTTTTTATCGGGAAGAGGAGTTGCTTCGGGGTGTTTCACTTCGCCGAAGCGATTGGCTAACCAGGCACGGACTTCCTTGGGATCGTATTTGAAGGGGCCGTTGCCGCCTTTGTAGGAGATGCGGCCTTGCTCGTCGATGATGTAGAGGCGCTCGGGCCAGGCGGAGTAGGCGTCGTTGGCGGCGTTGGACATTTCGTCGATGCCGAAGGGGACGGAGTACTTGAAGCGCTGGGTGAAATCGTTGGCGATGGCGACGCGCTGGGCGAGGGTTTTCGGCTGGGCGTAGCAGACGTTGTCTTTGTCTTTTTCGTTGGACTTCATTTGCCATTCGTCTGTGGGGTGGGCTTCGCGAACATAGATGGTTAGGAAATCGGCGTGGTCTTTATAGTCGTTGAAGATGTTTTCGATGTCGCCAACCTGGCGACGGAAAGGTGGTCAAGTGAAGCTGCCGAAGACGAGAACTAGCGGCTTGGCTTGGGTGCGTTCGCGGAGATGAAAACGGGTTTGGCCGTCGAGGGCGACTAGCGTGGCGTCGGGGGCATCACTGCCGACTTGAAGATTGCCGCGGTGCATGTGGGGCAGGGCGTAACGGACCATGCTGAGGGCGTCTTTGGGGCTTCCGGCCATTAGGGAGAGGAGGACGGAGAGGCCGAGGAGGAGGAGGGCCAGGGTGATCAGGGACCATTTGAGGATGGGATACACGTCCGGTTTCCGGTTAGTAGTCGGCGGAAGCTCTGAGCTGTTCGCGCTGGGCGGTGTAGCGGGCCAGGGATTTTTCAATGATGTTCAGGGCGGCGTAGGCCGGGCGGATGTCTTCGACCTGGACTTGCTTGCCTTCAAGTTGCTTGTAGTCCTGGAAGAAGCGCTTGAGAACGAGCATGCGGTGCGCGGGAAGGTCGCGGGCTTCGAGGTATTCGCTGAATTCGGGATCGTTGGTCGCGACGGCGATGATTTTATCGTCGCTGGCGCCGGAGTCGATCATGGTCATGACGCCGATGGCGCGGGCTTTGATGAGGGCGAGAGGCTGGATAGGTTCCTGGCAGAGGACGAGGACGTCGAGAGGATCGTTGTCTTCGGCGTAGGTCTGCGGGATGAAGCCGTAGTTGGCGGGATAGAAAACGGCGGAATGAATGATGCGGTCGACCTTGAGCATGCCGGAGGCTTTGTCGAGTTCGTATTTGACGTTGGAGCCGAGGGGAATTTCGATGACGGCCTGGAAATCGCGGGGGAGCTCCTTGCCGGGGGAAACATCATGCCATGCGTGCATCAAGATAAGGCTCTCCTCAAGTAGATTCGCATAAGCAGTATGAACGAAGCGGGTCGCACCCGCCAGCCAAAGAGCGAGTGCGCAGGGAGGATTTGCCGAAGCATATTTGCGACGCTATGATACCGCCAACTCTTTTCTGGAGGCCTCTGTGCGTCGAATCTGCCTGTTGTTGTGTGCCGCTTTTTTCTCCTGCTTGCTCCTCGCCGAAAGCGCCGGGGCTCAAAAGGTGCAGCATCCCCTCGACGCGCTGAACACTCAGGAATATTGGACGGTCCATGACGTGTTGACGGCAAGCGGGCATCTCGACGCGGATACGCATTTTGTAAGCATACTACTGCACGAGCCGCCAAAATCCGTGGTACTCACGTGGAAGAGCGGCGATGCAGTGCCTCGCGAAGCCGACGTGGTGGTGTTGCGGAAAGAGCGGGTGATTGAGGCCCGGGTGGACATTGCCGCACGAAAACTGGAGTCCTGGAAGGAGAAGCCGGGTGTCCAGGGTGCAGTGTTTGCGACCGAAATCACAGGTTTCACGGAAGAGATCCTGGCGGATGAACGGGTAAAGAAGGCTTTAGACAGGCGAGGCATTACCGACAGAAACACGGTGGAGTGCGAAGCGCTTCCCGTGGGGTTCTACGCGTACCCGGAACAGAAGGATCAGCGCATCGGGTTTGCGGAATGCATGATCGGGCACGGCGCGTTTCACACATGGAGCCGATATATCGGCGGGCTGGTCATTGAAGTGGATTTTGCGAGCAGGAAAGTTTTGAAGGTATTTGATGAGGGAGTCGTGCCCGTTCCGGAGGCTACCAATTATGAGGAGGTGCCAGAAGAGCCGCGAGCGGGCACAAAACCGGGAATCGTCTCGCAGCCGCTTGGTCCGAGTTTTCAGATCAACAATGGAGAAGTGAGCTGGCAGAACTGGCATTTCCGAGTCCGATTGGATTCGCGGGTCGGCCCGATTGTGAGCCTTGTGAGCATGGAGGACGGCGGGCGACGCCGTTCGGTGATGTATGAAGGAAATATGTCGGAGCTCTTTGTTCCGTACATGGATGCGACACGTGATTGGTCAACGCGGGTATTTTTGGATGCGGGCGAATTCTATCCCGGCGGAATTCTGGACAGTTTGCGGGAAGGACTGGATTGCCCGGCGAATGCGGTATATCTTGACGGCCTTTCGAGTAACGAAAAGGGCGCGCCGGTGCTTCGGCCACTGCAGGCCTGTCTGTTCGAGCGATTTGCGGGCGACGTTGCCTGGCGGCACGGGGAGAATGACATGGTGTTTGGGCGTCCGTCGCGGACGCTGGTGCTGCGGTCGGCCGCGGTGGTTGGCAACTACGATTACCTTTTGGACTGGAGATTTGAGCAGGACGGGAGCATACGCGTGGCTGTTGGCGCGACTGGAATCATTGAGGCGCGGTCAGTTGCCGCCGAATCGGTTGGCGGAGACATGGGGCACGCCAAGAATTCGCCAGAAGATTACGGCCAGTTAGTGGCGAAAAACGTCCTGGGCATTAATCACGACCACTTTTTTTCTTTCCGGCTCGATTTGGATGTGGACGGGCCGAACAACAGTTTCATGGTGCACAGGCTCGTGCAAAAGGAACTTCCGGCAGGCGAGCCCAGGAAAAGCATTTGGGTGGCGGAGTCTTCCATCGCGGGAAAAGAGCGCGATGCGATGATGGATATTCACCTGGAAAAGCCGTCCATGTGGATTTTTGTGAATCCCAGCGTGAAGGGACCCCTTGGACATCCCACCGGTTATGAGATCATGCCCGGTGTTACCGCTGCTTCGTTGCTCAGTCCAGAAGATGGAGTACAGAAGGTTGGGGCATTTTCTGCGCACCAGTTATGGGTCACGCCGTACAAGGCCGACGAGCTTTATGCGGCGGGAACTTACCCGAACTCCAGCAAGGGTGACGACGGACTGACAACGTGGACCCGGGAAAATCGCAGCATTGAAAATACGGACATCGTTGCGTGGTATACGTTGGGTTTCCACCATGTGCCGCGCGAAGAAGATTGGCCAGTCATGCCGGTGATGTGGCACGACTTTGTGATCCGGCCGTTCGACTTTTTCTCAAATAATCCCGCACTAGACCTACCAAAACAGCCCTGAGCCCGCGAGGCGGATGTTGTCCAGCAAGATGCGCCGGAATCGTCGCTCAGGCGGATTTTTTGGTCCAGGCGCCGATTATGGCGCCCATCATTACCATGCCGGCTAGGGGGTAGAACTCGTTGATGGCGAAGAGTTCTTTGGGGCGCATTTCGTACATGTAGGTGGTGAAGGTGATGGGGCCGACGAAGCCGATCCAGAGGAGGACGCCGACGGAAGCGCCGCGGCCGATGGTGTTGGCGTTGCGCCAGATGCAGATTTGGGCGAGGGAATAGGCGATGAGGACGTTGAGGATCATGGTGATGACGTAGGGGAGGATGGGATTCATGCTTTTGGCCTGGTCCATGGAGATGTTTTCCAGGGCCATCCACTGTTTGGAGAAGAGGGCGCCGTACCAGATGCCGCCGAGGATCCAGTAGGCGACGGCGGCGACGATGACGGCGGCGTAATTGGTTTTCATTTTGGTTTCCTCTGCGAGGGGTGGCTCGCGGGGAATGTAGCATCAGGCGCGGGCTTTGTCGATTAGTTCGTCCCAGAGGCCTTTGGATTTCAGGATGAGTTCGATGGCTTCGCGGATGGCGCCTCGGCCTGCCAAGGCTTTGGTGGTGTAGTGACAAACTTTTTTTACGTCAGCTACGGCGTCGCCTACGGCTACGGCGAGACCAGCGCGCTTTAGGAGAGGAATGTCGGGGAGGTCGTCACCTATGAAGGCTACTTCGGCATCTTTTACGCCGGCTTTGGCGAGGATTTCTTCGTAGGCTGGGATTTTCAGGGCGATCTTCATGTAGATGTAGTCCATTTTCATTTCGTGGGCGCGGCGGAGGAGGGCGGGGCTTTCGCGGCCGGTGATGCAGCCGGTGCGGATGCCGGCGGTGTGGGCGAGGGTGAGACCTTGGCCGTCGTGGGCGTCGAATTGTTTGATTTCAAGGGCGGAGCCGTCTGGCTGGGAGAGTAGGATGACGCCGCCGTCGGTCATGGTGCCGTCGACGTCCATGAGGAGGAGGTTGATTTGGGCGGCGCGTTTTTTTAGGGCGGGGGAGATTTTTGGGGTTGGGGACAAGTGGCCTCCGGACTTGGATGAGTCGCTAATTTTAGCAGGAATGGGGGACGGAGAAGAAAAGAGAAAAGCTTTACCACAGAGTTAGCAGAGGTCCGCGGAGGGCGCGGAGGAGGGGTGGCCGATCTAAAGTTCGGCCACTCCATTTCAGATTAGTTCGAGGGTCCAGAGGTCGTGTAGGTGGACTACGCCGATTACTTTTTGGGAGGCGTCGAGGACTACAACGGAGGTGATTTTCTTTTTTTCCATCAGGTTTAGGGCTTCGCTGGCGAGGAGATTGGCGGCTATGGTTTGTGGGTTGCGGACCATGCAGTCGCCGGCGGTCATGGAGAGGGTGGCGCCGCCGTGTTTTTCCATGAGGCGGCGGAGGTCGCCGTCGGTGAGAATGCCTGCGAGTTTGCCGTCGGGAGTGGTGACGGTGGTCATGCCCAGTTTTTTGGCGGACATTTCGTGGAAGGTGGCGGGCATGGGGGTTTCGGGGGAGACGCGAGGGAGCGCGTCGCCGGTGTGCATGAGGTGTTCCACGCGGAGGAGTTTCTTGCCGAGGCGTCCGGCGGGATGGAGTGCGGCGAAATCATCGTGTTGGAAGCCGCGGCGGTCGAGAAGGGAAATGGCCAGGGCATCGCCAACGGCCATGGCTACGGTGGTGCTGGCGGTGGGGGCAAGATTTAGGGAGCAGGCTTCTTCTTTGACGCTGACGTCGAGGACGACTTCGCTGGCTTCGGCGAGAGTGGACTTGAGATTGCCGGTTAGGGTGACGATGGGAATTTCGAGACGCTTGAGAGGTTCGAGGAGGTTGAGGATTTCCTGGGTTTCGCCGCCGTAGGTGATGGCGAGAAGAACGTCGCCGCGAGCCAACATGCCGAGATCGCCGTGGAGGGCTTCGGCGGGGTGGAGGAAAAAAGAGGGCGTGCCGGTGCTGGAGAAGGTGGCGGAGATTTTGCGGGCTACGTGGCCGGACTTGCCCATGCCGGTGAGGACGACGCGGCCTTTGCAGGCGAAGAGGAGATCGACTGCTTGGACGAAGGAGTTGTCGAGGCGGGCGAGGACGTCTTGGATGGCTTGGGCTTCGATGCGGAGAACGCGGCGAGCGGTGTCGAGGCTCATGATGCGTGACTCCAGCGGCGGACGAGCGTGGAGAGTTCCTTGAGATGGGCGAGGAGTTGGGGGAGTTGGGAGAGGGGCAGGGCGTTGGGGCCGTCGGAGAGGGCGGCGGCGGGATTGTCGTGGGTCTCGAGGAAGAGGCCGTCGATGCCGGTGGCTACTCCTGCGCGGGCGAGGGGTTCGATGAATTCGGGTTGGCCGCCGCTCGAGTGGCCCTGGCCGCCCGGGAGTTGGACGGAGTGGGTGACGTCGTAGACGACGGGGTAACCGAATTTGGCGAGGACGGGGAAGGCGCGCATGTCCACGACTAAATTGTTGTAGCCGAAGCTGGCGCCGCGTTCGGTGAGAATGATTTGGGTGTTGCCCGCGGCGGCGATTTTTTCGGCGACGTTGCCCATATCCCAGGGGGAGAGGAATTGGGCTTTTTTTACGTTGACGATGCGGCCGGTTTTTGCAGCGGCGACGAGGAGATCGGTTTGGCGGGAGAGGAAAGCGGGGATTTGCAGGATGTCGGCGACTTCGGAGGCGGGGGCGGCTTGGGAGGCGTCGTGGATGTCGGTGAGGATGGGGAGGTGGAGGTCGGATTTGATTTTGGCCAGGATACGGAGGCCTTCGATTAGGCCAGGACCGCGAAAGGATTTGACGGAGGAACGGTTGGCTTTGTCGTAGGAGGCTTTGAAGATGTAGGGGACGGCGGCGTCGGCGGCGATTTTGGCGATGCGCTCGGCCATGGAACGGGCGTGAGATTCGGATTCGATGACGCAGGGGCCGGCGATGAGGAAGAGGGGGTTGTTGCCGCCGAGGCGGAGGGAGTTGAGGGGGAGTTCGCGAGTGAGTGTCATCTGTTAGTTGAAGATATCACAGGCGGAGGCGAGGTGTTTTCGAAGTCGATGACGAGATTCGGTATGGGAGAGGCGGGTTGCTTATTCAAGCGAGGGAAGGAAAGCTCAGAAAAACAATTCAACACAGAGGGCGCAGAGGAAGAGCACAGAGGACACGGAGAAGAAAAACCCAAGAGCACAGCCAGGAATGGCTGTGCCACACGCGGGTTAGGCGGCGGCGTGGGGGGTGGCGCGGAGTGGGGCTGTGGGCAGTTGGGCTTCGGCGGCGCTGGTGGTTGAGGCGGGACGTGTTTTTTGGAGCTTGTGCTCTAGGGCGGCGCCGATGAATGCGGCGAAGAGCGGGTGGGGTTCGAGGGGCTTGGATTTGAATTCGGGGTGGAACTGGCAGCCGAGGAACCAGGGGTGGTTGGGGGCTTCGATGATTTCGACGTAGTTGTCGTCGGGAGTGCGGCCGGTGATGCGGAGTCCGGCGGCGGTCAAAACTTTTTCGTATTCGCGATTGAATTCGTAGCGATGACGGTGGCGTTCGCTGATGTCGGTTTTGCCGTAGGCTTTGAAGGCGAAGGAGTTGGGCTCGAGTTTGCAGGGCCACGCACCGAGGCGCATGGTGCCGCCCATTTCGTCCACGCCGAGGAGTTCGCGGAGTTTGTAGATTACACGATGCGGAGTTTGCGGATCGAATTCGGTGCTGTCGGCTTGCGTGAGGCAGGCGGCGTCGCGAGCGTACTCGATAGTGGCGCACTGCATGCCAAGGCAGATGCCGAAGAAGGGAATTTTGTGGTCGCGAGCGAATTGGATGGTGTAGACCATGCCTTGGATGCCGCGCTTGCCAAAGCCGCCGGGCACGAGGATGCCGTCGTAGCCCTTGAGGCGCTTTTCGGCGGTTTCGGGGGAGTCGATCTCCTCGGATTCGATCCAATCAATGACGGTTTTGTGGTGGTGGGCGAGGCCGCCATGCAATAGGGCTTCGCGCAAACTCTTGTAGGCGTCTTCAAGCTGAACGTATTTGCCGACGATGCCGATGCGGACTTCGCCTTTGGGGTGGTGCAAACCTTGCAGCATGTCGAGCCAGGGTTGCATGTTGGCGGGGCGCTGTTCGAGGCGAAGGAGGCGAATGATTTGGGTGTCGAGGCCTTCTTTGCTGAGTTCGACGGGGACTTCGTAGATCGTTTTCACGTCTTCCATGGAAATGACGCAGGATTCGGCGACGTTGCAGAAGAGAGCGATCTTTTTCTTGAGATCCTCGGAGATGTGGCGATCGCTGCGGCAGAGGAGGATGTCGGGTTGAATGCCGATGCCGAGCATTTCTTTGACGGAGTGCTGGGTGGGCTTGGTTTTGAGTTCGCCTGCAGCGGCGATGTAGGGAACGAGGGTTACGTGGACGAATAAAGTGTTTTCGGGGCCGAGCTCGAGGCGCATCTGGCGGATGGCTTCGAGGAAGGGCAGGGACTCGATGTCGCCGACAGTGCCGCCGATTTCGACGATGACGACGTCGACACCTTCGGCGACGCGCTTGAAGCAGCGTTTGATTTCGTCGGTGACGTGGGGGATGACCTGGACGGTTTTGCCGAGGTAATCGCCGCGGCGTTCTTTTGAGAGGATGGTTTCGTAGATGCGGCCGCTGGTCCAGTTATTGTCGCGGGTGAGTTTAACGTGGGTGAAGCGTTCATAGTGGCCGAGGTCGAGGTCGGTTTCGGCGCCATCGTCGGTGACAAAGACTTCGCCGTGCTGATACGGGCTCATGGTGCCGGGATCCACGTTCAGATACGGGTCACATTTCTGGATGGTGATTTTGAAGCCGCGACTTTCGAGGAGACAGCCGATAGAAGATGCCGCTACGCCCTTGCCTAGAGAAGAAACAACACCGCCGGTTACAAAGATATATTTTGGCGCCATCCGGGTCGCTCGCCTCCGCACCGAGCAGAATTGAGCTTGTCGAACCTCCGCAGGATTGACGTACATATAATTATGTTCGGAAGGAGGAGTTGTGTCAATGAGAAGTGTCGGGTTTGGAAGAATCGGAAAATTTTGTGGGGCGGAACGATTGGGGAGATGGAGGGTTCGTTATTTTGGAAAAGTGGGATAAGGTCTGATTAGCGAGATACAATTTGGAGCGAGAAGAGGGAAACATGAGTCTTGGGAAGTTGAGGATGCTGGCGGTGGCGGTGCTGGCAGGGTATCTCGCGGGATGCGGAGGGGGCAGCGGCAACGTTACGCCGCCACCACCGGCGGGCAATTTTTCGAATGCCAGCCTGACGGGGCAGTACGCCTTTTCGATGAGCGGGGTGGAAGCGGTTTCGGGAGCTTATGCGGCGGAGATCGGGAGCATTGCGGCGGATGGAAAAGGCCACATCACGGCGGGACTGGCCGATGTGCTGAACCTGGGCAGCGGCGCTGTGGCATCGCTGGTCACTTTTTCTGGCGGTACTTATCAGATTCAGGCGAATGGGCGGGGAATTATCACGCTGAGCGTGAGCGGGGGCGGCAGCCTGCAGTTGAGCGTGACGCTGACCTCCAGCAGCGGGGGTTTACTGGTGGAGACCGATGGAACCGCTTCGACGAGCGGGAACTTGAATCTGCAGACTCCATTGGAGTTTTCAGGCAACGCGATCAAGGGGAATTATGTGTTTGATTTTTCGGGTGTTTCTTTTGCCGGGGCGAGTGTCGCGCCGAGTTCGCTGATCGGGCAGTTTGCGGCGGACGGAAATGGGAACGTGACCGGAGGAACGGCGGATGCGAACTCCGGATCGTCTGGGCCTAGCGGAGCGGTGGCCTTGGCGGCGAGCACGTATCAGATGGATACGAACGGGAACGGAACGAATTTTGGGCGCGGCATGATGACGTTGGACGGGCGGACTTACGCTTATTATATTGTGGACAATACTCGCATCAAATTCGTGGAAGAAGATTCGCTGGGAGGAGCGGAGGGCGAGGCGCTGCTGCAGACGGGCGCGATTCCGACGCAAAATTCGCAGTTCGCGGGGAGCTTTGTGTTTCTCACTGGAGGATTCGTGGCGGTGGGAAATTTTGGGCCGAGCGCACGGTTGGGGCGATTCACGGCGGATGGGGCCGGGGGAATCGGCACGATCTCGTTTGACGAAAATAATAACGGGAAATACGTGCATATCGCGCAGAGCTCTGGAATTACCAACGCGAATTACGCCATTGATACGGACCACGCGGGGAGCGGCCGCGGGACGTTTACGTTCACCAATTCGTCAGCGGGAACGGTGTCGTATGTTTTTTATCTGTATACGCAGGATTCGGTGTTGCGGGCGTTGATCCAGGATGTGAGCGGCGGAATTGTTGGCGACGGGAGGATGCTGACGCAAGCGGCGGGGCCATTTACGCCGGGGAGCGTGGCGGGGAATTACGCGTTCAACTGGAGCGGGGTGCAACTGATTTCGCCTTCGCCGTTTGCCGAGGACTTTGTGGGGCAGTATGTGGAGACCAATGCAACCAGCAGCAATATGAGCGGGACGGCGGATTACGATGAGCTGGGTCTGAACTCGGTGGGGAATGGCGTGATACTGAACGCGGGGATCGCCGGGACGCTGACGGTGAGCGGGGACGGGACGCAGAATAATACGTTCAAGATTGCGGTGGGCGGGACTTCGCCGTTTACGATCAATTTCACAACTTATTTTGCGGATAACGGGACGATGCTGGTGGTGTGTTCGGATGGTACGCGGACCACGGCTGGGGTGGCGACGCAGCAGACGCAGTGAGGTGAGAATGGAAAATGGAAAAGAGGGAACAGGAAAAGATTTAACACAGAGGGCACTGAGGTAGGAGCCCAGAGTGCAGAGAGAAGAGAAACCCAAGAGGCGGCCTAAAGCCGCCCCTACACTTTTGGAATCAGTGTTTTTGTTCCTGGAGGAGTTTTTCTACGCGGGCGACGTCTTCGGGGACGTCCACGCTTACGGCGTCGTGTTGGACTTCGGCCACGCGGATTTTCCAGCCATTTTCGAGCCAGCGGAGTTGCTCGAGTTGCTCGATTTTTTCGAGTTCACCTTGCGGGAGCGTGGGATATTCGAGCAGGGCATCGCGCTGGAAGACGTAGAGGCCCAGGTGCTTCCAGTATTTGACGTGGATTTTGTGCTGGGTGTCGCGAATCCAGGGGATGGGAGCGCGGGAAAAATAGAGAGCGTTGTCTTCGAAATCCAGGACGGTTTTTACGACGTTGGGGTCCATGATGTCGGCAGCGTGGCGGATGGGGGTGGCGACGGTGGAGATTTGGGCGGCGGGTTCTTCGAGGAGCGCGGCGACGGCGGCATCGATGGAGGAAGGTTCGATGAGGGGTTCGTCGCCCTGGACGTTTACGAAGATGTCGCCTGGTTCGTGGGCGGCGACTTCGGCGATGCGTTCGGTGCCGGTGCGGTGATCGGGGCGAGTCATGCGAGCTTCGCCGCCGAAGGCTTGGACAGCGTCGATGATGCGCTGGTCGTCAGTAGCGACTAGGACGCGGTGGACAGTTTGGGCTTGTTTGGACCGCTCGTAAACGCGCTGGACCATGGGCTTTCCGGCTAGGGAGACGAGGGGCTTGCCGGGGAGGCGGGTGGAAGCGTAACGCGCGGGGATGACTACGACGACTTTGGATTGGTCGGTGCTCATGGCAAGTTCCTTGGCGATTGGGTTACGGAGGCGATGCTAACACAGTCGGTTGGGGGGCGCGGTGTGCGGGGATTGGGGTTTTCGATGAGGTTTTGAATGGGGTCAGAGTTGAGACAAGAATGACCAGTCTAAAGGCTGGCCACTACTTAGGATCGCTTTTCGCTTTGGTGCATTCGATGAGGGTTGTGGCCTGCCGTCGGACAAGATTCCGGAGACAATTTTTTGACTTTTTAGGGGGTGGCGGGCTCTTGCCTTCTGAGGAGCGGGTGTTTATGATGTGGCATCTGCGCGGCCTTCCCGGGGACCCGGGGGGATTGGGGAGCCGTGAAACGCGATTGGAGCCAGATTCGCGTAGTGGTCGTAGCTGCTGCCCTTTGTCTGTGCGCCTGCCTATTTTCTTCAACTTTCCTAAGTTTGGTCTGTGCTCAGGAGGCTTCGCCTCCAAGCAGCAGGAATCCGGTGCCACCGCCGGCGCCTGCCGCTGCGCGGATTATCGATGTTTCGCATGATACGCCACCGGTAACGATCCGGCCGGGGAAAGTGATCCGGACGGATGTGGACCTGGCGCTGGTAAACGTGACGGTGACGGATCCGTTCAACCGGCTGGTGACCGGGCTGGAGCAGGACAACTTCCGGGTGTTTGAAGACAACGTGGAGCAAGAGATCGTGACGTTTTCGGCGGAAGACGTGCCGATATCCATTGGCGTGATATTCGATTTCAGCGGCAGCATGTCCAACAAGATTGATAAAGCGCGGGAAGCGGCGCTGGAGTTTTTCAAGACCGCGAATCCGCAGGACGAATTTTTTCTGGTGACGTTCAACGAGCGAGCTGAATTGAGCAGTGCGTTCACCAACAGCGTGGAAGATTTGCAAAGCCGGATGATGGTGACGGCGCCGAAGGGGCGCACGGCGCTGCTGGATGCGATCTATCTGGGGCTGAGCCAGATGAGGGGTGCACATAACGCCAAGCGCGCCTTGCTGATTCTTTCCGATGGAGGGGATAATCATAGCAGGTACAACGAGAACGACATCAAGCGGCTGGTCAAGGAAGCGGATACCCAGCTCTATGCCATTGGCATCTTTGACCCGCTTGGTTATCGGAATCGCACCCCGGAGGAGCTCGGCGGACCGACGTTGCTCTCTGAAGTAACGGATTTGACGGGTGGCCGGGTTTTCGCTGTCGAGCATCTAAACGAATTGCCGGATATTGCGTCGAAAATCGGCATGGAGCTGCGCAACCAATATGTTCTGGGATACAAACCGAGCAATCACATCCACGACGCGCGGTGGAGAAAAATCAAGGTCAAGCTGCGCGCACCCAAAGGGCTTCCGCCACTATCAAGCTACGCCAAGACCGGATATTACGCGCCGGCACACTGAGAATTCCGGCAGATTTATGAGAAACGGCTTCGCGTTCGGCAGTTTGTTTTTTGCGCTGCTGTTCGCGGCCGGCGGAGTGTTTGCACAGATTCCGGTGGAAGTCGCTCCGCCCCCGCCGCCGCCGGGGCAGCCGGGCAGTGTTTCTCCTCAGGGCGGGCGCATCAAGGTGGACGTCAACCTGGTGGTGCTGCACACGACAGTAGTGGACGATCGCGGAAAGTTTGCGGAAGGGCTTAGCGAGGACAATTTCCGGATTTATGAAGACAAGGTGGAGCAGAAGGTATCGATTTTCAAGCGCGAGGATATTCCGGTAAGCATGGGGCTGGTGATCGACAACAGCGGGAGCATGCGGGACAAACGGCCGCGGGTGAACGAGGCGGCGCTTACGATGGTGCAGAGCAGCAATCCGCAGGACGAAGCGTTTGTGGTGAATTTCAATGATGACTTTTATCTGGACCTGGACAAGGATTTTTCGAACAGTATTCCGGAGCTGAAGGAGGCGCTGGAGCGGATTGATGCGCGGGGAAGCACGGCGCTGTACGATGCGATTATTGGATCGCTGGATCATTTGAAGAAGGGCGTGAAGGAGAAAAAAGTTCTGCTGATTGTGACGGACGGAGAAGATAACACCAGCCGCAATTCGCTGGAGAAGACGGTACGGGAGATTCAGAAGACGGACACGGTGATTTATACAATTGGATTGCTGGGGCAGGAGAACAAGAAGAGCGCCAAATCGGCGAAGAAGGCGCTGACGGAGATCGCGCAGGCTTCCGGCGGGCTGGCGTTTTTTCCGGAGAACGTGGATGACGTGCATGCGATCTGCGAACAGGTGGCGCATGATATCCGGCACCAGTACACGCTGGCGTATTACCCGTCGAACGCGGCGAAGGATGGGACGTTTCGGACGGTGAGGGTGGATGTGGTTCCACCGCGGGGAAGAGGGAAGTTAGTGGCGCGGACGCGGAATGGGTATTATGCGCCTGCGGGTGGGAGTGCGGCGGCGGGGAAGTAGAAATTCCAGAAACATTTTAGGTGGGAGTTTGCTGAGGATGGCCTTGGGGATCTGGGGAGAGGTGTGCTTGCGGGGAGAGAAAATTGAAATTGGAAAATGGAAAATTGGGAAGAGAGGAAAAGGCAAGAAGTAACGCGGAGGGCGCTGAGTTCGGAGCGCAGAGAAAGCTGAGAAGAGGAACCCAAGAGCTGGCTTGAAAGACCAGCGCTACAGCGAAGACTGAAGAGAGAAGAGAAACGCAGGAGCACAGCCGCTTCGGTTTCGCTCAGGGCAAGCAGGAATGGCTGTGCCACAGAAAGGCGCCCGCCTCGGAAGGCGGCCGCTACAGGAGGGGGAGGAAGCTTTGGCCGTGGGGGATGGTGGAGTGGAAATTTTGGGCTATGGTTTGGCCCATGTCGGCTAGGGTGGAGCGGGTGCCTAGATTTGCGCCGGCGCGCTTCACGCTGGCGTAGGCGAGGATGGGGACGTATTCGCGGGAGTGGTCGGTGGTGGCCCAGCGAGGGTCGGGGTCGCAGCCGTGGTCGGCGGTGATGATTAGAAGGTCCTTTTCACCTATCAATTTCAGGTAAGGCGCTAGTTGCGCATCGAATTCTTCGAGGGAGCGGGCGAAACCTTTGAGGTCTTTGCGATGGCCGTAGAGCATATCGAAATCAACCAGATTGCAGAAGATCAGGCCTTGGGGGCGTTCGCGAAGGGCGGCGGTTAGTTTTTGCATGCCGTCGGTGTTGGATTTGGTGGTGACGTAATCATCGACGCCGCGGCCGTTGTAGATGTCGTGAATTTTTCCGACACCGAACACGGGGATTTTCTCTTTAGCCAGTACATCCATCAACATGGGTTTGGGGGGATCGACGGCGTAGTCGTGGCGGCGAGAGGTGCGGGTGAAGTGGCCGGGGGCGCCTTCGAAGGGGCGAGCGATAACCCGGCCGACGCGGTGCTTGCCGTCGAGGAGTTTGCGGGCGATTTCGCACATGCGGTAGAGCTCGGGAACGGGAATGACGCTTTCGTGAGCGGCGACCTGGAAGACGCTGTCGCCGGAGGTGTAGACGATGGGTTTGCCGGTGCGGACGTGTTCTTCGCCCAGTTCCTTGAGGATTTCCGTCCCGGAGGCAGGTTTGTTGCCGAGAATGGCGCGGCCGATCTGTTTTTCGAAGGACTGGATGATTTCGGGAGGGAAGCCGTTGGGATAGGTGGGGAAGGCTCGATCGAGCCAGACGCCGGCCATCTCCCAATGGCCGGTGGTGGTGTCTTTTCCGGGGGAGTGGGTGGCGCCTTTGCCGTAGGAGGCTTTGGGGCTAGCGGCGGGAGTGAGATTTTTTAGCGGGGAGATGTTGGCTAAGCCCAGTTCGACTAGAGTGGGAATCTTCAGCGGGCGATATTCGGCGATGTGACCGAGCGTGGTACGGCCGACGTCGCCGTAGTCGGCGGCGTCGGGGAGCGCGCCGATGCCGACGCTGTCGAGGACGATCCAGATGATGCGGTCGAATTTGCGCAATTTCAGTGTTCCTCTATCGCTCTAGCGCACTGTAGCACAGGGTTTCCGGAACTTGTGAATTGACCTGGCGCCGCGGGGCACTTACGATGCGGCCAGACGAAGTGGCCTGCTTCCCGGAACATTTTGGCAAGATTTGCGTATTGATATTAGAGAGGTCGGCGATGGCACAGAATCGTGGGGTACGGAGCAGTTCGGTGGTGTTTCCGATGCTGCTGATTGGGTTTGGGTGCATGGTGCTGGTGGCACGGGCGATGCCGAGTTTTGATCCCTGGCCGGTGCTGGGGACGTATTGGCCGCTGCTTTTGATTCTGATTGGGGCGGGGATGGTGTGGGACCGCTCGCGGCGTCCGCAGAATCCTGAGGTGCCTTCTCCGTTTCCGATCGGGTCGACTTTGGGGACGGTGTTCTTTTTGGCGATTCTGGCGTTTTTGTTGTGGCATGGGCATGCGTTTGCGGCGCGGGGTTGGGCGAGTCCTTCGATGACGCGAGTGCACCGGCAGAAGACGATTGAGACGAAGGGCGCGAAGGCGGTGCGGATGTCGGTGAAGATGCCCGCGGGGGAATTGATTATGGGTGGCGGCGCGGAGCAGGTGTTGCAGGCGGATTTTTCTTATGGCAATTCGTGGAATGAGCCGACGATTGAGTATTCGGTGAGCGACGGAGT
>Ga0074045_10000019_pt1 | contig 128067 bp, 83 predicted proteins | sample BogForMeECP23OM2_FD_94442 | JGI IMG/M metagenome (GOLD analysis project Ga0074045, IMG submission 94442) | Bog forest soil microbial communities from Calvert Island, British Columbia, Canada - Bog Forest MetaG ECP23OM2 | ecosystem: Environmental > Terrestrial > Soil > Wetlands ... | reverse complement strand
GCGCGACACCGTCGCGGTGGATACTTTGGCTCGTCTGGCAACGTCCCGGATGTCCACTCGAATGGCTCCGTCCAAATAAGTCTAATCTAGCACAGTATACGTTATCTCAAGCCATTTTCAGTGGCGCAGCTACGCCCGAGGCGTACAACGGGACACTTCCGTCATCCCCCGCACTCCCAGAAACCGCTGACGGCCAGCCCATTGCGCTTAATGGCCGGAAAGACGCCAATAGAAGAGAGGCGAATGCGGTGCAGACGAAATTTAGGCTTGACAAAATATTTAATAATGTATACAGAGTAGGTTAATTGTTTCCGCTCAGGCGGTTTGTTGGGGGCAGATGCGAAAACGTTTACCGACAGTCGTTCTTACCGGGCTTTCACGGCGGATTCTTAATCAGGCCGGCTTTTCGGCCGGATCCACCGGTTTCCGCCTTCCCCCACATGCTGGGCACCGTGTTTTTTGTACAGGCCAAGTTCGATAGGTGCGCAAAGATTGCCTGATTGACTGATGCATTCCGCGTTCTCGAGAGAAGGGAGACTGTAATGTTGCATTTATCGGGTCGTGTTTTCGTGGGGGTGATGTTTGTGTGTTGTTGTCTCTGCCTCCTGGTTGGGGTTCCACTTGCCTGTGGGCAGATGACTTCGGAGGGAACGGTAACAGTAATTGTCTATGACCAACAAGGGAGCATCGTTCAAGGGGCCAAGGTGGAGTTGACGGACTTGGCGTCAAACGAAGTTCGCGCTGGCGAAACGCTACAAGGGGGCAACTTCAATTTCGTCGGACTGCCTGCCGGAAAATATCGACTTAGCGTTTCCAAAACTGGTTTCAAGAATTCCGTTGTGGACACACTCATCGTGCAAGCCGACCGCACCACTGATGCGAAGATCACGCTGGAAGTGGGCCAAGTCATCGAACGGGTGATCGTAAACGTCGAAGCTGCGCCGCTGATTGAGACCACTTCAAGCGCCCTTTCCGCGACCATCGACATGAAGCAGATTGAGGACCTTCCCTTGCAAGGACGGGATGTCAGTAGCTTGGCGTTCCTGACCCCAGGGTTTACTGGAACGCCGGGGAATGGCACCTGGGGTGGCCTACCAGTGATTGCGCAAGGCAACAACATTGACGGGGTATTGGCTTCAACGAGCCGCATGAAATTCGCCGGCAACGCGCAACCGGGTCTGGAAGCACGGCTGGAAAGTATTGACGAAATGACCGTGCAAACCGGCCAGACGGATTTGAGTCAGGGGTTAGGCACGGCCTCGATGCAAGTGAACTTTGTGACACGCCGGGGAAGCAACGAATACCACGGGCGAATTTACGAGGATTTCCGCAACACCGCGCTGAACGCCAACAGTTGGTACAACGATGCCACCGGAGCGCCGAGGAACCCGATCATCCTGAATGATTTTGGCGGCAGCGTAGGTGGCAAGATCATTAAGGATAAGCTGTTCTTTTTCGGGTCCTTCGCCATGTCCAAGCAGCCCGGCGGATATGAGGCGGGGCCAGTCACAATTCTCTCGGCACAGGCACAGCAGGGGATTTTTGCTTATAATTTGAGCGGAGCCCAGGCGGGTCAGACGGTCAATCTGTTTACCCAAGTGGCGCAACCCAATGGTCTTCCTGCCGCAGTAAACGGGAGCCAGAGCGGCGGAGCTGCCCCCCAGGTCGCCCCACAGTTAGCTCTCATCGCCAAGAACATTAGCGCCGGAACAGTCACTCCGGTGCCCAACGACCCCAACCTCGCTACGGTTACCTGGGCGGAGAGTTCTCCCATTACGCGCTATTACCCGGCGGCGCGCGTGGATTACAACATTACTTCCAAGATAAAGCTCGATTTCTCGTTCCAAGAGACGAAGATTAACCAGCCAAACGCTTCCGCTCCTCCGCTTCCAGGTCCGGATTTTGCGAGTCAAGCTGGACTCAACAAATCCAACAACTACATCACCTCCGTCGGGTTGAACTGGACAATTACCCCCAATCTCATCAACCAATTCCGCGGCGGCTATTACTACAACGCCTTCTGGTATGGGCTCGGCGCCAAACCCATTTGGGCGCCTCCCAGCGACCTGCCGCAGGTGAGTTGGGCACTGGGAACCTCGGGGCAAAGCTTCGACCTTCCGGTCTCAACCTACTACCCCATCATCAATGTCGTTGACAATGCCTCCTGGCTCCACGGGGTCCATACCATTTCCCTCGGTTTCGACTTTTACCGGGAACAGGATCATTACTGGAACCCTCCCGATGGGATTCAGAACATGGCCCTGGGTCTCGTCAATGGGGACACGGCTCTTAATGACTTCGACAACTACTTTACCGACGCCAGTTCGGCGGACCGGGGCGAAGCCGAAAGCCTCTATGCAACGCTCGCTGGCAGAATCTCGGGCATAGGTCCGATCGGCAGCGGGTTTCCCTACGACATAAAGACCAAGCAGTACGCCACCGTACCCGGCCAGGCTTATAACCTGGATGAACTGCAAAAGGGCTGGGGCCTCTACGCACAGGATTCGTACCATATCAAGTCGAATTTGACCTTCAACTACGGACTTCGGTGGGACTTTACCGGAGATGATCATGACTTGACGGCGGCTTATCATGGCGCTACCGCGGCTGCAATGTACGGGCCTTCCGGCGTGGGCAATGTTTTTAAGCCTGGAACGTTGACCGGCGACATGAATCCCGCGTACGTCGCGAGCGCCCATCAGTACGCTCCATGGAACGTGAGCCCGCAACCAACCATTGGACTGGCTTGGAATCCCAGCCGCTCAGAAGGGTGGCTGCACAAGTTGCTCGGCGGCAGCAGTACCGTGATTCGAGCAGGCTTCGACATCAAGCGCTTCACTGAGCCTTATCAATATTTCTGGAACAACGCCTCGAATCACGGCATGGCGTTCTACCAATACTTCTCCTACAACCCCTCCAGTGCTGCTGGCCCTGGATTGTTCCCGGCCGGGAGCCTGGCGCTTGGCGACACGATCGATCCCACGCAATTCCAATATTCACCGGCGGCCTATGCCCAGAGCATTCCGGAGTCCACCTATACCTGGAACTACTACTGGGGCGCGGCCGGATTCGATCCGCACATTCAGCAGCCGTACGTCCAGGAATGGAACCTAGGCATCCAGCGGCAGTTCGGCCAGAGCAACGTTCTGGAGGTGCGCTACGTGGGGCACCGCAGCGTTCATCAATGGATCCAGATCAACCCGAACGAAGTCAATATCTTTGAAAACGGGTTCCTGCCACAATTCAAAGCCGCGCAGACAAACCTTTCAGCCTGCATGGCCAACCCGAGTTGCGCGGCCAATCCGAGTTTCGCAAATCAGGGCTTGCCCGGCCAGGTAGCTCTCCCTATCTTTAATGCCGCTTTTGCCTGTCCGCCCGGCGCGACTGGGTGCACCCCGGGAGCGGATTTCACTAACGGCAGTTTTATCCTTGATCTGAATCAGGGAGCTGCGGGTGCGCTGGCGGCACAGCTTGCATACCCATTTGGAACGGTGCCCTACATTTGCAACTTGGTGGGGTCTTCGCTTTCCCCGTGTGCCAGTCAGTATGGTTACACATCACCGGGCGCCTACCCACTCAACTTTTTCCAGGCCAACCCTCTGGGCGCCTCGTATCCCGGCGTGACCCAGAGTTACGAAACAGCGGGAGGCTACGGCAATTATGAAGCCCTCCAAGTGGACTTCCGACAGAGGCCTTGGCACGGCATGCAATTTGACATGAACTACACCTGGAGCCACACTCTGGGACTGCAACCGGAGAACTACCAGGGGGCGGCAGCCGCATGGCTTAGTACGGTAAATGAATTCACGCTGCGTGATCTGAGACTCAATTACGGGCCTACGAACTTTGATTTGCGGCATGTCATTCATGGCAGCGGGACCTATGACCTGCCTTTCGGGAAGGGCAAAGCACTCGTCAACCAGGGTGGAATCGTCGATAAAGTCGTGGGCGGATGGACAGTGGGTACGATTCTCACTTGGGAAAGCGGTTTCCCCTTCCAACTGTTTGGTGGCTACAACACCTTTAACGACTATGGAGATGGCGGCTTTACGCTCAATGGAGTGACCGTCTCCCAACTGCAGAATGCCGTCGGGGTGTTCACGCCGAGCACGAGCCAATGCCCTCCCGGCCAACCTTGCACGTTTAAGGACACGATTAACCCCGCGCTCCGAGGCAGCCCTTCGGGTAATTGCAATTCCTTCCTTGCGAATGTATGCCAGAACACCACGCCCGGGACGCTGGGATTGAACCCGTGGCTCCATGGACCGCACGTATGGAACGACGACATGTCCCTGTCGAAAGCAATTAATATCAGCGAGCGTTTCAAATTTACGTTTCAAGCCGAGGCACTGAACGTCTTTAACCACGTGAACTGGGGTACGCCTGGGGGTTATGTAAACTCGCCAGGAGTCGGCACCTCGGGCACGATGGGTTTTACAAACGTGAGCACGAACAACAATGGCGGCGCGCGAGTGCTGGAGCTACGCGCCAACATTTCGTTCTAACTCGCAGCATCGAACGGTCGAATTGGCCCCTCGGAAGGCACCCACTCGCGCAACATGCCGGTGGGTGCCTTCCCCTTTTGATTCAGAAGGAGGCCCGGACGGTTCGAAGACCGGAGGCTGCAGCGTATAGTAGAATTATCGGAGTGGCTGCTTCTCTAAAACCGGGCGGCGTAAAGCCGTGGCTACCACCGCCAATGCGAAAGAGTGCCGTGGCATGGATCATTCCCCTCTTGGGGTGTGTTGCCTTCCCGTGCGTTCTGTGTGCGCAGACTCCTTCCAAGTCCGCGCCGGCTCCCAGTCCTGGCGTGGTCGAGCACGGCATCAATCTTGCGGCCGAGGGACACTGTAGCGAAGCGCTCGCCATTCTCAAGAAGCTGAACTTGAGCCAGGCGGAGAAGCAGGTCCGGTATAGCTCCCGAATGGCAATCGTGCGGTGCGCCATGAGCCTGGGCGAGGACCAGGCCACCTTCGACGCATTGATGACTTTGCGGCGCGAATTTCCGAAGGATCCCCAAGTTCTGTACATCACGACGCATTTCCTTTCCGAAATGGCCATGCGCACTTCCCAGGAGCTTGCGGCAGTGGCCCCCACATCCTATCAAGCGCTCGAGCTGGAAGCAGAGTCGTTTGAATCCCAGGGCAATTGGGATCGCGCCGAATTGATTTACAAGAAGATCCTCGCGGACAATCCCCAGGTGCCTGGGGTGCATTACAGGCTTGGACGTGTGGCCGTAGCGCGGCCCGATTCTCCGGAGAACACCGAGGATGCAAAGAAGCAATTCGAACTTGAGCTCACCATCGATCCTTTGAACGCTTCCGCGGAATTCTGGCTTGGGGAGCTTGCACGCCGCAACGGTCAATGGGACGATGCCGTTCCACATCTCGCAAAAGCTTACAAGCTGGACCCAGGCTTTGCCGAAGCCTATTTCGCTTTGGGAATGACATTTATTTCCGCCATGCGCCCTGAGGACGCGATCGCGCCACTGGAGCGCTATGTGAAGATGGTGCCAGCCGATCCCGCTGGCCACTACCAACTTTCCATTGCCTATAGCCGAACTGGCCGAGATGCGGATGAGCAGCGGGAACTGAAGGTTCAGCAAGAACTCAACGAAAAGAAACACGGCAGCGGCTCTGCGCCTCAGGAAGGTACGCCACCGCACTAAACCCGAGTCACAGTAGAACGGATGCCGCGAGGAACTATGCCATCCCGTCTGCAAATCCGAGCGCTTCACAGACCTTCCCATCGATCGCTATATTACGATTGTGGAAGGCACGGGGAAGTGGAAGTAGGGAAGTGGAAGTAGGCAAGCAGTGAAAAACCAACGCTCTTTTCTGTCGTGTCGCTTGGTCACGGGGAGCCTGGCGCTCATCTGGTTTGCGGCCGGCCTTTTGTTGCAAGCTCAGGTCCAGCAGGGCGCAACTCCTCCCCAGGTGGAAACCAACAGCGGTGCCACTGACGCGCAAGCGGAAGCCGAGCTTCGAACTGGCGTGGACCTGACGCGGCGTGGCCATTTTGCCGAAGCCATTCCTCATTTCCTGGCGGCACACGGCCACGTTCAGGACGAATTCGTGGCCGACTTCAATCTCGCTCTTTGTTACATCGGCACGGGCGAATTCTCGCGCGCGATTCAGACACTCGCGGAGTTGCGCAGTCAAGGCAAAACCTCGGCCAATGTGGAAAATCTCCTGGCGCAGGCTTACATTGGGAATGGACAGTCGGAGGATGCCCTCGCCGCGTTGCAGCGAGCGGCGCAACTCACTCCCAACGACGAAAAACTGTATGTATTCGTCAGCGATGCCTGTGCCGACCGCCAGGACTCCGTTCTGGGCCTCCGCGTGGTTGATCTTGGACTGCAGCACCTCCCTAGGTCCGCGCGACTGCACTATCAGCGTGCGAATTTCCTTGCCGCCACGGATCATTTGGACGACGCGCTCGTGGATTTTGATTTAGCCACCTCCCTCGATCCCCATTCCGAGGTTGCCTTTGATGCCGCGGCACAGAAGAATTTTCTCGAGGGCAATTTGCCGGCTGCAATTCAAGCCGCCCGCGCGGCCGTCCAGGAACACCATGCAAATTATCTGACCCTGGCAATCCTTGGCGACGCGCTCTTGCGCACTGGCGCAAGCCCCGGACAGCCAGAATTTGCAGAGGCGGAATCCGCTCTGAAAGAATCTTTGTCCGCGCGGCCCAATTATGCGCGAGCGCTGATTGCCCTCGGCTATTTGTTTCTTCTCGACGACAAGCCAGCCGAAGCCCTCCCTTATCTGGAAAGGGGCCGCCAACTTGATCCGCGCAATCCCTCGGTCTACGGGCGCCTCGCGCGCGTTTACAAAAAGCTGGGCCAGCCGAAGCAGGCCCAGGAAATGCTCGCCGCGCTTGCCGACCTGAACGCCCAGGAAGTCCAGAAGATCAATTCAGCCCCGGGTGAGCGCAAAGCCATTCCCGGCCGCGATCACACGTATCCATAGACATGTCCTTCGAACCTTCTTTGTCGTGAGTTCTCTTGATGGTTATTTCCAAACGACCCGAGGAAACGGGCGTTCGACCTGACCTTCGCCTTCTTTCACGGCAATAATCTGGTCACTCTTCAGGTTTGCCAGCTTCGTCACCGTTCCGCTGGGCCACGTAATCTCGATTGCATCCACCTTCACGCGTTGTCCCAAACCAAAATGCAGCCTCGGATCCTGCGCCGATTGGTAGCTCATGCCCCCTTTGCGTTGGTCATAAAGCGTCAGATCGCCCGCCACCACCTTCACCCTTGCTCCTACGCCATCGCGATTGGAACGAGTTCCGATCAAAAAAATCTCCAGCCAGTGGTTGGCATTTCCGCCGTCGTTGCGCAGTAACTGCGCGGGTTGCCCATTGTTGTTCACCAGGATGTCCAGATCGCCGTCATTATCGAAATCGCCGATGGACGCGCCGCGGCTCACCCGAGGTTTCAAGAAATCGTCGCCCAACTGAGCGCTCACATCTTCAAACAGTCCTTTCCCCGTGTTGCGAAACATCAGTTTAGGTTCGGCGTAGTGCACGCTCGATTGGTAACGCTCGATGTTATCCAGTACGTGCCCGTTGGCCATGAACAGGTCCCGCGCGCCGTCATTGTCATAGTCCATGAAGCGCGTGCCAAAACCGCTCATGTGAAACGTGGCGTAAGAAAGCTTGGAGCGGAACGTGGCGTCGTCAAACGAAGCGTCGCCCGCGTTCTGGTATACCCGCGTGAGTTGCTGGTCCAGATGCGTGACCACCAGGTCCATGTGCCCCGTGCCTGTAAGGTCCGCGGCATCCGTGCCCATCCCGGCCTCGAACTGGCCGTCCATGCCGACGGCTACGCCCGACGAGTAGCCCACTTCCTCGAAAGTTCCATCGCGGTTGTTGTGAAACAGGAAATTCGGCATGTGATCGTTGGCGATGAAGATGTCTTGCCAGCCGTCATTGTCATAATCAAAGGTCACTACACCCAAGCCATTTCCTTTTTTCAGTCCCAGCCCGGATTTCAGGCTCACGTCCGTGAACGTGCCATCTCCATTATTGTGATACAGCGTGGGCGGCTGCGCGTTAAACACATCCGGATGGCAATAGCTGCGCATTCCAGGCCCCTTATCACCGCACCAGTAATTGCGCTCAGGGGACCAATCCACATAGTTGGCAATCACCAGGTCAAGCTTGCCGTCGTTGTCGTAGTCGAACCAGGCCGCGCTGGACGCCCACTGCCCTTTGTTTTCCGCCCCCGCTTTCGCGGTCACATCCGTGAAAGTGCCGTCGCCATTGTTGCGGTACAGAATGGAACGTCCATAGCCCATCACGAGAAGATCCGGATAGCCATCATTGTCGAAATCCCCCACGGCCACGCCCATGCCCCAAAGGCCTTCCGCGGCGACCCCTGCCTTGACAGTGACATCCGTGAACGTGCCATCGCCATTGTTGCGATACAGGGCGCTACGCAACGCCCGCTTCGGTGTATAGATCTTCGTCGCGGCGCCGTTCACCAGGTAGAGATCGAGCAATCCATTCTGGTCGTAGTCAATCCACGCGCAGCCGGAGCCCATCGTCTCGATCAGGTACTTCTCTGGGGAAGAGGCATTGTCGTGCTGGAAGTCAATCCCGGCAGGACCCGCTACGTCGCGAAACGTAACCCGATTAGAACTCGCCGGGAGTGCCAGGCGGGGGTCCGCGGCCAGCACAGCTCCGCCCAAGTACTTCAGCAATTGTCGGCGTGACACGAGAAGGGAATTCGTCATCGAATAGACCCGTTAAAGACCTCAAAATTAAGCATGTACGATGAGCACTGTGTTCACCACGTGGTTCCGGAACTGCCCCGAGGCGTGCGACTTAGGCTGTATATTGTTGTTTTGACGCCGGGATGGGACTAAAATCCAAGCGTCTGTAATCCCGTCTGCCTCAACGGGCATTATAGCGCAGTGCGAGTAATCGTTTACTTAGTTCTGAGTTCGCCGGTCGTTCTATCATTACTCGGCACTCCATCTAGGGCTGGCCCGCTTTGCTTCTACTCACTCACAGAAAGGTTGCGCAAATGACTGACGGTTCCTTCCGCCCGCGCGGTGCCATTCGTTGGACCCTCCTTATACTCAGCTTGCTTGCTGGCTTTGGACAGTGTGTTTTGGCTCAGCAACAGCGCAAGAAGGAACCACCTACGCCTGGCCCTATGCTCTCCCAGGGCACCATCACCTTGGACACTCCTGACTTTACGCTCCAACTGGTTCGTTCTTCGCAAACGGTCGCTGCGCTCAAGCCTAAAATTGCCAGCGACTTTGATTTCACGCCGGGCGACCTGCTGATCGAGCGCTCGAAGGACGGCTATTACCACCTCGGCGATTTGGATCTTCGCGTGCGTTCTGGAAACTCAGGCGAATGGAAGAACTATTCCACCTCCACGGCGCGCAAACCTGTCATCGAACTTCCTGCCTCTGGTGCGACTCTGGCTGCTGCCGATCTCTCTCCCACTTTGCCCGCCGATATTGCATTGCAGGTGTCGCGGAGTTGGGTTCTCGATCAGGGCAAGCTCGTTCTGCGTTTCACCTTGAAGAACAAAACTGAGGAAGCCATTCAGGTGGGCGCCTTGGGTATTTCTATGGTTTTCAACAATGTGCTTAACGATCGCTCGTTGGAAGAAGCCCACGCCAAATGTTCCTTCTATGATCCGTACATCGGGGAAGACGCGGGGTATCTCCAAGTCACACGCCTCAACGGTCGCGCACCCGCTCTTCTGGTGGTTCCTGATGGCAAGACTCCGTTTGAGGCTTACAGCCCGATTCTCAGCAAAGGCTGGCCTCGCGAGCACGCGCCCATCTTTGCCGATCCCACCCCGCGCTGGGTCACATTCGAGGGCTTCTATGATTGGATGGTTCACAGCAAGGCGTTTGCCGACAATGAGTGGAAAAACGCTCAACAGTGGAACCCGCCGACCTTGCTCACACTAGCTCCCGGTGAAACGAAGACCTACGGTGTCAAGTTTTTGGTCTCCGATTCCATTCGCGACATCGAAAAAACGTTACATGCAAATAATCGCCCCGTAGCGGTCGGTGTCCCCGGCTACGTGCTTCCCACGGACATCAATGCGCAGCTCTTCCTGCAATATCCCCACGCCGTCAAGTCCCTCGAGATCGAGCCCAGAGACGCCCTTGCTATCAAGGAGCAACAGAGCCCGTCGGCCGGGTGGAGGAGCTATGAAGTGAAAGGCAAGACGTGGGGCCGCTCGCGGTTAACCATTACTTATGATGACGGCGCCGTCCAAACCATCCAATATTTTGTCACTAAGCCAGCCCAGGAAGCGGTTGCCGATATGGGCCACTTTCTGACCACCAAACAGTGGTTCGTTGATCCCGCGGACCCGTTCCACCGCAGTCCCTCCGTGCTGACCTATGACCGCGAACTGAACCAGTTGGTCACTCAAGACAGCCGCGTATGGATTGCCGGCCTCAGCGACGAAGGCGGAGCTGGGTCCTGGCTTGCTGCAATCATGAAGGAATTGGGGCAACCCAACAAAGAGGAACTCGACAAATACGGGCAATTTGTCGATGGCGTCCTTTGGGGCGGCTTGCAGTTCAAGGATGGCCCCAAGCAGTACGGCGTTCGTAAGAGTCTCTTCTATTATCAGCCCGATCAAATGCCGGCAAATTATTATCGCAGCGATTTCGACTGGAAGAGTTGGACCAGTTGGAGCAAAGAGGCTTCCGAACACGTAGACCGCTCTTACAACTATCCCCACGTGGCGGCTGCCTATTGGGTGCTCTACCGCCTGGCTCGCAACAATCAGGGCCTTGTCACCGCTCATCCCTGGTCCTGGTATCTGTCGCACGCGTATGAAACTTCCATGGCCATGACGAAATTTGCGCCGGACCTGGCTTCATTCGGTCAAATGGAAGGCACCGTGTTCGTTCAGATTCTCGCCGACCTCAAGCGCGAAGGCATGACAACCGAGGCCGAATCAATGGAAGCAAGAATGAAGGAACGCGCTGCGCTATGGAAGAGCCAAGCCTACCCTTTTGGCAGTGAAATGCCGTGGGATTCCACCGGGCAGGAAGAGGTTTATGCGTGGATGAAATATTTCGGTTACCAGGACAAAGCGGACGTCACGCTCAACGCCATTCTCGGTTATGACCCCACGATTCCGCACTGGGGTTATAACGGAAGCGCGCGCCGTTACTGGGACTTCGTGTTTGCCGCCAAATACAGGCGCCTCGAACGCCAGCTTCACCATTACGGCTCCGGCCTCAACGCGATTCCCATACTCTCTGAGTATCGTGAGCATCCAGAAGACTTCTATCTTCTGCGCGTGGGCTATGGCGGCACGATGGGAGCGCTCACGGACATCGATCAGGAAGGCTTTCTCGCGCCCGCGTTTCATTCTTTCCCCGATATGCTCAAACTCGATCCCCTCTCGGGTGACAATGGTCCAAACTTCTTGGGCCACGCGCTGAATACGGCGACCTATATCGTCCACCATCCCGAGTTCGGCTGGGTCTCCTTTGGGGGCAACACCACCACGGATGGTGACACCGTGAAGGTTACGCCGCTCGATTCCTTCCGTACGCGTGTTTACGTCGCCTCGTCGGGATTGTGGCTGACGCTTGACGCCGGGGAATTCGATCGCGTCGAAGTAAACTCCAAGAACGGCGCGGTTCGCGTGGGCCTCAGCCCTGCCACGCAGTTCACTCCGACTGCCCGTTTGCGCGTAGAACAAGCAGCCAAGATTTCAGGAGTCGGCGTGTTTCATCCCACGAAGTCCCTGAAGCTCGAACGCGATGCCTACGTGATCCCTCTCGAAAAGGCTACGACCTGGGTGGAGCTCATCGCGAAGCCCTAAGACAGAGTTCGCCGCGACCATTGAGGGAAAAATGAAAGAGCTGCCCAACCGCAGAGAGTTGCTGGCAGGCGCAGCCGCTACCTGTGCCGTGGCGCTCTTGCCTGCAACACAAGCAAGTGCATCGCAGACATTCCGCGCAGCGGGCCGCGAAGTCGAAATTCAAATCTCGCCGGTCAGCGACTATACATTCCGGCTCACGATCTTCTCAATTGAGAACCAGGCCAAGGGAATCGAAGCGATTGCCGTTCCTGATGACGGCTCGCTCGTGCAATCTTCCTGGGGTGCCCCGCTTGCAAGCCTCCGCGCGTCCGCGCGTGTGCCATCCGTCAAAATTGGCGACTTCCGTGTGCAGGCCACCGCCGATCCTGTGACCATCTCCATCGAATCCTCGAAGGGCCGTACCCTTCAACAACTCAAACTAGATGAAGTCACCGGCGTACTATCCTTCCAGATCGGCAACGCACCATTGCTGGGGCTTGGCGAGGGGGGAGCGCAATTCGATCGCCGCGGCGCAGTGGATCGCATGCGCAGCGGCCAAGGTGGCTACAAACTTGAAACACATGGCGGCCGCGTTCCCATTCCGTGGCTCATTGGCACGTCGGGATGGGCAATGTTTCTTCACTATCCTTACGGAGCGTTTGACCTGACTGGCCCCGAAGGCAAGTTTCTCCCCGCGAATCCAGACTCGGCATTGCCGCTCGATCTTTTCCTCGTCTTTGCCAATGAACCGGCAACCATCATGGCCGAATATGCGCGCATCACTGGCCATCCCGAGATGCCGCCACTCTGGAGCTTCGGCTATCAACAGTCACATCGCACGCTGGCAAGCCGCGAAGAAATCATCGCAGAGGCCAAGACGTTTCGCGAAAAGAAACTGCCCTGTGACGCGCTGATCTATCTTGGAACGGGATTTTGCCCTTCGGGTTGGAACACCGCAAACGGGTCGTTCGAATGGAACTCCCATGTCTTCCCCGATCCCAAAGAGATCATTGATGAACTACACCAGGAGCATTTTCATGTGGTGCTGCACTCCGTCATCGAGACCGACAAACTTCGCGGATCCGTTCGCGACCATTGCGAAAAAGGACCCGCGGCCATGGAGCGAGCAAGCTGCCTCTGGAATGCCCACCGCAATGACTTTGCCATGGGCGTGGACGGATGGTGGCCGGATGAAGGCGATTCGCTCGACATCGCATCGCGGTTGGTTCGCAATCGCATGTACTGGGAGGGCGCCCAGTTGGATCGGCCCAACGAGCGGCCCTACGCGCTGCATCGCAACGGCTACGCGGGCATGCAGCGTTACGCTTCATTTCTCTGGTCCGGCGATGTGTATTCGAAATGGGAGACGTTGCAGGCCCACATCCCCATCGCCATCAACACCGCGCTCACGGGCATTCCACTTTGGGGAACTGACATCGGCGGATTTGTGCCCACAAAGGAATTCACGGCGGAACTGTATCTGCGCTGGTTTCAGTTTGCGGCCTTCTGTCCGCTTTTTCGTGCCCACGGCCGCACCTGGAAATTGCGCCTCCCTTGGGGCTGGAACACAGGCGACCCGGGACCAGTTGAAATCAAAAACTACGGCGGCGCGGCGATCCCCGATGCCAGTCAACTCCATAACTCGCAGGTGGAGCCGATATGCCGGAAGTATCTGGAACTACGTTATCGGCTGCTGCCTTACCTCTATAGTGCCATGCGTGAATGCGCGACGACCGGTATGCCCATCCTGCGTGCACTGTGGTTGCACTCTCCCGATGATCCCAAGGCCGTGGCCTGTGGCGATGAGTATTTGTGGGGCCGCAACATTTTGGTTGCGCCTGTCGTGGAGCAGGGAACTACTTCACGCAGGGTCTATCTTCCCCGTGGCGATTGGTACGATTTCTGGACCAGCGAACGTGTGCACGGAGACGCCGAAATTCAGCGAGCGGTTGATTTGGAGACCATGCCTCTCTATGTCCGCGCGGGAACCATCCTGCCGCTTGGTCCGGTGAAGCAATACGTCGCTGAAAAAGTCGCTCAGCCTCTTTCCTTTTCCATTTATCCCGGCGCGGATTCTTCCTTCTTGCTGTATGAAGACGATGGCAATTCCTTTAACTATCGCCAGGGGGAGTGGATGGGGCTGCAAATGGAATGGCAGGATAACCAGCGCAAACTGCATCTATCCTTAGCTAGTGGTTCTCGCATGTTAGCTCCCGCCGGGATGCCCATCGAAGTGCGGCTCGAACAGAATAAACGACAAATGGTTTTTCAGGGGAAGCCCCTCGAAGTATCGTTCCGTTGAAGATTAACCAACGACGATCCCGGCAAAGCGCCGTGGCAGTTACGCTGAAGCCTCTTCTCTACTGCGGGGAATCCGCGCGAATCATGCGAATGCCAAACACGCCCGAGATCTCGCTTCCGCTCGCGGCTTCGAAGCGCACCGTCACTTTCTGTTTTCCCTGGACAAGCGAAGCGGCCAGCGGGTATTCGACATCTATAAAGCGAAATGTCTGCTCCGGGCTCAGGCGTTCCGTCGTCTGCTCTCCGACCTTTGTTCCGTCCACCAGAATGGCAAACGTGCAATTCCGGCGCGCCCCGTTGCTGTACGTCACCACCAACGTCATCGCGTGAGCGGTGTCAACAGGGACGTCGAAAGAGAACCACTTCGTTCCGCGCCGCCCATAGAAGCCCGGTATTTGGATGGGCGAAGTGTCTTCACCCTGCTGGTTGAAATCGCGTTCCGCCTGCATTTGGCCGGGCTGCACAAAAGCAACTGTCGCCGCCTCCAATTTCTTTTTCTTTTCTTCCTCCGCCGCATACGCCTCAGACTTTATCTTCCATTCCGCTGGCGTGAACACGTCCCAGTAAATCGCGTAACGGCGCCGCGGCAGTTCATAGAAGGGATGAAATTCGACGTCGGTCGTCAATCCCACTCCCGAAGTGAGGAACGACCCGGGCTTGCCGGCAACGGGCTTCAGCCATTGATCCACGGACTGCGCCGCTGTGACGAACACGGGCGCTGGCTTCTCCGCGCCGTGCTCCCATTCTTCTCGTCTCTCCAGTTCTGGCCCCAGGTCACCCGCCAGATCCAGCGGGCCCCACAGCAACGCCACACGATTTGGGTTGTCTATAAGAGGCTCTGTGCGCAGCGTTTTCGGCAAAACCAATTCCACCTTGTCCCCTTTTTTCCACGTGCGGTTGATCTCCACGTAGGAATCCGCCTTGGGAAGATTCGCCACCGCCACGCCGTTCACCTTCACGCTGAAGCCGTTGCCCGCCCAATAAGGCCGTCGCAGCGCCAATGTAAATTTCTTGGGCGAATCCGACGTAATCCGTAATGCCGCGGATTCACCATCAGGGAAGTCCGTGCTCATTTCCAGCTTCACTCCTGCTGATTGCCAATTCACTGACGTGGGCGCATACAAGCTCACCCAAAGCTTGTCGCCGGATTCGTAGTAGATTCCGTAGCCGTGCAGCGCATGGCTCTCCATGCCCGTTCCCACACAGCAGGTGAAATCTTCAAATTTGTCCTGATATTCGTGTTGCACGCCGCGGCCAACAGGCACCATGTAGCAGACGCGCCCGTCATTGGGATCCTGCGACGCCAGAATGTGATTGAACAGCGCCCGCTCGTGGAAGTCCGCATAGCGTATGTCCGGGTTAACAGAGAAAAGGTCCCGCGCCATCTTGATCATGTTGTACACGTTGCACGTTTCCGCGGTGCGCCCGTCAACCATGTCGCTCAATTTGTCCGCTGGTCCGAAATACTCGTTCTTCCCATCGCCACCTGTGGCAAAGCTGTGGTGCAGCGCCACCTGGTCCCAGAAAAATGTTGCCGCTTTGTAATCCTCCTCATCCCCCGTATAGATGTAGCGCACCAGCGACCCGTAAAGCTTGGGCACTTGTGTGTTGCCATGTTTCCCCGCGAGAATGTCCTGGCCCGCGGCCAGCGGGTCCACGATGGCGCGGTGTTGAAACTTTCGCGAAAGCGCCAGCCAGCGCGCATCGCCAGTGTCTGCGTACAGGTCGGCGGTCACTTCGTTCATCCCGCCGAATTCCGTATTCAGCATCTTTTGTATCTGTTCATCATCAAGTTTGGCCAGAATGCCTTCGGCCCACCCCGCAAACTTGATTTCCACTTCCAGGGCTGTGCGGTTTCCCGTGTAGCGGTACGCGTCACGGAGCCCCGCAAACAATTTGTGCTCCACGTACCACGGCGACCAAAGCCCGTTCAGGTCGAACCCGCCAGAATGGATGACGCCGTGGCTCAATTCCTCGAAATGAATTTTTCCGTCAACTCCATCCTTATCCAGCAGCGCACCAAGGTAGCCATCGCCCTGCTTCGCCTGAATTTCGGCAAGCTCCTTCACGATGTAGTCCGCGCGTTCTTTGAACCGCACATCACCCGTCGCTGCCCACATCAGGCTGACCGCCGACAGGTAATGCCCCGCAATGTGCCCCGTAAGTTGGCGCCCGGGGCCATCCCAGCCTCCATAACCTTTTGCCTTCGGTTCCAGGCCGGCGCGCTGCCGCAGGAAAGCCAGCATGCGGTCGGGCTCCAACTCCAGCAGATATTTGGCGTCTAGTTCTTGCGCAGTCTTCAACGGTCCGCCAAGCAAGCGCACACTATCCAGAGGTAAGGGGCGCGCCTTGACAATCTTGACTTTAGAGATTTGAGCGGCATTGGGGGATTGAGCGAGCGCGATGGCTGGGAAGGAGAGGCACAAGGTGAGAAGGCTAGGCAGGAGCTTTGTCATGGGAGACTCCCAAACAACTTGGATATATTATACAGTACGTCAAAGACCACCCGAGCGGCCAGCCTTTCCGTCCAGCTCGATCTCCCGTGCAGCGGCATGCCATCCAGCACGCTTCTGTTCGCGATATAGTAAGAATCAAGAAACGGGGTATCCACGATGCGTCCTTTTTCTCGCAGAAAATTTGTAGCCGGCACGGCGGTCGCCAGCCTGGCATCGCTTCTTCCGCGAAATATTTTCGCGGACACCACCACCACGCAACGGGTTATCGTTCACACCGATTCCGAGATCGCCACCGTCAAGCCGGAATTCCATTCCCACTTCGCCGAACATCTGGGCTCCTGCATCTACGGCGGCTTGTGGGTCGGCAAAAACTCCAAGGTCCCCAATGTCAACGGGCATCGCAAAGCCGCGGTTGATTACCTGCGCGAATTAGGTGTTCCCGTATTGCGCTGGCCGGGCGGCTGCTTCGCGGACGACTACCACTGGCGCGATGGCATTGGCGCGGAGTCAAAACGTCCGAAGCGCGTGAATATTCACTGGGGCGGCGGTGTGGAAGAAAACAGTTTCGGCACCCACGAATTCATTGACCTCTGCCGCAGGATTGGTGCCGAGCCTTACCTCGCCGGAAATGTGGGCAGCGGCTCGCCCCGCGAAATGCGCGATTGGGTCGAGTACTGCAATTATCCATCCGGAACCGATCTCTCGAATGAGCGCGCAGCCAATGGCTCGCCAGACCCTTTCCGTGTCCGCTATTGGGGGGTCGGCAATGAGAGTTGGGGATGCGGCGGCAACATGAGGCCCGACGAGTATGCGGCCTTATATCGCCGGTTCGCTGTCTATCTCCGGGAGTTTGGTGGCACGAAGCCGTTTCTGATTGCCAGCGGACCTTCAGGCAGCGACGTCGGTTGGTCGCGCGGTTTCCTGGACAAGATGAAGTACGAACTGCCCGATGGCTTCTCCATGCACTATTACGAAGGTGGCGAAGATGCTCCCACGGAATTCACCGTGCCGCACATGAATGAACAACTAAGCATGTTCGCGAAAGTCGAGGACTCCATCCGCCTGCAGCGCTCTGTTTTGGATGGTTACCACGAAGGAAGGAACGTGGGTCTGATTCTCGACGAATGGGGCGTATGGGATCACATCCCTCAGGCGGATGAGAAATTACATGGCGCGCTTTGGCAGCAGAGCACCATGCGCAGCGCTCTTGCCGCGGGTTTGGGGCTCAACCTCTTCAATCGCCTCGCCGATCAACTCTACATGTGCAACATCGCGCAGATTGTGAACGTCTTGCAATCGCTCCTGCTCACCGAAGGCGCGGACAGCGACAAGTGCGTCCGCACAGCCACCTATTACGCGTTCATGCTCTTCAAGGCTCATCGCTCCAAAACTGCCCTGCACGTTTCTACGCAGGATTCTTCTCCGCTCGCGCTTTCTGCCTCCGCTTCGCGCGGCGCAAGCGAACTGGTTCTCAGTTTTGTCAATCCCCATTCCGATGCGGACTTGCACGTGGATTGCTCTTTGCTCGGCGCAAGCGCAAAGGATGGCACCGCCGAAATCCTCCACCATCCAGACCTGAATGCCTGCAACACTTTCGACAAGCCAGATACCGTGGTCATCCAGAAGCATCCGGTAAAAGTGGATGGCGCGCGGATCCAGCTCGATCTCCCGCGTATGTCCGTGGCCACCGCCACGCTTCGCCTGGGCTGATAAAGCCATTCAGTTCAATGACAGACTATTTGCGAATTTACGCCTGGAACCCTGGAAGTTTCTTTGCAGTTTTTGCCAGAAGTAGATACACGGGAATCCCCAGCATAACAATTACCAATCCTGGCCAAGTCGTGGCGGAGCGATATACGAAAAGCGCGGCCACGATCGCTCCGGCACCAGCGATATAAAGGATGGGGAGCACTGGATATCCAAACGCGCGATAAGGCCTCTCAGCCTGGGGTTTCGTTATTCGCAATCGGATCACGCCCGCGATCGTCAATATGTAGAAAAGCAACGCGGCGGAAATGATGTACTCCAGTAGATCGCTGTAGAGATTCCCGTAGGTGTGAGTGGCGGAGTTGAACGTACGGGGAAGCACAAGCACGACGGACCAAAGTCCCTGAATGAGCAGCGCCACCGCGGGCACGCGCGCGGTATTCAGCCGTCCGGCAGAGCGGAAAAACAATCCATCCTGCGCCATCGCGTAATACGTTCTGGCGCCCGCCAACGTCAGCGCATTCACGGTACCCACAGTGGACACCATAATTGCCGCTGCCATCAATGCCGGGCCGAACCTTGGAAACACGGTCTGCAGCATGGCTGTCGCAACCCGGTCCGACGGTGCGTGCTGGATTGCCGACAGCGGAAGAGTGACCAGATACGCCACGTTTGCCAGAAGGTAGAGCACGATCACAATGCTCGTTCCCAGAAACAGGCACAGGGGCAGATTGCGCTTTGGATCTTTCACTTCGCCGGCCGTAAACGTGATGTCATGCCAGGAATCAGCGGAGAAGAGCGAGCCGGTCTGCGCCACGCAAATCGCGATGAACAGCCCGAATGCTGTCGTTGCATCAAGCGCTCCCCGGATGGGGCTGACTCCCCGCGCCACCCAGGCGTGCCCGAAATTTTCATGCACCGCGGACCAGTTCCAGCCCACCGTGAAGCCCACTACAATCAGTGCCAGCAGCGCGATGGTCTTTCCAATCGCAAAAACGTTTTGCACGATCTTGCCGTAGCGCAGTCCGCGGCTATTGGTCCACGTTAGAACAGCAATCACTCCAATCGCTACAAGCTGTGTATAGGAGAGGGAAAACGCATATCCGGCCGATACGTGAATCGGCCGTATCAGGTAGTGTTCCTCGGAGATCGTTGGAAATAGCACGCCCGAAAAGCGGGCAAAGGCAATCGAGACCGCCGCGATCGTGCCTGTCTGGATCACGCTGATCAGCGTCCATCCATACAGAAATCCCCACAGCGGTGAAAAGGCCTCGCGCAAGTAGATGTACATTCCCCCGGCGCGCGGCATCATCGCCGCCAGTTCACCATAGGCCAGGGCCCCGGCGATCGTCAGTACACCTGCGGCTCCCCACGCCACCAGCAGCCATCCGGCGCTTCCGATCTGGCGGCTCATTTCCGCGGACACGATGAAAATGCCCGAGCCGATCATCACGCCCACGACGACCATGGTCGAATCGAACAGGCCCAACCCGCGGGTGAATCCGGAAGACGTTTTCTCGGTCGAGACTTCGATTCCTGTTGGGGGATTCATGGAACTCCTGTCAAGCGGGTGCCCTGTGCTGCGTTAGCCCCTCAAGAAAAAGGGGATACTGTGCCATCTCGTGGAATGCATACTATATGCAATCCGTCGCGGCGCAAATCGAAAACGCGGCTCTCCCTGCAATCCGGCTTCAACCGCCAATTTGTGATCTGAATTGCGCGCCTTTACTCGTGCTGCGCGCGATGTTTCTGGATGAATTCCTTCAGGTAGATCCCCGCATCGGTGATGTGCTTCCAAAGTGCGTTGGACGCGATTTCGGGATCTCGCGTCTTGCAAGCGTCCAGCAGATCATGGTGAGCCTTTCCCGCAACGTGTAGTCCACGCGTAACCAGCAAGTGCAGGCGGGTGTACCGGTCGCAATTGTTATTGAGTGTCTTGATATACGACATCATCGAGGCACGATTTGCGGGTGCGTACAGAGTTGAATGAAAACTCCAGTTCCAGTCGCCCCAGTTCTTAATCTCCGAATCCTTCTCCAGAGATTGTTCGTACTGTTTCAGTATCTTCTCCGCTTTTGCAAAATCACTTTCTGTAAGATTCGGAATCGCGCAACGCAGCATGTAGCATTCCAGGACCGCCCGTGTCTCAAACAGCTGTTCGATCTCCTCCGGGGCGAGCGAGGAGACGACGGCTCCGCGGTTTGCCACGATGGTAATCAGCCCTTCGGCCGCAAGATGACTCAACGCCTCGCGAACAGGAATCCGGCTGATCTGAAATTCCGCCGCGATGGCGTCCTGTCGCAGTTGCTCGCCTTCCCGCAATTCGCCATTCAAAATTTGATCCCGCAGGCGTTCGACCACCGCCGCGGCAAGAGACTGCCGCGGAATCGGAGCGGATCTCCTTGCTCTTCCCGCGCTTTCCACCCTTGAGGAAGCGCCATGCGCAGCGCGACTGATTCTCATCTGAGGCTTTCTCATATTTTATTCTTTCTATTTTATAAAGGGCAGTTTCTGACGTTAAACCTCAATAGCGGGAAGTCGGCTATTGGGTGTCTGTCAGGCCGTGCCGGTATTGGCTTGAGACATTTCAGCCTTAAATAGTTTATCACGCCGGGTCCCTGCTCGGCTTCCCGTCCACGATTCTCCATAGGCTGAGGGGGTTTTGCCTCTTTAGCTCGTCGGGAAGCGCCTCATCGGGAAAATTCTGGTAACACACCGGCCGCGCAAACCGATAAATTGCCAGACTCCCAACAGATGTTGTTCGAGCATCCGTGCTAGCGGGGTATGGACCGCCATGGACCATGGCGTGGCACACCTCTACCCCCGTCGGAAATCTGTTGAGCACAATCCGCCCAACCTTCGTTTCCAGGATTTGCAGTAGGTCGGCGTTCGCCCGCAAGTCCTCCGGCGTACCGTGGATTGTCGCCGTCAAGTGTCCGTGCAAGCTGCTAGCGCATTCCAGCAATTCTTGCTTAGTGGCGTACGGTATCAGCAGTAGCGATGGGCCGAAGTGCTCCTCGGCAAGTTCTGGGTTGCCCAGGAATGTCGAGGCATCAGCCGCAAACAGCAAAGCTGTGGCGGAAGCGCTCGCATTTGTAGCCCCCGCGCCTCCCCGTGCCAGTAGCTTTGTCTTCGACTCCTGTTCGCGCTTGGCCGCTTGGCGGCCAAACGATGAGGTGATCCCCGCGGTCAGCATCGTAAACCCCGCCGCGCTGGAAACCTTCTCCCGCAGCGTTGCACTGAACGATTCACAAGGTCTTCCTTCCTCAACAAATACCAATCCCGGCTTCGTGCAGAATTGCCCCGCCCCCAGCGTGAACGATCCGTACAGGTCTGCGGCAATTCGTTCACCGTGTGCGGCCGCCGCTCCCGGTAAAACAAACAGGGGATTCGTGCTGGCCATTTCGCCATAAAAGGGAATTGGCTCCGGCCGCCGCACTGCAAGATCAAACAAGGCTTTCCCAGCAACTTGCGAACCCGTGAAGCCGACCGCCTTCACCAAGGTGTGTTGCACCAGTTGTGTTCCCACGGAAGTCGCGGAATCGAAAAGCAGTGAAAATACGCCCTCCGGCAAGCCGCACTCTTGCACGCTGTCGCGAATCACGTGTCCCACAAGCTCACTTGTTCCGGGGTGCGCGGGGTGTGCTTTGACGATCACGGGATTTCCAGCCGCCAGCGCGGACGCCGTATCCCCGCCCGCAACGGAAAACGCCAACGGAAAATTACTGGCGCCGAATACTACGACGGGGCCGATCGCCCGCAGCATGCACCGGATGTCAGGCTTGGCGGCGGGCTTGCGATCCGGCTCCGCGCGATCAATGCGAGCCATGACCCACGAGCCTTCCTCCACCACCTCCGCGAACATCCGCAATTGCCCGCACGTGCGCCCAAGCTCGCCTCGCAACCGCGCTTCCGGCAAAGCCGTTTCTCGCCCTGCACGCTCCACAAGCTGCTCGGCGATCTCTTCCAGGCGTCGCGCAATCGTTCTGAGGAACTTCGCTCTCGCTTTTCCGGCAAGGTTCCCGTAAACAGCAAAGGCTTCAGCGGCAAGCTGCGCAGCAAGATTTACCTCCTCTGCTCCGGCGGAATGAAACTCCGGCTCCATCGTTTCGCCCGTTGCAGGTGAAATGGCGCGGAAACTGCTCCCCTCTGTTGCTCCGTCGCGAGAACCTATGAAGGATCGGCCTTCGATTGTGATTGCCATCATTCGTCCAGGCTAGTTGCGTCGCAACGCCGTACTGGTGGACACCGGATGATTTTTCATTGCTTCTTCACGCACAGTCTTGGTCGTGCCTAGCCGCTTTCCTAAAGGACAAACTGCATACTTTATCCAATTGCGCCCCCTTCCGCAATCTCATTTCTATGTCTCTTCCACTCATGAATTTACCCGTTGACTTTCCTCTTCGCGGCGTTTACTTTGCCCTCTTGAGAAAGCGTTTACTCGCCGCCACCTGTTCGACTCTTTCTCGGCGCTTTATACCCTTGTCTTTCTTCGGCTTGCAGTTTGCCCTAAGGATGAACTTTTATGACCACGCTTCTTTCCCGTAGAGCTTTTGTGGCTTCCTCTGCTGCTACGGCACTGTTTTCATCGCCCCTTCGCGGTCTCGATTCTCTGCTGGCCGCAGCTTCCCCCCGTCTGGTCTCCACTGTTGCCGATAAAGTCCCCGCCAAGCTCCAGCCTTTTCCCATGGCTCAGGTTCGTCTTCGCGATGGCCTCTTCGCTAGTGCCATGGACACCAATCGCCGCTACCTCAATTCCATTCCCAATGACCGCCTTTTGCACACCTTTCGTCTGACCGCCGGTCTTCCCACTTCGGCCGAACCTCTTGGTGGCTGGGAAGCGATCGACTGCGAGTTGCGCGGCCATTTTGCGGGCGGCCATTATTTGTCCGCCGCTGCCCTCACTTATGCCAGCACCGGCGACCAGGAATTGAAGAATAAGGCTGATGGGCTGGTCAGCGAATTGGCCAAGTGCCAGAAGGCTTTGCGCGGCGGCTACCTAAGCGCGTATCCCACCGAACTGTTTGATCGTCTTCGTGATGGCAAGCGGGTCTGGGCGCCCTTCTACACTTACCACAAGATCATGGTCGGCCATCTGGACATGTTTCTCCACTGCGGAAATCAGGAAGCGCTGGATGTGGCGGAGAGAATGGCCAAATGGGCCGGCGAGTTCGTCAATCCCCTCACCGACGAACACATGGCTCGCGTGCAACTCGTCGAGCATGGTGGCATGAACGAAGTGCTCTTTAATCTTTACGGTGTTACCGGCAAGGAAGAGTATCTTCATCTTGCCCGCCGTTTCGATCATAAGAAAATCTTCGATCCTCTGGCGGAACATCGCGACGCTTTGAGCAACAATCACGCCAACACGAATATTCCCAAAATCATCGGCGCAATACGCGGTTATGAACTTACCGGCGAACAGCGCTATCTCGACATCGCGGACTACTTCTGGAAGGAAGTCACTTCCCAGCATACCTACTGCACCGGCGGCACAAGCAATGATGAGTTCTGGCAGGACCCCGGAAAAATTTCCACTCAATTGGGCCCCAATGCGGAAGAGTGCTGCTGCAGTTACAACATGATGAAACTGAGCCGCCACCTTTTTGGGCTCACGGGCAATCCCGCCATCATGGACTATTACGAACGACTGCTTCTCAATGCGCGCCTGGGCTCGCAAGATCCCGATGGCATGGTGATGTATTTCATCTCCATGGCTCCGGGCCTCTACCGCACTTTTGGCACGCCATTTGATTCCTTCTTTTGTTGCACGGGAACAGGCGTCGAAGAATTTGCCAAGACTAACGACTCCATTTATTTCCATGATGACCGGGGTATCTACGTCAATCTCTTCATCCCCTCGCAACTGGACTGGAAGGAAATGGGCGTGAAACTCGTTCAGCAGACCGCCTTTCCCGAGGAGGAAGGCACCACCCTTACGATTTCCACCCCCAAGCCTGTCACGTTAGCGATTAACGTGCGGATTCCGTATTGGGCTGGCAAAGGCGTCGTCATCAAGGTCAACGGCAAGCCGCTGGCGATCCCCGCACAGCCTTCGAGTTACGCGAAAATCGAACGCGGCTGGAACGACGGTGACAAGATCGAGCTTGCCCTGCCGATGGTTCTTCACACGGCCCCCACGCCAGATGATCCTTCTGTCCAGGCCGTGATGTACGGCCCCATGGTTCTGGCTGGTGAAATGGGCAAAGACGGTTTGAACAACTCCATGATTTACGGCCCGCAGGGTCCATGGCTGCCCGAAGGGCAGAAACCCGCGCGCCCTCCTGCGATCAAATCCAGTCACACGGATGCGACTGCCTGGGTGGAACCCGCACCCAACATGCACCATGCCTTCCGCACCGTGGGGCAAAGCGAATCCATCAACCTCGTGCCCTTCTATAAGATTTTCAAGGAACGTTACACGGTCTATTGGAAGCTGAATGCTTAGGCCCTTCTCGGGCAACTTTCAAACGAACAGTTGGAGCCAAAGAGTTTGCATAAGACGGGATACACGGAGGCGCAGATGAACTGGAAACCGGCAATTTTGATTCTGGTCATGGGGTTGATTTGTTGTGCGGTTGTTCCATCGCATGTTGCGGCGCAAGAACAAAATCTTGCCCCCACGCCTCCGATGGGCTGGAACAGTTGGAACCATTTCGCCGAAAAAATCAATGCACGCACCGTTCGCGCTCAGGCCGACGCCATGGTTGCCAGCGGCATGAAAGACGCCGGCTTTCTCTACATCAATATAGACGACACGTGGGAAGGGAAGCGCGACGACAAAGGCTTCGTCCATCCCAACTGGAAATTCCGCGATATGAAGGCCCTCACGGAGTACGTCCATTCCAAAGGCTTGAAAATCGGCTTGTACTCTTCACCCGGCCCGAAAACCTGCGCTGGTTTTGAAGGCAGCCTGGGCCACGAAGAGCAGGATGCGCAGACCTACGCCGATTGGGGTTTTGACTATTTGAAATATGACTGGTGCCAGGACACGGGCACTCCCGAGCAAATGAAAGCGGCGTACACCAAAATGCACGAAGCGTTGAAAAAGACCGGTCGCCCCATCGTGTTGAGCCTCTGCCAATACGGTTGGGGCAACGTTTGGGAATGGGGCGCGTCGGTCGGCGGCAATCTGTGGCGTACTACCGGCGATATTGAAGATAACTATGATTCCATGGCCAGAATCGGCTTTGGACAAGCCGGCCTGGAAAAATATGCCGGTCCCGGCCACTGGAACGATCCGGACATGCTGGAAGTCGGCAACGGCGGGATGAACGAGGATGAGTACCGTACGCACTTGAGTTTGTGGTCTATTCTTGCCGCGCCGCTCATCGCCGGAAACGACCTCTCCACGATGACACCTTACACGCAGGAGATGCTCACCAATCGCGAAGTCATTGCCGTTGACCAGGATCCTGCGGGGAAGCAGGGTTTTCCCGTTGTTCAGGAGGGCCCTTTTGAAGTCTGGGAAAAGCCCATGGCGGATGGCAGTGTGGTTGTTGGCCTATTCAACCGCAGCAAGGAAGCCGGTAAGATGACTGCCTATTTCTCTCACCTGGGTATTTCGGGTGAAGTGATTGTGCGCGATCTTTGGCTGAAAAAAGATTTGGGCAGCTTTCAGGAAAAATACAGTGTGAACGTGCCTGCCCATGGCGTCGTGCTGGTGCGGTTGAAGGCCAAATAACAAGCGATTTAGTGTGTGTTCGCTCAGTTACACGCCGCCGCTGGTTTTGTTATTCCGAATGAATGACTTAGGGAGCCGCAAATGAGGATAAACGTATCGCGCTGGTTGCTGTGTACAGCACTGCTGATTTTCGCGTCGCCAAAAGGATCGGGCCAAGGCACGGTCGAAGACTATCGCCGCGCGGAGTCCTTTCAAACCGGGGCGCAGCGAAAACTGATCACCGCGGCTGATGTCACGCCGCACTGGATCGCAAAATCCAGCCGGTTATGGTATCGCGCTGCCGGTCCCAAGAAAACGGAATTCATCCTTGTGGACGCCGTGCAGAATACATCCGCTCCGGCTTTTGACCACGAGCGCCTTGCCGCCGCCCTGGCCAAGGCCGCCAAACAGGAAGTTCTTGCCACCAAGCTCCCCTTCGATACCTTTGAGTTTGTGGATGACGCGAAGTCCATTCGGTTCCACATTCATGATGCCGAATGGACCTGCACCCTCGCCAACTATGAATGCACGAAAAACCCTCAAGCCAAAAAGGAAAATGAGTACGAGGAACTATCGCCAGATGGCAAATGGGCCGCTTACGTCAAGGACCACAACTTGTTCGTGCGCTACGTCCCCACCGGCGCTGTCTCTCAGATGACTTGGGATGGCGTGCAGGATTTCGACTATGCCACAAACCTTCCTTCTCTCGGCGACATGGTCCGCCAGGGTACTCAGGATGTGAAGCAAGGCCCGGTGGTTTTCTGGTCGCCCGATTCCTCAAAGCTGGTCACTTATCGCATTGACTCCAGAAAAGCGGGCCGCTTCACCAGCTTGCAATTCGTTCCTCCCGATCAGCTTCGCCCCAAAGCCTTCACCTTCGTCTATCCTTTGCCGGGAGAAGTCCTGCCCTCCGTGGAAGCGTTTATCCTCGACGTGAAATCCGCCAAGCTCACCCCGGTGAAGACACCTCCTCTCGAAGCCTCCTGGGATTCCGGCCCCGATTTTGTCTGGTTTCCGGATAGCAAGAGTTTTCATTACGAATTCAATGAGCGCGGATTCAAAGCGATGGAAATCCGCGCTGTGGATGCCGAATCGGGCGAACAAAAAGTCCTTCTTCGTGAACAGTCCGGCCAATACGTGGATCCCGGAGAGTCCTTTTCCCGCTTCATAGAAGGCACCGGGGAAATCCTCTGGACTTCCGAACGCGATGGCTGGAACCATCTCTATCTTTACGATGGAAAAACCGGCAAGCAGATTAACCAGCTAACCCAAGGCCCGTGGGTTGTCCATCGCATCGCAGCCCTCGACGAAAAAAATCGCAAAGTATATTTCCTGGCCGGCGGCCGAGAAAAGGACGAAGACCCCTACCAGACCCATCTCTACTCCGTCGGCCTCGATGGGAAAGGGCTTACTCTACTCTCGCCCGAGGACGCTTCGCATAACGCCACTGTTTCCCCTGATTTTGCCTACTATGTCGACAGTTTCTCCCGACCCGATCTTCCCGGCGCTTCCATTCTCCGTCGCACCAAGGACGGCTCCGAAGTCCGCGTCCTTAATAAAGGCGATGCCGCCGACCTGCTCGCCACGGGATGGAAGTATCCCGAGCCCTTCCGTGGCAAATCCGCTGATGGGAAAAGCGATCTCTACGGGCTCATCTGGCGCCCTTCTAATTTTGACGCCTCAAAGAAATATCCCATCATCGAGCAAATCTATACCGGCCCGCAGGGCTTCTTCACTCCCAAGACTTTTGCCGGCTCCATCATGCGGGGTGGTCTGCAAGCCATGGCGGAACTCGGCGCCATCGTCGTTATGATGGACGGCCGTGGCACCACCGGCCGCTCGCGCGCCTTCCATGAGTTTTCTTACAGGAATCTCGGCGGTGCATTCGAGGATCATGTGGCCCTCATCAAACAAATGGCCACCAAGTACACCTACATGGACGTAGATCGCGTGGGCATCTTCGGCACTTCCGCGGGCGGTTACGGCGCGGCTCACGCCATGCTCGTCTTTCCTGAATTCTATAAAGTGGGCGTCACCATCTCCGGCGACCAGGATGCCAGGCTGGACAAAACCTGGTGGAACGAACTGTATCAGGGCTACCCGGTGCAAGACGACTACGTCGCACAATCTAATGTCACCATGGCTGACCACCTTGCCGGGCATCTCCTGATCGAGCACGGCGATGTAGACGATAACGTTCACCCAGCGGGGTCAATGCGCTTCGTTGATGCCCTGATGAAGGCCAACAAGAGTTTTGACATGCTCTTCGTGCCGAACATGGCCCACGGCGAAAGGACTAATTATCTCGCCCGTCGCCGCTGGGATTATTTCGTGCAGAATCTGCTCGGGGTTACTCCACCAGTCAATTTTGAAATTAAAACCCCTGAGCCGTGATGCTTTGCCAGAAAGTGCCGTTGTAGCGGCCGCTCGCCGCGGCGAGCGGGCGCCTTACAGCTGAGTAAATCCCTCTAGCTGTACTCGCCAACCACCTCAAAGGTGCGTTCGCTGCCGGTTGCGATAACCACCGTGTCCTTGTACGGACCGCCCACGTTCGCAGGCCGCCCATTCACCGTCGCGCTGCTAATTTTATAGTTGGCAGGCAATCGAAGTTTCACTTGCACTTCCTTCGGCGCCGTTCCATTCGCCAGCGACACCGTGGCCGTCACGCGTTTCGCCCCAAGATTCGCGGCCATCCGGAAATTGATTCGGCCCCACCGCGTCGGTGCTTTCTCAATCTTGATCTCTTTGTCAGATCCCACCCATTCGCGAGGCACTCCCTTCGCCAGATACAGCGTCTCTTCATCCGAGTCTTCCAAAACGAGCATCCATCGCACCATCAGCGGGATCGTCTGTTGCGCCGGTATGCAGAAAGTCGCGCTATCTCCTTCGAGGCCCGACACCTCGCCGGCCGTCCAGCTTCCCGGCGTATGGTCATGGTAGCGATGCGAATAAAGAAACAGCAAGTACTCCTCGACGCGATCCAGCCGCAGCAGCATTTGCGCGTAGCCGTAGGAAATGAACCCGAGAATGGCGCGGCTCTTGGGCAGTGCCGGTCCCACGTTTGCCACCACTCCCAATGTCGTTGCCCCATACCCGCGCATGCAATCAATCACCGTGTTTGCCAGGTCCGGCGGCAGCATGTCGGCCTGCAACAATTCCGCATACGGCCGGTGCGCCCACAATTGCACGGGAGCTTCTCCTCTCTTGAAAGTCTCGCGAAACGTTCCCGGCGATCCCGCGTATGGCCCGATGTATGCGGGTGACATCTCCTTCCGGACATTACCCCGCATTGTCGCCACAAGCGTCTCTTGCAAGGCCCTCGACCGGCTCGACCACTCTTCGGCGCGTCCCTCCAATCCTGCCGTCGGCTTCACCTGATTGATTCTCGTCCATGCCTGACTAATATCCTTCAATCCCCGTGCCGCAAACGCGCTGTTGCTGTAGTACGGCAGCCACCACGTCATGGGTTTTGGGTGCAGGCACGAATCCGATTCGCTCCATCCGTGGATGATTCCGTAGCCCGGCACGTCCTTCGGCATTTTCAAACTCAGCTCATGCAATTCGGAGAGCAGTGCCGCCGTGGCTTCAATCTTGCCCCTGTGTTTCAGCAGCAGCGCGCTGTCTTTCGTGTAATTGAAATAACGCGCCAACAATGACAGTTCCAGCCCGTATTGCGCGGTTTCCGGCCCACGCATATTCACGTTGCCATTGCCGTCCACAAAATCCGTGAAGTAATTGTCAATAACCGCGCGCGCCGCCTCGAATCGTCCCCACTCCAGATTCGTGTAAACGCTGCCGGTGAAGATGTCCTGAAAGCCATCGTATTCCGAGCCGTAGTAATCGCGGTCCACCGCACCATACTTGGGGTACACCCCGCCTGGCCGCACCATCAATTCCCGCGCCACGGCGTGCTTGCTCATATTGGTCCAGGATTCATCAGGCAGCGATGTGGGCGCAAAATCCTGCAACTGCCTATCCCAATACTCCGCAAACTCAAGCAGCCCCCGGTAAAAGTCTTCGGCGGCGGGTTCCACGCGGCTCGGCGGAAATGCCGGATAGCTGTATCCGTAGAACACGGAAGTAATCTTTCCACTTTCGATTCGCGCGCTGCGATGCCAGGTCTGGACGATGAATTTGTCTTTGGCCAGCACGTCGCCGAACACCACGATTTCAATGTAGCTCGTTTCAGAAAGAGGGAAGACCTTCCGCACCGCAGGCATCCACCCGCCCACCAGTCCTTCATAGCGCTTTTGCGCGGCCTTCGCATCGAGCTCCGGAAAGTGTTGGTCGGGATGGTAGGTTCGCGTACTCCCGCGGGACATCACCGGCATCGTGTCAAAACATTCCTTCGTTCCCACAAACGTGTTCCACGGCAGCCGCCCTCCCCACTCCTCGCGCTTGGTGATTTTTGATTCCAGCAGGGGAGCCGCCGACCGCACCTGATCAGGATTCGGGTCGCCGCCACCTTGTAGCAAGCGATCCGCGAGCAAGTCCGGCCCCGAAACACCGATGTTATCCAGGCTGATTCCCAGGTAGGGCGGATCCGTTTCGTCAAATGTGGCTTCCACGTACGTGGAAAGTACGCGCCATTTACCCGCCGCCGAAAGGAACGCGATCACTCCGTCTCGCGTGCGCAAATCCTCGTAAGCTTTCCACCTCACGTCCCCAATCTTGAACTCCGCCAGAAGTGTGTGCCCCTCGATGCTCGGCGCATTTCCTGCGCTACCGCTCGGTTCCGGCACGCCCGTAGAATCAGCCTCATCGCTCACCAGGTTTGCCGCTCCGGCGCTCGCCGCCAAACTTTGAACTCCAGCCGTCGCCACCGCCAGGTCTTTCAGGAAGCTTCTGCGGTTCATGGTGCTCTCCTTGTTCTGAATGCTATTGTCCGGGTTACTGGGCGGTCGGTTTGTCTTCGTAAAACTTCCAGTTCGTTTGGTAGTCGCGTGTCAGTGGCAGGTTCAACAGCTTTGCCCGCAGCAGCTCCACGGGAATGGCGTTTTGCATCAAGATCGCGTCGTGATATTCCCGGTTGCTCATGTGCCCCGCGGATACTGTCTCTTTTCGCAGCGCGCGGAATTGCAATGCACCCAGCATATACGCCGCCTGGTACAGCGGCCCGTACGATCCATCAAAGGACCGGCGAACCTCCGCCGTGGCGTTGTCCAGTTCGTGCCCCACGTTTTTCACAAGATAGTCCACACACTCCTCTGGCGTCATCAGTCCCAGGTGGAAACTCAGCGAGAAAATAATCCGTGCGCAGCGGTGCATTCGCCAGAACAGCATCCCAATTTTCTCTTCCGGCGTCCTCGCAAATCCCATATCCCAAAACAGCATCTCCCAATACAGCGCATTCCCTTCGCCCCAGAAGGCCGTTTCAAAGATCTGCCGGTAACTGCGATAGCGCTGCGACATATAGCCCTGCAAATGATGCCCGGGGATTAATTCGTGGAATACCGTGGCCCGCGCAAAGGGGATATTGTTCCCGCGCATACTCATCATCCGTTGTTCGAACGTCATCGTGTCCGTTGGATATGACACGCTGATCACTTCGCCGCCCGTGAAGAACGGATTCACAAGCTGCCGCTCCGGGCTCATCATCTCCATTCGCCAGGTTTCTTCGGCCAGCGGCGGCACCGTTACCAGGTCGTGTTTCTCGACGTATTCGATCGCTTCTATCGCCAGTTTGCGTATCAATTCCGGCTGCTCTCCCGGCTCCACGTGCATCTCCTTCACATGCTCCAACGCCTTGTGCCAGTCGTCTCCATAACCCATTTCATTCGACGCCTTCAGCATCTCCTTGGTGCACCACTCCATCTCCTTCTTGGCGATGGCGATCAACTCTTCAGGCGTGTACGGAATCATGGCGTACGACAGTTCATCCATGAGCGCTTCCCGGCCCACCGGATCCCCGATGATCGTGGTCTTGTCATCGGCCTTGATTCCCACGAGCTTTTCCGTCAGGAAAGTTTCGTAACCTTCCAGAGCCTTATCCGCTTCTTTGTAAGGCTCGTTCACCCACCACGTGAAGGAAGGGTCGTACCCGGAATAGCTTTGGTACCAATCCTTTAAAGCCTTGCGCAGGCTGTCGGTAGTCCGCGCGGCCCGGCGCGCCACGGTACGTTTCGCGTGTATGGGCTGCACACCGGAAGCGCTTGCTGCCTTCGCTTTGTCCCCCTCGGCCAGTCCCGCTTCCTCGGCTTTGCGTACCTCTGCAATCTCTTTCACCATCGCAGCTAGCGTCGCGGCGCACTGCTCTCCTTTCGGTGTTTCCATGCGCCTCCGCGCGTCCTCCAGTTGCACAATTGTTTTTGCAAAGGGAAGTAGCGGTTCCATTTCCGCGTATTGCTGGTTTTGCAGTGCAATCCCATGAAGCTGGTGGTTCAAGTAATGTTGGAAGACCACGTAATCAACTTTGCCGTCCTGGTTCAACTCATCAAAGTCCACACGCTTCAGAGCCGCCAGGGAATCCTTGTAGAACTCCGTCATCCGTTCCTGGCGTGAGCTCGCCGTGGGGATCCTGTAGACTCGCAGCAGGCTCCTTTGATCCGCGCTGAATTGCGCAATCATCTCTCGTAAATCCGTACCACCCGGCGCGCTGGCATTTTGCGCCATCACCGCCCGCGGGCTGCACGCGAAGGCCAGGAGAATTGCGGCATAGCTGACTACTCGTATTGCCAGACGTGAGAACATTGGTTCACCATTCTTCCTGAAGTCCGAAGCTTACCTCTGGCTGCCTGTCACGGGCAGCAAACGCCATTCAGATACGCCACCCGGCGCCTAACTCCTCAGTAAGACAAGGCATTGCTGTCGGAAGCCAAGTCATCGGATACTGTATAACATATACCGGACGCCGCGGCTCCCCTTGATTCCGCTTTTCTTACCGCGCGCTGGCTCCGTTCTGCTCCTCGTTTAGTGCCCCTGTTCTACTGGGTCAATTATTTCTGAATCGTCTGTCAGGAAGGGGACATACAAAGAATGAAGCGACATTTCATTGTGCTCCTGGTCCTCGCCGCTCTCTTAATTCCATCCATCTCTGTTTTTGCAGCCGAGCCTGTCCGCTACGAACTTGGATTCCGCAAGTGGAACACGCATCTGCTGGATATTACGATTCGCGCAAATGGGCTCGATGGGAGAGCCGTTCAATTCGCCATGCCGTATTGGGCCCCCGGTGTTTACATCGTCGAGGAATTTGCCACGAATGTTCAAGGTTTCTCTGCGACGGATCCTTCCGGGCGAACGCTCCCGTGGCACAAGGTGGACGGTTCAGCTTGGCAGATCGATTTGAATGGCTCTACGGGTGTCATCGTTCACTACTTGTTTTACGCCAATGGCATGCCCATTCGCGGCGCGCAGTACGACGAACGCCACGCAGCCATGACTGGCGCGGCAATCTGGATGTACATGGTTGATGGCAAAGACCGCCCCGCTGAACTCGCCATCAAGCGTTCTCAACTGCCGCCAAATTGGAAGATTGCCACCGCCCTGCCAAAAATCACGGACAACACCTACGCGGCGCAAAACTACGATTGGTTCGCGGATTGCCCCATCGAGATCGGTGAGTATCAGGAGAAGTCTTTCAGTGTTCTCGGCACCACTTACCATGTCGTCGTCCATGATGAAGCGGACAGCGGAGACTTCACGAACTTTACCGAACAACTCAGGAAGGTGATTGAAAAGGGAGTCGTTCCAATCCTTGCGCCGGCGGTCAGAGCTTCCGGCAGTCCTCTGGACGCGCCCTTTCCCGAATACTGGTTCTTGATCCATATTTCGAAAAACGGATTTGGCGCGGGGGTTGAGCACCTCGCTTCCACGATGATCATGATGGGCCAGGGGTGGGAAGATCGCAGCGCGACCGATCATGACTTTCTCTCCGATGTTGCCGAATACAAAATTGACCTGGTTACACATGAATTCTTCCATTCTTGGAATGTGAAGCGCCTGCGTCCGCGTGAACTCGGCCCATTTGATTATTCGCGGCAGGTGCACACTCCCTCGCTTTGGATTTCCGAAGGGCTGACGAACTACTTCACTTGGCTCGCCATTCTTCGCTCCGGTTACTGGAAGCCGCAAACCTATCTCGATCGCACCGCGCGTGTAATCACTGGGCTGGAGTCGGAACCTGGCCGCAAGGAGAGGAGCATCGCCGAAACGAGCTACGACACCTGGTTTGGCTTCAGTGGAAGCGGCGCCGGTGGTTTTGGTCCCAACTCCTCCAATAATTTGGCCAACACGACGTTTTCCTATTATGACGGCGGCCAGATTCTGGGTGCCCTGTTGGATCTCGAGATACGGCACGCCACCAACAACCGCAAGTCCCTCGACGACTGGATGCGGCTTATGTACCAGCGGTTCGCGCTTCCCAAGCCCGGATTCGAGCCGGAAGACGCGGTAAAGGCCGCCGGCGACATCGCAGGTGCGGACATGAGCGAATTCTTCACACGCTACGTGACGGGCAAGGACGACCTGCCTTATGAGCGAGATTTCGGCTACGCGGGAATCCAGGTGGAGAGAATTTATTCGAAGAAGACATGGCTTGGCGCGGAAGTCCGTCAAGATCGCAATTCTGGCGGAGCGTACTTGGCGAACATAATTCCCGGCAGTCCTGCGGAGAACGACGGCCTCGACCGCGGCGACATCATTCTTGCGGTTGATGGCAAGGTTGTGGACTCTCGCGGCTTCACAACGGACTTGGAGGCGCGCAAGCCGGGAGATCGCATGATTCTTACCCTGAATCGCCACGGCGTTCTGCGTCAGATTACTGTCACCGCCGCCGCCAACCCCTATCCTGAATTCAAGCTCAAACCCCTGGACAATCCCAGCAGCGCGCAAAAAGCTATCTACGGTGGCATGCTCGGACTTCCTGAATAAGAAGGCACCTGATGTTACAGGGCAGACGCGCCCGTGGCCAGCTTCTGGACAACTCATACAGACAGCGCGATTCGCCATTTGCTCGCAGTGCCTATCTCAACCTTAGGGAAATGGAGGGAAGTGTCTGCGTTCTCCATCCTTCTACAACTCCTTCCGCCCTTAGCGGACCCACTTACTCGGGTTCACCACCGCATCCCATAGCTTCTTGCAGGGGAGAGCGTCAATTGCGTATTGACAGTGTATACTTTATACAGATATGCTTACGCTATACCCCTTCGCTCCACTGGGTCGCTTCCCATGCCTGCCCTGGACTTTAACTTGGACGATTCGCCTCTGACGACCTCCGGTCTGGTCTTCAATATCATGCGTTTCTCTGTCCATGATGGCCCAGGCATTCGTACCACAGTCTTCTTAAAGGGCTGCCCCCTTAGCTGCCCGTGGTGCCATAACCCGGAAAGCCAGTCTTATCAACCTGAAGCGATGTATGTCGCGGAGCGCTGCATCTGTTGCCAGGCCTGTTGTGTCGCTTGCGAATCGGGTGCACTCCATTGGGAGAATGGTCCGCAGCGTGATGCTGCCCGCTGCACGTTTTGCGGGGCCTGCGCGGAGGCTTGCCCGGCTGAAGCCCGCAAGTTGATGGGCACGCCGATCTGTGTCGGGAACCTTGTCCAAAAGATTCGCCGCGACGTCGCCTTCTTCGACGAATCTTGCGGCGGCGTCACCTTTTCCGGTGGAGAACCGCTTGCACAGCCCAGGTTTCTAGAAGCCGCGCTGGCCGCCTGCAAGATTGAGGGGATCCACACAGTCCTGGATACTTGTGGCTATGCGCCCTCCGCCGTCCTGCGCCGCGTCATGCCTTTCGTCGACCACTTTCTCTACGACCTTAAACTGGTTGACGACACACGTCACCAGCGCGTCGTGGGCGTCAGTAACTCATCCATCCTCGAAAACCTTGCTATTCTTGCATCGAAACATGCCTCGCTCGTGGTGCGCATCCCCGTGATTCCCGGCATCAACGACGATGACGAAAATCTCGAACAGAGTTTTCAGCTTCTCAGCGAACTTGGTCTTCGCAAGGTTGACCTGCTCCCGTTTCACGCCACCGGCATCGAGAAGTACCACCGTTTGTCGCTCGCCTGCCGCATGGGAGACCTTAAGCCGCCCGCGCCGGGGAAAATGCAAGAGATTGCGGCACGTTTTTCCTGCCGAGGCTTTGAAATTCGAATTGGGGGTTGATCCATGAACGAACGTGTTGCCCGTTTGCGTCAAGAAAGTTTGCAACTGAAACCCTGGCTCTCCATCGAGCGCGCCGCCCTGATCACAGAGTTCTACGGGCAATGTACCGAGACCTCTGTCCCTCTCCGGCGCGCCCTGGCCTTTCAGTTCCTCATGCAGCGCAAATCCGTCTCCATCGGCGAAGGCGAATTGATCGTTGGCGAGCGCGGTCCTAGCCCAAAGGCCACGCCTTCCTTCCCGGAATTGTGCTGTCACAGCATGGAAGACCTCGACGTCCTGAACACGCGCGAGAAAATCTCTTACAGCGTCAGCGAAGAAGCGCGACGTATTCAAAAGGACCGCGTCATTCCGTATTGGCGCGGCCGCTCCCTGCGCGATCTCCTCTTCCGGGAGATGACCCCAGAATGGAAGGATGCCTATGAAGCCGGCATTTTCACCGAATTCATGGAGCAGCGCGCTCCCGGTCACACTGTCTTGGGAACGCTTCTATACAGTAAGGGCCTGCTCGGTTTGAAGGCCGATGCCGAACGCGCCCTCGCCGCTCTGGACTTTGGCAATGATCCCCGGGCCTATGAAAAGCAGCAGGAATTGAAAGCCATGGTCATCTGCGCCGACGCCGTAATCGATTATGCCCTGCGGCACGCCGCACTTGCCGATACTCTTGCCGCCCGCGAAAAAGATCCCGATCGCCGGGCGGAACTCAAGGCCATCTCCCGCATCTGCCGCCACGTGCCCGGCAATCCGCCGCGAAGTTTCTGGGAAGCGCTGCAGTCCTACTGGTTCGTCCATCTCGGCGTCGTCACTGAACTGAATACCTGGGATTCCTTCAATCCCGGTCGCATCGACCAAAACCTTTTCCCCTTTTTCTCAGACGATCTCAACACCGGCTTGCTCACGCGAGAGCAAGCCCGCGAACTCCTGCAGTGCTTCTGGATCAAATTTAACAACCAGCCCGCCCCTCCCAAGGTTGGCGTCACCGCCGCCGAAAGCGGAACGTACACGGATTTCGCCAATATCAACACGGGCGGCCTTAAACCCGACGGCTCTGACGGCGTCAACAATTTGACCTATCTCGTCCTCGACGTCATTGACGAGATGCGCCTCCTGCAACCTTCTTCCAACCTTCAGCTAAGCATGAAGAACCCCGATCGCTTCCTCAAACGGGGATTGGAAATTGTGCGCAAAGGCTGGGGCCAGCCGTCCATTTTCAACGCCGACATGGTTGTCGAAGAATTGCTCCGCCAGGGGAAGTCCCTCGAAGACGCCCGCTGCGGCGGCATCTCGGGCTGCGTTGAAACGGGCGCTTTTGGCAAAGAAGCCTACATCCTCACCGGTTATTTCAATCTCCCGAAAGTTCTGGAGATCACCCTGAACAACGGTGTGGACCCTCGCACCGGCAAGAAAATCGGCGCCGAGACCGGAGATCCCCGCCAATTCCGAACCTACGACGAGGTGTTCGCCGCTTTCCGCAAACAGCTCCACCATTTCATCGACATCAAGATCCGCGGCAACAACGTGATTGAGCGCCTCTACGCGGACTATATGCCCGCTCCCTTCCTCTCCCTTTTCGTCGAGGACTGTATCGCAAAGGGCATGGACTACAATGACGGGGGCCCCCGCTACAACACCACTTACATCATGGGCGTTGCCCCCGGTACCTGCACCGACTCTCTTGCCGCCATCAAGTTTCACGTCTTCGACCGCCAAACCATTACCATGGACGAATTGCTCCGCGCTTTGCGTGACGACTTCCATAACGCCGAGGGCTTGCGCCTGCGTCTGTGGAACAAAACCCCCAAATACGGCAACGACAATGATTATGCGGACGACATCCTTAAGTCCGTCTTCACCGCCTTCTATGACGAAATCAACGGCCGCCCGAACACCAAGGGCGGATTCTATCGAGTGAACTATCTGTCAACCACCTGCCACGTTTACTTCGGCTCCGTCACTGGCGCCACGCCCGATGGCAGAAAGGCCTGGGACTCGCATTCCGATGGCATCTCCCCCGCGCAAGGTGCAGACAGGCTCGGCCCCACCGCTGTGCTCCAGTCTGCCGCCAAGATGGATCATGCCCGCACGGGCGGCACCCTGCTCAATCAGAAATTCACCCCCTCTGTCGTGCAAGGCCAGGATGGCATCGATCACCTCGCTCATCTGGTGCGCACCTATTTCAAGCTCGGCGGCCATCACATCCAGTTCAACGTTGTGGACGCGGCCACTCTTCGTGAAGCACAACTGCATCCTGAGCAGCATCGCGATCTGATCGTCAGGGTTGCGGGCTACAGCGATTACTTCTGCGACCTGACCAAGGCCCTTCAGGACGAAATCATCGCCCGTACCGAACAGACGGATTTCGCCCCGGCCCTTGTCGAGGTCTAATCAACCATCCAAGCTTTTTCGCCGTGCACAGTCCCGGGAGGAAATCGCATGCACTCCATCCAGACGATTCAGCAGGAGCTTCAAAAACGCGGCATGGATGCCTGGCTGTTCTGCGACCATCACCACCGCGACCCCATCGCCTATCGCATTCTTGGTCTGCCGGAATCCCTAATGGTCACGCGGCGCTGGTTTTATTTCGTTCCTGCTCAAGGGCTCCCCGTCAAACTCGTACATCGCATCGAGGCCTTCCATCTGGACTCTTTGCCCGGAGAGAAGCGCGAATACGCTGCCGGGGTTGAGCTCACCGCCAAGCTGAAAGAGTTGTTGGGCTCGACAAAAAACGTCGCCATGCAGTTCTCTCCAAACAATCTCATCTTCACCATTTCCCTGGTTGACGCAGGCACAGTGGATCTTGTGCGCAGCATGGGCGTAAACGTGGTCAGCTCAGCAGACCTTATAGCGAAGCTCGAAGCGGTTTGGACTTCCCAGCAGATCGCTACACATTTCGCCGCGCGGGACTCTGTCGATCGCATTACGACGGCCGCCTTTCAGGAAATCGGCCGCCGGGTGAGCGCCGGAGGAACCACCGAGTTCGAAATCCAGCAATGGCTCATGGAAGCCTTTCGCAGAGACAATCTAGTCTCGGACGCTCCGCCCCTGGTCGCCGTCAACGCCAACAGCAGCAACCCGCATTACTCTCCTACTGCGCAACGCAATTCTCCCATGCGCCGCGGCGATTTCGTCCTGCTCGACATTTGGGCCAAAAAGAATGTCCCCGACGCCGTCTATTACGACATTAGCTGGACGGGTTTTGCTGGAACGCAAGCCCCCGACCGCATCCGCGATATCTTTGAAATCGTCCGCCGGTCGCGTGATGCAGGCATTCAAAAGGTTCAGCAGACTCTTGCCGCTGGAAAGAAACTCGCCGGGTGGGAAGTGGATAAAGCCTCGCGCGACGTGCTTGCGGCCGCCGGATACGGCTCCTACTTGAATAATCGGGTCGGCCACTCCATCGGCACGGAAGTCCATGGCAACGGCGCCCACATGGATAATTTCGAGGTGCACGACGAGAGGGAAGTGATCCCCAATAGCTGCTTCTCTATCGAGCCCGGAATTTACCTACCCGAGTTCGGCCTGCGCAGCGAAATCAACATGTTCACCCACGAATCGTCAGCCGAAGTAACCGGCATGATTCAGCAGGAAGTCGTCCTCTTCTGACGCCCGCGCTTGGTTTAATCCATTCACTTTGCCCGGGCTTCAAACTAATTTCCTTTTAAAGTTTTCAGAAGTTTTTGCAGCTCCGGCGGTGCCTCCAACTCTGTCCCACCAATTATCACAAACGAGGGTGTGGCTTGCTGGAAGAACGGATGCAATTGCTTAATCCTCTCTTGCAAATCGCGTAGCTTTGCTTCTGCCTGATCAGGGGGCAAGCGCAAGGCACTTTCCGTTTCATCGTCCAGCTTGCGGCAGGCCGCAATGTTGTGGGAATCGGGCAGCGTGAAATGTTCCGGCATTGCTTCCCCCATGATTTCCTGATAGCACTTCGCCTTTCACTTTCTGCAAGCTTTAGATTTCGCAACAGATACAAACGCTCCAAGACCATTCCTCACGCTTCCTCTCTTGGGTTTAATCCCACCCTCTCTGTGATTCTCGCGAGCCTTTTATTGGGAGTCTCGACGATTGGGTGGCGTGTTCCGTTTGTTCCGATCACTCGGGGCAGGGAACTACAACGCACCCTCAGAGCACGCCGGCTCGGAATTGATTGATGTTTCAGGCCAAAGGTAAGGGCGCTCCAGGGTTCGAAATAGATGCGATGAATGAAGGCTAGCTCTTGGTCGTCTGGTCGTGAAGCGTCGAGTTGCCGTTGCGAGTTGGGCGGGCGGGAATGCGCGAGCTTGTTCGTGCCATTCGTAGTGGTAGGATGATGGCTATAGAAATGAATCGACTCGCTTGGATTTGCGCATTCCTGCTGGCTGTGCCCGTTCACCTCTCTGGAGTGTCGCGGCGCACTGTGCCCGATGGCTATACGCGGCGGGTGTGGCAGACGCAAGACGGTCTGCCAGAGAACATGTCGCAAGCATTTGCGCAAACGCCCGACGGCTATTTGTGGATTGGAACCAGTGGTGGACTGGTGCGATTCGACGGGGTCCGCTTCGTCACGTTCGACCGTGGAAACACCTCCCAGATGACGGAAAACAGCATTTTCTGCCTAACTGTTTCGCATGATGGAAGTCTGTGGGCCGGCACGGACGGCGGAGGGCTGCTGCGTTATCACGCGGGGGTATTTCGTAACTACTCGACGGCAGACGGCTTGAGCAATGGCTCGGTGCGAGTTGTTTATGAGGACCATCAAGGGATCGTGTGGGTGGGAACAGATGACGGACTGTTCCGCATATCCGGGGATCGCGTCGTTCGCGTAGACGGGCAGGGCAATATTCCCCCACTTGCGGTCCATGCAGTGCGCGAAGACGACACCGGTGGTCTGTGGGTCGGTGGATCCAAACTGGTGGTGATTCATGGAAAAGATTGCAGAGAATACCAGCTTGAGGGTTATCCCAGTGCGCGCCGTGTTAAGTCCATTCTCCAGACTCAAGACCGAATGATTTGGGTGGGCACGGTCTCGGGCCTGCAAAGGATGCACGTTAATGCAACTGACAACGCTCGCTTTGAGAAAATTGCGGAAATTGTCAGCACAGTGCGAACTTTACAGGAGGACAATGCAGGCACGTTGTGGATCGGCACAATTGGAGGCGGGTTGCTTCGCTATCGCGAAGGACGGTTCTCTCGTGTGAATACACCCGAAGATCCGCCCAGTAACACGGTCCTCGCTCTCTTCGAGGATAGTGAACAGAATATCTGGGTAGGACTCCAGACGGGATTATTGCGCCTCAGTCGAACTCCCATGACAACCTTTCCTCTGCCCGGCGCACAAAACGCTGATTTTGGAACTGTCTATGCGGACAAAGACGGGTCACTTTGGGTGGCGAGCGCTGACCTTTATCGCATTAATCCACGGCGTAGCGCCTCCGAGTTGATCCCCCCGCCTGGTCCCGGAATCCGAGTTCGCAGTGTACTTCGTGACCACACGGGAACTCTTTGGGTGGGCACCGAAGGCCACGGAGTGTTTGTTTCAAGAGGGGGAACCCGAACTCACTACACGACGCGCAATGGCCTTACCAACGATTTCATTCGTGCGTTCCTGGAGAGCCGCGATGAAAGCGTTTGGATCGGCACCGATGAGGGGCTCAATCGTTGGCACAATGGAGTTTTGACAAACTATCGCATGTCGGATGGGCTTGCTTATTTCAGCGTCCGCGCCTTATTGGAGGACACCCAGGGCAATATCTGGATCGGAACCGAGCAGGGTGTAAGCCACTGGCAAAATGGAAGGTTTATTCAGGATGCGATCACGGAGCGGTTACGTTCGGAAAAGGTTTGGACCATGCACCAGGATCGCGCCGGCGGCCTGTGGTTCGGAACTCGTGGAAGCGGTCTGTTTCGATGGCGCGATGGGAAACTCTCCAACTTTACAAGTGCTCAGGGTTTGGCGAGCAACAGCATTTTTCAGATTCTGGAGGACCAGCGAGGGACCTTCTGGATGAGTGGTCCAAATGGAATCTCGTCAGTTGCTCGTGCGGATTTAGACAAACTGGCCGAGGCTTCCGAATTTCACCCCGCGGTGACTCTCTACGGGCTCTCGGATGGCGTGGAAGCGACTCAAATGCATGGCGGGGTTGCGCCCGCTGGTTGCCTCACTCCGAGCGGTGAGATGTGGTTTCCGAGCAATCTTGGACCCGTACGCATCCTGCCGGACCAGACGAGACCGGGTGTTTTACCTCAAGTAGTGATCGAACAAACATTGGTTGACGGGCAGGAAGTACCGAATCCTGGACGCCTGGTGGTGCCGCCCGGAGAACGGAAGCTCGAGATCAAGTACAGTGCCATTCGCCTGCGATCGCAGGAACGCATTCGCTTCCGCTACAAGTTGGAGGGGTTCGACCACGACTGGACGGAGGCGCTCAGCACGCGCGCGGCTTACTATACGAGTTTGGCGCCAAGCCAGTATCAATTCCGGGTTCAAGCGTTTGAAATGAATATGCCGGATAAGGTAACGGAAGCGTCCTTGCAAATGGTTTGGCGCCCTCATCTGTACCGTACCGCATGGTTCCTGGCACTCTGTGCGCTGATGATCGTCAGCGGGATCATCCTCGTCTATCGGCTCCGGTTGCGCCAAGTGCATGCCCGGTTCGAGGCCGTACTGGAAGAACGAAATCGTATTGCGCGTGAAATGCACGATACCGTGATCCAAGGCTGCGCGAGCGCCTCGGCGTTGCTGGAAGCTGTCGTATCGCTCGAACCGGAATCGGAGGGGCCTCGAAAAGATCTCCTGGACTCGGCGCGCACTCAGATACGTGCCACCGTGGATGAAGCGCGCCAGGCGGTCTGGAACCTTCGCCAGAAGGAAACTCCTTCGCCGGCGATAACGCAGTTGCTGGGAAGTATGGCGGAGCAAGTCAGCCACGTGTCTCGCGTGCCCGTGCACTTTGAGGCCTCCGGCGAACCGTTGCCACTCGACCGGACGGTGGAGTATGTCCTGTTGATGGTGGCGCGAGAGGCAGTCTCCAATGCCGTTTATCATGCGCAACCAGAGGAAGTGCGCATTGACGTCAATTTTGACACTGACAAAATGCACATGCGGGTCGCGGACAATGGCATAGGATTCGACGCGGAAGAGGTTTTCGCGCGTCCCAGCTCTCACTTCGGGCTGATCGGAATGCGCGAACGAATTGAGCACCTGGGAGGCCGCTTCGAGATTGATAGCGCTCCGGGAAAGGGGACGCGCCTCTGCGTGCATGTGCCACTGCATCCTTCCGTCTCCTGATTCAGAGGCAAGTCACAAAGATGAACTCGCAACAAAAAACCCGCGTTCTGGTGGTGGATGACCATCCGATCCTGCGGTTGGGTGTCGCCGCAATCATTGACGCTCAATCTGACATGTGCGTGATCGCGCAGACCGGGTCAGGCGAGGAAGCGGTCCGGCTTTTCCGTAAGCACCACCCGGATATCACAATGATGGATCTTCGACTGCCGGGGATGAGCGGGCTGGAAGCGATCCGCGTTATCCGCCAGGAGGATCCGCACGCAAAATGCCTGGTACTCACAACCTATGAGGGAGATGAGGACATTCACCAGGCCATTGCTGCTGGCGCGGTGGGCTACATCATTAAGGGGATGTCCCATGAAATGCTGGTGGACGCCTTGCGCCGCGTGCGCTCTGGGTCCCATTTCCTTCCGCCACCTGTTATGCGAACACTGGCGGACCGTACCCCAAACTCGGATCTGAGCCCGCGCGAGCGTGAAGTTCTTTCCCTGATGGTGAGAGGAAATAGCAACAAAGACATAGCCAGCGCCCTGGGGATCACGGAAGCCACTGTAAAATGCCACGTAAGCGTGATCCTGCTGCGTTTGGGCGTGAATGACCGTACCCAGGCCGTGATAGCGGCTCTCCAGCGCGGTTTGGAGCACCTGTAGGACTGCCCCGAGCCCACTTTCTTGGCCGGCCACTACCTTCTTGGATTTCAGAGCTGGGCGCCAGAGATAGATTGATGAGTTGCATGCATACCATGAGGCCAACCTGGGAGAGAATTCCGAGGTGGAGTTTCGAAAGGCGAGGGTTTTGAGCCATGAGCGATTTCAGCAGACGGTCTTTGCTGGCAGGTTCCTGTACAACAGTTGCTTTGGCAGTTCTCCCAAACTCCTTAACTTGGGGTAAGACTCCAGCCAATGAAGCACAAACGCCAAACGAGGATTTCCTCGCACGAATGACTTGGTTCAATGAACCGGCTTCCTGGAAGCGCTCAGGCGATCAGGTGATTGCGCGATCGCGTCCTAAGACGGATTTTTGGCGCAAGACGTTTGTTGAACACATCATTGATAATGGGCATTTCTTCCACCTCAGCGTAAGCGGCATGTTTTCCTTCGAGGCTCGAGTCAATGGACAATTCTCCGCTCCGTTTGATCAGGCGGGCGTCATGGTTCGCCTCGATCCCGAGAACTGGATGAAGTGTGGCATGGAATTCTTTGAGGGTCAGCGGCAAGCCAGCGTAGTATTCACCCGCGATTTTTCCGATTGGTCAACAATGAAAATCTTGCCAGGCGCGGCCCCCGTCTGGTGGCGAGCCGCACGCCACAAGAATTCCATCGAAATCTACTATTCGCTGGATGGACAGAGTTTCACTCTGATCCGTTCCGGCTACTTTTCACCGTCACCACAGGCCGAAGTGGGCCTGATGTGCGCCGCGCCGCAAGGTGAAGGCTTCGAAGCAACCTTCGACTGTCTGAAATTGTCGGTTGAGAAAGGCTAGAGAGCCGCCCGGCAAGTAACGCCCCATGTGAGCGTGATTCGACTGCGGTTGGGCGTGAATGACCGCACCCAAGCGGTGATAGCAGCTCTCCAGCGTGGCCTGGAGCACCTCTAGCTCAATCATTCCCAGTTTTCTTGAGATACGACCTTAGTCGGATGGCAAACCCGCCTGCCTCCCTTACATTTATGCGTTGGATGCGAGATATCAGGATTTCTTGTGATCACCTACAACCATGCAGTCCGATTGACCTTCGTGCTTCTGGCTGGCGTTGGCGCCCTTCTCATGACTCCCGCCAGAGGATTTTGCCAGCAGAAAGATTCATCCGTATTCATCGACGTGAGTCATCCTTCCGCGCCGCCGGAACCACTTCCATTTGCAATCGGTGGCGCATCACCTGACGGACACGTGTTGTCGGCGAACGGCCGTTATTTACTCAAAGACGGAATTCCGTGGTTCCCTGTAATGGGAGAGTTCCACTATTCGCGCTACCCCGACAGTGGCTGGGAGGAAGAACTCCTGAAAATGAAAGCCGGGGGCATCCAGATTGTTTCAACGTATATTTTCTGGATACACCACGAAGAAATTGAAGGCCAGTTTGATTGGACAGCGCAACGCGATCTGCGCCGGTTTGTCGAACTCTGCGCGAAGCACGGTTTGTACGTGTGGATTCGCGTGGGACCATGGGCTCACGGCGAAGTACGCAATGGCGGCCTTCCTGATTGGCTGATTCAGAAATGTCCCACGCGACAGAGTGACCCTGTTTATCTGCGCTATGTTCGCCGGTACTACGAACAAATCGGCCTGCAGACCAAAGGTTTGTTCTGGAAAGAAGGCGGACCCATCATCGGTGTTCAGATCGAGAACGAATACCATGAGCGCGGACCGGGCAAAGGGCCGGAACACATGCTCGCTCTCCTCCAGATCGCCCGCGAAGCGGGTCTTAACGCCCCCTTCTATACCGCGACCGGCTGGGATGCCGCGGAAATTCCGTCGCAGCAATTCCTGCCGGTGTTTGGAGGATACCCCGAAGAATTTTGGAGCCGGAGTTTGCAAGAGCTTCCCCCAAATGTGAACTATTTCTTTACTCCGATCCGATGCGAAGAGAATGTGGGCGACGATCTACATTCAAAACGCCCAGACATTGACGCCCGTTTTTCTTCCTATCCATTCCTGACGGCGGAGATGGGTGGCGGCATGGAACCGTCTTACCACCGGCGGCCTCTGTTAAATGCAGATGATGTGGCCTCCATGGCTCTGGTGAAACTTGGATCGGGCGTGACATTGTACGGCTACTACATGTTTCACGGAGGAACGAATCCAGAGGGCAAACGCACCACTCTGCAGGAGTCCCAAGCCACGGGTTATCCCAACGATCTTCCCGTGAAATCGTACGACTACCAGGCGCCTCTCAGTGAGTTTGGCCAAATGAATCCATCATTTGGAGCTCTGAAGACCTTTCACCTGTTCCTTGACGACTTCGGTTCCAGTTTGGCCGCGATGACCGCCTACTTTCCGGAACACATGCCGGCAAGCAAAAGCGACACGGCTACTCCTCGCGTGGCCGCGAGATTCGACAAAGATCACGGCTTTGTCTTCATCAATAACTATCAGCGGAACTATCCTCTTCCTGCCCGGAAGAACTTCCAGATCACATTGAAAACAGCGGCAGGCGAAATGAAACTGCCGCGGGATCCAACTGAAATTCCGAGCGGCGCTTATGTGATGTGGCCTGTGAATCTGAACCTGGGAGGAACAGTGCTCGAGTATTCCACGGCGCAGCTCCTCTGCCGCTTGGAAGAATTGAATACCTATGTCTTCTTTGCCTGGCCTGGATTGCCCGTGGAGTTTGCCTTCGACTCTGCTGGCGACGAAAGTGTCGAAGCTCCCCACGCCCGAATCGCACGCGAAAACCACCTCATTCGTGTTGATCAGATCGAGCCAGCAGAACAGAACGCAATACGCATCAGAAGACCTGGCGGCCAGGAAATCCGGGTCGTGCTCCTCAGCCGGGAAATGGCTCGCGATGCGTGGAAAACGAAATTGGCCGGACGGGAACGTCTATTGTTCTCCGCCGCGGATTTATATTTCACCCCCAACGCGGTACATCTCATCTCGACCGATCCCGAAAAGCTGGATTTCAAGATCTTCCCGAAGGCCGATTCCACGCCCGAGGGCTTTGCCGCCTCCGGTCCACTGGATCTTTTTGAGCAGTACCGGGCCCACATCGATCCAGAAAAGCTGAGTGCGAAAGTCGAGAAGCTTCGCGACGCGGAATTGCGTCCGCCGGTTCGCATGGGCCAGGAAGTGGCCGAGGCCCCGGAGGCCGAGGCGTTCAAGGGTGCCGCGGAGTGGAGCATTCAGGTTCCAGTGATTGCCCATCCCACGGTGCGAAATGTCTTTCTGCGTATCTGTTATGTAGGTGATATCGCACGCCTTTACGTGGACGGCAGGCTCATCACCGATGATTTCTATAACGGGGCGCCTTGGCAGATTGCCTTGGGGCAAATTTCGGGCCAGGCAGCAGATCCCACCCTTGAGCTGCAAATCCTGCCAATGAGGAAAGACGCTCCCATCTACCTGCCTGCCAGCGGTCGCATCTCATTTCCCTCCTCCGGCCAAGTTGCTGAACTGAAAGAAGTTGAGCTTGTGCCGGAGTACCAGGCCGTTGCCAGGTTCGACAAGTAAGTGGGACATGGATCATCCTCTCTGCTCCCTCTGTGCCAAAGGAGACGATGCATTGCAAACTCGCGGAAACTCCGGTGATGCACAAAAATCGATGAGCCTTATCGGCAATCCTACTTTAGACGGATTTCTTCCGTGTAGCGCAGACCGTAAAATCCGTGTAATTGGCCTGCCCGGACTATTGTGGATCCGAGGCTGGGGTGCAAAAAGAACGGCTCAAAAAGCAAAACTGTCGAGGGTCGAAGTGGTGCGACGCGGTGAAGAGCGGCGCACCCAAGTGTCAGGCGTTTAAGGCTATTGACGAAAACAATTCTTTGTGGGGTTTTCAGTTTCAGGAGGTTCAAGTGAAAAATTTGGAAGCGCTAGGTCGGTACGGTTTCATGCTGGTTTTGGCGGCGGCGATGTTATTCGCTCCGCTCGCTAGAGCCCAAAACTCGAATACTGGTGAGCTTAAAGGCGCCGTGATGGATCCCTCGGGAGCCGTTGTGGCGGGAGCGGCGGTCTCGATCACAAACGTACAAACTGGTATCGTCACTCCGACAACGACCAACCAGTCCGGCCTGTACGATGTGCCATTTCTTGCGCCGGGCAACTACACCGTGAAATTCTCGAAGCAGGGCTTTCGCGATTTTGTCCGCTCGGGCATTGTTCTTCAGATTGAAACATTGGTGATTGACGCCACGCTGCAACTCGGCGTGGCCACCCAGGAAGTTGTTGTGAACGCCGCGGGGCCGCTGGTTGAAACGGAAACCACCGAGCAGCATGTGGACCTTGGCGTTCAGTCGATTGACGCGGCGCCGATTGTCGGTACCGACTGGCGCGGCGAGTTGACGCAGCTGATTCCCGGCGTGAATAACGGCGGAGGAGCAGGTCAAGCCGTCGGCCAGCAAGTGGGAGTCAATGGCACGCAGGGTTACAACATCAACTTCCTGATTGACGGGTCGGCTGCCACCGCTCCGAGAGATTACAACAGTAGCAACTACTACATGCCGAAGGATGCCACGTCCGAGGTAAGCGTCGATTCGGGCAACGCACCCGCCGAGTATGGCAATGGCCTCACCTCCATTAACGTGATCACGAAGAGCGGGACGAACCAATTTCACGGCAGCGCGTATGAATACGATCAAAACACCGAGTTCAACGCGCGGGGTTTCTATAATCACACAGGGCCCAAGGCCGTCGAGCACTGGAATGATTACGGTGGCACCGTGGGCGGGCCGGTCATAAAAAATAAGCTGTTTTTCTTCTTCTCGTACCAGCGCAACCCTTCCGCCGCTCCAACTGGTGGCCTCTACAGTTACCCGACCGCTGCTATGCAAGCGGGGGATTTTTACGGCATCACAGGGTCCACAGGCGAGGCCTTTAGCTCGACAGGCATGCTGCTGGCAACCCCCGATCCCGTGGCGTTAAAGCTGCAGAGCTACTTCCCCGCGGCAGGCGCTCCCGGATGGATTTCGGGCTGCCCCGGTCCGGCGAATGTTTCCGCAACGGTTGCACAAACCTGTCCCGCTATTAACAACTATGTGTTCAGTGGCACCAGTCCGAACATGAACACGTGGTATACGGGCAGGGCCGATTACAATTTCTCCTCCAAACAGAGACTTTCGTTTACGTTTAACTACTTCCCCACCTTGACGTCTTATGTGCCTGCGGATCCTCTGACCCCTAACGACGCTACGTCGTATCAGCCAGGGCACACCGACAATCTGAGCGGCCAACTCACCTATGTCTATACGATTACGCCGAACGTGCTGAACGAGTTTCGTGTAGGCGGAAGCCGCGAACTAGATAAGTACGTTCCTCCTTCTCTGGGCAAAAACGATCCAACGACGCTTGGGCTGGAGCCGCAATACGGCACCAATTCTCCAGGCAACGTGTTTCCCAAAATCACGATTGATAGCGGAGCTGGCGGTGGCTGCTATGCGTTGGGCGCTGGATGCGGCGAAAACGGAAACATTGACGCCGTTTTGGGCGAGGGCTGGTACAATGCCTCCGACGTGCTCACGCTCATTCGCGGCAAGCACACCCTCAAGGTTGGCGGCGAGTTCGACAAATATTACCAGAACTATACGAACTGGGGCGATCTCAGCTCCGGCAATTTTGAATTCAACGGTAGCATCACCGGAATCCCGTACGCTGATTTCCTTTCTGGCAACGTTTACGGATGGTACGTCTACGACTCCGACCCCACTAGCGCGCACGAGTGGAGTACGGCGTTGTTCGCCAGCGACTCCTATAAGGTCACATCGCACCTAACTCTGAACTTGGGCCTCCGCTGGCAGATTCAGTCCGGCTGGAGCGTGGCGAACAACCTGTTTGGCAATTACGACCCATTCTTGCCTAATTCCGCGGATGGCGGGCTATACAAAGGTGCCATCCTCTTCGGTGGGCAGGGCGACACGGTCTATGGTGGGCCAACGACAGACATGAAGACGATCCAAAACGCCGATTATAAGGAGTTTGGGCCCCGGGTCGGCATCGCTTGGTCACCTCGCGATAAATGGTCCTTCCGAATGAGCTACGGCATTTTTGACGCGCCACGCGATGCCGAGAATTACACCGATGGCGCCCTCGGCCTAGGCTTCAATCCCCACAACGTTGGCAATGGAGGGTATGTGAACGGGAGCTCTCCGTGGCCACTGTCAGTAGGACCCCCAGCCGGGACAGTCGTCTATCCGACACTGCAAACTCTTTCTTCAACCATCAGCAACTACAGCGGCGTGGAGTATTACCCGCGGAATATCCCAACTACCTACACGCAGGAATTGCTCGCCAGTGTGCAGCACGAGTTTGTGGGCGGCATTTTGGTGGACGCCAGCTACGTCAACACCCGCGGCAGGAACGAGAACTTTGCGACTAATATCAACCAGGCTCCTGCAAGTCTTTTGGGGTGCACGGGCTACAACTGCGGGAACCCCAACCCCATATTCAACTCCATCGCCGCGCAAATCTACGATGGCTGGTCGAATTACAACGCGCTCCAATTGCGCCTGCAAAAGAGGATGTCGTATGGCTTGAACTTCCAGGTTAATTACGCGTGGTCGAAATCGCTGGATACCGGTACCGGCAACGGTCACGGATCGGGCATTGATGTCTACCAGAATGCTTACAACCCCGCCGACAATTACGGTCTGTCCAATTTCAACGCGGCAAATACCTTGGTCGGTCAGGTCGTTTACGAACTGCCGTTCGGCCATGGACGCCAGTTTGCGCTTCACGGACCGCTCGATTACATCGCGGGTGGCTGGCGCATCTCCACTCTCTTCCAGTGGCACACGGGGACTCCGTTCACACCAGAGATCCAGGGTTCCGTTGCCGATGGCGTTGATCCTGGCCTGAACTCATGCTCTGGCTGCACGTTGTTTCCCGTGCTGGTTGGCAACCCAAACGCGTCCGTTCCTGCGGGTAAGTGGTTCAACCCCGCCGCCTATGCCGACCCAACGCCAGGGACCTTTGGCGAAAACCTACGCAACACCCTGATTGGCCCACATTTCTCTAACGCAGACTTCAGCGTCGCCAAGGAGTTTCGCCTTCCCTGGCGGGAGGGTCTTGCACTTGAAATCAGGGCCGACATGTATAATATGTTCAATCATATTAATTATGCTAACCCCGATAACAACGTCGGCTACGTGTGTTCGGATACGGACAAGCCGCCCTCGCCCTCGACACCCTCGTGTAACGCCGGCGTCAACCTTGTTCTGGCTGATGGCACCTCAGGCCAGATCACCGGCCCAGTCGGCGGCGCGCGCATCATCCAACTGGGTGCTCACATTCGATTCTGAGCCCACTGCCAGTCCCTTATTCACTCCCTTACGGGGTGCGGAAGCAACATTCCTTCCGCACCCCGCAGTTTTTTCGACACCTTGACGCAGCGAATTCCAAGGAAGTTTTCCCACTACGATGCCCGGAGCTCAACGGCGCTCCGATTGACATGCCGTGCTATGGTGAGTGCACAATCATGATTGACCGACGGCGAGGAATTCCATGCAACTCGCCCGGGATTCCTTAATAGCAGGCTCCGTTCTTCTATGAAAGAACTTCTACCTGGAACGCATCAACAATCCGCACTTCACGTTTGCGCTTCTCCGTCTGCAGCAGCGAATCGAGCTGGACGCTTGTGCGGGAGGCCGCTGGTTTTGGTTGTTGCTCTTCTCACGAGCGGACTCGTACTCTTTGGCGCACAAACCGGAGCCTCCCCGAATGCCGCGGTTCGTGATCACCTTCGAAAGGCAGCGGAGTACCTCAAATCGAACGACCCGAACTCCGCAGCCAAGGAGTTCAATGCTGTCCTCGCGTTGGATCCTAAGAATGCCGAGGCGTACGCAAATCTAGGTGTAATTGCGTTTTTCCACCGTGAGTATCAGAGCGCTGCAGAGTATCTGCGCAAAGCGCTGGCGATTGATCCATCTTTAGTGAAAACGCAGGCACTTCTGGGACTTAGCGAAAGGAGATTGGGACAGCCTTCTGCCCAGGCGCTGCTGGAGAAATCATTTCCCAAACTGAAAGACAAAAACCTGCAAATCCAGGTGGGCTTGGAATTGGCTGATATTCACTACCAGAAGGGGGACCTTGAGGGTACCGCTTCCACGATGCGGTCGCTTGTAGATCTCGACCCTGACAATATCGAAATCTTGTACATGGCGCAGCGGGTTTATGCTGAGTTGGCCGACGACACGCTGAACAAGCTGGCGATACTTGCCCCCGGTTCGGCCCGCATGCAGCAAGTGATTGCGGAACATTTGATCAATGCGGGGGACCTGAAGGATGCTACGGAGCACTTCAAAAAGGCGCTGGAGATTAACCCGCGATTGCCGGGGGTGCGTTACGAACTGGCCGAAGCCATCCTCGAGTCTGCTCCAAACGAGGCGCAGGTGCAGGCCCAGGCAGATGAAGAACTGGAAACTGCCGTGAAACTCGATGGTGACAGCGCAAAGGCTGAATGCCTGTTTGGACGGATCGCCGATCGGCGCGGCGAGGCGGATAACGCCTATGCTCACTATGAGCGTGCTTTTGCCCTGAATCCGGAGGAGGTGGAAGCCCAAATGGGCCTTGGCCGGTTATTGGCAAGCAAGGAGAAGCCCCAAGAGGCGATGAAGTATTTTCGTATGGCGGTCCAGGCGGATCCGCTCAACGGAGAAGCTCACTACCGCTTGGCCTCCGTTTACCGGATCCTTCAGATGAAAGACGAATCCAAAAAAGAAGTACAGCTATATCAGGAGATTAAGAAGGCGAAGGACCGTCTCGAGGAGCTGTACAGGCAGATGAACAAGAAACCCCCAGAGCATGGGGAACAGATCCCAGAGGCGGAGCCTTAAAATTCATCTGGCCCCCTCGGCGGCCTCGCTCCTTCTCGTTCCCTGGCGTCTTTCCAGACTCCTACCTTGGTAGGATGGACTCTGCGAATCACAAGGCTAAGATCTTGCGACAATTATTTGGATGGATGACGTCCCAGACCCGCCGCGGGTGACTTCCGGGGTGCCGGTACGGTGTGAGAGGCAAAGTGCAAATAAAACCACGCATTCTGGTTTGTGGCATCATGATGACCCTCTGCTTCTCGTGCGTCTATTCGTGCGGCGGCGGCTCCTCGGGTGGTTCCACTCCTCCACCACCGGCCACCCTGCCGCCGAACTTCACGATGGCGTTTGCAGTTGCTGACGTGGCGCTAAACGGTACCACCTCCCTCACCTTCACGCTTTCCAATCCAAACGCCGGGGCCTCTTTGAGTGGTATCGGTTTTACGGACGCGCTGCCTGCCGGGCTTAGGGTCGCGACGCCCGATGGTCTGAACGGCAACTGCGGCGGCACGATCACGGCGACCGCCGGGTCATCCAGCGTCAGCCTGTCCGGAGGCACTCTTGCCGCCAGTGCCGCTTGCAGTTTTACGGTGAGTATCTCCGCGCTTGGCGCTGGAGTGCAAAACAACACAACCACGGCGGTGACTTCGACGGAAGGCGGAAGCGGCAGCAAGGCGTCAGCCTCGATCACCGTCACAAACGAAAGCCAGCAGCCCACTGAACCCACTGCTATCACCCCGATTAGCCTGGACGTCTACTACATCCTGAATCAAAGCGATGCATTACAGGCCGACCTCAACAATGGCTCGAATTCGACCGGCGATCATATTGTTGTGCAACAGCACAGCTTTACGAGCCTGAGCCAAAGATGGCAATTCACGAACGTGTCCGGCACACAGTGGGAGATCCTCAATACGTCAAATAACCTGTGCCTCGATAGCGCGACTAATTCCGGCGTTACGTATGTCGTGCAGAATGCCTGTGCAGCCGCGACCACGGCGACGCAGCAGTGGAACCTTACTCCCACAAGCAATGGTTACTATACGATTTCGAATCAGAGCACGGGTCTCCTGATGGATTTGGGCATAGCGTGTGTGGCGGCAGGCGCGTGTGTAACTCAGACCTCTCTCTCTGGATCCGCCACACAGAGCCAGCAATGGCTGTTGCGCCCGGCCTTCTTCCGCGGCGTGGACAATGCCTTGTTGGAGAAGCAGGAGGCTGCCCGCGCGGCGGCCGGCCTGCCCTGGTGGAAGGATGCAGGCCAGCAACAGGACATTTTGCAGATTCTCAAAAACCACGGCGTCAATATGTTGCGCTTAAGGCCGAGCTCCATGCCACCCTATGCGAATGTCTCCCAGGTGGGGTGCAACCCCAACACTTCCTGTTACGGAGAAACAGAAGCGCAGGACTTGGACTTGGCAAAGCGTGCGAAGAACCTCGGCTTGAGCTTGCAATTGACTTTGCTGTTTGATGGCGCCAGCTCCGCCAGTGTCCCTTCCGCGTGGGCAGCCGATACGCCCACTCAGCTACAGACGGATTTGTACAACTATGTCAAGGCTGAAGTCATGGCATACCGCCAAGCCGGGACCATGCCCGACATGGTGGCGGTTGGCAATGAAGTGAATAACGGATTCCTGGGACCGCCAGGCAGTCTGACGACCTCTACCTTCCCGCAATTTGCGCTCTTGCAGATGCAGGCGATGAAAGCGGTTCAGGACGCCGCCGCCGATACATCCATCGGTCCCGCCATCCCCGCCCCACTCACCTGCATCCACATCACCCCAGGCTGGGATATAACGGGGTTCTTCACTCTCGCGAATCAGAATAACATTCCCTACGATGCCATCTGCCAGAGTTACTATCCCTTCTATCATGGTCCGCTGACCGCGGCGCAGGCTGCCGCGTCCAACCCCAACAATCAGCCGATCGAGCAAACCGTCCTGACCAACGCCGCCAACAGCATCGGCAAACCGATCCTGATTCTGGAGACGGGCGAACACTACGAAAATGGATTTGGGTCCAACGATCCCTGGTACACGCCGCCGACGCAGCAGTCGCAGAATCAATTCCTGTTGGATTTGCGGTCCGTAGTGGTGGCACTTCCGAACAATTTGGGGATGGGTGTTGCCTACTGGGACGCAGCAGGCGTAAACGTGCCTAATTTGAGCGGCGGGTTCGTCAACAGTGATAATCTGCCGGACGCATTCTACGGTTGGAGTGGTCTGACGTTATTTGATAATGCCGACAGCTCAGGAACCACCAATGTGAATGATCCAAACTACTCGACGCCGCTTCCGGCTCTGGATGGACTAGGGAATCCCTAGTGAGCAGCTTCGATTGCATCAGGATTGTGCTGCTGCGTTGGACAAGTTCAGCCGGTTCGGCGATGGGCCATAGCTTTTACCCTTAGGCATTCCGCGACCAGGAGGCGCTTCATCAACCATGAAAAAGATATGTTGCACCGTCATATTGACATTGCTGTTGGTCTTGCAAGGCGCGCCTGTGCGAGCTTCCGATTATGCGGTTGGCGCTGATTTGTCTTTTCTAAAGGCGGCTGAAGATCACGGCAAGGTTTTCAAGGATGACGGCGTGGCCAAGCCGGGGTTAGAGATATTCAAGGATCATGGCTACAACTGGATTCGCCTGCGACTTTTTCATACGCCCACGGAACTGCCCAACAATCTCGAGTACGCCATCGCGCTCGCCAAAGACGCGAAGAAGCTGGGCTATCATTTCCTGCTGGACTACCACTATTCCGACACCTGGGCCGATCCGGGCAAGCAGTTCATTCCAAAAGCCTGGGAAGGCATGTCACACCCCCAACTGGTTAAAGCAGTATTCGAGTACACAATGCAAACCATGGGTGCGTTCCACGACGCGGGCGTGCTTCCAGACATGGTGCAAATCGGCAATGAGATCACGAATGGCATGCTCTGGCCGGATGGCCGCCTGCCTGACAATTGGGACAATTTCGCGGATCTGGTGAAAGCGGGAATCGCCGGGGTGGAGGCGGGAAAAGGAGATGCACTGCCGCCGCAAATCATGATCCACATCGATCAGGGCGGCAACAAGGTCAAGACCAAGTATTTCTTCGACAAACTCAATTCCTACCATGTCAAGTATGACGTCATCGGCCAGTCCTACTATCCCTGGTGGCATGGCAGCCTGAACGATCTGCGCGAAAACATGGTTTTCATGGCGCAGGAATATAAGAAGGACATCATCGTCGTGGAGGCCGCTTACAACTGGAGGCCGGCCGAATATACGAAGCGCCCCGGACCGTTTCCAGAAACCCCAGAAGGACAAAAACAGTTTCTCGAAGAAGTGAATCGCGTCGTGCAGGAAACTCCGGATGGCCGCGGCAAAGGCGTGTTTTGGTGGGAACCAGCCGTAGCCGGTCCTCTCGGTTCTCGAGGATTCTTTGACGAAGCCGGCAACGCTCTTCCGGTGATAACTGCGTTTGATAGGTACACTCGCCATTGAATGAAATTGTCCGTCGTGGAGGCCGAGGAAGCGGAGGCTCCTTTAAAGATTTTGAGAAAGCTGCCGTAGCCCAATTCGTAGCCCGATCAAGTAAGGGAAGAAGTTGCCCAAGTATCAAACGCCGATTCAACGCGATAGATTGTCTCACTTCGATGGTTCGGGACCAGAAGATCAATCAGTTTGTTCCGTTTGTTCCAGTTGGCCGGAGCAGGTGGCTGCAACGCATTGAGGGCACAAACCTTATTCAAGTACTTGTCGTTTCAATCCCCACCCCCCTACCAGCTTTCTCATTCAGCTCACAGGACTTGTCGAACCCGCGCGGCAGCAAAAGGCAGCAACAAGAGAGGGGATGCGTTGGTGAGTAGGCAATCTGATTGGCATGGATGGCACGCCAACCCATAACAGCTGGGGCTGCCTAGTGGTTCAACGCCGAGGCCTTTCCGAGCAGAGAATCCGTGGAAAGCGCATCGAGCGCAAAACCCCTGTTTTCCGTCGGCTATATTGCCGTCGCCTAAAATTTCCGCCAGTGAAATGTGGAGCTTAGTCCGCGATGGCGGAATTTTCGCTATTGGGTTCCATTGACATCCTGTTGTGGCCTGCTAGAATTGGAATTGGCGAAGGAGTTCGCCCGTAACCGCTGTTCCACCGTTTGCCGGGACAGATGATGACTCCTGACAAGGATTCTTGTCGCGGAGTTATGTCCACCGGCAAGAATCCCAAACAACCGAAAATGAGGTAGGCCATGGGAAACGTGTGGGTCCTGGCTTCCGTATGGGTTGGTCTGGCGCTCATCGCCACGCTACTGGCCATCTGGTTCAAGATTTCGACAGCGCTGACGGAGATCGTCGTCGGCACGGTTGCCCAGCTCATTATTGGAGCGTTAGTCGGCGCTTCGGGGCTCGCCGGGAAGACCGAGTGGATTACGTTCCTTGCGGGAACGGGCGCCATCGTTCTGACATTCCTGGCGGGGGCCGAACTGGACCCTGTAATTTTCCGGACAAAGTGGAAAGAAGCGACCGTCGTTGGCCTTGTAGGCTTTTTCGGACCGTTCCTGGGCTGTACGGCGATTGCGCACTATGTCCTTCACTGGACAGTGCGTTCGAGCTGGCTGGCAGGCGTCGCTCTATCTACCACTTCGGTTGCAGTGGTCTACGCGGTCATGCTGGAGCTGGGCTTCAATGTCACCGATTTTGGGAAGGCCATCCTCGCGGCGTGTTTCGTGAACGACTTGGGGACGGTGATCGCTCTTGGCCTAATCTTCTCGCCGTTCACGTACCGCACGCTGATCTTTGTCATTGTTAGTGTTGTTGTGTTCTTTATCCTGCCTTTTGTCACGCCTCGATTCTTCAAACACTACGGCGGTCGAGTCTCAGAGTTGGAGGCCAAATATCTCTTGTTTCTGTTGTTCGGGATGGGCGGATTGGCGGTGTGGTCGGGAAGCGAGGCGGTCCTGCCCGCTTACATCATCGGCATGGTCCTGGCAGGAACGGTGGGTAAGGATCATGTGCTGATCCGGCGGCTGCGAACGCTGACCTTCGGGTTGCTGACACCCTTCTACTTCATCCGTGCCGGCTCGTTCGTTTCGATTCCCGCGCTGGTTGCCGCACCGTTGGTGTTTCTCGCATTATTCGCGGGGAAAATGATTTCCAAGGTTGTAGGCCTGCTTCCCACGGTAAAGGCTTTCAATTACCAGCGCGAAGAAGGTCTGTACTTCACGCTGATGATGTCAACTGGCCTCACGTTTGGAACCATCTCGGCGCTGTTCGGGCTTAGCCACGGAATCATCAATCAGAACCAATACTCACATTTGGTTGCAACGGTCATCGGGAGCGCGGTTGTGCCCACGATGTTCGCCAACGCTTGGTTCATGCCGAGACATTTGTTGCCGCACAAAGATAAGGGGTCACACATTGCTGAAATCAGGCCCGCTCAGGCGGACTGAGGAGGGGTTATGCCTCACCGAAGAGGCGATTCAATCTTTAAGAAGATTCTCGTGGGTTACGATGGCTCGAAATACTCGGAACACGCCGTGAGTGTCGCACTGAATCTAGCGCATTGTTCCGATGCGAAACTGCTTATTTTCGCTGTGGCCCGCCCTCCGGAGCCAGCCACTCGCGTTGAGGTGGATGCCATGCTTGATGACGCTCGCGAGCACTTCGAGGAAGGATTCAAACAGATCCGGGCGCGCGCGCTGGAAGCGGAAGTTGAGATTGAGACCGAGATCGCAGTGGGTCATCCAACAGAGCAAATCATTCATCGTGCGGAAACGGACAAGGTGGATCTCGTTATTCTCGGCCACCGCGGTGTCTCCGGATTCAAGGTTTTCAAGATTGGCTCGACTTCGGACAAAGTGCTGCGACACGCGCACTGCCCGGTGATGATCGTCCGATAGCATGTCTGCGCCAGCACGCGATGTTCCGGCGTGTGGGAGAGAATCTGCAGCGATATGCGCTGAGACATGAAGGGCGGCGCAGCGACCTGATCACGGAAGAGGAATGGCAGGCTCCCCAGCAGGCATTGACGCTGCTCGCGGGGCACCGCAACGTACAGCCGCGATATGGAAGGTCTTGATAACGACATGACTTCGGGAGATCACAACTCGACTGCCAGCCTGAACGAGTTTCAGGTGCGGGGTCTTACTGTCACTTGCCGGTACGTGGACAAAGTCATCGGTGAGATTGAAGGATTCCTCCATTCCGCCGCATCGAAGGCTGCCTTTCCTCGCTACATCGAAGACATCACCCCAACGCAGCGCAGAACAATCGAAGACTATCTCGCGCGGATTCGAGCACAGCTCGCAAGGGTTCTCGACGGACAAGGAATCCCACGTCCAGAGGCATGGGTTCCGACGAGCCGAGCCGTCTATACGGCATTGACGACGATCGACATCGCGCTTGAGGAGCTACGGCCGCAGTACATGAAGGGATATGGCGAGGTAGCTCCCGAACTGGCCATGGAACTCGAAGGAATCAGCGGAGAACTTCGCGGCCTGGTCGAACGTTTGAATCGCTACCTAATGCAGGATGCGGGACAAGACCTGCGGCAACGGCTCGAACGACTGGAGCACACCTCGGGCGAACTCGAACTGTTGGTGAAGATCGAACGGGTGGTGACGGAGCGCGGGCTCGTGGAATTCCGAAGCACGATCGCAGGAATCACAGACCGCTTGGAGGATCAAAGCCTGGAGATCGCCGTGTTCGGAAGAGTGAGTTCGGGTAAGTCCTCATTGCTGAATGCGATTTTGGGCGGAGACATTCTGCCTGTCGGCGTTACGCCCATCACTGCCGTGCCAACGCGCATTCGGTACGGGGAGGTGCCGCAGCTCACGGTTTGGTTTGCGGAGAGGCGACTTCCGGAGACTCTTGAAATTGGCCACCTAGCCGAAGTGGCAAGCGAGAAAGGAAACCCGCAGAACCAGAAGCGAGTCACCCGAATTATCGTGGATCTCCCTTCTGCGCGTCTTCGCAAGGGAACTACGTTCGTGGACACTCCAGGGCTCGGGTCGCTGGCAACCAGCGGGGCTTCGGAGACCCTGGCCTACCTGCCAAAGTGCGATTTGGGTCTGGTGCTCATCGATGCGGGCTCTACGTTGACGCAGGAAGATTTGCAGACCATCCAAGCCCTTCAAGATGCAAGCGTTCCCGTCCAAGTGTTGCTTAGCAAGGCGGACCTGCTGACTCCGCAGGAAATCGACGACCTGATCCGATATGTGAAGGAAAACATAGCGAAGCAGTGCAGCGTCGAGGTCCCGGTGTACGCCGTGAGTGCGATAGCCAAACACCGCGAACTTCTGACGCGATGGTTCGAAGCAGAGATTCTGCCTCTCTACCAGCGCAGCCAAGATCTGAAATCGCTCTCGGTGAAACGCAAGGTGGGAACGCTGAGGGACGCAGTCGTGGCGGCGCTTTCCATGCGAGTGCGCAGGAGCAAGGGCATTTCCGGCACCGATTCAGGGGAAATTCGCGAAGTAGAGGCACGGCTGCGCCGGGCTACCGGCCGGATTCCGCAGTCGCAAAATGAATTGGAACGGGACATCAGGGCATTCTCGAAAGACACGGGCTGGCTCATGGAACGGGCCGCCGACCAACTCGCCCAAGAATGGAGGCGTGATAAGGACAGCCCCACCGGTTCTGGTCTCGTGGTCTACGAGAGCATCGTAGGAGATGTTCACCAGCAGGCGAAGGTGTACCGCCAGCACTTGGAGAGCCTGGCCAGCGATCTTTATGCGGAGTTGAAAAATGCGGAACAGGCATTGGGTCTCCCCCACGGGCCTACCGAAGAGGAGTTCACCTCGGCGATTCGCTCGATGCCTGTATTCGATTTTGCCGGGCGCGACCTTCAATTTGTGCCGCCGTTCTGGGGCCGCCTCCTGGGCAAGGCGGGCTTACGCCTCGCGGCGCGACGGGCAATCCGTTCGAAGTTGGAGACTTATTTGTCGAACGTGGTGTCGATCTATGGCGGAGTCTTTAAAGATTGGAGTTCCTCCGTTGTGAATGTACTGGGCAAGCGATTTGCAAACTACGCGGACAGTTATCGTGCGCAGGCAGAACGGGCGCAATCGGGCTCGACCGCGGGGGCCGAGGAGGTGCAGGCTTTGTTGATCGATCTCCGGGTTCTGGGCGGGGAGTTCACCGCTGCAGAGGCCGGTCTACCAGCTGTCCCGGACGAACTCTGGCCGGTGCAGGCTCATGAGGGGAAGAACCGTTGAGCGCTCCCCGCTCCATGCTTGCGGTCTCTGCCGAGCCAGGAATCTTCCTCGGTCGCCAGAGCGAGCTTGCGCGCCTTGAGGAAGCTATTCGGAAACGCGAGAGCCTGCTCATTTGGGGAGCATCCAATTCCGGGAAGAGTGCGCTGGTGGCCCGGGCATTCTCGAATCTGCCAGAGAGAATAAAAAGGCGCTGCGTCTTTGCACGTGGGAACGGGACTCCTCAGGAGATCCTTCGGGAAATCGCGCAAGGATTTGTGGAGGATTCGCTGTTCCGCTCGGAGCTCCGTGCCGATACGGGCTTTGGGGCCTCCTTCACGCATTGGGTGAAAGCACAAACCAGCTTGCGTCTGCGCGGTCTCCTCTACCGCGCGGCGGGCGCTGGCGAATACTGGATCTTTCTCGAAGACCTCGTGCCAATGACGCACATGCTGGCGCGCATCATCAAGGAATTGATGATGAACCAGGAGACTCCCATTTACGCGGTCGCGCACGGCTGGACGTACAGCGAACTGGGCCATGGCGCTCCCTTGTATTGGAACGACTGGCAAAGATTGCACGTTGGCGGGCTCACTCTAACCGTGGCGAAGGAACTCCTCGAAATATGTATACGCCGCTTCGAACTCGAGCGGTTTGACCTCGATGGCTTTCGCGAGGACATTCTCGAATTCAGTGGACTGCTCCCAGGCGCCATCGTCCAGATGTGTGCCGCGGCTGCGGGCGCGCACTATCACTTCGAGGGGCGAATCAAAACGAAGCTGCTCCATGTGGATTATTTGATGAACCATTGTGAAGGTTCACCGATGAGTTCGGTTTGCAAAGGGAATTTCTGAAATGACACTTGGATTGCCCACGGTTGGGAAAGACTTAGCGAGGTTGCACGATGACAACGCACAGGACAAATACTCTGGTGAATGACGATTCGCATGGGCCTAAGAGTAGGGCGGAGGTTGGTACTTCCGAGGGAGTTGACGTTGGTTCAACCCTTCAACGGCTAGCGGAAGTTGCCCGTGAGTTTGGCTCCGAATGGGTTGCCGATGATGCTTCGGGGCTGGCCGAGCGCGTGGCGGAAGGCCGCTTTTATGTGGCATGCATCGGACAGTTCAAACGCGGAAAATCGACAGTCCTGAATGCTTTGCTGGGAGATGCGGTCCTGCCCACTGGTGTGGTTCCCATTACCGCCGTCCCGACAGTCGTCCGGTTTGGGAGAAGGAGGAGTGCGCGGGTACGGTTCCGCGGCGGAAACTGGTTGGACGTCAGGCCGGAAGAATTGCAGCAGTTTGTCTCGGAAGAACACAATCCAGAAAATGCCGAAGGCGTGGCTGCGGTGGAAGTTTTCGTGCCCAGTCCTCTTCTGGCGACTGGCATGTGCTTCGTGGACACGCCCGGGCTCGGTTCCGTGTTCGCCGGCAATACAGCTGCGACCCAAGCGTTTATTCCCCACATCGATGCCGCGCTGGTGGTTGTCGGCGCCGATCCCCCGATCGCAGGAGAGGAACTCACGCTGGTGGAGGAAGTAGGCCGGCAGGTGCGTGAGGTGATTGTTGTCTTGAACAAGGCGGACCGAACCTCGGACGCCGAACGCAAGATCGCGGAGTCCTTCACCCGAAAGGTCTTGGAAAAGCGTCTTGAGAGGCCCATCGGACCGATCTACGAAGTGAGTGGTGCCGAACGGCTCGAGCATCGCGGCCTGGAGCGGGACTGGTCCAAGCTCGTAGATACCCTGCAAGGAATGATCGTGGAATCCGGCCGGGACATCGTCCGGCGTGCCGGAGAGCGAGGTGTCCATCGCTTGGGCGAAGAACTGTTAAACATCGCGTTCGAGGAACGTGACGCGTTGTTACGCCCCGTCGAAGAGTCGGAACAGCGCATTGTGGCCATGCGCACGACGATTGCCGAAGCGGAACGGTCGCTCCACGATCTGAGCTATCTCTTCATGGGTGATCAGCATCGCCTCTCCGATCTGTTTCTTGAGCGACGAAAGGCCTTCCTCTCGGAGGCTTTGCCTCCAGCCAGAGCGGAGTTCGAGAGGGAGTTGCAAGATATTCCGCGGCGTTACGGTCCGCGTTTCCGTCGTCAGGCAATGCACCTCGCGCAAACCGTTGCTTCGCGCAACGTGCTGCCGTGGCTAACCACGGAGCAAGCCCGCGCTGAGGAAGAATATCGCGCGGTCGCGACTCGGTTCGTCAACATCGGGAATGATTTCCTAAAGAAGCTGGCGAAATCCGGTGTTCCGGAACTCGCGCGTATGCCAAATGCTCTCGATCCTGAAAAAGGTTTTCGCGTGCGGTCACGATTCCGCTTCGAGGAGTTGATCAACGTCGCTCAACCATCCTCGCCTCTGCGATACCTGGCGGACGTTGTTCTCGGCTTGGTCGGGGCCTTTTCCGTGATCGAAAGCCAGTCCCGGGATTTTTTGGAATATCTAGTGGAGATGAACAGTACGCGAGTGCAGTCGGACGTTGTCGATCGCGTGCAGGAGAACAAGGGACAGCTCGAAGTGGAGATCCGAAAGCTGCTTCACGAGGTGAGCCGGGTCGCAGAACGCGCACTGGAAAATGCCCGCGAGGCCAAGGAGCAGGGCGCCGCGGCGGTGGAAGCGAAGCTCGCTCGGCTGCACGCCAGGGAAGAAGAGATTCAAACCCTGCTGGAGGGCTGAGGAAATCCACAAAGGTGCGCCCTCAGAAGAGTCGAGTACGTGTGACGGACAACAATGAACACCTACACGCAAGCAGTTCCTCAGGCCAAGCGGGAAGCGCACGGGAAAGTGGTGGAAATGTTGTTGCCGCCAATGCGGAAGGCGGGATGAAAAGCGGGGCAGCTTTGGGGCAGCATTAATCGTTACCCTGAGTGCTAAATTGTTTCTTTCTGTTCCGCAGAGTACTTCGCAAGTCCTTGAGAACACTGGAAACGCGGATTTCGATCACCGACCAATACTTTCTGGCCATCGCAAGTGGCGGCGGAGAAATTCAAACGTTCCCACGCCATGAATCGTGTGCGGACCGCTAAAAAACTCGATCTCCGTCCTGTCACCTATATCCATCTTGTCGTAAAACCGGCGTACAGCGGCGTATTCGTAAGAGACCCGCTCATCGATCCCCACAGGATCATCGTGGCCTCGCTCCACCATGAACGGCCGTGGGGCCATTAGATTCGCCAGGTCGGAGTAGTTGATAATGTTCGCGAAATTGAATTCATACATGTCATATTCGACGGTGAGCAGGTAGCTTTGCGGCGCCAGGACCGTAGTCGTCTTCCAAACCCATTCATTGAAATCACCTGAGCAGATCGAAAGCGCATAGCGGTCCAACAGTGGCGGAACCCGAACCGCTGTCTTTCCGCCGTAAGAAAGGCCATAAAAGCCAATCCGTTCAGGATCAGCGAATGGCTGTTCAGCTAGCCAATCCAGCAACCGCTCATGCTGCCCTAGAATGAACGAAAACAACGCGAGTTTCAGCGGATGCCCCATGCGCTGGATCATCCGGAAATTATCGTGGCCGATGTAAGGGTTCTGCGGGGCAAAGGTGATGAACCCTTGCTCCGCAAGGCTTGCGGCAAAGTGATGGTAGAAGGCTGAATCAATTTTTGGATCCGCTACGTCGGTTGGCCGTCCTTCTAAACCATGTTGACAGATCACAACCGGACGGCGTTCACCAGGCTTCAGATCTTTCGGTAGAAGCAGTATCCCGTAGGCAAACACCTCTGGCCATACATCAAGCATCACTTCATACCCCGTTAACTTGCGATCATCCAGAACCAGACGGGTTCGAGGATTGGAAGGCAAACTAGGCGCGGGCAAACGCCCGATTACCTCATCCCAGATGTAGTCGCGATAGAACTTTGTAGTAGCCTTCCAGCGCTCTGGCGAAGAGGCGTCTGCTTTGCTCCAGAACTCCTTTCGACGATCGGGTGACTTACGGATCAACGCCTGCGTAAAATCCACCATCTGGTTGAATTGCCTGCGCAGCCGGGGCGTCGAATCCTCTACCTTGTGAACGCTGGCGGGCGGGCTTCCACCGGCGAGTAACTGGCCACTTCCGCCGAGAGACAGCAGGAAGGCATGAAGCGCCGCTTCGGAACCCGGTAGTCCCTCGCCTGTTTGGCTTGCTACCAGCTGCAGTTTCGCGTCAGCCTTTAGCCCAGCAAAGAAGACCCGAGCGCGATTAATCTCTCTTTGTACCGCCTCCAGCGGCGGTGTACTCAATTTCCCATTGGGGCAGGCGTAGTCCTTATGTTCCTCTGTTCCGGATGGTGGTCCGAGTACTTCAGGACCCTGGCAGGCTTCAACGATGAGAGAGCGCGGCGCAACGAGGCTGGCTAACTCCGCGTCTCCAAACTCGTAGGTCAAACCCCAGACGTCGCGATAAATCGGTTCCTTCCAGACTTCATGTGCTTGGAAATATCCGCTAACCAAGGTTGCGTCGATCCGACTATCTATAGCCGCGCTGTAGAGCGCCAGTAATCCGCCTTCGCCGTAGCCCATGACTCCAATCGGGACCGGTCGTTCCGTGTTTACCTTTTCAAACCAATCCACGATGGCCAGCACCTTCTGAACTTCGTACCCAATAATGTGCCGGCCCACCTCAAAAGCCATTCGGTAGATCCATTCCCGATGCGGCATGTTCGTCATGCCGGCACCAGGAATGCCCGAGAAAGTATCGTCGCGGTTGATGAGCACCGGCACGACGACCTGACAGCCGTTCTCCGCTAAACGTCGTGCAAATTGCGCCTGCGGAGAAACTCCCTCGGCCAGCCCCACTAACATTTCCGGAGTCCAGTCGGCATCGGGAATGGCCACTACCCGCGCCACCGGCGGCTTCTCCGGTTCCAACAACAATCCCTCAGCCTCCAAACCGCCCGAATCAGCGGTTACGGGCGGAAGAACTGACCAGCGCGCGCTATAGACTCTGTAATTTTTCCCCTGGGCAAACCAGAGCGGAAACGACGCTGTCCCTGTAAGTTGCAAAGAAGGAGGAGCAATCCGTTTGTCCTCTGCCCCGATGATGTGCTGAAAACTGTGACGGTTTGAAGCGACGGAGCGCTCATAGTGCTCCGGAGAACTGTAATCTCGACTCCACAGTTGCGCCCGGTCCGCCTCCCGAGTCTGCATTTTATGCAGCAAGAAGCGCCGAATCCCATCCACCATTTCGGAGGCCATATCGCCCTGCATCGTCAACGGTGCAGTTCCTGGCATTACCGACCCTGGGGGAATTGCGGTTGAAGTCTGCGAACCTCCAGAGCTAGTCTCCGCCAGGAGGTCAGGAACAAATGCCTTGGTTGCTGATCCGACGGCAAGAGCCACCGCGGTGGAACGATTTAAGAATTCTCTGCGATTCATATGGCTTGGCCTCACAGTGATGTTGTTCTGTCGAGAAGGTGTGCTCTTTGCATGATCTGATTGCCGCTTCATGGATTGGCATTCCGGCGACTATGCTTCAATGGCCTCGAATTTGAGACTCCATGCATAATCGCAAGGCCGGTTGCTCTCTTGCTGGAGATTCTCCGGGAAAGTGATGGTTGTCCCCCTATCCGCGTCAAACTTCCACGGTAGCCCTGTCTTTGAACCCAGAAGAGTCGCTTGAGAGCTGGCCTTTGGTCGCACTGTGCTCAGCGTCAACTGCGTACCAGGCCATTTCGTTAGGATTGCGTAAACAAAACGGTGGTCTTTTGACCGCGTGTAACGAATCGTATCGCCCTCCGACCAGCGACTGCCTTCGCGCGGCCGAGTCGCGTAGATAGCTTCGCCATTCACCTTCAGCCACGCTCCCGCGCCTTTCATCTGCCGGATGGCTTCAGGATGAAATTCGCCGTGAGAGCTCGGCCCCACGCCGATCATCAGCCCACCTCCTTTGGCGACCGTGTCTACCAGGCTCTCCACGATCCACTTCACCCCTTTGTATTTAGTGGCGTCCGGCTCATACGAGAAATCTGAACCCAGGGGATTGATAGAGAACCACGGTTTCTGCGATTCCTCTTTTGATCGGGGGATTGCGCGCTCGGGAGTGTAGTAGTCTCCATAGTTCCCGATCCCTCGGTCACGAAGCATGACCTGGGGCTGTACTTCACGCAGCTTCAGGATGGTCTTGCGAAGCTCAGGCCAGACATGCGGTCCAAGCCACATGTCTAGACAGAGCATGTCAATTTGTCCGTAGTTGGTGAGCAGTTCGAGAAGCTGCCCGCGATGCCTCTCCATCATCCGCTTCACCTCTGCATCCGTCGCATCCGGAACGATCACAGGATTCAAGCCATAGATGCGTCGCGTCCTAGCAAGATCGCCGGGTGTAAGTAACTTTGCAGAGGAAGGTATTTGCAGGGGATGCACCACATAGGGCCGGAAATCCGCATCGTACCAATCGGGGTGTGAGAAATAGAGATCTATTTTCATGTTCCGCTTGTGCGCTGCATCGCAAAGCTCTTTCACAACATCCCGGTGAAACGGTGTTTCCATAATCGAGTACGCCAGGTCACATGATTCAATCTCTGGTCCCCCGGCGGCCGCCCAGTTGGCACGTTTCTTCACTCTGGTCCGGGTGTCGAACATTGAAAAACCTTCGTGGTGTTTCGTCGTGAAGGCGAACATCTTCATGCCGCTATCCCGAAAGGTATCCATCCACGCGTCTGCATCGAATCCCGTTGGATTCCACGTTTTGTACAAACTGTTGTACTCCCGCCGTTCAGCAAACGACATTTCCAGAAAGGGCCACGACTCCGCGCCCCGATGCCAGATGGAATAAATACCCCAGTGAATCCGTACCCCGAACTTCATATCCAGGAATGCTTCGTACGCACTTGCGGGGGCCGGTTCATAACCGGCAATCGGCTGGGTCTCAATGTAGGGGACGTTTTCCAGTTCCGGGGCTGGAAACCCGTCTGCCGCTTTTGACAATTGCGCCAGACTTGGATAGGTCCATCTTGCGGCCAATGCCGCTGTGGTCGTTCCGAGAAATTCTCTCCGATTCATACGACCATCCCTTCTGATCAGGATACTACTCCTCAGAGTTCAGTCCTGGCCGAGCATAGTTCAGGCATTCCCTGGATTTCTACACCGAATAAACGTGACGCATGTCAGCAACTTTCCCATGTACACGGCCTTGCGGCCTGCAGGAAAAACACACTGCGGCAATTCAGTGCTAACTGCCCGGTGGTCTCCAACTAAGCACACCTGAAAAGTTATGAGGAAGAAGTGCAGATTCGCCGCCGCATCGCCGCTTTTCAAAGAGAAGCCTTTAGGGCTGGAGCACAACTTTCAGCAGTCCGGCTTCGCGCTGATGAAGGCGCTGGAACCACATGGCGCCATCCTCGAGAGGAGCAATGGCTGAGAGCAGCGGTTCGACACGAACCGCTCCACGGGATATCAGCGAAATACACTTAGAATACTCGCCAGAAGACGCGCAGGAACCTTGCAGACGAATCTGACGCGTCACCACAGATTGCAACGCCATCTCAATTGACGGCGCGATATTGCCAACGAGGGTCACAACACCGCCCTTGCGCACAATGTCGATAGCGAGCTTTACGGTGGCTGAAGTACCCACGCATTCCAAGACGATGTCCGCGCCGCGGCCTACGGTGCGCTGCAGAAGATCATGAACGATGCTGGTACTTCGGGAGTTGAAAGTGCAAGTGGCGCCCAGTTTGCGCGCCAGCTCAAGACGTGAATCATCGATGTCGACAACGAAGATCGCCCCAGCGCCCGCGAGCGAAACAACCTGGAGGGCTAGAAGACCGATCATCCCCGCCCCGATGATCACGACGGTATCCTCAAGCCCGATGGTACTTAGAGATATAGCGTGGACGGCGACAGACACCGCTTCAATCAGTGCGGCATGTGTAAAGGGCATGTCGTCGGGCAAGTGATAACCTATGCGCGCTGGCACGGTTACATATTCCGCGAATGCCCCCATGCGTCGAAAATTAGGTGTCGAGACACCGATGACCTGGCGTTCATCGCAGAGATTGACTTGGCCCCGGAGACAGAAGAAGCATTTTCCACAGGAGACGGTCGAGTCGAACGTGACATGATCACCCGGTTGAAATCCGGTTACGTCAGCCCCGACGGCTTCCACGATCCCAGCAGCTTCATGTCCCATGATGATCGGTGGAATACGTCGTCCCGTGCTTCCGTCATACCCATGTACATCACTTCCGCAGATACCACATGCCGCAATTCGGATCAGCAATTCATCCTCGGCAGGGCTAGGCTTGGCGGTTTCGACAACCTCGAGCTGCTTGTAATCAGAAAGGATCAGCGCTTTCATTACTTCTCCCTAAAGATTCGCTTAATAGGGGCAATTCAATCAAGTCGAGGCACAAAATCCGCTGCCCCCCAACACAAAATCGCGAACTTTTGTTTGCCTGAGGACGGTTAATGATATATCAGATTGAGACGCCATCTCCCAACTATGGCGAAAGGCAAAGAGCGTGAGAGATAGGACAAAGTGGCTGGTGCTGGGTATGGCTTTTCTGGCGACCGTCATCAACTATCTCGATCGCCAGACTCTCTCCGTGATGGCGCCCTTCTTACTGGCCAAGTTTCATATCTCGGGAGAGATTTATTCCGACATCATCTTCGCGTTCATGTTGGCATATACGGTCATGAATGGAGTCTCTGGCAGACTTCTAGACCGGCTGGGAAGCAGAGTTGGCTATGCCTTGACGATCGCCTGGTGGTCAGGTGCGGAGGTTCTGCACGCTTTCTCCGCTGGGGCTCTGAGCTTGGGCGTTTTCCGATTCTTGCTGGGTTTAGGTGAGGCGGGTAACTATCCCGCCGGAGTGAAGCTGATTGCAGAGTGGTTTCCGGCAGAGGAACGGTCCCTGGCATCAGGCATCTTTAATAGCGGAGCAGCAATAGGTGCGATCCTTGCTCCTCCGCTATTAGCGTGGATTGTACTGAGTGCGGGATGGAGGACAGCATTTGTGGTCATTGGCCTGCTTGGGTTTGTCTGGCTGGCAGTGTGGATGACCTTTTATCGTGAGCCGCGAGCTGTGGAGGAGGAAGCAAAGCGCGTTCCACTCGAGAAATTGCTTCGGTCCAGATTCCTTTGGCAGTTCACGCTTTCTAAAGTCTTCAGTGATCCTGTCTGGTACTTTTACACTTTCTGGTTTCCGCAATACTTGAAGGTTGTGCACGATTTTTCTCTTCGGCAGATCGGCGAAACCGCCTGGATTCCCTTCTTTACCGCCGCCATCGGTAATCTGGCGGGAGGCGCAGTGTTCCGCGCGTTACTGTCTTTCAAAACGGGAGTGGCGACCACGCGACGAATTGCAGTTCTGGTTTTTTCCTCGCTGATGATGTCTGCTCTCTTCGTCGGAGCAAGCCGAAGCCCGGTGGAATGCATTGCTCTAATCTCGACCGCCACTTTTGGTTACTGCGGTGCGCTTGCGAATTTACTGGCCATTCCCGGGGATGTCTTTCCGAAGGGAACACTGGCCTCAATCTGGGGATTCGCAAGCATGGGCTCCGGATTCGGGGCCATGATTTTCAGTCTGGCAACGGGCTGGCTGGTCGATCATTACTCGTTCCAGCCCGTTTTTTTGCTGTTCGGTATTCTTCCGATGATTTCCGCGTGGATCGTCTGGACCTTGCCTAAGAGAGCCGTCCTCTGATCAGCATTCTAGACGATGCGCATCGTCATTCCGCCGTCAATCACGAAGTTCTCGCCAGTGATAAAGTCATTCTCGATCAGGGAGACAATCAGCTTAGCAACATCCTGGGGCTGCCCTTCTCTGCGTAGCGGAATACGATTCCGTATGTTGTTCTCGATCTGCTCAGGCGTAAGGTAGTCCTGGAAAGGTGTGCGTATGACGCCAGGAGAGACACAATTTACGCGGATGTTCTGGCCGGCGAGTTCGCGGGCCAAGGAGCGTGCGAATTGCGGCAGCGCCCCCTTTACCACCCCGTAGGCCAGCGCGCCCAGACAGCCGCGGAGGCCTGCCGCCGAGCCTAGCAAGATGATGGCTCCCCCGCCCTGTCGTGCCATGTGCGGCGCTGCCGACCGAACGAGATGAAAAATGGCGTGAACATGAACCGCGAAAGCCTTCATCCACGCCTCGTCCGTGACGGTGTAAAGACCGCCAGGAACTGCTCCACCTGCCGAGTGCACGAGAACATCAAGGCGCCCGAATTCCTTGATGACCTCGTCAACGCAACTGCGACACTCCGCTGGTTCGCTTAAATCAGCTTGCAGGAAGCGGATGACCGGGCCATGAGTTTCGAGCGCGGAGAATTCTTCGGGCTTTGGATCACCACCTCTTCTAGAAACAGTCACGATATGAGACCCGCTCTGTGCCAAGCAGAAGGCGGTGGAAGCGCCAATGCCGCTGGTGCCTCCCGTAACCAGGCAGACTTTTCCTCGCAAATCCATCAAAGCCCCCGTCCCCATTGGGCAGACTTATACGATTGCGAATACACTGTGTGATATATCAGAAAATTAAGTTGTCCGGCAACGACCGCGCCAAACGTTTTGCTGAGTGTCGCTCATCCCCAAGGCAACAAATTGTGACATATAATCGACATCAGTGTGACGGCAGTACTTTGCCGCTTCTTGTGGACACTGCGAAAATGCAGCTGCCGTGGACAACCGCTTGCATCCTTATGGAGCTTATCGCAGATTGATGCCTACGTTGGAACATCTGCTCGTACGACTTTCTCGGAGGCATGGCACGAAGGTACTTGCGTGAAAGCTGTCTGTCGTCCTGGAGATGAGTAATGCCACTTGCTGCCTTCCCAAAATGTTATCTTCCTGCCCTCTGCACCACAAAGGCGATGAGTTTGGAAGATTGGATCAACGCATCCGCAGACCTCGACATCGATGGGCTGGAGTTTTATTGGCAGTTCACACCGGTCACTGCGGAAGGGAGGCGGCAGGCCCGCCGCCTCGTCGAGAGTCAAGGGCGCTTGATTCCCATGATGTGCTACTCGCCCGATTTTACCAAGCCCGACCGGACCGAACGGATAGCCGAGGTACAAGCGCAGAAAGAAGTGTTGCGCGCGTGTGGGGAGTTGGGAGTGCGCTACTGCCGGGTGCTCAGCGGACAACGTCGGCCAGGATTGAACCGCGCGGAAACCGTTCGCTGGGTGGCCGAGTGTATCCACCTTCTGTTGCCTGACGCTGCGAGCTTAGGTGTGACCCTGATCCTGGAAAATCACTACAAAGACCCGTTCTGGCAATATCCAGAGTTTGCTCAGCGAAGTGAAATCTTCCTCGACCTGCTTAGTGAGATTGGGACACATCCTTTCTTCGGTGTGAACTACGATCCATCGAATACCTTGATCATTGGCGAGGATCCCATCGTGCTGCTGGAAGCTGTGAAGGATAAAGTGGTAACGATGCATGCCAGCGACAGGTTCCTGAAGGGGGGATCTCTCGAGGATCTCAAGAAGCTTGACCTGGACGGAATCGAAGGGTATTCATCCATTCTTCAGCATGGGGTGATTGGAGAAGGCTTGAATAATTACGACCGCATTTTTTCAATCTTAAAGTCAGTGGGGTTCTCCGGTTGGGTCTCGATTGAAGATGGAGCAGAACCAGAAGCAGGGATGGAACGACTCGCGCGGTCTGCAAAGTTTCTGCGTCGCAAAATGCGAGAGTACAACGTTGGTTGAGCACACACAAGAAACGGAAGACCACAAAGGCTGAGAATGGGAACTAGAATGGTCCTGAATAATCCGAAAGTAACGCTCGCGGCGTTCCTGGCACTTACCTTGCCATGCTTTACAGGATTGGCCGCACAAACGGGCTTGGTGGTGGCCAAGGATTCTCGCGCGAGCGCCCCTGCCTATCCGCTCAAGCTTAGTGCGAACCACCGCTATCTGGTCGATCAGAATGACGTCCCATTCTTAATTGTCGGGGACACGCCGCAAGGCTTGATGTCGCGCTTGACTGAGGAAGAGGCGGATAGCTACTTCGCGGACCGCCAGGCGCACGGGTTCAATAGCATGGGGTGGATAGATGTAGTCTGTGCCGGCCGTGATTTCCCCGAAAACAAGGACGGCAGCACCGTGGACGGCATTCATCCTTTCACCGGATACGTTCCCGGTGGAACCGATTACACTCACTATGATCTCGGGAAACCGAATGACGCCTACTTTATCCGTCTCGACCACATCGTTACGCTGGCGGCAAAGCACGGCATATTTGTCTTTCTTAATCCTATGGAGACAGTTGGGTGGCTTCCAACACTACATAATAACGGTCTGACGGCTGCTTATGGGTATGGACAGTATCTTGGCAATCGTTACAAGAGATTTCCCAACGTCGGCTGGCTGAGCGGCAATGATTTTGTTAGCTGGAACGATCCAAAGGATGACGCGCTCGTCCAGGCTGTGGCAAAAGGAATTAAGTCAGTTGCTCCCGGACAGCTGCAAACTGTCGAACTGAATTATGAGACGAGTTCTTCCTTCGACGATCCGGCTTGGGTGCCACTCATTTCTCTCAATGGTACGTACACGTACTCGCCGACATACATGCAGATGCTCCATAGCTATAATCAGACGCCCGTAGCACCGGTTTATTTGCTAGAAGCACACTATGATCAGGAAAATGTGGGCCATCCACCGGATTACGGGACGCCCTCAACGCTTCGACGAGAAGAGTATTGGACCATGTTGAGCGGAGGCACTGGGCAATTTTATGGGAATTTTTATACCTGGTCACTCTCACCTGGGTGGAAGTATTACATTGACACCGAAGGAGTAGCGCAACTCACGATCTGGAAAGACTTTTTTTCTTCCTTGCCTTGGTATGAGCTCGTTCCAGACCAGAACCATTTGGTGGTTACAGCCGGACTTGGAACTTATGGAACGTTCCAGACCCGGGTAAGCAATAGTGATTTCTGTACTGCCGCCATAACGACTGACGGTTCTTTTGTGGTCGCCTACATGCCAACGGCCCGTACGATCACCGTGAACATGGCGGCCTTAAAAGCCCCTGCGCATGCCAAGTGGTTTGATCCTGCCAAAGGAATGTACACAACCATCTCTGGGGAGCCATTCGCAAACAGCGGAACACGCCAATTCACACCACCCGGGAACAACAGCGACGGCGACAGCGACTGGATCCTGATACTGGATGCCTCGGGTTGAACCATCTGCCGCCAGATAGTGCGTCGCTTGCGGGGCACAGGTACAGCGCGGGGGATTCTGCATGAGTGCCAAGTAGAACCGAGCAAGAGTTTTGCATACTTTGGCCCCGATAGGGCAAAAACTTGCATTTACAGGGGATTCAAAGATGTCGCCCTTTATAGTAGGCGATTGATAATGGAGGGCTTATTAGACCCAAGAAGTCTTGAAGGATATGGTCAATGACGTGCCTTATACAGCCAAATTGAGGTGTGTCACCTTGAGGATACTACGCCAGTTTCTTCCAGTCTGCCTTCTTCTAATCGGTGCGAACGCAGCTTTCGCGGATGGGAGCTCCCCAGACCCGAAAATACTAATGGGCGGGAGCGGCAGCTGCCAGAGCTTCAGCGAGGATTCGTTAACTCAGAGCTTCGGCGATGTAATGACTGGGTGTGTGGTCGATTTTACAAACAATATTACGTCGGATGGCGAAGGTGTGACGCTCGACTTTCTTGTCGTGAACGTCGACACCCCCTTTAGCGGTGCAATCAGCTGCGCTGTTTCTCCAAATTCTCCCCTCAATACGGCCTCTGTGTCTTCTCCGACGTCATGCACGTTCCAGGATGTGACGGAGCTCTACAGCATCAATCCGGGTACGACCTACAGCCTGACATTCGATCCCAACTTCGGCTCAACCGTCGATATTACCCTTGCTCAAACTGTTATTCCTGCTCCTGAGCCTGCAACGATCCTACTTCTAGGGGTTGGCATGGCGGTGCTTCTCGCGGGAAGCAAGAGGCTCAAGGAAGCAGGGCCAAGGGTCGCCTAGTTGGGCTTCTTAAATTCTGCCAAGAGCTTCTCAAACTCCGGGCGACTCCGCAGGCTGTCCAATTCGGGGTCGCTACTTGCCTCTTGGACTGCATATCCGCGGTCGAACGCCTCGCGCAAGAGCTTCAAGGCGTTATCCGGATGGTTAGCCAATGCCTCGACCACTGCTTCCGTATAAACGAGGTCTACAGCTTCCTTGTTTATCGACCTCGCGTGTTGTATGAAGTTTAGAGCTTGCCCTGGCATGCCTCTCTTCGCGTAATAAAGAGCCAAACTTCCCATCGTGTCGGAATTGCGTGGGTTCACTGCAAGTTCCTTATAAGCGAGAGCAATCGCTTTGTCATACGTCACATTGGCCTTTTCGCGCTGTCCCGACCAGCGATAGGCATCCGCGAGATTCCCTGTCAACTGTTCCACGTTGGGACTCATCTGCACGGCTTTCTCAAACATAGGGACAGAATCGTTATAACGTTTCAAGTAGAAATATGCGGTGCCCAGGTCTGAGTAGGTCTTATCATCCGGCTGGATCTGGAGCGACTTTTGGAAGTAGGGGAGGCACTCTTCGTATTTTCCCTGCTGAAAGTAAACGACTCCAACATTCAAGTAACCAAAGGAGTTCTCAGGCTCCAGTTCAATCACACGGCGTAGGGCAATCAGAGCTTTATCGTATTCTCCCAACTGAGAGTAAGCCTGGCCGAGCGAATTATAATTGAACCAGTAGTACGGATTTATATCGACAGCCTTTTGATACGCCTGAAGCGCTTGCTCTTTTTGTCCGAGGGTCAAGTATGCCTTGCCGAGACCCCGATATCCATCGTCCGAGTTGGGGGCGAGTTGCAGTGCGCGCTTCAGCTCGGCGATCGCCTCGACCGTTTTGCCCGAAGCGTTGTAGACGTTTCCCAATGAAAAATGAACCTCGGGCAAATTGTCATTCAGTCGTTCAGCCTGCTGAGCGGCCCCCAAGGCCTTTTGCGCCCATAAACTGTCCTTGTTCTCGTGGTACAAAATGACGGACGCATCGGCTATACCGGTGTAGGCTAGCGCGAAGCTCGGATCCTTTTTCAAGGCTTCTTCGTAGAAGCCGATGGCCTTCTTTATGTTACTAACGGCTTGTTGGCCGCGTATTGCTCCCCGCCCCTTCAAGTAGAGGTCGTAGGCTTCGACGTTTTCGGTGGGGTGGAAGGTGGCGTGCGCCAGTTCTTCATTGCTCGGCTTGAGAGCGAGTGCCTCCACCAAGCGCGCGTAAATCTGGTCCTCGATGATCAGGAGGTCGCCCCTCACCCCCGAAAACTCTTGGCTCCAAACTGTCCGGTTTTGAGCCACATTATCCAGGCTGATTGCGACCCGAAGGTTGTCACCAGAACCTTGCACAGTTCCATGCACAATCAGGTTCACGCCCAACTCCTTTGCTACTTCCGAAAGAGGAGTCTTTGGGTCGGTCTTGGCAGCAGCCTTTGAAGAGGCTAAACGCACATCCTTCAATTGGAAAAGCTTCGCTGACATGGCCTCGACCAATCCATCGGCTACATACCCGAGCGACGACTGGTCCCCCAGCACTCGGAACGGCAGGACAGCAACATAATTTACCTGCGAGATTACTGGAGCTGCGTTTGTGCCGGGAGCGGGAGATCCAGCGTGGAGAGTTGCAAACATCCAGTGTCTTGTCCTGGGAACAGCAAAGCACAGGCCCACCAGAAGGAGCACTCCCCCTCCCGCGGCATACCACCAGCGTTTTTCGAAGACCGGGAGGTTGATACGCAAAGTCCGCGAGGGCATGGAGGTTGCGGCAAGAGAAGGACCGCGATTCGCGTCAAGGTCCGCTAGGATCTCCTTGGCGGTCTGATAACGATTGGCCGGCTCTTTTTCAAGACAATGCATGATCACCCGTGCGACATAATCCGGGAGAGCAGGGTTGAGCTCCTTCACATTCTTGGGTGCATATTGGACACGTTGATACATAAGCTGCCAGGTTGATTCCCCAGTGAAAGGGACCTGCCCGGAAGCCATTTCGTAAAACACCAGACCCAGCGAATAAATATCGCTTCGGCTGTCGACGGTGCTGCCTTCCACCTGTTCGGGGGACATATAGCGGGGTGTGCCGACGACGGTACCCGTTCGCGTCATGCCCATCTGTGCGGATTCCAGTGAGGTTGCCAATCCGAAGTCAGATACATAGACGTGGTCGTCTTTTCCAACCAAGACATTGTGCGGTTTGAAGTCGCGATGCACTACACCTTCGGCGTGAGCCGCATCGAGCGCTTCACAGAGCTGTCGGATAATCTTGAGAGTTCTCTCAAGAGACAGTGGCCCTTCTTCTTCGAGCAGTTGGTTCAAGTTCCTGCCTTCGATGAAGGCCATGGTGATGTAGTTCGTACCCTCGAACTCGTTGAAGTCGTGAATGCGCAAGATGTTCTTGTGAGAAATCTTACTTGCAAGCAGCAATTCTTGTTTAAAGCGCTGGGTAATCGTTAGATCAGTGACGAGTTCTGGCTGCAGGGTCTTCAGGGCAACCGCGCGAGAGAGCACCCTGTCGAAGGCCTTGTAGACTTTGCCCATTCCGCCAGCGCCGAGGAGCTTTTCGATATGGTACCTGGGACCCAAGTCCATTCCCGGCCCAAGACCTCCCGGGAGGCTCGCACGTTTGTCCCCTCGGCCAGAAGATGGTGGCCGAGGGGCGGCACGTAGCGGTGAACTTCCCTCTTCACCGTGGAGCGTGACGAGGTCGGAGCTGTCCGGAGCTTGATCCGGGGCTGGCAAAGAGCCCGATGGTGTCTTGCTCAGAGTGGAGACGCTAGGACCTTCCTCTGGCTGGGAACGAGCAGAAGGAGATGGACCTTCGATTGTTCGGTCTTCGTGATCAACAAGAGGGAATGAGTGGCCCTCGCGTGCGGATGACTTAGCGCTTTCGTTACCCGCCTGAGAACCTTGCGAAGCCCGGGCGTCAGCAATCTCAGGGACTCCTGGAGGGGACAGTGCGGCTGCACAATGTACACATCGCAGGGCGTGAAGAGGATTTTCGAGTTTACACGAAGGACAAAGCATTGGCGCTAATGGCTGGGCACACCCCAACCGGTCCGCGGATTATCCCTTACGAATAGGCTCCCCAGCAAGAAATATCTAGTTCAAGAATGCCATCCCACAGGCCGCGATCCCTGCCATTGGACGGACCTTATGGTGTTACAACTGAATAGTGAGGTGATCGGGATTTTTATATCATTGGGAGTGAGAGAAAATTCACTTCTTGATCGGCCCGGCTTTCTTTGTGCCAAAGCTAGCGCGAGATTTCGGCTGTTTGTTACCGAGGGGAGCGCGGCGCCTTACCTTGTAAAGCGAAGTATTCAAATCCTGCCCCTATTGTTCTTGGCAAGCGCGTAGCCGAGACGAGTATCGGCGCTCGGTTAGCGGAGAAGCGTCAAAGTTGTATCGAAGCGAGGCGCTAGACAGCAGAAGGGAATTCAAGGATTATTTTAGGCGGATTCCGTTGGGAATGATTGCTCCGTACGATTCTGTTGAGCGGAGCAATCGCCACAGATCATGAGGGGATTATGCGCAGATCCGTTCGCAGCCGAGTTGCCATTGTCATGCTTTTATTTGTGACGACGGCCCTGGCGGTACACGCGCAAGACACGCTGCAGAAATTCCTGGTTCAAGGTTCCGAAGCTCTGCAATCTGGTGACAATGCCGCCGCCGAGCGGTCTTTCCGCCGCGCCCTCGAACTGCAGCCATCTTCCGTCGAGATTCTGAATGATCTGGCGATTTCCCTGGCGCGTCAGGGAAAAAGCGCGGAAGCCATTGGTTATTACGAACGCGCGCTGAAGCTTAAGCCGGGCGACCCGCCCACGGAGCGCAACTTGGCCGTGGCCTTCTATCGGGCCGGGAAATACCAGCAAGCGCGGCCGCTCCTGCGACACTTGACAGCCACAGGCACAGCCGATTTCCAACTCCTCGAGATGGCGGGCCTGACTTCCTTTGCGCTCGATCGCTATCCCGAATCCGCGGCTTATCTGGAACGCGCCAGTCAGTTACAGCCCGCCGATATTGCCACGCTGGACATGTTGGGCAAAGCCTACATGCGCGCCAAGGACTACAAGAACGTCGCCAACATATTTGAACGCATCATGCACATCAATCCGGATTCGGCTGCGGCACACGTCATGATGGGCACAGCCTATGACGAGATGTCCAGGGAAGAGGATGCGCGGAGCGAATTTGAGGCGGCGCGGGCAGCCGACCCGAAATACATGGGCGTCCATTCGGGGCTCGGCGTGATTTATTGGAGGGCAGGAGAGGACGAGCGCGCGGCCGCGGAATTTCGAGCCGAGCTGGCGAATTATCCGGCTGATCCTGTGTCGAACTGCCTGTTGGGCGAGATTCTGGAGAAGCAGGGCCAACCCGGCGAGGCAGTGAAGTACTTGCGGGCCGCGCTGGCCGCCAATCCTAACTATAAGGAAGCGTTGTATGAGCTGGGGCAGGCAGAGATAGCGCTGGGTCATCCGAAGGAAGCAGTGGCGCCCTTGCGCAAAGCCATCTCGCTCGACGCGGAATACTATAAGGCGCACTTCGTGCTGGGCACGGCGTTGCGGCAACTCGGGCAGGAAGCAGAAGGGCTGCGCGAACAAAAGCTTTCGGGGGAGATGCAGAAACGTGCGGACGAAAACGCCGCGAAGAAAGTGAATCCGGAAACAAACAGTCCTTAGTCCGTGGAATCGGCAAGTTCCACGCATTCTCGCGAGCCGATGCGTGCGAGTGAGGTTCCCGGTGCGGCTAGGTGGTCAGAAGGAATCCCGGTTTGCCGCGCCGGCGACTGCCAGCGCTCGATAGGCAGCGCCCAGGACGGGGGCATCTTCGTTAACCATGACGGAAATGGGGATGCGTGAGAGGATTTCCGTCATCGGTCCTTTATCGGCGAATGAGCGGCAGAAGCTGCTCGTTTGCAGTCTGGGGAGAATCTTCACAGCAATCCCGCCGGCCAGAAAGACTCCGCCGTAGGCAAGAACGCGCAGAGCCAAATTACCTGCTTCAGCGCCAAATGCGTCAATCCACCAATCCAGTACCTCAACGCACACAGGGCACTTGCCCTCGATGGCGTTGTGCGTGATTTCACTGGCGGAAGCCGCTGCGGGCTCGCCAAAAGTGGAATGACTCACCGTGGGATCGAGGAATTCGTGTAATTTGCGGAAGCCGCGCCCGGAAAAAATATCCTCGCAGGAAACGCGGGGAAGATTCTGCTTCAGGTACAGAAGAAGGCGGGTTTCCCGTTCATCGCGCGGAGCGAAATCCGCTGAACCGCCTTCAGAAGGAGCCGGGCGATGGCCCTGGCCGTCCCAGTAAAGGACGGCTTCACCAAGACCGGTTCCCGCGGCGATGATGGCTTTATTCCCTTGCGGGTCGGGGATGCCTTGCTTTAGAGGGAGGAAGTCGCCGGGCGAAAGTTTGTCCACGCCGCACGCCGTAGCGACAAGATCGTTCAGGAGGACAACGTCCTTGGCACCAAGATTAAGCGCGGCGGCAATCGAGGCCGACTCCACCGCCCAAGCCAGATTGAAGGAATACAAGCGCCCGTCCACCACCGTTCCGGGAACGCCAAAGCCAGCGGCACGAATATGCGCGAGGGCCGGATCCTGCTTGCGCAGATCCTCGCGGAACTGCAGAAGCATATCTTCAAAGCGTGGGTAATCCCCGGTTGCATAGCGTTGCCTGGCAACCAGGTGCAAGCGCGTGCCATGTTCCTCAAAAGCCGCCAGGTTGCATTTGGTGCCGCCAATGTCCCCCGCAACGATCATGGATCCCCCGCAAACGGTTCAGATCGAAAAGGGAAAGGAAGGCAGGAAAAAGAAGCCCGGGCGCAAGCGTCCCCTTGTGACGAGGCTCCAAGCGTGGTCCCGTTGATCATAGCAACCCCAGGTAAAGGCGACAAACCGTTCAGCGAATTAGCGGAAGCGCCGGATAACCAGATTGTGGCGGTCGGAACGATACAAACCGAGCACATAGAGGATCACAACGCCTCTGGTGGAATAGATTACCTGCCGAATGCGCAGAAGCGGTTCGCGCTTCGGTACGCCAAGTAATTCCGAGGTTCGCGGGTCAGCGGCGGTGGCGTCCACTTCCTCGTCGGCGTAGCCCAGCTCGACGTTGTAATCCTTCTCCAGAGTGGCGAAAAGCGATTCGCGGTGCAGGGGAGCGGACAGCAATCCAGAGAATTGCGCTGCGGAGAGGTAGCAAGTCTCGAGGGCAAAAGGTTCGCCGGCCACATGACGCAAGCGCTCGATTTTGACGACCCTGCTGTTGGGCGAGAGGGCCAGGCGGGCGTTCACTTCATGCTCATCGTTGATGGTCTTGGCGAGAATGATTTTCGAGCCTGGGGTCAGGCTGCGGCTGCCCATTTGCTCGGTGTAGCTCATCAATTTATTGAAGTGGATTTTTGGCGCGGAAACAAACGTGCCAACGCCCCGGCGGCGCTCGACGGCACCTTGTTTTTCCAAGGAGGCCAGTGCGTGGCGCGCAGTCATCAGGCTGACGTCATGAACCCTCGCCAATTCCCGCTCGGAGGGTACAGCGTCCCCCGGGCGTAATTCCCCCGCCTCGATAATCTTGCGGATTTTGGACTGGATCCGCTGATAGGCGGGGACACCGTCTCGGCTCTTAAGGCTCTTAACAGGCATTCCGTCTCCCTCGACGCATCCCTGGCGTAGCGCAAGACCTGTACCGGATTGCGTGAAACCGCGCGGGGGGAAGGGTGCACCCCCGTCCCCGGTGTTCTATAGCGATATAGAGCGCAAACTAATTTCTGCTATAGTGCGCATTTTCAAATCCTTTATAAAACAAGATTTTTCTCTTGACAAGCGAAATATTGTGCTATATAGCTATCCGCAACGCTGAACTATAGCTCATTGGGGTGGTCGGCTCTGCTCAGAACATTGCCACAAAACGATTTGATGCATGGGCGGCAGGCGGCCTCTCTGGGAGGCGGTTTGTGCGGCAGTTCCACTCCCGTTCTAAGGGGGAAGGGGAGTTGCAGTGTTTTGAGAAGTGCCACGTGGATCCATGGCAGGAAAGTGGAGCCATGTGGTGTTATTGCGGCGTTGTACACCACATTCACCCCGGAAAAGTATCAGGCCGCGCAAGTCGAGGTTCCGGGGCAGGCGGGCGGTCTTTCGTCCACGAATGGAGGTCGCGGAGTTACTACGCTGTCGCATCCGCAGGGTAGGGAAATGAACAACGATTTGGTCTGTTGCTCGGTTCGAACTTTTAACAAAGGAGTCTAAGGAAGCCTTATGAAGAAAACCTTATCGTGGGGACTGCTGTTTCTGGCAATCCTCGCGTTGGCGTCTCTCGGCCATGCACAAGAGTTAACCGCAACAATCAGTGGCGTCGTGAGCGATGCGACCAACGCTGTAGTTCCTGGCGCCACGGTGGTAGTCCACAGCAACGATACGAATGCCGATATCAAAACGGTGACCACGGGCAACGGCGGCGAGTACACGGTGACGAACCTACCGGCGGGAACCTATACAGTCACGGTACGCGGCGCCGGGTTCCAAACTTGGACTTCGAAGAACGTGATTCTGAACGTTTCCGAGAAGCGTAGCCTGGACATACAACTGACTGTCGGCAAATTGGCGGAGACCATTGAAGTGTCTTCGAGCACCCAGCCGGTGGAAACTACTTCTGCGGAACAATCGGAGACGATTACCGGCACGCAGGTACGCGAGCTCATGCTCAACAACCGCAACTTCGAACAGTTGTTGACCCTGCAGCCCGGCGTTTCCGCCAATTGGGGCGACGAGGTCGGGTTTGGTCTTGCCAACAATACCTTGGTGACCGTAAACGGCGCTCGCTCCAATGCCAATAACTGGACCGTGGATGGCGCCGATATCAACGACAGCGGTTCCAATGCCACCCTTTTGAACACGCCCAGCATTGACGCCATTCAGGAGTTCACTCTCCAGAGGAGCAACTACGATGCCGGGTCCGGACGAAGCGGCGGCGGGCAGATCCTCGTAGCCACCAAGTCCGGTACCAGCGACTTTCACGGCAGCGCTTACGAGTTCTTCCGGAACGACTATCTGAACGCGAACTCCTACTTCAATAACGCCACCGATACTCCGCGGTCCATTGAACGGTATAACGACTTCGGTTTCACCGTGGGCGGGCCCATCTTCATCCCGAAGAAGACGGATATGAGGAAGTCGAAGACGTTCTTCTTCTGGTCCGAGGAATGGCGCAAGACCAGCACTCCGGGTTCGGAGACGATTACCGCCATGCCCACGGCGGCAGAGATGGGCGGCACGTTCACGGGCCTAGCGGCCGATCCGACGGCTCTCATAAGCAGCACCGCCAATGGGAGCAATATCAATGCCGCTTGCTACACCGTGACCCCAGTCACAGGAACACCCACAACTTATAACTTGGCCCTCAATCTCAGCACCGCTGGTTGCGAAAGCAAGAACGCCGCAGCCTATGTCAACAGCATTTTCAGCAAATATCCCGCCAACCTCAACGGCGACGAGTTCTACTATGCATACAGCCAGCTAAATAACTACCACCAGGACATTATCCGCGTGGACCAGGTGGTCAACGATAAGGTCCGCTTCTATGGCCGTTACATCATGGATGATGTGCCGGAGAACCAGCCCACCGGTCTTTGGGCCGGCAACAACTTCCCTGGCGTCGTCCCGACAGCCCTGGATGCACCAGGCAAGAACGTCGTGGGCAACCTGACGTGGACCATCTCTCCCCGGCTCAGTAACGAGGTGGAATATGTCTACGCTTGGGGCGGAATCAACGCAACGGCGTCCGGGATCATTGGCAGTTCCGCTTTTACCGGTCAACTGACCAACAACTATGCCTACACGGATCCTTATGGCCGCGGCCCGTCCGTCTACGTTGGGAACACGGGTTTGAATGTGGGCGCAGGAAGCGCTCCCTACCATGAGCGCAACATTGATCAGAGCTTCCTGGACAACCTTTCCCTTGTTCAGGGCGCGCACGCTCTGCGCTTTGGCTTCAGCATTCAATTCATGGAGAAGACGGAAAATGCTTCGGAAGGAAATCCGAGCTTCTCCTTCTCAAACATCAATGATGCCTCAGGCAACCCCATTCTGCCGGCCCTCGCACAGTTCTTGCTCGGGGAAAACGCCGGCTATGGGCAGGCCAGCCATGACGTGATTCCCGACTTGCATTATAAGAACATCGAAGCCTACGCGCAGGACGACTGGAAGATTACGCGCCGCCTAACCTTGAACCTCGGCTTGCGCTATAGTTACTTCCCAACGCCCTACGATTTGGGCAACACCCTGACTAACTTCAGCGGTGCCGTGTTCAACACGGCTAATGCACCGGTGATCGATCCGAATTTCGGAACCTTTGTAAATCCCACGATGGCCTTCAACGCGGCAAATTACGCGAATGGCCTCATTTTCCCAACCGGTACTGAATGCAAGGCGGCGCAGGCCATCACTTCGACCGCCACTTGTTCACCCTATGGCAGACTCGTCAATCCCAGCATAGGCGGAAACGTCGCTCCCCGCCTCGGAATTGCATGGGATCCCTTCGGCAAGGGCAAAACCGCAATCCGCGCTGGCTATGGCATCTTCTATGACCGTGTACTGAACGGCATGTTTGAACAGAATGCCTTCGGCGATCCTCCGCTGGTACAGAATACTTCCGTGCCTTTCGGCCCCTTTGACAGCATCCTCTCAGGCACTCCGGGCGCTTACCCGAGCGGCCCAGCGGGATTGACTGCCAGTGGCTCTCCCGCGTGGCAGACACCCTACTACACCGCCTACAACCTCTCGGTGCAGCATGAAATCCTGCCCAACACCAAGCTGGAAGTTGCTTACGTCGGCGGCCTGGGAACCCATTTGCTCGGCGAGGTGGATTTGAACCAGCCCACACTCGCTACACGGCTCGCTTCCGATGCCGCAAATGCCGCCACCGGCGATTATGTAAACCTCAGCGCGCTTCGGCCGTATGCCGGCTATTCCGCGATCGCTTCTCGAAATCCGGAATTCACCAGCAACTACAACTCCCTGCAGGTGACTCTGAATCGCCAGGTAAGCCGGGGCCTCAACATCGGCGTGGCCTACACTTGGTCCAAGAACCTGACCACCAATACCGATGACCGTGGCACACGGGCCAGCGACAGCTACGACCTGAAGATGGACTATGGTCCCTCTTATTACAGCACTCCTCAGATCTTTGTCTTCAACTATGTCTACGATCTGCCTTGGTACAAGGGCCAGCAGGGGTTTGCGGGCCATGTCCTTGGTGGATGGGAACTCTCGGGGATCACTCTCTTCGAGTCTGGCCAGCCCTTCGCGGTTTACCAGTACAATGATCCCTTCAACCTTACCAATACCATCACCGGGAACGGCGATGGCGGATTGGGAGTGGGCAGCACGCGGGCAGACAGGACCTCGACCGCTATCTCTTATCCGAAGACCGTCAGCGAATGGTTTAACCCGGCCGCCTTCCAGGTTGCCGCCGGCCACTTCGGCACGGCCAGTAACGGCCAACTCCTCGGTCCCGGGCAGGATAACTGGGACATCGGCTTGATCAAGAATACGAACTTTACTGAGCGTATCCGGCTGCAGTTCCGCGCCGAATTCTTCAATGCCTTCAACCACACCAACTTCAGCGGCGTGGACAATAACGTCCAGGATGGCACGTCTTTCGGCTCCATTTTGGGCACGCACCTCCCGCGTAACATTCAACTCGGCTTGAAGCTGTACTTCTAGCCTAACTTTAACCAGGGGCACATCCGTTCGCGGATGTGCCCCTTTTTTTTGAACCGCTGCAAACCTTGGGAACCTTCCTTTTGACGCGCCCCGCGAAACTGATTTGCTTCACACGGTGTTAGTGATAGTTTTCCTCCATGGAGTCAGAGCAAGGAAATTCCTATCATGAACAAACATAACCGTCGCATTTTTTTGCAAGCTTCCGCAGGCGCATTCGCATTCGGTCTGAACCCTCTGGAACTTCCCGCCGGCAGCGCTGCTGCTGCAGCCAAAGCAGGGCTGGCAACAGGCCCAGCGCAGAAGGCTCCGTCAGTGCCTTCCAATCAGGGCAAAAAGCCGCTGCGCCTCGGCCTGATCCTCGGCATCGGCAAATATCCCGACGCCGCCATCGCCAAAGTCCACGATCTCGGCTTTCCATCGTGCCAGGTGTACGTGGATGAGTTCGAGCTGGAGCAAGTCGGCCGCCTGCGACAGGCCCTCGAAAAGTACGCTATTGAAGCCACGTCTCTGGTCGTCGGCGGGCCCGGAAAAGAGATGTGGGATTTCTACCAGGGGCCGCTAACCATTGGCCTGGTCCCGCGCGATACGCGTGCGGCACGCATCGCCCACATCAAGAAGGCTTCGGACTTCGCCAAGCAGTGCGACATTCCGGCCGTTCAAACGCATTGCGGCTTTATTTCCGAAAATCCCAACGAACCCATTTATCAGGAAACGATAATCGCGCTGCGCGAAGTGGTCGGCTACTGTAAGCGCAACAATCAGAATTTCCGCTACGAAACCGGGCAGGAAACTCCCATCACCCTGGTGCGCGCCATGCAGGACGTGGGGATGGACAATCAGGGCGTCAATTTTGACCTTGCCAATCTGATTTTGTATGGCAAGGCGAATCCCGTGGACGCGATCGAACTCCTTGGTCCCTATGTGCAGGGAATACACGCCAAGGATGGGCTCTGGCCCACGAATCCGAAGGAGCTAGGCGAGGAAGTTCCCATCGGAAAAGGGAAAGTGGATTTCCCGCGCATCATCGCTCGTTTGAAGGAGCTGGACTATCGCGGCGCCGTCACCATCGAACGGGAGATTTCCGGCCCGCAGCAGATGGAAGACGTGCGCGCCTCGAAAATTTATCTGGAAAAATTGATCGGCTAATTATCAGCGCAAAATCGGGAGGGAATATGCCAGGCGATTCCAAGCAGCAAGCGAATATCCCGGACAAGATGGACCGCCGGAAATTTATTGGGGCTGCGGCTGCATCTGCGGGCATCATGTTCATCAATCCATCCTTGGTACGTGGCACAGCCGCGAACTCCGCCGTACGCGTCGGCCTGCTGGGATGTGGCGGGCGCGGAACCGAGGACGCCACGAATCTTGTGGACACAGGCGGCGCTCGCGTTGTCGCGCTGGCCGACCTGTTTCCAGATCAGCTCGCCACGGCCCGCGCGCAGTTCGATAAAATTCAGCAGGCTAAGGGCTACGCCGCGCTGGACGCCGCGCAACTATTCGTTGGCCCCCAAGCCTATCAACAAATCGCGGCCTCCAAGGAAGTGGACGCCATCGTAATCGCCACGCCGCCTTACTATCATCCCAGCCACCTGGAAGCCGTGGCCGCTGCCGGCAAGCACGTCTATCTGGAGAAGCCGGTGGCCGTTGATGTTCCCGGCGCATTGCAGGTGATTGAAATTGGCAAGCGCGCCGAAGGAAAACTGAGCCTCGACGTCGGATTCCAGATTCGCGATTGTCCGCCGTTTGTGGAACTCGTAAGGCGCATTCACGGAGGGGCGCTTGGCAAGATTGCCTGCGGCGAAGCTCACTATTTCGCCGGCTACATTGACCGGCCGGCCTGGCCGAACGCTTCGCCCGCCGAGCTGCGCCTGCGCAATTGGATTTATGACCGCGTTCTTTCCGGCGACATCATCGTGGAGCAGAACATCCACGTCATTGACATTTGCAACTGGATTCTGAAGGCGCACCCCTGGAAAGTTTCCGCGGCCGGCGGGCGCCTGGGCCGCCCCGCTGATGGAGATGTCAACGGGAATTACAACGTGGTCTTCCATTATCCCGATGGCGTCGAAGTCACTTTCAGCTCCACGCAATTTGCAAAGGGCTGGTGGGATGTTACCGAGCGCTTCTTCGGCACCAAAGGAACGTCGCAATCGCCCTACACGGGCCCGTTGGGCATTTGGGGCGATGAACCATGGCAAGCTCCGCTCGTGACCGATACAGATAAACCGGAGGGCCAGAAATTCTCGGCCACCGGGAATTTCCACTCCAATCTCGAATTTGCCGATACGGAAAAGAAGAAAGCTTTCGTGGAAAGCATCACGAGCGGCAAATACCACAATCAGGCTGCGAAGGGCGCCGAATCCGCACTTTCCTGCATGATGGCGCGTTCCGCCGCTTACCAGCAACGCGAAGTCACCTGGGATGAACTGATGAAGTCCATCGAGGTGTGGGATCCCAAGATTGATTTGAATAGATTGCGCTAAACTTGCGACGCCGGCTCCAGCTTTCTTCCAATGAGGCACAACCATGAGCCAAGAATCGCGTCGTGCGTTCCTGAAATCCTCCATGACCGCAGCCTGCGCCGCCAGCCTCGGCAGCAGGTTCGCCGGATCTCTCGTCGGTGCAGCCGAAAGTTCAGCGCCAAGTGCGGCAAGAATTACGCCCTTCCCCGCGACCCTTTCCATAAAGAAGGGGCTGGTCTACGACATGCTCCCCGGCAAACTCAGCCACGCCGAGCGTTTCAAGATGGCGCGCGACGTTGGCTTTGACGTCGTGCAGGCGCCCACCACGCCCGACCTGCACATCGCCGAGGAGATAAAGAACGCCGCGACAGCCGCGGGCATCCGCATCGACTCCGTGATGAACATGGATCACTGGGACTATCCGTTGTCGTCGGACGACCCTCAAGTGGTTGAGAAGGGCCTGGCGGGCATGCGCACTTCGCTCCACAACGCCAAGCTCTGGGGTTCGGACGCGGTGCTGCTTGTTCCCGCCGTGGTGAATCCGCAAACGTCCTACCGCGATGCCTGGGCGCGCTCTCAGAAGGAAATTCGCAAGCTGATCCCTCTTGCCGCGGAACTGAAAATCGTGATTGCCCTCGAGGAAGTGTGGAACAGGTTCTTGCTGAGTCCCCTTGAGATGACCAGGTATATCGGCGAGTTCCAGAGCCAGTGGATCAAAGCCTGGTTTGACGTCGGCAACGTGGTGCTTTACGGCTATCCGCAAGATTGGATTCGCACGCTTGGCAAGGACATTGCCAAGGTCCACCTGAAAGACTTTAAGCGCAAGGAAGATGGTTACGCCTGGGTGAACCTCGGCGACGGCGACGTAGACTGGCCCGCAGTGCGCCAGGCTTTCGTCGAAATCGGCTACTCCGGCAGCGCCATCGCGGAGCTGGAAGGCGGCGACGAGGCTTACCTGCGTGACGTGAGTCGCCGCATTGACCGGTTGCTTCTCGAGCGCTAGGCGTGACAGTCGCGGCATTTTGCCAGCCAACGCTCATTCAACGTTTTACGTTTTTCGGTTTACTCGAGTTCCGGGAGGATGGAAATGACGGGATTTGCTCGCTGCATTGGTATGGGCCTGCTGGCCTCCGCCTTCGCGTGCGGAGGCATCGTGGCACAGGGCTGGCAGCACATCGGGAAAGTGCAAAGCGTCGAAAAACTGAAGGACGGCGTTGAATTGACGGCCGGCACCGCAAAGGTGCGCATTACAGTCTTTCGCGACGGCGTGTTCCGCATCCGGGTCGCCCCGAATGGCACTTTTCCGAAGGATTTCTCTTGGGCTGTGATCGAAGCGCCCGAAGCGCCTGCCTTCTCAATCGAGGAAGATCAGAAAGAAGTGCGCCTTACGGCGGGAAACACCATCGCGACCGTGCAGAAATCGCCTCTGCTAATCAGCCTTTCCGATCGGGCAGGGAATATCCTGCTTGTCGACGAACCCAGCCTCCCGATGGCCTGGAATGGACAGCAGGTGCGCGTCTGGAAGAAGATGCCGCTGGAAGAAAACTATTACGGGCTCGGTGACAAGGCCGGGCCCATGAACCGCCGGAATCGCGCCTTCACAAACTGGAACATGGACGCTTTCGGCTGGCAGGAATCCACCGATCCACTCTACAAGACCATCCCTTTTTTCGTCGGCCTTCGCAAAGGCCTGGCTTATGGCGTCTTTTTTGACAACGCTTATTGGAGCAGCTTCGACTTCGGCAAAGAGTCGCGCGACTATTTTTCCTTTGGCGCGGAGGGCGGAGAGCTGAACTATTACTTCATCGCGGGGCCGGAGCCGAAGAGAATCATCGAGCGGTATGCGGATCTCACCGGGCGCTCGCCTTTGCCGCCGCTTTGGGCGCTGGGATACCAGCAATGCCGCTACAGCTACTACCCCGAAGCTCGCGTGCGGGAGATCGCGCGGCTGTTGCGCGAAAAGAAAATCCCCGCCGACACCATTTACCTCGATATTGATTATCAGGACGGCTACGCGCCCTTCACCATCAATCGCCAGACCTTCCCCACCTTCGAGAAAATGATCGCCGACCTGCGCGAACAGGGCTTCCACGTCATTCTTATCACCGACCTGCACATAAAGAAAAATCCCGATCACGGCTACACCCCGTACGATTCCGGCATGAAGAACGATGTCTTCGTAAAGAATCCAGACGGCTCGGTCTACGTTGGCACGGTCTGGCCCGGAGACAGCGTCTTTCCGGACTTCACACTGACCCGCGTGCGCGACTGGTGGGGCGGACTCTACAAAGATTTTGTCGCCATGGGCGCCTCCGGCTTTTGGAACGACATGAACGAGCCTGCTGTTTTCCGCTTTCCCCAGAAGACCATGCCGCTGGATGTCGTTCACCGACTCGATGACGGGACGACTTTGGATCATCGCGCCGTCCACAACATTTTCGGCATGCAGAATGCTCGCGCCACTTACGAAGGCCTGCGCAAGCTTCAGGGCGATGAGCGGCCGTTTGTTCTGACGCGCGCCGCTTACGCCGGCACGCAGCGCTATGCCGCCACCTGGACCGGCGACAACCTGGCGACTTGGAACCATCTTTCGATGAGCACGCCCACGCTTCTGAGCATGGGTTTTTCAGGTTACCCGCTGGTCGGTGATGACATCGGGGGATTCGGTAGTTCGCCGCCCGCGGACCTTTTGACGCGTTGGTATGAAGTTGGCGCGTTCAACCCGATCTATCGCAATCACGCGGCAAAAAGCACTGCCGGCCACGAGCCCTGGGTGGACGGTCCAGAGCAGGAAGCCATTCGGCGCAAATACATCGGGTTGCGCTACAAGCTGTTGCCCTACATCTATACCATCACGGAAGAAGCGACGCGCACCGGCGTGCCTCTCATGCGCCCCGTTTTCCTCGAGTATCCCAACTCGGAAAGTTTCTATGGCGATGACCGTGATTTTCTTTTCGGCCCCGATCTTTTTGTAGCCCCAGTCGTCACGGAAACCACTGATGCGGGGGGAGTGGTTCTGCCTCCCGGCGAATGGTACGACTTTTGGACGCTGGAAAAGCACACGAACAAGGACCACATCAGCCTTCATCCGCGAATGGATGAGGTGCCGCTTTATGTTCGTGCCGGCGCCATCGTGCCGTTGCAGCCTCTGGTGCAGTACACCGCCGAGAAGCCGAACGGGCCGCTCGAATTGCGCGTCTATCTTCCTTCCGATACTTCCGCGAATGATTGCCGGGGAGCGCTCTATCAAGATGACGGCCACACGTTCGCCTACCAGAGGGGCGAGGTCTTGCGCGTGAATTATTCCTGCCAGGTTTCCGCGAATTTCGTGACCGTGACAAGCAACGTCATAAAGAACGCTTTTAAGCCGTGGTGGCAGAGCGCCGAGTTGAAATTGTACGGTGTCGCAATGGCCCCGAAGGAAGTGCGCGTCGGCGCGGTGCTCGACAATGAGTGGCGCTACGATGGCCCCACCCACTCCGTCACGCTCACCTTGCCCGACGCCTTGAAAAACTGGAGCGTGCAAGTCGGCTTCTAGAGCCGCCCTGTGGGGCTGTTCAACGCCGCGTGGAATCCCGCTGGACAACTCTTGGATCGAGCAGAATTGTCTGCGGACGCAGGGCGCCGCCCGATTGCACTAGTTCGATGGCGATCTGCGCGGCCCGTATGCCGATGGTTGTGCTGTGCTGATCCATGCTGCTCAGGGGCACGTGCAAATAATCGTCGAAAGGAAGATTGCCGCAGCCGAGCAGCGCGACGTCCGCGGGGATCCGCAAGCCGGCATTCAGAATGGCTTGCATTGCCCCCGTGGCTACCAGATCGTTGTAGCAGAAGATCGCATCCGGCGCAGGAGACAAGCGCAGCAGTTCATTCGCGGCTTCATATCCGGCAGCCTCGCCTGCTTCTTCCGAGCGGCCTATGTTTGCCACGTACTCCGAGCCAAGCGCGAGACCATGCTCGGCCAGGGCCCGTTTGTAGCCTTCGTATCTTCCGACCAGATGGCTCAATTTTGCGGCGCTGATGTGCGCAATCCTCCGGCAGCCAATTTCGATCAGGTGCTGGGTGGCGATGTAGCCGAGGTACTCGTCGTTGACGCCCACAAAGTGAGACGCGAATCCTTCGAATCTGCGGTCCAGCAGGATATAGGGAAAGCCTTCTTTATCCAGTTGCTGAAATGTTTGCGGGGTGAACTGCGCGGACGCGACCAACAAGGCGTCCACGCCCCTGGCGATCAACTGATCGATCACCTGTCGCTCGAGCGCGGGCTGCAGTTCCGAGGAGGAAATGAGCAGTGTGAATCCGGACCCCCGCAGAACCGCGGATATGGCACGTGCAAGTTCAGAGAAAAACGCGTGTGTGAGATCGGGAATGACCAGGCCCATCATGTTGCTGCGGCCCGTCACCAGAGCGCGCGCGGAGAGATTCGGCCGATAGTTGAGCTCTTCAGCTCGCAGCAAGACGCGCGCGCGCGTTTCGGCGCTGATATCGGGGCGCCCGCGAATTGCCTTGGAAACCGTGATGACGGAAAGTCCCAGGTCGCGGGCGATATCCTTCATGCGAGCAGGCATGGAATTCAATCTCTTTCGCAGATTACCACGGGTTTTTTTGCGGACTGCCGAGGCGCCAGTTGAAAACAGCTCGCAAACCTGGGCATTCGGTTGTTGCAATAACGATTTGGTGCGCGGCGAAATGGCCGCTTTTTCAGGGATGAAAAATTTCGATATGTCGAAGCAAGCGATGTAGTTATGCCAGCAGTGGGCCCTTCCGGAAGAGCAATTGTGCACCTAAGAGGAAGAAATGAAAAGGGTTAGTCGGCTAGAGCCGGACGCCAACGTTAACGTTGTAGATTTTCCTTGACAACATTTTGCCTTCTAGTATTTTAGTACTACTTGTCGAGGGTTGTTCGTCGAGAATATCGTTATTCAGCAAAAGGGGTGAATCAGTGAAAAAGCGCATAGTCGGTTTTTCCGTCGTACTGTGCTGTCTTATCCTGCTAACCGGAGGGACTCTTTGGGGTCAAGGAATTTTCGCGACCCTGACAGGGGTCGTGTCGGATCCCTCTGGGGCAGTGGTAGCCAATGCAAAAGTCACTTTGAAGGATGCCGTGTCGGGCTCTTTGCGCGACACGGTAACAAACGGAGACGGGTACTTTACCTTCGCTTCGGTTGCCGTCGGGACGTACAACGTGTCGGTCTCGGCGCCGGGCTTTCAAACCTATAAAGCGGATGGCATCGCGTTGGGCGGCGCTGAAAAGCGCAACCTCAACGTCTCTCTTGCCATTGGCGCGGCCAGCCAGACGGTCGAGGTCAACGCTCAAGAGGCCCCGCTGGTGACTACGGACTCAGGCGAGAAGTCGTTTACGCTGGAGACAAGGGACTTAGAGAACTTGACTCAGGTCGGCAGTGACGCGGCCGAGTACATCAAGATCATGCCGGGGTTCGGTATTCAGAACGGCACCTCCAATAAGGCGAACTATAGCGGCGAAGTCATCGGCATCAACGCCAACGGCGACGCCGGCAGCCAGAGCCCGCTGAACAACGCGTATACCTACAACGGTCTGCCCGGAAACTCGTTGGACATCACCGCGGATGGCGCCCACGTATCCGATCCGGGCTGCAACTGCGACACACCGGTCAACCCCAACTCTGATTTCGTTCAGGAGTTCAAGGTTTTGACATCGAACTTCAGCGCCGAGAATCAGAAGGGACCCATCCTCATCACTTCCGTGACGAAGTCGGGTGGGCAGCAGTTCCACGGCAGCGGGTTTTTCTCCGCTCGCAACTACGTAATGAACGCCAACGACGCGCTAAATAACGCCGACGGCGCCCCGAAACCGCAGAATAAGTATTATTACCCTGGCGGTTCCATCGGCGGACCGGTCATCCTTCCCGGAACGAGTTTTAACAAGAGCCGCAACAAGCTGTTCTTCTTCGCCGGCTACGAGTACTTCTACCAGGTGCTGGATACCGGCTTGCTGCGCGCCACTGTTCCCACCCCGGGCATGGTCGGGGGGGATTTCTCAACATCCGAGCTGGAGAAAATCGGCAACGCATCCAATAATTATGTCACGGCTTCTGGCAATCCTGCGGCTTCGGCCTGCCCGGGTACCGCCGTAAATCCAGCAGCAGGGTCAGGGCTACTGCCGTATCTTCCATGCCTCAACGCCAGCGCATTGGCAGCGTTTGGGGGCACGCCCGATGGCAACGGTGGATATAACGTCAACATTCCGACTGGGGATCTGAACGCGAACATGCTCGCCCTGATGAAGCTGTATCCCGCCGCTAACGCTGATCCCAGCCAGACCGGCGGTTACAACTACGTGCAATCGGAAATCTTCAACCAAAACAACACGCAGTTCGTCACGCGCGTGGACTATAACATTAGCGACAATACCAAGCTGTTCGTGCGTTACAACCTGCAGCGTGAGACGCAGTTGTTTCCTGTCGGCCTCTGGTGGCGCAACGGAGCGCAGGTTCCCTATCCGACATCGGTAGAGGGCAAGAACAAGTCCGACTCCGTATCGGTTTCGCTGACACACGTCTTCAGTCCGACGATGACCAACGAATTCGTCTTCGCGTACACCTATGTGGGATTCCCGAACGTCTTCAGCAATCCCTCAGCGGTAGACCGTACTAAGGTGGGCTATGACGTTCAGGGCCTGTTCAAGAACGGTGTTACCCAGATTCCATCCTTCGGAAGTTTCGGCAACGAAACAGCCCTGATCTTCAATCCGGGCGGATTCGAAGCCGGCGGACCATCTGCGGGTCTGTATGCCGACAAGTGGATGCCCAGCCTCAGTGATACGGTCACCAAGGTTGTGGGCACGCATACGATCAAGGCGGGTTTCTTCTGGGAGTGGATCCGCAACTCACAGCCCGCCAACAATGATACCAACGGCCAACTGCAGTTTCAGTCTTCGAACGATCCCCTCTTTACCACCGGGGATTCCTATGCCGACGAGGTCCTGGGCATCGCGAGTCACTACGATGAAACCTCGTTCAACCGCATCAATGACATCGCTTACAACACCTACGAGGGCTTCGTGCAGGATGACTGGAAGGCGACCAAACGGTTGACCATCAACTTCGGTCTGCGCTTCACTCACTTCCAGCCCTGGGCTGACCGGCTTGGGGATGGCTTTTCGATCTTCGATCAGACGCAGTACGCCCCCGACTGCACGGGTGCGCCTACGTTCTGCGGATTCGAATGGCACAAAAAAGACGCTTCCGTTCCTCTGGGTGGATTCCCGACGCGGGCGTTGTTCTACCAGCCACGTTTCGGCGCCGCTTATGACCTTCGCGGGAATGGAAAGACCGTTCTTCGCGGCGGATGGGGCCGGTTCTACTTCCACGCAGGCCAGTTTACGAATGGCCTGGATGCGTCCGCCGGGGTCCAGTCTATCGGTTTCGATGGCTTCATCCCCGCGGTCGGAGGGGGCAACCAACCCATACTCGTCAACCCGTTGCCGACAGATTTGACGGCGGTGGCCCCGTGGTGCTCAACCGAAGGGAATGCCGCGTGCCAGTCAGTAGGGAATGCCGGGATTGACACGCTTAATTTCAGCGCGGTGGCCTCAGGTCCCTCGGCAGTCGACAGCAAGGACAACAAGCAACCGTACACGGACAGCTACAGTTTCACCATTTCGGAGCGGCTGCCGTGGTCGAGCTTGTTCGAGATTTCCTACGTCGGTAACAGGACTGAGGATATCGCCAGCACCGGCAACGGTGGAACTTTGGGCTTCAACAGTTTGAACATCAACCCGGTTCCCGTGGGTGCGATGCTGGCCTCGGCCAATGAAGGGGCCAATCCGAATACACTTAACGCCAACAATTTCCGTACCATGACGGGTTACTCAGACCTGTACATCGTCACGAATAACGGTCGGGCAAACTACAACGGGTTGCAGGCGGTGTGGGTGCGCTCGAAGGGCCGTTACAACATCCAACTGAACTACACGTTTAGCAAGGCCCTGGGGATCGTGGGCTTCTACAACCAATTCAACATAAACGACAACTATGGCGTGCTGCCGAATAACCGCACGCATCTCTTCAACGCCACTTACTCCATTGAGTTGGGCAGCCCCCTGCATTCCAACCCCTTCGTGAACGGAGCCGTCAATGGGTGGCAGCTCACCGGCATCACGCAGCTAGAGAGCGGCCCCAACCTGACGGGCTTTCAGGGCCAGAACTTTGGCATGAACTACAACGGCGCGATCTTTCCGGGCAGCATCAATGGTCAAAACCCGAACGGTATCGCGTACAGCAACGTGTCGCTGTTGGGCACGCCGGATATTCAACTCAACCCGATCCTAACGTGCGATCCAAGGAAGAACCTGGCTCCGCATCAATACATCAACGGGAGTTGCTTCTCTGCGCCGACCACCATCGGTCAGAACGGCCCGACCATCCTACCGGCCATTTATGGACCGGCCTTCTTCAGCTCCGATCTTGGACTGTTCAAGAACTTCAAAATTAACGAATCGAAGAACTTGCAGTTCCGAGTCTCGGCATACAATTTCCTCAACCATCCACTGTGGTCCTTTAATGGAAACAATCTCGGCCTGAGCTTCACTCAAAACCCGGATGGCACTTTAACGCAGTCTAACTCCACCTTCGGCTATACCACGAATAAGCAAGGTCACCGAATCGTTGAGTTGGCCGTCAAGTTCTTCTTCTAAACTCAACCCAAGCATTTCAGACAAAAATGGGATGGCCTCGGCCATCCCATTTTTTTGTCCGGGCAGTCCAACTGGAAGCCGATGCATTCACTTTGGTAGCATGAAGGAGCGGCGATAGAAAAGGCTTACTCGGCGTGGCCCTGCCAAGCCTTTCTGATGGCAGTTCCTAGAGCAGGCAGCCCGCTGGTAAGGCCAAATATGTCGCGCAAGGCTAAGTAGTCTCTATGCGGAAATTCACCCTCATTCTAGTTCTAAACTTTGCCGCCATGGCACGGGCGCAGAGCCCGGAAGCCCAAGCCCCACAGGCCCTCGTCCAGGACGCCATCAACAAGCAAAAGGCCGGTGATTTGGACGGTGCGGTGCGCGAATATCGGGAGTTCCTGAAGGACCACCCGGATGTGGCCCCGATTCGAGCAAATCTTGGAGCGGCTCTTGCCGGGCTGGGCCAGTTCGAGGAAGCCATCAAGGAATATAAGCTTGCTCTGAAACTCTCGCCGGCAACCCCCGGCGTCTCCCTGAATCTTGCCTTGGCGTACTACAAAATGGGCCGGATCAGCGAAGCCACGGAAACGTTGGTCAAAGTGAGCAAAGCGGATCCGTCCAACTACCAGGCCACGCTCCTGCTGGCCGATTGCTACCTGCGGATGGGCCAGGACAAAAACACAATCCGCATTTTGCAGCCGACCGCGAAAGCTCATCCGGATGATCTGGCGGTTGCTTATATGCTCGGCACAGCCTTGATCCGCGACAAGCAGGTCGAGCAGGGAGAAGTTCAGATTGACCGTATTCTGCGCAATGGCGAGTCGGCGGAGTCCCACCTGCTTCTCGGAATGACCAAGCTCGAAGCGCTCGAATACCCCGCTGCCATCGCGGATCTCACCAAAGCCGTGGAGATGAACCCGCAGCTTCCGGACCTTTACTCCTACCTTGGCCAGGCGCAGATGTCCAGCGGCGATATGACGTCTGCCCGCGCGTCGTTCGAGAAGGAATTGGAGCAGAATCCCAACGACTTCGAGTCGAACCTCCGGCTGGCGGTGCTATTGAAGCAGGATGGCGATTACGAGCGCACGCGCAAGCTCTTGGCGCAGGCGCTCCTCGTCCGTCCTGGGGACCCGGGAGCACTCTACCAGGTGGGCGCAACCGAGCTGGCGGCGGGCGACCTGGAGCGCGCTCGCGCCATTTTCGAAAAGGTCATACAGCAGTCGCCGAAATTCCTGGAGGCGCATGTCTCGCTCGCCCAGGTCTACTACCGGCTAAAGCGCAAAGAAGACGGAGACCGCGAGCGGGCGCTGGTGCAGAAGCTAAAGGCCGAGCAGGACGCCAAACAGAACGAGACCAAGGGTGAGGTTCACTGATACCCCATTTGTGAGCTTACGGTGCCCGCTAGAGGCATATCGGGCCCAGTGGTAGGGGGAGAGATCGAGGCACCCCCTTTTCTCTATTCGTGGGGCTCGTCAATCTTCAGGAACTGATCGGCAGCAACGTCTTTCAACTCTTGCCGGATACCGCTGGGCCAGCGGATTTCGATGGAAGCAACCCTGGTCTCCTGGCCTAGGCCGAAGTGGACGCGTTTGTCGCTGGAAGACATGAACCCCACGCTGATGGAGACATGGTTGTAGAGCACGCGTCCGGAAGCCGTGGTCAGCTTGATTTTCGCGCCGATCGCGTCGCGCGCGCTCTTGTGCCCCGTCAGGCTCAGCATCAGCCAATGATTGCCACTATCGGCGGTGTTCATCAGGATGCGCGGATGTTCGTTCAGCGAAGTGACCACGATATCCAGTGACCCGTCGTTGTTCAGATCGCCGAAAGCCGATCCCCGCTGGTAGCCTTTGTGCAGGAAGTCCTTGCCCATCTCCCCGGAAACGTCAATAAAAGTCTTGCCGTCCACGTTCTCGAACATGGTGTCGTGCTCCGGCGAAGTCTCGTCCACCTGGTCAACGTCTCCATTGGCGGAGTAAATATCCTTCCACCCGTCGTTGTTATAGTCGATGAAGCCGTTGCTCCAGCCGGAGAAGGGTAAGCTCATCGTCTGGATCTTGGTGGCGTAGGGGAAGGTGAACAGCTTGCCGTTATTCCTCAGAAGCTGCCAGACCTGGTTCCTCAGGTTGTTGTAGAAGATGTCCACCTTGCCGTCGTTGTCGTAATCCTTGGCGTCCGACCCCATCGAAGATCCCGTGCGCGCATTGTCGTCGTAGCCAACCCCTAGCTCCAGTCCTTTTTCCTCGAACGTGCCGTTGCCTTGGTTGATGAACAGGGAATTGGGTTCGGTGTCGTTGGCGATGAACACGTCCGGCCACCCGTCGTCATTGAAATCGGCAATCGAGATACCCATCCCCTTGCCGGGAGACTTGGCCAGGCCCGACTTTTCGGTGACATCCTCGAACTTGCCGTGGCCCAAGTTGTGGTAGAGCCGAGGCGGCACGCTTTTGTAACGCCGTGGATCGCAGTAATACTCTTTGCTGTCCATGGAGCAGCGCAGGTCGGTCTGCGGCGTCCAATAGGTGTAGTTGGAAACGATGAGGTCCAGCAGGCCGTCGTTGTCGTAATCGAACCAGGCGGCAGCGACGCTGAGGGTATTTGGCGGCTTGGTGCCGATGCCCGAAGCCTCGGTCACATCGGTGAAAGTCCCGTCCCCGTTGTTGTGGTAGAGAGTGTTTCGGCCGGCGCTGCAGATGAACAGATCCTCGTAGCCGTCGTTGTCGTAGTCGCCAACCGCAACACCAAAGTTGAAGTCCAGGTTTTCACCCCGCAGACCGGCTTTGGCGGTGACGTCCTCAAAAGTTCCGTCGGACTTCTGCTTCAGCAGGCAATTGTAGTAGGAAGGATTCGTCTTTTTCATTTCCGGGAATTGCGCGCCATTGGTGAAGAAGATGTCCAGCTTGCCGTCGTTGTCGTAATCGAAGATGGCGACCCCGCCGCACATCGGCTGCGGAAAATACTTGCGGTCCCCCGGGTTGTTATTGCTGATATAGGAGATTTTCGAGCGTGGCGCCACGTCCACGAAACCAGGCCGTCTCGGTGTCGGCGCGGGCCCCGCGGAGAGCAGAAAGAAGCACAAACAGGCATCGGCCATGGAAAGGCTGAGCACCATCGTGCGCCACATGCTAGACTGAGATTTCCGGGACATGAAGGTTCTCACCTATATTGTAGCTGTAATTGTGATTGGTGCTGGCGCTCTAATGGCCGGGTCCGTCACCGGACCCATCGTTTTCGAGGAGATCGCGGAACGCTCTGGCCTGACTTTCGTCTCCGACAGTAGCCCGACGCCGAACAAGAATCAACCCGAAACCATGGTTGCCGGGGTGGCGTTGTTCGATTACGACAACGACGGGTATCTGGATGTGTACGTAGTGAACGGCGCGGCCATCCCCTCACTCCAGAAGGAAAGCCCCAAATACTGGAATCGCCTGTACCACAACAACCACGATGGGACCTTCACCGACGTAACCGAAAAAGCGGGCGTGGCGGGCGCAGGCTACGGCATGGGCGTGGCCATCGGTGACTACGACAACGATGGCTGGCCAGATATCTATGTGGTTAACACGGGGAAGAATCAGCTCTTCCACAACAATGGCGACGGAACATTCACCGACGTTACGGACAAGGCGGGTGTGGGCGGTGGCATGCTCGATGGCAAAAAGATGTGGTCCGTATCGGCGGCGTGGGTGGACTACAACAACGATGGCCTCCTGGACTTGTTTGTCTCCAACTACTGCAAGTGGGATGTGAACAAGGACCCCTACTGCGGCCCGAATCCAAACCTGCGCGCCTATTGCCATCCCAACAACTACGCGAACCTGCCCAACACGCTGTACCGCAACAACGGCGACGGGACTTTTACTGACGTCTCCGTGGAAACGGGCATCTCCAAATTCTTCGGCAAGGGTATGGGTGTGGCGATTGCCGACTACGATGGCGATGGGTTCATGGATATTTTCGTTGCCAACGACAACCGCCCCAACTTCCTGTTCCACAATCTGGCTGGCAAGGAATTCGAGGAGGTCGCGCTGGAATCCGGCGTCGCGTATACCCAGAGCGGCAGCGCCATTTCCGGCATGGGCGCCGATTTCAAGGATGTGTTTAACGACGGCCGCCCGGACATCTGGCACACCGCGGTGGAGAACGAATCCTTTCCCTTGTTTCAAAACATGGGAGCCGGCCAGTTCGTGGAGAAAACCTCTCAAACTCATCTGGCGGGAACCCGCGGCATGTCCGGATGGGGAAATGGTATTTTCGATTTCGATAACGACGGCTGGAAAGACCTCTTTGTGGCGCGCAGCAATGTGCTGGACAACATCGCGCAGTTTTCCAACCGGAATTACGAGGAGCCCAACACTGTTTTCCGCAACCTGGGCAATGGCAAGTTTCAGGATGTAAGCGCGGAAGCCGGTCCCGACTTCCAGAAGGCGGCGGCGCACCGCGGTGTAGCTTTCGGCGACATGGATAACGACGGACGGATCGATGCGGTGGTTACGGTATTGAACGGCAAGATTAAATACTTCCATAATATTTCGAAAAATAATAACCACTGGATTCTGCTGAAGCTGGTCGGCAAGAAGAGCAACCGCATGGGGCTGGGAGCGCAAATCCGTATCACCGCCGAGGACGGCACGAAGCAGTACAACGAGGCCACCACCGCCGTGGGCTACGCCTGCGCGAGCGATTCGCGCGTGCACTTCGGCTTGGGCGCCTCCAAGACGATCCGCGAGATCGATATCAAATGGCCCAGCCGGATCCACCAGGTCTTGCACAACGTGGCGGCGGATCAAATCTTGACGATCGAAGAGCCAGCACAGTGACCCTCGCGCGGGAAGCGCCCGGGGCTGCCCAGCCCGTTGTTATATAATTGACCGCCTGATTCCGGCTAAACGTGCCTCTGAAGCAAAAGCTGGAACGAGGATGTACTTTCCAAACCGTGATGAGATGGCGCGTGCAACTTCTGTGCCTGGCTTTTCCTTTGGCCACCTTTGCGCAAACCGACCAGCGCGCCGCGCTCCCGTGTCTCTCGTGTCATTCACAGGCACGATCGCAGCCCACCACTTCCATGGGCCACGCGCTGGAAACCGTCGAGGAGTGCAAGGTCCTGATCGATCATCGCGTTCTCACGACAAAGGTAGGCAAGTATTCTTACCGCATCGAGCGCCAGGGCAACCAGAGCAGCTTTTCGGTTTCCGATGGAACCAGCACGGTCACCATGCCCATCCGCTGGGCCATGGGCGCAAGTTCCGCAATCGGCCAAACGTATATTCTCGAGAAAGACGGAGAACTCTACGAGAGCCGCGTCAGTTATTACCGGGATCTGAAAGCCCTCGCACCCACCATGGGCGCAGAGGGCTCAACGCCAGCCGAAATCAACGAAGCCGCCGGGCGCCTCATGAGCCAAGACGACAAACTCCTTTGCTTTGGGTGCCACGCCACCAACGCAAAGCAGGGAAGGGAACTCACGCTGGACAAATTACTTCCCGGGGTGCAGTGCGTTCACTGCCATGAATCCGCCGACACGCACCTGGCCGCGATGCTGCTGGATAGCTACGATCTGGAAACGCCAAAGGATTTGCTCAAACTGCGCAACATCTCCGCGGAGCAGGTTTCCAACTTCTGCGGGCAATGCCACCGGACATGGGAAGAAATTGTGCTGCAAGGAAACCTCGGCATCGGGAACATTCGCTTCCAGCCGTACCGGCTGACGGGAAGCAAGTGCTACGACACCGATGACCCGCGGATCAGTTGCCTCGCGTGCCATGACCCGCACCACGAACTCAGCAGCCAGCCGCTTGATTACGACGCAAAATGCCTGGCCTGTCATGGTGGCGGGAAACCTGGGGCGAAGGCCTGCAAACTATCCAAGGACAAATGTGTGACCTGCCACATGCCAAAAATCGAATTGCCCGGGGCGCACTTCAAGTTTTCCGATCATCGCATTCGCATCGTAAAGCCAAACGAAAAGTATCCGGCTTAGGGTCCGCGCTACAGCGGAGCTGCGCGCGAGGGTTAGCCAGCCACCTACTTACATCTTCACTTGGTACCAGTTTTTACGTGAGGAGGGTCGCATGAGAGTCGCCTGTATGGTGTTTGGGATTTCCTTGATTGTGCTGGCTACCATGCTCATGTCCTGTGGCTTAGACCTTACGCTTCCTCTTGTACCTTAGCGGTTAGATTATAACACAATAAAGTACTGCGGAAGTACTGTTCAATCTAACGGTGTTACAAACGAATGAGGCCTTGACATTGGCGAAGCAATGCATGAGACCATTGCTGTGTGGCTGGGAGAATCAAGTTCTCAAGGGACCGTGAAGCCGCCGAACGCATAGCGGGAATTATGTATTCTTGTTTGCAAAAGCTTCCCAAACAAGAGCAAAAGGCTAGAATCAAAGCAATTCAGAAGGTCAAAATCGGTCGTAGAAATAGTCCCAAGCTTTCTTCCACTCGGGCGAGTTCTCGCGAACGTTCGCCAGCCTTAGTTGCATAGCAAAAGCCCGCGCATCCTTTGCTTTCTTTGCCCTTAAGGCACTTCGGCTAAGAGCATTTCGGGTTTGCTTGCGTTCAGCAGCCTCACGTTTAGCCTTATTCGTATTTGCCTGCTCTTGGATTCGCGATCTTTCTATCTCGTCATCATCAAATACCATCGATTCCTGCCCCTACTCCGAATCCTAACAGGAATACGCGCTCCGTACAATAACCAACCATGTCAGGCTAAGAGGCGAAGGTCATTACACTATATTGACACTCGAAATGAGGTGGTTATAATACTTAGGGGGCAAGTTATGGACATTAGAGAGGCGGTTGAAGAACGAAGAAAACAAATTGAGCGCCTTCAGCAAGAAATTAGGACCTTGGAGATTGCTGAAGAACTAATGAAAGGCAAGCCGAGAGAAAAGCCCAAGAGCCAACCGGATATGGCGAGCGCCATCCTCGAGGAAATCGGCAAACCGATGCATGTAACTCAAATCGCCGCCCAAATCAAAACTAAGTTTCGACAGAACGTAAAACCAAACAATCTAGGGGTAATGCTTTTCCGTTATGCGAAGCGAGGGAGTCGCTTCTACAAAGTGGAGGGCAGGCCAAACACTTATGGGCTGATCAGGTGGCAGCAAATATCTGAAAGATTAGATCACGTAAAGCTGGGTGCGAGTTTATTAGAGGCAGCAAAAATTTGAGTCTTGGAAGGCAGCAGCCCCTGGCAGAGAGGTTTCAGGCGACCGACGTATCATCGTGGTGAACGTGTTCGCACACGTTCCGAAGGTCCGAAATCCCTCCCGGGCCACACAACTCTCGTTACCATGCGTGCTGTTGAGCATTCCCAGTTGCTCGCCTCTGCGGTTGAACCGATAGGAAAACTCATTACAATGGCGGCCAAGGTGCTTTATCGAAACCTTGTGGAAACGTGGCAGAGGACCGAGAGCGAAGTTGCCAGCTTCGCTCGTGTTTGGTGTTTCAGGGCGAAGAAATGCCGCAGGCCCGACTCGTTGCCTGTAGATCACAGATCAGGTTTGCTTAACTCCACAGCCGGTCCCAAGAGCGTTCCTGATCCCATTGCGTTGTCGGCTCGAAGTAGCCCGTGCCCGGAGCCAGATGTTGCCTCACCACGTCCTCGTTGAGAGTCACACCGAGGCCGGGCCGCTCTGGCACTTCAATCCAGCCATGATTTACGATCGGCGTCTTGACTCCTTCTTCGACCAGCGATGACCACCAGGGCACATCCAGGGAGTGGTTTTCCATCGCCAGGAAATTCTGGGTTGCCGCGGCACAATGAACGTTCGCCATGCAACAGATCGGCGTTCCCGCAAAGTGCATGGCCATGGGCACGCCGTAGCCTTCCGCCATCTCTCCAATCTTGTGTGTCTCCAGAATTCCGCCTGAAGTGGCAAGATCCGGATGAATCTTGCTCACGGCGTGGTTTGCACAGAGCACCTCGAACGGCTCCTTCTGGTAAATGTCTTCGCCCGTGAGAATCGGAGTTGGGCTCTGATCCGAAATCTGTTTCAGCAGGTCGGTATATTGCCACGGAATCACGTCTTCTATCCACGAGAGGTTGTATTTTTCGTAAGCCTTGCCAAGCCGGATAATCGATTTCACGCCCAGATGCCCCAGGTGATCCATGGATAGCGGAATCTCCATGCCCACCGCGTCGCGAACCGCGGCAACAAATTGTTCGAGCATGGCGATGCCTTTGTCCGTGACCTCCATGGCTATCAGCGGATGTGGAAGTTGGTTCGCCCGCCATTCGTCCATACCCGAAACTCTCGTCACTGTTCCGGGCGTGTCCCACACCATTTCTATTCCCAAATCCATCTTGAGCCAGGTCAGCCCCATCACTTCCTTGCGTTCTTTCATGCGTTGCGCGTAAATCTTGGGATCATCGGATTCGGTGGTATCGGCATAGACGCGAATTTTATCGCGGCACTTACCGCCGCCAACCATGGCATACACGGGAGCGTTGTAAACCTTGCCGGCGATGTCCCACAAGGCCATCTCGATGGCGCAGACGCCGCCACCCTGGCGGGCATGACCTCCAAACTGTTTGATCCTGCGCCAAATTTTGTCGAGCTGCAGCGGGTTCACTCCCACGATGCGGCTTTTCAGGAAAAGCGCGTACGTGGCACTTGCGCCGTCGCGTACTTCGCCCAGCCCATAAACGCCCTGATTCGTGTCAATGCGAATAATCGGGCAAGGGCTCGGCCCCGGTTTCACCACCGTCGCTACACGCAAGTCCGTGATCTTCAGCGTCGACGGACTCGAATTGGTATTCACCCCTTTGGGGTAGGCGTCCACCGATTCTCCCGAGAGCAAGCTGCCCCCCAGCGCCAGAGTTGAAGCCTTCAGAACTTCGCGACGTCCCAACATGTTTTCACTCATGGATGTTTTCTCCCTAGAGACAACTATAACCGCCCAAACTTTTTCACGGCTTCCTCGATCGATTTCAGCTTCTCGATGTAGGCGTACATGGAATGCTCTTTGAAATCCATGTCCTGCGCCATTGCGAGCACTTCCGCGGCCTTCGCTCGGGGTACAACCACCACGCCATCGGCATCCGCGGAGACAATGTCGCCCGCGTTCACCGCGACACCATCACATACCACAGGGACGTTGGAACCTGCAAAGCGATAATGACTCACGGAAGTGGAAGGCACGGTCCCCAAGGCGTACACGGGGAATCCAATCTTCTTCAAGTACGCCACATCCCGCACACCGCCATCAATCACCGCACCGGAAAAATCGCGCGACATCATCGCCGTGCCCATCAAACCGCCCATCCCGGCGATGTCAATGCCGTCCTCCACGACCATGACGTACACCGAGTTTGCCCGGCCCTGATCAATCGCCGCCAGCATTCCCTGCAATGCGTCTGCATCGTGATTCTCTTCTTTCTTCAGTTTCACGGTGACGGCGAACCCGGCAAACTTTGTGGGGAATATCGGACTCATCCGGTGTGACATATATATGCGCTGGCCAGTGATCTTCTCCATAGCGTCTGATACGGACGCTACTTCCACGTGACGATAGCCGTCGAGCAAGCTCGCTTCGTCCGTGGCGGTTGAGCCAGAAAACGCGCGAGGAACGGGCACGAATGCAATGCCTGCGACAATTACCAAATATAAAACGATGCCAGCCACAATGACTGCATTTCGTTTGCGACCCGGGAACATGCTCTTCATGGACTGCTCCTTCCTGCAAAACGCAGCAACGCTATAAACTTTCCAAGCCTAAGTTGCCTGCGCGGATTCCCGCGAAAGTTCCTGTTGCGGATCGACCGCCAGCCACGTCAGCGAGCCTGCGGCGCACAGCACTGCCGCAACGGTGAACGAGGTGCCCCAGCCAAAATGTTTAGCAATGAGAGGCGTTAAGGAAGCGGTGACAGCGCCGCCGATTTGATTGCCCATATTCATCACGCCAGAAACGGAGCCCGCGGAACGCCCCGCGATATCGGAAGTCACGGACCAGAACGAGCTTTGCGAAAGATACAGCGCTCCCGCGCCCCCCGCAAGAATAATACTAGCAACGCGCGCGTCCTGCGCGTAAGTTCCCGAGGCCACAAAAATTGCCGCGAGCATCAGGCTGAAAGACGCAACGCCGCACCGCCCCAATCTTTTGCCATAATTTTTCGTGAGAAGGTCGCTGATCCAGCCGCCCAGCGGGGAACCGATCGCCATCGCGATGAAGGGAAGCATCGTATAGTAGGAGCTTGATTTGAGGTTCAGCCCGCGGACGTTGCTCAGATAAATGAAAAACCATGAGAAAAAGATGTAGGCGACGTAGCCGTAACAGAAATAACTCAGCGTGATTGCCAGGACGTTCTTGCTTCGGAAAATCACAAGCCAGGGAAGCGGTTTGCCAAGAGCCGTCTGATTTGTTGACTGCGGAAGCCCCAAGCGAATGGTTTCCGATTCTTGCGTATCGATCCACGGGTGTTTTTCCGGGGAGTCTCGCGCAATCAGCATCCAGATGACTCCGGCAAGAAGACCAAGCAGGGCGCTGATCCAGAATGACCATCTCCAACCATGGTGCACGAGAATGTACGTGATTAGCGGGGGAGCGATGCCTGCGCCGGCGCCAACACCAGCGAAGATGAAACCATTCGCGATTCCACGCTCCCGCGAAGGAATCCAGCTCGCCACCAGCCTGTTGCTTGCCGGAAAGACAACCGCTTCACCCACTCCGAGAAGGAAGCGCACACTCAACAACATCATCAATGCATGCGGCCATCCTGGCGGCACAAATGCTGTCAGCGCGGTGAACAATGCCCACCACGCCGTTCCCAAAGTCAATACTTTGCGCGGACCAAAGCGATCCGCCAGCCGCCCTCCCGGTGCCTGGAACAGCGCATAGCCCAACACGAACGCGCTGAACACCCAACCCAATTGCAGGTGTTCCAGCCTGAATTCGCGTTCGATCGAACTGCCCGCAATGGAAATGTTGACGCGGTCCAGGTAAGCGATGGCGCTGATCGCAAACATCCAGAAGATCAGCACCCAGCGCAACCGGCCACGGAAGAGAGTCATGTGGAAACCCAGGATGCATCGTATCATTGCTCTGGCGTGATTTGGTTTGACAAAGTGGCACTGATTTGAGAGTTTCAGGGAGTCACAAAACTGGCGGGGCGAAGCGCAAAACTCGTCTCACTCTCCATCATCGTTCGCAACAATTCTTTTCTGTAGCGGGGTTTCCCATGACTCACGCAGTCAGTTGTCGTTCCCTTCGTATGGGCTTTGCCGTTTCTCTGGCCGCATGCTTGGTTATTCTGCTCCATCCCATTTCCGCAAACGCTCAGCTCCTTACATTCTCCAAGCAGGAGCTGATTGATTACACCGCGGCGAATCCGTTCGATCGCCTTCCCGATGGCAGGCCAAAGATTCCCGACGCCCTTATGGAAAGAGCGCGGGATCTTTCGTCGGAAGAGGTATGGGCCGTACTCCAGCAGAAGGGCTACAACAATCAGTACGCCGACGGATTTATAGTTTTGCATCCCGGGAAAACACTGGTAGGCCGCGTCTTCACCGTGCAATTCATGCCGGTTCGCGAGGATGTGGAAGACGTAGCGGTAAAGAAGGCCAAGGATCGCGGGGTTCCCCGTCTCACCAATCAGACTGCAATTGATATGCTCCAGCCGGGCGATGTCCTGGTCGTGGACATGTTCGGGAAGAAAGTGAACGGCACCATCGTCGGCGACAATCTTTTTTACTACACCATGGTAGCAACGCACGGCGGTGGACTCATTGTTGATGGCAGCATCCGCGACCTCGATGGCCTCTCCGAGATCGACATGCCCGCCTATTTTCGTTCCGTCGACCCCACTCCAATCGGAAACGTGATGCTCACCGGGATCAATGTTCCCATTCGCATCGGCGGTGTAACCGTGATGCCGGGCGATCTCGCGGTGGGTGACCGGGAAGGCGTTTATTTCATTCCTCCGCAATTCGTGAAAGAAGTCTTGGACCGCGCCGACGAAACCCACATTCACGACGAGTGGACGAAGAAGAAGTTCGCTGAAGGAAAATACAAGTCCAGCGAGATTTACGGCTCGCCCAGCGATCCCCAATTGCTGCAGGAATATAAGGATTATCTGAAGAAGCGGTTAGAAGAGCTCCACAAGCAACGCGATTCGAAATCACAATAAGACTGAGGTGCATATCATGCCGGAATCCCCAGTAAAAGAAATCACGCGCCGAGGATTCATCAGCAAGGTGGGTCAGGGTCTGGTCGCCGCCAATGTTGCCGGAACATTTCTGAAGGCCGCCGCGGCACAGGAACCCACAGTGGTTCCTGACGCGCCCGGCAAGAAGCTCGGATGGGCCATCGTCGGGCTGGGCAGGCTCTCCATCTATGAGATTCTTCCTGCCTTTGCTAAATGCGAGAAATCCAAGGTGGTCGCGCTTGTAAGCGGCCATCCCGACAAGGCCAACAAACTGGCGGTGCGTTATGGGGTCAACCCGAAAAATATCTACAACTATCAAAATTACGATTCCATCCGGGACAATCCTGAGGTCGACATCATCTACATCGTTCTTCCCAACGGCATGCACGCGGAATACACCATCCGCGGGTTCCAGGCGGGAAAGCACGTTTTGACGGAAAAGCCCATGGCCAACACGCCGGCCGATTGTCAACAAATGATTGATGCCGGACGCAAAGCAGGCAAGAAGCTCATGGTGGCCTATCGCTGTCACTATGAACCATTCACGCAAGAGGCCATTCGCATCGCGCGCTCGGGCGAACTTGGGCCAACGCAGGTCATTCTCGCCGATGCCGGCTGGTGTGCCACCGATCCAACACAGTGGCGATTGAAGAAGGATCTTGCCGGCGGTGGCTCCCTGATGGACATCGGCATTTACGCCCTCAACGCCGCGCGCTATCTCTCTGGCGAAGAGCCCACCGAAATCAATGCCATGGTGTTCAGCCAGCCGGGAGACACGCGTTTTAAGGAAGTGGAAGAAACCATCAACTTCCAGATGCGTTTCCCCAGCGGCATCCTGGCGAATTGCACGTCCAGCTATGGCTACTTTCAGCAAAGTCACTTTCGCGTCTTGGGAACCAACGGTTATCTGGAGATGGACCCCGGAACCTGGTATCGCGGCAACCGCATGCGCAGGCAACATGCCGGAGAAGAGGACAAATTTACCGAGGAAATCGAAATCCCGGAGCGCGACCATTTTGCTCTCGAGATGGACCACATGTCGGAATGCGCCATGCAAAATAAAGAACCACTCACGCCAGGCGAAGAAGGGTTGCGCGACATCAAGCTGATGATGGCGATTTACGAAGCGGCTAGAACCGGGAAAACGGTAAGGGTGTAGGACTCCTGAGCTTCCGCCGCGGCGCTTTGCCACACGCATACAGGTCCGCGATATTCCCGAATCGTCAGTCCTGCCTCGCCATCAAAATCGTAGTGCGCGGGCGCGGCTCGACTGACATAATGAATCAGCGCTCGACGGAGAATTTCTTGTCATGAATGGCAGGCTCCTCGCAACTGGTGTGAACCCATGAACACGAAGAATGCCCATGAAGCGCCGGCCCCTTCCAGTCAGCCGGGAAGCACGGCGGCGGGCGCGCCGCTAACGATTCCGCGCAAACCGGCCGAGTGCCGCTGGGACCTGGTCAGCCTGGGCGAAGTGATGCTCCGCCTCGACCCGGGAGATGGGCGCGTATCCACAACGCGCTCCTTCCACGTTTGCGAAGGAGGCGGCGAGTACAACGTTGCGCGCGGCTTGCGGCGCTGCTTTGGCCTGCGTACCGCACACGTCACAGCGCTCGCGGACAATCCGGTGGGCAGGCTCATCGAAGATCTAATGCTTCAGGGCGGGGTTGATCTTTCGCATTTGAAATGGGTTGATTTTGACGGCGTCGGCCGCACGGTCCGCAATGGACTGAACTTCACCGAGCGCGGCTTTGGCGTGCGCGCGGCGGTGGGATGTTCGGATCGTGGCCACACGGCCGTCTCCCAACTGAAACCGGGCCAGATCGATTGGGTGAAAATCTTCGCTGCCGAAGGCGCTCGCTGGTTCCACACCGGAGGCATCTTCGCCGCGCTTTCGGAAAGCACGCCGCTCGTTGCGCGTGAAGCGATGCAAGCCGCGAAGAAACACGGCGTGGTGGTCTCTTATGACCTCAATTACAGGGAATCGCTCTGGAAATCAATTGGCGGCAAACAGCGCGCGATGGAAGTAAACCGCGAGCTGGCTCCCTTAACTGACGTCATGCTCGGCAACGAAGAGGATTTCACCGCCGCGTTGGGCTTCAAGGTTGAAGGAGTGGACGAACATCTCTCCGAGCTCAACACCGCCGGATTTCGCGGCATGATCCGCTCCGTTCTCGCGCAGTATCCGAACCTGCGCGTCGTTGCCACCACGCTCCGCAACGCGAAAACGGCCACCGTCAATGACTGGGGCGCGATTTGTTACCATGCGGGCAGCTTATTTGAAGCGCGGCCTTTCTCCAACCTGGAAATCTTTGACCGCGTCGGCGGAGGAGACTCATTCGGTTCCGGCCTGATCTACGGCTTCCTGCTTGGCAAGGATGCGCAGTGGGCGGTGGATTGCGGCTGCGCGCACGGCGCATTGGCAATGACCACTCCGGGTGACACCAGCATGGCCACCGCAGCGGAAGTCATGCGATTGATGAAGGGAGGCACTGCGCGCGTGCAGCGTTAGCGCAGCAAACTAAAACCATGCCCAAATCTCAAACCTTGCAACGCATTCGGGAAATCTGCGTCATTCCCGTTCTGCGGGCCCGCAATCAGGAAGACGCCATCGCCATCGCCCACGCCGTCAAGCAGGGCGGCGTGCCGCTCCTGGAAATCACCATGACCGTTCCCGGCGCGCTGGACGTGATTCGCCAACTGGCGGCCAGCTTTGGCGATCAGGTTCTTGTCGGCGCCGGAACGGTTCTCGATCCAGAGACCGCCCGCGCCTGCATCCTCGCCGGCGCGCAATTCATCGTCAGCCCCTCGTTGAAGATTTCCACCATTGAGATTTGCCATCGCTATGCGATTCCTGTTTTCCCCGGAGCGCTCACGCCCACCGAAGTGCTCACCGCTTGGGAAGCCGGCGCCGATGCGGTGAAGGTTTTTCCTTGCGGATCAATGGGCGGAGCGAAGTATCTGAAATCCTTGAAGGCGCCTCTTCCGCAAGTCGAATTGATTCCCACGGGAGGCGTTTCGCTTTCTACCGCGGCTGAATTTCTCTCCGCGGGCGCGTTTGCCCTGGGCGTGGGCGCCGATTTAATTGACAGTGATGCGGTTGGCCCGGAAAAGCTCGCGGGCATTACAGAGAACGCCAAGAAATACATGGAAGTCGTACGGAAACACCAATCCCATCACTAAAAAAGCATAATCAAATTGTCAGTGCTTCTTCGCGGGCGGATAGCGGAATTCCGCCAGCAGTGCGCGCGCCCCGGCGAACGAAGTGATCTTCCCATTGCGGACCTGCGCTTCCATTTGCGGCAGCTTGGCCGCGATATGCGAATCGTGGCGAAACGAAGTTTCCAGTTCGGAATAGATCATCTGGCGCATGGCGGCCAGGGCCTGTTCCCGGCGCATTTCTCCGCGCAGCCCCTTTTCCTTCTGAAATTGTTCGTGACGCAGCACGCATTGCCAGATTTCAGGAATCCCACTGCCTGTGACGGCACTGCAGAGCATCACAGGCGGCGTCCATCCACCCGCCCCCGGCGCAAACAGGTGCAACGCGGTTTCGTAGTCAGCCCGGGCCAGTTGTGCGCGCTCCAGTTGCGTTCCGTCGGCCTTGTTGATCGCCAGCGCATCCACTAATTCCAAAATGCCCCGCTTGATCCCCTGAAGCTCGTCGCCCGCGCCGGGCAGAAGCAGCAGCAGCACAAAATCCGTCATCGAGCGCACGGTGATTTCCGACTGGCCCACGCCGACCGTTTCGATGATCACATTGTTGAAGCCCGCCGCTTCGCAGAGAAGCATCGTTTCTCGCGTGCGCCCCGCAACGCCTCCCAACGAACCGCGCGAAGGCGACGGCCGGATAAACGCGTTGGGCTCCACGGAGAGTTTCTCCATGCGCGTTTTGTCGCCCAGGATGCTTCCGCCGGTCACGGGACTCGAAGGATCGATGCTGAGCACAGCGAGTTTCTCGCCGCGTTCGCGAACAATGTGCAATCCCAACTTATCCAGAAAAGTGCTTTTGCCCACGCCGGGAACGCCGGTGATGCCGACGCGCCGCGATTTGCCGGTGTGCGGGAGAAGGGAATCGAGAATCTGCGCGGAAAGTTCGCCGTCCGATGGCAGATCGCTTTCAATTACCGTGATGGTTCGTGCGAGGGTGGTACGGTCGCCGGCAAGCACTCCGGCGATATATTGCTCAGCGGCCAGTCGGCGTGTCCGCACTCCGCTCCTCCAGCAACGCGCGCAGAATTTCCTGCGCGGAGAGCGGAATACGCGTTCCCGGTCCGAAGACGCCAGCGGCCCCAGCCTTGCGAAGTGCCTCGAAGTCCTGCGGGGGAATCACGCCGCCCACGACAACGAGGATATCCTGACGGCCGAGCCTCTTCAATTCCGCAATCACTTCGGGGACCAGGGTCATGTGGCCGCCCGCCAGCGTCGAAACGCCCAGCACGTGTACATCGTTTTCCACGGCCATGCGCGCCACTTCGGCGGGAGTCTGGAAGAGCGGGCCAAGGTCAACATCAAAGCCGAGGTCGGCAAACGCCGTGGCGATCACTTTGGCGCCGCGGTCGTGGCCGTCCTGACCCATCTTTGCCACGAGAATGCGCGGGCGGCGCCCTTCGGCGGCGGCAAACGTTTCTGTCAACTCGCGCGCCTTTGCGAATTCAGGGTCCTGGCGGCTTTCCGCGGAATAAACGCCGGAGATGGTGTGATGCACGGCTTGGTAGCGGCCAAACACCTTTTCGAGTGCCAGTGAAATTTCGCCCAGCGTGGCGCGTTTGCGGGCCGCCGCTACGGCAAGTTCCAGCAAGTTGCCATTGCCGGTCTTGGCACATTCGGTGAGGGCCGCGAGCGCCGAATCCACGTCCTTCTGGTTGCGAGCGGCGCGCACCGCACGCAGCCGGGCCAACTGGTTTTCGCGGACGGTGGCGTTGTCCACAACGAGCACGTCAATGGGTTTCTCGTCGGTGATCTGGTATTTGTTGACGCCAACGATCGTTTCGCGTCCCGCGTCAATGCGTGCCTGGCGCCGCGCGGCGGCTTCTTCAATGCGCATTTTCGGGAGGCCCGTTTCGATCGCGCGCGTCATTCCGCCGAGCTTCTCCACTTCCTGAATCAACGTCCAAGCCTTGCTGGCCAGTTCCGCGGTAAGCGATTCCACGTAGTAGCTTCCGCCCCAGGGATCGACCACGCGGCAAATGCCAGTCTCTTCCTGCAAATAGATTTGCGTGTTGCGCGCGATTCGCGCGGAAAAATCCGTGGGCAGCGCCAGCGCCTCGTCCAACGCGTTGGTATGCAGCGATTGCGTTCCGCCCATCGCCGCTGCCATGGCTTCCACTGCGGTGCGAATCACGTTGTTGAAGACGTCTTGCGCCGTCAGGCTCCATCCCGACGTTTGCGAATGCGTGCGCAGCGCCATGGACTTCGGATTCTTCGGGTTGAACTGCTTCACGATTTTCGCCCACAGCAGGCGCGCCGCCCGCATCTTGGCGATTTCCATGAAGTGGTTCATGCCTATACCCCAGAAAAAGCTCAATCTCGGCGCAAAGCTGTCCACATCCAGGCCCGCGTGCAAGCCTGTGCGAAGATACTCGAGGCCGTCGGCGAGCGTATAAGCTAGTTCGATATCCGCCGTCGCGCCCGCTTCCTGCATGTGATAACCCGAAATCGAGATGCAGTTGAATTTCGGCATATTTGCCGAAGAGTAGCGGAAAATGTCGCCGATGATGTGCATCGAATGGCCCGGCGGGTAGATGTACGTGTTGCGGACCATGAATTCTTTCAGGATGTCGTTTTGAATCGTGCCGGTGAGTTTTTTCGCGGGCACGCCCTGCTCTTCCGCGGCGACGATGTAAAACGCCATGATGGGGAGCACCGCACCGTTCATGGTCATCGAGACGGACATTTGTTCGAGCGGAATTTTGTCGAAGAGGATCTTCATGTCCTCGACGCTATCAATCGCCACTCCGGCTTTGCCGACATCGCCCCGGACGCGCTCGTGGTCAGAGTCATACCCCCGGTGAGTGGCCAGGTCAAAGGCCACGCTCAGCCCTTTTTGACCCGCAGCCAGATTGCGCCGGTAGAATGCGTTGGAATCTTCCGCCGTGGAAAAGCCCGCGTACTGGCGGATAGTCCATGGCTGCATCGCGTACATCGTGGTGTAGGGGCCGCGCAAGAATGGCGGCAAGCCTGCGGGATAGTCCAAATGCTCAATGGCGGCCAGATCCGCTGCCGTGTACAGCGGTTTGACGGCAATCCCCTCGAGTGTCTTCCAGTCTTCGCGGCTCATGCGAGTGCCTCTTGCCAGCGAGAAAGCGTTTCGACCGCGTTCATGCCCATATAAACGAAGTCGCGCACTCCCGCTGCCTTCAACGCTTCGATCTGTTCTTTCGGGTTGCCGGCGACGAGGACTGGCGCCTTGGTCTTCGGGCAGATTTCCTGAGCCAGCGCCAGATATTCGGCGTCGGAGCTGCAGAGCACAATGAGGTCTGCCGGTTCCAACGTGTCAGACGCTTTCACGTCAAATCCCGCGCAGCCGAAAAGGTTCAGGCAGAAATTCGCGCGCGCCATGCGCATCTTTACCTGGCCGCGTTGCAGCAACAGCACGCGAGGCCGTTTGCCGGACTTCTCCACGCGCTGGCGAATCTCTTCGAACGGTTTGGCCATGCGCCACGCTGCGCCGGGCAGCTTGGCGTCCGGCGGGAGTGTTTCCGTCAGGTCCGGATAATTGTTCACGCCCACCAGCGTGCGCTTTCGTAGCGCAACGAGCTTTTCTTTTGCCGCGCGGGAGGCCGTGATGGCAGCCTCGCGTCCGCTCAACCCGGACTCATACACCCTCCAGGCTTCGGCGGCGATGGCCGCAGTGAGCCATTCAATGTAATACGAACCGCCGCCCGGATCCGAGACCTGATCGAAGTGAGATTCCTCGCGCAGAATGCGCGCCACACCATCCGCCAAATGCTGCGGGAATCGCGCCGGTTCCACAATCAGATAATCACAGCCGCCAAAGATGGCGCTCATCGCTTCCGTGGTGCAGCGCAGCAGGTTTGCGGAGGGATCGTACAGGCTTTTGTTGGCAAACGAGGTGCGCGACCAAATAACTAGAGGTTGCTTTGAAAGCCGCGCCCACAGTTGCCGCGCGGCGCGCAGCTTGGCGATCTCAAAGAAATAATTTCCGCCAACCGCAAAAACAAAATGATTGCGTTTTCCGGCGGATTCCGCCAGCGCATACCCGATTTCCTGCACCGCCGTCGCTCCCTGCTCGTGCAGCAAATCTCCGCGGACCGCATCCTTGGGAATATCGGCATCCTTTGCGACTTGCCATTGCCCCGTAAAGCGCGCCAGCCCCGTCGTGCCCGGCAAATTTTCCTGCCGGTAATACGGACGCACGGTAATGCCTTCGTCCATGTGCCACACCAGTTTCTTGTCGTAATCCGCGCCCTTCAAGTCGGCTCGAATGGCCGCTTCCCATTCCGCCGTGCTCACGTGCGGAAACTCTTCCCACATAACCTTCAGCCCTCCTGCACCACTTCCACCAGATAACCCAAGGCGGCGGCTTCGGTCGTTTTCGGGTGCACGAAGAAGACCGTGGTCCCTCGCGAACCCGGCCGCGGTGCTGCATCAATAATATGAAAACGATGCTGTTTCAGGTAATCGAATGCCCGCTGGATATCCGCCACGCGCAATGCGATGTGCGCAAAGCCGCCGCGCCCGCCGTTCTTCTCAATCTGCTTGCTCACGGGAGATTCCGCCGAGAGCGGCTCCAGCAACTGAATCAAGTTGGGGCCTTCGCCGATGCGCAGCAGGACTTCGCGAACCAGGTCTTTGCCGTGCACATCTTCGCGGTGAATCTCCGTGAAGCCCATCAGCTTGTAGGCGGCCACCTGTTTTTCCAGGTCGCCCTGTTTTACCGAAATTGCCACATGATCAAAGAAAAGGAATCCGGGGACTTTCTGCAAAGACGCCGTATCTACTCCCATTCCAGCACCACCTGTCCGCTTTTGACGCTGTCGCCGGCGTTCACTTTCACCGAAGCCACTTTTCCCGCTTGCGGCGCCGTGATTTCTGTTTCCATTTTCATGGCTTCCAGCACGAACAGGATGTCTCCGGGCAGGATGGACTGGCCGGGCCGCACGTTCGACTTCACCACGATGCCGGAAACGGGGCTGCGGCACACCTTCTCTTCATTCGCGACCGCGTCCCCATTACCAGCGGCCGCCCCGCCTGCCGGAGCAGCAGCAATGATCGTTGCAGGCGCTTGCATCGTAAACGTTGGCAATACCGGAGGGGGCTCCGGCGCCACTTCCACATCCACTTCATACGTTTTTCCGTCAACCGTAACCTTGAGTTTCATTTTTCACCCAAACCTAACGATTCCCTCGAACAATGGTGTGTGAAGCCTGCATCGAAGCCCGCCCTGCCGCTGACCACGCGTTTGAACTGGTAAGGCGAATCTGCCGTATCGTGGCTCGCTTGCCGAGATACGCAGCAACCGCCGCGGAAATGGCCAGCACGATCTCCGGCGAAATCTCCTGCTTGGACGCGGCTGGGGCGGCCGGCGGGACCGCGCGCCCGGCTGCCAGCAGGGCTTCCAATTTCTCGATGCGCTGGCGAAGCTCGGCGATCTCGTTCTTCAGTGTCGTTACTGTTCTGAATGCCATATCTGTTACCTCTGAATTTTAGAGCGGAATCAGCCCGTGCTTCTTGGCGGGCCGCAGTTCGCGCTTGGTGTGCAGAAATTCCAGCGCCTGGGCCAGCGCGCGGCGCGTGTCCGCGGGTTCAATGATGTCATCCACCAGGCGGCGTCCGGCGGCGACATAGGGCGTTGCAAAGGCCTCGCGATACTTTTCGATCATCTCTTTCCGCTTGGCGGCTTTGTCCTTCGCGGCATCAATCTCCTTCTTGAACACGATTTCCGCCGCGCCTTCCGCGCCCATCACCGCTACTTCCGCGGTCGGCCACGCGTACACGCGGTCGGCGCCCAGGTCTTTGCCGCACATGGCCAGATACGCGCCGCCAAACGCCTTGCGGAGAATAATCGTAACCTTGGGCACTGTCGCCGCCGAATAGGCGAACAACATTTTTGCGCCGTGGCGTATGATTCCGCCGTATTCCTGGTCCACGCCCGGCAAGAAGCCCGGCACGTCCACGAACGTCACTAACGGAACGTTGAAGGCATTGCAGAAGCGCACGAAGCGCGAAGCCTTGTCCGACGCGTTGATATCCAGCACGCCGGAGATCACCGAGGGCTGATTCGCGATCACGCCAATGGTGCGGCCAATGATTCGCGCGAAGCCGATCACGATGTTTGGTGCGTAGCCCGCTTGCACCTCCAGGAAGTCGCCCGCGTCCACAATATTCACAATCACTTCGCGGACGTCGTAAGGCTGCTTGTGGTCCGCCGGAACGATTTCATTGAGTCGAGGATTGGGGTCCACGCGGCCATCGTTGGAGACATCCGGCGGATCTTCCGCGTTGTTCGCGGGCAAAAAGCTGAGCAACTTTTTGCAGATCAGCAGCGCGTGCTTGTCGTCTTCCGCGATGAAATGGATAACGCCAGAGCGCGCCATGTGCGCATCGGCGCCCCCCAGAGCTTCCGCCGTAACTTCTTCGCCGGTCACCTGTTTGATGACGTTCGGCCCGGTGATGAACATCTGCGCCTTGCGCGTTTGAATGATGAAGTCGGTCAGGGCAGGGGAGTAAGCCGCTCCACCCGCGCAAGGCCCGCAAATCAGAGAGATTTGCGGCACCAACCCGCTCAACACCACGTTCTGAAAAAAAACGTTGCCGTAGCCGGACAGGGAATCAATGCCTTCCTGCACGCGCGCCCCGCCCGAATCGTTGATGAAGACGAAGGGCGTGCCCGTTTTCAGCGACTGCTGCATCGTCGCCGCCACCTTCAGCGAATGGACCTCGCCCGCGGAACCGCCGGCAACCGTGAAGTCCTGGCTGGCCAAATGCACGCGCCTTCCAAGAACGGTGCCTGCGCCCGTGATCACGCCATCCGCAGGGAAAGCCTTGCCTTCCATGCCAAACAGGGTAGAGCGATGTTCGGCGAATAATCCGGATTCCTGGAAGCTGTTCGGGTCGCAGAGTTGACTGATACGTTCGCGAGCGGTAAGTTTACCGGACTTGTGGTGCTTTTCAATTCTGGCAGCGCCGCCGCCTTGTTCAATCTCCGCGCGACGCCGCCTTAGTTCTTCAATGCGTTGCTCCATGGTTTTCATACAGTAAGTTCCCTTATGCGGGCGAGATGGTCACTTGGTGTGTCTTGCCATCCAGCTTCACTTCGTATTTGATTGTTTCTCGTACTGGTCCAGTGCCCGGCGCAGAGGCAGACGCCCCCCCGGAAGCGGCCGGTGCATTGGGATCCTTCGCAACACTCTTGGGGCCTTGTGCGCGGGTCGGAAAGAACTTCGGAGCCACCTTGGGAAACATCGCCCAGGTCAGCACGTCCTCATCAGAGCCGTCGCAGCCATCCACGGCAATTGCATTTGTGCGCAGTTGCTCCCACTCCGGCTTCAGCAGGTTTGCCGGGCGCTGCGTGATGGGCGGCTTCTTCGCCTGCTTCTCGCACAACTCAATCACGTGCCCGTCCCGTTCACCCAGCGTCTTTCCGTAATAGCCCAACATCAAGTCCGCGAATTCCGCGGTAATCACCTTGTACTTGCCCATCAGCACGTTGAACACCGCTTGCGTGCCGACGATCTGGCTCGAGGGAGTCACCAGCGGCGGATAGCCCGCGTCCTTGCGAACACGCGGAACTTCTTCCAGCACTTCCTGGAGCCGGTCCGCGGCGCCTTGCTGCCGCAACTGGCTTTCCATGTTGGAAATCATCCCGCCGGGAATCTGGCTCTTAAAAATTTCCGTGTCCACGCCCGTGATGTTTGAGAGGAATTCCTTATAGCGCGGGAGAATCGTCGCAAAGTGATCGCGAATCTTGATCAGCGTTTTCATGTCCAGCTTGGTTTCGTAGCCCGTGTCTTCCAGCATTTCCACCAGGCTCTCCGTGGGATTGTGTCCCGGTCCAAGGCTCATGGAACTGATTGCCGTATCCACGGCGTCTGCGCCCGCCTCGATCGCCTTCATCAACGAAACCATCGTGACGCCCGTGGTTGCGTGCACGTGAATGTGTATGCGCACCTGCTCGCCCAGCGATTCCTTGATGGCCTTGACGATGTCGTAGGCCGGTTGCGGCTTCAACAATGCCGCCATGTCCTTGATGCACAGGGAATCGCAGCCCAGATCCATCAATTCTTTTGCCATCTGGACATAACCTTCCACGGTGTGCAGTGGGCTGATGGTGTAGCAGATGGTCCCTTGCGCGTGTTTGTTGGCCTTCTTCACGGCAGCGATGGCGCGCTTCACGTTGCGCACGTCATTCAGCGCATCGAACACGCGGAAAACGTCCATCCCATTGTCGGCAGCCTTGGCCACGAAGCGGTCCACAACGCCATCTTCATAATGCCGGTAACCGAGCAGGTTTTGGCCGCGCAGCAGCATCTGCAGCCGGGAATTGGGCATGAGTTTCCTGAAGGTCCGCAGGCGTTCCCAGGGGTCTTCGTTCAGGAAGCGGATGCACGCGTCGAATGTGGCGCCGCCCCAGCATTCCACGCTCCAGAATCCGGCCTTGTCAATGTTCTCGCAGGCCGGAATCATGTCTTCCAGGGCCATGCGAGTGGCCAGGAGGCTCTGGTGGGCGTCTCGCAGAATCAGTTCTGTAACTTCAATCGTTCTTGGCATCGGCAGATCCTTTGGCGGGTCCTACTCGGAGCGGAAGGGGGAGCCTCGTACTTGCCAGCGAATTGCGCCTGGCTGGCACTTCGAAAGACCATTATAACATCCGCATCAGGGCCCACATGGCAAAATCCAGCTTTCGGACAGGAAAATGAGCACGAAGAGTATCTGCGCCAGGCTGAAACATCCCATCTGTCTCCCTAACCTATTCGATGTCTGTTAGATACAAACACATCCATTTAAGTTATGAATTGCCATTATCAAAAATTTTCATTCAATGAATTTGCCCACTTTCCTGAGCTACGGCTCTGGAAACGCCTCGACCAGGCTGCCGTTTCCAACTGGAAACTGGCGGCCGCGGTGGTACCTCTGGGGGCCTCAGGGGACACTTCTGGCAAGCCAACCAATCTGAAGGCACGGGCGGCTGTGGGCCAGGGGGCTTTGAGCAAGGAACTGCATCGAAGGCTCTCGAATTGCCGACTCGTGCGTTGCTTGTCCTTATTTGATGTACACTCAGACTTCCGGCGCGTGCGAGCGCCGGACTCGCTCCACACGTCGACATTGACGAAAGCGACCTGCTCGCTCATCGTCTTGCCGAATTCCTAGGGAGATAAAATCGTGAATTCACGCAGAGTTTTCCACCTGATTTTCTGTCTTACCGTTTGTCTTGGCCTTGCAGCGCTATGCTTCACGCAAGTTGGTTCCGCGCAAACTTCCTCCTCCAAAACTCCTCCTCCCCTCCTTCTGGGCACGGCGTGGTATCCCGAGCAGTGGCCGGAGTCGCGCTGGGACGCCGATCTGGCGTTGATGCAGAAAGCCGGCGTGCACTTTGTCCGCGTCGGCGAATTTGCCTGGAGCCGCATGGAACCCGAGGAAGGGCGCTACGATCTGGATTGGCTGGACCGCGCGGTTGCCGCCGCCGCCAAGCATGACGTCTACACCGTGCTAGGCACCCCTACGGCCGCTCCGCCCGCGTGGCTGACGCAAAAATATCCGGAAACACTGCGCATCCGGGAAGACGGCCGCCGCGATGAGCATGGCAATCGCCAGCAATTTAACTGGGCGAATCCAAAGTATCGCGAAATGGCGCGCAAAATCGCGGAGCAGATGGCCAAGCGCTTTGGCCACAATCCCAATGTCCTCGGCTGGCAGATTGACAATGAGTATGCCGAAACCTCCTTCGATCCGGAGACCCGCGCGCAGTTTCAGCAATGGCTGAAAGCCCGTTACGGCACCCTGGACAATCTCAATACCCGCTGGACCACCGCCTACTGGAGCCAGACCTATTCCGCCTGGGACCAGATTCCAATTGCGGTGAACTACGGCAATCCCGGGCTGCTCTTGAGCTGGATGCGCTTTGTCAGCGACACCTGGCGTAGCTACCAGAAAAATCAGACGGACGTGATCCGCGAGAATTCCGATGCGCACCAATTCATCACTACCAACACAATGGGCTGGTTCGATGGGTTCGACCACTACACCGTTGAGCAGGACCTGGATCTGGCCGCCTGGGATAACTACGTGGGACAAGGTCACCTGAATCCCGTTTCCAATGGCGCGACGAACGACTTGACCCGCGGCTTCAAGCAGAAGAACTTCTGGGTCATGGAAACTCAGCCCGGTTTCGTTAACTGGGCTGAAGTCAACAACTCGCTCGACAAGGGCGAAGTCCGCGCCATGGCTTGGCTCGATGTTGGCCACGGCGCCGACGCCGTAAGCTACTGGCAGTGGCGCAGCGCGCTGAACGGCCAGGAGGAGTATCACGGCACGATCCTCGGAGCCGATGGCGCACCCGTACCTTTGTATGCCGAAGTGTCACAGCTCGGCAAGGAATTCGCCAAGGCAGGCTCCGCTCTCGCCGGCACATCCCCGAAATCGCAAATCGCGATTCTCCATTCCTACGACAGCCGCTGGGCCATTCAATGGCAAAAACACAATCGCAATTATGATCCCGTCGAAGAAATCATCAGCTATTACGAACCACTGCGTGCGATTGCGCAATCCATTGACATCGTTCCGCCCACCGTCTCGCTCAGCCAGTACAAGCTTGTCGTCGCTCCCGGCCTGAATGTGCTTTCCGAAGCGGCTGCGAAAAACCTGATCGCGTATGTACAGGATGGCGGGCACTTGGTGCTGGGCCAGCGCACCGCGATGAAAGATGATGACAACGGGCTGCAACCCGATCGTCAACCGGGTCCCCTGGGAGCGCTACTGGGCGGACGCGTCGAGCAATACTATGCGTTGACCGATCCGGTGCCCGTCGAAGGAAAATGGGGCAGCGGAAAATCTTCGTTGTGGGCAGAACTCCTCAGCACGAAAGACGCGGACACCTCCGTCCTTCTCAGGTACGGCAAGAGCAACGGTTGGCTGGACGGCCAGCCCGCGGCGATCACCCGCAAGGTGGGCAAAGGGCGCATTACTTATATCGGGGCGTGGCTCGACAAGCCAACGATGATGCGTGCCGCAAAGTGGATGGCGGAAGATAGCGCGATCCAGACTCCGCTGCCGAATGTGCCGGCGGGCGTGGAAGTCTATCCGCGGTACGGCGCACATGGCGTGGTCTACATCCTGATCAATTTCGCGAAACAACCACAAACCGTGGCCCTGCCTGCCCCCATGAACGACGTGCTGCAAGGTGGCGCGAAACAATCCGTCGAACTGCCGCCCTTTGGCGTCGCCGTGCTCGCCTCGGCCAAGTAAACTCGCGCGGCGGCTCTTCGGCTTTTCTCGCAAAGGTTAATGACGACGGCGAAAAGACGGGCCTTGGCTTATACTTTTGTCGCCTCTCATGGCAAGCCTGCCGTGAACGGGAGGCGCGCCTTGCGCATTCTGTTTGCCGACGATCAGGAAGACATACGGACGCTCACCACGTATCAACTGGAGCGCACCGGTCATCAAGTTCACGCCGTTCCCGACGGGCGCAAAGCCCTGAGCGCGCATCTCCGTGAGCATTTCGATGTTGTGCTTCTCGATGAAGAGATGCCTGTCATGGACGGTGTCGAGGTGGCCCATGCGATCCGCGAAAACGAAGCCCGCGCCGGCAATCGCGCCTTTCTTATCGCACTGACGGGCAATAGCACCGAAGAGGATGTGGCGCGTCTTCGTGGCGAGGGATTTGACGCCGTGCTGGGCAAGCCGTTCCGGCTGGAAGCGCTCGCAGAATTACTTGACGCTGCCAGCGGCGCTCGAGCGCTTTCCTCCTCAACAAGAAAACCATCCGCGGCAACCGCCGGCGGAATCGACGACCTGCTGAGGCACATCGGCGGCGACAAAAAACTCTTGCACAAAATGATCCGGACGTTTCTGAGCGACACTCCCAAGCGTATCGCCTCGTTGCAGCGAGCGCTGCAGCGCAACGACGCGGCGGAAGTTGCCTCGCTGGCGCATGCCCTGAAGGGCTCACTCGGCATTTTCCTTGCGCATCATGCTCTCGACCGCGCGCAAGAACTCGAGCAATCGGGCCGCAAGTCTGAACTGAGTGGCGCTATGCCAGCCTTTGGCGCGCTGAAGGAAGAGATTGCGAAGCTGGAAGAAAACCTGAGAGCATACGAAGTGCAAACCCGTGGCGAACGGCCTGGCAATGCCGCCAAGAAGACGAAGCGTGCGTCGGGAAGACACAAGAAATAAGAAATCCTGTTTTTGGAAATGTTGTAGACCCACGCGATCCGGAGCCTCTCAATGCCGCACATTCTCGTAACGGATGATGACGCCGCCACACGCCAGATGATCCGCGGCATCCTGAAAAAATACGGCTACAAAGTGAGCACGGCCTCCGATGGCATTGCGGCGCTGCGTGCCATCCGTAAAAAGAAATTCGACCTTGTGCTGTTGGACCTCTGGATGCCCAAGATGACCGGTCTCGGCCTGCTGGGAAGCCTTACCGGCGAAGCGCACCTTCCGAAAATCATCATCATGACTTCGGACAAAACGCCGGGAACGATCCTGAACGCCCTGCGCGGGCGCGTCTACCAGTTCCTGAGCAAGCCATTCAATGCGGACACTTTGCACATGGTGGTTGAAAACGCGCTCTCGAGTTATCCCGCTACGCCGGCCATTGAAGTTCTCTCGGCCAAGCCGCACTGGGTCGAATTGCTGGTGCCCTGTGAACGTTCCGTCGTCGGCCGCGTGCAAAGTTTTCTGAATTTACTGGAAACCGATCTGCCCCCGGACGTCAGGGAAAAAGTCGCTTACGCTTTCCGAGAACTGCTCAACAACGCCATCGAGTGGGGCGGACATCTCGACCCAAACCAGAAGGTGCGCATCTCCTATATCCGCACGAACAAGATGCTGATGTACCGCCTGGACGACCCCGGCCCCGGCTTTAAGCTCGAGGAAATCAAGCACGCGGCGATCAACAATCCCGAGGATAATCCGCTGGCGCATGCCCAAGCGCGCGAAGAAAAGGGAATGCGGCCCGGTGGTCTGGGCCTGCTGCTCTCCAAACAGTTGGTGGATGAATTGGTTTACAACGAGGCGCGCAACCAGGTCATTCTGATCAAGTATCTCTGAAAGTTCGCTGAAAACGCTGGGAGCGGCATCTTTCAACCGCGCTTCCGCTTATTTTCGCTTGCCCACTGCAAGAAAAAAAGCCGCGGGGCTCCCGCCAGAAGGCGGCGGGCAAGCGCGGACCTGCCCTGCGCTACAGGTGGCCAACTATTTTTCTCAGCGACTCTTTGAACCGCCAATGTAATAAGTGAAACTCACTAACGCGCGCAAATTTCCCTGGCCTTGCAAGGTGGCTGTAGGGTTGAAATACTGCGTGTGCAGGTAATCGCCGCCAATGCGCAGCGAGAGGAACGGCCAGGTGTGAATCTCCATACCAGCGCCGCCCGCCCACGCGAACTCATTGGCGAAGCCCCGGACTTGTCCTCCACTGGGAACAGGGGTGGCGCCAGTGACGCGCGCGCCGCCGGCGAGGGCCTCGATGTAGGTCGAGAGGTGGTGGCCCCTGGTTGGGTAATAGACCGGCCCGGCAAGATAGCTGAGGATGTCGCTGTGATGCCCCGAGCTGAAAACGTTTCCGGCGCGCGCATATCCAACGTCGCCGCGCACCCCGAATCGCCGGGTGATGCCCACGGTCAGGCCAACATCGGCGCCATACATGGGCACGCTTGACGCGGAGGGTACCTGCTGACCGATGTACTCGAAGCCGAAGCTGCCCTCAATCCTGGGGCCGACGCCCGTTAGAAGCGGCCCTTGCGCGCGGGCGCGTGGAGCCGCAAAGAACACGCTCACCAAAATCATCAAGGACACCACCAGCTTCATCAGGTTTTTCATATTTGTTGCCTTCCCCTCGAAACGGCTGGATCTGTTTGGGAGGTGCCCCCAGCCGTACAGCGCACTGGTGGCCGATACGGGTAGGGCAGGCCGGTTCTTCACCGGGAGGCTGGGGCCGTGCCTCCTGCGACAAGAAGATACGGAGGCACTGCGGCGGTGTCTACGGTACGAACGAGCAGCCCAGGCCGCGCCAAAGTGCAACCCGTAGTACAGGGGCAAGCGCCTGTCCTAAGCGACTGGCGATTGGGCGTACGGGCCCCTAATCGAGCTTTGCTCATCTGTTTTTTTCGTCTGCAGAGTGAAACAATGCCCCTTGCGTCGCCAGGTTTCACGCCCGGCGCAGCAGAAGATCATCTCCTGCTCGGGACTTACGCTAATTCGGTCGCGGCGTCTACATTCCGAGCGCTCATCGTGGGTCGGCCGGTCTCCGGGGGCCTACTGGTTAGCTTCCAGTGTGTTCTTGATCGCCGTGAGCGCTTTCTGGAGGTGGGAAACCGACCGGCCCACCGCAGTCTTCCGAATGACGGATCCCTTGGCGCCCGTCAAACCTGCCTGCTCGGAACCCATGGCCATGATCAGATAGAAGCCGGGTTGCTTCGGGTCGTCAGTCCCGCGGACACAGAAGGATAGGTCCAACGCCGTCTCGAAATAGTGGCTCGAGTAGAGTTGTTTTTCGGCGATGGCATGGACGACTGGGTCGACAGGGCTCCCGCGCATGGTCACCATCTGCACAACACGCAACGTTGGCTTCAATCCGAATTTCACCCGTGCCCAATAAAACGTGTCATCTACGTTTGCGGGTTTCGCGTTGGGATAGGACAGAAGGTACGTGTAGAAATCCGGCAGGTGCGCTGGCAAGGCCTTGGCGTAGGTGAGCATGTAAGCGAACTGCTGGGGCACCACGGTCGGATCACGCTTATCGTTATAAACCCCCAGGGCCTGATTGCCCTCGCGCTGGTAGGCGAGCAGACGCTGGAGTGCCGCCTTCTGTAGGTGTCGATTCACTTCTTCGTTCACGTCGGCAGCATCCCAATTGATGGATCGGTGAAAGTCTTGGATAGCGTTGGCGGGCAACTGAATCTGACAGTCGTCGGGCCTGCAATTTTTCAAAGCCTGGATCTCATCGCTGTCGAACGAAAAATCTCTCAAGTCAGAAAGTTTCGGAGGATTGCTGAATACTTGGAGCGCCCAATAGCTTGGAAGCTCGCGCCGCCGGTCGAAGTCGTGGGAAAACTGGACGTAGCTCTCCGGGGCAGCGTGGATATAGATGGCGCCAAATAAGAAGACCTCGGCCGGTGTGCGGGAAGGCATGGTCTTGGCGATCGGCTGACCGCTGCGAATGGCGGCGATCTGATCCTGTGTCAGTCCGATGTCTTGTTGAAAAAACGTTTGCAGGTCAGGATCTGACTGACAAAAAGCAGGCAGGGCGGTTGCAGCAATCAGGGCCACCAATACAGCAGCGAGGATAACACTTCGGACCATGGCACCTTTACCCCAGGGGTTTTCCGCTTCAGGGTCATGGAAGTCATGGATGTTCGCTGCATTTGTGTTTTTCATATTCGACAACTCCCCGGCTGAGCCTAGGCCGCGGCCGCCAATACGTCACCGTGCTTGACTGCATTCTTGGAGGCGGTCCCACGGAGAAGGCGGCGTTTGGCAACTTCCACCAGCAAGAGATAGGCCGCCGTCGCGACGGCCACAAAAACAAAGTATGCCGCCGGGAGCGGCGTGAAACCGAGCATATGTGCCAGCGGGCTGAACGGTAGATAAAGCCCGAACGCTACGACCGCAAGGCACGTTGCCATCAAGGGACCGCTCGGGCGGCTAAGCAACGGGTTCTTTGATGTGCGGATAACGAACAGCACCAGCGTCTGCGTCGCGAGCGATTCGACGAACCAGCCGGTATGAAACTGCGCCTCGCTGGTGTGGAAGAAGTGCAGCAATACGTAGAAAGTCAGAAAGTCGAAGACGGAACTGATCGGTCCGATGAGCACCATGAAATTGCGGATCAGGCTGATATCCCAGTGTTGAGGCTTTTTCAGGTAAGTATCGTCAACATTGTCCGTGGGAATGGTGAATGGTGCTTTGTCGTGGCGGGTTCATTCGGGCCGAACTGGTCGAGCCGCCCCTCAGCTTCCTGAGGCGTCAAGCCCGTCATCGCGGCAGGAGTCTCATTGGCATTAGGGGACATGGGAAGTTCCTTAGTCTCCGAGCCG